>MRWF01018701.1_pt1 | contig 451114 bp, 445 predicted proteins | sample 1013331 | NCBI WGS metagenome assembly MRWF01 (sample SAMN06117577, study PRJNA244670) | biofilm metagenome | biome: Water; feature: Cathode Biofilm; material: Biofilm; isolation source: microbial consortium enriched at the cathode of a solar microbial fuel cell | place: USA: District of Columbia...
CATTCTGGCGCTTTCCCGCCTCGACAAGCCGGTGATCGCGGCGGTGAACGGAGCGGCGGTGGCCGGCGGGCTGACACTCGCCCTTTCCTGCGACATGCGCATCGGAGCGCAAAACGCAAAGCTCGGCGATACGAGCGGGCGCTTCGGCCTTCTGCCGGATGAAGGGGGCGCCTGGCTTTTTCCGCGGGCCATGGGCCTCGACCGGGCTTTGAAGATGACGCTGCTTGCCGAAACCTATAGCGCCGATGAAGCCCTGGCGCTCGGCCTTTTGACGGAAGTCGTACCGGATGCAGACGTGCAGGCCCGCGCGCTGGCGCTTGCCGAAACGCTCGCCAAACGCGCGCCGCTTGCCATGCGCCTTGCCAAGTCCATGATGCTGCGCGGGCGGGACATGAGCCTTGAACAATCGCTCGGCGATGCGGCGCTTTCGGTCATGATCGCCAATCCCTCCAAGGACGTTCGCGAAGGTGTGAAGGCATTTTTCGAGAAACGGGAGCCCGAATTCAAGGGCGAGTAGTCTAGAAATAACCTGGGAAATTGACGCCAGCGTCATGATCGGGTCTGCTAGACAAAACCTTTAAGGCAGGCCGCCTGAAACGGCCAAGAGGGAGGACAAGATGAGCGTGACAATGCCGGAAAAAGGCCGCGCCTGGGACGAGCTGAAAAAAGAAATGGAAGAGCGCGGCGCCCATGACGCCAAATGGCGCGAGGGCAAGACCGCCGTCTATGTCTTCAATGCCGGGCCCGAGGTCGCCAAAGTCCAGAAAGAAGCCTACACGATGTATATGTCCGAGAACGGCCTCGGACCGCTCGCCTTTCCCAGCCTCAAGCAGATGGAAGAGGAAGTCATTTCCATGGCCCTTTCGCTCCTGCACGGGCCGGAGGGGGCGACGGGCGCGATCACCTCCGGCGGCACCGATTCCATCACCATGGCACTCAAAACGGCGCGCGATTATGCCCGCGCGAGCGGACGGGCGAAGACGAAAGCCAATATCGTGCTGCCCCGCTCGGCGCATCCCGCCTTCGAAAAAGCCGCGCATATGATGGATATCGAAGTGCGGCGCGTGGCGATCAACGAGACGAGTTACGAAGCCGATCCGGCGGCGATGAAGAAAGTCATCGATGCGGACACCGTGATGATGGTGGGCTCGGCCCCCAACTTCCCCCACGGCATTATCGATCCCATTGCGGAGCTCGGGAAAGTCGCCGCCGAAAAAGGCGTCTGGCTGCATGTGGATGCCTGTGTGGGCGGTTATTTCGCGCCCTTCGCACGGATGAACGGAGTGGACGTGCCGCCCTTCGATTTCGAGGTGCCGGCGGTCCATTCCATGTCGGCGGACCTCCACAAATACGGCTATGCGGCCAAGGGCGCCTCGAGCGTGCTGTTCCGCTCCGCCGAGCTTTACCAATATATGCCGTTCGACACCGATGACTGGTCGGGCGCGCGCATGATCACACCGACCCTGGCCGGCACCCGGCCCGGCGGGGCAATTGCCGCGGCCTGGGCGGTGATGAACTTCCTCGGCGTCGAGGGCTATAAGGAAAAGCAGGGCGCGGTCTGCGCCACGCGGGCGAAAATCCAGGAGGGGGTCAAAAAACTCGGTTTCGAGATACTGGGCGATCCCAAACTCGGGCTTTTGGCCTTCCGCCACCCGGAAGTCGATGCCTATGCGCTGTGGGGCAAACTGCTGGAACGGGGCTGGTTTACCTCCATCACCACCGAGCCGCCTTCCCTCCATCTGATGCTCTCCCCCTTCCATGCGGAAGTGGCGGACCAGTATCTTGCCGATATCGAGGCCGGGATGGCGGAAATCCGGGCCGGGAATACCGGGGAGAAGCGCGAGGCGCGTTACAGCTAACTCCCTTATTTTTCAATCACTTACGAACCCCGGCCGGGCTTGTCCCTGCCGGGGTTTCGTTTCTGTGACCCTGCCTTCTCATTCTTTCATGTTGCGTTGCAAAATTTTTACATCCGGACTCTTGATTTATTGTGCAGCGCACCATAAATTGACGATTAACAGGGCGTTAGCCTTGTTGGCCTTGCGGAAACCGGCATCTCCTCCCCCGCCCTTCTGCAAGGATCAATTGAAACCTCTGGCTCCGAGAGAGACATCATGGCTGCCACCGATAAATTGAATTCTTCGGAAGTTTTCCATCCCAGCGACATTAGCTATGGCATTCGCATGGCGTATCAGGGGATGAAAGCGTGGCGCGTGTCCGACGTTGTGACGGCTCTGGGTTATACCGCTGTCGGCGTCTATACGGTCGCGATGATCGCGAATATCGCCACGGTCTACTAAGACACGGCCTTTTGGCCCGAAAATGTGGGCGGCGCGGCTTTCCGCGCCGCTTTGCTGTTTGGGGGCCCTTTCACGGCAAACACAGTTCCGTTATTGGCGCGCGATTGACGCGCGCCGGCCTCCTCCTGCCCGCGCCTACCATTGTCTTGCCACAAAGAAGCGCTTATCTCTTTTAAAGTTGAAACCCTAAAGGCAGGCTGGCGCTCCCCGTGTTCCGCACTTTCATGATCGCACTCGGATGGAGCCTTTTCGTGCCCGGCCTTGTGCTGACCCCGCTGCCGCCGCCCTTCGCCTTCGGCCTCTTCATGATGATGCCGGGACTGGTGATCCTGCTGATTTATTCTTCTTCCGTGCGGCGGACGCTGCGCAAGGCGCGGCGGCGCTATCACTGGCTCAATATCAGCGTCATCATGCTGGAAAAGCGCGCGCCCGGGAAAATGGGCCGCATCCTGCGCACCACCCGCCCGAAGCGCAAACCGCTCAGCCCCGTCGCCGATAGCGACATTGCGGCCTGAGCGCCCATCTTTTCTGCAAATTTATCTTCCCCATCGGCCCTTGCGCGGCGGCGCTCAATCATGAATGCTGCGCGCCAGTTGAAGACGGGAGGCCCGAATGAGCAGCGAGATCCCTTTTGTGCGCGACATCGATATCGAATATGGCCGCTGCGACCAGGTATCGCCGCTGATCCGCCGGGTGACCGCCAATAATCCGGGCGGCTTCACCTTCAAAGGCACGGGCACCTATATTGTCGGCAAGGGCGAGGTAGCGGTGATCGACCCCGGCCCGCTGATGAACGATCACGTCGAAGCATTGCTGGCGGCGATCGAAGGGGAAACCGTTACCCATATCCTCATCACCCATACGCATATGGACCATTCGCCCGCCGCCGAGCCGCTTAAAAAGCTGACCGGCGCACCGACCCTCGCCTTCGGCCCCCATGGCGGGGAGAAGAAAGACGACGGCGCGCGCGAGGAAGGCGCGGACTGGAAATTTCAGCCCGACATAAAACTCGAAGACGGCGACACCATCGAAGGGGATGGCTGGACATTCGACGCGGTCTTCACGCCCGGCCATACCTCGAACCATATGTGTTTCGGATTGCGGGAAGAAAAAGCGCTCTTCACGGGCGACCATGTCATGGGCTGGTCGACCAGCGTGGTGAGCCCGCCCGACGGCAATATGAGCGACTATTTCAATTCGCTGAAAAAGCTGCTCGACCGGGACGACGAGATTTACTGGCCGACCCATGGGCCCGCCATCACCAATCCCCAATCCTTCGTGCGCGCCTATCTCGTGCACCGGCGCCAGCGCGAGGCGCAGATCCTGCGCCAGATCGAGGAAGGCCACACCACCATCCCGGCCATGGTCGAGACCATGTATGCCGACATCGACAAGCGCCTGCACCCGGCCGCCCGCCGCTCGGTGCTTGCCCATCTCATTCACATGGTCGAGACGGGCCGCGTTGCAACGGACGGCGCCCCCGGCATCGAGAACCAATACCGGCTTTCCTGAACGAAAACGCCCCGGCCTTTCTCAAGACCGGGGCGCTTCGATTAAAGCAATAGCCTGTCAGCCGGCGTTTTTCAGATCGCTCAAAAACGCTTCGATGCGTTTGGCATTGGCGCCGAGATCGCTCTGCCCGACACGGGAGGCGGAACGCATATCGACGAGCGCTTTGCCTGCTTCCTCACGCACACGGATCACCACATCATCCTTGAAGCCCATCAGCGCGGTCGTATCCGTTGCCTCGATCGTGCCGTTTTCGACGGAGACGGCGACGACTTCCCAGCCGCGCTCTTTGACCAGCGCCAGCGCTTCCTCGAAGACCTGACCGGGATGACGCTCAATGAGTGCAGGCCCGAGATCCGGATAACCTGCCTGTTGCAGCTCACCAAGATTTCCCGGTTCTTCCCGCTCCAGGGAATTGTGCTGCGGGGTGCGCAGCGCCCGCACGGCGACGAATTTCGGCGGGTCCTGAAGGTCCGTCGAAATGTCGTGAATGCGCGGCACGGCGGAGCCTGCCTGCGCGGCAAGCAGCACCGGCACCGCAACGACAAGACCGAGCACCAGACCGGCGGCGGCGAAAACCGTGCCGCCCTTGCGGCCCATCAGCGTGATGGCGATACCGGCAACGCCGGACAGCGCCGCGGCAAGACCGATCAGCGTGCTGCCCATCAGGCCGAAAATCGCCAGCCTGAAATCCATCACCCCGAGCCTGTGGCCGAGAACCGCGAGCACGCCGACAACGGCGGCGAGCAGCGCAAGCCTGAAACTCCAACGCGCGAAAGCCGAGCGTTCGTTCATAATCCGTACCCCTTATACCCTTGACCGGTATTCTTGCCCTTGACCGGCACTCTCGATCGGCCGGCGCCCGCTTATTCGGCCGCATCGGCGGTCGGCAACTTATATCCTTTGAACTGCTCGCGCAGCGTCAGTTTCTGGATCTTGCCCGTTGCCGTGTGCGGGATCTCCTCGACGAAGACCACATCGTCCGGCATCCACCATTTGGCGATCTTACCTTCCATATAGCCGAGCACGTCTTCACGGGTCAGTGACTTGCCCTCTTTCGTAACGACGACAAGCAGGGGACGCTCGTCCCATTTGGGGTGTGCGATACCGATGACCGCGGCTTCGGCGATATCGGGATGGCCGACGGCGAGGTTTTCCAGCTCGATGGAGGAAATCCATTCCCCACCGGACTTGATGACATCTTTCGAGCGGTCGGTGATCTGCATATAGCCGTCCGCGTCGATCGTGGCGACATCGCCGGTGTCGAACCAGCCATCGGCATCGAGAATCTCGCCGCCCTCGCCTTTCAGATAGGCTTTGGCGATGGCAGGCCCGCGCACCATCAGATGGCCGAAGGCCTTGCCGTCATTCGGCAGATCGTTGCCGTCATCATCGGTGATTTTCATTTCCACCGTGAAGATCGCCCGGCCCTGCTTGCATTTCAGGTCGAGCTGTTGTTCGCGGCTGAGATCTTCATTGCCCGCTTTCAAGGAGCCGATCGTGCCGATGGGCGACATTTCGGTCATGCCCCAGGCATGGAAGACCTGCACATCGTAATTGTCCTCGAAAGCCTGGATCATGGAGCGCGGCGCCGCCGAGCCCCCGATCACCACGCGGTCGAGCTTGGGCAGTTTGGCGCCCGTCTTTTCCAGATATTGCAGCAGCATGAGCCAGACCGTCGGCACGGCGGCGGTGATGGTCACGCCTTCCTTGTCGAGCAATTCGAAGATCGACTCCCCGTCCATCTGTGCGCCCGGCATGACGAGCTTGGCGCCGACGGCCGGCGCCGAGAACGCAAGCGACCAGGCATTGGCGTGGAACATCGGCACCACCGGGAGAATGCTGTCGCGCGAGCGCGCGCCCAGCGCGTCGGCATTATTGGCGGCCAGCGAGTGCAGGACGTTGGAGCGGTGCGAATAAAGCACGCCCTTCGGATTGCCCGTCGTGCCGGACGTGTAGCAAAGGCCGCAGGCGTCGTTCTCGTCCATCTTTTCCCAGACATGGTTGCCGTCTTCGGCTTCCACGATCTCGTCATAGCAATAGACGTTTTTCAGCTTCGTTTCCGGCATATGGGCCTTATCCGTCATCAGGATGAAGGCTTTGACGTTGGGAAGCTGATCGGCAATCGCCTCGATCACCGGCACGAAAGTCGTATCGAGCAGGATGAAACGGTCTTCGGCATGGTTAATGATATAGACGAGCTGCTCGGCGAACAGGCGCGGGTTCAGCGTGTGATAGACCCCGCCCATGCCGGTAATGCCGTACCAGCTTTCCAGATGCCGGTAGGTGTTCCAGGCCATGGTGGCGATGACGTCGCCCTTCTTGCCGCCCAGCTTCTTCAGCGCCTGGGAAAGCTTGCGGGCGCGCAGGTGAATGTCCTTATAGGTGCAGCGGTGGATCGGCCCTTCGACCGTCCGGGTGACGATTTCGCGGTCGCCGTGAAAACGGTTCGCGTGATCGATAATTCTGTCGACCGTAAGCGGCCAATCTTGCATCAAGCCCAGCATGGCATGTCCCTCGCCTGTTTTGTGTGGCTTTTACCCCTTGTTGGGCCCGAGTTTAGAGTGAACCGCGGCGTCAAACAACGCTTGCCGCGCCGCCCGGGCGGCCTAAATTGGGGCCCTTTTGCCTTGTGAGCCCCCCAAAACCCCGATAACTCTTGTGAAAAAGAGAAATGAGGAGGAACGGACCATGGGCGCGTCACGGATGGGTGCATCACAGGGCGACTGGCATTTTCAACCCGCCTACCGGCTGCTGCAGGCACTGGAGCGGGGCAAAACCTCCTCCGCCGAGCTTGTGGATTATTTTCAGGCCCGCGCGCAGGCCCATAACCCGGCGCTCAACGCCATTGTCGATCAGGATTTCGGCGCCGCCAAAGCGCAGGCCGAGGCGGCGAACGCTGCCCGCAAGCGCGGTCAGAGCTGGGGGCCGCTGCACGGGTTGCCCATGACCATCAAAGACGCGCTGGAAGTAGCGGGCATGAAGGCCGTTGGCGGGGCGCCGCAATTCGCCGGTCACCGCCCCACGCGCCATGCCGAGGCCGTTCAGCGCATCGTGAATGCAGGCGCCATTATTTTCGGCAAGACCAATGTGCCGTTTCTTTCCGGCGATCTTCAGACCTATAATGAGGTCTATGGCACGACGAACAATCCCTGGGACCTGTCCTGCGGACCCGGCGGCTCCTCGGGCGGGGCGGCGGCGGCGCTTGCCGGCGGGCTGACGCCGCTTGAGCTCGGCAGCGACATCGGCGGCTCGATCCGCACGCCCGCTCATCTCTGCGGTGTCTTCGGCCATAAGCCGACTTTCGGTATCGTGCCGAAGCGCGGGCATATTCCCCCCGAACCCGGCGCGCTTGGCGAAGGCGATCTTTCCGTGGTCGGCCCGCTCGGCCTTTCCGCGCAAGACCTCGCCCTGCTGCTCGGCATCGTGGCGGGGCCGAATGAAGCCCAGGCAAAAGGCTTTACGCTGAACCTGCCGCGCCCACGCGCCACCTCGCCCAAGGGCCTGCGCGTTGCGACCTGGTTCGAGGACCCCTTCTGCGACATCGACAAAGAAAGCACCGCGCTTTTCACCGAGGCCGCCAAGGCGCTGGAAGCCGACGGCGCGATCATCGATTGGGAAGCGCGGCCGGATTTCACGCTGGCCGAGATCACCGAAGCCTATCTCATGCTGCTTCATGCCAATGTCGCCTCGCGCATGCCGCCGCATGTGAAAGAGCGCTGGGAGAAACTGAAAGCGGAAGGCGATCCCGCCGACAAGAGCCACGCCATGCTGCAGGCACGCGGCGGCACGCTTTCTTATGCCGACTGGTTGATCTGGCATGAAAAGCGCGAGCAGCTGCGCGCCAAATGGGCGGAGTTCTTTACACGCTATGATGTGGTGCTCGCCCCGGTCTTGATGCGCCCGGCCTTTGCCCATGACCACACCTCGAACTGGCATGCGCGCGCACTGGAAGTGAACGGTAAGAACCGGCCTTATATGGATGTGCTGATCTGGGCGGGACCGGCGGTGCTCTGCCATTTGCCCGCGAGCGTTGCCCCTGTCGGCATTACGCAGAAGGGCCTGCCCGTCGGCATTCAGATCATCGGCCCGCATCTGGAAGATTATACGACCATTGCCGTTGCCGGCATGCTGGAACAGGCGCTCGGAGGCTTCAAACCGCCCAAGGGTTTTTAAGCCCGCCGCGCCTTTAATAATGATGCAATAAGGCCCACCTAAAAGCGGCCCGGCTCATCTAGGAGTATTTCATGACTGGTCTTTCTAACGCCGCCAAGCGGGACATCGAAACCGTCCTGCACCCTTACACCAATCTCGACACGTTCCGCAGCACGGGGCCGCTGATCATCGAGCGCGGTGAAGGCATTCATGTCTTCGACAGCGAGGGCAAGGAATATATCGAAGGCATGGCCGGGCTCTGGTGTACCTCGCTCGGCTATAGCGAGGCGGAGCTTATCGATGCGGCAACGGAACAGATGCGCCAGCTTCCCTTCGGCCATGTCTTTGGCGGGCGCAGCCATGAGCGCGCCGCCGAGCTTGCCGAAAAGCTGAAAGCCATTGCGCCTCACGATGCCTCAAAAGTTCTTTTCTGCGGCTCGGGTTCGGAAGCGAACGATCAGCAGATCAAGCTCCTCTGGTATTACAACAACGCCAAGGGGCGGCCGGAGAAGAAGAAGATCATCTCGCGCCTGCAGGGCTATCACGGCGTCACCGTCGCATCTGGCTCGCTGACGGGCCTGCCCGCGAACCATATGGATTTCGATCTGCCCATCGAACGGATTTTCCATACCGGCAGCCCCCACTATTACCGTCAGGGGGAAGCGGGCGAGAGCGAGGAAGAATTTTCCGCGCGCCGCGCGCAGGAGCTGGAAGAGCTGATCCTGCGCGAAGGGCCGGAGACGGTTGCCGGCTTCATTGCCGAACCCATTATGGGCGCGGGCGGCGTCGTCATGCCTCCACAAGGCTATTTTGAAAAAATTCAGGCGGTACTCGACAAATACGACATCTATTTCATTACCGATGAAGTGATTTGCGGCTTTGCGCGCACGGGCAACATGTTCGGGGCGCAGACTTTCGGCATGAAGCCGGATTCCATTTCCGTCGCCAAGGCGCTTTCCTCGGCCTATGTGCCCATCGGCGCCGTCACGATCGGCGAGGACATGTATCAGGCGATGATCGATGAAAGCAAAAAGATCGGCACATTCGGTCACGGCTTTACTTATACCGCCCACCCTGTCGCCGCTGCCGTTGCCTGCAAGACGCTGGAGATTTACGAAAAACGCGACATCCTTTCGCATGTGCGCGCCGTTGCGCCTACGTTCGAAAAGCGCGTGTTGGGCTTTGCCGATCATCCGCTCGTCGGCAATGCGCGCGCCAAGGGGCTGATCGGGGCGATCGAGCTTGTTGCCGACAAAGAAACGAAGAAGAGCTTCGATAAATCCGCCGCTATCGGCGCGGTGGCCATGGGCGCAGCGCAAAAGCACGGGCTGATCGTGCGGGCGCTGGCAGGCGACATTATCGCCTTCTGCCCGCCGCTCATCATCCAGGAAGACGAGATCGGGGAAATGTTCGACCGCATGGCCCGCGCCCTCGACGATGTGGAAGCCCATGTTCAAAAAGAAGGGCTGCGAGGCTGATGGCGCGCGAATACCGCTACCACCTGACCTTTACCGGCGTGGCCCAGCCTGAAGATGAAATGGGCATGGTCATGCTGATCGAGGGAGAAGCGGAAGGCGCGGGTGCGCCTTTTTCCGGCACGGCGCGCTTTTCCTCCCGCGTTGAAACGGAAGGCGAGACGGGCTTTACCGAGACGGGCGAGATCACCTTCCCGGAAGGGGCTTTGCGCTTTTCAACGGAAGGCTACGGCCTCATCACGCCCAGCGCGGATGAGCGCAAGCAGCATGGCCGTGTGAGCTGGATCATCGAAGGCGGCAGCGGCGCTTTTGCCGGGGCGAGCGGGTTCATTCTCTCGAACTTCACCGTCTCGGATGAGGCAAAGGTGACGGACAGCCAGGCTGCAGTGGTTTTTGTGCCGGGTTGATATGCCGCTTCGTCGTCCTTGGGCTGACCCGAGGGCCCATCCGGCACTTCACCTTACAGAAGCTTCTTTATGGACCCCTGCATAAAGCCGGGGTGACAGCCTGAGGGAGTGGTAGGGTGGTACTTCAAATCCAAAGCGTCACCCCGGCCCCCGTGCCGGGGTCCATGCGGCACGCGCAGCCTTAAACGTGCTGGCCGCCATTGATGTGGATTTCCGATCCCGTCACGTAGGACGATTGCTCCGTGCACAGATAATAAACGGTCTTTGCCACTTCTTCCGGCAGCCCGAGACGGCGCAGTGGAATTTCCGCCACGATCTTGTCGGTGCCGGGTGAAAGGATCGCCGTGTCGATTTCCCCCGGCGCGATGGCGTTGACGCGGATGCCGAGCGGGCCAAGATCGGAGGCCATTTCCCGTGTCAGCGCGGCCAGCGCGGCCTTGGAGGTCGCATAGGCGGAACCTGCGAAGGGGTGCACGCGGGTCCCGGCGATCGAGGTCACATTGACGATGGAGCCTTGCGCGGCTTTCAGCTCTTCCACAAGGCCGCGGGCAAGCATGACCGGGGCCATGAAATTCACCTGAAAGACCTGCCGCCAGGCGCTGTCTTCGGTTTCCAGAATGCCGAGCCGCGAACCGCCTTCGCCCTTCGGTGAAATGGCCGCGTTGTTGACGAGCGCGTTCAGGCGGCTGCCCTGATCTTTCAGCCGCTCGCGCATTTCCTTGACCGCCTCGGCGGTATTTTCCGGGTCCGCCAGGTCGACCTGAATATGATCCTCGGGGCCTGCATCCCAGGGGCAATTTTCCGGGAAAGGATGGCGCGAACAGGTGATCACCCGCCAGCCTGCGCTTGAAAAACGCTTCACGGTGGCATGGCCGATCCCGCGGCTCGCGCCGGTCAGGATCAGGGTTTTGCGCTCATTGTTCGGGATCTGTGTCATGGGCGCAGTCTATCCGCCTTTCGGGCAATCACAATGGCAAAGAAGGTGCGGGAAAATTCACGCCGCTTCACGTCCGCAGGAGCTTCGGCACCCGCTCCAGCCCTGCCGGGTCCTGGTGTATGAGCACTTCGGAGCCAGGGAAAAGCGCCTCGATTTCCTTTTCGATATCATCGGTGATGCGGTGCGCTTTCATCAGGCTGAGCGAGCCGTCGAGCTCCAGATGAAACTGGATGAAGAGATTGGCCCCGGACATGCGGGTGCGCAGATCGTGCATGCCGACGGCTTCTTCATGGGCCGCCACGACCTCCTTGATCCGGTCCCGGTCCTCCTCGGACATCTCTTTGTCCATGAGCTGGTCGCCCGCATTGCGCACGATCTGCAAGGCGCTCCAGGCGATGAAGCCGGCAATGACGAAGCCGAAAACCGGGTCCGCCCAAGTCAGCCCGAAAACACCGGATAGCAGCAGCGCGGCGATGACCGAGAGGTTCATCAGCAAGTCGCCGCGGTAATGGATCGAGTCCGCTTCGATGGCGAGGGAGTTGGTCTCGCGCACCACTTTGCGCTGATAGGCGACGAGCGCAAGCGTCAGCGCGATGGCGAGAACCGTTACAACGATGCCGATAAGCGAGCGCGACAGCGGCTCAGGGGTAATGAGCCGGCTCGCGGATTCATAGGTGATGTAGCCGGCGGAAATGAAGATGAAGACGGACTGGCCGAGCCCGGCCAGCGCTTCGGCCTTGCCATGGCCGAAACGGTGATCGCGGTCCGCCGGTTCCAGCGCGAAACGCACGGCAAAGAGATTGACCAGAGAGGCCGTGCCATCGAGCAGGGAATCGAGCAGCGTGCCAAGCATGGCCACGGAGCCCGTCAGCCAGAAGGCGCCTGCCTTCATCAGAACAAGCGTCAACGCGACGGCCACGGCGGCATAAGTTGCCCGCTTCATCAAAAGGGGGCCAGCGCTTTGGCTCCCGGCAGCAGGGTTTTGGGGTGCGTTCATGAAGGCAACTTACGGGAAGAGACGCTCGGTGCGCCAGTGCCCATGCGGCCCCTCGCGCAGGAAAACGAGGCGGTCATGCAGGCGGAACGGCCGGTCGCGCCAAAATTCGATGCGCTCCGGCACGATGCGGAAACCGGACCAGTGCGGCGGGCGGTCCACTTCTTTCAGCGCATATTTCGCTGCATATTTCGCCACTTCCTTTTCCAGCGCAAAACGGCTTTCGAGCGGGCGGGACTGGCGCGAGGCCCAGGCGCCAATCTGGCTGTCCTTGGCACGCGTTGCAAAATAAGCATCAGCCTCCGCATCGCTCACCCGCTCCACCTGGCCGCGCACACGCACCTGGCGGCGCAGGCTCTTCCAATGGAAACAGAGCGCGGCCTTGGCGTTAGCGGCAAGCTCGCGGCCCTTATCGCTTTCAAGGTTCGTGTAGAAAACGAAGCCCGCCTCATCGAACCCCTTCAAGAGCACCATGCGCACATCCGGCAGCCCGTCTTCATCCGCCGTTGCCAGGGCCATGGCGTTGGGGTCGTTCGGCTCTTTTTCACCAGCAAGGTCCAGCCAGTCGCGGAAAAGCGCGAAAGGATTGCCGGAGGCGAAAATATCCGCATCGTCTTTGGCGCTTTCTGAAATTTCCGTCTTTGCCGTCATCGTCCTTACGTCCTGTCCCTCCACCGGTTCCACTGGCTGATCTTACTGGCCGGTTCCGCTGGCCAATCGCCGGGTCAGCGTTTTATATAGGCTGGATGCGCGCTTGTCCCACCAATGCCCCGATCTTTAATCCATATCAAGGCGGGAGGGCAGGCGCTTCTTGGGGGATCAATGCTGCATAAGCCGCTTTCATTGGCCTGCGCACCGTTTATCCGCGCCGCTCTCTTAAGCGCTGCGCTGGCGTATCTGCCTGCCCTGCCCGCTTTTGCGAACCCTCAGGCCATTGCGCCCGGCGAACAAGTCTTGCCGGAGGAGGAACGCATCAAGGCCTTTCAGGCAGGGGTTGCCGCCTATGATGCGGGCGATTATGCGCGTGCCTATGAGATCTGGCTGCCGCTTGCCAAGCTCGGCGATCTGGCCGCCCAGCGCAATGTCGGCCATTTGCTGCGCCTTGGGCGGGGTACGGCGCGCGATCTGCCCCGCGCGCTTTATTTTTATGAGCGCGCTGCCGATGCGGGGCTGAACGCTGCCGCGCTTAATGCCGGAACCTTGCTTTTAGGGGCCGAGGGCATTGAGCGGGACACGGAAGATGCCGCCGACTATTTCATGCAGGCCGCGCAGGACGGCTACCCGGAGGCGCTTTACCAGCTCGCCCTTCTAACCGAAGCCGGTGACGGGACCGGCAAGGACCCGGCAAAAGCCGACAGGCTGATGCGCCTTGCCGCCTTTCTGGGTCATGAAAAGGCCCGCGCGCGCATCGGGCTCGACACCCGCCTCGATGAGGTCCGCGCGCCCTCGAACGTCTCTTAAGGCTGCCAACTCCCCTTTTCTTGCGGCTGACGCGCCCGTGACTGACGCTTTAACCTTTTGGTATCCAAGCGCCTTTATGATTTGAGAAGAGAATATTAACCATATGCGCAGGATCAGCGGCGTTGCGTCAGCCCCATGAAATCCTCGGCGTCCCCCGGAATGCCTCGAAAGATCAGATCAAGGCCGCCTACCGGCGCTTGGCCAAACTCTATCATCCCGATTTCAACAGCGGCGATACGATTGCCGAGGCCCGGTTCAAGGAAGTCACCAACGCCTATCAGCAAATGAGCGCGCCGAAGCCCGAGCCCCTGGGCATGGACCGGCCGCGCCCGCAGCCTCAGCCGGGCAGAGCCCAGCCGAACGGGGCGCAGAACGGCGCCAATGCGCGCGGTCCCTTTGCCGGGGCGAGAAGCGAGCCCGGCAGCAATGCCAAGGGCAGCGCCGGGTTCCGCCAACGCAAATCCTATCAGGACGCCAAAGAGGACAAGACCGCCGCCGGTTCTCAGTCCGCTTCCGGCAGTGCGGATGCAAAAGCCCGCCCCAAACAGGAAGCGCCCCACCGGGAAGCGCCGAAGCAGGAACGCGCCCAAACTCAAACCCGCGAGCGCGCCCGCACGGCCCAAACCCGCAAGGGCGACTTTCAGGACGAATTGAACCGGGCCCGCGAAGGCGCCCAAAGAGGTGCTGAGAAAACCGCCGAGCGCCCCCGCACGGAAGAACCCGAAACCGTCAACCGCGCAAAACCGGAAGGGGAAAGCGCCTCGGCCTTTGCCGGGTTCTTTTCCGGCCTGCGCCGCGCCGGCAAGCAGGCTGTGGGCGGGGCAAGCGGGGAAGATGAAGATTACACGCTCACCGTCTCCTTCACCGATGCCGCGCTCGGCGCGACGAAACGGGTGAAACTGGCAAGCGGCAAGGTGCTGGATGTGAAAATCCCCGCCGGGCTGTCCGAGGGCCAGCAGATCCGCCTGCGCGGCCAAGGCGAACCAGGCCGCTTCGGCAGTACGCGGGGCGATGCGCTCATCACCGTCACGATCGAGCCGCATGAGGATTTCGAGCGGGAGGGGCTCGATATTTCCGCCAATGTGCCTATCGGCCTGGCCGAGGCCATTCTGGGCGCCAAAATCCGTGTGAAAACGCTGCATGGCTCCGTCGCCGTCACGGTGCCGCCGGGCTCTTCCAGCGGGCGGCGGCTGCGCCTGCAAGGCCAGGGCATCCGCCCCGCGGGCGGCGGGAAAGCGGGCGATCATTTCGCCACGCTCCAGATCGTGCTGCCCGATGAAATCGACCCGGCACTGAAAAGCTTCATTGCCGGATGGGCGCAAGGCAAAGGCGGCAGGGAAAACGCTTGAAGTGCCGCCATGCTGCGCTGCAAACCGCTAATACCCTGATTTATCCCACTTTTCCGCCAATTTAGGCGTACCTTTTCCCTAGACCACCTTCGTCTTTTGTGTAGGATGCCCGCCCGAAAGGTGAACGCGAGGCGCGCTCGCCGAGTGAGCAGCTATCCAAGGACAGAATCATGAGCGGAACCGGGCAATTGATGGCGGGCAAACGCGGCCTCGTAATGGGTGTCGCCAACAACCGGTCGATCGCCTGGGGAATCGCCAAGGCCTGCGCCGATGCAGGCGCCGAGCTGGCCTTCACCTATCAGGGCGAGGCGCTGAAAAAGCGGATCGAGCCGCTGGCCGCCGAAGTGGGCTCCAATCTCGTCATGCCGTGCGATGTGACGGACCCGGCCAGCATGGACGCCGCCTTCGGCGAGATCGAGAAAGCCTGGGGCTCCATCGATTTTCTCGTTCATGCGGTCGCCTACGCGCCCAAGGAAGCGCTGACCGGGCGCTATGTCGATACCTCGCTCGAACAGTTCACCACTGCCATGGCGGTGTCCTGCCATTCGCTTGTCGCCGTCTCCCAGCGCGCAGAAAAGCTGATGCCGGAGGGCGGCTCGATTATCACGCTGACCTATTACGGCGCGGAAAAAGTCATTCCCCATTACAACGTCATGGGCGTGGCGAAATCGGCGCTGGAAGCTTCCGTGCGTTATCTCGCCGTCGATCTCGGCAGGAACAATATCCGCATCAATGCCGTCTCTGCCGGGCCGATCAAGACGCTGGCGGCCTCCGGCATCGGCGATTTCCGCTATATCCTGAAATGGAACGAGCTGAACTCGCCCCTGAAGCGCGGCGTGACCATCGAAGAAGTCGGCAAGACCTCGCTCTATCTCCTCTCCGACCTCGGCACAGGTGTGACCGGCGAAGTGCATCATGTGGATGCGGGCTATCACGTCGTGGGCATGAAGGCGGAAGACGCCCCGGATATGAGCATCGTTTAAAGGCCGCCTCCCCCGAAAGCCGCGATTTGACGGGTTCTGCGCGTGAGGATAGAACCTCAGGCATGGCGCGGGGCGCGGGGCCGCCGCAATCCGGAGCGGGTTTATGTCGCACAACACATACGGCCATCTTTTCCGCGTGACGACCTGGGGCGAAAGCCACGGGCCGGCGCTTGGCTGCATCATCGACGGCGTGCCGCCGCGCATTCCGCTGACCGAGGCCGATATCCAGCCCTTTCTCGACAAGCGCCGCCCCGGCCAGTCCCGCCACACGACCCAGCGCCGCGAGGCGGACCAGGTGCGCATTCTTTCCGGCGTTTTCGAAGACCCGGAAACGGGCGAGCAGGTAACGACCGGCACGCCGATTTCGCTGATCATCGAAAATACCGATCAGCGCTCGAAAGATTATGGCGAAATCAAAGACCGCTATAGGCCCGGTCATGCCGATTACACCTATGAAGCCAAATACGGCATCCGCGATTACCGCGGCGGCGGGCGCCAATCCGCCCGCGAGACGGCGGCGCGCGTGGCCGCCGGCGCCATTGCCCGCAAGGTGATCGGCGGCATCAAGGTGCGCGGCGCGCTGGTGCAGGTCGGCCCGCACAAAATCGACCGCGCCAATTGGGACTGGGACGAAACCGCCCGCAACGATTTCTGGAGCCCGGATGCAAAGGCCGCCGAACTTTGGGAAAGCTATCTCGATGAGGTGCGCAAGGCAGGTTCTTCCTGCGGCGCGGTGATCGAGGTGGTGGCCGAAGGCGTGCCTGCCGGTCTCGGTGCGCCCATCTATGCCAAGCTCGATACCGACATCGCCGCCGCCTTCATGAGCATCAATGCCGTCAAAGGCGTCGAGATCGGCAACGGGTTTGAAGCCGCTTCCCTTAGCGGTGAAGAAAACGCCGATGAAATGCGCATGGAGAACGGCAAACCCGCTTTCCTGACGAACCATGCCGGCGGCATTCTGGGCGGTATTTCGACGGGACAGGATGTCATCGCCCGTTTTGCGGTGAAACCCACCTCCTCCATCCTCACCCCGCGCCGCTCCGTCACGCGCAAGGGCGAAGAGGTGGATGTGCGCACCAAAGGCCGCCACGATCCTTGCGTCGGTATTCGCGCCGTGCCCGTGGGCGAGGCGATGATGGCCTGCGTCCTTGCCGATCATTTGCTGCGCCACCGGGGCCAGACAGGCGGGCTCTGAGCCTTTTCCTCTGCACGCTGCTTATGGGTTTGTTGCCGCATATCTGTGCAGCCTTTGCCTTTCGTGCTGAAAATCCGGTCGTTTTTCCGGCGCCTTTCCCTCGAAAGCTCCGCTTCCTCCCTTTTGCAAAAAGCGCCGACCGGCACGGGCTTTGCGTATATGCTTAAGGTGCGTATTCAAGGGAAGCACGACGCGAGGCGGGACCGGCTTTGAAAAACGATAGCGGCACAATCATTCCCATTCGCTATGAGAGCGGCAACGGCGAAATGATGGTCTATGGCGGCAGCCTGCTCGGCCTCTTTCTGCTTTCGCTGGCGGTGACACGGTTCGACGGGATTTTTCTTCTCGCCGCGCTCGCGGCCTTCGGCATTGCCTATTATTACGCGCCTCTCACCTTCCGCCGTCATCCGCCGCTGCAAGTCTCGCCTGAAGGGTTCTACATCGAAGGGCTCGGCCTTCTGCCCTGGAGCAAGATTGCGGGTATCCGCATCTATAACAAGGCGGTGCGCAATATCCGCAATGCCGAGCTTTATCTCATCCTGCACGCGCCCATCGAAAAGGCGGTGGTGCGCGAGCGTGAGCCTGAAAGCTGGCGGCGTTATATGTATTCGGTATGGAAGCCGGTATCGGAAGGCGAGCTGACGGTGAAGCTCGAACCCCTTGCCGTCTCACCCGAACAGCTCGGCGATGTTATCCGCGCCCGGATTGCCGAGGCACGCAAGACCGGCCGCGCCTAAGCCTCTTTTTCAAAAGCTATGACCTTGCTTAAGAACGCTGTCTCGGCGCTCACAAGCTTGAGCCCGTGCGCCGCGCAGAGCGCGCTAAAATCTTCCTTGAGGAAAGACGTGAAATAAGGCTCGTGAAAGCCAACGGGGAAAAATTCCAACAGTCCGTCATAGTCCTCCCTGTCCCCTTGCTGCAGCGAATCCGTCAGCACGAAAAGCCCGCCGGGTTTCAAAACCCGCGCCGCCTCGCCGATCACCGCGCGTCTGATTTTGGGCGGCAGTTCATGAAAGAGGTAGATGGAACTGACGACATCGAGGCTTGCATCGGCCAGCGGCAGTCTCTCTGCCAATCCCTGCACCGGCTGAACGCCGCGCCAGCGCTTCACATTGCGCCGGGCTTCCCCCAGATAAGCATGCGAGAGATCGAGCGCGAGGACGGAAAGGCGCGGCCAGCTTGCTTTCAGATCGCGCAGAAAGCGGCCCGTGCCCGCGGCCAAATCGAGGAAGGAAACCTCGCGCTGGTCCTTTCCTTCCATCCACCGGGCGATGGGCACGAGTGCCTGGCGGCGCATCATATCGGCGGTGCCGGAGAAAAGAATCTCGACCTGCGTGTCGTAAATCCGGGCACTGTCTTCGGAAAGCCAGCCATCGGTCTGATAGTGAAAGTTTTGCAGATAATAGCGCGGATAGGCGCGCGCGCCGGGCTGCCCCCGCAATTTCTCGCGCACCTCGCTATGGCCGCGCGACAGGCGGCGCTCATCGAGTCCCGGCATATCGGCGAAGAAACGGCGGGATTTTTCGAGCGCTTCTCCCAGCGGCAAAAGCGGATCGGCAGCGCGGTAAGTCCCGCGCGCCACATGGGCGGCATCCTTCTCGATCAGCTTGCGGATTTCGCCGAGCATCCCCTGCCATTTCGGGAAGGCGCCTTGCGGCTTGAAAGGCGCTTCGCCGGGCGGTGTCAGCGGCCCGCGCATCCGGTTCACCGCCAAATAATGTGCAGCGTACCAGCCGATCCGCGCCGTCTGGGACAGGCCATGCCGCCAGCTTTCCAGCATCCGTGCCATATACGCCTCGCTCGCAACTCCTAGCGGCGCGTCAGATGCACCGCCACTTCAATATGGGGCGACCAGAGGAATTGGTCCACCGGCTGCACGCGGGAAATTTCATAGCCCCCGTCCAGAAGCGCGCGCAAATCGCGGGCAAGGGTTGCCGGATTGCAGGAAACGGCAACAAGGCGCGGCACCGCGCTTTTGGCGATTTCAGCGGCCTGTGCCGCCGCCCCGGCACGCGGCGGATCGAAAACGATGCCGTCCAGCTTTTTCATTTCCGGGGCCAGAAGCGGGCGGCGGAAAAGATCGCGCCGCTCCGCCGTAATGCGCTTTAGATGATGCGCCGGGCCTTCCCGGTGAAAGGCCCGCTCCAGGGCTTCCACTTGCCCCGCCTCACCCTCGAGCGCAAGGACATTGGCGTTTCGGGCAAGCGCAAAGGTGAAGGTGCCGCAGCCGGCGAAAAGATCGGCGACATCGCCGGCCCCTTCAATCCCCTCAAGCACGGATTGGACGAGCGCGGCCTCGCCATCCGCCGTTGCCTGCAGAAAGGCGCCGGGGGCGAGCGTGACGGGAATGCCGGAAAGGGCAAGCAGCGGCAAGCGCCGCTCGGCCACGATCTCCCCTTCCCAGGAAAGCCGGGCAAGATCCAGCCGGTCCGCGCCTTCGCTCAAATGCATGCGCAGATCGATATCGAGCGGCTTCCCGCCGTTCACCATCACATCGAGCCCGGAGGCTGTGACCGTAACGAGCACCGAGGCGCGGCCCTTGCGCGAGAGGCCGCCGGCCACGAGATCGGCCAGCGGCTGCATCGCGCTCTCGATTTCCGGGCGCACCAGCGGACACATGGAAACCGGCACGATCTGATGGGTGCCGCGGGCATAATAACCCGCCACGGCGCCGGATTTTGTCCGCGTAACGGCAAAGCTCGCCCGCCGCCGCGTGTGCGGCTTTGCCCGGATGATCGGGGAAATTTCCGTGCTAATGCCCTGCTGAGAAAAAGCCTGCGCAACAAGGCCCTCCTTCCAGCTTGCATAAGCCTCTTCCTGCCAATGCTGAAGGGCGCAGCCGCCGCAGCGCGTAAAATGCGTGCAGGCCGGTTTGATGCGCTCGGGCGAGGGCGTGAGAATGCCTTTGAGGCTCCCGTGATCGCTTTCGTCCGTTGCCACGCGCACCCGCTCACCCGGCAGCGTATAGGGCACGAAAAGCGGCGGCGTGCGCTCTGCCACACCTTCGCCCTGGTGCCCCATGCGCAGGATTTCGACTTCTTCTTCAGCCATCAAAGCGTCCCGCCATCAAAAATTCCTTGTTGCCGTCACTGCCCGTAATAGGGCTCGGGCAAAGTCCTAGCACACGCCAACCCGGCTGCGCGGCAAGCCAAGTTTCAAGCCGCGTGCAAACTTCTTCGTGGAGGCCCGCGTCTTTCACGATGCCGCCTTTGCCGAGGCGGCCCTTACCCACCTCGAATTGCGGCTTGATCAGCGTGAGAAGAAACGCGCCGGGCTTTGCAAGCGCAAGCGCTGCCGGCAAAGCCTTTTCCAGACTGATGAAGCTGACGTCGCAGACGATGAGATCCACCGCGCCGCCGGTCATTTCCGCGCTCAGATCGCGCACATTCGTGCCTTCCAGCACGCTGATGCCGTCATCCTTCCGCAGGCTCTCGGCAAATTGCCCGTGGCCGACATCCACCGCCGTCACATGCGCAGCGCCGTGCGCGCGCAGTACCTGCGTGAACCCGCCGGTCGAGGCGCCGAGATCAAGCGCCTTCAAACCTTCCGGCTTAATGCCGAAATGGGCAAGCCCATGCACCAGCTTCAAAGCGGCACGCGAGACCCAGGGGTGGTCGGGCGCGCTTAGGCTTACGTCATCGGCAGACGCCACCATGCGGGAGGCTTTGACGGCCTGCTCCCCGTTCACCGACACTTTTCCTTCACGCAGGAGCGCCTGCGCCCGCGCGCGGCTGGGAGCAAGGCCCCGGGAGACCAGAGCCATATCGAGCCGTTCGCCAGTTTCCGTCATGGCGCCAGTCAGGGTTTGCGGGGATGGGCTGCCGTCAGATCGACAATGACGTTTTCCGCCCCGAGAGCGCCGAGCGCTGCGCGCACGATCTGCGGCGCATTGAGCCCGGCCTCGTCATACATTTTTTCCGGCTTATCCTGATCGATAAAACGGTCGGGCAGGCAAAGCGGGCGCACTTTCAAACCACTATCGAGAAGACCGGCATTGGCAAGATAGTGCAGCACATGCGAGCCGAAGCCGCCGACACTGCCCTCTTCCAGCGTGATCAGCACTTCGTGGTGGCTTGCCAGCTGACGGATCAGCGCTTCATCGAGCGGCTTGGCAAAGCGGGCATCGGCCACCGTTGCCGGAAAGCCGAGCCGGCCCAGTTCCTCGGCCGCCTTCATCGCCTCGGCAAGACGCCCGCCAAGGGAAAGCAGCGCGATCTTCGAGCCTTCTTTCAGGATGCGGCCCTTGCCGATTTCAAGCGGTACACCGCGTTCTGGCATGTCGACGCCGATCCCCTCCCCGCGCGGATAACGGAAGGCGGAGGGCCGGTCATCGATCTGCGCTGCCGTGGCCACCATATGCATGAGCTCGGCTTCATCACCCGCCGCCATCACCACGAAATCGGGCAGGCAGGAAAGGTAAGTAATGTCGAAGGCACCCGCATGGGTCGGCCCATCCGCGCCGACAAGCCCGGCCCGGTCGATGGCAAAACGCACCGGCAATTTCTGGATTGCCACGTCATGCACGACCTGGTCATAGGCGCGCTGCAGGAAGGTGGAATAGATCGCGGCGAAGGGCTTATAGCCCTCCGAGGCAAGGCCCGCGGCAAAGGTCACGCCGTGCTGCTCGGCAATGCCGACATCGAAGGTGCGCTCAGGAAAGGTCTTGCCGAAAAGATCAAGCCCGGTGCCGGAGGGCATCGCCGCTGTCACCGCAACAATCTTCTCGTCGGCTTCGGCTTCCTTGATGAGCCCTTGCGCGAAAACTTTCGTGTAGGCGGGCGCATTGGCTTTGGCTTTTGCCTGCGTGCCGGTGATCACGTCGAATTTCGAGACGCCGTGATATTTGTCGGCGGCAGCTTCCGCCGGTGCATAGCCCTTGCCCTTTTGCGTGACGACGTGAATGAGGATCGGGCCCTCTTCACTGTCGCGCACGTTTTTCAGGATCGGCAAAAGATGGTCGAGATTGTGCCCGTCGATGGGCCCGACATAATAAAAGCCGAGCTCCTCGAACATGGTGCCGCCGGTCGCCATGCCGCGCGCATATTCTTCCGCGCGCTTGGCGATTTTTTCCAGGCTCTTGGGCAGTTTTTCGGCCAGATGCTTGGCGAAGCTGCGGAAGCCGCGATAGGTCTCCCCGGAAATCAGCCGGGCAAGATAAGCGCTCATCGCGCCCACGGGCGGGGCGATGGACATGTCATTGTCGTTCAGAATGACGATGAGGCGGCTATCCATGGAACCGGCATTGTTCATGGCCTCATAGGCCATGCCTGCGCTCATGGCACCGTCGCCGATCACGCAGACGACATTGTTCTTCTTGCCCGCCAGATCGCGCGCCACGGCCATACCGAGGCCGGCGGAAATGGAGGTGGAGGAATGCGCCGCGCCGAAGGGGTCGTATTCGCTTTCCGCGCGTTTGGTGAAACCGGAAAGCCCGCCGCCCTGGCGAATGGTGCGGATGCGGTCCCGCCGCTCCGTCAGAATCTTATGCGGGTAGCATTGATGGCCGACATCCCAGATCAGCCGGTCATCCGGCGTGTCGAAGACGTAATGAATAGCCGTAGTCAGCTCGACGACGCCGAGGCCTGCGCCCAGATGCCCGCCCGTGACGGAGACGGCATCGATCGTCTCGGTGCGCAGCTCGTCCGCCAATTGGCGCAGCTCGCTCTCCGGCAGGGCCCGAAGGTCCGCAGGGCTTTTAACCTTATCGAGAAGGGGCGTCTTGCTCTGCGCTGTCACGCTCAACCTCACTAGCGGGCAAATGCCTGCCCGTCACTGTCCTACCTGCCTTTTCCGTCCGGAAAAGGTTCACGCGCGGCGGTTTATAACGAATGATGCCGCCTCACGCAAAATATCTGCCCGGTCGTCGAACATTTCCAAATGCGCCACCGCCTGGTCGGCCAGGAGGCTGGCCTGCGCCCGGGCGCGCTCTTCCCCCAGAATAGTCAGAAATGTGGCTTTTCCTTGAGATTTATCTTTCCCGGCGGTCTTGCCAAGGGCGGCGCTGTCGCCTTCTTCATCCAGAAGGTCGTCGGCAATCTGATAGGCCAGGCCGAGATCATGGGCATAGGCATGGAGCGCCTGGCGGGCGGAGGGAGACGCATGGCCCAGAATGGCCCCACCCTCGCAGGAAAAAGCGATGAGCGCGCCGGTTTTAAGCTGATGCATGCGGGTGAGCGGTCCGATGGCGAGATCCTCGCCCGCGCTTGCCATATCGATCATCTGCCCGCCCACCATGCCAAGCGCGCCTGCTGCCCGGGAAAGGCCGAGCACCAGATCGGCGCGCACCCGCGCATCTTCATGGGTGGCGGGATCGGCGAGAATTTCAAAGGCCAGCGTCAAAAGCGCATCGCCCGCCAGCACGGCGGTCGCCTCGTCAAAGGCGCGGTGCGCGGAAGGCTTGCCCCGCCGCATGTCATCATCATCCATGCAAGGCAGATCGTCATGAATGAGGGAATAGGCGTGGACACACTCGATGGCGGCGGCCAGACGCAGCGAGCGTTCGTCATCCATGGCAAAGAGTTTCGCCCCCTGATGGGCGAGAAAAGCGCGAAAGCGCTTGCCGCCGTTCAGCGCGCCGTAGCGCATCGCCTCGATGACGCGGGCTTCGGGCCCTTGCGGGCGCGGCAGAAGATGATCGAGGGTGCGCTCAACCCCGGCAGCGGTCTCGGTCAATGCTTTTTCGAAGACAAGACTGGCCATCGGGGGCGCTCCTTCGGGGGCAAAAGGGGCCGATCAATCGATATTGGCAGGCTCGGTGCCGGCGGCGCCATCGGCGCCGAGCGTGATTTTTTCCACCTTGGCCTGAGCCGCTTTCAGCCGGCTTTCGCAATGGGCTTTGAGCAGATTGCCGCGCTCATAAAGCTCGATGGATTCTTCCAGCGGCGCATTGCCCGATTCCAGCTTGCCGACAATGCCTTCCAGCTCTTTGAGAGCCGTCTCGAAATTCATTTTCGCAATATCATCCGGGATCGCGGTCTTCTTCTCCGCCACGGCAAACTCCTTCGTTCCGGCAGGCTGGTCTCAGCTTGGTCCAGTCTCAGCGGCCCATCAAGGCGCGTATATGGGCCGCGCTGGCCTCGGCCAATGCCTCCAAGTCATACCCGCCCTCAAGGGTGGAGACAATGCGCCCCTTCACCCTGGCGCGGGCAAAAGCGGCAAGCTGCTGCGTGACCCAGTAATAATCGGCGGTTTTCAGCCCCATTCCGCCCAGAGGATCGGCCTCATGGGCGTCAAAACCGGCGGAAATCAGCAAGAATTCGGGCTCCATCATCTCCAGCGCCGGCAGAATCGCCTCCGAGACGATGAGCCGGAAATCATCCGAGCCTGCCGCCGGTTTCAGCGGCAGATTGAGGATATTGCGGTGCGTGCCCCGCTCGCTCACCGCGCCCGTGCCCGGATAAAGCGGGGACTGGTGGGCGGAGATGTAATACATGCCGTCCGCATCCCAGAAGGCGGCCTGGGTGCCATTGCCGTGATGGACATCGAAATCCACCACCGCGATGCGCGAGAGGCCGTATTCGGCGCGCAAATGCTGGGCGGCGACAGCGACATTGTTGAAGAGGCAAAAGCCCATGGCCCGGTTGGGCTCGGCATGGTGGCCGGGCGGGCGGATGGCGCAAAAGGCGTTTTCCGCTTCCCCGGCCATCACCCGGTCCACCGCATCGATGGCTGCGCCCGCCGCGCGCAAAGCCGCCTCGCCCGAGCCCGGCGACATGGCGGTATCGGCATCGACCCGCGCAAAGCCTTCCTCGGGCACCATGGAGAGGATCGCATCGATATGGGCCTGGGAATGCACGCGCACCAGCGCCTTCGTTTCGGCCCGAGGCGCGGAAATGCGCGTTAAGTCCGCAAATTCCGGTCCCTCCAGCGCGCCCAGAACGGCTTTCAGCCGCGCGGCACATTCCGGATGGCCTTCCGGCGTTTCATGGGCGAGGCAGGCCTCGTGGGTTTCAAGCAGTGTGGTCATGGCTTTACTCTGACGCGGAGCAGGCACCGATGCAACGGAGAGGCCCGGAAGAGACCCGCCACTCTTTATAGGCCGTCACCCCCGTCTTGTCCCCGTGTGACGCCTGCGGAACAGGGACGCTCCCTTACGCCGCCTTGTACCAGACGACGCCCTTTTCGTCCGTTTCGGCACGGGCCAGCCCCCGGTGCACAAGGCAGGCGAGATGCGCGAGGCTTTCGCCCGTCGCCATGAAGAAGACGTCCGGCCCGATCTTGCGTTTGAAAAGCGCGCTGAAGACATCGATGGCGCGTTTGGGTTCGGCAAGCTCGCCCAGAAGCCGCTTCAGGCTTTTCTCATGCCCGTCGATAAGCCGGGTGAGGCGCGCATGGAGCCCATAGAAAGGCTCGTTATGGGCGGGCAGCACGAGCGTTTCTTCGGGGAGCGCGGCGCGCAGCTTGGCGCAGCTGTCGATCCAGTCCTGCAGCGGGTTGCCATAGGCCTCCGTCGGGTGAAGGCTGACATTGGAGGAAATGCGCGGCAGCACCTGATCCCCAGAAATCAGGATCTTGTCCTTTGCCGAATAAAGGCAGACATGCTCGGGCGCATGGCCGGAACCGACGATGATTTCCCATTCCCGCTCGCCGATGGTCAGCTTATCGCCTTCCTTCAGGCGCTTGAAGATATCCGGCAGCCGGTAGACCCGTTCGCCAAAGCCGCCGAAGCGGGCGCGGTAGGCATCGAGCCCGCGTTCGGAAAAACCCGCGCCGCGGTAAAAGTCGATCGCTTCCTGCGGCGCTTCATTGCCGGTATCGGCGACAAGCGTGCGGCACATCAGATAATCCGTACGCGACATTTCGACCGTCACGCCGAATTTGCGCGTGATCCAGCCGGCAAGGCCCACATGATCGGGATGAAGATGGGTAACAATGACGCGGGTGATGGGTTTGCCGCCGAGCTTTTCCTCGAAGATCGAGTTCCACAGATCGATCGTCTCATCATTGGCAACGCCGGTATCGACAAGCGCCCAGCCTTCGCCGTCTTCCAGAAGCCAGAGATTTATATGGTCGAGCGAGAAAGGCAGCGGCATGCGCACCCACATGATGCCGGGAGCCGCCTCGATGAGTTCACCGCGCGCCGGAACCGTCTCGAATGGATATTGCAAGCCGCCAGCGCCCTGTTTCATTTTCTCATCCCTTCCAAAGTCAAAGGCCGCGCCCGGAAGGACGCGGCCCGTACTGAATAGAAAAGCTTGCGCCCAGCGTCAAACGCGCCGGACCCGGCCTTTAGGCTTCAAGAAGTGAATCCGCCCGCTCCATCAGCGCGCTTTCCCCGGCAATCGCGGCGGAAACGAGCCCTTTGGCGGGGCCTGCGAAATTTTCCGCAAAGAAGCGGGCAAGCACCTTGGGGCCCTCCTCGCCGCTGGCCGAAAGCGCGGCGCGGGTGAGGTAATGGCCGCCTGCGACGGTGCCGAAGAGCTTCAGATAGGGGCTCGCGCCCGCCAGGCATTCGTTCGGCGCGTCTTTCAGACGGGCGAGCATCCAGTCCGTCGCCTCTTCCAGCCCCGAAAGGCCCTCTTCCAGCCTGTCCGCGACCACGCCCAGATCCGGATCGTTGGAGGCGCGAGCTTTTTCGACGCTTTCGGCGATCTCGCCCAGATAGGCTTTCACCACCTCGCCATTGCCGAGCGACAATTTGCGGGTCACAAGGTCGATGGCCTGAATGCCATTCGTGCCTTCATAGATGGGCAGAATGCGGGCATCCCGGTAAAAGCGCGCCGCGCCCGTTTCCTCGATAAAGCCCATGCCGCCATGCACCTGCACGCCGATGGAGGCAGCCTCCACGCCTGCATCCGTGCTCCAGGCTTTGGCGATGGGGGTGAGAAGATCGGCGCGCGCCTTCCCGGCGGCTTTTTCTTCTTCGCTTTTGCCTTTATGCGAAAGGTCGATGGCAACGGCATTGGCATAGCAAATGCCGCGCGCGGCAGCCGCCAGCCCCTTCATGCTCATCAGCATGCGGCGCACATCGGCATGATCGATGATCGGGTCCATCTCGCCCGGCGCGAGCTGCGAGCCCACTTTGCGGCCCTGCTTGCGGTCTTTGGCATAGGCAAGCGCATGCTGATAGGCACGCTCTGCGACCGCCACACCCTGAATGCCGACCAGAAGGCGGGCATTGTTCATCATCGTGAACATGCAATTGAGGCCGCGGTTTTCCTGACCGATCAGATAGCCTTTCGCGCCGCCTTTTTCGCCGTAAGCCATAATGCAGGTCGGGCTGCCGTGAATGCCGAGCTTTTCTTCAAGGCCGATGCATTCCACATCGTTGCGCTCGCCAAGCGAGCCATCTTCGTTGACGAGATATTTCGGCACGAGGAAAAGCGAAATGCCTTTCGTGCCTGCCGGGGCATCGGGCAGACGGGCCAGCACGAGGTGGATGATATTCTCCGCCATATCGTGCTCGCCGTAAGTGATGAAGATTTTCGTGCCGGTGATGAGATAGCTGCCGTCTTCCTGCGGCACGGCTTTGGTCTTCAGCGCGTTAAGGTCCGAGCCTGCCTGCGGCTCTGTCAGGTTCATCGTGCCGGTCCACTCGCCGGAGATGAGTTTGGCGAGGTATTTTTCCCGCTGCTCGTCCGTGCCATGGGCGCTCAAAGCTTCCACCGCGCCCTGGCTGAGAATAGGGCAGAGCCCGAAGGAAAGGCTGGCGCCGTTCCAGATTTCCTGCAGCGCGGCGGCAAGCGCCATGGGCAGGCCCTGGCCGCCATACGCGTCCGAGCCTGCAATCGCGCCCCAGCCGCCTTCCACCCATTGGCGGTAGGCATCGGCAAAACCGGGCGAGGTCGTCACTTCTTTGTCTTTCAGCTTGGCCGGATTTGCATCCACCCCGTCATTCAGGGGCGCGATGACATTTTCGGCGAGCTTGCCCGCTTCTTCCAGCACCGCTTCGATGAGGTCCGGCGTCGCTTCCTCGTAAAGGCCGCCGCTGACGAGAGACTGAAGCCCTGCCACATCATTCAACATGAAGGCCATATCCTTGACCGGCGCGCGGTAGCTCATCCCTGTCTCCTCTGTTTCGCTCTCAAACCCGGGCTAATCCCCAAAAGCGCGGGCCGAATGCCCGTTTCTTGCGCCCGATGATGCATCGGTTCAAGACAAAATTCGTATATGCTGGCACACGTTATAAGCGGGTTTAGGATGAACGCATATTCACCCCAAAATCCTGCAGCAATGCACCGGAGAAGATATGGCGAGCGGACAAAAAGACAATAAGAGCGCCCGGAAAGAAGGCACGGGCCGCCATGCGCTGATCACCGGCGCGTCGGCGGGAATCGGCAAGGATCTCGCCGAAATCTTCGCCCGCAACGGCTTCGATCTGGTGCTCGTCGCGCGCCGGGAAAAGCGCCTGCATGAGATCGCCCGCGATCTCGAGCATCGCTTTGCCGTCACCGTTCATGCCGTGACGCTGGATCTGGCAGAACCGGGCGCCGCCGAATGGCTGCACAATGAAATGCGCATGCGCGGGCTTAACATCGACGCGCTGGTCTGCAATGCGGGCTTCGGCGTCGCAGGCTTTTACCGGGACACAAGCTGGGCCGATCAGCACGCGCTCTGCCAGGTGATGATGACGGGTGTGGCCGAGCTCTGTCATCGCTTTGCCCCGGACATGGGTGCGCGCGGCTATGGACGTATTCTCAACGTCGCCTCGCTTGCCGGCTTTCTGCCGCCAGCGCCGGGCGGCACGCTTTACATTCCGGCCAAAGCTTTCGAGATCAAACTGTCGCAAGCGCTGGCGCTCGAATATACGGGGGAGAACGTGCATGTCACAGCGCTCTCCCCCGGCTTCACCTATACCGAGTTTCACGATGTCATGGGTACGCGCGAGGCGATGTCCGCCATGCCGCGTTTCATGTGGATGAAAAGTATGCGCGTCGCCGAGGAAGGCTATAAAGCGGTGATGGCGGGCAAGCCCGTTCACATTCCGGGCCGCCTCAACCGTTTCATCGCCTGGCTGGCCTGGGCCTTGCCCTCTCCCGCGGTGAACGCCATTCTGCGCCGCCAAGCCCTTTACGCCAAAAAGCCCTGATACGCCCATGCCGCTTCCCATCTGGCCGCCGGATGCCTCCCACATCAAAAAAGCCGCGGACGCTTTGCGCGCCGGACAGCTCGTCGCTTTTCCGACCGAGACCGTTTACGGGCTGGGCGCGGACGCTACACAAGACCGTGCCGTCGCACGGATTTTCGAGGCCAAGGGCCGCCCGCGGTTCAACCCGCTCATCGTGCATGTGCCCTCTTTGCAAGCCGCGGAAACACATGCCCGTTTCGATGAAAAAGCGGGGGCGCTGGCAAAAGCGTTCTGGCCGGGGGCGCTTACCCTCGTTCTGCCGCGCCGGGCAGAGACGCCTTTGTCGCTTCTGGTGAGCGCCGGCCTTCCCACCGTCGCTTTGCGCGTGCCGCAGCATCCCTTGGCGCTGGAACTTTTGCGAGAAAGCGGGCTTGCCCTTGCCGCCCCCTCCGCCAACCGCTCCGGCCGCCTCAGCCCGACGCTGGCAACACATGTCGCCCGCTCGCTTGAAGAGGCTGGCGCGCTTGTCGCCGGTGTCCTTGATGGCGGGCCCTGCACGCTCGGGCTGGAATCCACCGTTATCGGGTTGCCGGAAGACGGCCCGCCCACTTTGCTGCGCCCCGGCGCCATCGCCCGCACGGAGATCGAAGCAGTGCTCGCCATGAAGCTTGCGGAAGCAGCCGAAGAAGAAGGCGAAGCCGGGCGCTCCTCCCCCGGCCAGCTTGCCAGCCATTATGCGCCCGACGCGCCGATCCGGCTGAATGCTAAAGAGGTAAGCGGCGATGAAGTGCTCCTCGCCTTCGGGCCGGACGGATTGCCAGGCGCGGCGCTGACACTCAACCTGTCGCGCCAAGGGGATTTGCGCGAAGCGGCGGCCAATCTCTTCCGCTATTTGCAGGAGCTCGATGCGCAGGCGGAAGGAAAATCCATCGCCGTCATGCCGGTGCCTGACACCGGGCTCGGCGAGGCGATCAACGACCGGCTACGCCGCGCCGCTGCGCCGCGCTCTTGATCCCGGATATTCAGTCTTTGCGTTCCGGCGCAAGCAAGAGCGTCGGGATGCCGAAGGTCGCGCCCTTGGGTGTTGCCACCACGGTTCCCTTCTTGCGGCCTTTGCGGATATCGGAAACGGGCACGCCCGCCTCTAAAAGCCGCGCGCGGGCTTTTGTCAGATCGGGATAGCGGAAGGTGATGCCCCAATAATGGTCTTCTTCGGCGCGCTTTTTCTCATCGAGCGAGGAAATCACCTCGATGGTCATGCGCCCGGTGCGGAAGAAGATCTGCCGCACGCCCCATTCCTTCACCGTATTGTCGAGCGCGAGGCGCAGGCCGAGTTTGCCTTGCAGGAGCGCGATGACGCTATCCGCATCCGGCGTGTTGATCACCACATGATCGATCGCTTCCGCCGCCGCCCGGCCCTCGCCCTCTTTCACCAAAGGCGCGAAAGGCAAGGCAAGCCGGTCCTCCTGTTCGATGAGGAACATGAAAAGGCCGTTCGTTTCTTCCGGCGGCAGCATGACGTTTTTCCAGCGCCGGGGGGCAAGCGCGCCGCCTTCATCCGCCCCTTCGCCGGGCAAAGGATCGCTGGCGCTCAGCCCCTTTTCCCGCAAAAAGGCGGCCGCGCCCGCCGCATCTTCCACCCCGAAAGCAAGGCCGATAATGCCGGCACCGTTTTTCTCCAAATGGGCGCGCAGAATATCGCCGAAGCGGCCCTCGCCTTTCGGCGCCACCAGCTCGATATAGGTGTTGGAAAAACGGAAAAGCGCATTCACCGAGCCGAGGCCCGGATGGCTGCCCCGCCAGGAGGGCAAACGGCCCGTGAGTTTCGTGTAATCGGCGACGGGCCCGTCAAGCTCGGGCACGGCGATGAGGATATGGTCTATGATGTCGATCATGGCATGAGTTTAGGCAAGGCCCGTGCGGCCTGCTAGGATCATCTGCCTGCGATTCAGGCAAAGAGCTTGGCGAAAAAGAGAGATCGGCGTGTCCCAGTCCCGCTCCCCGGCAAAAGCATCCGCAAATCCGGCGCTCACCGAGCGGCTGAAAGAGCTGATCCGGCGCTACGGCGTGCCCGGCGCCTCGCTCGCTGTCTTTTCGGATGGCAGGCTTGAAGAAGCGGCGGCCGGCGTCCTCAATCTGGAAACGCAGGTGCCGGTCACGCCCGAGGCGCTCTTTCAAGTGGGTTCCATCACCAAACTTTATACGGCAACCCTTGCCATGCAGCTTGTGGAAGAAGGCCGCCTTTCCCTCGACCTGCCGGTGCGCACATACCTGCCGGACTTCAAGGTGAAGGATGAGGAGACGAGCGCCCATGTCACGCTCCGCCATCTTCTTTCTCATACGAGCGGTATCGAGGGCGATCTTTTCAAAAATGCCGGGCGCGGCGAGGACCGGATCGAAAAATTCGTGGCGCTTCTGGCAACCCAGGAAAATGTACATCCCCTGGGAGAGATGTTCTCCTATTCCAATGTCGGCTTCGTCATTGCGGGCCGCATGATCGAAGCGGCAAGCGGGCTTTATTGGGACAAAGCCATGCGCACCCGCCTCATCAAGCCGCTCGGCACACCTGCTTTTTCCACGCTGCCCGAACAGGCGATGCGCTATCTGACCGCCATCGGCCATATCAGTTCGCCGGAAAAGGGCCTTGCCGTCACACCTGTCGCTTTTCTTGCGCAGTCGAATGGCCCTGCCGGGGCAACGCCCATGGCGCGGGCGCGCGATGTCATTGAGTTTGCCCGCCTTCATATGCCCGCTCACAAATCGGGGGAAACGGCGCCCGGCACGGCAGCGAACGGCACGCGGGTTTTGAGCGAGGAAAGCGCCCTTGCCATGCGCGCGGAAAATATCCGCTTGCCTCTCGGTATGGAGATCGATGCAATCGGCCTCGGCTTCATGATGTGGCGGGGAGCAAACGGCACTTACGAGATTTTCGGTCATGACGGCTCGACCATCGGCCAAGCGGCCTGGCTCAGGTTTCACCCTGCCTCCGGCACCGCGATCGTGCTTTTGACGAATGGCGGAGACGGCAAAGGCCTTTATCACGAGCTTTTCCCCGCGCTTTTTCAGGAGCTTGCGGGCGTCAAACTGCCGGAGAAAGACTTGGGGCCGGTGCCGGAAAAAATCGATGCGGCCCGCTTCGAGGGCACCTATGCCTGCGGGCTCGGCGAGATGAAGGTGCGCGCCGAGAAGGGCGGGCTTATCTGCAAACGCGTACCTTCCGCCGATTATGCACTGGTGCAGCCGCCGCTCGACATTCCCCTTGAAGCGGCGGGGCCCGATTTCTTTTTCGGGCGCGATCCTGGCCGCACCCTTGCCGCGGGCTATCATTTTCTGGGAGAAGACGGGAGCGGGCGCGCGCAATATCTTCACACCGGCGTGCGCGCCTATCGCCGCACCCTCAAGCCATGAAAAGCGCCATGAGCGATGACACCTTGATAGACCGGCTAAAAGAGATTGTGGGCGCGCCCCATGTCGTCACCGACCCGTTCGAGATGGCGCCTTATCTTTGCGAGCGGCGCGGGCTTTATGAGGGGAAAGCGGCCGCCATCGTCAAACCGGCCAGTACGGAAGAGGTTTCGTGCCTGCTTGCCCTTGCCCATGACACGAAAACGCCGGTCATTCCCATGGGCGGCAATACCGGCCTTGTCGGCGGGCAGATCACGGACGATGCGCGCAGCATTATTCTTGCCCTTGAGCGCATGAAAAAAATCCGCGCTATCGATGCGGAAAACAACACGCTGACGGTGGAGGCAGGGGTCACACTCGCCGCCATTCAGGAAGCGGCGGAAAAAGAAGACCGCCTCTTTCCCCTTTCTCTTGCCTCGGAAGGCAGCTGTCAGATCGGCGGCAATCTTTCCACCAATGCAGGCGGCACGGCGGTGCTGCGCTACGGCAATGCGCGCGATCTCGTGCTTGGGCTCGAAGTTGTGCTGGCGGACGGGCGCATTTGGGAAGGCCTGCGGGGCCTGCGCAAGGACAATACGGGCTATGATCTCAAACAGCTTTTCCTCGGCGCGGAAGGCACGCTCGGTATCATCACCGCCGCCGTTTTGAAACTTTTCCCGCGCCCCAGCGCAAAGGCCGTCGGCTTTGCCGCCGTGCCGGAGCTCGCCAAAACCGTTTCGCTTTTGCATTTCATCGAGGCGCGCACCGGCGGGCTTGTCAGTTCCTTCGAGCTTGTGCCGCGCATCGGCATCGAGTTCGTGACGAAACATATGGAAGGAACGCGCGATCCCTTAAGCACGCCCTCGCCCTGGTATGTGCTGATCGAGCTTTCCTCCGGGGGAACGGCGGACACGCTGCAGACACTATTGACCGAGACGCTGGGCGCGGCGATGGAAGAAGGCCTTGCCCGGGACGGCACGATTGCCCAGTCGGATGCGCAGGCCGATGCTCTTTGGGCGCTGCGCGAAAATCTTTCCGATGTGCAGCGGGAGGAAGGCGGCAGCATCAAGCACGATATTTCCGTGCCCGTCTCCAAAATGCCGCTCTTCATCGAGCGCGCGCTTGAAGCGGTCACAAAAGAAATGCCGGGCATCCGCCCTGTGCCATTCGGCCATATCGGCGACGGCAATGTGCATTTCAATTTGAGCCAGCCGCCCGGCATGGACAAAAATGCATTCTTGAAAGAATGGGACCGCTTCAACCGCATCGTCCATGCCATTGCGCTCGATCTTGGCGGCTCGATCAGCGCCGAGCACGGCATCGGGCAATTGAAGCGCGATGAGCTGGCGGAGATCAAATCGCCGGTGGAAATGGACATGATGCGGGCGCTCAAACAGGCGCTCGACCCTGAGAACATTCTCAATCCAGGTAAAATACTCGCCGCGCGGCAAGAAGGCGGCGCTTAGAGGCTTAATTGCCACCCGGGTTCTTGCGGAAGGGCACAATCTCGGCTTCCGTCTGATCGCCTTCGCCCGTTTCCGGCTTTTCAGCAACCTCTTTGCCCGCCGTGCCAGTTGCTTTTTCTGCGGCTTTCTCCGCCGCCGTTGCCACTGCTTCGGCCTGCCGGTTGTCGCGGAAGGCACCGATGGGCAGGTTCTGCGCCGGCACGACAAGGATTTTATCGACGCGCGGGCCGTCCATATCCGCCACCTCGAAACGGTAGCCGTTCCAGGCAAAATAATCGCCCTCGCGCGGCAGCCGTCCGAACCAGTCGAACATCACGCCTGCAAGCGTGTTCACATCGCTCGATTCGTCCCCCGGCAGCTTCTTCAGCTTCAGGACGCGTTTTGCCTCTTCGGCGGACACGACACCGTCGATGAGATAGGAGCCGTCCACGCGTTTGACGACCGCGTTATTGTCATGCACCGCATGGCCGGAAATATCCCCGACAATGGCGGTAAAGATATCGCGCATGGAAATCGTGCCCACCACCTCGCCATATTCGTCGATGATGAAGGCCATGAACTTGCTTTCCGCCTGCAGAATGCTGAGCGCCTTGAGTACGGAAGCGCGGCGGGGAATGTAAAGCGGCGGCGACATATTGGCGAAAAGCGCCTCGTTCGTTCCCGCATTGAAATCGATGAAAAGATCTTCCATGCGCGCCATGCCGACGGGCGGGCCGTTCTCACCCTTGCGCACGCCGTAGCGCAGTTCCTGATGCTCACGCACCAGTTCCAGGTTCTTCTCGTAAGGCAGCTCCGTGTCGAGCCAGATCATGGAGACGCGCGGCGTCATCATGTCTCCGACGCGCAAATCGCCGAGGCCGAAGACACGGTTCATGATGTCCCGCTCCACCGTCTCGATGGCGCCGGTGGCAACGCCTTCCTCGACCAGATGTTTGATCTCTTCTTCCGTCACGCCGGATGTATCGCGCCCGTTCACCCCGTAAAGGCCGAGCAGTGCATCGCTTGATTTGGACAGCAGCGTCACGATAGGCGAGAGCGCACGGGCGAAGACCGTCATGGGCCGGGCAATGGCCGAGGCAAAGGCTTCCGGGTTCGAGAGCGCAATCTGTTTCGGCACCAGCTCGCCGACGATAAGCGAGAGATAGGTAATGACGATCACAACGAGCGCAAAGGCAGCGGGCCCCGCATACTCCCCGATCATAGGAACGTCCGACATAGTGGCTGCCAAGGGCTCGGCCAAGGTCGCGCCGCCGAAGGCACCGGCGAACACGCCGATCAGGGTAATGCCGACCTGCACCGCCGATAAAAAGCGCCCGGGCTCTGCATGAAGCTGCAGGGCCGTTTCCACGCCTTGCGTATTGGCGCTGCCCTGCTCGCGCTTGCGCGAAAGGAGCGCCTGCAGACGCTGACGGCGCGAGGAAACGACGGCCATCTCCGATAAGGAGAAGAAACCGTTCAGAACGATCAGCACCAGCAAGACAACGATATCAGCGGCCATCAAGGCTCCATGGGCCGGCCGCCTGTTGAAACGGCGTGTTGAGGCGGGCCGGAACGCATCCACTATATCCCAAAAAATACGGGCCTGTGGAGTATGAAGCAGCGCGCGCCGCCCTTCCCGCGCCAATTGGGGCATTTTCGCGCGCTTTGGCCCGGCGCCCCGCACTCTCTCAAAGAGAATCACGCAGGCGCTTAAAAAATGAACGCCCCCTCACATAAAGCCGTCACAAAAGGCTGAGCTGACCCGGCCCGCTCTCCGCCGCGACCGGCGCCATCAGGCTTTCGTCGTCATTCGCCACTTTGTTGACGCGGGTACTGACAGGATGGAAAGCAAGCGCCGGCGCGCCCGGCTCATAAAGCAGTTTCACCGCATCGGCAGGGCGCACATTCTCCGTATCGAGCCAGGCATCCCAGGCGCTTTCATCCAGAATGGCCGGGCTGCGCGGGTGAATGGGGGCCAGCCCGCCCTTCGCAGCCACGGTAACGATCGCCGCGCTTTCGATCTGCGAGCCGTCCGCGCCCATCCAGTCCTCCCAGATCGCCGCCATGGCGAAGAGGCCGCCGCTTTTCAGGTGAATGAAATAAGGCTGCTTGGTGCGGATGTCCCATTCGTAAAACCCGTCTGCGGGAATGAGCGCCCTTCTGTGGCGGATGCCCCCTCTGAAGGAGGGTTTTTCGAGGATCGTTTCGGCCCGCGCATTGATGAGTACGCTGCCCGGAAATTTCTTCATCCAGCTCGGCACGAGCCCCCAGCGCATGAGCGAGAAATGCCGCGCCCCGTCCCGCGTGTGCCCCTCGCCCGTATGGATGACCGGCACGGGCTGGGTGGGGGCGATGTTCCGGCGCGCAGGAAAATTCGGCTGCTCGGCATAGCCGAACAGCTCTTTCATCGCCTGAGGCGGGGTGGTGATGACGAAGCGGCCGCACATGGGCGAAGATTAGGAGATTCGCCGCAAGCGCGCATCAAAGCGCCCGCCGGGCCACGCATCCGTGATGGTGTTTCGAAAAGGCGCCAAGCGCGCGTTATGCTATACTGGATGCTATTCTGGCGCCCCGCGACGGGTGAAACAGCAAGGAAGACGTTTTGGCGCCCAAATCCTCGACTGCGAAAAAACCGGCGGCAGCCGCTTTTACCCCGCACGATCATTCGCTTTGCGTGGACGATGCCCTTGCCCGCGCAAGGGCGCTTTGCGATGCCGCCGGGGTGCGCCTCACGCCCATTCGCGAGGAAGTATTGCAAATCGTCTGGAGTTCGCACCGGCCCATCGGCGCCTATGACGTGCTCGCCAAGCTCGGCAAGAAGCACGACAATCCCAAACCGCCCACGGTTTACCGCGCGCTCGACTTTCTTCTGGAACAGGGGCTTGTCCACCGCATCGAATCGCTGAATGCCTATATCGGCTGCAGCCATCAGGATCTGGGCAGCATGGGCGCTCATAACAGCCAGTTCCTGATCTGCCGGTCCTGCGGTAATGCCAAAGAAATCGCGGACCCGGCCATCGGCGAGGCCCTGCAGAAAGTGGCGGCGGCGGAAGGCTTCAAACAGGAAAAGCGCGTCATCGAGATTACCGGCCTCTGCCGGGACTGCGCGGCAAGTTAGCGGAAACGGATTTCACGGCATGCGTAAAAACGATTATGGCCGCTCGGCCTTCCGGCGGGCGATGCTTCCCGCCCTCGCCCTTTTCCTCCTGACACCTGAAACGGAAGCTGCCGAGATCGGCGCCCGCAACGGACCTTTCGTACTGACGGATAAAAACCTCAGCGATCTTATTGTTAACGGCTATGAGATCCGGACCGCCCTCGGCAACAGTCTGATCGTTCAAAAAGGCACATCGGTTTTCTCCTGCTCCTTCGCAACGGACGCCGAAAAACTCTCCTTCAAGCCCTATTTCCAATGCGCCGAGCTGCACGAGGAAGGCAGGCTGGGCGCGGAAATCAGCCAAAATATCCCATCGGGTGCTGCCTCACCGACCGACCGCCGGGACGCCGCACCCGCTTCCGGGCTGGCTCCCCGCCATAGCCACTAAAACGGCTATTTCCTGTATTTCCAGACGAAATGATTGTTAACCACTGACCGCTAGTCTCGGCCCGAGGAAGCACGCTCCGGCCCCGCCGGCAGCGGGCTATGAGGAGGTATGCTCAAAACGGGGGCCCGCACGCCTTGACCGGCGCAGACAAACAGACCGCCAGCACCGCGCAGCCAGACTCCGCCCGCCCCATTGGCGGGATCGGCTATCCGCGCACGCTCGGCAAAGTCGCGCGCGGCAAGAACATCCATGAAGATACTCTTCTGGCCACGGACTACCTCAATCATTTCAACGAAATCGTCATGCTGCTCGACATGGTCGCGGATATTCCCGAATGCATGGAAGATGCGCGCGAGTGGCAGCCCAAAAGCTATGCGGACCATTTCCGCGATTCCTGTTTTCAGGACAAGGAACTGGCGATCCTGGCCTACGAAAACGCGCCCATACGCTACCGCCTGCCTTTCGACCATCTGGTCGCGCAGATGGATGCGACGGCGCTTGCCGGTTTGAAAGCCATCGAAGCGGCGATCGCGGCGGGCGATGAGGTGCGCACGAAAAGCACGGTCTCCGCTGTGACGGGGCAGCTTCGCCAATATATCGATCTGACCAGCGCCATCATCAACGGCCACAACATGACGTCCGAGCAGGACGAGATCGACGCGCTGCTTGCCAGCGAAGATGTGGACGATCTGGCCGCCCTGCTGAAATCCTCCTGAGCTTCATATCCTCACGGCGCAAGGCCCCGCTGCCCCTGCGGAAGGGGCTTTTGCGCCGATAAATCCCGCCTTCCTTGCTGGCAAGCGCCCCGGCAGTGTTATAGTCCTGCCTTCAGAACTGCCATGAAAACAAGAAGCCAATCAGGGAGGCTCTCATGACCTATAAACCTTTCGATCTGACCGGCAAGGTCGCGCTCGTCACCGGCGGCAACCGAGGCATCGGGCTCGGCATGGCCGAAGCGCTGGCCCAATCCGGCGCCGATGTCGCCATCTGGGGCACCAATGAAGAGCGCAACGCGGACGCGGTGAAAAAGCTCGAAGCGCACGGCGTGCGCGCCTATGGCCGCAAGGTGAATGTGGCGAACGAGCAGGAAGTCGTGGACGGCATGCTGGAAACCGTCGCCGCCATGGGCCGTATCGATTCCATCTTCGCCAATGCCGGCATCGGCTACGGCGCCCCCTCCTTCACCGAAATGTCCACGGAAGTTTACCGCAAAGTGCTCTCGGTCAATCTCGACGGCGTTTTCTGGACGCTGCGCGAGGGCACGCGCCACATGGTCGAACGCGCCAAGAACGGCGACCCCGGCGGCTCCATCGTCGGCATTGCCAGCCTTGCCGCCATCGAAGGGGCAGCCCGTAATCAGGCTTATGCGGCAACGAAAGGCGCTGTCATTTCCATGATCCGCTCCACGGCGGTGGAATTTGCCCGTCACGGCATCCGCGCCAACGCCATTCTGCCGGGCTGGATCGCAACGGACATGACCTCGCAGGCGCAGGCCGCGCCCGCCTTTGCCGAAAAGGTCATCCCGCGCGTGCCGATCCGCCGCTGGGGCGAGCCGGAAGATTTCGGCGGCATGGCCGTTTATCTCGCCTCCGATGCCTCGGCCTATCACACCGGCACGACGCTGATCATCGACGGCGGCTATTCGATTTTCTAACAAACACGCGGGGACCGGCTCTACCGGTCCCCGCGCTCCTCAGCGCAGGCTTTCTTCAAGGCGGGGCCGATGGAAGACCAGATCGACAGACGCCTCATCCTCGCGGCCCGGGCCGTGGTTTTTCTCTTCCGCGAATTCGAGCAGCTGGCGCGCCGGCACGACATCACCGTGCCGCAATACCGATTCTTGATGTTTTTGAAGCGGGGGCCGAAGCGGGCGGGCGAGCTTGCCGTCGAAGCCTCGATCCGCAAACCGACCGCCTCCGCGCTTATCGCCGATATGGAGCGGCGCGGTCTCATCATGCGCGAGAAAGACGCCGATGATGCGCGCAGCGTCAAACTGCGCCTGACGGAAAGCGGCCTTGCCAAGCACCGCGCCTTCGAGCTGGAACTTGCCCGTTTCCTACCCACCCTTCTTTACGAGGGAGATATGGAAAAAATACTCGATGCGCTCTCCGAGCTCGCCTATCTCCTCGACACCCGCCGCTATGAGGCCTCGCCGCATCTGGCCGATGAAATGGCCGCGCCCCAGGACAATTGAGCCCCCTCGCCGCCGCCTGCCACTGGCCCCGTTTCTGCATCGCCTGCTTCACGAAGCTTTGAGAATTCGAAAAAACGGAAAGGATGCCCGTTTCCAGCCATGCCCTGCGCCCGAAACCTGTCCCATAGCGGCTCCCATGGCCGCGCCCCGGCCCGCGCGTTCTGTGTCTTTTTGATACAGGTGCTCGTTGCTGGCGCCCTTCTTGGCGCGGGGCCCGCGGCCTATGCCCAAACGGGAGGCAAGTCCGGACGGGCGGCGGCTTATTGGGCAGATGTGCTGCGCGTCGCGGAGATTCTGGGCTCCGTTCACTATATGCGCGATCTGTGCGATGGCAGCGAAGGCCAGGTTTGGCGCGAAAAAATGCGCGAACTCCTGAAAGCGACCGAGCCGGACGAACAGACGCGCGAGCTCCTGGTCGGCCATTTCAACAGCGCCTATCACAAGGCCCGGATCGCTCATGGGCGCTGCTCGGGCAAGACGGTGACGGAAATCAACCGGCTTCTGGATGAAGGCGCGAAGCTCTCCGCCCGCCTCTCCGCCATCGCCCGGCCTTAACCATAATCGGGCGACCCTGAGCGGATTTTTATTTACCCTCCCTTGCTTAACGCCGGGCGAGAGGTTAACCGTCTCCTATCTTTCATCGCGCAAGCCAGAAAAATTTGTGTTACAACAACACAAATCTGCAGACTTTGCCGGTCCCTTTTCGATCCCGGCGGCGTTTGTGTCATACGGAGGGTGCGGCCCGTCCGACTTGCAAACTGGAAAAGTGAGCACCCGTTTTAATGTCTAAAACCCGACCCACGCGCGTGAGCCTTCTGTCCGATCTGGACGATGCGGATTTTGAAACCGAGGCCACCGATGCGCTCTTTCCGAGCGAAGATGAGCAGCGCCAGCTGGCGCTCGATCTCTTACTCGATGCCTGGGAAGAAGCGCTGCAGGCCGGCGCGTCCGCCGACATCGTGGCAAGCGCCGCGCTTTACGCGGCCTTCAGCGACATGGTCGATGTGCTGGGCGAAGATAATGTCGCCGACATGGCCGAAAATCTGGCCGACCGGATCCGCCACGGCGAATTCACGCTTCAGCGCACCCATCACTAAGTCTTAAAGCGCCCAAACGAAAAGCGCCCCGGCATAGCCAGGGCGCTCTTTTCTTTTGCGGCAGTGCCTGCCTCAGACCACCGCTTCGATGAGATGCGGACCTTTTGTGCGCATGCAGCGGGAAAACTGATCGGCGAATTCTTCCGCCGTTTCCGCGCGCATCGCCTCGACGCCCATGCCCTGCGCAAGCTTCACCCAATCAAGCTCGGGATTATGAAGATCGAGCATGGAAAGCGCCTTGGGCCCGGCATTTTCCGCGCCCACCCGCATCAGTTCCACATTGAGGATCGCATAGGAACGGTTGGCGAAGATCACCGTCGTCACGTCGAGCCCTTCGCGCGCCTGGCTCCACAGCGTTTGCAGCGTGTACATCGCCCCGCCGTCGCCGTGCAGGCAGACGACCTTGCGATCCGGGCAGGCAACGGCTGCGCCCGTCGCCACAGGCAGGCCCTGGCCGATCGAGCCGCCGGTCAACGAGAGATGATCGTGCGGGGCGGCATTGGCGGTATAGATCGCCGGACCGATACCCGAGGTCGCCGCTTCATCCGAAACGATCGCGCCTTCCGGCAGATAATGGCCGATGATCTGGCCCGCCGTGAAACTGTCGAGTTTGCCTGAGGGCAGCTCCGGCTTTTCGAGCGGGGCGACATGGGCCGGTTCTTTCGGCGCGCCGATGGCCTCGGCAAGCGCCGTGAGCGCGCCCACCCCGTCTTCATGAGCATGGGCAAGCATGAGAATGTCGCAGCCCTCCGGCGTCAGCCAGCTCGCCTTGCCGGGATAGGCAAAGAAGGAGACGGGCGGCTTCGAGCCGATAATGATCATCTGTTCGGTACCGGCGAGGTTTTCCTCGATCTGCTCGGCAAAATAAGGAAGCCGCTCGATGGCAACGCGCCCCGCCCCGCGCTGCAGGCGCGGCGTGAAAGTGTCGCAGATCAGCCGCGCGCCGGATTTCGCTGCGATGCGGCCCGCCTCATGAAGCCCCTCTTCCTTCAGCGCTTCACCGCGAATGAGAATGACCGTTTTCTTGCCGTTCTTGAGCGCGCCGGCGGCCCGTTCCACCGCTTTCTCGCTGACCGGCGCAGGGCCGGTCACAGGCAAGGCCGGTGCCGGGCCGTCCGCTTCTAGCCAGGCGGTATCGGCCGGCAGGATCAATGTCGCCACCTGCCCCGGCGCCTGACGGGCAGCGGCGACGGCGCGGGCGGCATCGGCCGCCACATATTTGGGGTGGCTCGATGAATGCACCCAGCCGGAAACCGGAGCAGCAAAGCCTTTGATGTCCGAGGCGAGCGGCGCATCATATTGCGCGTGATAAGTCGCATGATCGCCGACAATATTGACGAGCGGCGTTGAGGCGCGACGGGCATTGTGAAGATTGGCAAGGCCGTTGGCGAGGCCGGGGCCGAGGTGAAGCAGCGTTGCCGCCGGCTTTTCCGCCATGCGGCCATAACCGTCGGCAGCCCCCGTCACCGCGCCTTCGAAAAGGCCGAGCATGGCGCGCATGCCGGGCACCTTGTCCAGCGCCGCGACGAAATGCATTTCCGAGGTGCCGGGATTGGTGAAGCAGACCTCCACGCCTGAATCCACCAGCGTCTGCACCAGACTTTCTGCACCGTTCATTCGTTCCGCTCCCTCTTTTTCGTCCGGCTCTTCACAGGAACCGTTCCCATAGTACACGTCCACTCACGCCGAGGCCGAACAGAATAATCAGCCCGGCTGAGACGTGATTGATGATTTCCAGCATCTTGTCGCTCATCCGGTTGCGGAAACGCCCGACAAAGCCAGTCAAAAGCGCCCACCAGAGTGCCGATCCGGCCACCACGGAAGCAACCAGCAAAAGCGCGCGGCCATAATCCTCGCTGCCCACGGTAAAACCTGCAATGCCGCCGAATATCGCCATGAAACCCAGCATGGTGGCCGGGTTCGTGATGGTCAGGAAAAATGTCGTCCCGATGACGGGCAGAAGATCGCCCAAGGCGTTTTCCGGCAGGCTGTCATCGAGATGCGGCTGGGCAAACCAGGTGCGGATACCGAGCCCGATCAAGAAAAGCCCGCCCAGCAATTGCAGCCAGAAAGAATGGGTCTTCACGAACGTAATCGCCGCCGTTACGCCGAAAGCGGCAATGATCGCAAAAACCCCATCGCCAATGGCCGCGCCGGAACCGGAGGCAAAGCCGTTGACCGCGCCATATTTCAGCGTCCGGCGGATGCAGATGAGATTGACCGGGCCGATGGGGGCGGCCACCGCCACCCCGACCAGAATACCGCTCACCAGGAGCGTCAGATATTCCATGCCCGGTCTCTTCCTCTTTCCGGCGTGCCCTCTACGGCGCGGGGGCCTTGAGCCCTGCTTACTTGCCGACAACCACCACGTCGTTGCCGGGCGGGTCCGCATAGAGTTTTTCAACCAGATCGGCGCGCCGCGCAAGGGCGGTGGACTGGTTGATATAGCCTTTATCCGTCAGCTCGCCCGCATCGATGCTGGGCGGCTCGCTCATCAGCATCGCCCGGCTGACCCGCGTCGAAGAACCGGGATTCGTGCTGTTGTGTTTGGCAAGGCCTGCGCCCAGTTTTTCGAGCACGCCCTGATGGGTGATCAATTCTTCCGGCGCGAGGTTCTCATCGCCCGCGCATTTGCGGCAGGCGGGAATATTCGGGAACCCCAGAATGCCGATATATTCCTTGTCGAGCCCGGTCACGAGCGCGTCCTGCAACAGGCCGCCGGCCGCCTCGATGGCCTGCACGCGCAGGCGCCCCGCGCTCACCCAGGTGCCGGTTGAGAGTTTAAAGTCTTCGGCCACGCGCCCGTCAAAGACGAGCCCCTCTTCGGGCCGGTCCTCATCGACGAACTTCGCCGCATCACCCAGCCGGTAGAAGCCTTCCTCGTCGAAGGCTTCCGCCGTCTTTTCCGGGTTCTTGTAATAGCCCTTGGTGATGCAGTCGCCTTTGACGCGCACTTCGAGCTTGGAGCCGGTGGGCACGAGCTTAAGCTCGATGCCCGGCAGCGGCAGACCGAGAAGACCCATGCGCTCGGTTTCCCAATGCACGTTCATGATGGTGGGCGCGGTTTCCGTCGCCCCATAGCCGGAGGAAAAGACGATCCGCTCGCCGGTAATGCGCACCGCGACTTCCTGAATGCGGTCGTAAAGGTCCTGGCTGAGGGCCGCCCCGCCATAGGCGAGCGTGCGGATATTGGAAAAGAAGTTGCGCGCCAGATCGTCGTCTTTTTCCAGCTCCGGCACCAGCATGCCGTAGGCGGCCGGTACGTTGGAATAAGAGGTCGGCGCAATCTCGCGCAGGTTCTGCAGCGTTTCCTCGAACTGCCCCGGTACCGGGCGGCCGCCATCGATATACATCGTGCCGCCGGAGGTGAGCAGATTGTTCAGGATCGCATTGCCGCCGAAACAATGGTTCCAGGGCAGCCAGTTGAGCATGACGGGCACGCGGTCAGGCTCTTCATCGACGACGCTCGAGGGCATCACCGCATTGGTGCACATCATCAGCTGCGTGGTGATGACGGCTTTCGGCATGCCGGTGGAGCCGGAAGTGAAAAGATATTTCGCGACCATGTCATCGCTGAGCCGCGCATAGCTTTCCTCGACAGCGTCTCCCGGACGCGTTTCAAGGAGCGAGGCAAACGGTGTCCCGGCTTCCCCGTCGACGCTGACGACTTCCACGCCATCCAAATCGAGCGCGGCCAGCGCTTTTGCAAAAGGCGCCGTTTCCTGCACGAAGATGAGCTTCGGCTCGACGAGGTTCACCACATATTTCAGCTTGTCGAAATCGCTACTGATAAGGCTATAGGACGGCGAGACGGGCGCCACCGGCACCCCCGCCAGAATGGCGCCGTAAGTCAGCAGCGCATGTTCGAGCGAGTTGGCCGAGAGGATCATCACCGGCTTCGTCTGATCAAGACCGCGGTCGAGCAATGCCTGGGCGATTGCGTTTACCTTGGCATTTGCGTCCTTATAGGACAGCAACTCCCAGGGGCCATATTTCTCCCCCGACGCGGGCGTTTTACGCTTGCCGAGCCAGGTTTGATCCGGGCGCTCTTCGGCCCAGCGGCGCAAAGGCTCGATCAGGTTCGCCGCGCGCGGCTTCAATTCATGAGGATTGGCCAGAATGATCGAGCCGTCTGCGCGGCGCTTCACATCTACCCGCCGCTCCAAATATCGCGGATCGCGAAAGGCCGGTTTGTTCATGGCCTCTTCCTCCCAGAGTTCGTTTCTTTGTTGTTGAATGCCTTACGCCTTGACGTCGATCACCATGCGCCCGCGCACTTTGCCGGCCAGAATGTCCCCGGCAAGTTTCGGCAGATCGGCAAGCCCGGCCTTCGTCGTCATCGCGTCGAGTTTTTTCAGGTCGAGGTCCTTGGCAAGCCGCGACCAGGCCTCTTCGCGGGCCGCTTTCGGCGCCATAACGGAATCGATGCCGATCAGCTTTACCCCGCGCAGGATGAAGGGCATGACCGTGGCAGGCAGATCCGGCCCCTGCGCCAGACCGCACGCCGTCACCGTGCCGCCATAAGCGGTTTGCGCGAGCACATTGGCAAGCGTGTGGGAGCCGACGGCATCCACCGCCGCGGCCCAGCGCTCCTTGCCGAGCGGTTTACCTTTTTCGGAAAGTTCCGCACGGTCGATGATCTCCTCCGCGCCGAGGCTTTTCAGATAGTCGGCTTCCGAGGCGCGGCCCGTGGAGGCAAGTACGCGGTAGCCGAGCTTGGAAAGAAGCGCGATCGCAACGGAGCCGACGCCGCCAGCAGCCCCCGTCACCAGGACATCGCCGTCACCGGGTTTAACGCCCTGCTTTTCAAGGCCAAGCACGGAGAGCATGGCCGTATACCCGGCGGTGCCGATGGCCATGGCCTGCTCGAGGGAAAGGCCCTCCGGCAGCTTCACCAGCCAGTCGCCTTTGACGCGGGCTTTTTCCGCATAACCGCCATGATGACCCTCACCGACACCCCAGCCGTTGAGCACGACTTTATCGCCCGGCTTGAAGCCCGGATTGTCCGAGGCGGTGACGGTGCCGGAAAAATCGATACCCGGAATAAGCGCGGGCTTGCGGATGATGGGCGAGGCGCCGGTCAGCGCCAGACCGTCTTTGAAGTTGATCGTGGAGGCGGCGATATCGACGGAGACATCGCCTTCCATCAAATCGGCCTCGTTGAAATCCACGATCTCGGACTTCTGCCCATCATCGGTTTTCGTCACCAGCAGCGCGCGGAACGTCTCGCTCATCAATGCCATCCCTCTAGACTTTTATGCTGGGGGTCTTCACGCCCCCGTTTTACGGGGATTCCCCCGCGAATTTGGCCCTCACACGACCCCAAAACGCCGCCACGGTCAAGTCACGCAATGGCCGGGCCTGCCAAGGGCTGCTAGACTATAGGCGGCAGGGGATTCCTCAAACCCGGAGGCATCTTCATGAATGAAACCGAAACTGCAGGAACACGCGCCCTTTTCCGCCCGGCCTTCACCCATATGGCCTTTCATACCGCCGATATCGATAAAACGGCGGCCTTCTACATGCGCTTTTGCGGCATGGAGAATGTGCATGAGCGGGAAAATGACGGTATCCGCGTGATCTGGCTGGCCGAACCCGGCAAGGAGCATGAATTCGTGTTCGTGCTGATTGCAGGCGGCAGGCCCGATCCCCAGCCCGAGCACGACATGAGTCATCTCGGCTTTGCGCTGGAAAGCCGGAAGGCGGTCGATGAGATTGCCGAGAAAGGCAAGGCGCATCTTTTCTGGGAACCGCGGGACCTGCCTCCGCCGGTGGGCTATTTCTGCGCGCTTAAAGACCCTGACGGACGTGTGGTCGAATTTTCCTACGGCCAGCCGCTCGGCCCCGGCTATGAGGGCTGAGGCCGGTTGAGCGCCTAGCTCACGCGCCCAGCGCTTCGAGGAAGCGCATGGGCTCGCCCGGCGCCGTGCCCAGAATCTCATCTTCCCACATGACCTTGTGGCCGCGCACGATGGTGCCGATGGGCCAGCCCGTGACGGTCTTGCCGTCGAACGGCGTCCAGCCCGCGCGGCTTTCGATCCACTTATTCTCGATCGTGTGCTTTTTCTTCATATCGACAATGGTGATGTCGGCATCATAGCCGACCGCAAGGCGGCCTTTGCCGGCAATGCCGAAGATCCGGTTCGGCCCATGCGAGGTCAGATCGACGAAGCGCTCCAGCGTCAGCCGGCCCGCGTTCACATGATCGAGCATGATCGGCACCAGCGTTTGCACACCGGGCATGCCGGAGGGCGAATTGGGATAGGTGTGGGATTTTTCTTCCAGCGTATGAGGCGCATGGTCGGAGCCGATGACATCGACAATGCCTGCGGCCACGCCCCGCCAGATGCCCTCACGGTGATGGGCATCGCGGATCGGCGGGTTCATCTGCGCAAGCGTGCCGATTTCATCGTAACAATCGGGCGCCACAAGGGTGAGATGCTGCGGCGTCGTTTCCACCGTCGCAATGTCCTTGTGAGCGGCGAGAATGTCCATTTCCTCGGCCGTTGAAATATGCAGGACGTGGATGCGCTTGCCTTCCTCGCGCGCCAGCCGCACGAGGCGTTCGGTGCACTGGATGGCGGCGATATGATCGCGCCAGACCGGATGCGTGTGCACATTGCCGGTTTCGGCAAGCGGACGGCGCTCGCGCAGGCGGAACTCGTCTTCGGAGTGAAAGGCGGCGCGGCGGGTCAGATTGCGCAGCACCTCGCGCACATGATCATCGTCCGGCACGAGCAGATTGCCGGTGGACGAACCCATGAAAACCTTGATGCCGCAGCAGCCCGGCTGGCGCTCCAGCTCCGGCAGCTCCTTGGCGTTTTCCGTCGTTGCTCCTGCATAGAAAGCGAAATCGCAATACATGCGGTGGCGCGCGCGGGAGACTTTATCGGCCAGCGCTTCGGGCGTCGTCGTCGGCGGCTTGGTATTGGGCATTTCAAAGACGCCCGTCACCCCGCCTTTGACGGCGGCACGCCCGCCGCATTCCAGATCTTCCTTATGCGCCGCCCCCGGCTCACGCAGATGCACCTGGCTGTCGATAACGCCGGGCAGCACATGCAGGCCCTGCGCGTCGATCACTTCTGCGGCATCCGCTGCCCCGATCTGACCGATCGCCGCGATCTTCCCATCCTTGACCGCCACATCCCCCGGTCTTTGCCCGTCATGATTGACGATGATTCCGCCGCGGATCAGAAGGTCGTAGGTTTTGCTCATCGGGGGCCGGCCTTTCCTCTTGTCTTCTCAAGCAATGTAACCGCTGCATCATAGACCGCTTCGACGGTCAAATCGCCCATCGCGCAATCGGGGCTGTTGCGGTCGAAGGCGGGATCGGCCTCGATTTCCTCCAGGCAGCGCGGGCCGCGCACAAAGGCGGCATGCTCGCCCCAGGGCGCATAGAGATTTTCCTGGGTGGGGCCGAAAAGACCAAGGGTGGGCGCCCCCGCCGCCGCTGCCAGATGCATCAGACCGGAATCATTACCGACATAAAGCGCCGCGCGCCTAAAACAAGCGGCCGCCGTCACAAGGTCCGAGCCCACCTGATCGATCAGCCGCTCTTTCGGGATCGCTTCATAAATCAGGCCGATCTGGTCCTGCTCGCCGGGGCCGCCCTGGAGCATGATGTCCGCGCCTTCGAGCGGGGCGCCCGGTGCCGTGATCCGCAGCGCGAAGTCCGCATAGCGCTCCGAGGGCCACATTTTCTTCGGCCAATTGGCCGTCGGGCCGATGACGAGCACCTTGCGCCCGTCCGGAATGAGTTCGGCGGCGCGCGCCTCGGCCTCTTTCGTCAGCCAGACCGTGGGGCATGGCGGCGGATCGAGCCCCAGCACCGAGCCGATATGCGGCACCCGGTGGAGCGAATGATTGGGCCGCAGGACCCGGCGCCGCCAGGTGCGCAGCACATAGGACGTCGCCGAGCCGCGCAGGTCCACAACCATGGACCAGCGCTGCGCCCAGACCTCCTTCAGAAGGTCGATCCAATGACCCGAGCGGCGTTTCTTGCGCATCACATGGACATGCTCGACCTGAGGATTGGCGCGGAAAAGATCCGCCGGCCCCGGCCCGCAAGCCACGGTGAAGCGCGCGCCGGGATACTGCGCCATCAAATGAGCCAGCACCCCGGTGGTGAGAACAGCATCGCCCAAGTAACTCGAGCTGATAAAAAGTATACGCATCGACTTCTTTCATCCCCAGAAGCTCACCGGTTATACGAAGTCGCAGAACATGTGCCAAGCGCTGCGATAGCGCTCACAATCCGGTAACCCCGTTGCGTCCGGGCGCAAGGGAGCCTAAATCTGAAGGCCAACGGAAAGGTGACACTCATGGCCTCACGTGCCTGCCTCTTGCCGGAGCGCGGTATTCTGCGGATATCGGGACCCGACGCCCGTTCGTTCCTGCAAGGGCTTTTGACGCAGAACATGGATCTCGTAAGCGAGGACCGCGCCGTCTATACGCTTATGCAGACGCCGCAGGGCAAATTCCTCTTCGATCTTTTCCTGATCAAGGACGGAGACGGCTATCTGGCCGATTGCGAAGCGGCCCGCGCCAAGGAGATTCTGAAGCGCCTCTTCTTCTATAAGCTGCGCGCGAAAGTGGAACTCGCGGACCAAAGCGGGAACGATGCCGTGGCCGTGCTGCTCGATGAAGGCCACGAGAGCACGCCGGGCGCAGCCGAAGACGGGCTCTGCGGCGTCACTTATGTGGACCCGCGCCTGCCCGCGCTTGGCAAACGGGTCATTCTGCCGCGCGAGACGGCCGAGCTTTGTCTGCGCGACGGAGGCTATGAACTCACCGGCGCCGATGCCTACCATGAAAAGCGCATGGCGCTCGGCGTACCGGAAGCCGGCTTCGAGCTTTTACCGGAAAAGACCTTTCCCCTCGAAGCCAATCTCGATTCGCTTCATGCCTTCGATTTCAAAAAGGGGTGTTTCGTCGGCCAGGAAGTCGCCTCGCGCACGAAGCGGCGCGGCCAGGTGCGCAAACGGATTCTGCCCGCCGAAATTCAAGGCGAAGAGCTTGCCCCCGGCGAGGCCGTGACGCGGGAGGGGCGCACTGTCGGCGAAGTCCTCTCCGTGCTCGGCTCCCATGCGCTCATTCAGGTGAAAACTGCGCAAGCGGCCGGCGAACTACAGGCCGGCGATAGCGTTTTACACATTCATCTGCCGGACTGGGCGGATTTCACGCTTGAGGCATCCGGCGACGAGAACGACGCATGAACCTGACGCGTTGCAGCTGGCCGGGGGAAGACGCGCTTTACCTCGCCTATCATGATGAAGAATGGGGCGTGCCGGAATATGACGACCGCGCGCTTTTTGAAAAGCTTCTGCTCGAAGGCTTTCAAGCCGGGCTTTCATGGATAACCATTTTGCGAAAGCGCGAAAACTTCCGCGCCGCCTTCGACGGCTTTAATCCTGAAAGAATAGCGCGCTACACGCCGAAGAAAGTCGAAAGCCTGTTGCAGGATGCAGGCATCATCCGCCATCGCGGCAAAATCGAAGCGGTAATCGGCAGCGCCAAAGCCTATCTCGATATTATGGAGAATGAGGGAAGCTTTTCCGATTTCATCTGGGACTTTGCAGACGGCACACCGAAACAAAACCGCTTCGCATCGATGAAAGAAGTACCAGCGGAAACGGAAATGAGCCGCGCGCTTTCCAAAGAGCTTAAACGCCGCGGCTTTAAATTCTGTGGACCGACGATCGTCTATGCCTTCGCGCAAGCAAGCGGGCTTGTGAACGATCACATGACGACGTGCTTCCGTCATGGCGATTGTGCGCAACTTGCAATAAGAAAATAAGACCTATCACTCTTTCGCCACATTCGTTCCGCATCGCAGCCTCATTACCTTCTTACGCTCTTCCCGGTTCTTAATGACAATTGGGGAGTGATTATGTTTTCGCGCTCATCACAAAAACAGAGTGCGGGGTCGTCGCGCACATCTTCCGACGCGTTCAGCACCGAAAAATCCAATTCCGAAAAATCCAGCGAAGAGAAGAAGGACGATAAAACGATGGCGTCATCTTTATCCGACACGGCGGGGGAAACTACGGGCCGGTCCATTCCTGCTTATGAAATGAAACGCCCGCCGGTGCGCACGCTGGGCGGCGCGCCGCAATCCCAGCCGCAAGCTCAGGCCCAGAACGAGCGCCACGCGCATTTGCATGTGGGCCGCGGCCTCGACCTGAAAGGCGAGATCCGCTCCTGCGAGGCTTTGGTCATCGAGGGGAATGTGGAAGCGGAAATCGAATCGGGCTCGCTCACGGTCGGTGAAAGCGGCGTCGTCAAAGGCCAGGCCAATGTCGATGAAGCGGAGATTGAGGGGAATTTCGACGGCACGCTCAACGTAAAAGGCTGCCTTGCGATCAAATCGACCGGGAAAGTGCGCGGCACGATCCATTACGGCGAGTTGCGCGTGGAACAGGGCGGCCAGCTGACGGGCGAGCTTGATGTCGGCACGCCGAAAGCGGGCGCCAAATCCGGTTCACCCGAAAACAAAGCCGGCGAGACGCAGAAGAAAGCCGTTAACTCGTAAAATCTGAAGCTCTATGGCTGAAGCCAATCGCCCGCGCGCGTGCCCCCCTTGCCCCCCGCAAATGTGAAACGCGCGCGGCGATTCCCTTCCCGGGCCAGCCTCAGCCAGTCGATTTCCGCGATCTGAACCCGGATCACGGCAAAATTATCGCGCCCGTCGTCAAGGCGGGCGCGCTTAGGGATGCGTCCCTCCACATCCCCCGGCAAGCCGGTGCCGGGCGCGGCGCGGGCGGTTCCGGGCGCCGCTTCCACAAGATAAGCGCGCAGGCTGGAATCGCTCGCCCCTTCCCAGGCCGCATCCGCCACTGCGTCTCTTATATGCACAGCGCCTTTCGCCTTGATGCGCAGCTGCACGTCGCCCTCACCGTCATAACCGAGCAAGGTAACGTCGGGGCAAGCTCGAATTTCCGCGCATTTGGCCGAGCGGGCATCGGTGTGAAGGCGGATGAGGCCGGTGCTCACATCCACCTCGCGCAGGATGATCGTGCGCGCTTGGGGGCTGCCGTCCAGCCCGCGCGTTGCGAGCACGGATTTGTTGAAGGCCGCGCCGGGCTTTGCCGCCCCTTCCAGCGCCGCGCGCACCGCGCGCCAGACCGTCTCCAGCGTTTCACCTGCCGCTTCGGTGCCCGCGCGCCCCGCTAAATCCGCCATTCTGCCCCCTGTTTACTGCAATCTCAGTAAGCCTATAGCCATAAAGGCCTTAGTCGCCTATTTTCTGAGCATCGTCATATAGTTTGAGATACCGCTTCGCGCGACCCAAACTATGGGTCAATAAGGCCGGGCCGCAAACCGGCCATTTCATGCGAAGCGCAACGACCGGGTGGGAACGCGTGACAAAAGTCGTGATTAGCGGGACCGGTGTTTTTACGCCGCCCAACTCCATCAGCAATGAAGAGCTGGTGGAATCCTTCAATGAATATGTGCGCCGCTTCAACGAGGCCAATAAGGCCAAGATCGAAGCCGGGGAAGTGGAGGCGCTTTCGCCTTCCAGCACCGAATTCATCGTCAAAGCCTCCGGCATCAAGAGCCGGTACGTGATGGACAAGGAAGGTATTCTCGATCCCGACATCATGTGCCCGCGCCTCCCGGAACGCTCGAATGACGAACCCTCGATCCTGGCGGAAATGTCGGTGGACGCCGCCAAGAAGGCGATGGCCCAGGCCGGCAAGAAACCGCAAGACATCGATGCCGTCATCGTCGCCTGTTCCAACCTGCAGCGCCCCTACCCGGCCATTGCCGTTGAAGTGCAGGACCTGCTCGGTATCGACGGTTTCGGCTTCGACATGAATGTCGCCTGTTCCTCGGCCACCTTCGGCATCAAGGCAGCCCATGACATGGTGCAGTCCGGCGGGGCGAACTGCGTGCTCGTGGTCGATCCTGAAATCTGCTCGGGCCATCTCAACTTCCGTGACCGCGACAGCCATTTCATTTTCGGCGATGTGTGCACCGCCATCATCGTGGAACGCGCGGACCAGGCGAAATCGAAACATGCCTGGGAAATTCTCGGCACCAAGCTGCTGACGAAATTCTCCAACAATATCCGTAACAATTTCGGCTTCCTGAACCGCGCGGCGCCCGAAGCAATGAACCTCGACGACAAGCTTTTCGTCCAGGAAGGGCGCAAAGTCTTCAAGGAAGTGGTGCCCATGGTCGCCCAGCTCATCACCGACCATCTGGCCGAGAAGAAGCTCGATCCGGCCGAGCTGAAACGCATGTGGCTGCACCAGGCCAATATCAACATGAACGATTTCATCGGCCGGAAAGTGCTGGGCCGCGATCCTTCGCCCGAAGAACAGCCCAATATCCTGCATGAATATGCCAATACGAGCTCGGCCGGCTCCATCATCGCCTTCAGCCAGTTCTCCGATGATTTGCCCGAAGGTGCGCTCGGCGTGATCTGCTCCTTCGGCGCCGGCTATTCGGCGGGCAATGTGATTGTCCGGCGGCTCGCCGCTTAAAAGGCAGCCATCCGCGAAAAACAAAACCCCGGCGCCTTGCGGCTGCCGGGGTTTTCTTTTGCCGGAAAGCTTTTTCTATTGAACGTAAGGCTGGACGGAAACGATCTGGAAGGTGCGGGTTTCTCCATCCTGTTCTTTCACGGAAAGATATTCGCCTTCCTTGATTTCGTGGCGGTCGAGTTTGAAGAAGGGCTCGTTATCGTCCGTTTCTTCTTCATCGTAATCGAACACCCAGCCCCGGCCGATATGGCGCAGGAGGCCGCGCTGATCGTCTTCACCCGACCAGAAGCGGTGCACGCGGCAATCGCGGCTGTGATTTTTCCAGGCATCGGGATCGAGCCGCATCTGTTTATCGAGCGGGACGACGAAGTCATAGCCATGGGCTTTGCTGCCTTCGGGAAACTCTTCGGAGCGGGCGGCATGCATGCGGACGCGGTAAAGGGTCATCGCGTTCTCCTTCTTTGTGTTTTTCTAATCAATGCGCCATCAGCACCGGGATGCTGGCATGGCCGCGCACATGGCGGGTGACGCCGCCGATGAGCAATTCGCGCAGGCGCGAATGACTGTAAGCGCCCATGACGAGAAGCCCGGCATCGAGCGCCCCGGCTTCTTCCAGAAGCGCCTGGCCGGTGGAGCGGTCTTTCCGGTCCACAAGGCGTAGTTCCGCCTTCACGTCATGCAGGCCGAGATAGTCTTTCAGCCGTGCGCCGCGTTCCGGTTCGATTTCATCTTCCCCGATACACAGGATGACGATTTTTTCCGCCGCCTGCAAAAAGGCAAGCGCGGCGCTGACGGCGTGCGAAGCTTGCACGCTGCCGTCCCAGCCGATGACGACAGTGCCGCCAAGTTTGCCGGCAAAGCCATCCTGCGGTGCAATCAGCACGGGACGGCCCGCATTCATCACCGCTGCTTCCAGCGCATCGCCGCCGAATTGATCGCCGTCGGGCTCGCCTTCGGCAAAGACGACGAGATCGGCGAGCCGGCTTTCTTCGGAAATGACGACGTCCTGACGGCCCGTCACATCGTAGAAGCGGGCGGAGGGCAGCGGCCCGCCCGCCTTGACCACCTCAAGGCCGGCCTCTTTTGCCGCTTCATGCAAATGCGCGCTCGCCCGGGCGGAGGCGGCATCCGCGCCTTCCTTGGCCGCATCCAGCAATTGCTCGATCACCTGACCCGACACGCCGTCGCCCATATAGGGCAGCGCCTCGGTGGGATCGGGGCGCACGAAGAGCCCGGTGAGCTGTCCGCCGAGCTGCTTGGTAACGCGCGCCGCCGCGCCGAGCACGACCTTGTCTTGCGCGCCGCCTTTCAAGGGGACGAGAATTTTGCGAATGGACATGGCCGACCCTCCTTTGGTTCCATTTCACAGGTTCCAGCCTAATCTTAACCGTGCGGCGGCCGAATGATACAGATCAAACGTTTCACTAAGCGGATGCGTTCCGCTGCCCGCACGGCTTAACTCACGCGGAACCCGCCGTCTTTCGCCGCCCCCCGCGGCATAGGCGGGCGGGCTGCGGCGGCAAAGCGCGTAAGCGCCGCCTCGACACGGGCAAAAACGCTATTGGGCGGGAATTCGCCGTTCCGTTCGCGCTTACCGGCAGGCAGATCCATCAAAAGCTCCACCCCTTCCTCGATACGGGCAACGGGATAGATCGCAAACATGCCCCGCTCCGCCGCATCCACCACGTCCTGGCGCAGCATCAGATGTTTGACATTGGAGGCGGGAATGAGCACGCCTTGATCGCCGGTCAGGCCGCGGCGCGCGCAAATGTCGAAAAAGCCTTCAATCTTTTCATTCACCCCGCCGATCGCCTGCACCTCGCCCATCTGATTGACGGAGCCCGTCACCGCAAGGCTCTGTCTGACCGGCAGGTCGGCAAGGGCGGAGAGAAGCGCATAAAGCTCCGCCGAAGAGGCGCTGTCCCCGTCGACGCCGCCATAAGACTGCTCGAACACGAGACTGGCGCTCAGCGACAGCGGCTCGCGCGGCAGGAAGGTGCCGGCCAGATAGCCTGAGAGAATGAGCATGCCCTTGGAATGAAGCGGGCCGCCAAGATCCACTTCCCGTTCGATATCGATGATGCGCGCGCTTTGCCCGCCGGTGCGCACGCGCGCCGTGATCCGGCCCGGCCGCCCGAAGCTCGACTGGCCGAGCTGAAGGACGGATAGGCCATTGACCTGGCCCACCGCCTCGCCTTCCGTATCGACCATGAGAATGTCGCGGGCGATGGCTTCATGGGAGCGTTCGCGCAGCCGGTCCGTGCGGGAGATTTGCGCTTCCACCGCTTCATCCACATGCGCGGCGGTCACTTGCTTGGCGTCCGCCTCGCTTGCCAGAAAATCCGCCTCGCGCATCAGGTCCGCAATGGGCGCAATGAGAAGCGATATTTTTTCCGTATCTTCCGCAAGCCGCGAGGCACGCTCGATGAGCCTTGCAATAGCGGACTTGTCGAAAGGCAGAAGCTTTTCCCGCGCGGCGATGGTCGCAGCGAAGCGGGCGAAGAGAAGATCGTTTTCCGGTTCCCGGTCGATCACATCATCGAAATCGGCGGGCACTTTGAAAAGTTCGGCAAAGTCGGAATCATAGGCGCAGAGCATGTAATAAAGCTGCCGGTCGCCCATCAGCACGATTTTCAGATCGAGCGGAATGGGTTCCGGCTCCAGCGAGACGGTGCTGACGAGCGACAGATATTCGCCGGCCGATTCCATGACGATCTGGCGTGAGCGCAAGGCCCGCTTCAGCGCATCCCAGACGAAAGGCTCGCGCAGAAGCTTGATCGCATCGATGATGAGATAGCCGCCATTCGCCCGGTGGAGCGCGCCCGGTTTGATCAAGGTGAAGTCGGTCAGAAGCGCGCCCATTTGCGAGACATGCTCGACCCGGCCCAGCACATTGCCGAGCGTCGGATGGTCGGCAAAAACGACGGGCGCGCCGCCGCCATTTTCAGAATGCGTGCCGTCGACGATGATGTTGATCTCATAGCGGCGCATGGGCGCGCGGTCATCTTCCTCGCCCGTGCCGAAAAGCGGCTCGCGCCCATCTTCCCGGCCATCGTTACCGGCGAAAAGATTGATATGCGCGATGAGGTCTTCCTCCACCTCCTCCAGCCAAGCGGCGATCTTTTTCATATGCGCGAATTCGGACTTGATCGCCCGCATGGCCCGCCCGACAGCGGAAACGGCAATCGCCCGGTTAAGCTCGGAAATGCGCTCGTGCTTTTCTTTTTCCCAGGAGGGAATGTGCTCGATGATATTGCCGAGCTCTTTTTGCAGCTCGGCGATGACGCGCTCGATGCGCGCCCTTTCTTCCTTGGGCTTGGCGTTGAAGTCTTCCGGCTTGATTACCTCGCCGTTTTCGGCGGGCGCGAGGATGAGGCCGGAGGGCGTGCGCACCAGTGCGATGCCCGCATCTTCGGCGCGCTTGTTCAGCGTCTCGAAGGCTTTTTGCTGGCGGTTCGCATATTCCCCTTCCACGGCCTGGCGGCGGGTTTTGTATTCCTCGCTTTCCAGAATGGCGGGAATGGAAAGTTTGAGATCATCGAGCGCGGAGCGCAGCGCCTCTTTCAGTTTCTGCGCCCGCCCGCTCGGCAATTCGAGCGCGAGCGGCTTATGCGCAATGTTGAAATTATTGACATAGACCCAATCGGAGGGAGCTTTCTGGTTTTTCGCCTCCGCCGTCAGATAGCTCATGACGGCGGTGTGCTTGCCCGCGCCGGAAGGACCAAGCACGAAGAGATTATACCCCTGCCGTTTGATGCGCGTGCCGAAGCGGATCGCATCCAATGCCCGCTCCTGGCCGACCAGCCCCGGCACTTCTTCCAGATCCTGCGTCGTCTCGAAACCATGTTCGGACAGATCGCATACAGTGTAGAGAAGGTCGCTCGGCAAAGGCTGGACGGGCATCGATCACTCTCGCATCGCACATCATGTAAACGAGCGGTATCATGACCGGCTCATGCGGGCCCATGCAAGACATGCTTCCCCACATGACACCGCCTGAGATCGACAAGCCGGGCGGCGCTCAGTAGGGTGCGGGCCGTAAAGACGCATGAAACGGGGAGAGACGCGCGGGTGAGAAAGAGTTCCGGCAAGAAAAGCGGTAAGGAGACCGCGCCGCGCGCCTGGCAGCGCATGCTTTCCGGGCGGCGGCTCGATCTGCTCGACCCCTCCCCCTTCGATATCGAGATCGAAGATATTGCCCATGGGCTTGCCCGCGTCGCCCGCTGGAACGGGCAGACGCTGGGTGACCATGCGTTTTCCGTGGCCGAGCACTGCGTGCTGGTGGAAGAGATTTGCCGGAGCCTGCGCCCCGGCTGGCCGGCGAAATGGCGGCTCACCGCGCTTCTGCACGATGCGCCCGAATATGTGGTGGGCGATATGATCAGCCCCTTTAAGGCGGCGCTCGGCATGGATTATAAAGCCTTCGAACACAAGCTCGAGGCGGCGATCCATCTGCGTTACGGCCTGCCCGCGCAAGTGCCGCAAAGCATCGAAGCGGTGATCAAGCGCGCCGACCGGGCCTCGGCCTATTTCGAGGCGGTGCAGCTGGCCGGTTTTGCAGAGCCGGAAGCAGCGCAGATTTTCACCCGCCCGCGCGGCATCCTGCCGGTCACGATCACCCCGCTGCCGCCGAAAGAGGCGCAGCAGGTGTTCCTCGGCCGGTTCGAAAAATTGCTCGCCCGGATGGAACGGGAAGCGGGCGCCACAAAAGCGCGTTAATATCGTGTAGAATCACGGGAACCTTCCCGATACGCAGACCAAAGCGGAACAGGAACCGAAACCAGCCATGCCCAGGCTTTATGTCAGTCCTCTCAGCGCCCTTGAAAACGCCATTCGTGACGTTTCACCGCAGCGGATTGTCAGCCTGCTCGATCCGGAAACCATGATCGAGACCCCGGCGGGCTTCGAACCTGCGCGGCATTTGCGCGTCGGGGTCAACGACATCGATTCCCATATCGATTTTCTGACCGCGCCCAACGAAGCGCATGTGCAGGAACTGATCGACTTTCTCGGCGAATGGGATTTGCGCGAGCCTTTGCTCGTTCATTGCTGGGCGGGCATCAGCCGCTCGACGGCGGCGGCCTTCATCACGCTCTGCCTGCACAATCCAGAACTTGAGGAAATGGCGCTGGCAGCCTTCGTGCGCGAGAAGATTGCTCATGCCAAACCCAATAAGCTGATGGTGGAAATCGCCGATGATTTGATGCGCCGGCGCGGGCGCATGGTCGAGGCTGTGGACGCAATGGGCCCGGCGCTCGACACCTATGAAGGCTGCCTTGTCGAGCTTCCCATCCGCCCCCTCCTGAAGGGGGAGACATGAACCGCAAAAAGGCGCAGCAGCAACAAGCCGCGATAGGCGAAAGCGCGGGGCCGCTGAAACGCATCACCATCGGGCTGAACGCGGCCATTGTCTCGGTGGTGGAGAACGCGCCGCAAATCCTCACCGTGCCGCATGACAAAGAAGCGGGCGAGGACGGGAGCGAGGCCGCGCCCGGCGACACGCTGCCTTTTGGCCCGTTCGATCCCCTCTCCCACCGCACGCTCGAACAGGGCCTGCGCGCCTGGGTGGAAGAACAGACGCGGCTCCGGCTCGGCTATGTCGAACAGCTTTACACTTTCGGCGACCGGGGCCGGCATGCGGCCGAAGAAGACCCGAGCGCCGATCACGTCGTCTCGGTCGGCTATCTGGCGCTCACCCGCGGGCAGAACGCGGATATGTCGGGCGCGAAATGGTCGCCCTGGTATCAGTATTTCCCCTGGGAGGATTGGCGCGAGGGCAAGCCGGCCATTATCGACAAGGTGCTGGTGCCGCTCCTGCGCGAATGGGCGGCGCAAACGGGCGGATCGAGCGCAGAGGAAATCGAGCGCGGGCGGCGGCTTGATAGGCTGCGGCTCTGCTTCGGCATCGACGGGGTGGCGTGGGACGAGGAAAAAGTGCTGGAGCGCTACGAACTGCTTTACAGCTCCGGCCTCGTCATCGAAGCCTATAGAGACGGGCGCCCCCAGGCGCGCAAACCCGACAGCCTGACCCCGCAGCTTGGCCGGGCGATGCAGTTCGACCACCGGCGCATTCTCGCCACCGCCATGGGACGGGTGCGCGCGAAACTGAAATACCGCCCGGTGATTTTCGAGCTGATGCCGGAAACCTTCACGCTGTTCGAGCTGCAGCAAATGACCGAAGCGCTGCTCGGCCTGCATGTGCATAAACAGAACTTCCGCCGCCTGGTGGAAAAAGCCGGCCTGGTGGAGCGCACCGGGCGCATCACCACGCGCACCGGCGGGCGGCCGGCGGAACAGTTCCGCTTCCGCCGCGAAATCCTGAACGAGCGCCCGGCGCCCGGCCTCAAACTCGCCCCCTCCCGCAGCCGGGTGAACAATAGGGTGTAATCGCGCCCAATCCTCTCGTGCCTCCCCTCTAGGCCGTCCGGTTTATCCCCGCTTTTGCTGGCCGGGTTATGCTTCTGCCATTAGTGTCATGGAGCTTTCAGGCTGAACGGGCGGAAAGCAGATGCGCGCGGGAGAAGCGCAGAGGGGATCTGATGGAATACGTGCTCTTGGTTTTGACGGTGCTGTTCGGCCCCGTCATCGTCGCCATCGTTATGGCCCGCAGCGCCGATAAACGGGCGGCAGCGGCCCATAGGCGGGCGGAAGAAGCCTTTGCGGAAATCACCGCCCTGCGCGCCGCGCTGCAAGGAACGGCGCCCGCCCCTACCCCTGAAACTGAAACTGCGCCTGAAGCCGTACCGGAGCCGGAGCCCGAACCCGAGCCTGAGCCGGAACCCGAAAAAGAAATCCCGCAGCAGCCTGCCGCCCCCGGCTGGGGCGTGCCGCGCGGCGGGCGACGGGCGCAGGCCGCAGAAGCGCCGCGCAAAAGAAAATCCGGCGGCGGCATCGAACAGGCGCTCGGCACGCGCTGGGCGGTCTGGGTCGGCGGGCTGGCGCTCGCGCTGGGGGGCATCTTCCTCGTGCGCTACTCCGTCGAGCAGGGCTATTTCGGCCCCGGCGCGCGGGTCTTCTTCGGGGCGCTTTTCGCCGCCGCGCTTCTGGCCGCAGGGGAAGCCAGCCGCCGCGTGCCCTCCCTCACGCGCCTGCCCTCGGAAAAAGCCGTCGCCATCCCCCCGATCCTGACGGCGGCGGGGCTCATCGCGGGATATGGAACGGTCTATGCCGCCTATGCGCTTTACGGCTTCCTGCCGCCGCCCGCCGCCTTCCTGGCACTTGCCGCGCTCTCGGTGGCCGCGCTTCTGCTCTCGGCGGTGCATGTGAGTTATCTCGGGCTGATCGGCCTTCTGGGCGCGGTGCTCACCCCGGCGCTGATCGGCTCGGAGGACCCCGCCCCCGAACTCCTTTTCCTCTATCTCACCTTCGTGCTCGCCACGGCGCTGAGCACGGCGGAGCTGAGGGGCTGGCGCTGGCTTTCTCACCTCACACTTCTGGCAAGCGCGCTCTGGCCGCTGATCTGGCTCGCCACATCTTACGGGAAGGGCGATGCCATCATCATCGGCGCGCATCTTCTTCTCCTCCATGGCACTGCCGCTTACTGGGCCGGGCGCGGGACACAGGAAGAGGAAACGAAAAATGCGCTGAGCCTGCTTCTCCCCTCAGGCGCGCTGACGGGGCTTCTCCTTCTCCTGACGGTCTGGGCGGACGGGCACGGGGCGGCCTCGCTCACGGCGTTCAGCCTTTATGTGGCGATGACTTTCGCGCTCATTTACAGAAAGCAAAGCGCGGCGCTGCTTGCCGCGGCCGCCGCCCTGCCCGCGCTGGCGGTGCTGGCAAGCTGGCGGCTTGCGGGCGCAGCGGATGATTTCGGCGCGGCGCTGGCCCGCCCGCTCCTGCCGGAAGAAACGGTCGGCCTGATCGTGGCGGGCACCGCGCTCATGGCGCTTTATGGCGGGTTCGGCTATCTGCAAATTCTGGCGGGGCGGCGCGCGCGCCTTTGGGCGGGACTTGCCGCCGCCGTGCCCATCACCGCCTTCTTCCTTCTCTTCTGGCGGATGACGGGGCTCACCCCGGACCTTTCCTGGGGGGCGCTGGCCATCGGCCTCGGGCTGATTTACGCGGAAGGCACGCGGCGGCTGGCAGGCCAGCTTTCCTCCGCACCCGAAAACCCCGCCAACCAAATTCCCGCCGCCGCCTTTGCGACGGCCACACTCGCCGCGCTTACCCTGGCCGTTGCCATCATCTTCGAGGAAGGCTGGCTCACCATTGCGCTGGCGCTGCTCGCGCTCGGCACAAGCTTCGTGCGCCTGAAACTGCCCGTTCCGTTTTTAGGGCCGCTGGCGCTCACGCTCGGGGCGGCGGTGACGGTGCGCCTCACGCTCAACCCGGAGCTGCTTTCCTATGACATCGGCACCGCGCCGGTTCTCAATCTCCTCGCCTATCTTTACGGCGTGCCGGTGCTCGCCTTCTGGGGCGCGGCGCGGCTATTCGCGAAAGCGGGCGCGGAGCGGGAGAAGGAATTTTTCGAGGCGGGCGCGGCGCTCCTCGCCGTCGTTCTCGTCTCGCTGGAGATCAATCATTATCTCTCAGACGGCGTGCTCTTTTCCCGGCCCTTCGATCTTCTCCAGCACGGGCTGCTGACCACAAGCTGGCTGGCCATGAGCCTCGTACTCGCAAAGCTGCAGAGCGGCGGCAGGCTCGGCCTTCTTTCCAAAGGGCTGAAGGGCCTGCGCTATCTCACCCTGGCGCAAAGCCTGATGGTGGCGCTTATCGGCCATAACCCGCTTTTGACGGGGGAGGCGCTTGCCGGGCAGTTCCCGCTCGACACGCTGCTTGCCGCTTACCTTCTGCCCGCGCTGCTTGCGCTTTATGGCGCTTACGAAGCGGCGAAACAGCCGGAAGGACAGATGCGGCAGCTGGAACTGCGGTTCCTCGGGGCTTATGCGCTTCTCATGCTCTTTGCGTATTACTCGCTCGAAATCCGCCAGGCGTTCCACGGCGCGGTGCTGCGGGGGCCGGCGGGGGAGACCGAGAATTACACCTACTCGCTCGCCTGGCTCCTTTTCGGGGCGGGGCTCCTTGCCGCCGGGATGCGCCTCAGGACACAGGCGCTGCGCCTTGCCTCGCTCGGCCTTATCGGCCTTGTGGTGGTGAAGGTCTTCCTCTTCGATATGTCCAATCTCGGCGGCGCGCTGCGCGCCCTCTCCTTCATCGGCCTCGGCCTCGCCCTGATCGGCCTCGGCCTCTTCTATCAGCGCGTGGTGTTTAAGGCAGGGCCGGAGAGTGCGGGGGATGAAGGGGAGGTATAGGAGCGGGCACTCAAAGAAATAAGTACCTATACCCAAAATAAGTGCCGCCAGATCATGCAATTACCTAAACAAGGATACCCCATCTCGAAATCAAATCAAAAATATGCTCTTTATAAAGATTAAACAGCGAACCTAAAACCCTTACAACTGCACACTTGACCCTCTGCCAAATTCGTGAATAGTGATATGTCTATTTCATTCAATACGAGGGGGCAGAGTGAGAGTCGCTCGGATAAGTATGGGGGCGCTTACGCAGGGAACAATTTTCTCCTGCGCTCAGGCTGAAAGATACCCTCTATACCCGGTGTTTGGATTAACGATCACAGCTAGATGTGACATCGCGAATGAGAAGTTTCCTGTACTAAACTATCTACCCGTAGTGGAACTAGATTCTTGGATGAAAGTCGACGGCGCTGATTTAGTCCAGGAAACATTATATGCCCAACTGCGCGGTAGCTTTGTTTCCATCCTAAAACAATGCGACATCGCAACATCGGTTCTCTTATCCGTAGAGCCCAATGAGATAGTGCGCCAATTTTTCGAAATTGAAGACGCCTCCAAGGCCGCTAAAAAAAACGCTGAAAGAGCACGCCAAATAGCAGATGGCCTTCACCTGATATCTTCTGAAGATCCAGCTACACCGAAGAACGAGCTCGTTGATAGCGAGGAAAAAAAGATCATTGCACAAACAATCAAAAACTTAGTGCAAAACAAAAATCAAAATTTCTATTTTCTCCCACAAATTGAACACAATGGCGACAACAACGGGTACGTAGTACTCTTGCGCGAAGTGGCACACATCTCAAAAGAAGCTAGCAGCCTCATTGCGAAAGGCGTCAGCAACTTAGAATGGCCTTGTAAAGAGAAAAAGGAAGTGTCTTTTTCTCACTCCGAATTCGCAATGCCAGTTGGTCAAATCCCTTCGCCGCAGCTTGAACATCTTATGCAATGCTTTTCCTTCCTGTTCGGAAGAATAGGAATAGACGACATTGCCGAGAGTTACATCGCGGACGCTACCGCTAGATTTACCTCTTTAAGGGTCGAATAATGCAATTTATCGCCTTTGACGAAACCGCAATTGACGAAATCGTATCAAACAGATTCTTTCAAACGATAGAATACGAACTGGCTCAAACGCTTCATGCTGTGGTGACTGGAGTCGTAAGAACCGCACAACTCCCTGACCCTATCCGACTTGTTCGCACCAACAATGGTTTAGTCTTTGCCAGCACTAATACAACCAAAACATCACGGTTTCTCGTCATCGATGTAGAGCAGTCTGGTATTTTTGATTCCCGCCCCGAACAAGAGACAATTTTTTTATTACAGAAACTGCTACGGTTCTGTAAAAAACTCTGGCAGGGAATGAGTCTCAATTTCTCTGAACGAGTCATTCCTCAAAGCAACAAGGCAATCCTATTTCCATTCCCATACAGACCAACACCTTATCGAGTTGTCATTGATCGCGCACCACTCGAAGAACGCCTTTTGAAACGCGGTTTGTCAGGAAAATATAGCTTAGTATATAAAGCCGGATATGAATCTGGCGATGCGAATAGCGAGATTCCGAACTACACAAATTTTCGAAAATTCTTTGACAGGTTAGGTGAGGTTGTCGAAACATCAAAGCGCCTCACAAAAGAAACAACCAAAGAAAATCTATCAACTGACGCCGTCATACAGGTGTCAATGATGGAGAGCCCTGAAAATAGCAGCCAGACGCTCTTTCTAAGCTACGATCAATGGCTTCATCAACTCACAGAAAAGCAGCGATCTTTTGTGACTTCCGGGTTGAAAGGTCCAGGGCGAATAGAAGGTGGAGCAGGTACGGGGAAAACTCTGTGCTTGATGCTTAAATCGGTCACCGAGCTTCAAAAAGCGGAAGCGGAGGGACGCCCGCATCACGCTGTTTTTGTTACCCATAGCGAAGCGACAAAGCGCTCCATTTTAGAGTACCTCTCAGTAATCGATCCCAATGAATACTGCAAAAGAGATCGCACGCTCGAACGAGTTTCCCTCAAAGTGTGCACGCTAAGCGAACTCTGCGCGGAACAATTGGCACACCAAATCAGTGAAGCAGAGTTTATAGATAGAGATGCATTGGAATCGAAGGACACGCAGCTCTTGTATATCAATGAAGCCTTCCAAGAAGCTATGAAAGACGATTATTCATCGCACGAACGGTTTGTTTCTGAGGACCTTCGAACTTTCCTTAGAAATACAGATGATTGGGCAGTTTCTGAAATGCTGCAACATGAGTTTAGCGTCCTTATAAAAGGCAGGGCGGGAGATAATCTTGATGCATACAAAAAATGCCCACCTCTCCTTTATGGCATCCCAACCAAATGGGAAGCTGACAAAGGATTTATTTACTCAATATTCTTGAGGTACCAGGAAAAGCTTGGGCAAGCTGCACAATTCGACACGGATGACGTGGTTCTTACCGCAATCGCACAACTAGATACACCCATTTGGCGCCGTCGCCGGGTCAGGCATGGGTATGACGCAATTTTCATTGATGAGACTCATTTGTTTAATATTAATGAGCTCCACATATTTCACTTTTTTACCCGCTCCGAGACCTCCTATCCCATTACCTATTCAATGGACAGATCCCAATCTGTGGGTGACCGTGGCTGGACATCCAATGAGTTATCAGAAGCCGTTATCTCGGATCTACCGCCTCTTGAGCCCCAGAAATTACAGACCGTTTTTCGCTCATCTCCTTATATTGTGGACTTAGCTCACTCAATTGTAGCATCGGGAGCAATGCTCTTCGTGAATTTCGAGAATCCACTTATTTCGTCATCTTCTGGTTTTACCGAAGCAGAAGAAAGAAAATCCGCGCCGCCAACGTATTTTGAACTGCCAAATGATGAGTCGATCATCGAAGCTGCATTCAAACACGCAGAAAGAATGCAAAGGGAACTAGAGTGCAAGAAAGGCAACATACTTATTGTCGCTTTCGACAGAAAGCTCATGGACGCCCTTCAGAAATACGGTAACGAGAAAAACAAACCCGTAACATTGTTAAAGAAACGCGGCGATGTAGAGGCGGTAGAATCTGCGGAAGCATCCGGTCATTTCGTTATCGGCCACGCTGACTTCGTTGGCGGTTTGGAGTTTTTTGGTGTGGTTATGATTGGCGTAGATAAGGGACGTATTCCTGCCGTAACCGGAGACGGAACCACGCGAAACTTTTTGTCATACGCGGCTCACAACAGACTTTATGTCGCAATCACTCGAGCCCGGTATAGAATCGAAATCCTGGGTGACAAATCGCGAGGACCGAGCGATCTATTGAAGCACGCACTTAAAGAGACGATTCTCTTGACCGAAGCGAATGCGAAGGAAGTTCATTAGCCCCCCTTGATCCCCGTCATTAAAACATCATATCTCGCTTGACGCGGCTAATGCTCAAACGTAGCATAAGCCCCTCGGCCGGCCCCGACCGGTATTTTTTGAGCGATTATTTATACTCAAAGTGAGTATAAGGAGGCAGCGATGGCCCTGGTTCTGGATAAACGGTCCGGCGAAACCCCGGCAGCGGGAGCGCTGAAAGGAAAAGAGGCGACGCCGCCCCATAATCCCCGTTTCAAGCCGCTTCCCATGCCCGATCTGGAATATACGCCGGAAGTGGCGAGGGAAATGGCGCCTTATTACGAGCGGGTGAAGCACGTCATCCCCGCCGTCGAATGGCCGGTCTATGCGCCTTATGTGAAGGCGATCAACGAGCTGAAAAAAGAGCGCAATGCCGTGCTGCTCGCCCATAACTACATGACGCCGGAAATCTTCCACTGTGTCGGCGACATTATGGGCGACTCGCTGCATCTCGCCAAAGAAGCCGCGCGCGCGGAAGCGGACGTCATCGTCCAGTGCGGCGTGCATTTTATGGCCGAGACTTCGAAAATCCTGAGCCCGGAAAAGACCGTGCTCATTCCCGATAGCCGGGCGGGCTGCTCGCTTGCCGAAGGGATTACGGGCGCGGATGTGCGCGCGCTGAAAGCGAAATATCCGGGCGTGCCCGTCGTCACCTACGTCAACACGACGGCGGAGGTGAAAGCGGAAAGCGACATTTGCTGCACCTCCTCCAACGCGGTGCAGGTGGTCGAAAGCCTCGGCGTGCCGGAGGTCATCATGATCCCGGACCAGTATCTCGCCATGAATGTGGCCGCCCAGACCAATGTGAAGATCCACACATATGCCGGCTCCTGCGAAGTGCATGAGCGCTTCACGCCCGAAGAGCTGCGCGCCTACCGCGAGGACGATCCGTCCATCGTCATCATCGCGCACCCGGAATGCCCGCCGGATGTGGTGAAAGAAGCCGATTTCTCCGGCTCCACCTCCGCCATGATCAATTGGGTGAAGGTCAACAAGCCGAAGAAAGTGGTGATGGTGACCGAATGCTCGATGAGCGACAATGTGGCCGCGGAAACGCCGGAGGTGGAATTCGTGCGCCCCTGCAATCTGTGCCCGCATATGAAGCGGATCACGCTGCCGAACATTCTCGATGCGCTGGTTTATATGCATGAAGAAGTGACGGTCGATCCGGCTTTGGCCGCGCGGGCGCGGGCCGCCGTCGAGCGGATGATCAATCTGCCCGTCTGAGGGCGCACTTTAAGGGCCTCTCAAGCGGAGGCTCTTAAAGACGCGAAAAAGCGGGGCACGCGCGTGGCCGCACTTCCTGAAATTTCCGATGCCGGCGATGTGCTGATCGCGGGCGGCGGGCTTGCCGGGCTTTTCACGGCGCTGAAGCTCGCGCCCCTGCGCGTGACGGTGCTGGCGGCTGCGCCCATCGGCAATGGCGCCTCCTCCGCCTGGGCGCAAGGGGGGATTGCCGCTGCCATTCATGAAGGCGACACGGCAGAGGCCCATGCCGCCGACACGGTGGCGGCGGGCGCCGGGCTCGTCGATCCCGCCATCGCGCAGCTTCTGGCGCGCGAGGCCCCGGCGCGCATTGCCGATCTTTTGCAGCTCGGCGTGCCCTTCGACCGGGACCTTGAAGGCAAGCTCGCCGTCGGCCTTGAAGCCGCGCATAGCCAGGCGCGCATCGTCCATGTGGAAGGCGACAAGGCGGGCAAGGCGATTATGGAAGCGCTGATCGCCGCCGTGCGCGCCGCCCCGTCCATCCGCATCATCGAACATGCCGAAGCCTATGAACTCATCTCTGCGGGCGGGCGGATCTCCGGCGTTCATGCGCTGGTGAACGGCAAACGCGTCTCTTTCTTTGCGCGTGCCACGGTGCTTGCCACCGGGGGCACCGGCGCGCTTTATGCCGTAACCACCAACCCGGCAGAGGCGCGCGGCCAGGGCCTTGCCATGGCGGCACGGGCCGGCGCGGAAATCGCCGATCCGGAATTCGTGCAGTTTCACCCAACCGCCATTGCCGCGGATAAAGACCCCGCCCCGCTCGTGACCGAAGCCTTGCGCGGGGCAGGCGCGGTGCTGACCGATGCGGCGGGGCAGCGTTTTACCGACGAGCTTGCCCCGCGCGATCAGGTGGCAAGGGCCATCGGCGCGCGCATCACACGCGGGGAAAAAATCTTTCTCGATGCGCGCGGGGCCGTGGGCGACAAATTTCCTTCGGCCTTTCCCACCGTCTATGCCCATTGCCAGGCGCTCGGCATCGACCCGGTGCGTGAGCCCATTCCCGTTGCCCCGGCGGCGCATTATCACATGGGCGGCGTGCGCACGGATGCAGAGGGGCGCAGCTCCCTTGCCGGGCTTTGGGCCTGCGGGGAAGTGGCCTCCACCGGCGCGCATGGGGCGAACCGGCTTGCCTCCAACTCGCTTTTGGAAGCGGTGGTCTTCGGCGCGCGCGTTGCCGAAGACATTATGAATGCGCAGCTTCCCTCCCCTGCCCTTCGCGCGCGCGAAGCGGAGATGGCAGCGCCCGAAAACGCGCATCTGCCGCTCCTTCAGCGCCTGCGCCAGCACATGAGCGCCAAGGTTGGCGTGGTGCGCGAAGCGGGCGGTCTTAGGCAAGCGCTGGAGCTGATCGAGGTTTTGCGCGATGAGGCGGCGGGCCCCTCCCGCACACTCAGCGCCTTCGAGAACCCGGCGATTGCCGCCCATCTCATGACGCGCGCCGCGCTCGCCCGCGAGGAAAGCCGGGGCGGCCATTACCGCAGCGATTTTCCCGAGACACGGCCCGGCTGGGCGCATCGCAGTCTGCTTTATCTCACCCCGTCTCACGATCCTATGCCCGCACAAGAAGGAACCAAGGCATGAGTCCCCGCCCCATCGACCCCTTGCCGCAGCTCCTGATCGAAGGAGCGGTGAAAGCCGCGCTTCTGGAAGACCTCGGCCGGGCCGGCGACATCACGACGGAGGCGACGGTGCCCGCGAGTGCGCAGGCCATGGTCGTCATGCGCGCGCGCCAGGCCGGCACGATTGCCGGCCTCGATGCGGCGCGCACCGCCTTCCGCCTCGTCGATGCGGGGCTGCGCTGCGCGGTGCAAAAGCCGGACGGCTCGGACGTTCAGCCCGGCGACACGATCATGGCGATCGAGGGCAAGGCCCGCTCGATCCTGACGGGCGAGCGCGTGGCGCTGAATTTCCTCGGCCATCTTTCCGGCATTGCCACGACGACGCGCGCCATGGTGCGGGCGGTGGAGGGCACGGGCGCGCGCATTTGCTGCACGCGCAAGACGACGCCCAATCTGCGCGCCTTTGAAAAATATGCGGTGCGCTGCGGCGGCGGGGCCAATCACCGGTTCGGCCTCGATGACGGGGTGCTGATCAAGGACAACCACATTGCCGCTGCCGGCGGCATTACCGCCGCCATCAAAAGCGCGCGCGCCCATATCGGGCATATGGTGAAAATCGAGATCGAGGTGGACACGCTTCAGCAGCTTTCAGAAGCGCTGGAAGCGGGCGCGGAAGTCATCATGCTCGACAATATGGGCCCGGCCGAACTGAAAGAGGCGGTGGCGCTGACGGGCGGGCGCGCGGTGCTCGAAGCCTCGGGCCGGGTGACGCTTGACAGCGTGCGCACCATTGCTGAAAGCGGCGTCGATATCATTTCGGCAGGCTGGATCACCCATTCCGCGCCCTGCCTCGATATCGGCCTCGATTACGAGACGGCGCTTTAAGCCCCTCGCCGCTTATTCCCTTGCGTCAACTTATCCCGGCTCTCCCCGCCCCTCGACAGGGCGCGGGGGGCCTTTAAGATGCTCCCCATAAATATAAAGGGGAGATGTCATGAGTGACGCAAAAGGGCGCAAGTCCATTTTCATTACCGGGGCGGCAAGCGGCATGGGCCGGGAGACCGCGAAGCTTTTTGCCGAAGGCGGCTGGTTTATCGGCGCCTATGACGTGAACGAGGAAGGCCTTGCCTCGCTGAAGGAAGAGCTTGGCGCGGATAATTGCCTCACGCGCACGCTCGACGTGACGGACAAGGCGGATTTCGATGCAGCCCTTGCCGAATTCGGAAAGGTAACGGGCGGCACGCTCGATCTGATGTTCAACAATGCCGGGATCGGGCGCGGCGGGCTTTTCGATCAGATGTCTTATGAAGATATCATGGCGGTGGTGAATGTGAATTTCATCGGCGTGCTGAACGGCATCCATGCCGCCCTGCCGCTTTTGAAGGCAACGCCCAACTCGCTTTGCTTCACCACCTCCTCTTCCTCCGCGACCTACGGCATGCCGGGCATTGCCGTTTATTCGGCAACGAAACATGCGGTGAAGGGGCTGACCGAGGCGCTTTCCATCGAGCTGCGCCTTTACGGGGTGCGCGCGGCGGACACGCTGCCCGGCCTCATCGACACGCCCATTCTGCCGGAAGGGACCGCGGCTGCCGCCCCCAAAGAGGGCATGTTCCGCGCCATTCCGCCCATCGAGGTCGCAAAAGCCGTCTGGGCCTCCTATCACGATGAGCCGGAGCGGCTGCACTGGTTCGTGCCCAAGGAGATCGGCGATCTCGACAAGGCCTCGGCGCTCGATCCGGAAGGCACGCGCGACGAGCTTGCCAAGACCGGCCCCATCGCCGCATTGCTGGAACAAATGTAAGGAAAAGCGTGGATGACGAACCGCCGCCCTGTCTCGGGGTGGTCGGCCAATGAGACCGGAATGCCCGAAGGCATCCCAGGCATGCAGCCCGTCATCCTGAAAGAGACTGCCGAAAGAGAAAAGCCGGCGCATTGAGGTGTATCAATGCCCGGCTTTTTGATTTTCTGATCAGGAATTTTGTCCGTGAAGCCTCGCCCTTACGAACGGGTCCCGGCCACATTGTTCCGGTAGAAGATGTGGCGGCCGATCTTCGTGACCTTGTAAAGCTGGCCCGCCCAGACCGGATTGACGTAATCGGCATGGTAATGGGTCACGCCCTCGCCGATCACCGGCTCGCGGATCATGCCCATCAGCACGTGCTGGGCGGTGCGCTGGGCCTTGCGCCAGGCAAGCTTGTCGCTCGGCGTCTTGGACATGCCATCGCAGGTGAAGGAGAACTGGCATCCGGTCAGCCGCTCGGAGCCCTGATAAACCACTTCGCAGATGGAATTGGGGTAGCGGGCGGACGCCACGCGGTTCAGCACCACTTCGGCCACAGCCAGACGCCCGGCATAGCTTTCGCCGCGGGCTTCATAATAAAGGCCGGTGGCGAGGCACTTGCGCTCCTTGGCAAAATCGAGCGCGGCGCGGCGGATACTCGTATCCGTCACGGGTCCAGCTTTAAGGGCCGAAGACAGGCTGGCCAGCGTCAAAGGGCTGCCGACGGCCGCGCCGGCGGAAGCCAGCGGCGCATCTTCGGCGGAAAAGGCCAGAATTTCGGCTTCTTCGGTGGCCGCGGCGGCGCCTGCAGGCCCGCCCGTCAGCGCTTCGGCATGAAAAGAAAGGGCGAGCGCCGCCACACCGGCCAATCCAAGGCCCGTGTGAGCAATATTTCCAGCCCAGCTTTTGAAATCCACGAAGTCGAGCAATCTCAGCATCGTCTCACCGCTTTCCGTCTATAGGCGCTTCTGCGTTGGTACGCTTTTCGGCGTCATACCGGCGGCGATCTCATTCTGAGACGTCCGTCCGGGGTTTTCCTTTTCCCCTGCAAGGCCGATGCCCGGCGGGGACCCCCTAACTGTCGATGAGGGCGAGTAACATAAAGAATCTGGGGCGGCAACAGACAAAAGATGTGCCTATGTGACGCACTATAACCCATTGATTTCAAAGGATTATGTTCGATTTTTGGCTGATTTGGGGCAATGCCGGGGCGACTCAATAGGTTAACGCATCCGCTAAAATGCGACCCTATGACCACATAAATTTTAAGGTTTTGCGAAACCGGAATCTAACCCAAAGGGCTCAGGTTTTATTGTCCGTAAGCAGACAAAATGACCGGTTAGAGAGGCCTCAGGCGTCCCGCTCCACCTGCGCAACGGCGGCCTGAGCCGCCGCCAGCCGGGCGATCGGCACCCGGTAAGGCGAGCAGGAGACATAGTCGAGCCCGTGATCGGCGCAAAAGCGGATGGAGGCGGGATCGCCGCCATGTTCGCCGCAAATTCCCATCTTCATGCCGGGCCGGGTGGCCCGCCCACGCTCGGCGGCAATGGCGATGAGCTCGCCCACCCCATCTCGGTCCAGCGAGACGAAGGGGTCCTGATCCAGAATACCGTTGGTAAGGTATTCGTTGAGGAAGGAAGCAGCATCGTCCCGGCTGATGCCGAAGGCGGTCTGGGTAAGATCGTTCGTGCCGAAGGAGAAGAACTCGGCGGTTTCGGCGATCTTGCCAGCCTGAAGCGCGGCGCGGGGCAGCTCGATCATCGTGCCGACCGAATAATCGAACCGGGCGCCCTTTTCTTTCATCACGGCTTCGGCCACCGCATCGATGCGGGGCTTGAGGAAATCGAGCTCGTTTTTCGTGGCGACCAGCGGCACCATCACCTCCGGCACGACGGGGGCGCCCGTCTGCTCCCCGGCCAGGAGCGCGGCTTCGAAAATCGCCCGGGCCTGCATCTCGTAAATTTCAGGGTGAGAAACGCCAAGCCGGCAGCCCCGGTGCCCGAGCATGGGGTTGAACTCGGAAAGCTGGCCGAGGCGCCGCTTCAGTTTTTCCGGATCGAGCCCGGCCTGGGCAGCGACTTCCTCCACCTCTTCTTCCGTATGGGGGAGGAACTCATGCAGCGGCGGGTCGAGCAGCCGGATCGTGACGGGCAGGCCCTTCATGATCTCGAAAAGCTGGCGGAAATCGTCCCGTTGCATGGGCAGGATTTTATCGAGCGCTTTTTTACGGCCGGCGGAATCATCCGCCACGATCATTTCCCGCACCGCCAGGATGCGCTCATCTTCGAAGAACATGTGCTCGGTGCGGCAAAGACCGATCCCTTCCGCGCCGAATTTGCGCGCGGTCTTGGCATCGTGAGGGGTTTCGGCGTTGGTGCGCACGGTGAGCTTGCGGATCTTGTCCGCCCATTCCATGAGCTGCGCAAAATCGCCGGAAAGCTCGGGCTGGCGCGTCGGCACCGCGCCTTTGATGATCTGCCCGGCCGAGCCGTCGATGGTGATGAGATCGCCCTTATGGAACGTATCGCCCATCACGGACATGGTCTCGCGGGCATAATCGATACGCAGAGACCCGGCGCCGGAAACGCAGGGCTTGCCCATGCCGCGCGCCACGACGGCAGCATGGCTCGTCATGCCGCCCCGCGTCGTCAGAATGCCCGCGGCCGAATGCATGCCGTGAATGTCTTCCGGGCTTGTCTCGATGCGCACCAGAATGACGTCCTCGCCGTGCGACTTCATGTCGGCGGCTTCATCGGAGGAAAAGACGATCTTGCCGCTGGCCGCGCCCGGCGAGGCGGGCAGGCCCGTCGCCACGATATTGCGCGGGGCGTCAGGATCGAGCGTCGGGTGCAGAAGCTGGTCGAGCGAGGAGGCATCGACGCGGGTCACCGCCTCTTCCTCGCTGATAAGCCCTTCCTTGACCATATCGACGGCGATCCTGATGGCAGCTTTCGCGGTGCGCTTGCCGTTCCGCGTCTGCAGCATCCAGAGCTTGCCTTCCTGAACGGTAAACTCGATGTCCTGCATGTCCCGGTAATGGGCCTCTAAGCGCTCGAAAACAGCTTTGAGCTCGCCGTAAACTTCCGGCATCGCCTCTTCCATGGAAGGCTTGGTTTCCTTGCCCGCCTCGCGCGCCGCTTTCGTCAGGCTTTGGGGCGTGCGGATACCGGCCACCACATCCTCGCCCTGGGCATTGATGAGGAATTCGCCATAGATCAGCTTTTCGCCGGTGGAGGGGTTGCGCGTGAAGGCAACGCCGGTCGCGCTTTTCGCGCCCATATTGCCGAAGACCATGGCCTGCACATTGACGGCAGTGCCCCAGCTATCGGGAATATTGTGGAGGCGGCGATAGGTTTTCGCGCGCACATTCTGCCAGGAGCCGAACACCGCTCCGATGGCGCCCCAAAGCTGCGCCGTCACATCTTGCGGGAAAGGCTCTTCGAGCTCTTCTTCCACCAGGCGCTTGTAGCGGGTGATAACTTCTTTCCAGTCTTCGGCGGAAAGGTCCGTATCGAGATAATATTCGTTCTCTTCCTTGAAGATATCGAGAATCTCTTCGAAGGAATGATGGTCGAGCCCCATCACCACATCCGAATACATCTGGATGAAGCGGCGGTAACTGTCATAGGCGAAACGCTCATCGCCCGCTTTTTCCGCCAGGCCCTTCACCGTCTCATCGTTGAGGCCGAGATTGAGCACGGTATCCATCATGCCGGGCATGGAGGCGCGCCCACCGGAGCGCACGGAGACAAGAAGCGGGTTCGCCGCATCGCCGAAACGCGCGCCGACGGTCTCGCCCACTTTGGCAAGCGCCGCCTCGGCCTGGGCTTCAAGGCCTTCGGGGTACTGGCGATTATTGTCGTAAAAGGCCGTGCAGACTTCCGTCGTGATGGTGAAACCGGGCGGAACGGGCAGGCCGAGATTGCTCATCTCGGCAAGGTTCGCGCCCTTGCCGCCCAGAAGATCGCGCAGGCCCGCATGCCCTTCGGCAGAGCCGTCGCCGAATGCGTAAACCCATTTATGCGTGTCTGCCATTTTCGCTGTCCGTCTTTGACGCTTTTACGTTTGACGCTTTGGCGCGGCGGCTCTCCGCCGTGCCGGGCGCGCGCCCGAACCGAAGACTGTCACCCCGGGCCCCGTCCCGGGGTCCATGAAACTTCACGCCGCGGTGCGAGGCCGAATGGACCCCGGCATAAAGCCGGGGTGACACCCGTTATATATGGCAGGTGCCCTACCCTTCGATCCGCGAGAAATCCGCCACGGCGCCCGTCGCCGCCCGGATACCGCTGAGAAGGTTAAGCCGATTCTCGCGAATCTCGCGGTCCTTCTCACCGCCTTCCACGTTCACCGTCACCTTATCGAAGAAGGCATCGACCGGGGCGCGCAATTTCGCAAGGGCGGACATGGCATTTGCAAAATCTTCCGCCTCTATGGCCCTTGCCGCCTCGCTGCGGGCGCTTTCAAGGGCGGCGTGCAGCGCCTTTTCTTCCGGCTCTTTCAAAAGCCCGGCATCCACCGCGCCGTCGAAGCTGCGCCCGTCCTTCTTCTCCTCGGCCTTGAGAATGTTCACCGCGCGCTTGAACCCGGCCAGCAGGTTCGCCCCGTCATCGGTTTTCAGGAACTCGCCCAGAGCCTCGACACGCTTCACGATGAGGACGAGATCGTCCTGGCCTTCCAGCGCGAAGACGGCATCCACCAGATCATGGCGCGCGCCTTGCTCGCGCAGGTGGACCTTTAGGCGGTCGGCGAAGAATGGCGGCAAGTCGTCCGACCGATCACCCCAAGACGGAAGATTGACGGCCAGCCGAAGCGGCAACCGCATATCGTTTTCCAAAACGATTCGAATTATGCCCAACGCAGCGCGACGCAGCGCATAAGGATCCTTCGAGCCAGTCGGCTTTTCATCAATCGCCCAGAATCCGGCCAACGTATCAAACTTATCCGCCAGCGCGACAGCCTGTGCGACCGGGCCTTCCGGGAGATCGTCGGCGGGGCCTGCCGGGCGGTAATGTTCGGCAATGGCATCGGCGATGCCGGCATCGAGGCCTTCGGCGAGCGCGTAATAGCGACCCATCTGGCCCTGGAGTTCCGGGAACTCATAGACCATACCGGAGACGAGATCGGCTTTGGCGAGCAGGCCAGCCTTTTCAGCCTTCGCCTTATCACTTCCCGGAATGAAAGCGGAGAATTCACGTGCCAATCTTGATATACGCTCCGCCTTTTCGCCCACCGTGCCAAGCTTGGCGTGAAAGACCACGTCTTTCAGTTTCGGCAGAAAATCTTTTTCAAGACTCTTCTTCTTATCTTCCTGCCAGAGGAATTCGGCATCGGCGAAGCGGGCGCGCAGCACGCGCTCATTGCCGTTGACGATGGCAGCGCCCCCATCTTCGGCAATGAGGTTGGAGGCGAGGATGAAGCGCGGCGCCATTTTGCCGTCCGCGCTTTTCAGCGTGAAATATTTCTGGTTCTCGCGCATGGAAAGGGAGAGCACCTCGCCCGGCACCTCCATGAAACGCTCGTCGATCTTGCCCATCAGCACGACTGGCCATTCGACAAGCCCCGCCACCTCGCGCAGCAGCGCCTCATCTTCCACAAGTTCGAGGTTCTGGGCATGGGCGAGATTCTTCGCGTCTTCCCAGATCGTGCGGGCGCGCAGCGCGGGATCGAGCATGACTTTGGCGTCATGCAGCTTTTTCTCGTAATCCTCAAAGTACTTTACCTTGATGGGCGCGGGGCCCATGAAGCGGTGGCCATAGGTCGTATCGCCCGCCTTGATACCGTCCACCTCGAAAGGCACCACCTCGCCGTCGAAGGTGCAGAGGATCGAATGAAGCGGGCGCACCCAGCGCAGGCTCCCCTCGCCCCAGCGCATGGATTTCGGCCAGGGGAAGGCGCGGATGATCTGCGGCACGATGTCGCCAATGAGACCGGGCAGCGGCTGGCCCTTCTTTTCGATCACGGCAACGTAATACTCGCCCTTTTTGTCGGAGCGCGTTTCGCACTGATCGAGGTTGAGGCCGACGGAATTCAAAAACCCTTCGAGCGCCTTTTCCGGCGCGCCAACACGCGGGCCTTTCCGCTCCTCGCGCCGGTCCGGCTGCTCGGCAGGAAGGCCGGTGATGGAGAGCGTCAGCCGGCGCGGCGTCGCAAAGGCGATAGCGGCTTCGCCGAAGACATCGTTTTCGGCAAGCGCATCGGTAACGAGTTTTTTCAGATCGCCCGATGCCTTTTCCTGCATACGGGCGGGGATTTCCTCGGAGAAAAGTTCCAGCAGAAGATCGGGCATGGCTCAGACCTCCTCTTCCACTTTGATACCGCCGCCTTGCGGCGTCGCGAGATAGGCCGTGCAACAGGCCTTTGCGAGCGCGCGCACCCGGCCGATATAGGCTTGGCGCTCGGTCACGGAGATGACGCCGCGCGCATCGAGCAGGTTGAAGGCATGGCTTGCCTTGATGCACTGGTCGTAAGCGGGCAGCGGCAAGGGCGGATCGTTTTCGAGGAGCGCCATGCACTCGCCTTCCGCATCGCTGAAATGGCGGAAGAGCATTTCGGTATTCGCCGCGTTGAAATTGTGGTGGGAATATTCGAACTCGGCCTGCTTGAAGACGTCGCCATAAGTCACGCGCTCGTCCCCGTCCTTGCCGTTGAAATTCAGCTCATAGCCGTTGTCGACGCCCTGGATATACATGGCGAGGCGCTCAAGCCCGTAGGTGAGCTCGCCCGCCACCGGGTTGCAGTCGAAACCGCCGACCTGCTGAAAATAAGTGAACTGGGAAACTTCCATCCCATCGCACCACACTTCCCAGCCAAGACCCCAGGCGCCGAGTGTCGGGCTTTCCCAGTCATCTTCCACGAAGCGGATGTCGTGGTTTTTGGGATCGATGCCGAGCTCGCAAAGCGAGTTCAGGTAAAGCTCCTGAATGTTTTCAGGCGACGGCTTCAAGATCACCTGGAACTGATAATAATGCTGAAAGCGGTTCGGGTTTTCCCCGTAGCGCCCGTCGGTCGGGCGGCGGGAGGGCTGCACATAGGCCGCCTTCCAGTGCTTCGGCCCAAGCGCGCGCAGCGTGGTTGCCGGGTGAAACGTGCCCGCCCCCATTTCCACGTCATAAGGCTGCAGCACCACGCAGCCGTAATCGGCCCAATAGCGCTGCAGGGTGAGAATGAGGTTTTGGAAGGACACATCCTTCGCGGGCGGGCGGCCGGCTTGACCTGACATAAAGCTCTCTTGACGTTCGTGCTGGGGCGGAACCGCCCAAAAGCCAAAAAAGCGCAGAATCCCGCGCCTCAGGCCCGCGCACGTTAGCGGCGGGGCTGCGGGCGGTCAAGGCAGTGAGAGGGGGGTGCGGCGCTTAGCTCGAGGGCCGCTTTTCAGGCACATAGGTGCCGTCTTCGGCGCGGGTCAGACGGCCGAGATCGCGCGGCTCGCCGCTGCCGGTATGGCGGCGCATCTCGGCCTGTGCCTTGAGGCGGGCCTTGCGCGCGGCTTTGACGCCGTCCCAGATTTTATAGGCTGCGACCGCCGCTGCCATGGCAATGCCGGTCATCACGAAATCGCTCATTGGACGCTCCGGGTCTCTTCATCCCTTTAAAAGGATGCCCCATTAAAGGCCAAAACGGGACCAAAGGGAACGGGCCTCCAACGCGGCCATCAAATCCTCGGCCCAGGTTGCGGAGATTTGCGCTGAAATCTGCGGCAAATCCGCTTCTCCCCGGCTCCGGGCAATGCCGATGCCCTGTGCGCGGCGCCACCAGGGCCGGGCCCCGCCTACCTTCTTTAACTGCACGTTTTTGCCGAATTTATGGCGCATTACCGAGCGCAAATCGCCGAGCCCGTCAATGAGGCCGAGTTCCTTGGCCTTTTCCCCGGCCCAGAAGGCGCCGGTGAAAAGCTCCGGTTCCTCGGCAAGGCGCTTGCCACGGCTTTCCTTCACCAGCGCCTTGAAATGCGCGTGCACCTCACGCTGCAGCGCCTCGAGGCGGGCAACTTCCTCGGCGCGCTCCGGCTGGAAAGGATCGAGCATGGCTTTCGATTCGCCGGCCGTATGCACCCGCCGCTCGATGCCCAGCTTTTCGATGAGGCCGGTGAAGCCGAAGCCGGCGGAGATCACCCCGATTGAGCCGATGACCGAGCTTTCATCGGCGTAAATCTCATCCCCCGCGCAGGCGATCATATAACCGCCAGAGGCCGCCACATCTTCGGCAAAGACATAGACTTTGACGTGGTTTTCTTTGGCGAGCGCGCGGATGCGCTTATAGATGAGCGCCGATTGCACGGGCGAGCCGCCGGGCGAGTTGATGAGAATGGCGACGGCGCGCGCGCCTTTGACGGTGAAGGCTGCTTCCAACGTGTCCGCGACGCTCGCAAGGCTCATCCCCTGACGCAGCGGGCTGACCGCGCCGATAGGGCCGGTGAGACGCAGAACGGGGACAAGCGGCGGGGCTTTTTTCCAGAAGAGCAGCTTTCTGCGGCGGCTCTTTTTCTTCTTCTTGGGGGCTTCGTTATTGGCTTCGCCGTTTTTCTCGGTGTTCTCGGTCAATTGCGCTCTCAATCTTTTCTGCGTTCTTTCATAAGTAAGACGGCTCGCCTCAGGCTCAAGTGCCGATCAGGAGACGGAAAAATCCAGTGCCTCACCGTGGCGGAGCACGGCTTCTGCCTCCGGCTCGAAACCGCCCTCCTCCCCATGCAGCACGAGGCCGGGCAACATGGCAAGGGGGCTGCGCGAGCCTTTGATCCCTTGCACGAGAAGCCGCCGCGCCGCTTTTCCCGGCGCCGGCCAGAGCGGATAGATGACGAGCCCGCCAAGCTTCGTGCCGATGGCGCTGAGAAGCTCGCCCAGCGCATCGGCCCGGTGGATGAAACTCACCGTGCCTTTGGGCCGCGCCATGGCGCAGCAAAAATCCACCCAAAGGGCCAGATCCGCGCCCTCCGCGATATGGGCCGTTGATTTGCCGGCATCGGGCGGCGTCCAGGTGGTGCCCGGCGCATAGAAGGGCGGGTTGGCCATGACATGATCGAAGGAATGGGGCGGACAGTCTTTTTCCGACAGCGCGCCGCGGGGCGCGGCGACATCCGCCTCGATGAACCGGGCGCGCGCTTCCAGCCCGTTACGCGCCGCGTTTTCACCGGCAAGGGCGACAAGACCCGCTTGAATGTCGATACCGCGCACCTCAAGCCCCTGCACCCGGCGGGCAAGGCAGAGCGCGGCAACGCCTGCCCCGCAGCCCACATCGAACGCCCGCTCGCCATGGATCGCGGGAACGGATGCGGCCAGCATCACCGCATCGAGGCCGGAGCGATGGCCTTTCGCAGGCTGCAATATTTTCAGCCGCTCGCCGAGAAAACCGTCATCGGTGAGATCTCTATCTGCAGCGGGCTTTGTGTGCGCCTCTCCGCCCATCAGCGCCCCTCCGCCTCGCGGCGCAGCGCTTCGAGGACGCGCAGAGCCTGCGCTTCATCCTCATCCGCCACCATGATCCGCCGCGGCAGGACGCCGAGCGAACCTTCCACGATGCTCATATGCGTGTCGAACTGCAAAGGCTCGATCCCCGCCTGGCGCAGCGCATCATCCAGCGCTGAGAGGAGAACGGGATCGGTGGTGCGTATAATCTCTTTCATCCGGCATCCGGTCCTTTCATGCCTCAGCGAAGCGGCTGCATCCTGCAAATCCGGCTTCTTTTCAGCCTCACAGCTAGTTGAGCGCGCATCCGCCGCACTTGCCGCACCGTCCCCCGCAGCCTATTCTGTGTTTATCGGCATTTCACGCCTAGAAACCGGAAATAAGAGCTGGGGATTACCTTGGGTATAGTGGTTCCACTTGAGGGCGAGCGCGGCAAGCAAAACGCTGTCGCCACTTTACAGGCCCTCGTGGCCGAAGACATGGAAAACGTCAACGATTTCATACGCGCGCGTATGGCATCCGACGTGCCGATGATCCCCGAGCTTGCCAGCCATTTGATCAATTCGGGCGGCAAGCGGCTGCGGCCCATGCTCACCCTCGCCTCCGCCCAGCTTTGCGGCTATGAGGGCGCCGATCACATCAAGCTCGCCGCCACGGTCGAGTTTATGCATACGGCCACGCTGCTGCATGACGACGTGGTGGATGAAAGCGACCTGCGCCGCGGGCGCCAGACCGCCCGGCTTCTTTGGGGCAACCAGGCCTCGGTGCTGGTGGGCGACTTCCTGCTCGGGCGCGCCTTCAAGCTGATGGTGGAAACAGGCTCGCTCCGGGCGCTGGACATTCTCTCCAATGCCGCCGCCGTGATTGCCGAAGGCGAGGTGATGCAGCTTGCCGCCGCCAAGAACACGGCAACGACGGAAGATGCTTACCTTAAAGTCATCGCCGCCAAGACGGCTGCGCTTTTTGCCGCCGCCGCCGAAATCGGCGCAGTGATTTCCGGCAAGGACGGGGCGGAAGCCGCAGCGCTTGAGTCTTACGGGCGCAATCTCGGCATCGCCTTTCAGCTCATCGACGATGCGCTCGATTATTCGGGCGAGAAAGACAAGCTCGGCAAGAATGTCGGCGACGATTTCCGCGAAGGCAAAATCACCCTTCCCATCGTGCTTGCCTACCGGCGGGGTGATGAAGAAGAGCGCGCCTTTTGGCAGCGCTGCCTGCAGGAAGGCGATCAGCGTGAAGAAGACCTGCCCCATGCGCTCGGCCTTCTTGCCAAGCACCGGGCGATCGAAGATACGATCAAACGGGCCCGCCATTACGGCGAAATGGCGCAGGACGCGCTCGGCATCTTCCCGGACGGGAACATCAAGCAGGCGCTTTCCGACCTCATCGACTTCTGCATCGAACGGGCGCATTAAGCGCGCGATCTTTCCGTTTAAAGAATGGCGGCAGGCCGGCACCACCAGTTGGGCCGGGCATCGGCAAGGCGCGCTACCGCTTTTTCAAGCCGGCCTGCATCATCGAAAAGGCCAACGCATGTCGCGCCCGATCCCGACATGCGGGCAAGGTGACAGCCGGGCTGCACGCGGATCGCGCCCAGCACCTCTTCCAGTTCCGGCAACAAAGAAACCGCAGCGCCCTGCAGATCATTGTCATGCTCTGCGAGCCAGTCGGCAAATTCGCGGAAATGATCGAAGGGTTCCGGCGCCTCTTGCCTGCGCCCATCATAAGCGCCAGCGCCAAGCTCTTTGAAGACGCCCGCCGTTGAAAGCGGTGTGCCGCAATTGACGAGCAGAAGCTGCAGCCCGCCCGGCAAAGCAACCGGGGAAAGGTGCTCGCCGATACCGGTCATAAAAGCGCTGCGGCTTTCGATGCAGACCGGCACATCCGCCCCAAGCTCCTTGCCGAGTCTGGCCAGCTCTTGCGGCGAAAGCCCCAGCGCCCAAAGCCTGTTCAGCGCCCGGAGCGTAGCGGCGGCATCCGCCGAGCCGCCGCCTATGCCAGAAGCGACGGGTAGATTTTTTTCCAGCTTCAGCGCAGCGCCGGTTTTCACCCCCGCTTTTTCCTGGAGCAGTTTTGCCGCTTTCAGAACGAGATTGTCTTCATCGGATAAGCTGCGGGCAAAGGGACCTTCCGCTTCAAGCGTCAAGCCGTCGCCAGGCGCGGCCCAAAGCCGGTCGCCCACAGAGGCGAAGACCACGAGGCTTGCAAGCTCGTGATAGCCGTCTGCGCGGCGGCCGAGGATTTCCAGTGTCAGATTGATCTTGGCAAGTGCTGCTTCTTCAATCGCAGCGGGATCAGGCGCAGCAGCGGGCATGAGATCAGGCGCCCTTGTCTTCGGTCCCGTTTGCAGGCTCCGGCAAATCGGCCTCGCCGCGCTGGCGCGCACCTGCCGCTTCAAGACCGTATTCGATCTTGGCTTCGATCTGCGGCACGAGATCTTCTTCCGGCTTCATTTCCAGCGCATGGCGCCACTGGAAGCGCGCCTCGATCTTTCGGCCGACTTTCCAAAGCGCATCGCCCAGATGATCGTTGATCACCGGATCATCCGGCTGCAACACCACCGCCCGCTCCAGATGTTTGACCGCTTCCTCATAATGGCCGAGCCGGTAATGCGCCCAGCCCAGGCTGTCGACGATAAACCCGTCCTGCGGACGCTGATCGACGGCCTTGCGGATCATTTCCATGGCCGTGTCGAGATTGAGTTTCTGGTCGACCCAGGAATAGCCGAGATAGTTGAGCACCAGTGGATGCTCGTCGGAGAGCACCAGGGCGCGTTTCAAATCCTTTTCCGATTCCGGCCAGCGCTTCAACCGCTCATAGCAAACGCCGCGCGCATAGAGCACCGACCAGTTTTCAGGGCCGACCTCGCCAAGGATATCGATGGCTTTCGTATATTCTTTGGCGGCTTCCGCATACCGTTCCTGCGCCCTGAAAATATCGCCAAGCGCCACCACCGGATCGATACTGCCGGGCATCCGTTCTTGCAGATCGCGCAGACGCTCTTCGGCCTCGTCCGTCTGCTCGAGGCGGTCGTAATTAATGGCGATCTGGATATCGGCATTAGGGCGCAGCGGCGAGCTTTTGTCCACGCCTTCATAGGTTGCAATAGCGGTGTCCCAGTCCTGCGCGCGCTCGTAAATATCGCCGAGCAGAATACGCGCTACATCGAAATCGGGGCGCAGATAAAGCCCGAGCTGCAAATAGACGATGGAAAGATCGAGCCCGCTTTCCTGGGCAAGCGCGCTGCCGAGCCCGTAAAGCGCTTCGGCGGCACCTTCTGCCGGACGGGTCACAAGCGGTTCGGGCTTTTTACCCGAGGCGATGCGCGCCAAATTGGCTTTCATCAAAGGATGATCGGGCGAGAGCGCTTCATAATCGCGGTAAAGACTGGCGGCCTGATCGGCCCGGCCCGTGCGCTCAAGAAAACGCCCGTAAGCCTCCACCACGCGCAGGCTCGCCCCGGCAGACGCGGACATGGCCTCGCCGTAAGCGGCCTCGGCGTCGTCCTTATTGCCCAAATATTCGGCGATGAGGGCCGCATGATAAGAGCGGAAAAGCTCGAATGCGGGACGGCCCTTGAATGTGTCGAGGATAGCGTTTGCGGCATCGCCGTCGCTCTCACCCGCCGCAGCCCAGGCGCGGGTCAATGTGCCGATCAAAGCGGTAAAGGGCCCAGGCGTCGCCTCGCGGATATGCCGGTCGGCTTCCTCATAATCGTCCGCCTTCAGCGCGCTGAGCGCAAGGACGAGGCGCGCAAGACGTTCCTCCCCGCCTGTCTCAAGAGACTTTTCGGCAAGCGCTGCCGCTTCATCCATATCGCCTGCGGAGATAGCGACGATAAAGGCGCGTTCGATCAAGACCGAATTGCCGGGGTCCTGCTCCATCGCTTTGCCGAGAAAACCGGAAGCGGCATCGAGATCGCGCTCGGCGCCGGCATAGCGGCCCGCCAGATAATTGCCGAAGGGCGTGTCGGTATTGCGCGCCGATTGGCCGAAAGAGTTGCCCAGCCCAGCGCAGCCGCTCAGCGCCAGAGCCGCCGTCACGGCAAGGGCTGCTGCCAGAGAGCCTTTGGCCCCTCTACTTTTAGCGGTCATCGATTGGTTGGCGCTGCAAGACTGGACTTCCACGCTTTTCCTCCGGCTTCGCGAACTCAGGCCTTCGGCCCGGCAATACTCCCGGTTTCGGGGGCGCGGGCGGGCAGCGCGCGCATTTTCATCATAGTGAAATGCCCGCGCCGCGCCAGCTTGCAATTGCCCCGCTAATGCCCCGCCAGCAGCAGCCGGCAGCGATCCCGCTTACATATTCGGGTAATTGGGCCCGCCGCCGCCTTCCGGCACCGTCCAGTTGATGTTCTGCGTCGGATCTTTGATGTCGCAGGTTTTACAATGGACGCAGTTCTGCGCATTGATCTGGAAGCGCGGATTGGAGCCGTCATCTTCCCGCACCACTTCGTAAACACCGGCCGGGCAATAACGCTGGGCGGGCTCATCATAAGTGGGCAGGTTGAAGTTGATCGGAACCGTGTCGTCTTTCAGCTTCAAATGCACAGGCTGGTCTTCTTCGTGGTTCGTCGCGGAGAGGAACACGGAAGACAGCTTGTCGAAGGTCAGCTTGCCGTCGGGCTTCGGATAGTCGATCGGCTTGCACTCGCTCGCCTTTTTCAGCGAGGCATGGTCGGGCTTCTTGTGCTTCAAGGTGAAGGGCAGACCGATGCCGAGCTGGTTCATCCACATGTCGATGCCGCCAAGGCCAACACCGAGCACGGTACCGAGGCGCGACCAGAGCGGTTTGACGTTCCGCACGCGCTTCAGGTCTTTATAGACGTGGCTCTTTTCGTAAGCGGCCGGATAAGCGGCAAGCTCATCGCCCTGACGCCCGTCTTTCACCGCTTCAAAGGCCGCTTCCGCCGCCATCATGCCGGTGGCCATGGCGTTGTGCGAGCCCTTGATGCGGGGCACGTTGACGAAACCTGCCGAACAGCCGATCAGTGCGCCGCCCGGGAAGGTGAGCTTCGGCACGGACTGGAAGCCGCCTTCGGTAATGGCGCGCGCGCCATAGGCAATGCGGCGTCCGCCTTCAAACGTCTCGCGGATCACCGGATGCGTCTTCATCCGCTGGAACTCGTCGAAGGGCGAAAGGTACGGGTTCTGGTAGTTCAGATGCACCACGAAGCCCACGGAGACGAGATTTTCCCCGAAATGGTAGAGGAAGGAACCGCCGCCGGTCTTGTTGTCGAGCGGCCAGCCCATCGTGTGCTGCACGAGGCCCTTCTTGTGCTTGGAAGGATCGACCTCCCAAAGTTCCTTGATGCCGATGCCGAATTTCTGCGGCTCGCGGCCTTCGTCCAGATTGAACTTGCGGATCAGCTCCTTGGAAAGTGAGCCGCGCACGCCTTCGCCGATCAGCGTGTATTTGCCGCGCAGTTCCATGCCGCGCATGAACGTGTCTTTGGGCTGGCCGTCCTTGCCGATGCCCATGTCGTTCGTCGCCACGCCGCGCACGCTGCCATCTTCATTGTAAAGAATCTCGGCGGCGGCGAAGCCGGGGTAGATTTCCACGCCCAGCTCTTCGGCCTGAGCAGCGAGCCAGCGGCACACTTCGCCCAGCGAAACGATGTAATTGCCGTGGTTGTTCATCAGCGGCGGCATGAAGAAATTCGGCAGCCGCAGCCCGCCCGACGGGCCCAGATAGACGAAGTGGTCGTCCGTGACGGGCGTGTCGATCGGCGCGCCTTTTTCTTTCCAATCGGGAATCAACTCGTTCAGCGCGACCGGGTCGATCACCGCGCCGGAGAGGATATGAGCGCCGACTTCCGAGCCTTTTTCCAGCACGGTCACGGAAAGATCGAAATCCTCCTCGATCGCGAGCTGACGCAGCCGAATGGCAGCTGCCAGCCCTGCCGGGCCGCCGCCGACGATCACAACGTCATAGTCCATGTATTCGCGCTCGGCGAGCGCCGGATTGTCTTCGCTCATCCTTCCTCCTCATCCCACCAGGGGAAGTAAATCATTCGCCCGGCCGCTTGGCCGTCAAAACCCTTCTGCATAAAGGGAGAATCCGGTGCGGGGGCACAAAATTGCCCTCTTATGAGGCGTTGCCGCGTTCAGGTCAACATTCTCCGCATTGCCGCATTCTCCCATTTTTTTCCACAACTGCCTGAAATCGCGTAGAAAATGACGCCCCGCCCGGCCTTCCTGTGACAAGACCCTTGGGTCACAATCGGGGGAGGACTATGGTTCGTGACCATGATTTAGGGCAAGAGAGGGCACGGGCCATGCCGGCAGCGCCTCTTTGACCGCCAATGAACACCAACCGGACCATGAACGAGCAAAACGCCTCTTCCGATACCCCGCTCGATCCGGCAGAAGCCCTGGCTTTGCTGGAGTTTTTCGCTGAGGCGGGGGTGAGCGAGCTCGTCCAGGACACGCCGGTGGACAATTACTCCCTGCCCGAGACCGTCAAAACGGCGGCGCAGCCAGACGCCGCTCCCGGCGCACCGCCTGCCGCGGGCGGACGTCCCCTGCCGCCCCGCCAGAGCCAAAGCCAGCCTGCCATTTCCACCCCCGCCGCCATTCCGCTCGACGGACTGCAGGAAGCCGAAACGGCGCGGGAAATCGCCGCAAACTGCAAATCGCTCGAGGAGCTGCGTGCGGCACTGGAGCGATTCGATCTTTGCGCCCTTAAACAGACCGCGAAGAACCTCGTCTTTTCCGACGGCAACCCGTCAGCACGGCTGATGCTGGTCGGCGAAGCGCCGGGGCGGGACGAGGATATTCAGGGCAAGCCTTTTGTGGGGCGCTCGGGTCAATTGCTGGACCGGATGCTGGCCGCCATCGGCTATAGCCGTGAGAACGCCTATATCGCCAATGTTCTGCCCTGGCGCCCGCCGGGCAACCGCACCCCGACGGATGGGGAACTGGCCATGTGCCGGCCTTTCATCGAGCGGCATATCGAACTCGTCAATCCGGATGTCATTGCCTTTCTGGGCGGTGTTTCGGCCAAGCAGATGCTGGGCACCACCACGGGCATCATGCGGCTGCGCGGAAAATGGGCAGTCTACAGCATCGGCGGGCGCGAGGTACCTGCCCTGCCCCTCCTGCACCCGGCCTATCTGCTGCGCCAGCCCGCCCAGAAACAGCTGGCCTGGCGCGACCTTTTGAAGCTGCGCGAAAAGCTCTCCTCGCTCCCGGAAGCTTAATCTTTTCTCCCTAAAGTTGGGTTTTCCGCCGCTTTGCGCGCGGATCGTTAAACATTTCACGAAACCGTTCTTGAGGCGGCGGGCGGGCCTTGTCATGATGGGGAAGGTAACGTGAGTATCGAAAGCTGCGCTTGGGGGGCGCTTGCGACATGAGGGGCATGAGGCAGGGCGCCGCGGCCAAAACCGCCGCAGCACGCGCATATTGTGCGCGAAACGAGGCGGAGACCGTAAAACGGACCGCGCTTTTCACAGGATTCTTCTTTCTTATCGCAATGGCGCTGTTTCTGGCGCTCGGCGCCGGCGCGGCGAAAGCCGAAAGCTATGGCGCGGGCGGGCTGACGGGCGTCACCCCGGCGCTTTTGAGCGATGAGGATCAGACCCGTTACCGCAAGATTTTCCGGCTGCAGGAAGATGGCCGCTGGCGCGAGGCGGACCGGCTGGTCGATGCGCTTGAGGACCGCGCGCTGATGGGCCATGTGCTTTACCAGCGCTACATGCACCCCACCGCCTACCGCTCCAAATTCTCCGAGCTGAAAAGCTGGCTCGATCTTTATAACGACCACCCGGGTGCCTCGAAGATCCATAAGCTTGCCATGAAACGGCGCCCGCGCGGCGCGGCCTATCCGGCCCAGCCGCTGCGCCGCCTCTACCGGCAACGCAATGACACGGCTTATTCGGTCGCTGCCACGCAGCGCAGCTTCTCGCGCAGCTACCGCAAAGCCAATTACCGGGTGCGCAGCTATTTGCGCCGCGAGCGCCCTACACAGTCACTTGGGTATCTCAACCGGGTGCGCGGCTCTTTGAGCGCGCTTGAATATGACACGATCCTGACGCGCATCGCCGGGTCTTATTTCATCGAGGACCGCAACGACCGGGCCTATGAAGAATCAGTGAAGGCGCTGAAACGCTCCGGCGAAGGCGTGCCGCTTGCCTATTGGTATGCAGGTCTTGCCTCCTGGCGGATGAATGAGCCCGCACGGGCTGCGGATTATTTTGCCGTGCTGGCGCGTGCCCAAAACGTCAATGACTGGACGCGGGCCGCAGGCGGCTTCTGGGCGGCGCGGGCCTATCTTGCCAGCCGCCAGCCGGAACACGTTGCCGAAATGCTCGAAATCGCCGCGAGCACCGGCGCAACTTTTTACGGCATTCTCGCCGCCCGCCAGCTCGGCGATGAGGTGGAGTTCGTCTGGCTGCGCCAGCCGCTCGATGAGGCAGGCTATAAGCTGCTGCTCGCCGAGCCCGCCGTGCGGCGCGCCATTGCGCTGACCGAAATCGGCCGGCAGGGCATGGCCGAAGAGGAATTGATGCGCGCTCATGGCCGCATCGATGAGGGCCTCGACACCGCGCTTATCGCCCTTGCCGAAGCGCTGAAATTGCCGGCAACGCAGCTGCAGGTGGCAAGCGCGGCGCATATTCCCGCCTCTTACCGCGCGGCGCAAAACGGCAGCGGGCATCAGGCCTTCGTCATCAATGCAGGGCTTTTCCCGGTGCCCGATTATGCACCGAGCGAGGGCTTCCGCGTCGACCGCGCCTTGCTCTTTGCCTTCATGCGCCAGGAAAGCAAGTTTCAGCCGCAGGCAAAATCCTATGCGGGCGCGCGCGGGCTTATGCAGATCATGCCCGCCACCGCCAGCCACATCACGCAGGACCGCTCCTTGCGCCGCTCGAACCGCGACAAGCTTTTCGAGCCATCTTTCAACGCCTCGCTCGGCCAGCAATATCTGCAAGAGCTGATGAATATGGGCGATCCCCATGGCAATCTCATCATGCTGGCCGCCGCTTATAATGGTGGGCCGGGCAACCTCAACCGCTGGCTCAAGCAGGTGGATTACCGCGAAGACCCGCTGCTTTTCCTTGAAAGCATTCCGGCCGCCGAAACGCGCGGCTATGTGGAGCGCGTAATCACCAATCTTTGGATGTACCGGGACCGGCTCGGCCAGCTTTCCCCCTCGCTCGACACGGTGGCGGCGGGTGCCTGGCCGCTTTATCAGCCGATGGAACGGGGCGGACAATTGGCGCGCGGCTCGGCAAGCCTTCAGCCTTAAAGCGCTTCTCACGCAATAGAGATAGCCAAGGCCTTTGAGCGGGAGGGCCCGGCCCCTATATTCGGGGCCGGAAGCAAAGGAGCCCCCGCATGCCCGGTATCGATGAAAGCCGCGAGTTCATTCCCGTCCGTATTGCCGTTCTGACCGTTTCGGATACGCGCGGCCTTGATGAGGACAAGTCCGGCGACACGCTGGTGAGCAGGCTTACCGAAGCCGGGCACATTCTGGCGGACCGCGCCATCGTCAAAGACGACATGGCCGCCATTACCAGCCAGCTGCAAAAATGGATCGCGGATAAGGATGTGGATGTCGTCATCTCCACCGGCGGCACGGGCTTGACGGGGCGCGACATCACGCCGGAAGCCTTTCACTCGGTCTATGAAAAAGAGATCGAAGGCTTTGCCGCGCTCTTCCACCAGATCAGCTATGAGAAGATCGGCACGTCGACCATTCAGTCGCGGGCAACGGCGGGGGTTTCCCACGGCACCTATCTTTTCGCCCTGCCCGGCTCCACCGGCGCCTGCAAGGACGGCTGGGACGGGATTTTGAAATACCAGCTCGATTTCCGCTACCGGCCCTGCAATTTCGTCGAGATCATGCCGCGCCTCGAAGAGCACCGGCGCAAGTAAGCCTTAACCTGTATGGTCGAGATGCTTCATGATCTGCGCCGTGGAACGGGCGGCATCTTCACTTAAAGAACGTATTTCACTCGCGATAACGGCGAAGCCTTTGCCGCTGTCACCGGCATGAGCCGCTTCTATCGTGGCGTTCAAGGAAATGAGTTTGACCTTGGCGCTGACCTCGCTGACCGAGCGCGCGGCGGCGAGCATGGTATCGCGGGACTGTCTTTCTTTTTCACTGCGCTCTTCAAGACAGCCTTTCAACGTCTGGCCCACCCCTTCGGTGATACGGTTGAGGGCACCGAGCACATCTTCGGCGACGAAATAGACAAGTTCCGAAAAACTATTTCCGCACGTGCTGCGCCCCTTCTCTTCAAGCGTGAGGGCCATTTGTTGCGCCTCGTGCAGAAAGCGGGAAACGGTTTCCACATCTTCGCGCGGCAGAGCACCGGTCTGGGCAAGCAGCAATGCGGCTTCTTTTGGAATACCAAGCACGGGTGAGCCCCGGTGCAGCGTTTCCCATATCTCCTCAAATTCGGTAAGCGCGCTTTTATAGAGTGTTACGGCACGCCTATCACCTGCATGCACCGCTTGCAGGCCCGCCATGGCAAGGCGGTGCGAGAGCATGCGCATCTTGCCGGAAAGATTGATGAGGGAGCTCAGTGCATCTTCTATCGGGATGTCTTTGTCTTGCATGGCGCACTCCAAACGGGGGACTGAACTCCCCCTTGCATTTTCCATGCAAGAACGGCGCGCGCTTGGCGCGGCGGAAAACCGCTTAGCACCATCATGAGCTGATGAGGATTTGTGCAAAAGCTGCCATAAAACGGGCAAGAGAACGCTCTTTAACCGCGCGTAAACTCAAAGAGCACGAAGAACGAAAAAACAGTAGCCGTACTGATCCTGGAAGCGTTCGAAGAGTTCCATCTCTTCTTCCTGCTCTTTGAAGACGGCCAGCGCCTCGGGCGCGCCTGCGTAGTCGGGCAGCAGCTCTCTTATACGGGCCTTCATGGGCTCATAATATTCCGCCCACCAATCATCCTCGGTGAGCCAGTGCGTGCCAAGCACCTCAAAACCTGCGCGCTGCGCCCGCGCGGCATTTTCGGCAAGCGTTCCCATGGAAGGATAGGCTTCATCCCAGAAGTGCCGGATTTCGAGCGAGGGCTCGCCCGTTTTCCAGACACAGTCGGAGATCACCGCATAGCGGCCCGGCGCAAGGAACGGGCGCCAGAGGGCAAGCCCTTCTTCAAAGCCCAGATTGTAGATTGCCCCTTCCGACCAGATGAGATCGAAAACGCCCTGGGGCAGATGCAGGTCTTCGAAATCGCCGCAAAGCGTGCGCAGCCTCGTTTCCGGCACACCTTCGCCTTCCGCGTTGGCTTCGAGCTTATCCAAAAAGGGTTTCATGATATCGACGGCGGTAACGCGCCCGTCCGTCAGGCGCAGTAGCTCCAGTGTTGCAGCCCCCTGGCCTGCGCCAAGGTCGAGGATTTCGGGCTCGCTCGGCAAAGGCGGCAGCAGCTTGAAAGCGGCGCGCGTCGCCTCCCGTGAACCCGGGCCGTTGCGCGGCAGGCCGAGCTGGATTTCCATGAAGATTTTGAACGGGTCGATATCGCTCATCGCTTTGCTTTCTCGCGCCAGGCGTGAAAATCCGCGCCGGTGTCAATATCGGGCAAGGTGTCGAGCAGTGCCACGCGCGCGCCTTTCAGATTGGCGAGCGTATCATCCAACGTCGTTTCGCTCGACCAGCGCACCTGCCGGAAAATTTCCGGCACGCGGGGAAAACGTTTGAGGCCGACGAGCCAGTAGCCGCCATCTTCCGCCGGACCGAAAACCGCATCGTGAGAGCCGAGCGCCTTGAAAGCCGCCGCAATGTGCCGGCTTTCGATATCCGGTATGTCCCCGCCGATCATGACGATAGGCCCCGGCGCAAGGGAACGCATGAGATGGCCCATGCGCGCACCGAGATCGCCGCTCCCTTGCTCTACAAGCGGCAGATGAGGCGGGAAGAAGCCCGGCTCATGCACCGCACTGTCGGGCGCAACGGCAAGCAGCGTTTGCCAGCGCGGGTCTTGCCCCAGCTTGCGCATAAGCGCGGCGGAGGCGGTTTTATAAAAGCGCAGCGCCTCGACCGCGCCGATATCGCGCGCCAGGCGCGTTTTGACCTGCCCGAGCCGCGGCAGCTTGGACATGATGACGAGTTGCGGTGTCACTTTTTATCTATTCCGATCCTGCGCATGGGCCCTGCACGCTTACCCGTAAAGGCGGGCAAGAACGTGCGGCGGCACGCGCAAATAATAAAGCGAGAGGAGGCCGAGATTGCGCAAAGCGCGCAGGAAAAAACCGCTGCGCACATAACGCTCGGGGCTCGTCACGGCCTGAGAGCGCAGCAGCACGAGACGCTTGCGCCCGATCCGGCGCACCAGATCCACATCTTCCATGAGCGGCAATTCCTTAAAGCCGCCGAGCTTCTTGTAATAGGCCTTGGAAATAACGAGGCCCTGATCGCCGTAAGGCAGGCGGAACAGCGCGCAGCGCAGCGCCACCATCTTTTCCATGAAACGCGCCTTGCCGGAAAAATCATCGAGCGCAAAACGGAAAGCCGCCGCAACCTCCCCGCCCTTCCAGCGCCCGCGCTCCACATGCTCGAACCATGTGCGCAGCTCATCTTCCCAGCCGGGGGTGAGTACCGTGTCGGCGTGCAGAAAGAGCAGCCAGTCGGCGCGCGCAGCCTTGGCGCCTTCGGCAAGCTGCGTGCCGCGCCCGCGCGCCCCGGCGATGAAATGACAGCCCGCCGCATCGGCAATCTCCTCCGTCTTATCGGTGGAGCCGCCATCGGCAACGATCACCTCGCGCACAAGCCCCTGCACCGTCGCATCGATCAGGCAGTTCAAGGTGCGCGTCAGCGTCTTTTCGGCATTCAAAGTGGGTATGACAACACTCAGCATGGCGCGGACTATAGCGGGAAGCCCTGCCACAGTTCGAGGGAAAGGCGCGGAAAATCACGCTGTTTTCGGCTCTGTTTCTATCTCGAAAAATGTTCTTGTTTTGTTCCATCCGTTCTGTATATTTTCCTTATGACGATGGACACTGGAAAACGCCCCGGCCTTGCACCCGCCTTCCCCCGGGCGGAGCGGCAGCCGCAGCATCCTCACCCGCAGCATCTGGAGGCAGGCACCCCCCTCCGCCAGATGCCGATGCACGGCCGCCGCGGCCGGGGCGCGCTTTCCAATCAAAGCGGGCGCTTCGAAAAGCTTGCCTATGCGCCTGTCGATGACGGCTGGGACAATCTGGAAGATCTGCCGCCGCTGCGCAGCTGCGTGACGGCGGAAAGCCCGCGCAAGATTTTGACGCGCAACACCTCGCCCGACATTCCCTTCGACCGCTCCATCAACCCTTACCGGGGCTGCGAGCATGGCTGCGTTTACTGCTTTGCGCGGCCCACCCATGCCTATATGGGCCTTTCGCCGGGGCTCGATTTCGAAAGCCGGCTCTTCGCGAAGCCGAACGCCGCCCAGCTTCTGGAAAAGGAACTGCGCGCGAAAAACTATAGCTGCCAGCCCATCGCCATCGGCACGAATACGGATCCCTACCAACCCATCGAGCGGGAATACCGGATCATGCGCCAGGTGCTCGAAGTGCTGGAGGCTTATAATCATCCCGTCTCGATCGTCACGAAATCGGCTCTGGTGACGCGGGATATCGACATTCTCTCGGCCATGGCAAAGCGCGGCCTTGCCAAGGTTGCCGTCTCCGTCACCACGCTCGATGCCAAACTTGCCCGGGCGATGGAGCCGCGCGCCTCTACCCCGTCAAAGCGCATGGCCGCATTGGAAATGCTCTCGGCGGCGGGCATCCCGACCGCCGTGATGATCGCGCCCATTATTCCCGCGCTCAACGATCATGAGCTTGAAAAGATCATGACGGGGGCGGCGCTCGCTGGCGTTAAGGCCGCCAATTACATCCTGCTGCGCCTTCCTTTGGAGATCAGCGATCTTTTCAAGGAATGGCTGGAAGAAAACGCGCCGGATAAAGCAAAGCATGTACTTTCCGTGCTGCGGCAAATGCGCGGCGGCAAGAACTATGACGCCGAATGGGGAAAACGCATGCGCGGCGAGGGGCCCTTCGCCTGGATGCTGAAGCGGCGGTTTGAAATCGCCGCCCGCAAACACGGGCTCACCCGCCCGCGCTTCGAGCTCGATTGCAGCCAGTTCAGGCCCCCGGCGCAAAAAGGCGAGCAGCTCAGTTTTTTCTGAGCCGCCCGCCTCTAAACTTTCCAAAGAAAGCGCCTACCAGGTGCAGATGATCTTGCCGTCTTTCACGCGCGAAACATGGCCTGCCTTCAGCCCGCCGAAACCTGCCGTCAGAAAACTGTCTTTTGCCCGCTGGCTGTCGAAATACCAGCGCGACCCGCAGCGCTCGACATAATGATGGCGGCTGCCGTCATGCTTGCGCACATCGTAGAGAATGCTCGTGCCACCGCCGCGCATGATATAGCGCTCGGAAGCTTCTGCTTCCGGCGCAAAGGCCGCAATACTTATGACCGCAAAGCCCAAGGCGATGAAAGAACGCAAAAAAGAGGACGTCTTGCATGTGATGGTCGTCATGGCACCGGCTCCCGTATCTGCCAAAATAAACGTCACGTCTTGAGTGGAGATGATCATTCGGGAAGACCGGCAGCAAGCTGTACACTTGCACTAGGACGGCTTAACTCAGAGACAGAGTAAAGATGGCAAGGAAGCAAGACATGCAGGTAGCCGCGCGTGAGCCTGACGGCCCGACGCTCGAGCTTGAGAAAAAGGCAGGCTTTCCGGCAAAGCGTATTGCCGGGGTCGATGAAGCCGGGCGCGGACCTTTAGCGGGCCCCGTGGTTGCCGCCGCGGTGCTGCTCGATCCTGGCGCCATTCCCGACGGTCTCAACGATTCCAAGAAGCTGAGCGCGGCAAAGCGCGAAAAGCTTTTCGATGAAATTTGCGCCTCCAGCCACTACGCCATCGCGCTCGGCGCGGTCGAGGAGATCGACCGCCTCAACATCCATCACGCCACCTTGCAGACCATGAAGCGCGCCGTTGAAGCGCTGCCTTTCCTGCCCGATCATGTTCTGGTCGACGGGAAGTTCACCCCCGCTCTCGCCTGCCCCGCCGAGGCGGTGATCGGCGGCGACGGGCGCTCGCTCTCCATCGCCGCCGCCTCCATTCTTGCCAAGGTGGCGCGCGACCGGCTGATGCTGGATCTCGATGCCGCCCATCCCGGTTACGGCTGGGCGCGCAACATGGGCTATGGCACGGCGGCGCATAAATCGGCGCTTGAGGCGCTCGGCCCCACCATTCACCACCGCCGCTCCTTCGCTCCCATACGCAAGATATTGAGTCCGGATTCCTAAGAGAGACTCGATATAGTAGGCGATGACTCGCTAACCCATTGATTCCAATAAATTAATTGACCTGTAACCGGTCCCCCGCCAATATCCCCGCCTCACACAAGAAGGGGACAGTCCAGTGGGGCGTTCGCGTCAATTCAGCCGGATTCCGGCCAATGAAATTCTCCAGGGCGATTGCATCGAGCTGATGAACGCTCTGCCCGAAAAGTCGGTCGATCTGGTTTTCGCCGACCCGCCCTACAATCTGCAGCTCCAAGGCGATCTGACGCGCCCGGACCAGAGCAAGGTCAATGGCGTGACCGATGCCTGGGACCAGTTTGCCAGTTTCGAGACTTATGACCGGTTCACGCGCGAATGGCTCGCGGCGGCGCGGCGTATCCTGAAAGATACGGGCGCGATCTGGGTCATCGGCTCCTATCACAATATTTTCCGCGTCGGCGCCTCGCTGCAGGATGCCGGTTTCTGGGTGATGAACGACATCGTCTGGCGCAAGACGAACCCGATGCCGAATTTCCGCGGCACCCGCTTCACCAATGCCCATGAAACGCTGATCTGGGCGACGAAGAGCGCGGATCAGAAGAAATACACGTTCAATTACGACGCGATGAAGGCGCTGAACGAGGATCTGCAAATGCGCTCGGACTGGGTGCTGCCGATTTGCACCGGCGCCGAGCGGCTGAAGGACGAAGCAGGCGACAAGGCGCATCCGACGCAAAAGCCGGAATCGCTGCTTCACCGCGTGCTGCTCGCAACCACCAATCCGGGCGACATCGTGCTCGATCCTTTCTTCGGCACGGGCACGACGGGCGCCGTCGCCAAGAAACTCGGGCGCAATTTCATCGGGCTCGAACGGGAAGACAAATACATCAAGGCCGCCAAAGCCCGCATCAAGGCCGTGCAATCTTCCAAGGCCGAAGATCTGAAAGTCACGCAGTCCAAACGCCAGGAGCCGCGCGTGCCCTTCGGCATGCTGGTCGAGCGCGGGCTTCTGGAGCCCGGCACCGTACTTTACGATCCGCGCCGCTCGGTTGCGGCCAAAGTGCGCGCCGACGGCTCGCTCGTCTGCAAGGACGCCACGGGCTCGATCCACAAGATCGGCGCGCATGTGCAGGGGCTCGAGGCCTGCAACGGCTGGACCTTCTGGCATTTCAAGACGGACGGAAAGCTGAAACCCATCGACCTTCTGCGCCAAAAAGTGCGCGCGGAAATGGGCACGGCCTGAGGCTGAGCTTAACGCCTTGAAGACGCGGGCCGCTTGCCTTTCGTAGCGGCGAAGAGCGGGCCCTCTTCCGGCAAGGCATGGGCGACGATCTTTTTCATGACGGTGGGCAGCGCATGCTCGCCCAACCTTTCGGGCGCGCACCAGATGCCCTCCACCGCCGCGCGTTTTCCCGCTTTGCCGCGCCAGACTTCAAGCTCGAGATGAAAATGCGTGAAAGTGTGGCGCACAAGGCCGGGCAGCTTCCGCCATTCGGTATTAAGCGGGGCCTCGGCCAGCATGGCATCCCTCTCGCGCGGCTCGGCGGTCCATTCGCTTGAGGGGATTTCCGTCATCCCGCCCAATAGCCCTTTTGCTTCTCTTTTGCGCAGCAGCACCTCGCCGCCCGGTCCTTCCAGCCAGAAAGCCGCGCCCCGGCGCACCGGCTTGTCCTTTTTGGGCGCTTTGCGGGGCAGGCTCTCGGCAATGCCGGCGGCGCGGCCCGCACAGGCGCTTTCAAACGGACAGCGGTTGCAGGCCGGGCTGCGCGGTGTGCAGATCGCCGCGCCCAGATCCATCATGGCCTGAGCGAAATCCCCGGCGCGTTTTTCCGGCGTTACCTCGTCCATCCGCGCCTTGATCTCTTTCTTGGCAGCCGGCAATGGCGTTTCGATGGCAAAGAGGCGGGCGATGACGCGCTCGATATTGCCATCCACCACCACGGCCCGCCTGCCGAAGGCAATGGCGGCAATGGCCGCTGCCGTGTAAGGGCCGATGCCGGGCAGCGCCTGGAGCTCTTTTTCATCCGCCGGAAACTGGCCGCCATGGCGCTCGCAGACCGCGCCCGCGCAGGCATGGAGGTTGCGCGCCCGGCTGTAATAGCCAAGCCCCGCCCAGGCATGGAGCACATCATCGAGATCGGCCTTGGCGAGCGCCGCCACATCCGGCCAGCGGGCAAGAAAAACTTCGAAATAGGGCCCGACCGTCGCCACGGTGGTTTGCTGCAGCATGATTTCCGAGAGCCAGACCCGGTAAGGGTCCGGCGTCTCACCCCGCCGCGCGCGCCAGGGCAGCACCCGGGCATGGCGGTCATACCAGGCAAGCAGAGCTCGGGCTTCAGGCCTTGTTACTGACGGGGCGGCAGGCAAAGTGCTCTCACTCTTTTATGACGAACTCGTTTGTGATGAACCGGTGCGGCGGATTGCCAACTCGCGGCTCGCAACTTGAACTTATTTGCGCGACACTATAGGCGTGATCGCCGCTGCGGCCAGGCTTCTAGCAGTGCCTTTGAAGCGCCGCACGGCAAAAACCCGCATTCAGCCGCCGCCAGCCGGCCCAACGAAGACGATCGGCACGCGATGATCGATACCCTGCCCCGCCGCCGCAAGAAAGGTCCGCTGCCCATGTCGGCGCGGCTGTCCATGGCAACGCGCGAGGTGCTTAAACGCCAGGGTTTTGCCGATATGCACATTCTCCGGCACTGGCCGGAAATTGTCGGGCGCAGCCTCGCCGAGCTTAGCGCCCCGGAAAAGCTCGCTTTTCCGCGCGGGCGCGTGCCTTCGGACGGGCGCAAGCGTGCACGGCCGGAAGGGGCGACGCTCACGGTGCGAATCGATGGCGCGGCGGCGCTGGAATTTCAGCACCTGGAACCGCAGATCATCCAGCGCATCAATAATTACTATGGCTACGGCGCCGTGCAGCGCCTCAAACTCGTTCAAGGCCCGCTGCCTGTGGCGCCGCGCAAACGGCGCAAGAGCTTCCGGGGGCTGACGGCGGAAGAAGAACAAGGCCTGAACGCAGAGGTAAAAGCAGTCGAAAACCAGCAGCTTAGAGAGTCACTTCTCAACCTTGGACGGCTCGTCATGGGCACCATAAAACCGCGCGCCTAACAGCGATTCTGAAAGCCTTGCAAGAGAAAGGTTCTGTTGCGGGGCTCTGGAGGGCGTGCCTACAATCCAACCATATTTAGTAGGGAACCAGGACCGTGGGACAAAATAAGAGCATCATCGTCGGCGTTGCCGTCGCTGCCCTCGTGCTTATTGCCGCCGGCATTTTCTATTTCAGCAGCCAGGGCAATGGCGCGGGCACAGCGGCTCCGAACGGCATGGCGGATGCACCCGAAGCGCTCGTTACGCCGGGCCCGCTCGGCGATCTGGCGCTGGGCGATGAAGATGCGCCCGTCACGATCATCGAATATGCCTCCCTCACCTGTAATCACTGCGCAGCCTTCCACACTCAGGTCTTTCCGGAGCTGAAGGAAAAATACATCGAGACGGGCAAGGTCCGTTTCGTCGCCCGCGCCTTCCCGCTCGACCCCATCGCTACGGCAGCGGTCATGATTTCGCGCTGCGCGGGGGATGACAGATATTTCAAGTTCCTGGAAATTCTCTTCGCCAAGCAGCACGAGTGGGCCTTTCAGGAAAACCCGGTCGACAAGCTGAAAGCCATCGCCAAGCAGGGCGGCTTTTCGGATGAAAGTTTCGAGCAGTGCCTCGCCGATCCGGAATTGCTCGACCATATCCGCCAGGTTCAGAAACGGGCCTATGAAGAGCTGAAAATCGCCTCCACGCCCACCTTCTTCGTGAATGGGGAAAAAGTGGAAGGGGCCATGCCCTTCGAGGATTTTGAAAAAATTATCCTCAAGCACCTGTCCGAATCGTGATTTAACGCCGGCCTGCTCCGCGCGGGCAGGCCGGTATCGTCAGTCAACAGAAAGCGGTGTTATCTCGTGAAGTTCACGCGCCTACGTCTTTCAGGTTTCAAATCCTTCGTGGAGCCGACCGATCTTCTGATCGAGCCGGGCCTCACCGGCATTGTCGGGCCGAATGGCTGCGGCAAGTCGAACCTGCTGGAAGGCCTGCGCTGGGCCATGGGCGAGAACTCTTTCAAATCCATGCGCGGCTCGGGCATGGAAGACGTGATCTTTGCGGGCACGAATATGCGCCCGGCCCGCAACCATGCGGAAGTCACGATCTATATGGACAATCAGGACCGCTCCGCGCCCTCCGCTTATAATGACAGTGAAAGCCTGGAAGTCGGCCGCCGTATCGAAAAAGACAAAGGCTCGACCTACCGCATCAACGGCAAAGAAGTGCGCGCGAAAGACGTGCAGCTGCTCTTTGCCGATGCCTCCACCGGCTCGCACTCGCCCGCTCTCGTCAAGCAGGGCCAGATTACGCAGCTCATCAATTCCAAGCCGATCAACCGGCGCCGCATTCTGGAAGAAGCTGCCGGCATTACCGGCCTGCATACCCGCCGCCATGAAGCCGAGCTCCGGCTGAAAGGCGCGGAAACGAACCTGACACGGCTCGACGATGTGGTGGGCCAGCTTGAAAGCCAGCTTTCGAGCCTGAAGCGCCAGGCGCGCCAGGCAACGCGCTACCGCAATCTTTCCGGCCTCATCCGGCAAGCGGAAGCCGTGTTCTTCCACCTGCGCTGGAGCCACGCCAAGGAGCTTCTGGAAGCGGAAGAAAAACGCCTTGCCGATACCGACACGCGGGTTGCCGAATATACCGAAGCTGCCGCCGTCGCCTCCACTGCGCAGGCCGAGGCGTCCGAAAAAATCCCGGCGCTGCGCGAGGCAGAAGCCGTTGCCGCCGCCAAACTGCACCGGCTGACGGTGGAGCGGGAAAATCTCGATGCGGAAGAAAAACGCGCCCGCGAACAGGCCGAGCGGCTGACCGCGCGGCTGGCGCAAATTTCCTCCGACCTTGAGCGCGAAAGCGGCCTCATCGCCGACACGGACGAAGCCATCGCCAAGCTTGCCGAGGAAGAAGCCGCCCTTAATAGCGAAAACGAAGCGCAAGGCTCCGCCCAGGAAGAAGCGGGCACCCGCGTTGCAAGCGCCGAAGAAGCCTTGAGAGCGCGCGAGAGTGAGCTTGATACGCTCGCGAATGAAGCTGCTGCGCTTAGCGCCCAGCGCCAGAGCCTTGAGCGCACCATCGAACAAAGCGCTGCGCGCATCGAAAAGCTCATCCAGCAGCTTCAAACCATTGCGAATGAGCGCGAGACGCTGGCCGATGCGGAGGCCAAGCAGGTCGCCATCGCCCAGCAGACCGAAGAGGTTGAAACCGCCGTCGGCAAAGTGCTGGAAGCATCGGACGCTGCCGAAGAAGCGGAAAAGACGCTGCAGACCGCGCGCGCTAGCGAAGCTCAAGCACGCGAGCCGATGAACGCGGCAGAAAAGCAGCTCGAGCGTATGCTCGCCGAAGCCAAGGCGCTTGGCGATATGCTCGCCATCGGTGAAGGCGATCTTTGGCCGCCGCTCATTGACGCGGTGACCGTGGAACCGGGCTATGAAACGGCGCTCGGCGCCGCGCTCGGCGATGATCTTTCCGTGCCGACGGATACGGCTGCGCCCATTCACTGGGACGAGCTGCCGGCGCTGGAAGCGCCCGCACCCCTGCCTCATGGCGCCCTGCCGCTTTCTCAGTTCGTGCGCGGCCCGGCAGCCTTTGGCCGGCGCCTCTCGCATATCGGCCTCGTGGAAGCGGGCCAAGGCAGCGAACTGCAGAAACAGCTCAAACCCGGCCAGCGGCTTGTCACGAAAGAAGGCGATCTTTGGCGCTGGGACGGGTTCACCGCCGCAGCCGATGCGCCGACCGCCGCCGCCAAGCGGCTCGAACAGCGCAACCGCCTTGCCGATCTTGAAGAAGAGATTGCCGAACAAAAGGCGCTGGCTCGCGCTGCCCGCGATACGTTTGAGGCAGCACGTCTCGCCGCGCAGGAAGCCCAGGCGAAGGAACAGGAACTGCGCCGCGCGCTGCGCGATGCCCAGTCCCATGAAAGCCAGCTTCGGGCGGAACTGACCGCTGCCGAGCGCCAGGCTTCCGCGCAGCTCTCGCGCCTTGCCGCTTTGGCCGAGGCCGAAGAGCGACTTTCCGGCGATCTCACCGAAGCGCGCCGCACCCATGAAGAAAGCACGGCCTCGCTCGAAGGGCTGCGCCCCGACGGCGAGTTGAAAGAAAAAGTCGTGGCCAAGCGCGAGGAAGTGGGCGCCCTGCGCATCGAGCTTTCCGAAGCCCGCGCCGCCCTTGAAAGCATCAACCGCGAAGCGCAGGCCCGCGCCCGCCGACTTTCCGCCATCGGTCAGGAACGTAGCGCCTGGGAACTGCGCTCGGTGAATGCCCGCAAGCAGATCGAAACGCTCGGCCAGCGCAAGGAAGAAGCCGAAGCCGAGCTTGACGAGCTGAAAGATGTGCCTGGCGCCATCGAGGAAAAGCGCAAGTCGCTTCTGAGCTTTATCTCGCAGGCCGAGACGGAGCGGCGGGAAGCAGCCGACGCGCTGGCAGAGGCCGAGCGCCATCTTTCCGAATGCGACAAGCTTGCCCGCGAAACTCAGTCCGCCCTCTCGCAGGTGCGCGAGGAACGCGCCCGTATCGACGGGCTGGTGGACGGCGCGCGCGAGCGCAAGGCCGAGGCCGAAGCACGCATCCGCGAAGAGCTGAACTGCGCCGCCGAGGAAGCACTGGCTAAAGCCGAGCTCAAGGAAGGCGAAGAACTGCCTGCCGTCGACGCCATCGAGCAGAAGCTCGAGCGGCTAAAGCGCGAGCGGGAGAATCTGGGCGGCGTCAATCTGCGCGCCGATGAAGAAGCGCGCGAGATCGAAGAGCAGCTCACCGCCATGCAGACTGAGCGGGAAGACCTGGAAGCGGCGATCGCCAAGCTCCGCCAGGGCATTGCCAGCCTCAACCGGGAAGGCCGGGAGCGCATGCTGGCCGCCTTCGAGCAGGTGAATGCGAATTTCTCCAAACTCTTCACGCATCTTTTCGGCGGCGGGGAAGCGCATCTCAAGCTCACCGAATCGGACGATCCCTTGGAAGCCGGCCTTGAAATCATGGCCCGCCCGCCCGGCAAGCGCCTACAGAACATGTCGCTCCTTTCGGGCGGCGAGCAGACCTTGACGGCCACCTCGCTAATTTTCGCGGTATTCCTCACCAATCCCTCGCCCATCTGTGTGCTGGACGAGGTGGACGCGCCGCTCGATGATGCCAATGTGGAGCGTTTCTGCGATCTGATGGAGGAAATGGCCCGCACGACGGATACCCGCTTCCTGATCATCACCCACCACGCGCTGACCATGGCCAGGATGCACCGGCTTTTCGGGGTGACCATGCAGGAACGGGGGGTTTCGACCCTGGTTTCGGTGGACCTGGAAGCTGCCGAGCAGCTGCGCGAAGCAAGCTAACCAAGGCTTTTTCAGGGAATCTTCCCGCAATTTCACCCGCCGCTTGCAAGGCCCCGGGCAAAGAGGAATCACCCCCTTGCCGGGGCCAATTGCCGCATCTTGCTCCAGGGTCAAATTTTCCAATTATTTCAATAAGTTGACACTGGCTCAGAGGTTCTTGACAGCCTATGGGGGCCGAAGTAGGGTGCGCGCGGCTTGAGGCAGCTTTCCCGCAGTTTCCTGCGGGATTTCCCGCGCGAAGGAGCACGAGTTTTGACGGATAAAGACGGCAAAACTCGATCGGGATCCAAGGATCAGGGCGATCTAGATCAGCTCCGGTCCTTAGGGGAACGATTGAAGCATGCGCAAGGGAGCAGCAAAAGCCAAGGAAACCGGGCGTCTTCTGGCCGCCCTTCCGATATGGGCCCGGCGCTCCGCATGTCGACGGAGTTTATCGCGGGCGTAATTGTCGGCGGGGGAATTGGGTGGTTTCTGGATAAGTGGCTCGAGACAATGCCGCTTTTCCTGATCATCTTTCTCGGGCTGGGAACGGCGGCAGGTGTCGTCAATATTATCCGCGCGGCGAATGCGCTGAGCACGAATGCGGGCGCGGATAAGGGAAATGATCAGGGCGGCTCGCCGCCCGCGAAGATGTAAGGCGGAAGCTGTGGCAGCACAAAATGGACAGGACGGCGGTTTTCCGGTCGATCCGTTGCATCAATTCGAAATCACCACCCTGGTTCCTTTGAACATTGGCGGTATCGACGCCTCTTTCACGAATTCCAGTCTCTGGATGGTGCTGACGGTTTTCGCCGTCACCTTCCTGACGGTTTTTGCGGTGCGCGGGCGCAACATGATCCCCGGGCGGATGCAGTCCATCGCCGAAATGTCCTACGAATTCGTCGCCAACATGGTGCGGGACAATGCCGGCAATGACGGGCAGCGCTACTTCCCCTTCATCTTCTCGCTGTTCATGTTCATCCTGCTCGCCAACTTCCTGAGCATGCTGCCCTACTCTTTCACCGTCACCAGCCACATCATCGTGACCTTCGCGCTTGCCGCGCTGGTTTTCGTGGGCGTGACGATTATCGGTTTCGCCAAGCACGGCCTCGGCTTCCTGCGGCTCTTCGTGCCTTCCGGCGTGCCCGCCGTGATCCTGCCGCTCGTCGTGGCGATCGAGGTAATCTCTTATCTTTCCCGTCCGCTCAGCCTCTCGGTTCGTCTTTTCGCGAACATGCTGGCCGGTCACATCACGCTCAAGGTTTTCGCCGGCTTCGTGATCGCGCTGAGCAGCGCGGGCGTTGCGGGCATCTTCGGCGCGGTTCTGCCGCTTGCCATGATCGTCGCCATCACGGCGCTGGAATTCCTGGTCTGCGCCCTGCAAGCCTATGTGTTTGCGGTTCTGACCTGCATGTATCTGGGCGATGCCCTGCATCCGGGCCACTAAGCGCCCTTGAACGAGTTATCCCGCGCCCTCCGGGGCGCGCCCTATGGAAACAAGTTTCGGTTGGTCATGGGGACCGAACGATTTACCGCTGTCAGGAACTTTAAGGCAGAAGGAGCATAAGGCTATGGAAGCGGAAGCAGCTAAATTCATCGGCGCCGGTATCGCGTGCCTCGGCATGGGCGGTGCAGGCATCGGCCTCGGCCACATTTTCGGTAACTACCTGGCGGGCGCCCTGCGCAACCCGTCGGCTGCAGACGGTCAGTTCGGCCGCCTGATCTTCGGCTTCGCCGTGACGGAAGCACTTGGCATCTTCTCGCTGCTCGTCGCGCTGATCCTGCTGTTCGCCTAAGTTCCATTTAGGTGTGACGTGGCCGGCCGCTTCGGTGGCCGGCATATGATCAGGAGGGTTTAATGCCCGAGAACGCGCATAACGGGATTGTTGTCGGTCAAGACAATCTCGGCCTGCAAAGCGAAGTCCAGATTCCCGAAGCGGGTCATGAAGGCGGGTTTCCGCCCTTCAATACGGAAACGTTTGAAGCGCAGCTCGTCTGGCTCGTCATCACTTTCGGCATCCTCTACTACCTGATGTCGAAAGTGGCGCTGCCGCGGATCGCGAATGTGATCGAGGAACGGCGGGACCGGATTGCAGACGACCTCGATCAGGCCGGCCAGTTCAAGGCCCAGACCGAGGAAGCCATCCAGTCCTACGAGACCGCGCTTGCCGAAGCCCGGGCGAAGGCGCACGCCATCGCCCAGGAAACGCGCGACCGCCTCTCCGCCGAGACGGACTCGCACCGCGAGAAACTCGAAAACGAGTTGAACAAGAAGATCGCGGATGCGGAAACGCGGATTGCCGCCACCAAGGAAGCCGCTCTTGCGCATGTGCGCGGCGTGGCGACCGATGTGGCTTCTTCCATCGTTACGCAGCTTCTCAGCGAAGATGCGGACACGGCGGCGGTTGAAAAAGCCGTCGACGCCAAACTCGGATAAGGGAGACAACAGATGCAGGCTCTTCTCGTTGATTCCTCTTTCTGGGTTGCCGTCGGCCTTGTCATCTTCCTCGTCATTATCGGCCGCGCGAAAGTGCATAAGCTGATCGGCGAGAAGCTCGATGAGCGTGCGGAGAACATCAAGCGCGAGCTTGAGGAAGCCCGCCGCCTGCGTGAGGAAGCCCAGCAGCTGCTGGCCTCCTATCAGCGCAAGCAGCGCGACGCGGAGGCGGAAGCCGAAGCGATCATCGAACAGGCGGAAGCCGAAGCCAAACGCCTGGCGGAAGAAACCCGCAGCAAGCTGCAGGAACAGGTCGCCCGGCGCACGAAAATGGCGGAAGACAAGATCTCCCAGGCCGAAGCGCAGGCCGTCAAGGAAGTGCAGTCCCTGGCCGCTGAAATTGCCGTCAGCGCCGCACAGGAAGTCATCGGCTCGAAACTGGCCAGCGGCGGCGCTGCCCGTCAGCTCGACAAGGCGATTTCCGAGGTTAAAGACAAGCTTCACTAAGCCTTACAGCTTCAAGCAAATAAAACCCCGCGAGGCTCCGGCCCCGCGGGGTTTTTCTTTACCCGCTGCCCAAGTCTTGCTCAGTTCAAGCGGTTGCCGATTTCCCGGAAGAATTCGATGGTCTCCAGCTCCCGGAAAGCGGAAGGATCGTCGGACGTGGCATAGTCGCTATTCGCCGAGAGCTTGACGATGACGAGATCCCGGGCAGGGTTCACATAGATGAACTGGTTATAGACACCGATGGCGGAGAACTCACGCTCCGTGCTTTCGATGATCCACCATTGATAGCCATAGCCGAGCGGAAAGGCGGAAGCCGGATTGTTGCCGGGCATGAGATGCGGGGCATCAGGCGTCGTCGAAGCGCGCACCCACTCCGCCGGAACAAGCTGCTTGCCCTGCCAGGCACCGCCTAGCCGGTAAAGTTCGCCGAGCTTTGCATAGTCGCGGGCCGTGGCGTTGAGCCCGCCAAAGACCATTTCCATGCCTTCATCGTCGATCAGCCAATACGCATCCGATTCGGCGCCGAGCGGCTTCCAGAGCTTTTCTTCCATGTAACCCGTGACGCTGCGCCCCGTCGCCTTCGTTAGAAGAAGACCCAAAACCTGCGTATCGGTGGAATTGTAGTGATTATAGGTGCCAGGTTCCCGTTCGCCTTCCAGCGTGGCGGCAAAGGCATTAAGCGAGCCGCCCAGCGCCAGAATGCGCCCGAAGCGGTTGATATCGGAGTCCGGGTCGCCGTAATCCTCGTTCCAGCGCGCGCCGGAGGACATTTGCAGGATGTCCTTGATCCGCACCCCGTCATAAGCGGAGCCAGCAAGCGAGGGCGCATAGGCCGTCACCGGCTCCTCGATGCTCTTGATATGCCCTTCCTCCACGGCAATGCCGATGGCAGCGGACACGAAGCTCTTGGCGACGGACATGGACATCCAGTTCACGTTTCGCCCGCCGGTCAGCATATAGCGCTCGAAACGCACCTTGCCGTCTTTAAGAACAAGCAGCGCGCTGGTATCGGTCTCAGCGAGAAACGTCTCCGTATCGACGCTTTGGCCGCCATACGTAAAGCTTTCAGGCAGCTCGATGTGCGTTCCGTCCGCGAACTCGAAAGGCGTTTCGGCCGCATGCATGATCGCCACCGGAAACATATCCGCCATGCGGCCAAAATTTTCATATTGCTCGGCGCCGGTAAAAAGCGAGCTGGCAAAGGAAAGCCGGTCGAGCTCGCGCTTATAGATCAGGAAGCCGATGCCGGCCGCCACGATGACAAGCGCCAGCGCGCCCAAAATTATTTTCTTTTTCATAATCCCCTCATTGCCCAATAGCGGGCTTACTCTATCGCGCCCTGGCGCCCATAAAAACGCAAACCGCGTCAGGCGGGCGGGACTACTGTCAGCTCCGGCCAGGCCGCTTTCCAGCGCGCGGCCTTGCGCTCATATTCGCGCGCGCCGAAATTCGCCGTCACATTCGGGCGGATCAGCATCTGCGCAATGTCGGCGAGCCCATCCGGCGCATAAAGCTCATAGCCGCCTTCTCCATCCGGCTTCAATCCGACCTTGCAGGCGAGTGCCAGAAACCGGTCGATCCCCTCGCAGGCGCTTTTGAGCGGCGCATAAGGCAGGCCGAAGCGCTCTTCATACCAAAGATGTACCCGCGCCTGGTTCTTCACTTCGATCTCGGCATCAAGGTCGGCAAAGAGCGCCTTCGCGCGGCGGATTACCTCATCTTCCGCTTCCCAGGAAAGGTCGACACCGCCAAAATAAAAGATGTCGTAATCCTTGATGCCATGAGCGACGGGCCGGCCGGTTTTGACGTTCCAGCAGGTCTGAAACAAAGCGCCCGACACCAGCCAGGCATCGGGCGCTTTCAAATCAGGCAGTCTTTCGAGAATGGCGCGGTTCACCGGATTTTCGCACACGGTGCGGATGAACTCGGCCTTCTCCATCACTCCGCCGCTTTCGAGGCCGGTTCGTTGCGCCCATGCTGCCAGCGCAGGATGGGCTTGCGGGCGGCCTGCGTTTCATCGAGGCGGCGGCGCGGAGCAAGGTAAGGCGCGCCGGAAAAGCGTTCCGTCTCGCCGCGCTTGGCGCTTTCGGCAAGATCGCGCAGCGTTGCGATGAAGAGATCGAGACTGTCTTTCGATTCCGATTCCGTCGGCTCGATCAGCATCGCCCCATGCACGACCAGCGGGAAATACATGGTCATGGGGTGATAGCCCTCATCGATCATCGCTTTGGCAAAATCCAGCGTCTCGACACCCGTTCCCTTCAGGAAACTATCATCGAAAAGCGCTTCATGCATGCACGGGCCTTCATAAGGCGCGCTCATCACATCTTTCAGCGATGCCAGAATGTAATTGGCCGAGAGAACCGCATCTTCCGATGCCTGGCGGATACCGTCCGCGCCGTGGGAAAGCATATAGGAGAGCGCTCGCACGAACATCCCCATCTGGCCGTGGAACGCGGTCATACGGCCAAAAGGCTGGCCGGTGCCTTCGCTCTCATGCTCGATGGCGCGGTAAGCGCCTTTATCGTGCACGATCCAGGGCAGCGGCGCGAAAGGCGCAAGCGCCTCGGAGAGGACCACGGGCCCGGCCCCCGGCCCGCCCCCGCCATGAGGCGTCGAGAAGGTTTTATGCAGGTTGATATGCATGGCATCGACGCCGAGATCGCCAGGACGCACGCGCCCTGCAATGGCGTTGAAATTTGCGCCGTCGCAATAGAAATAGCCGCCCGCCTCATGCACCGCATCGGCGATCTCGATGATATCGCGCTCGAAGAGGCCGCATGTATTGGGGTTCGTCAGCATGATCGCGGCAACATCGGGGCCGAGCTTTGCCTTGAAAGCTGCCACATCCACATGCCCGTCGTCGGTGGCGGGAATGGAATCGACGGTAAAGCCGATCTGCGCCGCCGTTGCCGGGTTCGTGCCATGGGCCGATTCCGGCACCAGCACGCGTTTGCGCGTGCCTTCCTCGCCGCGCGCGCGCAGCGCCGCATCGATCGCCATCATCCCGCAAAGCTCGCCGTGTGCGCCCGCTTTGGGCGACATGGCAACGGCAGGCATACCTGTCAACTCTTTCAGCCAATGGGCAAGCGTGTCGATAAGCTCCAATGCGCCCTGCACCGTCTGCTGTGGCTGCAGGGGGTGCACATCGCCGAAGCCCGGCAGGCGCGCCATCTTCTCATTCAGGCGCGGATTGTGCTTCATGGTGCAGGAGCCGAGCGGATAAAGCCCGCTATCGATGGCGTAGTTCTTCTGCGAAAGACGCACATAATGGCGCATCACTTCAGGCTCGGAGAGACCCGGCAGGCCGATCCGTCCCTGCCGCGCCGCCGCGCCGAGGCGCGGCGCAAACTCTTCCGGCTCGTCCAGATCGACGCCGGAGGCACCGGGACTGTCGAGTTCGAAAATCAGCGGCTCTTCCTGCACAAGGCCTCGATTGCCGGTGAAGGTTTCATGGGGCGTGAAGCCCGTTTCCGCGCCCGTGCCCGTGGGCCGGCCTTTTGCGTTCATGCTGTTCATGCCAGCACCTCCTTCAGCGCGCGCGCATAGGCGGCGCGGTCCTGATCGCTGTTCACTTCGGTCGAGGCAACGGCGATCAGATTTTTCATCGCATCATTGCCGGGCATCAAGCGGGAAAGCGGCACGCCGCCGAGCACGCCTTTTTCCACCAGCGCGTCGATCACTTCCGCGCCCGGTTTCGGCGTTTCGATGGTGAATTCGTTGAAGAATGTTTCGTTCATCACTTTCACGCCCGGCACCGCGCCAAGCGCGTCTGCCAGTTTCACCGCATTTGCATGGTTGATCCGCGCAAGGCGCGTATAACCTTCCTCGCCGAGGAGCGAGAGATGGATCGTGAAAGCCAGACAGCAGAGACCCGAATTCGTGCAGATGTTACTCGTCGCTTTTTCGCGGCGGATATGCTGCTCGCGGGTGGAAAGGGTCAGCACAAAGCCGCGCTTGCCTTCCGCATCCACCGTTTCCCCGCACAGGCGGCCCGGCATCTGGCGCACGAATTTCTGCTTCGCCGCAAAAAGCCCGACATAAGGCCCGCCGAAATTCAGCCCGTTGCCGAGTGACTGGCCCTCGCCCACCACGATATCCGCGCCCATTTCACCGGGCGGCGTAATAAGGCCGAGCGAGACGATTTCCGGCACGACGACGATCATCAGTGCGCCTTTGGCATGGGCCGCCTCGGCAAGCGCGCTCAAATCCCGCACATGGCCGAAGACATCCGGGTTCTGCACCACCACGCAGGAGGTTTCCTCGTCGATCTCGCCGGCAAGGCCTTCGGTCCCTTTCGGGCATGGCGGCTCGGTGACGAGCTTATAGCTGCCGAAATCGGAAAGGTTCGCCACCACGTCCTGATAATGCGGATGCAGATTACCGGATAGCACGGCTTTCTTGCGCTTGGTGACGCGGTGCGCCATCAGCACCGCCTCGCCGCACGCCGTCGAGCCGTCATACATGGAGGCATTGGCCACTTCCATGCCGGTCAGCAGGGCGACCTGGGTTTGAAACTCGAAGAGATATTGCAGCGTGCCTTGCGTGATCTCGGGCTGATAAGGCGTATAGGAGGTCAAAAACTCCGAGCGCTGAATAAGATGATCCACCGTTGCCGGGATATGGTGCTTGTACGCCCCGGCGCCGACGAAGAACGGGACCTGGCTTGCCGCAATGTTTTTACCCGCCATGGCGGCAAGCTGGCGCTCGACTTCCATCTCGCCCTGACGGCGCGGCAGATCGATCAGCCCGCCCAGGCGCGCGGCCTCGGGCACATCCTTGAAGAGCTCATCGACGCTTTTCGCGCCGATGGCCGCGAGCATTTGCGCCCGGTCGTCCTTCGTCAGGGGGAGATAACGCATGTGATCAGTCCAGCTCTTTGATGTATTTTGCGTAAGCGGCTTCGTCCATCAGATCGTCAAGCTCGTCTTCGTCGGTCAGCTTGAGTTTGACGAACCAGCCCTCGCCCATCGCATCCTCATTGACGCGGCCGGGGGCAGCTTCCAGTTCTTCGTTCACTTCAATCACTTCACCGGAAACAGGCGCATAGACCTCGCTCGCCGCCTTGACGGATTCGACCACCGCCGCCTCATCGCCCTGCTCCAGCGTCTTGCCGATATCGGGCAGTTCAACGAAGACGACATCGCCAAGCTGTTCCTGCGCGTAATCGGAAATGCCGATCGTGGCCGTGTCCCCATCGACCAGCACCCATTCGTGATCTTTCGTAAAGCGAATATCGCTCATTGCCCTCAGTCCCTTGTTAGTCCTGCCTCTGTGAGGCCGTTTCTGTTTACTTTTTTCCGCGGTAATAGCGCTGAGCAACGAAGGGAAGCGGCGCAACATGCGCGGGCCGCTCTTTCCCTCTCACCATCAGCACGACTTCGGTACTCACATCACTTGCGCCCGTTTGCACATAGCCCATGGCAATCGGCCCGCCGACGCTGGGGCCGAAGCCCCCGCTCGTTACAACACCGAGTTTCTCACCCGAGGTAGAGAAAATTTCCGTGCCCTCGCGCGCCGGCGCCTTGCCATCGGGCAGAATGCCGACCCGCTTTGAAGGCGCGCCGTTTTTAAGCTGATCCAAAATGGTTTCGGCACCCGGAAAGCCGCCTTCCTCGCGCCGGCGCTTCGGGATCGCCCAATTCAGCGCCGCCTCGATAGGTGTGGTCGTTTCGTCAATATCATGGCCGTAAAGGCAGAGCCCGGCTTCAAGGCGCAGCGAATCGCGGGCGCCAAGGCCGATGGGCTCGACTTCTTCATGAGCAAGCAGCGCGCGGGCTACCGCCTCGGCCTTATCCGCGGCAACGGAAATCTCGAACCCGTCCTCGCCCGTATAGCCGGCGCGGGTCAGATGGCAGGCAATCCCGTCAAAAGTGCCGCGCCGCGCATCCATGAAAATCATCTCGGCGGCTTGCCGCGCATGGCGGGCCAGCACGTCGCCAGCGCGCGGGCCCTGCAGGGCGAGAAGCGCCAGATCTTCCAGCGGCTCCAGCGTCACATTTTCCGGCAGGCGGGCGGCGATATAAGCGTAGTCCTTTTCCTTGCAGGCGGCATTGACGACAAGAAGGAGTGAGCCCTCCTCTTCGGGCGCTGCGGGGCGGGCGACCATGAAATCATCCACGATCGTGCCTTTATCCGTCAAAAGCAGGGAATAGACCTGGCGGCCCGCTCCAAGGCCTTTGAAATTGCCCGGCGCCAGCGCTTCAAGGGCGGCGGCCACAGTTTCATGGTCCGGGCCTTTCAGGCGCGCCTGGCCCATATGGGAGACATCGAAAAGGCCCGCCGCCTCGCGCGTGTGCACATGTTCGCCGAGCACGCCTTTGGGATATTGCACGGGCATGTCATAGCCCGCGAAGGGCACCATGCGCGCGCCCAGCTCCAGGTGCAGGCCATGCAGCGGCGTTATCTTCAAATCTTCAGGAGTTGCCGCGGCTGAACTCTCACCCATGGGACGCACCTTTCACGGTAATTGAGCGGGACCGCCCCAAACCTTGCGGCTTAAAGCAGTGCCCCCTCTGTCCCATCTACCTGAGAGATTTGACCCGGCTCACGCGGCGCGCCGGGCTTACTCCTTCGGTGAGGCCCACGCGCAGCTTAAAAGGCGCGGCCTGCTTTCCAGAGTGCCATCCTTCTGCGGTCCTTTTGCCTGAGAGTTTCCGGGGCGGTTGCTCCTTCGGCGCCGGGCTGCCTTTCGGGCAGGGCCGGTCTCTCCCGCAGAGATCTTCTGTATGTGCCGGGATGATAGGCGGCAAGCGGCAGGAGTCAATTGCTTCCGGGCAGGGCCTGCGCGCCTTGCAAAAGGCCCTGAGATTCCGCGGGAAATGCGAGGGCCACGAAGGCCATCCAGCGGCCCGAATCGGCGTCAGCGGCGCTGAAAAGCGGCTTTCCGGGGCTTTTAGCGGCCCTCGGTCCGGTTTGCCTCAAGCTGGTCTTTCGTCAGCTGAAAGCCCACCAGCATTTCATAGGCCGAGCCGTCGAAAGGCGGCACATAGGGCACTTTCGTCTCCTCGATGGAATGGACGAAACCGACCTTCCGGCTCGCCCCGCCGAAGGAAAGGGTCAGCTCGCGCACTTCCTTGCGCAAAACGCGTGAAGAAGTTTCGGTCAGCGCTATGAAGACCGGCACCTTCACCTGGCGCGAGGTGGCCGCAGGGCCCAAATCCGCCGTGCCGCGGAAGGCGATATCCACATAAATAATGCCGTCATCGAGATCGTATTCGCAGGCCGTCACCGCCTCTTCGATCTCCGCACTCACCACCACATCGGTAATATCGCGGCCATTACCCTCATAAACGGTAAGGGTTTCGGTATCGGCCAGAATGCCCACGCTCGGGCAAGGAAGACTGGCGAGCTTTTCCCGCTCCGCCTCGGAGGCGCAGCCTGCCAGAGCGGCGGCAAGAGCGCCCATCGCGGCAAATGCGGCCAGACGGCCCTTCGGGGTGTTCTCACGCTTCCGGATCGGCGCTAGACCGCTCTTTCCCATTTCCGCTCTCTCTTGCTGGCGGCACCTGCCCGGCCGGGCGCGTGCTCGTTCCTTGACTTTATCAGGCCTCGGCCCTCTATTACCCTCAGATTCGCCTGTTGGCGGCCGGCGCGGCCAAGCCCGTGCACTTTACCGAAGGGCCAGCGGCCCCACAAGGTGCGGCGCCCCGCGGTGAAAGCTTTTCACGCTGGCGGCACTCGAAACCCTTTTCATGCGACCTTGAGCTTAGACGATGGATCAGGCCCCCAAAGACCTCCCGCCAATCACGCTGCTGCTCGCTAATCCGCGCGGCTTTTGCGCTGGCGTCGACCGGGCGATCCAAATCGTCGAGCAGGCGCTGGTGAAATACGGACCACCCGTCTATGTGCGCCACGAAATCGTGCATAACCGCTATGTAGTGGAAGACCTGGAGCGCAAGGGCGCGATCTTCGTCGAAGAGCTCGATGAAATTCCGGACGATGCCCGCGTGATCTTTTCCGCGCACGGCGTGCCGAAATCGGTACCGGCCACGGCCGAGGCGCGCAATCTCTTTTATCTCGATGCCACCTGCCCGCTCGTCTCCAAAGTGCATGTGGAAGCCGAGCGCCATTTCGAGGCGGGGCGCGAGATCGTGCTGATCGGCCATGCCGGCCATCCGGAAGTCATCGGCACGATGGGCCAGCTCCCGGAGGGCGCCGTGGCGCTGATCGAAACGGTGGCGGATGCCGAAGCCTTCGAACCCAAGAACCCGGACAAGCTCGCCTTCATCACGCAGACGACGCTTTCCGTCGATGATACGGCCTCCATCGTCGCCGTGCTGCAGCGCCGCTTTCCGGGGATCGCCGCGCCGCATAAGGAAGACATCTGCTATGCGACCACGAACCGGCAGGCCGCGGTCAAGGCCATGACCGCACAAGACGGCGGCGGGGCGGATGCGCTCCTCGTCATCGGCGCGCCTAATTCGTCGAACTCCATGCGCCTTGTGGAAGTTGCCGAACGGGCCGGCTGCACGCGCTCCATGCTGGTACAGCGGGCGGGCGATATCGACTGGCCCCGCCTTGCCGGCGCGCGCCGGGTCGGCATCACGGCCGGTGCCTCGGCGCCGGAAATCCTCGTTGAGGAAGTGATCGACGCTTTCCGCGCGCATTATAACGTCACCGTCGAAACGCTCTCCGTGACGGAAGAGAATGTGAGCTTTAAACTGCCCCGCGCATTGATGGGATAGGCAGGGGCATGGCGGTTTATACGGAAGTCAGCGACGAAGCGCTCGAAGCGTTCCTTACGGAATATGAAATCGGTGGGCTCCTCTCCTGCAAGGGCATTGCTGAGGGCGTGGAGAACTCCAACTTCATGCTGCATACCGATGGTGGCAGTTTCATCCTCACGCTTTATGAAAAGCGCGTCCATGCTGAAGACCTGCCCTTCTTTCTCGGCCTCATGAACCATCTGGCCGCCAAGGGGCTGAAATGCCCGGTGCCGATCAAGCGCCGCGACGGCGAATTTCTGGGCGAGCTTGCCGGGCGGCCCGCCGCTATCATTTCGTTTCTCGAAGGCATGTCCGTCCACCGGCCTCAGGCCAAACATTGCCGGGAGCTTGGCGCTGCCATGGCCCGCTTTCATCTGGCAGGTGAGGACTTTCCCCTGACCCGCGCCAATAGTCTCAGCGTCGATCAGTGGCGCCCGCTTTACCTATCCTGCGAAGGGCGCGCGGACGAAGTGCAAAAAGGGCTTGCCCGCGACATTGAAGCCGAGCTGAGTGCGCTGGAAAAAATCTGGCCGCAGGATCTGCCGCGCGGCGTCATTCATGCCGATGCTTTTCCCGACAATGTTTTCTTCATTCACGACGAACTGTCGGGCCTTATCGATTTCTATTTCGCCTGCACCGACGCTTTTGCCTATGACCTTGCCATCTGCCTGAATGCCTGGTGCTTTGAAAAAGACGGCGCGTTCAATGCGACAAAGGCGCGGGCGCTGTTTCAGGCCTATCAGCAAGTGCGCCCCTTGACGGAGGCCGAGCTCAAAGCCCTGCCGATCCTTGCCCGCGGCAGCACGCTGCGCTTTCTTCTCACGCGGCTTTACGATTGGCTGAACCAGCCGCCCGGCGCGCTCGTCAAGCCGAAGGACCCGCGCGATTATTGGAAGCGGCTGCGCTTTCACCGCGACGTCAAATCCGCCGCCGCTTACGGAATAGATGAATGAGTACAGTCGAGATTTATACGGACGGCGCCTGTTCGGGCAATCCGGGACCCGGCGGCTGGGGCGCGCTGATGATCTATAACGGCGTGGAAAAAGAACTTTCCGGCGGCGAGGCGGAGACGACGAATAACCGCATGGAATTGATGGCCGCGATACGCGCGCTGGAAGCCTTGAAGCGGTCCTCGAAAGTCGCGCTTTATACAGATTCCACTTACGTGCGCGACGGCATCACGAAATGGATCCATAACTGGAAACGCAATGGCTGGAAGAACGCCGCCAAGAAGCCGGTGAAAAACGAGGATCTGTGGAAGCGGCTCGATGCGGCCCTTGCCGCCCATGAGATCGAATGGCACTGGGTGAAGGGCCATGACGGGCATCCGGAAAACGAGCGCGCCGATGCGCTGGCCCGCTCCGGCATCGAAGCTTATCGTTAGTCCCAAACAAAAAAGGCCGCCCCGGAAGGCGGCCTTTTGCTTTTCTCGAAAGCCGTATCTTAAAGCTGAGAGAGGATCGTCTCGGCGCCCGACACTTTCGCCTCGCCCGGATTGGGCTCCACATTCAGCTGCTTGACCACACCGTCTTCCACGATCATGGAATAGCGCTGCGAGCGCCGGCCCATACCGAAGCCCGAACCATCAAAATCGAGGCCGGTCTTGGCGGCGAAATCGCCATTGCCATCGCCCAGCATCAAAACCGCATCGCCCGCGCCCTGCTGCTTGCCCCAAGCGCCCATGACGAAAGCGTCATTGACGGAAAGACAGGCGATGGCATCGACACCCTTCGCTTTGATGTCGGCAGCCTTCTCGATGAAGCCCGGCAGGTGCTGGTTGGAACAGGTCGGCGTGAAGGCGCCGGGAAGCGCGAAGACGACGACTTTCTTGCCGCCGAAAAGCTCCGAGGTTTTAACCGGCGCGGGGCCTTTATCGGTGAGCTGCATCAGCGTTACTTCCGGCAGCTTCTCTCCTACTGCGATCGTCATAGAGGGGCCTCCTTTCAGGTAGGTTCGGGCATATGAACTTTTATCGGGCCGGTGCCCGGAAATTCCGATGCGCCATTTAACCCTTTATCGCCGCTTAGGCCAAGGAGAAGACCGGAAACAAAGGCGAGAAACCCTTAGCGGATCTCGACACGCTCTTCCCAGGCTTTGCCGCCTGCAAGGAAAGTAAGGTTCAGCATTTCGCCGGTAATGTCGCGTCCCGCGTCAAGCTCGACCGTATAGCGTGAAGGCTCGCCGATATGCTCAAGCTCGGCCTCGGCAAAATAAACGCCCTTCGGTCCGTCGACAATGAGCACGGGCGGTGCACCGTTACCGCCCTCCAGAAGAAGTTCCAGCTTGTTTTCATTTTCAAGCCGGGCCGTGGCGCGGCTGCCGCGCGCGGAAAGCGCCTCGGGCACGCGCGCCTCGAAGGTTTCGATCTCCGCCGCCTCGACGCTGCGTTCTCCTTCACCCGGCATCAACGTCATGTCGAAGGCGGCATCGGCGGGCACACAAATCTCGTCGCAAAATCCGTAAGAGAAGGCGAGCGACAGTTTCAGCGGCTCGCCTTTTTCCGCCGCCTCCACCCGCACGGGCAGAATGACGTGCTTTTTATATCCGTAGGTCGTATCGGGCTGCGTAAACTTTTCCGGCGCCGGCCAAAGCGTTTCGGCCGCTTTTAAATTTTCAGAACCCGACCAATCGAAACGCGGCGGCAGGCCGGAATCGCCCGGATAACGCCAATAGGTTTTCCAGCCCTTGTCGAGCGCGATCTCGACGCCCAGCAAAAGCGCGCCATCACCAATTTCCGTTTGCGCCGAAACCAGTCTGACTTTCGCATAATCATGATCGACCCAATCACTCGCCGCGCTTTGCGCCGGGGTCTGCGCCGCAGCGACAGGCTCAGGCGCATTCACAAATGCGCCTACCCCCAAAAGGGTCAGCGCCGCTACCAGCGTCAGGCCGCCGGTGACCGGGTGAAAAAACGGATTTTTGCGAATGTCACTCATACGGCCATAACAGCATAAAAATTCCGGTGTGGAACTAACACTCTAACAAAAGCACGTGAGCGCATTCTCCTTGAGTCCGCGCCCCCGAACCCGCTACCATCTCATCATGGTTGAGAGTGTTCCCAAGGGCAAGACAGGTCCGACTGTGGAAGGGTATCTGCAGGGCCAGTTTCTTATTGCCATGCCCACCATGGGAGACCCGCGTTTCGAACGCGCCCTGATCTATATTTGTTCGCACAGCGAAGAAGGCGCCATGGGGCTTATCGTTAATAAGTCCGCGCCCGGCATAACGTTCAACGGCCTGCTCGCTCAAGTAGGCATCGATCCGGTCCTTGCCACTCCCAAAAACAGAGATATGGCGCCCATGCTGGAGGCGGAAGAACGCCCCATTCTCTTCGGCGGGCCGGTGGAGCCGGGGCGCGGCTTCGTACTTCATAGTCAGGACTATCTTTCCAAGGATAGCAGCCTCACCGTTTCACCCGAGGTGGCGATGACGGCGACGGTCGATATTCTGCGCGCTATCGTGCGCGGCACCGGCCCTTCCCGCTCCATCGTGGCGCTGGGCTATGCGGGCTGGGGGCCTGGCCAGCTTGAAATGGAAATTCAGGAAAACGGCTGGCTCATCTGCAATATGAACGAAGAGCTGCTTTACGGGCCGGAAGTCGAGACGAAATACGAGCGCGCGCTTGCCACGCTCGGCGTCGATCTATCCTTACTGTCGGGTGACGCCGGCCACGCCTGATTTTGGCGGCCGGTCTAATGCTGCCAGTGATGGGCGATGAATTTCACCGCCTCTTCCCTTGTCATTGCCTTGCCGTAACGGAAGCCTTGCGCGAAATCGCAGCGCAGCGACATCATCTTCGCCGCTTGCTCGTCCGTCTCCACGCCTTCGGCCACCACGTCGAGCCCCAGGCCCTTGGCAAGGCTCACCATGGCTTTGACGATGACCATGGTCTCATCATTGTGCAGGCTTTCCGAAACGAAGCTGCGATCGATCTTCAGCGTGTCGAAGGGAAAGCGCTGCAGATAAGAGAGGCTGGAATAGCCGGTGCCGAAATCATCGAGCGAAAGACCGGCGCCTTTTTTCTTCACCCGGTGCAGCATGCGCGCGGCAAGTTCCGGGTTTTCCATCACCAGGCTTTCCGTCACTTCCAGCTTCAGGCTTTCCGGCGCGATATTCGTCTTGGACAAAAACTCTTCCAGGTCTTGGATAAGATCGTGACGCAGCAATTGGCGGCTCGACACATTGACGGAGACGAAAAGCGGGCGCTGCAGCGGGAAGAGCTTCTGCCAGCCGACGAGATCCTGGGCGGCCTGGCCGAGCACGAAGCGGCCGATATCGACAATGAGCCCCGTTTCCTCGGCCAGCGGAATGAAATCGTCCGGCGTCAGCATGCCATAGGCCGGATGATGCCAGCGGAGTAGCGCCTCGAACCCGGCCACGCGCCCGTCGGCAAGCGACATGATGGGCTGGTAGAAGGCTTCGAGTTCCTTGCGTTCGAGCGCCCGGCGCAAATCATGTTCGAGCGGCACCTGGTCGCGCAGTTCCTCGCGCAGCTCCGGGGTAAATAGCTCGATATTGGCCTTGCCCGAACGCTTGGCATGGAAAAGCGCGAGCTCAGCTTCCTTGAACACATCTTCCGGGCGCTCATGCCGGTCTTCACAAATCGCGATGCCAGCGCTCGCCGCCGGAAAGACTTCCCGCCCCTGCATGTCGATAGGCTGGCCCAGCACATCCAAAATCGCCTCGGCCCGTTGATAGGCATCCTCGGGCTCCGTATCGCCGACGAGGAGAATGGAGAACTCATCGCCTTCCGTGCGCGCCACGGTGTCTTCCGGTCCCACCAGCGCTTCCAGACGGCGGGCAAGCGTGATGAGCATCATATCGCCCGCGCCGTGGCCGAAGGCATTGTTCACCGAGCGAAAGCGGTCGAGATCAATCACGATAAGCGCGGCGCGCGGGCGGTCCAGTACATCCGTGCGGCGCACAGCGCGCGCCAGGCGGTCGAGGAAGAGCACCCGGTTCGGCAGGCCCGTCAGATTATCGTGGACGGCATCATAGAGCAGCCGGTCCTCGCTCATATGCTGGATGGTAACGTCTTCCACCGTGCCGGTGCAGCGCACCGCATAGCCTTCGTCCCCTGCAATGCAGGTTGCCTGCAGCGCGAACCAGCCATAATCGTCCGCCTCGTTGCGCAGGCGAAACTCCATGCGGAAAAACGCATCGCCTTGCGCAATATAGGTATTGAGCATGTTGCGGTAGGTTTCCCTGTCCTCCCCATGCATGCGCTCGCGCCAGATCAGCTCGGAACCGCAAAGCGTGCCCGTCTCAAGGCCGAGTTCGGCTTCCAGAAGTGGGGAGACATAAAGTCTATCTTCCAGAATGTTCCAATCCCAGACGCTGGTGCGCGCACCGGCAAGCGCGAAGGCATGGCGCTGCTCGGCCTGCAGAATGACCGGGTCTGTGCGCCGCCGCTGGGTCTGCACCTGATAGGCGATGGCAAAGGAAGTGAGCGCCGCCCCAATGATAAAAAGCCCGGCAATGACGGGCTCCATCATCAGCCCGTTCAAAGCGCTTGTCAGCGCCGCCGCCCCGGCAAGCAGCGCTGCCAGATCGAAAAAGAAAAGTCCCGGCAGCCAGAGCTGAGCGGCGCGCACGCCGTGCTCGGCTAGACGGAAGGCGGCAAGGCTGCCACCGAGAAGCGCCAAGGCCATCCCAAAGCGGATGAGCGTGCCGCCCGCTTCCGGCCAGATGAGCGCGAGAAGAAGCGCTGCGCTAAGACCGTAGCAACCATAGCGCACCGCCTTTTCAAGGCGCGGGGCGTGATGTTTGAGAGCCAGCTGGTTGAGGCCGAAATAGAGCCCGGTCAAAAGCAACAGCCCGTGCGAGAAAAACCGGATGCGCCCTTCAAAGGCAGGAGAAAAACCAAGCACCGAGCCCAGATAACCGAAACTCACCGCGAGCGTAAAAACGCCCGCCGCCATGAGCGCTGCAGCGCGGGCCGTTTGCGGCGCGCCGGTGAGAAGATAAAGCGCGGCCAGATAAACAAAGAGCACCCCGCCGATACCCAGAAAGACGCCATTGAGCAATGCCAGGCGCTGATCGAATAGAAAAAGCGCCTCAGGCCGCCAGAGCTGTAGATCGGCGGGCGTATCCTCTTGCGCATGAAGGGCAAGCGTCAGTGTCGTTTGCGGAGGAATGGTAAGCGCGACGCGCTGGCTATGAAGCCTCGTTTCGAGCTCGAAAGGCCCGCCGCCGACAAAAGCCGTGCGATCGATGCGGCCAGCGGCCGGCGAAGGCCAAACAAGCCCGCTGCCCGCCAAAAGCCCGTGCCGGTTGACGAGAACGCGCTCGACCGTCTTATCCGAACGGTTGCGCAGCGCAAGCAGCCACCATTCGCCGCCTGCCGTTTCCTCGCCGGCCGAAAGAATGAGCGGTTTGCCGCCCGGCGTTTCGATGGAAAGGCGCTGGCCCGCCGCTTCATAGCGTTCGGTAAATTCGGTCAGGTCCGTGACCGGCCCGCCTTCTTCCACGGCAATGGCGTCGAGCGCCTTGGCCTCGGAGAGAGGCAAGGCGCCGGCGAAAAGCGCGCAGCAGAAAATCAAAAACGGGGGGACGCGGAACAAGGGGAAAACCATCAGCGCGGATCGCCGCTCAACAGCGCAAAGACGGCATGGTCGTGCCACTGGCCGTTGATCTTGAGATATTCACGCGCAATTCCCTCTTCCTTAAAGCCGCATTTCCTGAGCACCGCCTTGGAGCGCTCATTATTGATCAGACAGGCCGCCTGCACCCGGTGCAGGCGCAATTCGTCGAAGACGAAGGGCATCAGGGCTTTGACCGCCGCGGTGACATAGCCATTGCCCGCATAAGGCTCGCCCGCCCAATAACCCAGCGCGCAGGATTGCTGCACACCCCGTTGTACATTGGAAATCGTACAGCCGCCAACGAGCGCATCGTCTTCGGCGCGGAAAATGAAAAACGGATAGGCCGCATCCTCGCGCACATCGCGCATATAGCGGCGCAGGCGGCGGCGGAAGGCGGCGCGGGTCAGATCGTCCGCCGGCCAGGTCGGCTCCCAAGGCGTCAGGAAGGCGCGCGAGCGGGTGCGCAGCTCCGCCCATTCGCCGTAATCGCTCATCATCGGCCCGCGCAGATAAACGCCCCTGCCCCTTACAAGCTGCGCCACCTCCGGGCGCGTCATAGATTTCAGGAAGACCATGCCTTGCCGTTTTTTGTTCCGGCCCGGTAAAGGCCGGGCGCGCCGTTAGCCGAATCTTGCCGCGATCCGGTCCTGCTTTTCAAGCCCGCCAAGGGGGCCGACAGCGGCAAGGGCGGGCGCGGGCCCCGCAAGCAAGCGTTTTGCATAGGCTTTCAGCGCCCCGGCATCCACCCGCTCCACTTCGCCGATCACGTGTTCGGTAGGTAACAAACGGCCGAAAACCATCATCTGGCGGGCCATTTGCTCGGCCCGGGCGCTGGACGATTCGAGCCCCATCAGGAGCCCGGCTTTGAGCTGCGCACGGGCGCGGGCGGTTTCCTCCTCGCTCGCATCTTTCCCAAGGCGCTGAATTTCTTCCGCCATGACGGGCATCAGCTCGCCGAGATCTTCCGGCGCCGTGCCCGCATAAACGCCGAAAAGGCCGGTATCGGCGAAAGACCAGTTGAAGGAAAAGACCGAATAGCAAAGCCCGCGCTTCTCGCGCACTTCCTGGAAAAGCCGGGACGACATGCCCCCGCCCAGCACGCTCGCAAAAACCTGCGCGGTGTAATAATCCGGGTCTCCGTATGGCACGCCTTCAAAGGCAAGGGTCACATGCGCCTGTTCGAGCGGTTTTTCATCGCGCAGCTCCCGCCCTTCAAAGCGCGCGCGCTCATGCTCGTTCGGCCGTGCGGCGGGCAGCGCAGAAAACTTCTCCGCTACCTCGCTTACCAGCGCCTCATGGTCGACGGCACCTGCTGCCGCGACGACCATGGAGGGGGCGTGATAGCGGTCGGCCATATAGGCGCGCAGATCGCCGGAGGAAAAGCCGCCCACCGTTTCCGGCGTGCCGAGAATGGGCCGGCCCAGCGCCTGGCCGGGATAAGACACGCTCATCAAATGGTCGAAGACGATATCGTCCGGCGTATCGGCGGCCTGCCCGATCTCCTGCAGGATAACGCCGCGCTCGCGCTCCAGCTCTTCGCCCTCGAAGGCCGAGCGCTGGAGAATGTCCGCCAGAATGTCGAGCGCCAGGGGCGTGTCTTCTTTCAACACGCGGGCGTAATAAGCGGTCGTTTCATGGGAGGTTGCGGCATTGATATGCCCGCCCACATTCTCGATTTCTTCGGCAATGCGCTGAGCCGAGCGCGAGGCTGTGCCTTTGAAGGCCATATGCTCGAGCATATGGGAAATGCCGTGCCGGGAAGGCGTTTCGTGGCGCGCGCCCGCATCGACCCAAACGCCGACAGAGACGCTGTCCACATGGCTCATCTCGTCGGACAGCACGGTCAGCCCACTATCCAGCCGCGTGACCTTGGGATGCATGCTCATGCGGCAACCACCCGCGCCCTTTCACGGATATAGGCGCTCAGCGCTTTTACGTCATTGGCGAGCGTCGCGCAGCGCTCTTCGCGCTCGAAAAGCCCCTCCATGCGCGCGGGCAAGGCGGGGTGCTGGCCCGTCACCTTTTCGACCGGCGCGGGGAACTTCGCCGGATGCGCGGTCGAGAGCGTGACCATCGGCACGTCTTTTCCCTGGCGCTTTTCTTCGGCCGCTTTCACGCCGACGGCGGTATGCGGATCGATGAGACGCCCCGTTTCTTTAAAGATACGCTCGATGGTCGCCGCCGTCTCTTCCTCGCTTGCACGCGCCGCGCCGAAAAGACGGCGCGTCAGAGCAAGGCGTTCCTCATCGACCGAAAAGCCGCCCGACTGGGCAAGCGAATTCATCAGACCGGCAACCTTCGCCCCGTCCCGCTCATACATGTCGAAAAGCAGCCGCTCGAAATTGCTCGACACTTGAATGTCCATGGAAGGGCTCATGGTGGGCATCACCTCGCCCACTTCATAGCGCCCGCTCGTCATCACGCGGCTCAAAATATCGTTGCGGTTCGTCGCGATGATGAGCTGCTCGATGGGCAGGCCCATTTGCTTGGCGACATAGCCTGCAAAAATATCCCCGAAATTCCCAGTCGGCACCGAGAAGGAGACAGTGCGCGAAGGCGCGCCGAGCGCAACGGCCGAGGTGAAATAATAAACGATCTGCGCCATCACCCGGCCCCAATTGATCGAGTTCACACCGGCAAGGCGGATCTCGTCGCGGAAACCATGATCGTTGAAGAGCGCTTTTACCAGCGCCTGGCAGTCGTCGAAACTGCCTTCGATAGCAATGTTATGGACATTGGCGTCGAGCACCGTCGTCATCTGGCGGCGCTGCACGTCCGAAACACGGCCCTTGGGATGGAGGATAAAAATATCCGTCGTCTCCCGGCCTTTGAACGCCTCGATCGCCGCCGAGCCGGTGTCACCCGAGGTTGCACCGACGATCGTGATACGCTCACCGCGCCGGGCCAGCGCATAATCGAAAAGCCGGGCGAGGATCTGCATCGCCACATCTTTAAAGGCAAGGGTGGGCCCGTGATAAAGCTCCATCAGCCAGTCATTGGGGCCGATCTGGGAAAGGGGAGCGACAGATTTATGGCCGAAGCTGGCATAGGCCGCCTCGATCATGCCCTTCAGATCTTCATCCGGTACCGCATCGCCGATGAAAGGCTTCATCACCGCAAAGGCGGTCTCTTCATAGCTTGCGCCGGAAAGCGCGCGGATTTCCGCCTCGCTGAAGCGGGGCCATTCGGCCGGCACATAAAGGCCGCCGTCCCGGGCAAGCCCGGTCAATAGCGCCTCTTCAAATCCTAGTTCCGGGGCCGCGCCCCGCGTGCTGACGTATTTCACGCCTTCTGTCTCCCGGCTCAAGTGAAGGGGCGTACCCTAATCCCAAGGCAAAGGGGGGTAAAGCACCCTTAGCGCCGCCTCCCAAAGCTTAAGCGGCCCTGAGAGACGTGATAGGCGAAGTAAACGGCAATCAGACAGCCTGCGAGGCCGAACCAGGTCAGGGCATATTGCAGGTGATCGTTCTTGAGCTTCACGACGGATGCCCCGGGCCGCGGCCAGCCGCCCGGCACCTCGCCCCGGTCCTGAATGAGAAGGAAGGGGGCAACGGGCGCGATTTCGGCATGAGCGGCCATTTTTTCCACATCCCGCGTGAACCAGGTATTGGCTTCAGGGTTATCCTCCGCATCGAGCGCGCCTGCCTGATGGGACGCGCGCACGACGCCTGAAAGCGTCACCCGGCCGTCCACCAACCCCTCGCGCCGCTCGTCTTGCTCTTTCAGCCGTTCGGGCACGAAGCCTCTATCGACCAGCACATAAGAGCCGTCGGCCAGGCGCAGCGGCGTGATCACGTCATAGCCGGGGCCGAGATCGGGAGCCTGCGTGAACCAGTGCATCTCTTTGTCATGCAGGAACGTGCCCGTCACCTCGACATGGCGGAACTCATGGGCTGCCAGATCGAGCGCGCGGGCCGCCTCGATATCGCCGATGGAAATCGTGGGCGCGGAAAGGCGCGCTTCCATGCGGGCAATAAGATCGAGCTTCCAGTCGCGCCGCTCGAGCTGCCATTGCCCGAGCGCAAGGAGAATGCCCAGCGCGATGAGGGAGGCGACGGTCGGCCATAAAAGAGGTCTGAAATGCATGCCTTCCCCTTACCGGTCGAGCCGGCCTTCCTGGGCCCTGTGCTTATATTGCTGGGCAATGAGCCAGGTCTTGAAGGGCTGCAGCAGCAAGAGCGGAATGAGAATGCCGAGCGTGCCCCAAAGCACGCCATGCACCCAGTAAGGCGGCTGATAGCTCACTTCGACAAAGAGTGCCCCGCCGACGATCAGAAACCCGGCAATCAGGATGATGAACACCGCCGGGCCGTCGCCGCTATCCATCTTCGCGAGATCGAGCCCGCAATAATCGCATTTATCGGCGAGCTTCAGATAGCTCTTATAGAGCTTGCCGTGGCCGCAGCGCGGGCACTTGCCCCGCAGTGCCAGTCCAAGCGAGCTTTGCGGGGGAAAATAGCGCTCATCCATCGGTCTATCCTTTCAGGCTCTTTTCCGTTTTTCCGGCCCCGGTCTCTCGCCGGAAAAGCAAAGGGCGGCTGCCAGATGGCGCCGCCCCCCGCATCTTAAATCCCCCGGCGCTTAGTGCGCGGCGGGTGTCCCTGCCGCCCACACATAGATGGAGGCGAAGAGGAAGAGCCACACAACGTCCACGAAGTGCCAGTACCAGGCAGCGGCTTCGAAACCGAAATGCTGCTGCGGCGTGAACTGGCCGGCAACGGCGCGGCCTAGGCACACGGCCAGGAAGATCGTGCCGATGATCACGTGGAAACCGTGGAAGCCGGTCGCCATGAAGAAGGTGGCGCCATAGATCGAGCCGGAGAAGCCGAAAGCGGCGTGGCTGTATTCATAAGCCTGCAGGGCGGTGAAAAGCATGCCGAGCACGACGGTCAGCACGAGGCCCATTTTCAGGCCCTTGCGGTCGCCATGCTGCAGCGCGTGGTGCGCCCAGGTCACGGTCGTGCCGGAGGTCAGCAGGATCAGCGTGTTGATCAGCGGCAGGTGCCAGGGGTCGAAGGTTTCGATACCTGCAGGCGGCCAGTGCCCGCCCGTTGCCTCGGCACGCATGAACTGGACCGCGTCGCCCGGGAAAAGGCTGGCGTCGAAGAAAGCCCAGAACCAGGCAACGAAGAACATCACTTCCGACGCGATGAACATGATCATGCCGTAGCGGTGATGAAGCTGCACGACCGGCGTATGATCGCCGCTTTCCGCTTCCCTCACCACATCGCGCCACCAGCCGATCATGGTGTAGATTACACCGGCGAAGCCGATGAGCATCACCCAGGGAGCGCCGCCATGCATATACATGATGGCGCCGACCGCGAGCACGAAAGCGGCAAGCGAGCCCACGAAGGGCCACGGGCTTGGATTGACCAAGTGATAGTCATGATGTTTGGCGTGGGCGTCTGCCATTTCCCCTCACTCCGTTCTCGCGGGCTAGCCCGCTCTTTCTCTCAAGTTCCAACCAGTTTACTCCGAAGAAGCCTCTTTCTTCGGAAAAAACGTATAGGACAGCGTAATCGTCTTGATGCTGTCGAGCTGCGGATCGTCCGCGATTTCCGGATCGATGAAGAAGGTCACGGGCATATCCACCCGCTGTCCCGGCTCCAGCCGCTGCTCGGTAAAGCAGAAGCATTCGATCTTGTTGAAGTAGTAGCCTGCCTGCTGCGGCGTCACGTTGAAGGTCGCCGTGCCGACAATAGGCTTGTCCGAATTGTTATGCGCTTCGTAAAAGGCAAGCCCCGTCTCGCCGATCTTCAGCGTCACCGGCTGGCTTGCCGGTTTGAAATCCCAGGGCATGTCTTTCGACGTATTGCCGTCGAAGCGGATCGTGATCTCACGGTCGAGGACGGAGGCAGAAGCGGCATCGGCCCGGTTCGTGGTGCCGCCATAGCCCGTCACCTGGCAGAAGATCTGATAGAGCGGCACGGCGGCATAGGACAGGCCCACCATGCCGGCCGCCACGCCCACGCAAAGGAGAGCGATCTTCAAGCCGCCGGTTCTGTTTTCATATGCCGCTGCCGTCATATCCCGCGCACCGTTCATATCGACCGCTCGGCGATGTTCCCGCCGAGTTTGACAACCGTCACCAGGAAGAAAAGCGCGATCATCGCCACAAGCACCCAGGCCATTGCTTTTGCCCGCGCCTTGCGCCGGGCATAAAGCTCCGGCGTCCAGCCGGAAGCATCCGGGCGCTCGCTCGGGTTCGTTTCACCCTCGCTTTTCTTTTCTTCGCCTTCCATCGCTTCCCCCTTATGCCCCCAAGCCCGGAACGGCGAACGTCAAGCCGGCCGCATGTTCCACGAGCAAGGTTGCAAAAAGCAGGAACAGATAAAGGATGGAAAAGCCGAAGAGTGCCTTGGCCCGCCCGTCGGCTTTTTCTCCGTCCCCTTCCGCCCAGATGCGGGCGGCGAGCACGAGGAAGAAAATGCCGGCGGCAAGCGCGACCGCGCCATAGACGAGCCCGGCAAAGCCGAGCACGACAGGCGCCAGGGTCGTTGCAACCAGAAGCACCGAATAAATCAGGATCTGTTTGCGCGTTTCCCGCTTGCCCGCAACGACCGGGAGCATAGGAACGGAAACTTTTTCATAGTCGCCTGCCCGGTAAAGCGCGAGCGCCCAGAAATGGGGCGGCGTCCACATGAAGATGATGAGGAAAAGCGTGATCGATTCCAGCGAGACGGAGCCCGTCACCGCGGCCCAGCCGATCATGGGCGGGAATGCGCCCGCGGCTCCGCCGATGACGATGTTCTGCGGCGTCGAGCGCTTCAGCCACATCGTATAGACGAACAGATAAAAGCCGATAGTCAGCGCCAGAAGCGCGGCGGCGGTCCAATTGACCATGACGCCCATGGCAAGCACCGAGCCGACGGAAAGCGTCGCCCCGAAGCCCAGCGCCTCACCCGGCTCGATCCGCCCTTCGGGGATCGGGCGCGAGCTCGTGCGGGACATTTCCGCGTCGATATCGGCGTCGTACCACATATTCAAGGCGCCCGAAGCGCCCGCCCCCACCGCAATGCACAGCAGCGCGGTGAAAGCGATGACGGGATGGATCGAGCCCGGCGCCACGACGATGCCGACGAGCCCCGTGAAAATCACGAGCGACATCACCCGCGGCTTCAGGAGCTCGAAATAGTCCCGGGCCGAGCCGCCATTATGGCGGGCTTCGGCCTCAAGACGTTCATTCGTGGCAGTAAGATCCGACATATATCCCGCTACTTTGAAAATTCTTGTCCGGTTCGGGGCAAGCCCCGCGGGTTATTTAACCCGCGGAAGCTCGCTGAACTGGTGGAACGGCGGCGGAGAGGGAAGCGTCCACTCCAGCGTCGTTGCGCCTTCGCCCCAGGGATTGTCCCCGGCTTTCTCTTTACGGGCCAAGGAGACGGCCATGCCGACCAGGAAGACCAGGACGGAGAAAGCAGAGAGGTAGGAACCCCAGGAAGCCACTTCGTTCCAGCCGGCAAAGGCATCCGGATAGTCCGCATAGCGGCGCGGCATGCCGGCACGGCCCAGGAAGTGCATCGGGAAGAACACGAGGTTCACACCGATGAACATCATCCAGAACTGCAGCTTGGCGAAGAACTCGTTGTACATGTAGCCGGTGATTTTCGGGAACCAGTAGTACCAGCCGCCGAAGATCGCGAAGACGGCACCCAGCGACAGCACATAGTGGAAGTGCGCCACCACGTAATAGGTGTCGTGATAGGCCCGGTCGACGCCCGCATTCGCCAGCACCACGCCCGTCACACCGCCGACGGTGAACAGGAAGATGAAGGCGATGGCAAAGAGCATCGGCGCGCGGAACGTGATGGAGCCGCCCCACATGGTTGCGATCCAGGAGAAGATCTTAATGCCCGTGGGCACCGCAATCACCATGGTCGCCGCCACGAAATAGGCCTGCGTGTTCACATCGAGGCCGACCGTGTACATGTGGTGCGCCCAGACGATGAAGCCGAGCACGCCGATCGCGACCATCGCATAGGCCATCCCCAGATAGCCGAAGATCGGCTTGCGCGAGAAGGTCGAGACGATGTGGCTGACGATACCGAAGCCTGGAAGGATGAGAATATAAACTTCCGGATGGCCGAAGAACCAGAACAGATGCTGGAAGAGGATCGGGTCCCCGCCGCCTGCCGGATCGAAGAACGTCGTGCCGAAGTTACGGTCGGTCAGAAGCATCGTGATGCCGCCAGCCAGAACCGGCAGCGAAAGCAGCAGCAGGAAGGCAGTGACCAGCACGGCCCAGGCAAAGAGCGGCATCTTGTGCAGCGTCATGCCCGGCGCGCGCATGTTCAGGATCGTGGTGATGAAGTTGATCGCACCCAGGATCGAGGAGGCGCCGGCAATGTGCAGCGACAGGATCGCGTAATCCATGGCCGGGCCAGGCTGACCGCTCGTCGAAAGCGGCGCGTAGATGGTCCAGCCGCCGCCCACGCCGTTATTGCCCGGAGGGCCTTCGACGAAGAGCGAAATGAGCAACAGCGCAAAGGAAGCGGGGAGCAACCAGAACGAAATGTTGTTCATCCGCGGGAAGGCCATGTCCGGCGCGCCGATCATCAGCGGCACGAACCAGTTGCCGAAGCCGCCGATCATGGCCGGCATGACCATGAAGAAGATCATCACAAGGCCATGGGCCGTCGTGAAGACGTTGAAGGTATGCGGGTTGGAGAAGATCTGCATACCCGGCTCATGGAGCTCCAGGCGAATGCCGATCGACAGCGCGCCGCCCACGATCCCCGCCATGATGGCGAAGAGCAGGTACATCGTGCCGATGTCTTTATGGTTCGTGGAATAGACGTAACGCCGCCACCCCGTCGGATGATCTTCGTGACCAGCGTGCGCAGCTGCTTCACCTGCCATCTCTCGATCCCTTCCGTTTCTCTCTCAAATACTGATGTTATCCGGGCCCGGGCTTAGCGCCGCGCGTCCGACGATTGTTCTGCGGACGCCACGGACACGTTCGTGTCCACGCCTGCATATTCCTGCTGCGCCCATTCGGTCCAGGACGCGAATTCTTCTTCCGTCACCACACGCACCTTGATGGGCATGAAAGCGTGGCGGATGCCGCAAAGCTCCGAGCACTGGCCGTAATAGGTGCCGGTCTTGGTTGCCTTGAACCAGGTCTCATTAAGACGGCCGGGCACCGCGTCGATCTTCACGCCGAAAGCCGGAATAGCCCAGGCATGGATCACGTCGGCTGCCGTCACCTGCAGACGGATGACCTTGTTCACCGGCACAACGACTTCGGTGTCGGTTTCCAGAAGACGCGGCTGGCCTTCCTTCAGATCGCCGTCTTCCACCATCAGCGCGTCATAGATCATGCCGCCATGGTCCGGGTACTCGTAGCCCCAATACCACTGATAGCCCGTCGCTTTGATCGTCACATCGGCTTCCGGCACCACGACCTGATTGTAAAGGAGGCGGAAGGAAGGAATGGCGATCGTCACGAGGATCAGCACCGGAATGATCGTCCAGGCCACTTCGATCAGCGTGTTATGCGTCGTCGTGGAGGGTTCCGGGTTCGACTTGGCGTTGAAGCGCACCATCACGATCAGGAGGAGCGCCAGAACGAACAGCGAAATGGCGGTGATGATGTAAAGCAGCATGTTATCGAACCAGGTCAGCTGCTCCATGATGGGCGTTGCCGCCTGCTGAAAGCCCATCTGCCATTCATGCGGCTGATCCGCGAATGCCGCCATGGACCCCATATCCACCAGTGCCAGCGCGCCTGCCACAAGTGCCCCGAGAAGAGTAAGTACCCGCATCCTCATGCCCATTCCTTGTTTGCCCCACCCCGCGAACGGGGGCGGACAGTCGATTCCCGTCTCACCCGTCTGCTGCGGGTTGCCGGTCTGCCGCCGGTTCCCGCGCGGGTGCGCCGTTTGCCCCGGCCGGGTCCGCCCGGCCATTGCCAAAGGGACCTGCCGCCGGATTACGGCGCATTTATGCGTCAAAAATCACAAACCGAGGCGCGCCGCAAGCCATGAGACAGAAAATATCGCCCGGACAGGCTGCCCGCGCGCCTCATCTCCCCCGTGCTTATAGCACCCCTTGAGTCGGAGGGGAGTATAGTCCGCTGAAAGAGGCAGAGGACACGGGCACCGCCCGCCGCGACCTTTTGCCACAATTGTGCCCGGCGTGAACCGGCACGCTCACCCTGCGCGCCCACCCGGCCCCTCTAAACCCCTAAAATAACGGGGGTTTTTTTATCCCCAATCCGTTCTAGACTCATCCGTAACAGATAAGAGCCAAGCGGAGCGGCAGGCATGCGGGACGAAGCGCTGATTCATTTTCATTATGGCCGCCACATCTCGGCAGGGGTGCATCTTGCCCATGAAGGGGCGGCGGCGCCCGATTTGGTCAGCGAAGCTGCCCCATATCTCGATCCCAAACATCCCGGCCGCTGCGTGGTCGGCTTTTGCAGCGCCCATCCCGGCGCCGTCGACGACATCACCAATGCCCCGCCGCGCGGCTGGGAGAATTGGGGGTTTGTCGAGTGGGACGATTGGTTCGGGCGGATCAACGGGGTCTATCTCGTCGATCTGCGCTCGCTCAAGGTGAAGCAATATCCGCTTTACAGCTGCGCGCCGCTCATCGTGCCCTGCGACCTCTCGGGCCTGCCCGGCCGTTTGGTGCCGGTGGAAGAATGGCTGAAAGCCTGATATCTCCCGGTATTCGCTCAAGTGCCTTTAAAGGCCCAACGCCCCCTCACACGTAAAGAGACGCCCCATGACCGACAGTGAATTTTTCTTCCAGAAGACCGGCCTCAACCGCGCGAAAGTGGAAAGCACGGTCGGCAAGGCGCTGGCGGGCAGCGACGACGGCGAACTCTATCTCGAATATAAAGTCTCCGAGGCGCTGGGCTTCGACGACGGGCGGCTCAAGACCGCCAATTTCGACACCAATCAGGGCTTCGGCCTGCGCGCCGTGGCGGGCGAGGCGACGGGCTATGCCCATTCCGCCGATCTTTCCGAAGACGCGCTCGCCCGCGCCGCCGACGCGGTGCAGGCGGTGAAACGCGGTTACACCGGCACGCTCGCCGAGGGGCCGAAAGCCACCAACGTCAAACTCTATGGCGACGGCAACCCGCTCGGCGAACAGAGCTTCGAGGAGAAAGTGAAACTCCTCCAGGAAGTCGATGCCTATGCCCGCGCCAAGGACAAGCGCGTGCGCCAGGTCTCCTGCTCGCTGGCCGGTGAATGGCAGGTGGTGGAAATCATCCGCGCCGACGGCACCTCGATCCGCGATGTGCGCCCGCTCGTGCGCATGAATGTCTCCGTCGTCGTGGGTGACGGGGACCGCCAGGAATCGGGCTCCTACGGCGTGGGCGGACGCACGGGCTATGCCGCTTATCTTGCCCCTGAAAGCTGGCAGGCGAATGTCGATGAAGCGCTGCGCCAGGCTCTCGTCAACCTTGAGAGCGTGCCTGCGCCCGCCGGTGAAATGGATGTGGTACTGGGCGCGGGCTGGCCGGGTATTCTCCTTCACGAAGCGATCGGCCACGGGCTCGAGGGCGATTTCAACCGCAAAAAGACATCCGCCTTTGCCGGGCTACTGGGTGAGCGCGTTGCCGCCCCCGGCGTGACGGTTGTCGACGATGGCACGATTTCGGACCGGCGCGGCTCGCTCACCATCGACGATGAAGGCACGCCCACCTCCAAGACCGTGCTCATCGAAGACGGCATCCTGAAAGGCTATATGCAGGACCGCATGAATGCCCGCCTCATGGGCATGGCGGCGACGGGGAACGGGCGGCGCGAATCTTACGCCCACCAGCCCATGCCGCGCATGACCAACACTTACATGCTGGGCGGCGACAAGGACCCGGGCGAAATCATCTCCTCCGTGAAAAAAGGCCTTTATGCGGTTTCCTTCGGCGGCGGGCAGGTCGATATCACGAGCGGCAAGTTCGTCTTCTCCTGCACCGAAGCTTATCTCATCGAGAACGGCAAGATCGGCGCGCCGGTAAAAGGCGCCACGCTGATCGGTAACGGACCGGACTGCCTGACGAAAGTCTCCATGATCGGCAACGACATGAAGCTCGATCCCGGCATCGGCACCTGCGGCAAGGCCGGCCAGGGCGTGCCCGTCGGCGTCGGCCAGCCGACCCTGCGCCTCAACGGCCTGACCATTGGCGGCACAGCGGCAGGGTAAACATCACGCCTACCCGGCTGCCAATCTTCTTTGTCGGGATGGATGTCGGCAGCAAGATGGCGGGGCAAGCTGTCTTCCACCTGCTTCTATATCGTCATGGCCCGGCTTGACCGGGCCATCCACGCAAACTTAGCCGTGGCCTTCGTGGCAAGCACCCGTGGATGCCCCGCATAAAGCGGGGCATGACGAAAAGAAAAAGAAGCTTCACGAGCCCGCTTAAAACGCGAACTCGTCGTAGATGGGCGCGACGGTGCCGTTCCAGCGGCCGTGATAAAGATCGAGCAATTCTTCGGCGGGCGTTTTACCCTTTTCGACGATCTCTTCGATCGAGGACAGGAAGATGCGCTCATCCGCGCCGGTGCCGTCCCCTGCCCCGCGCCGCTTGAGGCCTTCCTGCGCCAGATCGAGCATCTGGCGGGCAAGGTCCTGCACCGTGCCGCCGCGGAACGGGGTTTTGAGGCCGAGCTTCGGCACCTCATCGCGCAGGCGCTGGCGCTCTTCGGCGGTCCAATCCTTCACCATGTCCCAGGCGGCATCGAGCACGCCGCCATCGTAAAGCACGCCCACCCAAATCGCGGGCAGCGCGCAGATGCGGCTCCAGGGCCCGGCATCGGCGCCGCGCATTTCCATATATTTCTTGATCCGCGCTTCGGGGAAAAGCGTCGTGAGATGGTTCGACCAATCGCCGATGGTCGGCACTTCGCCTTCAAAGCCTTTCAGCTTGCCGTCCAGAAAATCACGGAAGGAAAGTCCCGTCACATCGTGATAGGTGCCGTCCCGGTAAACGAAATACATCGGCACATCGAGCGCGTAATCGACATAGCGCTCATAGCCGAACCCGTCTTCGAAAACGAAAGGCAACATGCCGGTGCGGTCGCCGTCCGTGTCTTTCCAGACCTCCGAGCGCATGGAGAGGAAGCCGTTGGGTTTTCCTTCCGTGAACGGAGAATTGGCGAAAATCGCGGTGACGATGGGCTGCAGCGCCAGCGAGACGCGCAGCTTTTTGACCATGTCGGCTTCGGAAGAAAAATCGAGGTTCACCTGCACCGTGCAGGAACGGTACATCATGTCGAGCCCCATCTTGCCGGTCTTCTGCATATAGCGCGTCATGATGCCGTAGCGGCCCTTGGGCATTTGGGGAATGTCGGCGCGGGACCAGTCGGGCGTGAAGCCGAGCCCCAGAAAGCCGATGCCGAGCTCATCGCCCACTTCCTTCACCTGGGCGAGGTGATCGTGCACTTCGCCGCAGGTCTGATGCAGCACTTCCATCGGCGCGCCGGAAAGCTCGAACTGGCCGCCGGGCTCCAGCGAGATATTGGCGCCCGAGCCTTCCTCGCAGACGAGACCGATCAGCGTCTCGCCTTCCATGACCGGCTGCCAGCCGAAACGCTGCAGGCCTTCCAGCATGGCGCGGATACCGTCCGGCCCGCCATAAGGCACGGCGGTATGATCTTTCAGGCGGAAGGAAAATTTCTCGTGTTCGGTGCCGATGCGCCAATCGCTTTTCGGTTTCTCGCCGGAGGCGAGGTAATTCACCAAATCATCACGGCTTGTAATGGGCTCGGGCCCTGCCACCAAAATGCTCATCTGAACGCCCTTCCACCGTGAAGCGCCGCGGGGTCTTTTTGCCCCTTCCGGCCAATTGCGCTCATGTAAGGCCAGCCCCTACACGAAACAAGGTTAAATCGCCCGGCCTCGGGGAATTGTGAACCCTGCGGTGAGCGCTGCGTGCTGCCGGCCCCTAGCCATCATCGCCGCGCCAGTCGCCGAGGACAAGCTGCACCGCGGCAAGAGCGGCGACGGCGGCGGTGTCCGCCCGCATGATTCGCGGCCCGAGCGAGAGGGCGCAGGTATCCTCCCGCCCCAGAAGCCGCTCGCGCTCTTCCGGGGCAAAACCGCCTTCCGGGCCGATAAGAAGCGCGAAAGGCCCCTTGCCGCGCTCGCCTTCAAGCTGGGCCAGCGCGCTGCCGGGAGGCGCGCTTTCATCGCAAAAAAGAATGCGCCGCGCCGGGGCCTGCCCGCTCCAGCCATCCAGCAGTTTTTCAAGCGTCTCGGGCTCGCGAAATTCGGGCACCGCAAGCAGGCCGCATTGCTCCGCCGCCTCGATTAAATTGGCCTCGATGCGTTCTTCTTTCACCCGGGCCACATTCGTAAAACGGGTCATGACGGGCTGAATGACGCCGGCGCCCATTTCGGCTGCTTTTTGGACCATATAATCGAGCCGGGCTTTTTTCACCGGCGCAAAGAGCAGCCAGATATCGGGCAGACTGTCCTGGGCGCGGGTCGCACGTTCCGGCAAAAGGTTTGCCGCCTTCTTGCGCACCTCCGAGAGCGCGCAGAGCCACTCCCCATCCCGCCCGTTAAAAGCGAGAATGGGCGCGCCTTCTTTCAGGCGCAGCACATTCAAAAGGTAATGGGCCTGATCACGGCTGAGCTCCACGGGCGCGCCCGCGGCCAGATCCGCCGTCACATAGAGCCGGGTCTTGCCGGTGGCGCAGCGCTCCGCCGCGCGCTCGATGCCTTCGCTTTTTTCCATCACCATCCTTCCGCGCCCGAAGGAACCCCAGGCGGGCCCGCAACACTCGTTTCTTTTCTCTGGCATGCTATAGATCGGGGCGCATTGCAACGACAGGAACCTGCCCACGCCATGACGCAGAATGCCGAGCCTTCCCGAAACGCCGATCAGGCCGTCGCCGATGCCATGCCCGCCAATTGGGTGGATCGCTGGGCACCGCGCGCCGCCCGGCCCTATTTGCGGCTGATGCGGGCGGACCGGCCAATCGGCTCCTGGCTTTTGATGTGGCCGTGCTGGTGGTCGGCGGCGCTGGCAACGCAGGCGACCGGCACCTTGCAGGACGGGCGCCCGCTCGGCACCTTTCCCGATCCCTGGTTTCTCTTTCTTTTTGCGCTCGGCGCCATCGTCATGCGCGGGGCGGGCTGCACCTATAACGACTTTGTCGACCGGGACATTGACGGCTCGGTGGCGCGCACGCGCTCGCGGCCCATCCCGTCCGGTGCGGTGAGCCCGAAAGCCGCCTTCGCTTTCGCTGTGTTTCTCTCGCTGATCGGCTTTCTGGTGCTCATCCAGTTCAATGCCTTTACGATCGGCCTCGGCATCGCCTCGCTCGGCATCATTGCCGTCTATCCCTTCATGAAGCGCATCACCTATTGGCCGCAGATCGTGCTGGGGCTTGCGATGAACTGGGGGGCGCTGATGGGCTGGGCGGCGGTGACGGGCTCGCTCGCCCTTGCCCCGATCGTGCTCTTTGCCGGGGCGATTGCCTGGACCATCGGCTATGACACGATCTATGCGCATCAGGACCGGGAGGACGATGCGCTGCTCGGGCTGAAATCCACCGCGCTGAAATTCGGCGCGCGCACCAAGTCCTGGCTCTGGCTCTTTTACGGCATCACCGCGCTGTCCTTCATCGGGGCAGGGCTTCTGGCCGGGCTCGGCACCGGCTTTTATCTCGTGATCGGCTTTGCCATTTGGCATCTCTTCCGCCAGATCACCCGGCTCGACATCGACAATGGCGCGCGCTGCCTGGCGCTTTTCCGCTCCAACCGCGATCTCGGCATCATCGTCTTCATTGCCATTATCGCGGGCAGCCTCGGCCCGCCGCTTCTCTAACCTCTGGACGCCCACCCGGTGAAAATGCCGCAGGCGCCCACCCTTGCGGAATGCTGCATTGCATCCTATATGCTGCAATGCAACATGCTGCTCTAACCAGCGGCTCCGAGAAATCATCAAAGAGAGGTGTGCCATGTTCAGAGAATGGCTCCATGGCGCCGCCATCGCCGCCGGGTTCTTTGCCGGCCTTCCCTATTGGCAGGCCGCCGCGGACACCCAAGATCGCGACGCCGCGCCCAAAGGCAAAACCGAAGCGACCCAGCGCGAAGACGGGGCCGGGTTCATTCCCGCCCTTGCCGCCGACTGATCGCCGCCCTTTCCAGGCTGCCTTCGCCCCCATGGGCATATAATCCTGAACCCCGGTTCACATCTGAGCCGGGGTTTCCCATGCCCGAACAGTGAACCTTGTTTCATTTATTGCCATTTTTATTCAAGCGAACTACCATTCACCGGATTTTAGGTGAATGGAGGTTCAGTCTTGGCTTATCGCAGAACCGAGGCGGTCGCTCAGCGGCTTGCGGAAAACCGGCGGCGGATCATCAATGCCGCCCGCGAACTCGTGCTGGAAGGCGGCTTTGCCAGCGCTCAGATGGCACCGGTCGCCGAACGGGCGGGCCTCGCCACGGGCACGCTCTACCGCTATTTCTCGGCCAAGGACGAGCTTTGCCTGCAGGTCTTCCGCGAGGTTTCGGCCCGCGAGATGAGCATTTTGAACGCCATCGCCTCCAAAACCGCCCCGGCCCCGACGCGCCTTGAACAAGTGGTGCGTACTTTCGCCACCCGCGCCATTCGCGGGCGCAGGCTTGCCTATGCGCTGCTCGCCGAGCCCGTGGACAATGCCATTGCCGAAGAGCGCTGGCGCTTCCGGCGCACCCATGCCGATATTTTCACCCGCGTCATTCAGGACGGGCTGGAAGAGGGAAGCTTCGAAGTGGCGGATGCGCGCCTTGCGGCGACCTGCATTGCCGGCGCCGTGCCCTCCGCACTGATCGGCCCGCTGGCGCCTGAAAGCCACGAGCTTGACGGCAACGGCGATCACGTTATCGATGCCATCGTACAATTCTGCCTGCAGGCGGTCGGCTATCAGGGCAAGATGACCGGCCAGGGCCTTGCCAAGGATCAAAGGGTGACAGCATGAGCACGGCACGCATCAATACCAGCGAGCTTTTGAGCCCCTCCCAGCTTGCCGAAGTGCGCAAGCGCTCGAACCTGCGCGGCATCTGGCTCGTCCTTCATGCCTGGGGCGTGATCTTCGGCTCCATGGCGCTTTTCGTCTGGATGCCCAATCCCCTCACCTTCCTGCTTGCGGTGATGCTGATCGGCGCGCGCCAGCTCGGCCTTGCCATCCTCATGCATGACGGGGCGCACGGGAACCTGACGGAAAACCCGAAGCTCAACATGTTTCTCAGCCAATGGCTCTGCGCTTACCCCATGGGCGCGGAAACCATGGCCTACCGGCGCTATCACCTGCAGCACCATATGAACACGCAGCAGGAAAACGACCCGGACCTTATTCTCTCCGCGCCCTTCCCCATCACGAAGAAGAGCTTCCGGCGCAAAATGATCCGTGATCTGACGGGGCAGACGGGCTACCAGCAGCGCAAATCGCAGATCATGAATGCGCTCGCCCTCGGCAAACAGGGCAAGGGCATGAGCGCGAAGGAACGCGCTCTCCATTATTGGAACAAGCTCGGCCGCGCCACGCTCGCCCAGGCCATCCTCTTTGCCATTCTGGCGGCAAGCGGGCACTGGTATCTTTATTTCGCGCTCTGGGTGCTGCCGCTTCTCACCTGGCATATGGCGATCACGCGGGTGCGCAACATTGCCGAGCACGCCATGGTGCCCGACAATGACGATCCTTTCCGCCAGGCCCGCACGACGCTGGCCGGCCCCTTGGCGCGCGCCTTCATTGCGCCTTACTGGGTGAATTACCACGTCGAGCATCACCTTTTGATGTGGGTGCCCTGCTACAACCTGCCCAAGACGCGCGCCTATCTCATCGCCAATGGCTATGGCGAGAAGATGGAAAGCAAAAAGAACTACCTGGACGTGCTGCGCATGGCGACCTCGCGCCCGGATGACGAAGACGGGCCGGGTAAACTCGTGCATAATGCGCGCCGCCGGGTGGCCGGCACGTTCGATGAAGGATTTTCAAGTGCCAATTGAGGCCGAGCAAGACGCAGAACAAGCGGCGGGACGGATTGGCGATCCCGCCGCTTTTATTTTGCGCGAAACGGAACTGCTCACCCCGCCGCTGATCCCGGAAGTCACGCTGCATCTGGCAAGCGACTGCCTGCCGCTTTGGGAGCTGACGGAAGAAGAGCTGGCCGAGCGCGGGCTGCCGCCACCCTTCTGGGCCTTCGCCTGGGCGGGCGGGCAAGCGGTCTCTCGCTATATTCTCGATCATCCGGATACCGTGCGCGGCAAACGCGTGCTCGATTTCGGCTCGGGCTCCGGCCTTTGCGCCATCGCCGCGCTGAAGGCGGGCGCGGGCGAAGTGCTCGCCGCCGATATTGACGTCTTTGCCTATGAAGCGATCCGGCTCAATGCAAAAGTAAACGATGTCACGCTCTCCGCCACCCGCGCAGATCTCGTCGGCACGCCTTGCGCGGACTGGGACACCGTACTGGTCGGTGACATGTGCTACGAGCAGCCGCTTGCCGGGCGCATCGAGGCCTGGCTGCGCGGGCTGATGCGCGAGGGCAAGCAGGTCCTAATCGGCGATCCGGGCCGCACGTACCTGCCCAAAGAAAACATCGAAAAGCTCATCGCCTACGCGGTCAAAACCGACCGCCGCCTTGAAGACCTCGACGTAAAAAACACCGCCGTCTGGCAGCTGGTGAAACACCCTTCGTAATTCTCACCCTTTCGGCGCGGGGCCGGTGTAAAGGGCGCGGGGGCGGATGAGGGTGCGCTCGCGCATTTGCTCGCGCGCATGGGCGGCCCAGCCGATGGAGCGGCCCACCGCGAAAAGGCCGATGCCGGCAAGGGCGGGCAGCTTCAAAAGATGGGTAAGGATGGCGAGGCCGTAATCGATATTGGGGGCGACGCCCACGGCCTTTTGCACATAGGCGGGCACTTCGCGGGTGAAGAAGGTTTCGCCGAGTTTTTCTTCCACCGCTTCGAGCAGCACTTTGGCGCGCGGGTCCCAGCCCCGGTAGATCGTGTGGCCGAAACCGGCAAAGCGCTCGCCCGCCGCCGCCTGCTCGCGGATTTCGCTCAAAACCTCGCCGCTCTTCATCAGCTTTTGCAATTGCAGCGCGGCGCGCGCCGAGGCCCCGCCATGCAGCGGGCCTTTGAGCGCGGCGAGCGCGGCAATGGTGCCGTCATAAAGGCTCGCGCCCGTGGAAACCGCGCAGCGCAGCGTGAAGGTGGAAGCATTGAGCTCATGATCGGCGAGCAGCACCAGCGCCATGCGCACGAGCGCACGGCCCTTTTCATCGAGCCCCCAGGCATCGCCGAACTGATCGTGAATGGGGCGCGATGACAGCGGCCCGCCCGAGACAAGCGCCGCCATAAGCCGCGTGATGCGCGCCGCGGCAAGGGCAAGGCCCTGATCGGTGCGGTTGTACGCCCCTTCATCCGCCGCGCCGGCCAGCGCCAGCACCGCCATCGAGCGGTCGATGGGATGAGCGTCTTTTGCCTCATCGGCCAGCAGCTTCAGCACCGGCACATCCGGCGGCAGATTGTCCTTGGCGAAAGCATCGTAATCGGCCGTCTGCCAGAGAAGGCCCGCCGCGCTTTCAAGGCTCGCATGACGGGCAAGCTCGCCCGCATCGACGCCCCGGTAATAAAGCCCGCCTTCGGCGATGAGCGAGATTTCGGAGGCGAGCACCGGCTGGGCGGCGGAGAAAGGGGCGACATGGCGCGGGCGCTTTTCCGCCTTGCCGGGCGGGGCGCGCCGCTCGGCCAGGGCGCGCACATCCTCGGCGCGGTAGCGCTTCGCCCGGGCGCCGGGCACGGGCTCGGAGCGGATCATCCCCCGGCTGACATAGGCATAAAGCGTGGCGGGCGAGACGCCGAGCTCCGCCGCCGCCTCGCGGGCGGAGAGATAAAGGACCGAGTCTTCCGGGCTGTCAGCGCTCATCGCAGAAATCTTTACGTTGATTAGCTTAATCAAGATTGATCATATCAATAAACCCTCCCAGATTTGAAGGCAAGCAGCCAGTCTTTCCGGCACATCGCCACTTATGGAGGGTTTCATGAACACGCACCTCTCATCTGCCTCCCCGCTTACCGGGCTTGAAGGCATTCCCGCCGCCGAAACGGCGCTGAGCCGCGTCGACGGCCAGGCGGGCCAGCTCATTCTCTGCGGCGCGAATCTGAAGGATTTCGCTGCCGCTCATACATTCGAAAGCGCGGCGGCAACTTTCTGGGGGGACGCGCAGGCCCGCCCGGCGGAAAGCGCCGAAGCCGTCCGCGCCGCGCTTGGACGCGCGCGGGAGGAGGCTTTCGCACGCCTGACCCCGCTCCTTCCCGCCTTTGAAGGCTTAAGCACCTCTGAGGCGCTGCGTCTCGGCCTTGCCGCGATGAAAGGCAGCGAAAAGAGCGCGCCGCATCTTGCCGTCACGGGCGCGGTGCCCGTCATTCTTGCCGCCGCTCTGCGCGCGCAGGAAGGCAAGGCCCCGCTTGCCCCCGATGCGGGCAGCGGCCATGTCGCCGACTTCCTCCGCATGCTGACAGGGGAAACACCCGTGCCTGCGAGAGAAGAAGCGCTCACCACCTATCTCGTCACGGTGATGGATCACGGCATGAATGCCTCGACCTTCACCGCCCGCGTCATCGCCTCCACACAGGCCGGCATCGACTGGGCCGCGCTCGGCGCTTATGCGGCGCTCACAGGCCCGCTTCACGGCGGCGCGCCCGAGCCCGTTCTCAATATGCTCGATGCGATCGGCACGCCGGAGCGGGCGGAAAGCTGGATCGCGGAGGCCCTTGGCAAAGGCGAACGGCTGATGGGTTTCGGCCACCGCATTTATAAAGTGCGCGACCCGCGCGCCGATGTGCTCAAAGCCGCGCTCGAAAAGCTGAAACCGTCGGGCGAGAAACTGGCGCTTGCCCGGGCCGTCGAAAAAGCCGCCCTTGCCGCCCTCAAGGCGCGCAAGCCCGACAGGCCGCTTGAAACGAATGTCGAGTTCTACACGGCCATGCTGCTCGACGGGCTTGCCATGCCGCGCAGCGCCTTCACGCCTCTTTTTGCCATGGGCCGGATCGTCGGCTGGACGGCCCATGCACTGGAACAGCAGCGCATCGGCCGCCTCATCCGCCCCGCCTCGCTTTACATCGGCCGGGAACCGGAGGAGGCCGCATGAGTACGGCTTTGGATAGCAACAAAAACAAAGAGCGCCTTTCCGTGCCGGAACATTTTGCCAAGCAAGCTGCGGCTTGCGAGGCGCTGGGCTCGCCCTTCACCGGGCGGGTCTGCCGCCTGCTTCCTTCGCTTTTGAGCCGCAAGAGCGCCTTTGGCACCAAAGTGCTGGGCTGGAGCGCGGAAGAAGGGCGCGATCCTGCCTCCGATGCCCTGGCGCTGCGTGCGGCAGGAGCTTTCCATGCCTTGCTGCGCGCGGGCAGCGCCGTGCTGCAAGAGGTCTATCCGCCGGTGAGCGTAGACGATGCTGCGCTCAAGTCGGCACTTGAAGCGGCGATAGAAGCGGAAGACGCTTTCCTCACGGCCTGGCTTGAAAGCGCGCCGCAGACGAATGAAGTCTCCCGCTCGAGCGCGCTGCTTGGCGGGGTGCTTCATATCGCCGAGAAAACCCGCCTGCCCCTCGACATTTACGAGATCGGTGCCAGCGCGGCGCTCAATCTTTCCTTCGACCGCTATGCTTACGAGCTTGAAACGCCGGAAGGCATGCGCCGCCGGGACGGCGCCTTGCCCGTCACAGTCACCTCGCGCTGGGAAGGACCGCTGCCGCCGCTCGGCGCCCCGCTTAAAATCGGCGCGCGCCGGGGCTGCGATCTCAATCCCCTGCCCGCCTCGGATGTTAAGGCGCGCGAACGGCTGCTCTCTTACATTTGGCCGGATCAGACGGCACGCCTTGCGCGGATAGAAGCCGCGTTGAAAGCGACCGCTGAAGCGGGCCTTGAGGCGGAAAGAGCGGATGCTGCGGCATGGATCGCAGAGCATTTTTCAACACCCGGTAAGAGCGGCCGCGTACGGCTTCTCTTCCACACCATCGTCTGGCAATACCTGCCGCAGAAAACGAAAGCTGAGATCGAAAAGATCATGGAAGATGCCGCAGAGCACGCGAGCGATGAAGCGCCTCTTGCCTGGTTTTCCATGGAAGCCGATGCGAAAGATACAAGCTCCGCCGCCCTTCGCCTCCGCCTCTGGCCGCAGGGTATCGACACCGAAATCGGCCGCGCCGATTTCCACGGGCGCTGGGCGCGGTGGCACTTGTTCGACGATTAGTAACCCGTCTACTATTTGAACCACAATCACTGTTAGCACACCTCATAAGCGGCTTCATTGGATGAGAATATCGATCTTAGCTTTGCTCATGGCCGTTGCTATCAAACCAGCGTTCGCTGGAGACGATTTTTGGGTGACCGCGAACGAACTGAACCGCCGAACCTGCCCTTCTGAAGAATGCGGCATTGTGGGCAAACTTCTTTTTCGCGAAAAAGTCCAAGTACACGAAGAAAAAGATGGATGGGTTCGCATTTCAAAATTCTACGATGGCGCATGCAACAATGGGCGCAGCTCATTCGTCGAAGAGGGAAATGACACGTGTTCGCCAGACAACGGCATTACAGAAGGAAAGCTGGCTGAATGGGTGGCTAAAGATCACCTTTCGTCGACTCGCCCCAGTGATCCAGGGCTCGGGGCCTCGGGTGCGGAAAAATTGGTCGCCAAATCAGATGACTTCCAAGCGCATAGAAAGATCTTCGCTGGCGCCGCTCTGAAACTGATTAGCGCTGGCACCTGCACAGAAAAGGACTTCTTGGATATGGGCGGGTGGGTTAAATCCACCAAGAAAACCAGCCCACCGACTTACTTCACCTACTGCCGAGACGGGCGCGACCGCATCTATTTGAACGCGGAGACAGGCCGCACTTACAAATGAGGCGCTCCCCTCTCTATTGACTCCTCCATTTAATTCACCTATGCACCATTTACTTCATACGTGAATTAAATGGAGCGCCGCTTGAGCCCGCCCCGCCTTTTTCATCTGATGCATCTGGCGCATCACACGCTTTTCAAGGAAGCAGACCGCAAGCTGGTGGAAAAGCTCGGCATCAGCTCGGTGCAGATGAGCGCGCTTTTCATCATCAAGGCAAATGACGGCTGCCTGATGAGCTATCTGGCGGGTGCCATGCGCATGAACCGCTCGGCGGTGACGACGCTGGCGCAGCGGCTGGAAAAGGCGGGCCTCGTGCAGCGCATGGCCGACATCGAAGACGGGCGCGCCACGCGGCTTTTCATTACCGGCGAAGGCAAACGGCTTGTGAAAAAAGGCGGGCCGGAAGTTCAAAAAGCCAATGCCGAGCTTCTGGCAGGCCTGAGCGCCGAGGAAGCCCGGCTCATCGAGACATTTCTTCTGTCCATTATCGAGCGCGGGAGCAGCGGCAAAAGCGCGCCGCTGCCTGCCGCTCTCTCTTCCCCCTCAGCTTAAGGAGTACGCCCCATGACGCAGATCTGTGAGCATTTGAGCCAGGAGCTCAGCGACGGCATTTTGACCCTGACCTTCAACCGGCCGGAAAAGAAAAATGCGCTGACGCAGGCGATGTATGGCGCAGCCGCCGATGCCATCAACGCCGCGCAGAACGACAAGACTGTGCGCGTCATTCTGCTGACCGGCGCGGGCGATGCTTTTACCGCCGGCAACGACATTGCCGATTTTGCCGGCGCGGGCAGCGCGCCGCGTGAAGGCGAGTCGCCGGTCGCGCGGTATCTCAAAGCCATTCTTTATTGTGAAAAACCGCTCATCGCCGCGGTGAACGGGCTTGCTATCGGTGTCGGCGTGACCATGCTTTTGCACTGCGATCTTGTTTATGCAGGTGAGGCCGCGACATTCCAGACGCCTTTCGTCAATCTCGGCCTTGTGCCGGAAGCGGCCTCCAGCCTCCTCTTGCCGCGCGCCATCGGCACGCAAAAGGCAAATGAGATGTTCCTTCTCGGGCGCAAAGTCGGGGCGGAAGAAGCCGAGCGCATCGGCCTTGCCGCCGCCACGGTGCCGGACGCGGAGCTGATGAAAACCGCCCGCGCCGCCGCCAGCGCCCTTGCCGCCAAAGCGCCGGGCGCAGTGAAAGCCACGAAGAAACTTGCCCGGGGCGAGCTTGCCGAAATCGCCGCGCGCATGGATGCGGAAAGCAAGATCTTCGGCGCGCAGCTGCAAACGGCCGAATTTGCCGAAGCGGCATCCGCCTTCGCCGAAAAACGCGCGCCGGATTTCACGAAGGTCGCGTAAGGCGTAAATAGGCTCAGTAAGCGTGCGGGCGGGCGCCGGTCACCAGACGGTCGGGCCAATAGCGCCCGCGGCCGGTATAGCCGAAGGAAAGGGGGCGGCGGGCGGAAAGCGCGCTTGCCCCTTTATGCGGCTGCGGTTCGCCGAGAAAGACGCCGCCGAGTTTGGGATCGGCAAGGCGGGTTTCCCCGCTTCGGTCTTCCACGAGCGCGGGAAGACCGAGCTCCTTCGACCAGGAGCGCCAGCGCGCCGAAGCATCTGCCCCGTCGAAAGAAACATGAAGCAGCACGTTTTTGGCGGCATCGGGATGAATGAGCTCGACGATGATGACGGGCTCTTTCGTGTCCCCGCGCCGGTAAGCCACGCGGATCGACACACCCTTATAGGCGCGGATGCTTTCCCGCCAGGTCCAGACACCGAAAAGTGGCGATGAATCGTTCACCGCCACCATGTCCCGGTAGATCGCGGCATAGCGGATGAAACCGGCGGCGCGGCGCGGCAGGTCCTGCGCGGGCCCTGCCGTGTAAGCGGGCATGAGATAGGGATCGGCGTCGATTTCGCCATCGCGCCAATTCCGGCGGGCCCCGGCCCGTGTCATGTTTTTCGTCCACCAATCGCTCATGCCTAGAGCCTAGGCAGGCAAGGTTTGCGAGGAGTTAACTTTTTCGCCGATTTGCAAATTTTTCCCGATTTTCCGGGGGCTTAGAGGCCGGCCACCGCCTCGCGGTAAACCTTGGCCGATGCCTCATCGAAACAGACGAGCAGCACCTTTTCGGGAAAGTCGGAACTGGCGAGATGCCCGGCGACGGCGCGGGCGGCGATGGGGGCGGCTTTTTCCACCGGAAAGCCGTAAACCCCGGTGGAGATGGCGGGAAAGGCGAGCGAGGCGAAGCGCCGCTCATTGGCAATCGCCAGCGCCTTTTCATAACAACTGGCAAGAAGCGCCGCTTCCCCTGCGTCCCCGCCCTGCCAGACGGGCCCAACGCAGTGAAGAATAAAAGAAGCGGACAGCCCGTAGCCCGCCGTCAGCTTGCAGCCGCCTGTCTCACAGCCGCCAAGGCCGCGGCATTCTTCCAGAAGCTTCGGCCCCGCGGCCCGGTGAATGGCCCCATCCACCCCGCCGCCGCCCAGAAGCGAGCGGTTGGCCGCATTGGCAATGGCCGTGACGTCGAGACGGGTAATATCGCCTACATGCACCGCGATCCGTTTCATACTCCCTCCTTGGCCCCTCCGCCCCAAGCCCCGCCATGATAAACTTTATCGTGGCACAAACGAATCAGCCCGGTGGAAGCGCCGGGCGCAAGGGGACGGAGATTTCTCCGGGAGGGACATCATGACAGCTTATGCATTGCAGATGCTCGGCCTTTATGCCGGGCTCAACATTCTTCTCAATCTCATTCTGGCTTACCGCGTTTCATCGAACCGGGTGCGCTCCAAAATCGCGACCGGAACGGGCGAAGACAGCGCGCTTTATAATGCGAGCCGCGCCCATATCACCAATGTGGAATATACGCCCATCGGCCTGATCGGCCTGCTCGTCGTCGCCTCGCTCGGCGCCTCGATCTGGGTCATTCACGGGATCGGCGTGCTGTTGACGCTCGGCCGCCTTCTTCATGCGATCGGTGTCTCCCGCACCTCCGAAAGCTCACCGCCGCGTCTCGTCGGCACGCTTTTGACCTGGGTGGCGCTGCTCGTCGCCGGGCTTGCCTGCCTGTACTACGCTTTTATCTGAACACTGGCACGCCAGAACGGCGTTTCAAGCGCCCGATTTTGAAACCCGGCCCCCGCCCTATATAAGGACGGGGGCTATTTCGTCCGGCCCCCTTCTCAGGAGCTTTCATGTCCACACCGCCTCTCGACATCGTTCACCATCTGGTCAAAGCCGCCCGCGCAGCCGGCGCGGATGCCGCCGAGGCCGTTCTCTTCGAAAGCACCTCCCTTTCCGCCTCCTGCCGGCTCGGCAAGGCCGAAGACATCGAGCGCTCGGAAGGGCGCGATCTCGGCCTTCGGGTTTTCGTAGGCGAGCGCCAGGCGGTCGTCTCCTCCACCGATTTTCTGCCCGAGACTTTGAGCGCGCTGACCGAGCGCGCCGTCGCCATGGCCAAGGTCGCCCCGCCCGATCCTTATTGCGGACTTGCAGGCAAAGAGCTTCTGGCCACCGCCTTTCCCGATCTCGAGCTTGACGATGGCAGCGATGTGCCCGCCGAAACCTTGATGGAGACGGCGCTGCGCGCGGAAGAAGCCGCGCTTGCCGTGAAAGGCGTGGCGAACTCGATCGGCGCCGGGGCGAGCTTCGGGCGCGGCTCCGTCTATCTTGCGACAAGCGCAGGCTTTACCGGCTCTTATACGGGCAGCACGCATTCGCTTTCCGCTTCCGTTCTTGCCGGAGAAGGCACGGCGATGGAACGGGATTATGATTTTTCCTCCGCCCGGTTTCTGGAAGACTTGGAAGCGGCGGAAGAAATCGGCAAGCGCGCGGGCGAAAAAGCGGTGGGCCGGCTCGGCGCGCGAAAAGTCAAATCACAAGCCGTGCCCATCATCTACGATCCGCGCGTCAGCAACGGCCTGCTCGGCCATTTCGCCGGGGCAATTTCCGGGGCGAGTGTCGCGCGGGGCACAAGCTTTTTGCAGAAGAAAATGGGTGAAGCCGTCTTCGCGGGGGGCGTGCGCATTATCGACGATCCTTTGAAGAAACGCGGGCTGCGCTCCAAGCCTTTCGACGGGGAAGGCGTTCAAACCACGCGGCAGGCTATCGTCGAAGACGGGGTTTTGAAAACCTGGCTCCTCGACATTTCCACCGCCAAGCAGCTCGGGCTGAAAAGCACGGGCCATGCAAGCCGCGGCACGGGCGCGCCGCCCTCGCCCGGCCCGACCAATCTTTATATGGAAGCCGGTTCGCTTTCACCCGAGGACATGATCGGCGATATCGAAAGCGGGCTTTATGTGACCGAGATGATCGGCATGGGGGTCAATGGCGTCACCGGGGATTATAGCCGCGGCGCATCGGGCTTCTGGATAGAGAAGGGCAAGCTTGCCTATCCGGTGAGCGAGATTACCGTCGCCGGCAATCTGAAAGAGATGTTCGCGAACCTGACCCCTGCCAGCGATCTCACCTTCCGCTACGGCATGAACGCGCCGACCCTGCGCATCGAAGGAATGACCGTTGCCGGGAACTGATCAACAAACGGCAACGAGCGATCGGGCTAAGGATCACGCGCTTTTATGCAAAGCCGTGCGCGAGGCCGGCGCCTTGGCGCTGACCTATTACAAGGCCGATGCCAAACATTGGGAAAAGAGCAAGGGCGATCCCGTCAGCGAGGCCGATCTGGCGGTGAATGCGCTCCTTGCCGAGCGATTGCAAGAAGCGCGGCCCGATTATGGCTGGCTTTCGGAGGAAACCGAAGACGATGCGCGCCGCCTGACGCGGTCGCGTGTCTGGGTCATCGATCCCATCGACGGCACCCGCGCCTTCATCAAAGGCAAACCGCATTTCACGATTTGCGGCGCGCTGGTGGAAGAGGGCCGGCCCGTTCTCGGCGCGGTCTTCAACCCGGCAATGGACGAGTTTTTCGAAGCGGTTTCGGGCGGCGGCGCGCGGCTCAACGGCGCGCCCATTCAGGTGAGCGCCTGCGACGTGATAGACGGCTGCCGTATGGCCGCCTTCGGGCCGATGTTCAAACATCCCGCCTGGCGCGAGCCCTGGCCGGAGATGGAAATCGTGGACCGCAATTCCGTTGCCTACCGCCTCGCGCTTGTCGCCTGCGGGCAGGCCGATGCGGCCATGGCGCTCAACCGCAAGAACGACTGGGACATTGCCGCCGCCGATCTCTTGATCCATGAAGCAGGCGGCAAGATCACCGATCATCAGGGCGCCCCGCTCATCTATAACCGGGAAGACACGAAGCACCGCAGCTTCATTGCCGCCGGCCCCGCCCTTTACCAGGCGATCATCGCGCGGACCGGCAAGATCACGCTTCCTTAAGGCGAAGGGCATATCCCTCCAAGAGTGCAAGGCTCAGGCGAATGCCGGATGCCAGTCCCGCGCAAACATGGTAAATTCAGCGCTCTCCTTCAGATGATCGGCGAGGTTCTTTCATGAGTGACAACAAACAGCTTCTCCATCTCGTTTTCGGCGGCGAGTTGTCGGACCTGCAAGGGGTGACGTTCGAGGATGTGAGCAAGCTCGACGTGGTGGGCATCTATCCCGACTATGCCAGCGCCTATAATGCCTGGAAGGACGTTTCCCAGAAAAACGTGGATAGCGCCCGCACCCGCTATTTCATCGTGCATCTGCATAAATTGCTCGATCCGGAAAACGACCATTGAGCCGCCCGTCACCGAAAAACGGCGGCACCAAAAAGTGATTGTGGCGCCTGATCTTAAGTCCCGTGCCGGGTGACGGCCCCAAAGCCCCGTGATATGGTCGCGCGCACCTTGAAAGGGCCTTTTTCGGCCCAGGCAGAGGACGCGAACGGGCAAAGACGCAGGTACGAACTTGGGTAATAAAGTGGTTGAGAACGCGGGCCAGGCTGCCGGCAAGAAGACAGGCGGGAACGAGGCAAAGGAGCTTTCGGCTCTTGCCGCCGCCCGCCGGGTCGCGGCCCAGTATCTTTATCCCTACCGCTGGCACATTCTGACCGCCGTTGCCGCCAATATCGTGGTGGGCGCCGTCGGCCCCGCCCTGCCTTTTCTTCTGCAGCAGACCATCGATCTTCTTTTCGTTGCCGATCCTTCCACCGATCTCAAAATCGACGTGCCTTTCGCAGGAGACGGGCTGACGGAAGACATGACTTTCGGTTCCTCGATGGATGTGCTGCCTTATATTGCAGGAGCCGCCGCCCTCATCATGGTGGTGCGCGCTTTTGCGACCTACATCTCCAACATCTTCATGGCGACGATGAGCCAGAACATGATTGCCGCTTTGCAGCGCAATCTTTTTCAAAAGCTCGTCTGGTCCGATCTCGGCTGGGTGCAGCAAACCCATTCGGGCCGTTTCATCTCGATCTTTCTGAACGATGTGACGCGGCTTGAATCCGCCATGTCGCAAACCATCGTCAACATGACACGCCACCTGATCATGCTTGTCGGCCTTCTCGCCTACATGATCTATCTCGACTGGCTGCTTACCATTCTTGCCACTTGCGTCGGCCCGCTCATCGTCGTCTTCCTGCGCCGTATCGGCAAACGCACGCGCAAGGCAACGACGAAGAACCTCAACGAAACGGCAACGCTTTCCTCGCTGATCTCGGAAGCCTTGAAAGGCATCCGTGTGGTGAAGGCGTACGGCCAGGAAAGCCATGAGACGGACCGGGCCCAGGCAACGATCCTGAAAGTGCTCGAGCACCGCATGAAAGCGGTGCGCGCGCGCGCCGCCGCAAGCCCGCTGACGGAAGCCTTTTCCGGCCTGGGTTTTGCCGCCGTGATTTATTACGCGGGCTATCAGGGCGGCACGGGCGCCATGACTTCGGGCGAGTTCATGGGCTTCGGCTCGGCGCTTCTGCTTGCCTATCAGCCTCTGAAAGCCGTGGCGAACCAGGGCACCGTGATGCAGGAAGGGGCGGCGGCCGCCTCGCGCATCTTCCCGGTGCTCGATGAAAAAGCCGAAATTGCGGATATGCCGGGTGCGGTGCCGCTGAAAGTCAGCTCCGGTGAAATCCGCTTCGAAAACGTCTCCTTCCATTACCGGGACGGAACGGAAGCGCTGCACGCGGTCGATATCGATGTGCCCCATGGCAAGACCGTCGCGCTTGTCGGCCCCTCGGGCGCCGGCAAAAGCACGATCCTCAATCTCGTGCCGCGCTTTTACGATGCCTCACACGGGCGCGTTCTCATCGACGGGCAGCATGTGCGCGATGTGACACTGGCCAGCCTGCGGGAGGCGAGCGCGCTCGTTACGCAAGAGCCCTTCCTCTTCGACGATACGATCCGCGCCAATATCGCTTACGGTGTGCCGGATACCTCGCAAGAGGCTGTCGAGGCCGCCGCCCGCGCCGCCGCCGCCCATGACTTTATTCTGGCCCTTAAAGACGGCTATGACACCGTGGTCGGTGAAGGCGGCTTGAAACTTTCCGGCGGCCAGCGCCAGCGCATTGCCATTGCCCGCGCGATGCTGAAAAATGCGCCCATTCTGCTGCTCGATGAAGCCACGTCCTCGCTCGACACCGCCTCCGAGCAACAAGTACAGGAAGCCTTGAGCACACTGATGAAGGGGCGCACGACGCTCGTCATCGCGCACCGCCTTTCCACCATCATGCATGCGGACCGGATTTACGTGATCGATGGCGGGCGCGTGCTGGAGCAAGGCACCCATAGCGAGCTGCTTGCCAAAGGCGGGCTTTATGCGGAGCTTTATCAGACGCAATTTGCGCAGGATGGCGGCGGGGAGACGGAGATGCCTGCTGACGCGCCGCTGAAAGACACAGAACAAGCTGCCGCCGGAGAATGAGCATGTCTCCCTTGAAGCGTCTTGTAAAAAGCAGCGCCTTTCAAAGCACGGCGGCCTTTATCGCCGCCTTTTACATCCGGCTTGTGCGTTATTCGAGCCGCTTCATCATCCGCCGCCCGGATGTGCCGGAACGTTTCTGGAAAAACAACGAAAGCTTTATCTGCACCACCTGGCATGGGCAGAACATGCTCACGCCGCCCTTCTGGCACAATTGGCGCGAGCTTGCGATCCTGGTTTCCCGCTCCAGCGACGGGGAGATCATCGCCCGGCTGATGCACCGGCTCGGCCTTTCCACCATTCGCGGCGCAGGCGTGCCGAAAGGCGCAAAGAAGAAAGCGAAAAACAAAGATAAAGGCGGCGCGGTTGCCTTGCGCGGCATGGTGCGGGCGCTGCAAAACGATGTCTCCATCGGCATGACGGCGGACCTGCCGCCAGGTCCGGCCCGGCGCGCGGGCGAAGGGATCGTGGCGCTGGCGCGGCTTTCCGGCCGGCCTATCGTGCCCATTGCCGTCACGACGAAAGCGCGCATCGTGCTCAACAATTGGGACCGCTATCAAATCAACTTGCCTTTTTCCAAAGGCGCTTTTGTGTGGGGCGAGCCCATCTATGTGCCGGGCGATGCCAGCGGCGAGGCTTTGGAAGAGGCCAGAAAGAAAGTGGAAGAAGCGCTGAATGCCGTCACTGAAGAAGCGGACAGACTGGTCGGCCGCCGCAGCGAAACACAGCCCACGGCCGGCGCGCCCTCTTCCCCGCGCAGCGCCGGATAGCTGCCCATGACGACACCTTTTCCGCTCAGGCTCTACAGCGCCGCTGCAACCGCCCTGCGTCCTGCCGCCCCGCTCCTTTTGGCGCGCCGGGCCGCGCGCGGCAAGGAAGACAGCGCGCGCATCGGCGAGCGGCGCGGGCGCGCATCGGCAAAACGGCCCGAGGGCACGTTGCTTTGGCTGCATGGGGCAAGCGTCGGGGAATCCCTTTCAATCCTGCCGTTGATCGACATTCTTCTGGCAAGCCGCGCGGACCTGACGATCCTCGTGACCTCCGGCACGCTCACTTCCGCGCAGCTTCTGGCTGAGCGCCTGCCGGAGCGCGCCATTCATCAATTCGTGCCGCTCGATGCACCGGCCTATGCGCGCCGCTTTCTGGATCACTGGAAGCCGGATCTTGCCGCTTTCGTGGAATCGGAGCTTTGGCCCAACCTCATCCGCGAGGCGGCGCGGCGGGACATTCCGCTCGCGCTCGTCAACGGGCGGCTCTCGCAAAAATCTCTCGAAGGCTGGCAGCGCGCGCCGCAAAGCGCCGGCACGCTGCTTGGCGCCTTTGCCGCCATCATGGCGCAGGACGAAAAAAGCGAAGAACGTTTCGCCGCTCTTGGCGCGGCAAACGTCACTCAGCCCGGCAATCTGAAATTCGATGCGCAGCCCCTGCCCTTCGATGAAAAGAAGCTGGAAAAACTGCAAGACGCGGCCCGCGCGCGTCCGCTTTGGCTCGCCTCCAGCACCCATGAGGATGAAGAGGTCCAAGCCGGACAAACGCATCTCGCATTGAAAGCCGCTTTCCCGGGACTTCTGACCGTGATCGCGCCGCGTCATCCCGCCCGCGCGCATGAGATCCGCGCCCAGCTTGAAGCGCTCGGTCTCACTGTTGCCCAGCGCAGCCTCGAGCGGCTCCCGCGCGAGGAAACGGACATCTATCTTGCCGATACGATGGGTGAGCTGGGGCTGCTTTACCGGCTCTGCCCGCTCGTTTTTATGGGCGGCTCTTTGATTCCCCATGGCGGACACAATCCGCTGGAACCGGCGCGCCTTGGCGCGGCGCTGCTTTTCGGGCCGCATATGTTCAACTTCACGGTGCCAGCCGGGCATTTACTCGCCCAAGGCGGCGCGCTCGAAGTCAAAGACCGCGCGGCGCTGACAGAGACGCTCAAAAATCTTTTGAACGCGCCGGACGAAGTCGGCGCGCGGGCCGAGCAGGCGCATAATGCCGCCTCGCTTCTCGGCGGGGCGAGCATGCGGGTTGCGCACCAGTTACTTGCCCTGATGCCGGAGGGGTCGGCGCGGGAGCGGCCGCATGCGTAGCCCCTCCTTCTGGTATCCGCCGAAGGGCGCTACGCCTCTTGCCGCCCGGCTTCTTTCCCCGCTCGGCTGGCTTTATGGACGCGCCGCTTTTCTCAAACAGCGTTTCAGTGCAGGCGAGCGGATCGGCATTCCGGTTATTTGCGTCGGCAATGTAACGGCAGGCGGTGCAGGCAAAACACCGACGTCGCTTTTTCTCGCCGAACGGCTGAAAGCCATGGGCGAGCACCCGCATTTTCTCAGCCGGGGCTATGGCGGCACATTGGAAGGCCCGCTCCGCGTCGACCCTGCCCGCCACAGCGCGGCGGAGGTAGGCGACGAACCGCTTCTTCTTGCAGGCGAAGCGCCCTGCTGGATTTCCGCCGACAGGGTGAAAGGCGCGCGCGCCGCCGAAGAACACGGCGCGAGCGTCCTCATCATGGATGACGGCTTTCAGAACCCGTCTCTCCAGAAAGACTTTTCTTTTCTCGTCATCGACGGGGAAGCGGGCCTTGGCAATGGCAAGGTGATGCCCGCTGGGCCCTTACGCGAAACCTACGAAGCCGCACTCGCGCGCGCCGAAGCCGTCATCGTGATCGGCGCGGGCGAAGCCGGCAGAGGCCCGGCGGAAATAGCGGAGCGCGCAGGCCTTGCCGTTTTCAGCGCAAAGCTCACGCCGGGCGAGGCAGAAGCTGCCGCGCTTCGGGGCCAAAAGACCGTCGCCTTTGCCGGGATCGGGCGGCCGGAAAAATTCTTCCGCACCCTGGAGGAAATCGGCGCCGACATTCAAAGCCGGCACGGTTTTCCTGATCACGCCCCTTACAGCCAGAAAGACCTGGACGGGCTTGCCAAGGAAGCAGCGCGCCGCGAGGCCGTGCTGGTCACGACGGAGAAAGATGCCATGCGCTGCCACGGTCTTTCCCTCCCCCGCCTCATGACCCTGCCCGTGAAACTTGAGATCGAGGATAGCGGCGGCATCGATGCGCTGCTGGAAGAAGCTCTTAGACGCGCGCGCACCGATCACACTTACGTGCCTTTCGCCGCGCCGGAGGGTTCGGCCTGAGCCAGGGCAATCGCCTTCGCCCCCCGAACTTGCTATAAGCTCACAACCACTGCGCAAGAAGGAGCAAGAGCCGGGTGGCAGGCAAGGCACTCAGACATAAGTTAGAAGCCATGGCGCTGAAAGCAGCGCTCGGGCTTTTCGGCGCCTTGCCGCTGGAACGCGCCTCGGCCTTCGGCGCTTTCATCGCCGGCACGCTCGGACCGAGGCTTGGCGTGACGAACCGCGCCCGCGCCAATATGGCCCGCGCCATGCCCGAGCTTGCACCCGCCGAGCGCGAGGCGATCATCAAAAAGATGTGGCGCAATCTCGGGCGCACGATCGGCGAATATGCGCATCTGCATGAATTTCAACTGCCCGCTCACCGCGACAAGCTCGGCCTTTCGGGCACGGAAAATCTTTCCATCATGGAAGAGCGCGACAAAGGAGCGATCTTCATTTCCGGCCATTTCGGCAATTGGGAAATCGCGCCGCTGATCGGCAGGCTCTACGGGTTGGAAGGGGCGGAGATCTACCGCCACGCCAACAACCCTTATGTCGATGAATGGATGGTCGGCTTAAGAGCGCGCGCCATTACGCCGCTGCAAATTCCCAAAGGCTCGAAAGGCGCGCGGGAAATCCTGAAAGTGCTGAAGGAAAAGAAGTCGCTCTACATGCTCGTCGATCAGAAAATGAACGAAGGACTGGAGACGACGTTTTTCGGGCACAAGGCCATGACCACCGCCGCGCCGGCCGGACTTGCCGTGCGCTACGGCGTGCCGATCTATCCCATCTCCTTCCGCCGGCTCGGCGAGAGCACGGGCTTTGCCATGAAGGTCAACCCGCCGATCCTGGCCGATGAAAATGCCGACACGTTCGAGGAGATCGCCCGCATCACGCAGGCCATGAACGATTTTCTGGAAGGGGAAATCCGCGCAAATCCCGAGCAATGGTTCTGGCTGCATAACCGCTGGCCGAAACACCCCAAACCTTAAGGCCGTTATTCTTCCGGCTGCGGCCCCAAAAGCAGCTGCGGGTCCACATGGGCATCGCGCCAATACATGCGCCAATCAAGATGCGGGCCCGTCACGCGCCCCGTGGCGCCGACCTTGCCGACGACATCGCCCTGTTTCACGTCCATGCCCGCCTTCACATCGACGCTGCTTAAATGCATGAGCACGGAGATGAGCGAATGGCCATGGTCGATGAAGATGAGCCCGCCTTCGAAATACATATCGGGTTCGGCAAGGCGCACGGTGCCGGCTTGCGGCGCGCGCACCGGCGCCCCCTCTCCAGCTGCAATATCGAGCCCGTAATGGGGACGGCGCGGCTCGCCGTTATAAAAGCGCTGGCTGCCATAGACCCCGCTGATGGGCCCGGTCACCGGCCAGATGAAATCCCCGGCAAAATAATCGAGCGGGCTGTCTTCGACCCGCGCCTTGCGCTTTTTGACGGCGTCGGCGCGAATGCGCGCGAGCGTTTCCGGCGGCGGGCTCACATATTTGCGCGCCACGCCGTTTACATGCTGAATATCATAATCGCGCGCGGCAACAGCGATCTCCTCGCGCGCGGCGGTCCCGTCGGCAAATGTCGCTTCCAGCAATGCAGGCTCTTTCCGGTCCCGGTCGAAACCGAAAACGAATTTACCTTCCGGCGTTACCGGCAGGGGTTTGCCGTCGAGATGCAGCATGGTGCCTGCCGGCGCCTCCCCGACGATGAGCCCGCCCTGCATCCGCTCACCGCGTAAAATCAGCTCCCCCGCCATGGCTGCCGAGCCCATGCCGGCGAGCGCGCACAGCGCAGCAAGCAGACCTTTCAGAGCAGGGGCGCCGCGGCTCATTTATCAGCGCCCGCCACTTCCAGATGCCGCTTCAGCGAAGCTTCCGCATCGGCATAAGGTTCCTGCAGCGCCACACTCCAATATTTCAATTCGGACAAGGGAATTTTCCGGCCCGTCACCTTGCAGGTAACGAATGCGCCGCGCCGAACGATCCGGAATTCACCGTCACCGTAAACCAGTTCCGCTTCGCCTTGCGTGTCCATCTCTTTCTCTCCTGTCCGGCGCGCCGGTCATACGCACTCTTTAGTGTAACTCAAACCTCTATCCCATGAGAGGCACCGTCAAAGCAATGAGCCCTGTTCCGGCTTTTTGGCATCGGGCTTTTTGGGCGGGGATTTCTTCCGGGCAGGTGCCTTTTCCGGTTTCGGCGCCGCCCCCTCGCCCGCCACGATTACGCCGAGACGGTCATCACCTGCAAATTCAAGCTCGAGCGGCGCGCCGCCCGCCAATCCGGCGGAGCCGCGTACGGGCTTGCCCTCCCCGTCGCGCACCAGCGCGAAGCCGCGGCCGAGCACATTCTTGTAACTAAAGGACTCCAGCAGCCGTCCCGTCTGATCCAGCTTGCGGCGCAGGTCTTCCAGCCGCCGCGTCTCGGCATTTTGCAGCCGCTGGCTCATATCTGCCGTGCGGCGCGTGCCTTCCAGAAGCCGCATCTCGATGAGCTTGCCGGTAAGCCGTCCTTCGGTCTTGTGAAACAGCGCCTCTTTTGCAGCCACCGCATTCATCAGGCTGCGGGTCAGGCGCTCGCTTGCATGATCGAGGCGCTGTTCGGGTAATGCGAAAAGGTCCTGCAGGCGGGGCAGCCCGCGGGCAAGCCCTTCCACCTGCGCGCGGCCCTGCTCGAGAATGCGCGTCTGCGCCCGCAGCAGCCGCTGCGCCCGTTCCATCACCTGCGCCTGGAGTTCCGCGCGTACGGGCACAGCCATTTCCGCCGCCGCCGTCGGGGTCGGCGCGCGCCGGTCGGCGGCATAATCGATCAGCGTCGTATCAGTCTCATGGCCGACGGCGGAAATCAGCGGAATGCGGCTTGCCGCTGCCGCGCGCACCACGTTTTCCTCATTGAACGACCAAAGATCCTCGATCGAGCCGCCGCCGCGCGCGACGATCAAAAGATCGGGCCGTGGCACGGGTCCGCCCGGCTCCAACTTGTTGAAGCCCTCAATGGCCGCCGCAACTTCCCCTGCCGATTGTTCGCCTTGCACCCGCACCGGCCAGATCAACACATGGCGGGGAAAGCGGTCGTTCAGCCGGTGGAGAATGTCACGGATCACGGCGCCCGACGGGCTCGTCACCACGCCGATCACATCCGGCAAAAAGGGCAGCGGCTTTTTACGTTCCGGCGCAAAGAGCCCTTCGGCCCCGAGCTTTTTCTTGCGCTCTTCCAGCAGCGCCATAAGCGCCCCGACACCGGCAGGCTCCATCTGCTCGATCACGATCTGATAGCGCGACTGGCCGGGGAAGGTGGTGAGCCGCCCGGTGACGATCACTTCCAGCCCCTGCTCCGGCTTGATCTTGAGCCCCGGCACCACACCCTTCCAGATGACGGCGGAAAGCACCGCCCGGTCGTCCTTCAGGTCCAGATAAACATGGCCGGAGCCCGGCCGGCTGACCCGGCCCACCTCGCCGCGCACGCGCACATGGCCGAACGTGTCTTCCACCGTCCGCTTGATGGCGGCCGAAAGCTCGGAGATCGTCAATTCGAGCAGGTTGCTGGCGGGCGGCGGGCCGGAGGCTTGAGACACAGAAAATCCTAATATTGTCAGATACTTAAATGATCCAGGCAGGTTTGTTTGCCGGAATCGCACCCCATGTTACAAGGAAGCTCACAGAAGCCAAAAAGAAGAGGCTCCGCGCCTTCTTTCAAGAAGAAAAGGTCCCTTAGATGAAGGTCCTCGTTATCGGTTCCGGCGGCCGGGAGCACGCGCTTAGCTGGGCGATTTCCAAGAGCCCCCTCCTGACCAAACTCTATTGCGCGCCGGGCAATGGCGGCATGGCCGGGGTCGGCGAATGTGTGGACCTCAAGCCGATGGATTTTACCGCCATTGTGGATTTCTGCCGGGCAGAGGCCATCGACTTCGTGGTGGTGGGGCCGGAAGATCCGCTTGCCGGCGGGCTGGTGGACGTTCTGAACGAAGCCGGGATCAAGAGCTTCGGCCCCAGCAAGGCGGCAGCCCAGCTTGAAGCCTCGAAAGGCTATACGAAGGACCTTTGCGCGGAATTCGGCATTCCCACCGCCGCCTATGCGCGCTTCGAGGCGCTGGAACCGGCGCGCGCTTATCTTAAAGACCAAGGCCTTCCCATCGTCATCAAGGCGGATGGCCTGGCCGCGGGCAAGGGTGTGATCATTCCCGAAAGCATGGAAGAAGCGGAACAGGCGCTGGAAGAAATTTTCGGCGGCAAGTTTGGCGACGCGGGCGCGCAGGTCGTGATCGAGGAATTCATGACCGGCGAGGAGGCGAGCTTTTTTGTCCTCGCAGACGGTACCGCGGCGCTGCCGCTTGCCACCGCTCAGGATCATAAACGTGTCGGCGACGGCGACACCGGTCCCAATACGGGCGGCATGGGCGCTTATTCTCCTGCCGCCATCATGACGCCTGAGATGTGCGAGCGGGTGATGCGCGAGATCGTGCAGCCGACCCTCGATGCGATGGCAAAGCGCGGCACGCCCTTCAAAGGCGTTCTTTTCGCCGGCCTGATGCTGACCGATGAGGGCCCGAAGCTTGTGGAATATAATACCCGCTTCGGCGACCCGGAATGCCAAGTGCTGATGCTGCGCCTGAAATCCGACATTCTGCCTGCGCTTATCGCCTGCCATGACGGCACGCTCGGCGGCATTGCGCTCGACTGGCATGATGAAGCGGCGCTAACCGTGGTGATGGCGGCCAAGGGCTATCCGGGCGACTATGCCAAAGGAACGGAAATACGCGGGCTCAGCGAAGTGAGCAGCGAAGACAATGTCGAGATTTTCCATGCGGGCACGCAGCTGAGGGACGGCAAGATCCTGGCGAGCGGCGGGCGCGTGCTCAATGTCACCGCGCGCGGGCAAAGCGTCTCGCAAGCGCGGGACAAGGCGTATGAAGCCACCCGCAAGATCGATTGGCCGGGCGGTTTTTGCCGGCGAGACATCGGCTGGCGCGCCATCGAACGGGAAAAAGCATCTAATAAATAAAAATACGCAACGCTTACATCAGGGAGAGAGACATGAGCGAGCAAGGGGAAGCAAGCCGCCAGGAAATGTTTTCCGGCACGAAAGAAGTGCTGGATAAACACAAGTTCGACGAAAAGCGCCTGGCCGATTACATGGAAGCCCATGTAGAGGGCTATGAAGGACCGCTCGAGGTGCGTCAGTTCAAGGGCGGGCAATCGAACCCGACCTATCAGCTCGTCACACCGAAAAAGAAATATGTGCTGCGCCGCAAGCCGCCGGGCAAGCTGCTCCCTTCCGCCCATGCCGTGGACCGGGAATACAAAGTCATCAGCGCGCTTTACGGCGCGGGCTTTCCCGTCGCGCGCACCTATTGCCTTTGTGAAGATGAAAGCGTCATTGGCACGATGTTCTACATCATGGACATGGTGGAAGGGCGCATCCTATGGGAACCGCTCCTGCCGGGCTATGAACCTGCCGAACGCCGCGCCATTTACGAAGCCAAGATCGACACGCTCGCCAAGCTGCACATGATCGACTACGAAGCGATCGGCCTTGGCGATTTCGGCAAGCCCGGCAACTACTTCGCCCGGCAGATTTCCCGCTGGTCTAAACAGTATGTTGCCTCGGAAACCGAAACGGTGACGGAGATGAACAAACTCATGGAATGGCTGCCGGAGAACATCCCCAATGACGATGCGACCAGCATCGTCCATGGCGATTACAGGCTCGACAACATGATCCTGCATCCGACCGAACCGAAAGTGATCGCCGTTCTGGACTGGGAGCTTTCGACGCTCGGCCATCCACTGGGTGATTTTACCTACCACCTGATGCAATGGGTGATGCCGGGCGGCGGAAACAGCCCCGGCACACAGAGCCTTTCCAATGCCGACCTGCCCGCGCTCGGCATTCCGACGCGCGAGGAATATACGCAGATGTATTGCGAGCGCACAGGCCGCAAAAGCATTGAAAACATCGATTATTATTTCGCGTATAACTTCTTCCGCCTTGCCGGCATCCTGCAGGGCATTGTCGGGCGCGTGCGCGACGGCACGGCCTCGAATGAAAACGCTGCACAGAATGCCGCACAGGTCCGCCCGCTTGCCGAACTTGGCTGGCATTACGCACAGCGGGCCGGCGCAAAGTAGAATTGAAAATCGCAGATCGCAAAAAATTTGCCCCCGGAGCGTCTGTTTCGGGGGTATTTTTTTGTCTTTATAAAGATTAATAGATTCTGAATCTGTAATAAAAATCAGACATTTAGTTTGCGATCTGAAAATTTGCAAGACGCAACAAACGCCGCAAATCCGCGAAAGTTCCAGGCCTTCCGCACAGGGAATTTTTTCGCCGCCTACAATCTTGTAGCCAACAAAATTTTCCTGCTAAAGAATCTTCCATGAGGGGAGCTGCATGGTGCAGCTGGGGCATGGAAAAGCTTCCAGAGATGGAAGCCGAACGTGAGGCGTACGGGACCGCCGTGCCATTAGGCACGGCAACACTCACGGTACGAAGCGGAGGAGATTACCATGCGCACGACCTTTACCCCCCTTGGGCATCCTTTGTGGCGCGCAGCGCCATTGGCCCTTGCAATTTCATTTACCCTCGCAGCCTGCGGCAGCAGCTCCGACGGCCCCGGCGCCAGTCTTGGAGATGGCGGTGGTAGCGGCGGCGGCGCATCGCCTGCGGCCGAAACGCAAGCGACCGAGAATGTTGTTCAGGACACTGCAACCGTTGTGGAAGGCGTTGGACAAACGCTATTCCTCGCAGGCATTGCCGTCAGCCAAGAAGATTTACCGATTGATCAAGAACTTCAGGATCAAACGATCCATGCGCTCGGGTCGACAGGCTCTGCTGTTTATCAAGTCAGCAAGGGGCTGGATGAGGGCGTAGGGTCACTGGGAACGAACGACAATGCGGTTGGCACAACTGCAGCAGGTGTTGCACGAGCAACGTCAAGGACTGGAGATACCGTGTCTGCTTCAGGCCGAGTTGTAGCTGCGCTCGATACACTCCCAGTTTTCATGCAAGTTGAGGAGAACTCGGGCGCCCTAACGATGATTGGTGAAAATGTCGGAGAAATCGGACTGCAGATATCGCAAGGCGCCGAGGGACTGGCCCTGCAATTCGAGGACCCCAACAGCCCTCTCGGTAGCGCAGGTGTTCAGCTGACTGCAGTAATCCGGCCGGTAGTAGCTAATTTGGAAGGCACCACCCGGAAAGTTGGTGACGCACTTGTTATCGGCCCAACGGGAAGTGGGGCCTTGGGTAAAGCTGGCGGCACAATTATAATGTTGGGCGACGAACTTGCCGCACAAAATGCTGCGTTCACAGGCATAGCACGATCCGTCCGCGGCGCTGGCGCGCTGGTCCGTGATACGGGCGGCTTCATCTCCTCCGGTGAAGGATCCGGCGGCGGCCTGACGGGCGACGGCTTGCCGACCGACACGCTGCTGGCCGCGCTGAGCGGCGGGGAAGGCGCGGGCCTTCCAACGGATGCCGTGCTCGGTCAGCTCACGGATAGCGGTTTGACGGAAGGCGGTCTTCCCACCGATCAGCTCACCGGCCTTGTCGGTGGTGAAGGCGCTGATCCCGTCACCGGCCTTGTCGGCGGACTGACGGGCGGTCTCAGCGGCGGCAGCGAAGACGGTGAGGAAGCCGATCCGGTGACCCGCCTCATCAGCGGGCTGACCGGCGGCCTTAGCGGCAGCGATCAATAGTAAGAAATAGCGCGGGCGGCAACGATACGCCGCCCGCACCGCCTGCCGGCCCCTATTCGTTGTGCCCGATTGTAAATCAGTGAAAAGCGTTATTCCAAAACCGCGCGTTAAACATACTGGTTTTGCCAATTGCAAAAAATGAAACCGGTGATTTATTAAAGAGATTGATCTTCGCGATTTATCACGGCACCATTTTTCCGGGTTCGGCTGCTTCTGTAGAGGCGGTTAGGGGTCAGCACCGGAAAGCAGGTTCTGCTCCGGATGCTGATTGTTCTGATCATTAGTGATGCAGGAGTCGGCCATGATTGAACGAAAGCAAGTTTTCCGATCTTCCCCCCTTCTTGCCGCTTTATGCGGCCTGCCTCTTCTTCTTGCAGGCTGCGCGGGCAGCACCGATTCGACCCACGCCCTTGGCGGATCGGGCACGGATAGCAGCAGCTCCAACAATAATAATGGTCCCGGCGATGGCGGGTCCGGCGGGCTGCCAGGAAGCGGCTCAGGCGGCGGATCCGGCGGCGACGAAGCGGCGACGCTTGCCACCGAAAACCTTATCCAGTCCGCAGGCGACACGACGGGCAGCATCGGCGACACGGTGACGGTGATCGGTGAAGGCATCAGCCAGCAGGAAGTTCCGCTAATCGGCGCCGTAACCAGCGGCACGGGCGGCATCATTATCGAGCTTGGCGAAGGCATCAATGCGCTGAGCACAGGCCTCAATGACGGCCTTGGAAATCTGAGCGAAAACGACAACGCGCTCGGCACCACGCTTGCCGGCGCGGCGGGCACCGCCGCTGAAACCGGTGAAGCAGTCACGGAGGCAGGCAACACGGTTACCGCGCTCAACACTCTGCCTGTCTTCATGCAGGTCGATGAGACAACCGGCGCGCTCACCAAACTCGGCGGCACCGTCGGCGATCTTGGCGGCAAGATCACACAGACCGGCAACGGTCTCGCGCTTGAGTTCACCGCCGAAGATGCACAGCTTGCCGGCCTGACAACTGAGCTGACCGGCGTCGTTCGCCCGCTTGTCATCAAAACCGAAGACACCACGCAGTCGGTCGGTGATGCTTTGGTCATCGGCCCCGCGCTTGGCGGCCTTCTCGACAAAAGCGGCGGCGCGGTGGTTGCCCTTGGCGGTGAATTGAGCGGCAAACTCGGCAATCAACATGCAGCGCTTTCAGGTCTGGGGACCACGCTCGAAAGCAGCGGCAGGCTCGTCTCGGCAACCGGCGGCTTGCTGAGCAGCGGCGAGAGCGGCGGCGGCTTGCTCTCCGGCGGGCTTTCCGACGGGCTTTCGGGCGATCTGGCCGGCAATCTGACGAGCGGCCTGACCGGTGGCTTATCGGGCGGCGATTCAGATAGTGGCGCAGGCCTCGATGGCGGTACGCAACTGCTAGGCGGTCTTACCGGCGGGCTCACCGGCACACTGACCGGCGGCAGCGGCGGTGAGAGCGGCGGCCTGCTCGGCGGCGGTCTCGATGGCGGCCTTGGCGGCGACACCGGCACAGGAGACGGTGAAGACGGCGGCGCCGTTGGCGGGTTGGTTGGCGGCCTGCTCGGCGGTCTCACAGGCGGGCTTTAAGCGCGTGATGCTCTCCACATGACACGTCTTGAAGGCGCCGGCTTTGCATGCGGAGCCGGCGCCCCTTTCGTAAAATCTGTATTATTGTATATCCAGCCATAACCGGCACAATGGTCTGGATGCGGCGACCTTGGGAGGGGGGACCGGTATGCCAAATAGGCCTATGAAACTGCGCAGCGCAGTCAATGCAAGCGCGCGCACCGTCATTGCAGGATTGCTACTCGGAGGATTGAACACGCCCGTTCTTGCCGACGACCTGCCTGCCGTCATCGACGACAAACAGCCGACAACATCGCCGCAATTGCGCGATGCGCTCGACATTCCGCTCGACCGCGAGGGAGCCGAAGTCAATCTGCCGGATGCCCAAGAAGGGTTCGATGCGGAGACGGTGATCCCCGTTTCCCATATCAAGTTCCTGGGTGGAAGCGTGTTCGACCTCGAATTGCTTGCCCAGGACCTCAAACACCTGGTGGGTAAAGAGGCTCGGCTCGCAGACCTTGCCCTAGCCGCGCGCAAGATTACACAGCGCTATCAGGAGGCAGGTTATCCACTTTCCTATGCCTATCTGCCGCAGAATAATTTCGCGGACGGTGTCGTCACCATCGTCATTGTCGAAGGCCATATCGTACGCACGGAAATTGAGATCGAGAACGAAGCGGTGGCGGAGCGCGTTGCCGATCTTGCAGACCGGCTGATCGGAGAAGTGCCGCTCACCCGCGCGACCTTCGAGCGCTATACCCAGCTTATGGAACGTATCCCCGGCGCGAAACTGACCATGCGCGCGCCGGTGCCACGCACCGCCAATGGCGCAACGACCTTGCGCGTGGAGGAAAAAGAGATCGAGCGCTTCGGTTTCGGCGGCTCGCTCGATGGCGGGGATGAAGACGATTTCCTGCTGCTCGCCAATGTCAGCACGCAAGGGCACACGCCTTTCGGTGAGCAGCTCTCCCTTGCCGCGCTCGCCCCGATCGAGGATGAAGAATATTATGCCGCCGAGTATCAGCAGGAAATCGGCACGGATGGGCTGCGCATCACGCTCAACGCCAACCGTTTCGAAGGCGAGGATGACGATCAGGTCTTCGTGCTGGGGCAGGCAATCAATGTCAATGAGGACAAGGTCCGCAATAAATACCATATCGGCCTTGCCTATCCTCTGATCCTCCGGCGGGAAAAGACGTGGAATGTCGCGGGCGGTATCGACTATTACGATGAAGAATCGAATTACACGTTCTCGCTTCCCGGCCAGCCATCGGTGCGCGCGCAGCAGGAGTTGCGGTATAACGCCGCGGAACTCAACAGCGCGCTGCGCCTCATCAGCCGGGAACGGCTGGTGGAGCTTAGCGGGGAAATCCGCCAGGGCGTCGATCTCGGCGAAAACCGCAACACGGTTTCCCTTGGCGGCGTCACCAGCCAGCAGGCAGAGGACACGGAGTTTACCCGCTTTGCCGCGAACAGCCGCTGGGCCGAGCAAATTGCCGAGCGCTGGCGCGTGACGGCGCGGGCAGCCGGCTTCTGGTCGAATGACAGGCTGCCGAGCCCGGAACGGGGCAATTATGGCGGCGCCCGTTTCGGCCGCGCCTATCCGGACGGTCAGGCGGAAGGGGATTACGGTTATGCCGGCGATGTCGAGCTGCGCTATATCCAGCCGCTCGGTATCGCCTGGCTGCAAACGTTCGAGCCTTATGTGCTGGCCGACACGGCCCATACCCGCTTCAACGACATCTCGATCGAGCACGATCTGACATCTGCGGTTGTCGGTTTCGATATATCCGATACGAAGCACTACCGGCTCGGGATCGAATATGCCTATCCGCTGGGAGATGCCGATATCGAAACCGGCTCGCGCGACGGGCGGATCAATATCCGCCTGAGCTGGAATTTCAACACCTAGCGTGTTTGGGAATCGTCTTGCCCGGTACGCTGCATGATCGTTTCCAATCCTTCGGCGGAAACGATATGCAAATCGCGCTGCGGGAACGGGAATTCGATCCCGTTTTCGTGGAAGAGATCCCAGATGCGCAACCGCGCATCGCTCATCGCATTGACCGTGCCGCTCTCCGGATCTTTCAGCCAGATGCGCAGCTCCAAATCGACGGAGCTGTCCCCGAAGCCGACAAGGCGCACAGCAGGCGGCGGGTCTTTCAATATCCGGTCGATCTCGTTCGCCGCCTCCAGCATCAGTTCCATGGCTTTGCGTACATCGGAGCGGTAGGAAATACCCACTCCGATTTTAAAGCGCACCACCTTGTCCGTGTAAGACCAGTTGATCACCTGCTGCGTGATCAGGTCTTCATTGGGAATGAGAAATTCCTTGCCGTCCCGGGTGATGATGGCGACATAGCGCGCGCCCAGCTTTTCGATCCACCCATAGGCATCCCCGATCTCGATCACATCGCCCGGCTTGATCGAACGGTCGAGCAGCAAAATGATCCCGCTAATGAGATTGGAAACGACTTTCTGCAAACCAAAGCCGATGCCGACGCCCACAGCCCCGGAGAAGACAGCAATGGCTGTGAAATCGATGCCGACACTCGTCAGCGCCACCATCCCGGCAAAGACGAGAAAGAGAATATGAATGATCTTGCCGACAAGTACGCGCGCCGAGGGCGTGATGCCGGCGAGCCGTCCCAGCCGATTTTCCAATACTCTGGCAATAAGCGCGGCCACCCACATCAGCACCGCGAATAGCAATGCAGCCTGCACGATGCCGAGCAGCGACAGGCGGAATTCACCGATGGAAAAACCCACCTGATCCATCACCCCCATCAAGGGATCGAGCCAGTCGACGATGGCAAGCGCCGTCACGCCCCAGACGAACCCGGCAAGCACCGGCGTCCAGGCGGAATCTTTCAAAATCAGGACAACGATCTTGATGATGATCCAGGCGGTCAGGAGCTTCGCCGCAATGCGGGAGATATCCGGCGAGAAACCGGTCTGCTGAAGCCCGGCATTCACCGTGCCGAGCACCAACAAGGCGGCAAGCGCCGGCACAAGTTCGGCCAGACGCTGCAGACGCAGATGCACCCAGTACCCGGCCCTGATCTTGCCGACGGTAGCTTCAAGCGGCGGCAGCGCCCATTTGCGCGCCGCCCAGAAGATAGCCGCGGCCAGGGCGATGGCGCCAAGCGCGGCGGCCATATCGAGACTGAGAAACTCCTCCCGTCCCCAAACCAGAAGACGCTCCAGCCAGGTTTCCGCCGTCCCGGCAAACTCGCTTATGGTTTCCTGATCGATATTCTCCATGCGCCTAGTCGAGCATGAGAAAAAGACCCTGTCGAGCCCTTCACGGCTGCCGGAGCCGGCTCCTTCTGCCGCAAGGGCGCCCTTGATTCTCCCAAAAGCGCAAAGCCGGTTCCGGCGAGCGGCTTTCGCCCCGTCTTCGCGCGTGCTAATTGTCCCCTAACGATATTGCAGCCTTGGAGATGGGATATGACGGAGCAGAGCCAGACGGCAGCCGCCGGAGAAATTGTCGAAGTGCGCGAGGCGCACCGCTTCGATGAGAAGAAACTGGAAGCCTTCTGCCGGGAGAATGTGGAAGGTTTTGGCGGCGAGCTGAGCGTGCGCCAGTTCCAGGGCGGTCAATCCAACCCGACGTTCCTTTTGGAGACCACCGGCCCCGGCGGCGGCACGAAATATGTGCTGCGGAAAAAACCGCCGGGCAAACTGCTCGCCAGCGCGCACCAAGTGGACCGGGAATATAAAGTCATGAAAGCGCTCGCCGCCACCGATGTGCCGGTGCCAAAAATGTATGCGCTTTGCCAGGATGCAGAGGTGATCGGCACCGACTTCTACATCATGGAGCATCTCGACGGGCGCGTGCTGCGCGACCCCACCCTGCCCGGCATGAGCCAGGCGGAACGCGCCGCCATTTACGACCAGATGAACGATGTGCTGGCACGCCTTCACAGCGTCGATCTGAAGGCGGCGGGACTGGAAGATTTCGGCAAGCCCGGTAACTATTTCGAACGCCAGATCGGGCGCTGGACGAAACAATACCGCGCCGCCCAGACCGATAATATCGAAGAGATGGAACATCTCATCGAATGGCTTCCGAAGAATATTCCCGCCGATGACAGCGTCAGCATCGCCCATGGCGATTACCGGCTGGAAAATACCATGTTCCACAAGAGTGAGCCCAAAATGATTGCCGTTCTCGACTGGGAACTGGCAACCATCGGCCATCCGCTGGCGGATCTGGCCTATAATTGCATGCTCTATCACATGGAAACGTTCTCCCAGGGAACGCTGATGAATGTGGATTTCGCCACAAGCGGCATTCCGGCGGAGAAAGACTATGTCGCCGATTATTGCCGGCGCACCGGCCGGGACGGTATCGAGAACTGGAATTTCTACCTTTCCTTCTCGATTTTCCGCCTCGCCTCCATCGTCCAAGGGGTCTACAAGCGCGGCCTCGACGGCAATGCGAGCTCGGACAAAGCGACCCAATATGGGGAAGTGGCAGGCTATCTTGCCCGCACCGCCTGGGATTTGGCCAAACGTTAAAGGGCGCGCAAGCGCGAAAGACAAGCTTTAATGAGCGGTTAAAACCGCTCACGAAGTTTTCAAGGTTCCTTTACTGCTCTTTCCGTAAGCTTCCAGGAGACCCGGAATTATTCGGGTATCGCGCGGAAAGGGGCAATCGCGTGTCGCGGAGGAATTTTCCCATACCGCCGGGCGGCATAGAACGCCGGGCGCGGACCGGTTTCCACGAGACACTCGTGGCGAATAGCGGGGACGTGTGCACCATTCTCGATGAGGACGGCGTCATCCGCTATCACAGCCCCGGTATCGCGGAAATTTTGGGCTATCCGCAAACAGCAGGGGTCGGCCTGCGCGTTACCGACATCGTTCACAAGGACGATAAGGAAAAGATCAGCGCCCGGATCGCAGAATGCCTCGCCACGCCGCACAGTACTTTCACTGAACGCTTCCGCCTGCGCCATGCCAATGGCCAGTGGCACTGGCTGGAAGGGCGCGCGCGCAACCTGATGCACGAGCCCAACATTGAGGGCCTCCTGATCGTTTCGCGCGATATCAACGAGCTCGTGCGGCTGCGCGATCATATCGAACATATCGAGTCGGAAGCGCAAATCGCACTATGGCGCTGGGAAAAGGGAAACCCTGCCCCTTTCTGGACCCCTACCCTGGCGCGCATGTTCGGTTATGAAAAACCGCCCTATTTCGAAGACGGCCGCTGGAACATCCACCTCATTCATCCGGAAGACCGGGAAAGCTCGCTCGCGCAATATCAGGAAGCAGCCGACGCGAAGCGTGCCTGGTTCGTGCGCCAGCGCATGCTTTGCGCGGACGGCACCTACCGCTATTTCGACATCCATACCTATTATGAAAGCGACCTTTCCGGTGAGGTCATAGCCGCCGCCGGCGTCATTACAGACGCTACGGACATGGTGGGCAAGGAAGAAGCGCTGCTGCGGAACGAACAGCAGAACCAGCTCATCGCCCAGCACGCCATCGATATGATCGCCCGGCACGCCCCATCGGGCGCGCTTAATTTCATCTCTCCGTCCGTCGAGCGCACACTCGGCTATACGCCGGAAGAAGCCATTCAGCACGACATTCTCGCCAATGTGCATCCCGACGACCAGGCTTCTTTCTTTGCCGGGCTCGGGGAAATGACGAAGTCCGACAAGAGCGTCACCGTGACCTTCCGCCTGCCCCATAAGGCGGGGCACTATGTTTGGCTGGAAACGACGCTGCAGCCCTTGCGCAACAGGCGGAGCGGGCGGCTGGAAGAAGTGCTTGCCATTTCCCGCGATGTGAGCGAACGCAAGCGTTATGAAAGCGAACTTCTGCGTGCCCGCGAACGGGCGGAAGCAGCCAGCCGCACCAAATCCCAGTTCCTTGCCAATATGAGCCATGAGCTGCGCACGCCGCTCAACGCCATTATCGGCTTTTCGGATATTATCCGTCAGCAGCTTTTCGGACCCATCGAGAACGAGAAATACCGCGAATATGTCGATCTCATTCACGATAGCGGCTCGCTGCTTCTGGAACTGATCAGCGACATTCTCGACATGTCGAAGATCGAAGCCGGTAAGATGCAGCTTCACATGCAACCCACTTCGATTACCGACCTTGCCGAAGCCTCGATCCGTATCATCGGCGCGCGGGCGGAAGAGAAACGGCAGAATGTGTCGCTTGCCATTCATCCTTCCGTCGAGAAGACACCGCTTATCTGTGATGAGCGCGCGGTGAAGCAAATCCTGCTCAATCTTCTCTCCAACGCCGTGAAGTTCACGCCGGAAGGCGGGGATATCGGTGTAGAGATCGTGCGGGAAGGTTCATGCATTGCAATGGAAGTCGCCGATAGCGGCATCGGTATCCCGAACGAACAATTGCCGCGCCTAACGCGTCCCTTCGAGCAAGTGGCTTCTGAATCCCATATCAGTCATGAAGGGTCCGGCCTCGGCCTTGCGCTTGTCAAAGCGCTGACCGACCTGCATGGCGGGAAACTTTCCATCGAAAGCGAGGAAGGCGAAGGCACGAAAGTGCGCGTGACCCTGCCCTTGGCCCCGACGGGTCAGCTTGATCTGCTGGATGAGCTGGGGATCAGCGTCCCTGCATCTGATTGAGCGCTTTGTCGAGCTCATCGATGACACGGGCGGCAATCGGGTCTTTCTGCATCGCCTGGTAATAGGCTTTGATGTTCGGCCCGCGCGCCAGAATATCTTCATAGCCGAACATCGGACTGATGCGCTCAGCGAAAAACAGCACAGGCACGAGCGCGCAATCGGCAAGCGTCAGCGTGTCACCCACCGCATAGGCGCTGCCGTCGAGATAAGCATTCAGCCAGCTAAGGCCTGCCTCCAGATCGCCGCAAAACTGATCGCACACGCATTCATCACGCGCCTGCGGGTTGATCTGGCCAAAGAGATGCCCCATCGGCGTCATAACATAAAGATCGGCAAGGCGGCAGAGAAGGCTCACTTCCACCCGCTCGTCGAGACCGGCCGGCATAAGCGAGGGTTCGGGAAACTTGCCTTCCAGATATTCGCAGATGATCTGGCTTTCCGGGATGATCTTTCCATCCGCATCGAGCGCCGGCACCTTGTGGATCGGCGTCAGCTTGGCAAATTCTTCGGGCGAGATGGTGCCCGGCATTTCCAGCAATTCCACATCGAGATTCTTCGCGTAAATCTGCATGCGGCAGCGCGCGGCATAGGGAGAAAGCTGGGCGTTATAAAGCTTCAGGATCATCCGGTCCTCCTGAACGGCGGGGCAGCGGCTTCTGCCGGCCAGTTCTGCAAGAGCGCTGTATCATCCCCGAATACAGCCTGACGCCAAAACGGCCGGGCTTATGTGGGCCCGGCCGTCCTGTCATTCAATAGCAATCCGCACTCACTCGGCAGCGGCTTTCAGCTGCTCACGGAATTTCTTGAATTCAAGCTGTGCGATCGTGCGGTTGTGCACTTCATCCGGACCGTCGGCCAGACGCAGCGTGCGCATGCCCGCATACATTTTTGCAAGGCCGAAGTCAGAAGTGACGCCGCCGCCGCCATGGGCCTGGATCGCATCGTCGATGACTTTCAGCGCCACGCGGGGTGCGGCCACCTTGATCATGGCGATCTCGGCACGGGCCACCTTATTGCCCACGGTGTCCATCATATAGGCCGCTTTCAGCGTCAGAAGGCGGGCCATTTCGATGTCGATACGGGCTTCGGCAACGCGCTGCTCCCAAACCGAGTGATCGGCGATCTTCTTGCCGAACGCGGTACGGGTGAGAAGACGCTGGCACATTTTTTCCAGCGCGCGCTCGGCAACGCCGATGGTGCGCATGCAGTGGTGAATACGGCCTGGTCCAAGCCGGCCTTGTGCGATCTCGAAGCCGCGGCCTTCACCCAAAAGCAGGTTCTCGGCCGGGACGCGGACATTTTCCAGGATCACTTCGGCATGGCCGTGCGGGGCATCGTCATAGCCGAAGACCGGCAGCATACGAACGATCTTGATGCCCGGTGTGTCGAGCGGCACCAGAATCTGCGACTGCTGGCGGTGCTTTTCGGCATTCGGATCGGTCTTGCCCATCACGATGGCGATTTTGCAGCGCGGATCGCCGACGCCCGAGGACCACCATTTGCGGCCGTTGATGACGTATTCATCACCGTCCCGCTCGATGCGGGTTTCGATGTTGGTGGCGTCGGAAGAAGCCACCGCCGGTTCCGTCATCAAGAAGGCGGAGCGGATCTTGCCTTCCAGCAGCGGCTCCAGCCATTCTTTCTTGTGGCGGTCGTTGCCGTAACGCTCGATCACTTCCATGTTGCCGGTGTCAGGCGCGGCGCAGTTGAAAACTTCGGACGCCCAGCCGACACGGCCCATGATTTCGCAGAGCGGCGCGTATTCAAGGTTCGTCAGCCCGCCGCCACGCTCGGATTCGGGCAGGAACAGGTTCCACAAGCCCTCTTCCTTCGCCTTGACCTTCAGATCTTCGATGATCTGCGGCACCTGCCAGCGGTCCTGGCCGAAGGCTTCCATCTGCTCGTTGTACGTCTTCTCGTTCGGATAGACATATTGGTCCATGAACCGGTTCAGCCGGTCCTGAAGTTCTTTGGTTTTATCGGAATAAGCGAATTCCATTCCGTCTCCCCTTTTGGTTATGGCGGGCGTTAGCCGCCCTGTTGCTAATGTCGATGGGCCGACCATACTCCTTCTGCCCGGCCAAATCACGCAAAAGGCGGATTCAATCCTTGTGGAAAAGAGCAAAAAAGGCGGATTTCAGCCCCGTTTATCCGCAAAAAACGCCTTAAGGAGCTCCGCCGCCTCCCGCTCGCCGATCCCGCCATAAACATCCGGGCGGTGATGGCAGGTCGCTTGGCTGAAAAACCGGGCCCCGTGATCGACGCCGCCGCCCTTCGGGTCCTCGGCGCCGTAATAGAGCCGGCGGATGCGGGCGAAGGAAATCGCGCCCGCGCACATGGCGCAGGGCTCCAGCGTCACATAAAGATCGCACCCGATCAGCCGCTCCGAGCCGAGCACGCGGGCCGCCGCACGAATGGCCAGAATTTCGGCATGAGCGGTCGGGTCTTTCTCTTCCAGCGTGCGGTTGCCCGCCGCCGCCAGAACCTCGCCTTCCGGCCCGATGATAACGGCGCCCACCGGCACCTCGCCGCGCTCTGCCGCCGCCCGTGCCTCTTCCAGGGCCCTTTCCATGGGACTGACTGCAGGGCTTACCGGAGGCTTCACGCGCATGCCCTCTTTTTCACGATACGAAACATTCAAAGACCCTGCCGTCCTCTCTCGTCTGGCGTCAAGCTTCCTGCTATGAAGAGCCTATGACAGACAAGAAGCGCCTTTCCCGGGGCAGCCCCCGCACATTCTCCAGCCGCCCAGCTGCGCCTAAAGCTGCGTTCAAGGCCGCGCCCAAACCGGCTTCGGCCAAAGGCGCGCCTGCCGCCGCCTCCGGCGCGGCAAAAGGCGCCCCCAAAAGTGAGCGCATCGCCAAGGTGCTGGCCCGTGCCGGCATTGCCTCGCGCCGGGAAGCGGAACGGCTGATCGAGGCTGGGCGAGTGTCCTTGAACGGGCAGAAGCTGACAAGCCCCGCGATCAATGTCACCCCGCGCGACAACATTGAGGTGGACGGCAAGCCCATTGCGGGCGCCGAACCCACCAAGGTCTGGCGTTATCACAAGCCCCGCGGCCTGGTGACGACCCATAAGGACCCGCAAGGACGGCCGACCGTCTTCGACGCGCTGCCCAAAACGCTGCCGCGCGTCATCTCCGTCGGCCGGCTCGATGTGAATACCGAAGGCCTTCTGCTCCTGACGAATGACGGTGAGCTTGCCCGCCATCTGGAACTGCCCTCGACCGGCTGGACACGGCGCTACCGCGTGCGCGCCTTCGGCAAGATCGATCAGGCCGCCCTCGATGCGCTCAAAGACGGCATCGAAGTGGAAGGCGTGCGCTACGGCGCCATCGAGGCGGTGCTTGACCGTCAAAAGGGCTCCAACGTCTGGATCACCATGAAGCTGAAAGAGGGCAAGAACCGGGAAGTGAAAAACGTTCTCGGCGCGCTCGGCCTCACCGTGAACCGGCTGATCCGCCTTTCCTACGGGCCTTTCCAGCTCGGCGATCTGGAAGAAGGCACGGTGCGCCAAATCCCGGCCAAGGTTCTGCGCGAGCAGATGGGCGCGGAAGGGGCGGATGTCTCCATGATCCAGGACGATGAGCCTGCCGCCGCGCGCGCCGCCTCCCGTCCCGGCACGCCCGCCCGCGCACCTTCCAAAGGCAAGCCCTACCGCAGCGGCTATAAGGGCAAGAACCCGGCGGCTGCAGGGAAAGGGCCCGCAAAGAACGCACCGGACAAAGACGCGGGCAAACCGGCGGGGCAAGGACGCCCGCGCCGCGCTTCCAAGCCCTCCCATGTAATGGACGCGCTTTTGGAAGAGACCCCGCGCGGCAAGTCCCCGTCGCGCCCGAAATCTCAAGGCAAACCGCAAGCCAAACGCCCGGCCAGAGCTCCGGTCGGATCCAAAACCGGGCAAGGCGGCAGCGATAAGAAAGGACGCCCGGATGCGCATCGTCGGCGGCGCCCTTAAGGGCCGGTCCCTGGCGGCGCCGAAAGACACGCGTATCCGCCCGACCACGGACCGCACCCGCGAATCCCTTTTCAACATCCTCGCCCATGCCGAGGCGATCGAAACCGATTTCGAAGAATTGCGGGTGCTCGATCTTTTCGCCGGCACCGGCGCACTCGGCTTCGAGGCGCTCTCGCGCGGCGCGGCTTTTGCGCTTTTCGTGGACGACCATCCCGCCTCGCGCGGCCTCATCCGCGAGAATGCGGACACGCTCGGCCTGATGGGCTGCTCGAAGATTTACCGGCGCGATGCCACAAAGCTCGGCCCCCGGCCCGGCAGTGTCGGCCCGGCCTTTCACATCGTTTTCGCCGATCCGCCTTACGGTCAGGGGCTGGGAGAGAAGGCGCTTATCAGCGCCCTTGAAGGGGACTGGCTCGCCCCCGGCGCGCTTATCGTTCTGGAAGAAGCCAAGCGGGCGGATTTTACCCCGCCCGCTGCCTTTACGCTTCTCGACCGGCGCGATTATGGCGACACGTCGCTCTTCTTCCTGCGTGCGCCGCTCGATCTTGGCGGCGGCGACTAGCCTTTAAGCCGCGCGGATTTCATCCAGGAAGACTTTCACGAACTGATCGATCTCCTCGGAGCGGACCATGAGCTGGCGCGCGCTTTCATGGGTGCGCCCGGCAAGCTCCGTCGCCTTCGAAGCGCTATCATTCACCTGGGTAAGATCGCCGACAACCTGCTCCGTGCCGCGCGCCACATCATGCACCGAGCTTGTGATATGGCTCGTGAAAGTCGATTGCTGCTCGATGGCGGCTTCGACCTCCGTCGAGACCTTACCAAGTTCCTGCATCGCCTCGCGGCTTTCGGTGATCTTCGTGACGGAGGAACCGAGCACCTTCTGCAATTGGTCGATCACGGAGCGCACTTCATCGGACGCGTTCTGCGTCTGCGTCGAAAGCGCTTTGACCTCGGAGGCGACAACGGCAAAGCCCTTGCCGAGCTCGCCCGCCCGCGCCGCCTCGATCGTGGCATTGAGTGCCAGAAGGTTCGTCTGATTGGCGATTTCGGTGATAAGCCCCATCGCCTCGGAAATCCGGTCCACGGCGCGGGTCAGCTCTTCGACCTGCTCTTCCATTTCGCGGGTGCGGGCATCGGCCTTGCGCACGGTCTCGTTGGTGCCGCGCATCAGATTGCCGATATTGGTGATGGAGGCAAGCAGCTCGTCCGAGGAGCTTGAAATCTCCCGCACATTGTCGCCCGCCGCGCGCGCGGCAGAGACGACTTCTTCCGAACGCCCTTTCGCGTCACCCACCGAATGGGACATGTCCTGCGCCGTTGCCTCCATTTCATGAACGGCCGAGGAAAGCGATTTCAGGACATCGGCAATCTGCCCATGGAAATCCTTGATAAGCGCGTCCATTTGATTGGCACGTTTTTCTTTCTGCGCGCGTTCCCGGTCAGCTTCCTCGCGCATTCCGCGCTGCTCGACAAGCGCCGCCTTGAAGCGGCCCATCGCCCCGTCGAGAAGCCCGATCTCGTCGTCACGCTCCAGCGTGCCTACCGCTACATTGAGATCGCCCTTGGAAAGCGCGTCAGCGTCCCGGCCAAGCGCGATAAGGGGCGAGGAAATATTATGCGCCGTGCGCCAGGCCATGACGCCGCAGCCGAGCGAGAGAAGGCCGCCGAGCCCCAGCGCAATCAGAATGGAGCGGGTAAAGGCGCTTTCCGCCGCACTCATTTCGCCTGTCACGTCGGCGGCAATCAACTGGCGGAACTCTTCGATGGCAGTATGAATCTCGCCGCGCTGCCGGTCGATAAGATGGGAGGTCGGCACCTGTCCGTTTTGATCGAGCCCGAGCACAATGCGCACATTGGCCTGCCAGGCGGAAACAAGACCGGCCAGTACATCTGCCTTTGCGCGCGCCTCACTGGAAACCGTCAAAGCTTTGAGCGCGTCGATGGCACCGCTCAAGGGCGCGATTTTCGTCTCGTAATTCTGCCTGATAGTCTCCGCGCTCTGGATCGTATTCATGGCGAGCACGTCGGCGACCGTTGCATCGGCCCGCTCGAATTGCCCGAGCAGGGAAAGGCTCTGGCGGGAGCTTGAAAGCCCCTTCTCCGCCGTTTCAGCCAGGCTCGAAAAGCCGCTTTGCGCGGTCCAGACGAGAGCTGCGGCAGAGAGGACTGCCAGCGCGATGACCGCGAGAACGGGCATCAGAATTTTAAATCGAACGGATTTCATATCCAGCATGGCGAGCCTCAATTCGGCAGAAGCGGGGTTGTGTTGACCGTACGGTCGGCGGTGAGCGAGAGCAGAAAGGCAATAAGCTCCTTCTGTTCGTGCTCGCTGAGGTCAACAGGCTGCATTTCATTGGCCAGCGAAGGCCGGGGAATACCGCCGGACATGTAATGGATGAGCACACTTTCCAGATCCGGCACGGAGCCGTTATGCATGAAAGGCGCGCGGTAAGTCAGATTGCGCAGGCCCGGCGTCTTGAAGGCATGCTTGGCTTTCAGCTTTGCCGGTTCGAGCGCCGCCCGGCCCTCGTCTTCCGTCGGCAGGCCGATATCGTGGAACTTGTTATCGGTGAAATTCCAGCCTGTGTGGCAGGCCGCGCAATTGGCCTTGCCGGTAAAAAGCAGGAAGCCGCGTTTTGCCTCCTCGCTGATGGCATTCTCTTCCCCGTCCACCCAGCGGTCGAAAGGCGCCCAGCCGGAAACGACCGTGCGCTCATAGGTGGCGATGGCGGTCAAAATATTCTCGCGGGTCACCCCTTCATCCGGGAAAAGCACGCCGAACCAATGCTGATATTCGGGCACCGCTTCAAGATCCGGCACGATGTCATGGAACTTGCCGTCCATTTCCGCCGGTGTGCTGATGGGGCCGGCGGCCTGCTCTTCGAGGGTCGCCGCGCGCCCGTCCCAGAAATTAGGGCTCACCCAGGCGGCGTTCAAAATCGTCGGAGAATGGCGCGGCAATTTCGTGCGCAGCGCCCCGACCGACAGGTCCACCGGCGCTTCATAGCCAAAAGAAGGGTTGTGGCAGGTCGCGCAGTTCATGTTCTTCGCACCGGAAAGACGCGGATCGAAGAACAGCATCTTGCCGAGCGTTGCGAGCTGCGGGCTATAAGGCGCGCGAGCCGGAAAAGGAATGACCTCCGGGCGCTTGAACTGCGCCTTCAATTCCTCCGGCACGGACGACTCTTGCGCCTGAAGCGCACCCGAGCCTGCGCAGACCATGGCCGCGGCCACAAAAAGACGTGTCAGAAATTTTCCTGGCATCGAAACCCCCACCCATTGGCCTTGCGCGTCCGGAACGACGGCAAGGCAAATCCCTTGGCCGCCAGCTTCCGCCGGGGAACCTTTTGCTTTCGTAAATTTTAGGAGGGCATAACAAAGATGTGATCCGATTACGGATCGATAGGAAATCCTTGCCGGGCTTTGCGTTTAGCGGCGCCCGAAAAGCCGTTCGATATCGGATAGTTTAAGTTCGACATAGGTCGGTCTGCCATGGTTGCACTGACCGGAATGGGGTGTTTCCTCCATTTCACGCAAGAGCGCGTTCATCTCTTCCCCGCTCAGCCGCCGCCCGGCGCGCACCGAACCATGACAGGCGATGGTCCCGCAGACGTCTTCCAGCCGCTCTTTAAGGGAAAGCGCCTCGTCGAGTTCGGCCAGATCATCGGCAAGATCGCGCACCAGCGCCTGCACATCGAGCTTGCCGAGAATGCCCGGCACCTCGCGCACCACCACCGCGCCCTCACCGAACGGCTCAAGCACAAAACCAAGCTCGGCCAGTTCCTCGGCCCGCGCGCAAAGGCGCTCAGCGCCGTTCCCGTCGAGATCGACGACTTCGGGAATGAGCAGCAACTGGCGCGGAATGCCGCGCGCCGCCATGGCCTTTTTCATCCGCTCATAGACAAGGCGCTCATGAGCGGCGTGCTGATCGACAATGACGATACCGTCCGCCGTCTGGGAAATCACGTAAGTGGTGTGGAGCTGGCCGCGCGCCACCCCAAGCGGATAGTCCGTGCTTTCGCCTGCTTGCTGCGGCAGAGCCGCCGGGGCGGGCTCCACACGGGCGCTCTGGCCGAGCCCCGCAAAACCGGCCTGCGCCTCAGCCTCTGGCCGGGCGGCATAGACATGAGATGCAGGCGGCGCAGAAGAAAGTGGGTGCCCCTGCCAAGACGCCGCCCTTGGCGCGTTAAAGCCCTCTTCACCGCGTGCCAATGGCTCAGGACGCAGGGCGGAGAGCGCCGTTTCGGCGACCGTGGTGGAAGCGCGGTGGCCGGCTTCGGTGAGCGCCAGGCGCAAGGCGCCTACGATCAGCCCGCGCACGAGGCCTGCATCGCGGAAACGGACTTCGGTTTTCGCGGGATGGACGTTCACATCCACTTCCGCCGTGTCGATATCGACAAAAAGCGCGACGACGGGATGGCGCTGGCGGGCGAGAAAATCTGCGTAAGCTCCGCGCACCGCACCGACAAGCAGCTTGTCGCGCACCGGGCGGCCGTTGACGAAGAGATATTGATGCTGGGCGGTACCGCGATTGAATGTCGGCAGGCCCGCAAAACCTTCCAGCCGCACCCCTTCGCGCACCGCCTCGATGGGCAGGGCGTTGAGACGAAATTCTTCACCCATGATCCCGGCAAGGCGCGCCAGCCAGCCTTCCTTGCCCGGCGCCTCGGCAGGCAGGCGCAGCAAGTGGCGCCCCTCGCTGACGAGGGTGAAGCCGATTTCCGGATGCGCCATGGCAAGACGCTTGACCGTGTCGGAGACGGCCTGGGTTTCGGCTCTGTCGGATTTCAGAAATTTCAGCCGGGCAGGCGTGGCAAAGAAAAGATCGCGCACTTCCACCCGCGTACCGATGGGTCCTGCAGCCGGTTCGGCTGCCCCCACCTTGCCGCCTTCCACCTCGATGCGGCAGGCGGTTTCATCCGCGCTCGGGCGCGAGGTGATGGCAAGCCGGGCCACCGCGCCGATGGACGGCAGCGCCTCGCCTCTGAACCCGAGGCTTGCGATATTGAGCAAATCCTCGCGGCCCGCGCCGTCCAGCTTCAGTTTGGAGGTGGCATGGCGCTGCACAGCAAGCGCGAGTTCTTCCGCATTCATGCCGCAACCATCGTCGCTGATCTGGATGAGGTTCTTGCCGCCCGCCGAAATCGTGATGTCGATATGACGTGCCCCGGCATCGATGGCGTTTTCGGTCAACTCCTTGACGGCGCTGGCCGGACGCTCGACGACCTCCCCCGCGGCGATGCGGTTGATCGTGCCTTCTGAAAGCTTGCGGATGCGACTCATGTGGCCATTGTAGCCAGATATTCGCGCGCCAGAACCTTTCCTTCTTCCACAGCTGGCTGATCGAAGGGATCGATGCCCCACATATAGCCGGTCAGGATCGTCTCGATCATGAAATGCATGAAAAGCGCGCCGAGCCCGCGCTCATCGAGGGTGGAAAGTGCGATTTCGCGCACCGGACACCCTGCCCGCGACAGGGTTTCTATGGTGGCGCGCTGCTCGGCTTCCACGAGATCGCCGATCCGGCGCCCGGCAAAAAGCTCAAGCCCGCATTCCCTGGCAAGGGCGGCGGACACCTCTGGCCCCGTGCCTGCCGCCGGGGCGGTGATGATCGTGAAGGCCTTATCTTTCGGGCCTGCCAGATAAAGCTGAAGCTGGCTGTGCTGATCGACCGGGCCGAGGCCGAAGGCCGGCAAGGTGCCGCAGCTTTCTTTGCCCAGGCTCTCCCCCCAAAGCTGGCGGTACCAGAGGCCGAATTTTTCAAGCCGGGAGATATAGGGCCAGAGAATATGGATCGCGGTTTTCTGAAAGGAAACCTGCGCATCGCAAAGCGCGGCGCCTTGAACGGGCGCGGCATCATTGCTTTCAAGCACGCCGTCCAGCACGCCAAGCGCCCCTTCGCGCACTTTGGCCCCATCGAGGCCCATCAGCCGCGCGGGCAGCAGCCCGACATTGGAGAGAACCGAAAAGCGCCCGCCAATGCCGGTGTGATGATCCAAAAGCGGAAAGCCCCGTGCTTCGGCGATCTGGCGCAGCGGGTTTTCCTTGCCCGGTTTTACCGGCTCCGTCAGCACGGCGAAATGCTGGTTCATATATTTGCCGCCGCCTGCCGCCTCAATCGCGCTCATGGCGGCAAGCATCTGCATCAGCGTTTCAGCGGTACCGCCCGATTTGGAGACGACGAGAAACCGCGTGCTGCGCAAATCGAGCCCGCCCAGCACCGCTTCCATGGACCCGGCATCGAGATTGTCGGGAAAATGAAAACGCGGGGAGTTTTGCCCCTCACCTGCCGCCGGCAAATGCCCTGCAACATTCCAGCCCGTCAGCTGCGCAAGCGCTTGCGCCCCGAGGCTGGAGCCGCCGGTGCCGAGCACCACAAGATCGGAGGTGTTTTTCAAAAGATGCGCCGCCACCTCTTCCATCGCGGCAAGATCGGCGCTTTCGCGCGCGATGGTCAGCATGGCAAGGCCGCCCTGCTTCACCTCGGCGCGCAGCCGTTTGGCAGCCTCGCTCGCCCGCGCCAGATGATCCTTGAAAACGATTTCCGGCAGGCCTGCGCTTTCAAGGCAGCGAGCGATCTCGTGGTGATATGGCAAAAAACTCATCCCGGTATGATCTTGAAGAACGGCCCCAGACGCCGTTCCTCAAAAATCCTACCCAAAAACCCCGCGTTCAGCCAGCCCGGAACGAACGCTTACTCAGCCACCACGTCATCAGCGGTTGCAGCAGCAGGCTCTATGCCTTCCGGCTGGCCGACCACCGTGACGATAAGCTCGCCCGGATGTAAGAGACGCTCCGCGACGCGGGCAATATCCTCTTTCGTCACGGCGTTGATCATCTCATTGCGCTCATCGACATAAGTGATGGGCAGGCCGCCAAGCTGCAAGCCGATAAGCTGCGCGGCGATCTTTTCGTTCGAATCGAACCGGAGGGGATAAGAGCCCGTCAGATAGGTCTTGGCATCTTCCAGCTCCGCTTCGCTGACGCCTTCTTCGGCCATCCGCGCAATTTCGGCGCGGATAATGTCCAAAGATTCGGCAACGCGGGCATTTTCCGTCGCCACCTGCCCAACATAGAGGCCGGTATGGTCGAGCGGATAGAAATAACTGACCACGGAATAGGCAAGGCCACGCTTCTCGCGCACTTCCGACATCAGCCGGGAGGTAAAGCTGCCGCCGCCCAGAATGTGGTTCATGATGAAGGCGGGAATAAAATCCGGATCGTCCCGCTTGATCCCGCCATGGCCGAAAATCGCCACGCTTTGGGGAATGTCGCGGCGGATGACCTCGGTGCGCCCTTCCGCATTCACTTTCACATCGGCAATCTCGCGCCCGTCGCGGTTTTCGGGCAAGTTGCCGAACGTGTCATCGAGCAGCTTTTTCAGCGTCTCGGCATCGATATCGCCCACGACCGCGACATGCAGATTATCGCGCGCGATGAGCCTTTTATGGGCATCTGCAATATCCGCGCGGGTAATGGCGGAAAGCGTTTCTTCCGTGCCCTTGGTGGGCCGGGCATAAGGATGACCGCCCAGCGCCGCCTCGTACCAGGCGCGCGAGGCAATATCGCCGGGATTATCGAGGTCGCGGGCGACCGCGACTTTTAGCTGATCGCGGATGCGCGCCACCGCTTCTTCATCGAAGCGCGGTTCTTCCAGCGCTTTTTTGAGCAGCCCGAATGCCGCATCCCGGTTCTCGCTCAGCGTTTTCAGCTTCACATCCAGCGTGTCGCGGTTGGCATTGAAGCCGAGCTGCACGGCAAGTTCTGCCAGAGCGCGCTGATAAGTCTGACTGTCAAGCTCGCCCGCCCCTTCATCCATGAGCGAGGCAAGCATGACCGACAGGCCTTCCTTGCCTTCCGGATCCTGGGCAGAGCCAGCATCCCAGGCCGCTTCCATGACGATAAGCGGCACCGCATGTTCTTCCACGAGCCAGGCCTCGATGCCCTTATCGCTGACAACGCGCTGAATATCGAGGGCGGAGGCCGGAACGGTATGCGCGAGAAGCAGCGCCAGCGCGCCAAGCGCCGGCACCAGCCGGGAAAAAACCTGGATCATGTATCACTCCCCGGCCGCAACGTGCCCGTGACGGACCGGCGTTTGTCGAAAATGAGGCGGGCCGCCGCCATGACGTCTTCCTTCGTGACGCCGCGCACGCGTTCGGGCCAGTCGATGACGTCTTCCACCGTGCCGCCGGTGGTCAGCGTCGTGCCGAAAATGCGGGCCATGTCTTCCTGGCTGTCACGGGCATAGGTCGCCTCGGCAAGCAGCAAGGTGCGCGCCCGCTCCAGTTCCTCATCGCTAAAGCCCTCGGCAAAGAGCCGCTCGATTTCGGCATCGAGCGCGGCTTCGGCATCTTCCAGCGAGGTGCCGGGACGCGGAGAAACATAAAGGCCGAAGCGCCCGTCATCGAGTGTCGAGCCCACGTACCAGGCGCCTGCGGAAGCGGCGACGCCCTGCTCGACCACGAGATTTTTATAAAGCCGGCTCGTCGTCCCGCCGCCGAGCAAGGTGCTCAGCAATTCGATGGCAGGCCCCGTGCGCTTTTCCGCCCGCGCATAGGAAGGGGCGAGATAATAGCGCTGCAGCACGGGCTGGCTCGCGCGCTCATCCACTAGATCGACACGGCGGGCGGCAACCGGCTGCGGCTCGCCGGGGCGCACACGCTCGGCCCGCAAGCCGCGCGAGGCGACCGCGCCATAATATTTCTCGGCAAGCGGACGCAGTTCTTCCGCCGTGATATCACCCGCGACGATCAGAATGGCGTTATCGGGGCTGTAATATTGATTGTAGAAATCGATCGCGTCTTCCGTCGTCAGCTTGGCCATCTCATGGCGCCAGCCGATCACCGGAATGCCGTAAGGATGGGACTGGTAGAGCGCCGCTTCCATCTGCTCGGCCAGAATGCTTTGCGGGTTGTTTTCGATCCGCGCCCGGCGCTCTTCCAGAATGACCCGCCGCTCGGGCATCACCACATTGTCGGAAAGCTGCAGGTCGCTCATCCGGTCCGCTTCCATCTTCATGACGATGGGCAGGCGGTCCTTGGCGACACGCTGGTAATAAGCGGTGTAATCGGAAGAGGTAAAAGCGTTTTCCTGGCCGCCATTGCGCGCAACGATTTGGGAGAACTCGCCCGGCTGCAATTCGTCCGTGCCCTTGAACATCAGATGTTCGAGGAAATGCGCGATACCGGATTTACCCGGCGCTTCATCCGCCGCGCCCACCCGGTACCAGACCATATGCGTGACGACGGGCGCGCGCGTGTCGGTAATGACGACCACATCGAGCCCATTGGCAAGGGTGAAGACTTCCGGGGCAAGCGGGCCTTCTCCCGCCCGGCGGGGCTCGGTGCTGGCCGGCAGCGGCTGCGCCGCGCTTTTAGCAGCGCCCGTTTCCTCGCTTTGCGCCGGGGCTTCAGCCTTTTCTTCCGGCGCCTCGTCACATGCGCTCAGCGCAAAGGCGAGAAGAAGCGCCGCGCCTGCATGTCTAACGGCAGGGACCGTTAAAAACCGTGCGGCGCGCGCGGGCGTCAAGGCCCCGTTTGTCATTGGAAAACTCCATTTCCTAGCATGCCCGTGAGGATGCCCGGATTCTGCCCCTCACAGCAAATGAACATTAGGAAAGATAGGCCGCCGCAGCCCGATGCCAAAATCTTGGGCCGCAAAAATAGGCACAGAAAAGCCGCGGCCCGCTCTGAGGCCCATATCGGGAAGAGAGGGACACGCGGCTTTGAAGACGTGGCAGCTTAGAAAATGCCTTCCAGCCAGCCCTTTTTGCGCGGTTCGATGTCGGCGGTCTCACCTTCCGTCACCGGCTTGCCCAGCGCTTCGTTCTGCTGCAGGCGGCGGCTTTCTTCGGCGGCATCGACCAGGCGCTCGTCGGGCGCCGTTTTTTCCTGCCAGAAGACCACTTCATCCACGAAAGTTTCGTTCTTGGCGACCAGAGCCCGGCCTTCCTCGGCAATCAGCTGGCGCACATCGGAGCTGGCATCCACCGCATCGGCGCGCTGGAGCAGCGCCTGCTCGCCGGTGGAGCGCAGCCCGCCGCTCAGTTCATCGGCCGATACCGTGGTCCGCCCGAACACGGCCCGTTCGGCCGCTTCCGTCGGGCGCAGTTCCTGCGGGCGCTGCGCGCCCGGGCGCGGCGGACGCAGCGAGAAATCCGGCGGGATGGAAAGCGGGGCTTTCGTGACGATGGAAAATTCATCCGGCGCGTCTTTGGAATAGCCGAGCGCCTCGGTAATCGAGGAGCCGCCGCAGCCGCCAAGCGCAAGCGCCAAGCCGCCCACCAGGCTCAAGCTGAAAAGACGGGATTTCGAGATAAGCATCATCACTGTCTTCCAATTATTGCCGGCAGCCCTTCAGGCCCGCCGGTTCCCCCTCAAAACAGCCTAACCCTATAAGAGTGGCCGCTTTTCGGCAACGCGCCACATGTCGCGGCTATTTTTCCGCCGAATTCGGCTCTTTGCCTGGAAAAACGGCGTCCACAAGCATAAGCCCGACACCGGCGACAATCCAGACATCGGCAATATTGAAAATATACCAGTAGAAAACGTCATCGATGTGAAAACTGAAGAAATCCGCCACCGCGCCGAATTTCACCCGGTCATAGACGTTGCCGACCGCCCCGCCGACGATCAGGCCGAGCGCCACGGCCATATAAGGCTTGGTGACGCGGGCAAGCCATAGGCCGAGCAGCACCGTGACGAGTAGCGCAAAGCCGATGAGAATCGCCCGTCCGGTCGCCGTCTGCGCCGTAAAAAGCCCGTAGCTCACGCCCTTGTTCCAGGCCATGACCAGATTGAAAAAGGGCGTTATCTCGACGGCGCCGCGCTCGGCAATGCCGTAAATATCGAGCAGCCACCATTTGGAAAGCCGGTCGCTCAAGAACCCGGCAATAGCCACGGCAAAGCCGAGGGTGGAGAGCCGGCCCCAGAAGGGCCTGATTTGCGGCAGCTTCATGCCTCGACCTTCTTGCCTTGCGCCCGCGCATCATATTCGCGCACGGCTTCCGCATCGCGGGGGCTGAGACCCGGATAGCCCGGCACGGAGCCGACTTCCGGCAGGATCTTCCAGGAGCGCTGGCATTTTTGCCCTTCCGCCCGTTTCGGCACCACGGCAACGCCGGGCACGTCCTCAAGCCGGAACGCCTCCGCCGGGCCTTCGCCTTCCAGAAGCTGCGCCTGAGAGGTGATGGAGATTTCGGCAAGATCGATGCCCTTCATCGCCTCAATCAGCTCGGGGCGGGAGACATAGACATCCGGGGCCGCTTCCAGGCTTGCGCCGATACGTTTCTCGCGCCTCTCGACCTCGAGCGCGCCCGTCACCGCGCGGCGCAGCTCGCGGATCTTTTTCCACTTCTCCGCCAAGGCCTCATCGCGCCAGCCTTCCGGCGTCTCGGGGAAGAGCTGCAAATGCACGGAGTCCGTGTCGGAGGGGAAGCGCGAGAGCCAGACTTCCTCCGCCGTAAAGCAAAGCACCGGCGCCAGCCAGACCGTCAGGCGCATGAAGAGCGCATCCAGCACCGTGCGGCAGGCACGCCGGCGCAGCGAGGAGGGCGCATCGCAATAAAGCGTGTCTTTGCGGATATCGAAATAGAAGGCGGACAGTTCCACATTCATGAAATTCGTAAGCTGATGAACGACGCGCTTGAAGTCGTAATCATTATAAGCGCGGCGCACCAGTTCATCGAGCTCGGCCAGGCGGTGCAGGATTACCCGCTCAAGCTCGGGCATATCGCCCGGCGCAACGCGTTCTTCCTCGCTGAAGCCGGAGAGATTGCCGAGCAGATAGCGGAACGTGTTGCGCAGCTTGCGGTAGGCTTCGACATTCGACTTGATGATCGTGTCGCCGATGCCGTGATCGTCCCAATAATCGGTGCTCGCCACCCAGAGGCGCAGAATGTCGGCGCCGTTCTGCTTGAAGATTTTTTCCGGCTCCACCGCATTGCCGAGCGATTTGGACATTTTGTGCCCCTGCTCGGTCAAGGTCATGCCGTGGGTGAGCACTTGTTTGTAAGGCGCATGGCCGCGCGTTGCGCAGCTTTCCAGAAGCGAGGACTGGAACCAGCCGCGGTGCTGGTCGGAACCTTCAAGATAAAGATCGGCGGGCACGGGCATGCCGCGCGCTTCCAGCACGAAGGCATGGGTCGAGCCGGAATCGAACCAGACATCGAGAATGTCCGTCACTTTCTCATAGTCCTCGGCCTTGTAATCATTGCCGAGAAAATCTTCGGACGGCCGCTCGAACCAGGCATCCGCGCCTTCTTTTTCCACCGCGAGGGCAATGCGCTCATTCACCTTTTCATCGCGCAGCAAGGAACCGTCGTCCTTTTTCACGAAAAGCGTGAGCGGCACGCCCCAGGCGCGCTGGCGCGAGAGCACCCAGTCCGGGCGCCCTTCGACCATGGAATAGATGCGGTTGCGCCCGCGGGCGGGCACAAAGCGTGTCTTGTCGATTTCGGTAAGCGCGACATCACGTAAGCGCGCGCCGCCCGCCGCCTCGATTTCCGCATCCATGGAAACGAACCACTGCGCGGTATTGCGGAAGATGAGCGGCGCTTTCGAGCGCCAGGAATGAGGATAGGAGTGGTTGAGCTTGCCGCGTGCCAGAAGACGGCCCGCATTCATCAGCTCTTCGATCACGCGTTTATTGGCGTTGCCGTCCTTGCCCTGGCGGTTGAGCACGAAACAGCCGGCGAAAAGCGGCACGTCGTCATAATAGGTGCCTTCTTCGTTCACCGTTTCGGGAATGCCCTTATAGCCGAAATTCTGCACCCAGAGCATATAGTCGTCCTGGCCGTGGCCCGGCGCGATATGCACGAAGCCCGTGCCCGTATCGTCGGTGACGAAATCACCTGCCAGCACCGGCACATCGAATTCGTAGCCCTGTCCTGCAAAGGGGTGCGCGCAGACAAGCCCTTCAAGATCGTCTGCCTTTACATCGCCCTTACGCTCGAAAGCAGCGACCTTGGCGGAAGCGAAAACACTTTCGGCCAGCGCATCGGCCAGCACGAGCTTGTCGCCCGCTTTTGCGCCATGCGCCTCGCCCGCATCGGTGACTTCATAAAGTCCGTAGGCGATGTCTTTGGAAAAAGCGACAGCGCGGTTGCCCGGAATGGTCCAGGGCGTCGTCGTCCAGATGACGATGAACGCGCCTTCAAGAGCTGCCGGTCCCTTGCGCACCGGAAACTTCACCCAGATCGTCGGCGAGCTGTGGTCCTGATATTCGACCTCGGCTTCGGCGAGCGCGGTCTTTTCCACCACCGACCACATGACCGGCTTCGAGCCTCTATAGAGTGAGCCGTTCATCAGGAATTTCTGGAACTCGCGCACGATGCCCGCTTCCGCGTCGTAAGACATGGTGAGGTAGGGATTGTCCCAGTCGCCCATGATGCCGAGACGCTTGAACTGCTCGCGCTGCACATCCACCCAGTGCTGCGCAAACTCGCGGCACTCGCGGCGGAAGTCGAGCGGCGGCACCTCGTCCTTGTTCTTGCCCTTCTTGCGGTATTTTTCCTCGATCTTCCATTCGATCGGCAGGCCGTGACAGTCCCAGCCGGGCACGTAAGCGGCGTTCTTGCCCATCATCTGCTGGGATTTGACGACGAGGTCTTTCAGCGTCTTGTTGAGCGCATGGCCGATATGAATGTCGCCATTGGCGTAAGGCGGGCCGTCATGCAGCGTGAAAGCGGGACGGTCCTTCGCTTCCTCGCGCAGGCGGGCGTAAAGGTCCAGCTTGTTCCAGCGTTCCAGCCATTCCGGCTCGCGCTGGGGAAGACCCGCGCGCATGGGAAAGTCGGTTTCAGGCAGGAACAGGGTCTCGCGGTAATCGCGCGCGCCTGCATCCTGTGCATCGCTGGAGGCGGAGGTTTTGCTGTTGCTATCGCTGGACATGATCTTAAGGGTCCTCGGACGTCTCTTTTAACGGTGGGAGCTGCGCTTTCCGGCCTCTGAAAAAGCCCTTTGGGGAGCTCCCGGCGGTGTTCTTACCCGGTTCTTACCGTTCGGCCCCTCTTGTCAGGGCCGGCGCTAACGGCAAGCCGGGCCGGTAATTCGCCCGCCTATAAGCCGCCCGCTGCTCACACTGGCGATGCGTATGGAATGCGTCCGTTTCATGGGCGTTTCATATCAGGGGCTTAAAGCGCCGTCCAGTTCGCCCGGCGCGCCATTGCCGGGGCCCGCGCCCCTCAAAGGGCGCTCAGCAGCGTGCGCGCCTTGCCGCTATCGGCGGCGATCTGGGCCTTCAGGCTCTCCAGCCCGTCGAATTTCTGCTCCGGGCGCAGGAAATCGATGAAGGAGACGGCCAGATGAGCGCCGTAAATGTCCCCTTCGAAGTCGAAAATATGCACCTCGAGCAGCACGTCCTCTTTGTCGAAGGTCGGGCGGCGGCCGACATTCGCCACCCCGTCATAGGTGCCCTTATGGGCCCCGTCCTCGATTTCCACCTTCACCGCATAGACCCCGAAGGCGGGCTCCAGATGCCCTTCCAGCGACAGATTGGCGGTCGGAAAGCCGATGGTGCGCCCGCGCTGGTCACCTTTGATCACATGGGTCTCGATGGTCCACCAATGGCCGAGCAGGTCTGCCGCGCCGCGCGGGTCTCCTTTGGCCAGCAATTCGCGGATGCGGGTGGAGGAATAGGTATCGCCGCCTTTTTTGACTTCTTCCACGATCGTCACCCCAAAGCCGAGTTCCTCGCCCATCCGGCGCAAAAGCGCCCCGTCCCCGCGCCGGCCCTTGCCGAAGCAGAAATCATAGCCGACCACGATATGGGCGGCCCCCAGGCCTTCCACCAGCACGTTGCGGACAAAATCTTCGGCCTCCATCGTCGCCATGCGCGCGTCGAAGGGGAGCGCCGCGATCTGGTCGACGCCGATCTCGCCCAACGTGCGGGTCTTCGCCCGGAAGGACATGAGGCGGAAGAAGGGCTGATCGGGGAAGAAATACTGCCTCGGATGCGGCTCGAACATCAGGACGCCGGTCGGCGCGCCCAGCTCCTTGGCGATCGCGGCGGTGCGCGCAATCACCTGCTGGTGGCCGATATGCACCCCGTCGAAATTGCCGATGGCATAGACCGCGCCTTTCAAGGCGGGCGCAATGTCATCGAAATGGCGGAGGATCTGCATCGGAGCGGCGCCTTTTAACCCGTGATCAACTATAAACTCAAACGGCTCGTCATGGGTGTTACCCATCCCGCCGCACCCGTCAAGGGCCGCAAACAAGGGTTTTTGCGCAAAACTTGTCGCAAATTCGCCCGAGCGCCCGCGCCGCGGCACTGCACCGGCCAGGAGAGCCCCGCCACTTAACCAAGTTTTAGGGGGCCTTCTCTACTTTCAGGCTCAAGAGAGGAAACGGCAGGCCCTGGGGCCGGGCGCTTTCCTGAGGGATTATTGCGGGGCTTAGAATGGGTCTGCCCCGAACTAACGGAGTACAGACATGGCCGTGGACCTGTCGATGCCTGTTCTCGTGGTCGACGATTACAAGACCATGATCCGCATCATTCGCAACCTGCTCAAGCAGCTGGGCTTCACAAATGTGGACGATGCTGCCGACGGCTCCGAAGCGCTCGCCAAGCTGCGCTCCAAGAAATACGGGCTCGTGATTTCCGACTGGAACATGGAACCCATGACCGGCTACGAGCTTCTGAAGGAAGTGCGCGCAGACGGCGATCTGTCCGCCGTGCCTTTCATCATGATCACCGCCGAATCCAAGACGGAAAACGTGATCGCGGCCAAAAAGGCCGGTGTGAACAACTACATCGTCAAGCCGTTCAACGCGGCCACGCTGAAGACGAAAATCGCCGCTGTTCTGGGCGACTTCTAAACCTTGAACGGCCCGGGCTTCCGGGCCGAAAGGTTTGGGAGGGGAGTAGTTGCTTACATAAAGGAAGGGGCTTCGTTATGGCGAAGACCGAACGCCTTGCGGATGAAACCTTCGACAGGCTCGTCGAAGAGATCAAACGCGTGCGGCCCGACACAGCCGGGCTTACCGACGTTATCAAGCTTGCCGAAATCATGGTCGGGTCGATGCAGGGCTTCTTTGCCCATCTCGACACGGCGATCTACCGCGAGCTGAAGGACATTGCCTCCTTCATCGACAATGCCAAGACCGAGATCAGCCGGCTGCAGCCTGCGCATCTGCAGTCCACGCATATTCCGCAAGCCGGACGCGAGCTTGAGGCGATCGTGCGCGCCACGGAAGATGCCACGAATTCCATCATGGAAAATGCCGAGGCCGTGCTTGCCGCCGACCCGTCGGACGCCGATGCCTATTCGGAAACCGTGACCAATGCGATGATGGAAATCATCCAGTCCTGCTCATTCCAGGACATTACGGGCCAGCGCATCAGCAAGGTCGTGGAAACGCTCAATATCATCGAAGAAAAGATCGGCGCGCTTTCCACCACGCTCGGCTCCGCCATGAGCGAGGGCGAGCCCCATGAAGAAACGGCGGCGGAGCGGCGCAAACGCGAATTGCTGCTCAACGGCCCGGCGCTTGAGGGCGAAGGCATCGACCAATCCTCGGTCGACGAACTCCTCAGTGAAGGCGGCGTCAGCCAGGAAGATATCGACTCGCTCTTCGACTGAGCGCGTTTTCCGGATTTACCAGATGAGGCGGGGCATGGCGCCAATGGCGTGCGTGCCCTCTTCTTCCATGTATTCGGCGATGCGGGCGAGCTCCGGCTGCATGACATCGCCGAAGCGCGAGGCGGCAATGCCGCCCGTCACGTAAATCACATCCACCCCTGCCTTGTTGGCGCCGGCGACATCGGTGTGAATGCCGTCGCCCACCGCCAGAACCTCGCTTTTATCGAGCGCGCGGCCCGCCAGCTCTTCCAGATGCCGGAAAGCAGCCTCATAGATCGGCGGGTGGGGCTTGCCGAAATAAAGCACCTCGCCGCCCGCCTTACGGTATTTTTCCGCCACCGCACCCGCGCAGTAAATCTGCTTTTCGCCCCTATCGACGATAATGTCGGGATTGGCGCAGATGACTTTAAGGCCGCGCGCCTTCATCTCGCCGATCAGCTCCGCGTAATCCTCCGGGGTCTCCGTCTCATCGTCCCAGAGCCCCGTCATCAGCACGAAATCGGCCTCTTCCAGGGACGTTTTTTCCAGCGCCAGCCCGTCGAAAAGCGGGTGGTCGCGGTCCGGGCCCACATGAAAAAAGCGCTTGCCGAGATCGCCGCTCGCCATCGCCTCGCGCGTCGCATCCCCCGAAGTCAGGATGCCATCGTAAGATGCGTCCGGCACGCCCATCGCCTCGAACATCTTGACGACCGGCCCATGCGGGCGCGGGGCATTGGAGAGAAAGAGCACGATGCCGCCCGCTTTCCGGTAGGCCTCCAGCGCCTCGCAGACGCCTGGATAAGGCGCGCGGCCATTATGAAGGACACCCCAGACATCGCAGAGAAGGGCGCTGTAGCGCCCGGCCAGCGCGGAAAGTCCGGGGATGAGGGATAAAGATGCGTGCTCTGTGCTCATGGCGCCGGAGTTAAGCGGCCCAAGGCCAAAGGTCAACCGAAAAGGCCCAAAGAGAAAGGGCGGGATGTCCCCGCCCTTTTCCTGAAACCTTTATGGCGCCGGCGCTTAGGCGGCGATCATGTCCCGGCGCACGGGGCGCGGGCGGGAGAAGAGATAGCCCTGGCCGTAGTCGATATCGAAATCGAGCAGGTCGATCACCGTGCGCTCGTCCTCGATGCGCTCGGCGATGAGCGAGAGACCATTGCGGCGCAGCAACTCTTTCAGGTCTTCCGGGTGAATGTCGCCCAGAAGTTCCGTCTCGCTCATGGAGGCGTTGAAGAGCAACTCCGCGCCCACTTTCACGAAGCGGAAACCGAGGCCGTGCAGCTCGTGGAAATCCATGCGCAGATGGTCAATCTTGTCCATGGAAAGGTGGAACCCGGCGCTTGCCAGATCGCGCAGATTTTCCATTTCCATGACACCGGCATTCAGCATCGTGTCCTGGGCAATCTCGAAGACCAGCTTGCCGGTCAGCTCCTGCGTGCTGCGCAGATAGTCGATGAATTGCGGGAAGAATTCCGTATCCGACAGCGTGTCGGAGGAAATGTTGCAGAAGATCGGCGTGTCCTTGCCGCGCTTCGACATTTGCCGCACCACCTGAACCGAGCGCAGAAGCTGCATATTGTCGATGATCGGCATCAGTCCGGCGGGCGCAGCCACGCGGATATAATCGGCCGGCATGATCACTTCGCCGCGCGGGCCGCGCAGGCGCGTCAGGCCTTCATAATAGCAGGTCTGGCGCTGGGGCAGATTGACGACGGGTTGGAGGTAAAGATCGAGCCGGTTTTTCTCCAGCGCTTCCTTGATGACGTCGAGCAGTTCGGCATCGGTATAAAGCGGGGGCTGCGTGTCGTTGCTGACAAGCTGCAGCGAGGGACGCTCGCGCCCTTGCAGTTTGGTGCCGAGATCGAAATGAGTTTCGCCTGCATCCTGGCCCGCCTCCGGCTTACCCGGCACGAGTTTCGAGAAATCGGCGGCACTATTTTCCTGCGCTGCGCCGGCAGCCACGTCTTCTTCAACGTCCGCTTCCACGCGCTCTTCGTTCTGCGCGGCGGGGCGGCGCTCAAGCTCTTCGGCAAGCTGGGCGACACGTTCCTGGAGCCCGCGCACATTCAAGCTGATGGCTTCGTCCTCGCCTTCTTCCGAATGGGCGCCTGCTTCCAGAAGTTCGGCGAGTTTTTCTTCGGTGATTTCAAGATCGCGGCTGATGCTGTTCGTATAGGCGATCAACTCGTCCATCCGGCGCTGCTCGACGCGGCGCGCGGTCATGGTCTGGATGAGCCCCATCACCAAAAACACCTGAAAACCGGCCAGCCAGGCAAACGGCCCCTGGAGCCCACCATATTGAATAAGGGCGGCAGAAGAGGCTGCGGCAACAAGCGCGTAAATGGCGATCAAAAGCACATCGACAAACCTGGGCATGGGCGTGTGGCTCTCTGTTAGACGGGTCGCGGCAAGAAGGACTTCGCTTGTAGCTAAGATGCCAGTCCCCGGTTGACAAAGAGTTAACCCTAAAGCCGGGTTAAGAGATTTCCGGCATATGGGCGAGCCGGTTGAGGCGCTTCCAATGAAAACGGTAAAAATGCGACGGAGGCGCCATCTGGCGGGCATTTGCGGGCACGGCGAGAGCCGCTTTCAGCCAGGCTTTTTCCGCCTCTTCCGCGCGGCGCCAGTGCCGGGCCGTTAACGCTTCAAGGGCACCCTCATCCGCCCCGCGCCCGAGCGCGCCGGCCACCTCATCCATGAAATTTTCTTCTAGCCGGTCCCGCTCCCCGGCGTATGCGGCAAGGCGAGGCCCGTAATTTTCCAGGACCGCCCGGTGGAGCTTTTCATGCCGCCACCAAAGCGCCGCTTCTTCATAGCGCCCGCCTGGCACCGGCCCGAAATCCGGCAGGCCGATCCCCTCCGAGCCCGGACCGAAAAAGACCGGCTTGAAAATCCCCGTATCGGGAGCGGAGGTGCCCGTCACCCAGTGCAGCATGCGCCCGTTCCAGATTTCCGTGATCCAGGACGACGTGGTCTGGCCGAATTTACGCACCGGCCCGAAAGAGGCATGGGCGCAGACGCTGCCGCCCAATAGCCCGTCCGGCTGCCAGTGGCGCTGGCGGGCGGCGCGGGGGCCATGATCGCGCAGCACGCCCATCACATGGTGGGCCTCGATATGGGGCGCTTTGGGGCCGAGAAGATCGCGCGTGCGGCAGCCGCGTTCATAGCCCGTCGCGAAACGCGAGCGCAGCCGGTCGCCGTAAGCCTCGGCAAAATCGAAGGGGGTCTTTTCCCCGGCCCAGCCCTTGGCGCGGGCCTGCGCGATCAGCCCGTCGCTCATCCGCTCGTATTCGGTGCCCACCGTATAGGCATTGGAGATGGTGCGCACATCCCCCGCCCGCTCCAGCACAAAGTCACGGCCCACCGTTTCCAGCACGAAGGCGGTGCCGCCCGCATCGGCGATCAAAAACGCGTTATGATATTCGAAATGGCCGTTATGGCCGCAATTGCCGCCCTGACCGTATTGAGCAAGAAGCGAGGTGATCACTTCCACCGCTTCTTCCGCGCTCGCCGCCCGCTCGAGGCCGAGACGCAACAAGTCCATGCCAATCAGCGCCGGTTCTTTTTGCGGCTTCAGTTTGGAAAAGACCGCCTCGTTGCCGATCAGGACCCCATGCTCGTTGACGCCCATTTCCGCGCCCCACATCCAATAGGGCCGGGAGAGCAGCACCGCGTGCGTGCGCTCTACCTGGGGAATGGAAATATAGGTGCAGGCAAGCTCGCTGCCCGGCGCGTGGGTTTGCGCGGGCGCATGAAAGAGATACTGCGCCTCATTCGCCTCCCTGTCGGAGTTTTTTGCGAATATCAGCGTGCCGTTTTTCGTGACTGGCGGGCGCGCTACCATCGTGTCACACATAAGATCCTCCCTTGCCCCGGATAGATAAACTGCAGGACGAGCCAAAGAGCAAGCCATGAGACAACACAATGAAGATAGCGCAGAAGCGAGCCCTCCGGAAAAAGAGAGCAGCTACTGGGTCTTCGGTTATGGCTCCTTGATGTGGGACCCGCGCGTGCCGGTGCAGAAAATGCTGGCCGGCACCGTGCAAGGCTGGCACCGGCGCTTTTCCATGGTCAAAACCACGACCTGGGGCTCGCCGGAAAGGCCGGGCCTTGCCGCCGGTCTTCACCCTGGCGGCTATACGACCGGCTTCGGCATCAAGATCGCGGCGAAGGACTGGCCGGAAGCGGAAGCCGCGCTCGATTACCGCGAGCGCCATTACCTGCGCCGCTGGGTGACGCTGCACGGGCAGGACGGGCGGCTTTACCGGGCGCTCACTTACATTGCCCATCCGAATTCCGGCGCCTTTCTGCCCGACCTGCCGCTTGAAGAAACCCGTGAGCGCTATTTGACCGGGGAAGGCACGCTCGGGAGCACGCGCTTTTATATCGAAGAGACGGCCCGCCAGCTTGCTTCCAAAGGCTATGGGCGCACCGACGCTCATGCGCTTTTAGCGCGCCTTGCCGCATCCCTCTGAGCCCCTTTTCTCCCGGCGCGCGCCTGCTAGACTTGGGTCAACCAAAAGTCATCAGGAGGCTTTCTATGAGTGCCCATCAGTTTGAATTCCGCACCATTACGGGTGCCGCCCTGCCTCTTTCCGATTATGCGGACAATGTGCTCCTCATCGTGAACACCGCAAGCCAATGCGGCTTTACCCCGCAATATAAAGATCTGGAAGGGCTCTGGTCGCGCTATCAGGGGCGTGGGCTGACGGTGATCGGCGTGCCCTGCAACGATTTCGGCGGGCAGGAGCCGGGCAATGAGCGGGAGATCGCCAGCTTCTGCGAAGTGAATTACTCCGTCACCTTTCCGCTCACCGCCAAGGAAAGCATTATCGGCACGGATGCCCATCCCTTTTACAATTGGGTGCGCGAGCAGGCAGGCGAGGACGCGCTGCCGAAATGGAACTTCCATAAATATCTGATCGCGCCGGATGGCAGCTTGGCCCAGTCCTACCCAAGCAAGGTGAACCCGCTCAGCGAGGCGCTGATCCAGGAAATCGAGGCGCTGCTGAAATAGGTTTTCAGGCCGCAGGCTTTAAGCGGCGGGCCGGGCGCGCAGCCGCGCGAAGGCAGCGCCCGCCCAAAGCTTGCGGAGAAGCGGCACCACGGCAAACCCGACCCCGGTCGCCGCCACCCACCAGGCCGGGCGCACCGAATAGGTGAAGTCGAGATTGGCCTCCAGTACCCGCAGCGGCGGAATGCCCGTTGCCAGCGCGTACCAGGCAAATTCCAGCGCCGCCGCGCCGAGCCCGCCGATAAGCGCAATCGCGGCAAGGACGAGCGGCGAGGTCAGATCGAATTTCCATTTCTGCGCCTGGCGGTAACTCATGAGCAGCACGAAGAACCCGGCCATGAGCACGGCTTCGGACACATCCGACTTTGCCTGCATGAAGAAATGCAGCCCGCCCAGAATGGCAATGGCGTAAGTGAGCTTGTGAAGCCGGTTCCAATTGGGGCCCATGCGCTTGATCATGGCATCGGTCGAGGTGAGCCCCAGCGCGCCCATGGCAAGCAGCGCCAGAAAACCGATAGTCAGATAGACGCGCAGCACGACCTCGCTTGCGACTTTTCCCAGATCGAATGCCTGATCGGCAACATAGAGCCCGAGATGGGCGAGACCGTAAGCCAAGGCGGCAAGGCCGAGCATACGGCGCAGATTGATCAATTTGGAATAATGAAAGATGCGCCGGGCGGGCGTGACGAGAAGAGAGAGAAAAAGAAAGCGGATCGTCCAGAGCCCGGTTTCATGGAGCACATGGGTCAGCGGCTTCGTGCCGAGAAGATCCTGCGAGAACCCGAAGACAAGCCAAAGCCCCGGCGCGCAGAGGCCGAGAAAAACCGTCAGCTTAAGGAGCGACAGTTTGCCATTCCGCTCCGTCCAGGGGAGCGCGGCCAGAAGTTTCGGGCGGGAGATCGCAAAGGCGGATCGTTGCATCGGGGCACCATGGGTTTTCTCAAGACCCCCTTGAGATAAACCTCTTGCCCGAAAGATCAGCTAACACAGGATCAAGCCTCGGTGAAAAACCCGTGAGAAAGATGAACGAAAAGCAAGAAACCGGCCCCGCAAACGCGGCGCCGGTTTCCTTAACTGCTCTTCCCCTGAGGCGTTACGCCGTCAGCGGAGAGATTTTGATTTCCACGCGGCGGTTCTGCTCGCGGCCCGCCGCCGTGTCATTGGTGGCGATGGGCTGGCTTTCGCCCATGCCCTGCACGAGCAGGCGCTGGCCGTTCACGCCCTGGCCAACGAGATATTGCGCAACCGACTGCGCGCGGCGCTGGGAAAGCTGCTGGTTATATTGCGCCGAGCCGGTGCTGTCCGTGTGACCGTAAATATCGACCAGTGTGCGGTCATATTCCTGCAGCACCAGGGCAACGGAATTCAGCACTTCATAGAAGCGCGCATTCACATCCGAAGAATCGGTGGCGAAGGTGACATTACCGGGCATGTTGAGAATGATGTTCTCGCCCACCCGCGTGACGGAGACGCCGGAGGCGCGCAGCCGCTGGCGCAGCGCCGCTTCCTGCTGGTCCATGTAATAGCCGATCGCCCCGCCGCCCAATGCGCCGACGCCCGCGCCGATGAGCGCGCGTTTACGCCGGTCGTCGGAACTGCCTTTGCCGATGAGATAGCCGCCGAGGGCACCTGCCACCGCGCCGATGCCTGCGCCGATCGTCGTGTTGTTGACGCCTTGTTCCCCGGTATATGGATCCTGGGACGTGCACGCGGTAAGGGCGAAAGCCGCCGCAACCAGCATAATGGACAAACGCTTCATTGTTTCCCTCTCAGGTTTTTTTTGAAAACCGGGCCGCTCATCCCCATCCAGCCCACGCAAAATCTGTCAGCGGCGGCAATTCTGGTGTACAAACAGCCCAAACACGTACCCTGCGTAAAGCCTAGCAGATAAGTTCTGGCAGGAGAACAGCGCTTTCTCCATGGACTGGACGCCAAGAAGGGCAAGCGCGGGGAACGGAAAAAGCAACGGATAGGGAGGATATCTCATGGAACTTTTCGATTTGAAGGGCAAGGTCGCGCTCGTTACCGGCTCGACCAAGGGCATTGGCAAAGCCATCGTCACGCGCATGGCCGAACATGGCGCAAAAGTCGTCGTCTCCAGCCGCAAGGCCGATGCCTGCGATGAGGTTGCCGCCGAAATCAACGCCAAATATCCGGGCCAGGCCATCGCCATCCCCTGCAACATCGCCGACAAGGCGCAGCTGCAGAACCTCGTCGACAAAACCAACGAAGCCTTCGGCAAAATCGACGTGCTGGTGTGCAACGCGGCGGTGAACCCTTATTTCGGTCCCTCGAAAGACATTCCCGACGAAGCCTTCGACCGGATCATGTCGTCCAACGTGAAAAGCAATCACTGGCTCTGCCACATGGTGCTGCCGCAAATGCAGGAGCGCAAAGACGGCTCGATCATCATCATCTCGTCGATCGGCGGGCTGCACGGCTCTTCCATCATCGGCGCCTATTGCATTTCCAAGGCTGCCGACTTCCAGCTCGCACGCAATCTCTCGGTGGAATTCGGCAAGGACAATGTCCGCGTCAATTGCATCGCGCCGGGCCTCATCCAGACCTATTTCGCCAAGGCGCTCTGGGACGATCCGGATATCCTGAAACAATCCACCGCCTCCGCGCCCTTGAAGCGCATCGGCCAGCCGGACGAGATTGCCGGCGCCGCCGTTTTCCTTGCCTCCAAGGCCGGGGCCTTCATGACCGGCCAGCAAATGGTGATCGATGGCGGGGTCATGATTTCCTGACGCCGCCCTCGCCTCCCGCCGCGCCGCGGCTTGCGCAACTAAAGCAAGGATAAGAGAGATGAAATCTGTCGTTATCACCGGTGTCTCCACCGGCATTGGCCGCGGGGCAACGCGGGTTCTCACCCAAAAGGGCTTTCACGTCTTCGGCTCGGTGCGCAAGGAAGCCGATGCCGAGGCGCTGAAGGCCGAGTTCGGCGACAAGGTGACGCCGCTCATTTTCGATGTCTGCGATGAAGCAGCCATCCGCAAGGCGGCCGATCAGGTGCGCGCGGCGCTCAAAGGCGAAACCCTTGCCGGGCTCGTCAACAATGCGGGCATCGCCGTCTCCGGGCCGCTTCTCGAGCTCGACGTGGAAGAGATGCGCCGGCAGATGGAAATCAACGTCACCGGCCCCTTTCTCGTCACCCAGGCTTTCGCCCCGCTGCTCGGCGCCGATCCTTCCCTGAAAGGCGAGCCGGGGCGCATCGTCAATATCAGCTCGGCGGCGGGCGTGCGCGCCATGCCGTTTCTCGGGCCTTACTCGGCCTCGAAATTCGCCATCGAGGGCTATTCAGAAGCGCTGCGCCGGGAGATGATGCTCTTCGGCATCGATGTCGTCATTATCGGGCCGGGGCCGGTCAAAACCGCGATCTGGGACAAGGCCGAGGAGATCGACATCACCCCTTACGGCAACTCGCCCTATCTGCCGATCCTGCAGAAGTTCCAAAAAATGTTCATCGGCCAGGGGCGAAACGGTCTCAGCGCGGAAAAACTCGGCGAACTCATTCATGAAGCGCTGACCACGCCGAAGCCCAAAACCCGCTATGCGGCGGTGAAAGGCCGTTTCGTGGAAAAACTCGTCACCGCGGTTTTGCCGCGCCGCTCGCTCGACAAGCTGATCGCCAAACAGCTGGGCCTTACGCCTGCCGCCAAATCCTGAGGCGTCAATAAACCACCAGCACTTTCAGCGGGCCTGAGGGCGTGAAATTTTCATATGCGGCGGCGTAAGTGCCTTTGCCATTGTCTTTCACGCCTTTCATGCAGGTGAAAAGCGCCGCCTCATTGTCGGCAGGGTTCATCACCAGATTGAACATGGCGATGGGAGCATTCACCGTTTCCAGGTCGTATTCGATTTCCTGAGCGAAGAGCGGACGGCGGCGCTTGCGCAGCGAGCGCGTGTTCTTGCCCTCCAGCATTCCCATGCTTTCATCGCTAATGCAGTATTTTTCCGCCAGAAGCCCGCTCACCTGAAAATAGTCTTGCGCGTTGAGGGGCCGGTAGCTGTGCTCGATCTTGACGATGTCATTGACCGGAAAGCGCTGGCGGTAAACGTAGTGGCGCGCAAGCGACCAGCGCGGCCCTTCATCCGCCATCCCTTCCCGTCCGAGAATGCCGCTTGAAACAAGCGATTTGCGCTGAAGAGGGCCCAGCCTGCCGAGAGAATTTTTTATTTCAGTCAGGTCTGTGGTCAGCGGAATATCCGCGCGGCGCAGCTCGCCCGTCACATCAAGCAGCGTGCCGTCGATATCCTTCAAAATGGCCCTCGGGCGCGCTTCAAGTTCGGGAAAGCGCCGGTCCGCCGACAGCGTGAAATCGATCGCCTGCCGGCTGAGCACATCCTCTTGCTTGCTGCCTGCCACAGGCTGCGGCGGCAGAGAAAAACGCACCTCCTTTTCCACCGCCTCGCCGCTCATATTCTGAAACTGATAGCGCGCTTCGATGATGGCGGGGGTGAGAATGAGATCGAGACGGGAAAGATGCACCGGGCCCGGCTCTTCCACGGCAATGCCGCCAAGCGGCACCGGCGCTTCAGCGCGCGCCTTAGCGCCCGCCGAAAGGACGCAAAAAGCCCCTGCGGTTAAAAGGCCAAATAAGACCCCTGCCGCTTTGAAACGTCTCTGCCCGATCCTCATTGCGCTTCCCCCGCTGCCTGCCGGTCAGCATAGAGCCCCATGCCTAAGAGGCCGTTAGCTGCCGGTTTATGGCCGGTTTTATACGTCTTTGCGGGGCGAAGGGCCAATCGGGCAAAAAAGAACCCCCGGCGGGGGGAGATGACCGGGGGCTCAAGACTTTTTAAGACCGCGCATCGAGGGGGAGGGAATATGCAGGGAGGGGGGCCTGCATCTTTGCGGTCTATCCCCGTCTCCGGGAACACCTCCGATATGGTGCTTCCCGTTGCCGTTACAAGCGGCTGAAACCGCGCGGGCTATGACAAGTTGACGCAGCCCGCGCGGCCCCGTGTTCGGGTGTTATGCCACCGCGTCGAGCGCCTTTTTGAAGCGCTCGAACAGCTCGCCCATCTGGGCTTCTTCGATGATGAGCGGCGGCGAGAAGGCGATCGTGTCGCCGGAAACGCGCACCATGATGTTCTGCTCATGGAAGGCGTTGCACATCGCATCATAGCCGCGCTTGCCCATCAGCCCTTCGACGGGCGCAAGGTCGAAAGCGGCAACCATGCCGATGGTGCGGATATCGAGCACGAGGGGATGGCCTTTGAGCGTGAAGGCGGCATCGGCAAAGGCCGCCTCATTCGCCCGCGCCTGCTCGAAAAGGCCCTCTTCGCGGTAAAGCTCGAACGTGGCAAGCGCCGCGGCCATGGCCAGCGGGTGGCCGGAGTAGGTATAGCCGTGGAAAAGATCGATCATGTGATCGGGGCCGGACTGGAACGCCTCATAGACATGGCGGCCCACCATCGCCCCGCCCATGGGCACGGCAGCGCTCGTGACGCCTTTGGCGAAGGTCATGATATCGGGCGTCACGCCGAACCGCTCCGCCGCCGTGGCATGGCCGAGGCGGCCGAAGCCGGTGATCACCTCATCGAAGATCAGAAGAATGCCGTGCTTGTCGCAAAGCTCGCGCAGGCGCTTCAGATAGCCCTGCGGCGGCGGCAACGCGCCGGTGGAGCCCGCCATGGGCTCGACGATGACCGCGGCAATGGTGGAGGCATCATGCAGATCGACAAGCCGCTGCAGCTCGTCGGCCAGATGCGCGCCCCATTCCGGCTCGCCCCGCGTGAAGGCCTGTTCGGCGCGGTTATAGGTATGGGGCAGATGATCGACGCCCGGCAGAAGCGAGCCGTAGAATTTGCGGTTGGGCGACATGCCGCCCACCGAAATACCGCCGAAGCCAACGCCGTGATAGCCGCGTTCCCGGCCGATGAGGCGCGTGCGCGAGGCCTCGCCATTCGCCCGGTGATAGGCGATTGCCATTTTCAGCGCGGTGTCGGCGGCCTCGGAGCCTGAATTACAGAAGAAGGCGTAATCGAGCCCTTCCGGCGTCATCGCGACGAGCTGGTTTGCCACCTCGAAGGCTTTCGGATGGGAGAACTGGAAAGAGGGCGCGAAATCGAGCTCGGCGGCCTGGGCCTGAATGGCGGAGACGATCTTGTCCCGGCAATGGCCGGCATTGGCACACCAAAGCCCGGCGGTGCCGTCCAGCACCGGCGTGCCGTCCGGCTTGAAGTAATGCATGTCCTTGGCGCGGGCGACGAGGCGCGGGTCGCGCTTGAAATGACGGTTCGGGGTGAATGGCAGCCAGAGCGATTCAAGATCGTTTGGCGCTTTGGCGTGCGTGGCCGCGGCCTCCGTTTGAGACATGGGGCAGGCTCCCTAGATCGGTAGATTAACTTAAACAATTGAACGCCCCAGCCTCCCTCCCCGCAAGGAAAAGGGACTGGATATTTCTTTCTATCGCTTAGTATATTAACCGGTATGAAGAAAGACCACCGTATCGCGCATGGCGCACAGCAAGCCCGGGAAGACATTTCCCTTCCCGAAGTGGGGCCCCGCCTCAGGGCTTTGAGAAAAATGTACGGCTTTTCCCAGCGCGAGCTTGCGAAACGGGCCGGCGTGACGAACGGCACGATCTCGCTGATCGAGCAGGAGCGCATCAGCCCGTCCATCGGCTCCTTGAAGCGGGTGCTGGACGGCTTCCCGATTTCCTTTACCGATTTTCTGACCGTCGATCTTCAGCCCAAGCGCCCGGTCTTTTACGAGCGCAAAGACCTGAAAGAGATTGCGGGCGGCGCGCCGATTTCCTTCAAGCTTGTGGGCAAGGACACAAGCGACCGCTCGATCCAGATGATGCATGAGCGCTATGAGCCGGGCGCGGATACGGGCGAGGAGATGCTCTCGCATATGGGCGAGGAAACCGGGATCGTCGTTTCCGGCGAAATCGTGCTGACGGTTGGCGGGGAAACCCGCGTGCTCGGACCCGGCGAGGCCTATTATTTCGATAGCCGCCTGCCCCACCGCTTCCGCAATCTCGGCCAGGCCGAATGCGTGATCATTTCCGCCTGCACGCCGCCGAGCTTCTAGCCCTTAGAAAGGTTAGGCGGAAGCCGCTTTTGCCTGATGCACCTTCACGGAAGCGGGCGGCTTTGAGAAAGCTGGCTCATCGGCGCTGAGTGCGGCAAGCGCTTCTTCCCGATCCGCCATACTGAAAGCGCCGGTCGTCAGGCAGAACTCGACGAAATTGCCGTTCGGGTCTTTGGTATAGATCGAGTGGCACCAATTATGGTCGATCTCCAGAACGTCGAGCCCGGCGGCGCGCCATTTCTCCCGCCGCCGTTCAAGCTCCGCCCTGTCCTTCACATCGAAGGAAATATGATTGATGTGATCGGGCACGCCGGCGGCTTTCGACAGGTTCGTTTCGAAGCCTTCCGTTCCCGGCACATCATGCAGCTCCCAGAAGGCGATGAACTTGCTGTCATCTTCCATCCGGTAGAAGAAATGCTTCGCCCAGCCGCCTTCGGGCGCCGGGCCGATTTCGACTTTCACCAGCTCGAATTCCATCACCCCTTCGTAAAAGGCGTGAACGGCTTTCATGTCGCGGGCGGCAAGCGCCAGATGGTGATATCCCATTTCCTCACTCCTTCTTGCCGTGATCGGCCATGCTCATCACATCGTTGGAGGCGCCTTCGGGCGCGGCGATCTCCACTACGCGCTCATCCACGTCGTCATATTCCAGGCGCAGCGCGCGGGACATGGTGGCATGCATGTCATAGGTCGCGGTGATGTAGGTCAGCTCCAGAATTTCCTCATCGGAAAGATGCGCTTTCAGCGCTGCGAACACCGCCTCCGGCACGCGCCCGCTTTGCAGGACAAGGCAGTCCGTATAGGCGAGCACCGCCCGCTCCAGCGGACTGAAGACATCGGCGATCTGCCAGTGGGGGATCGCCTCGATCTGCGCTTCCGTCAGCCCCACATCGCGGCAAGCTTTGCAATGCTGCGAGAAAACGAATTGCGAGCCCCGGGCAAAGCCCGCCCGGATCTGCCCGAGCTCGCGCAGCTTCGGATCGATCTTGCGCTCCGGGCTCCGGTAGAACTGAAACCCTTCCAGCGTGTGCTTGAAAGCATCGGGCACCAGCGCGAAGACGGTCCACCAATTGCCGGGCGTGCCCGTGGCGGTGCCCGGCTGCTTCACCGGGTCGCGCTTGCCGAACAAAACCTCATAGAGTTTTTGGGCAAGGGGATCTGCATCCGCCTTTGCCACTTGCCTCAAACGCGGCATTCTTCCTCCCCGCCCCGCTTTTTGCGCGGGGCCATTGCATCCTCACGAAAAACGTAAGATAAACTGACGATTGACTCAAGCGGAGAAGTTTATGGTGCAGGCCGAGCCGGAAGAAAGACAGCCTGGGATGCTGATGGCGCTGCTGCTCGCCCGCTTCATGTGGTTCGACGGCGCCTTGCAGGAGAGCCTGGAGGCGCGCGGCTGGGGCGGCGTGCGGCGGCTTGAATCCATGACCATGATCTATGTGCAATCGGGCGTGCAGCGCCCGAGCGCCCTTGCCCGGCTGATCGGCGTGACGCGCCAGTCCATGCACACGGCGCTGAAAGAGCTGGAAGAAAAAAACCTCATCCGCCTGGTGCCCGACCCGGAGGACAAACGCTGCAAGATTGTGGAATTTGCCCCGGAGGGCGCGCCGATGCGCGAGGAAGCCGCTTCCATTTTGAGCGGGCTTGAAAAAAGACTGGAAGAGAATCTGGGTGCCGCGCCGCTCAGCGAGCTGCGCTTCATCCTGAATGCCGATTGGGGCGAGCCACGCGCCAAGGCCCGCGCCGGGGAGAGATGACATGACCAAAACACTGGACGCCCTTTTAAAAGAAGACGGCCTCATCCTTGCCCCCGGCGCTTATGACGCGCTCTCGGCGCGCATCGCCCGGCAGGCCGGGGCAAAGGCGGTTTATCTTTCCGGCTTTTCAGTGGCCGGTTCCGCCCTCGGCCTGCCCGATATCGGTCTGATGAGCGCCGCGGAAATGACCGAGCGCGTGCGAGCCATGGCAGAGGCCGCAGGCCCCGCCCCGCTGATTGCGGACGGGGACAACGGCCATGGCGGGCCCTTGCAGACCGCGCGGCTGACGGCAGCCTATGAACAGGCCGGGGCGGCCGCCATTCAATTGGAAGACCAGGCGCTGCCCAAACGCTGCGGGCATATGGAAAACAAAGAAGTCATCGGCAAGGAGGCGGCGGCCGCGAAAATCCGCGCGGCGGTGGAAGCGCGCCGCTCCCCCGCCTTCAAGATCATGGCGCGCACGGATGCGCGCGCGCCGCTCGGCCTCGATGAAGCGTTGCGACGGGGCGAGGCTTTTCTGGAAGCGGGCGCAGATATTCTTTTCATCGAGGCCCCGCAAAGCCTGGAGGAGATGGAAAAGATCGCCGCCACTTTCAAAGGCGCCGCGCTTACCGCGAATATGGTCGAGGACGGCAAGACGCCTTATCTCGATACCGGCACACTCGAGGCGATGGGCTACAAGCTTGCGCTCTTTCCGGTCTCCGCGCTCCTCTCCGCCGCCCGGCTTCTTGAAAATGTCTATGGCGGGCTTTTAAAAGAAGGCCGCTTGCCAGAGACCCAGGAACGGGTCACCTTCCAGCGCTATAACGAAATCGTCGGCCTGCCCGAAATGCTGGCCGATGCCGCAAAGTTCAAGACCGAGTAAAGGAGCGCATGGGGGCGATGCCGAGCTGGAAGAACATTCTCACCCGTATTCAGGAACAGAATCTGGAAAAAGCACCGCCCCATGTCGCAGCGCTCAATCTTTATGCGGGCCGGCTGACGGAAGTGGGCGACGGGCATATCGTTTATGAATGGGACGTCAATCCCGACTATATGAACCCCGTGGCGGTGTTCGGCGGGTATCTGGCAACGCTTGCCGATCAGACCTGCTCCTTCGCGCTGATGACGCAGCTTGCGGACGACCAGAATTTCACCACTTCGGATTTGCAGATGCATTTCTTCCGCCCGGTCACGAAAGGCACGATCCGCTGCGAGGGCCGCGTCCTCAACATGAGCAAGAGCCAGGCTTATGTGGAAGCCACGTTTACGAATGATGAGGGCAAACTTGTGCTGAAAGCGCGCGCCGTGGAGCGTCTGCTTTCCGCTTGATATCATTGCCGAAGGGAACAAAAGCGCGCCTTGAACGTTTGCGCTCAAACGCCCGATGCCCCTGACGGAAAGACCCGATATGAAATACGCCCCGCTTTTTGCCGCCCTTTTCATGCTCGCCGCCTGCGAGCCTTCCGCGTCCCCTGAAAACAGTGCAGACCCTGCCGCGCTTTACGAGAAGAAATGGCTGGTGACGGATGTGAACGGCAAACCGGTGAGCGAGGAAAGCGAGGCCGCGTTCACCTTCACCGAAAGCGGGCGCTATGGCGGCAATGCGGGCTGTAATTCGCTGAGCGGGAAGGCACGTTTCGACGGCGCCAATGTGCAGCTCGATCCCGGCCCCATGACCAAGATGGCCTGCCCCGAGCCTTTTATGGCACAAGAACAAGCGGTCATTGCCGCTCTTGCCGCAACCAAGACCTGGGAAACGGAAGACGGCATCCTGCTTTTCAAAGATGCCGAAGGCGAGCCCGCCATCCGCTTTAAAGCAGCGCCGCCCGCCCCGGCCTCGCAAGGCCCCTATCAGGACCGGTAAAGCGCCTCAATAAAGGAACATGGGCAGGCCCGAGACGCGGGTGATGCGCGGGCGGTAATTTTCCTTGTCATAAAAAGCGGCGACATCCACCCGCCGCTCGCCCTTGATGCAGGTGTCGCCGGGCATAGCGGTGTAATTGCCGTCGCGCAGCGCCATCATCAGCCCGGACTTGCCTTCTTCGATCAGCTGCACGGCCATAGTGCCGTAGCTTTTGGCGACCATGACATCGAGCGCGTCCGGCGCGCCTGCCCGCATCATATAGCCCAGCGACTGGGAGATGATGTTGATGCCGGTGCGCTGCTTGATCTCCTCGCCCAGCACCTGGCCGATACCTCCGAGCTTGCGGTGCCCGTAAGCATCCGCCTCGCCCCGCTCCATGATCTCCCCGCCCTGCATCTGCGCGCCTTCGGAAACGACGACCATGGAATAATTGGCGGGATTGTCCGCCCGGTCTTTCGCCGCAAGCTCGCTTAAATGCTGCACATCGAACGGCTCTTCGGCGATGAGCACGCGGTCGACATCGGCAAGATAGCCTGCAATGAGCGCGGTCTCGCCGGAATTGCGCCCGAAGAGCTCGATCACCGCAATGCGTTCATGACTGCCCGTGGAGGTGCGCAGCGCATGAATATGCTCGACCGAGCGGGAGACCGCCGTCGAAAACCCGATGCAATAATCGGTGCCGTAAACGTCATTATCCATCGTCTTCGGGATGGACATGACCTTCATGCCTTCCTGGTGGAGGCGCGCGCCGTAAGAGAGCGTGTCATCGCCGCCGATCGGGATAAGCACATCGATTTTCATTTTTTCCAGCGCCGCCAGAATGGGCGCCGTGCAATCCACCGTGCCGTCTTTGCCGGGCTGCAGCTTTCCCTGCAAGCGTTCGGGCAGATCCGCAGGTTTCACCTTGCTCGGCTTGGTGCGGGAGGTGTGCAGGATCGTGCCGCCCGTCCGGTCGATCGTGCGCACCGCGTTGGGGGTGAGCGGCAGGGTCCATTTTTCCAGGCTTTCCGGATCATCCGGGTCCACATTCAAGGGTCCCGCCCAGCCGCGCCGGAAGCCGACGACCTCCCAGCCGAGCTCCGCCGCCCGCCGCGTTACCGCCTTGATGCATGGATTGAGGCCCGGCACATCGCCGCCGCCCGTTAAAATTCCGATCCGCATGCGCTACTCCACCTGAAGCTGCTCTGATATGCTTCATGAAAGCATAGAACAAATAATCTGCAAGACTATGACCCGCCCGCATCACTCATGAGCAAAACCCAAAAAGAATTCCGCATCGCCGTGGCCGGGCTCGGCCACCGCATCGCCACCGTGCTGCGCCATGTGCTGGCCGCGGCCCCTTCCATGAAGATCGCCGGTTATGCCGACCCAGCGCCTGCAGGCCTTGCCTCGCTCGAGCAGCACGGGATTGAGGCGGGCGCGCCCTTCGACAGCGTCGAGGCGCTCATCGCCGGAACCAAGCCCGACCTTCTGATGGTCGGCTCGCCCAATCACCTTCACCTTGCCCATATCAAGGCGGGGCTTGAGGCAGGCGTGCGGGTCTTCACCGAAAAGCCCGTGGTGCGTACGGCGGAAGAAACCTTCGAGCTTGCCGAACTCCTGCGCGATCATGGCGAGGCGTCGGTGCTGGTCGGCCTTGTGCTGCGCTCCTCTCCGCTTGTGCGCGAAGTGCGCCGCCATTTCGACGAAGGAAAGCTCGGCACGCTAATCAGCTTTGAAGGCAACGAGCATCTTCATCCCGAACATGGCGGCTTTTTGATGCGGGACTGGCGGCGGGACAGCGCCCATGGCGGCTCTTATCTGCTCGATAAATGCTGTCATGATTTCGATCTTTACCGGCTGTTCGCCGGGGCGCTGCCCGCGCGGGTTGCAAGTTTCGGCGGAAGGCGCATTTTCACGCCCGAGCATGAAGCGCTTAAGCAAGAAAAATACCCGGGCGGCGAGGCCGCTTATTCGCTTTGGCCCGGCGGCTGGAACGGGGCAAGCGAAGTCTTCGGCTCAAAGGGCGATGCCGTGGATCATCAAACCGCGCTCATCCATTATGAAAACGGCGTGCAGCTTGCCTTCCACACCAACACCCATGCAGGCATCCTGCAGCGGCGCTGGTATTTCGCGGGCACGAAAGGCGCGCTCGAAGCCGATCTTGTTACGAACACGCTCACCTATTCAGAAGCCTTCGGGCGCCGCCCGCGCGAGGAAGAGACCGTAGGCGGCAATCTTCATGAGCATTACGGCTCGGACCCGCAAATGGGCAAGGACCTTGCTGCCCATCTTCTGGAGGGCGCGCCCTTTCCCGTGCAGGTCTATGACGCGATGGTGGCGGGGCTTACCGTTATGGCCGCGGACCAGGCGATGCGGGAGGGCAAAATCGTCGATTGCGCCCCGCTCTGGCAGCGGCTTCACGCGGCGCTTGGCCGCGCTTAAGAGTTTAGCGAGGGCTTGGCGGTATTCTGCGCAAAGACCGCTTAAAGGAGCTTCATGTTTTTCGCGCTGTCCAAGATCGTCTGGTTCTTTTTGCAGCCTTCCGCCGCTTTTCTGTTTTTAAGCGCGGGCGGCTTTGCGCTGTCGCTCACCAGGTTCCGGCAGCTGGGGCGCGCTTGTCTCGCCGCGGGGCTCTGCGGGTTTTTCGTGATTTCCTTTTCGCCGCTTGGCCGGGTTCTAATGGCGGGGCTCGAAGACCGCATCTCGCGGGCGGAAATAACGGGCGCGCCCGCCGGCATCATCGTGCTTGGCGGCGCGGTTCATATGGAAGTGAGCGCAGCGCGCGGCGAGCCTGCCATTCTTTCTGGCGGCGAACGGCTGCTGGCCGCGCACCAGCTTGCCGAACGCTATCCCGGTATCCCGCTTCTTCTTTCCGGCGGCAACAACGCGCTCTTGCCGGGCGATGAGGCCATCGCCTCGGAAGCGGAAATCATGGCGGAGATTTTGACCGGGATCGGCGTTGCGCCGGAAAGGCTCCTCCTCGAAAAGAACTCGCGCAACACCCATGAGAACGCGGTGAATGCCAAGGCGATGGCCGCCGGGCTCGGCGCAGGTGATGCCGCGCCCTGGCTCCTTGTCACCTCCGCCTATCACATGCCCCGCGCACTCGGCGCCTTCCGCGCGGCAGGGTTCGACGTTCTGCCCTACCCCGTGGATTATCAAACCGGCGGCGAGCATGCCTTCTCCTTCTTCTATTTTTCGTCCGACGGCATCGCCTTTACCGACTTCGCCGTCAAGGAATGGCTCGGCCTTACCGCCTATTACCTCACCGGCAAAACGGACGCCCTCTTCCCGGCACCTTGAGCGCGGGCGTCAAGCACTTCTCCCGCGCGCTTCGATGGGCCAGATGGCGGTGAGGACGCCTTCTTCCACGACGTGATAGGCGTCATAAAGATTGACGGTCGGGTCGCAGTGGGGGGTGACGGCGGTCAGCGCCGCGCCAAGCGGCAGGCTCTCGCCCTTCGGCAGAAGGATGCCGCCCTGCTCGTCCCCGAAGAAAAAATAGCTCGCCCCCTCAGGCGCGCCGGAGCGCAGGAGGGGCGGCTCGGCGTCGGTGGCGAAAGATTTGAAGCCCGCATCCGTTGTCGCAAGGCGCGGGGTGTTGTTGGAGATGACGGACATCTGCACGTAAAGCGCGGTCTCAAAAGGCACGTTGCCGTTCGCCCCTTCCACGTCGTTATATTGCTTGTCCATGAAGATGTAGGAACCACCCTGCAGCTCGGTGAGGACATTTGCCTCCGGGTCGATGTCGAACGTGCCGGTGCCGCCGCCGGTCATGATGGGGCAGGCGATACCTTGTTTCTCCAGCGCGTCTTTCACGCTTTTCATCACGCTCATGGCGGCCAAGGACTTTTCGCGCCGCTCGGCAAACTCTTCAATATGCATGAGGTGGCCGCCATAGGCCTGCAGCCCTTTAAAGCGCAGGTGCTTAGCGCCATCGGCGAAACGGGCAAGCGCGGGGGCTGCTTCCGGGGCGATGCCCGTGCGGTGCAGCCCGATATCAAGATCGACGAGCACGTTGAGCGGGCGGCCCGCCTTTTCCGCCGCCGCTTCAAGCGTGCGGGCGTTTTCCTCGCTATCGATCACGACATGAAGATCGGGAATGCGGGCATTCAGCGCCATGAGCCTTTCCACCGCGCGCGGCAGAACGACCGGCGAGGTCAGGAGAATGTTCTCGATACCTGCCTTAGCCATGACCTCAGCCTCGCCGAGTTTCGCGCAGCAAATGCCCACCGCCCCTGCCGCGATCTGGCGGCGGGCGATCTCGGCGCATTTATGGGTCTTGGCATGGGGGCGGAGCGTAAGGCCGGCGCGCGCGCAATGCTCGGCCATGGTTTGGAGATTGCGCTCGAAGGCCGGCAGGTCGATGACGAGCGCCGGGGTTGCCAGCTCCCTTGCCCCCTCTTTCTTGCCGATCAGCGCTTCATTGACGAATGAGCCTGTCATCTCTCTCCCCTTCCCGTTTTCTTGGCCGGGACTATAGACGCTCGGGCCGGAAACGAAAAACGCCCCGGCGGATGGGCCGGGGCGTTTGCCAAAGAGGGAGGGTCTTAAACCGTCAGATAATCGTCTTCCGGTTTCCATTCCGCCGGATCGAGTGCCGGATCGGCAAGCCAGATCTGCGGCACCTGATGCTCGCGGCTTGCATGCAAAAGCCCAAGATAGGCGGAGCGGGAAATCTCGTTCATGCCGAAATTCTTCAGATGACCCGTCATCACCTTGCCGTCGGCGGCAACGAAGCCCCAGTCCTTCAAATGGCGCATCAGGGTGACGAAGCCGACTTTGGAAGCGTCGCGCATTTCGGTGAATTGCGATTCGATGACGAAGACGCCGCCTTGCACCACGCCGTAAAGGCCGCCGACCAGGGTGCCGTCCCGGTCCCAGACCTCGACGGAATGGGCGCGGCCGAGCGCGAAGAGCCGCCGGTAAGCCCGCACCGTCTCCTCGCCGATCCAGGTAATAGGCAGATGGCCTTGGCGCGGGCGGGCGCAGCCGCGCATCACGCTTTCAAAATCCACGTCGAAGGTGACGCTGTAACGCTTTTGACGCAGAAGGCGGCGCAGGTTCTTTTCGATGCGCAGATCGCCGAAGAACAGCACGGCGCGTTTCGACGGCGACCACCATTTGAGCGGGCTTGCATGGTTCCAGGGATAGACCCCTTGCGCATAAGCCCCGATCAGGCGGGCCGCATTCATCGAGCCGCCGAGATCCACCAGCCCGTCGGGATGCGCATAAGCGTTTTCCGGGCGGCGCTGGAAAAAGCCCTGCGGCGCCATCAGTGCTTTTTCCACCCCCATGCGCGCGAACCCCAACAGCCCGAGCGGGCCGTCATCGCGCATCGACAGCAAAAGAACGAGAAGCTTTCTTAGCCCGTTTTGAAACAGGGCAAGGCTTTTGCCGCGCCCCAGCTTCCCGCTTTGGGACAATTCACGCCCGAGCCGCCGCAAGGCGCCCGTGCGTATTTGCCTGAAATCTCCCGTAATCATGACCACTTATCCCCCTCTTTGGTTGCAGGCCGATAATTGAGCCAAGTCTTGCAAGGGCGGGACCAGATGATTTGCTCAAACGGGGATGACGGATGCTGAGGATAAATGCGCGGGCCGTGTGGCGGCTGCTTTTTACCGGCGCGGCGGTACTGGCCGGGCTTGCCCTGGCACGCGAAGCCGCGCTCGGCGCGATCGGCTATGACACCGCGCTGAAAGACCTGCGCCACCTCAATCTCGACTCGGAGATGAATTTCGGCGCCTGGTATTCCTCGCTCATGATGATGGCTTCGGCCGGTCTGCTTTTTCTTACCGCCCGCCAGGCCGCCCGCCAGGCCGAAAGCCAAGGCCGCGGGCATACCCGCTCCTGGCTCGCGCTGGCTGCGGCCTTTGCCTATCTCTCGCTCGATGAGGCAACGGGCATCCATGAGGTGTTTATTGAGCCCCTGCGCGGGGCGTTCGGGCTGAGCGGCATCTTCTACTGGGCCTGGGTGCTGCCCGCCCTCGTGCTTGTGGGCGGCTTCGGCCTTGCCATGGTGCCCTTCCTTCTTTCCCTGCCCCGGCGCAGCGCGGCGCTTTTTATCGCCTCGGGCGCGCTTTTTGTCGGCGGGGCGCTCGGGCTTGAAATGGCTTCCGGTTATGTCATCACCGCCCGGGGAGAAGAAGCACCGCTCGTCGCGCTCCTCGCGATATGCGAAGAAACCCTCGAAATGCTGGGCCTTGCCCTTTTCACCGGCGCGCTTTGCGACCATCTTGCCCGGCAGAACGAAGGCGCGCCCGTCCTCGCTTTTTCGGAGCCTGCCGCAGGGTCCCCGAACCCCCGGCACCCGCCGGTCCCGCAAGCGTCATAAAAGAATCACCCTGCCGCTCTCCGGGCTCTCTTGACAGGGACCGGGCATGTCCCTATTTGTGCGGCGACCTTTGTTAGCACTCACATGAGGGGAGTGCTAACAATCTTGAAAAATTCATGAATTCCAATCTCTTAGACGGGGTTCAAGGGAGACATTCAGATGAAGTTCCGTCCTTTGCACGATCGCGTGCTCGTTCGCCGGGTTGAAGAGGACACCAAGACCTCTGGCGGCATCATCATTCCTGAAACGGCTCAGGAAAAGCCGTCCCAGGGCGAAGTCGTGGCCGTTGGCCCGGGCGCCAAAGACGAATCCGGCAAGACCGTGAAACTTGACGTCAAAAAGGGCGACAAGGTGCTCTTCGGCAAATGGTCCGGCACGGAAGTGAAGGTCGGCGGCGAAGACCTGCTGATCATGAAGGAATCCGACATTCTCGGCATCATCGAATAAGAAGCTGTGCTGCTTTCGCAGGACGGCTTTTTTCATGCCGCCTGCCGCGCACCGCTTTTAAGGATAACGCTCAAGACTAGACCTTGAGAGAAGGATCTGAGGACTATGGCTAAGGAAATCAAATTCGGCAATGACGCCCGCCAGCGTATGCTCAAAGGCGTGGACATTCTGGCCGATGCAGTAAAAGTCACGCTCGGCCCGAAAGGCCGCAACGTGGTGATCGAAAAGTCTTTCGGCGCTCCGCGCACCACGAAAGACGGCGTGTCGGTCGCCAAGGAAATCGAGCTTGAAGACAAGTTCGAAAACATGGGCGCGCAGATGGTGCGCGAAGTCGCCTCCAAGACCAACGACACGGCTGGCGACGGCACCACCACCGCAACGGTTCTGACCCAGGCGATCGTGCGCGAAGGCGCAAAGGCCGTGACCGCCGGCATGAACCCGATGGACCTGAAGCGCGGTGTCGACAAAGCGGTTCTCGCCGCCGTCGCAGACCTGAAAAAGCGCTCCAAGAAAGTCAAAGACAACTCGGAAATCGCTCAGGTCGGCACGATCTCGGCAAATGGCGAGCGCGAAATCGGTCAGATGATCGCCGATGCCATGTCGAAAGTCGGCAATGAAGGCGTGATCACGGTCGAAGAAGCCAAGAGCCTGGAAAGCGAACTGGAAGTCGTGGAAGGCATGCAGTTCGACCGCGGCTATCTCTCGCCTTACTTCATCACCAATGCGGAAAAGATGATCGCCGAACTCGACGATCCCTACATTCTGCTGCATGAGAAGAAACTCTCCTCCATGCAGGCGATGATCCCGATCCTGGAATCGGTCGTGCAGTCGGGCCGTCCGCTGCTCATCATTGCAGAAGACATCGAAGGCGAAGCGCTGGCGACCCTCGTGGTCAACAAGCTGCGCGGCGGCCTGAAGATCGCTGCCGTGAAAGCGCCGGGCTTCGGCGACCGCCGCAAGGCCATGCTCGAGGACATCGCGATCCTGACGGGCGGCCAGGTGATCTCGGAAGATCTGGGCATCAAGCTGGAAAACGTGACGATCGACATGCTCGGCCAGGCCAAGCGCGTCAACATCACGAAAGACGACACGACGATCGTCGACGGCGCGGGCAAGAAGAAAGACATCGAAGCGCGCACCGAGCAGATCCGCCGCCAGATCGAGGAAACCACCTCCGATTACGACCGCGAAAAGCTGCAGGAACGCCTGGCCAAGCTCGCCGGCGGCGTTGCCGTGATCAAGGTCGGCGGCGCAACGGAAGTCGAAGTGAAAGAGCGTAAAGACCGCGTGGACGACGCGCTGAACGCAACCCGCGCTGCCGTTGAAGAAGGCATCGTACCGGGCGGCGGCACCGCGCTTCTGCAGGCAACGAAAGCCGTTGCCGCGCTCAGCGACGACAATGCCGACATTCAGGCCGGCATCAACATCGTGCGCAAGGCGCTCGAAGCTCCGATCCGCCAGATCGTGGAAAATGCGGGCGTGGAAGCCTCCATCGTCGTGGCCAAAGTGCTGGAAAGCAAAAAGATCACGTTCGGCTTCAACGCGCAGACCGAAGAATATGTCGATATGGTCGAAGAAGGCATTATCGACCCGACCAAGGTCGTGCGCACCGCGCTTCAGGACGCAGCCTCCGTTGCCGCGCTTCTGATCACGACGGAAGCCATGATCGCCGAGAAGCCGAAGAAAGAAGGCGCCGGCGGCGGCATGCCCGATATGGGCGGCATGGGCGGAATGGGCGGCATGGGCGGCATGATGTAATCATGCCCCGTCATGCTCCCTGAGCCTAAAGCTCACGGAACAAAGAACCCGGCCTTCGCAAGAGGGCCGGGTTTTTCTTTGCTTGCACCCTTAAAGGCTCGAATTAATATAATGAATGGTTTGTTTTATATAAGAGAGACGATCAAATGCCTTTAAGCCTTCTCAAGACGGGCTTCGCTTTTGCACTACTTGCATTCTTGGCAGCATGCGGCAGCAGCGCCCCTAAACATCCCATCAAAGAGCCTACTGGACAAATCGATCCAACGCGCGAAGCCGTCATTCTGATGAGCGCCTTCGCCAAGGACGGAGCTGATCTCGATTTGGTGAAAATCTATCTTCAAAACGAAAGTTCCACCGCCAATCACTATTACATCTTTCCCGAGAAGGCCGCCGACAAAGAGTTTTTCGTCAGGCTCCCGCCCGGCCGGTACAAATTTATTATCGTCTCCCGCGACATCCTCGCTCAACCGCGCGAACTTCTCCCGGTCAAGCCTTACGACCCGGCCACAGGTATTCCTCTTTCACCTCTCGATGTGAAAGCCGGGGACGTTATTCACGCGGGCCGCATCCTGGTTTCAGGATTGGGCGGGAGCGCTGTAACCGGGCGGAACGACAGGGTCAAATACGAAATCATCGACCGGACTCCAGCAGCCAAATCGGCGCTCGAACAACACGCTCCTGATCTCGTTTCCAAGCTTGAAACCAAACTTATTCAAGTAGTCGAATAACAAAAAGGGCGCGGAGTTTTCCGCGCCCTTTTTGCCGGAACAGAAGCGTGCCGTTTAGAACTTGTAGCGCAAGCTCGTCAGCACCGAATGGTTTTCCGCGTCGTCATTGTCGGCATTGACGACCGTGTAGCGGTAGCCGAGATCTATCGCCCAATTGGCATCAAGCGCGTAGCTCGCGCCCAGCGCCCCGCGATAGGTGAATTCCGTGCCGTCCGCGCTCGCCGTCAGACCACCCACGGTGAGGGTCTGATCGAGATCGGTCACACCGAGGCCGATGCCGACATAAGGACGCAGCCGTTCACCCGGCAGGAAGTCCCAATAGCCGTTGACCATGAAGCCGAATTGCTCGACCTCGCCGCCGGCATTCCCCGTCACGCCGCCTGCAGTGACTGTATCGGTGTCGTTCTCGCTCCAAGAGATTTCCGCTTCGAGGCGGTATTTACCCATTTCCGAAATATCGCCGCTGTCATAGCCGAGCGCGCCGTTGATGATGAACCCTTCATCGAAGGAGGTGGTTTGGCCGCCGCTTTCGGCATCGTCCAGCCAGTTCATGCCCGCGCCAAGGCTTACATAAAGGCCCGGCGTTGCCGCTTCGGCGAGCGCGCCGCCGCTCATGCCACTTGCCAACAAGGCGGACAGCGCCGCCGTTTTCAAAAGCTGCTTTTTCATATGTCTCTCCCCAGACCCGGCTAGGTTGGTATGTGCCGGTTCGGGACAGTCTAGGCGGCGATAAGCCGGATTCAAACGGTCCGCGTGGCCTGGAGGGCGCCAAAAGGGACGCTTTGCGCGCCTTTGTTGCAAAAACGTGACGTTTCAGTCTGCGTTGGACAATCCGCCCTCAGATGATCTCGTCTTCATCGAAGATCGCCGCCTCGCCGAGCTGCTCGGCCAGGGCGCCGATTCTTGCCTCCGCCGTGTCGGGCTTGCGCACCCGGGCAATGTGAAAGAGCGCATCGCCCTGATTGACGATGGGCAGATTGGTGCGGCCGATGACAAGGCCGGGCTCGCCCGCTTCGATCTCTATATCCGTTTCCCCGAAAGGATCGGAAATGACGCCGACGACCTCACCCTTTTCCGCCATGGCGCCGATGCCTTTATAAGCGCGCAGAATGCCGCCCTCAGGCGCGCGCAGCCAGCTGCTTTTGGCGGAGAGGATGGAGGTGACACGGGCCGGCGCAATGGCCCGGCGCGCCACCATGCCGAGGCCGTGCATGATGCGCAAAATGCCCGCAACACCGGTGCGGATCGCCATTTCATCGAAGCGCAGCCCCTCCCCCGCTTCATAGAGAAGCACATCGACGCCTTTTTCCTTTGCCGCCTCGCGCAAGGATCCGTCGCGGAGTTTCGAGGTGATGACGACCGGCGCGCCGAAGGCCAGCGCGAGGTCCATGGTTTCCGGCTTCGAGGGAGAAACGCGGATCTGCGGCAGGTTCGTGCGGTGAATGGCGGCCGAATGCAGATCTATGCCGAGATCGGCGCGCGCCACCACTTCGCTCAGGAAAAGATGCGCCAGGCGCCCGGCAAAGGAGCCGTCGCCGCTGCCGGGGAAACAGCGGTTGAGATCGCGCCGATCCGGCAGATAGCGCGAATGGTTGATGAAGCCGAAAGCATTGACGATGGGAACAGCGATGAGCGTGCCGCGCAGCTGCTTCAAGGCGGGCTGGCGCAAAAGCCGGCGGACGATTTCGACGCCGATAATCTCATCCCCGTGCACCGCCGCGCTGACGAAAAGCACCGGGCCCTCCCGCCTGCCATGCACGACCTGAACAGGCAGCGTCATGGGCGTGTGATTAGACAGGACGCCGAGCGGCAGTTGCACGGTCTGCCGGGTGCCCGGCGCTACATCTACCCCGCCCATTTCGAACGCCGACCTGACTGCCATCACCTTGCCACTCGCCTTTGCCTAAAGCCGCCCGGCAGCTTAATGAGAATCGGGGCGATTGAAACCACCAAAGAGACGTGAAAAGACCGGCCTCCCAATGCGGAAGGCCGGTCCTTCTTTTATATGCGCGGCTCAAGCGCGCTTAGCTTTCGCTTTCCTCGCGGATGGTCACGAGCGTGCCTTCCATCGCCCGTTTTTTCCAGGCTTCCGTGCGGCTTTCGTTGTAGCGCACGTCCGCGGGCAGCGCCATGTGGACGAGCACGACGCCGGTATTGCCGGTCTGCACGGCCATGCTGTCGAGCGTCTGGCGCACGCAGGCATCGCGGCGGTCGGCAAGCAGGTCATCCGTCTGCGCCTTGGCGGAGGCGGACCCGCCAAGGTCTTCGCATTTGCTGTTCGCCAAGCGCGTCAGTTCCATGTGTTTTTCATAAAGGCCTTCCTGGTCCTTCGGGCTCCAGGAGGCGCGGGTTTCCATATCCTCGGCCTGTGCGGCGCCTGCGGCCAGAGCAAAGGCGGAGGCGGCCAGCGTGGCTGTCAGAGATTTGATACGCATGTCTTCCTCCTTCTTGGTTGGTTTCACGCGTTTTACTCACTCGGGTAACGAACGAGAGACGGGCTCCCATGTTCCGTGCACGGCGTGACCGGTGAGAGGGGGGCAGAAAAGGCGGGTTGACGGCCCTCTTGCCCCGCCCTATCTCTTATGGTGATCAAACCGGTCGCATTCCGCGTGACTGGCGAAAACCCGGCAATCGTCTTGCAGGGGCGTGGGGAACCACGAGGGAGCGCGGAACCATATCGGGCCATAGGGCCAAGCCGTTCGCCTGGGCAGCTTTGAAAAAGCTGGCCGGGTTTTGTTTTGAACAGGAGCTTGCCTCATGACGATCACCCCTTCTTTTTCTTCTTCCGCCCCCACCGCCCGTTTCCCCGAGGAAACGCAAAGTGCGGCCGACATGAACGCGCTGCGGGAGGGTCTTGCGCAATCCGACCCCGATATCGCCGCCGCGCTTTTGCGCGAGGAAGAACGCCAACGGCGCGGGCTCGAACTTATCCCGTCGGAGAACTATGCCTTTCCGGAAGTGCTGGCGCTGCTCGGCTCTGTCTTCACCAACAAATATTCGGAAGGCTATCCGGGCCGGCGCTATTATGGCGGGCAGGAAAATACCGACATTGTCGAAGAACTGGCGAGGGAGCGGGCGAAGGCGCTTTTCGGCGCGGAACACGCCAATGTGCAGCCCCTATCCGGCTCGCCCATGAACCAGGCCGTTTATCTCGGTTTTCTGGAGGCAGGCGATCCGATCCTTGCCATGGACCTTTCCCATGGCGGGCACCTGACGCATGGCGCGCCGGTCAGCCATATGGGCAAGCTTTTCGATTTCACCCGCTACAAGACGGATGGCGAGGGCCATATCGATTTCGGCGCGGTGCGGGAGGCAGCCTTGCGCACCCGGCCCAAAATGATCGTTTGCGGGCATTCTTCCTATCCGCGCGACATCGATTACCGCGCCTTCAAGGAGATCGCCGATGAGGTGGGCGCGCTGACCATGGCCGATGTCAGCCATACGGCAGGCTTCATCGCGGCGGGGTTGCTCAACAACCCCATGGAAGCCGGTTTCGACTTCATGACGACGACCACGCATAAATCGATGCGGGGGCCGCGCGGCGGGCTGATCCTGACGCAAAAAGCCCATGCCAAGAAGCTCGATGCCTCGGTCTTTCCCGGCCTTCAGGGTGGGCCGCACATGAACCAGGTGGCGGCTACCGCGACGACGCTGAAGCTTGTGGGCGAGGGCGCCTTCAAAGCCTATGCCCGCCAGGTGCTGGAAAATGCCAAGGCGCTCGCCAATGCTCTTGCCGCCCGGCAGATCAAACTCGTGACCGGTGGCACGGAAAACCACCTCATGGTCATCGACACCGAGGCAAGCTTCGGGATGAGCGGCGATGAGGCGCAGCGCCTTCTCGATGAGATCGGCCTGACGACGAACAAGCAGGTGATCCCCGACGATCCGCGCCCGCCCATGCGCCCTTCCGGCATCCGCCTCGGCACGCCCGCGCCCACCGCGCGGGGCATGGGGAAAAGCGAGATGGAAAGTATCGCCGCGATGATTGCAACCGCCCTTAGCGCCGACGCAGGGAAACGCGAGGAAATCCTGCCCGCCCTTGCCGCAGAAGCCGAGGCGCTTTGCGCGCGCTTTCCCGTGCCGGGGCTTTAAGCGGTTCAGCTTCCCAAGTTCTGCATGAGCTTGGAAAGCAGCATGCCCTTATAGGCATCGATGATCCTGTCGCCCTCCTTGCGGTCCAGCGCGACCGCAAGGCGGACGGCGGCGCCTGTGAGCTGCATCATCAAAAAGCAATCGGTCTTGAGCCCCTTCCAGGCGGCACGCGGGGCAAGCGGCTTTAAAGCGGCAAAGAAAATCTCGCCATTGAGGCGGCTATCCTCGATATCGATATCCTGCATGCGCTTGTCGGCCTGGGTGCCGCACCAGATATCCCGCGCGACGGGCTCCATCAAAAAGAAGGCATAATAGCTATCCATCAGCCGGGCGATGAGCGCGCCTGCGCTTTCCTTGTCGGTGATTGATTTCACCTCCTCGCGCAGGCCCGCGCGCACTTGCTCCATATAGTCTTCGGCCAGCGTCTGGATGATGGCGCCCTTGTCGGGGAAGAACTGATAGACGGAGCCGATAGGCACGCCCGCCCGCTCCGCCACCTCGCTCATTTTCACCGTGTCCGAGCCCTTTTCCGCGATCAGCGCCTTGGCGGCGGCAAGAATGGCCTCATAGCGGGCGCGGGAGCGGGCCTGAGCCGGTTTTTTGCGAAGAGCGCTGTCGGTCATGGGGCGGGTTTCCAATTTTTGCTTGCGCCGGAAAATATGAGGGTTTATCAAATTATTCAAATCTGAGGAATCCTCATGTTACGGGAGAGAGGAATGACGGTAAACGACAAAGCCTGCATCGTGGGCGCGGGGCCCGGCGGGCTGGCGCTGGCACGCACGTTCAAATTGCTGGGCATCGATTTCGACTGCTTCGAGCGGCACGCCGATGTGGGCGGCATCTGGGATGCGGATAATCCGGGCTCGCCCATGTACGATTCGGCGCATTTCATTTCCTCCAAAACCCAGTCTCACTACCTGGGTTTCCCGATGCCCGCCGATTATCCCGATTACCCGTCAGGCCGGCAGATCCTTTCTTACATGCGCGCCTTTGCCCGCGAGTTCGGCCTTTACGGCGACATCACGTTCAACACGGAAGTAAAGGAAACGCGCTTTGAAGATGGCGGCTGGACGGTGACGCTCGGCACTGGTGAAAAGCGCCGCTACCGCTGGCTCATCTGCGCGAACGGCACGAATTGGCATCCGAGCCTGCCTCAGTTCGAAGGCAGCTTCGACGGCGAGATCCGCCATGCCAACACGTTCCGCTCGCCGGACGAGTTCAAAGGCAAGCGCGTGCTCGTCATCGGCGCGGGCAATTCCGGCTGCGACATTGCCTGCGATGCCGCGCAATCGGCAGACGCCGCCTTCATAAGCCTGCGGCGCGGCTATCACTTCATTCCCAAGCATATTTTCGGCAAGCCGGCGGATGTCTTTGCCCATGAAGGCCCGCATATGCCCATGTGGCTGACGCAGATCATCTTCGGCGCGATGTTGCGGCTCCTCAATGGCGATCTGACGCGGCTCGGCCTGCCCGCGCCCGATCACAAGGTTTTTGCAAGCCACCCCATCGTCAACACGCAGCTCCTCCATTATCTCTCCCACGGCGATATCAAAGCCAAGGGCGATATCGCGCGGCTCGACGGCCCCGACGTCGTCTTCAAGGATGGCAGCCGCGAGACCGTGGATCTCATCCTTTGCGCGACGGGCTACCGCTGGAACATTCCTTATGTGGAAGAAAAAGAATTTTCCTGGAAAGGCGGACGGCCCGATCTTTTCATGAACCTTTTTTCCCGCGAGAACCCGCAGCTTTTTGCCATCGGCTTCATGGAAACGAATGGCGGGGCCTACAAGCTTTTCGACAATATGGCTGATCTCATCGCGCGGGCGATCCTGGCGGAGGCCCAAGGCGGCAAGGAAACCGCGCGCTGGGAAAAGGCGCTCACGACATTGCGGCCCGATCTTTCCGGCGGCGTGAAATATGTCGGCTCCGACCGCCATGCGACTTACGTCAATATCGACGCTTACCAGAAGGCGATGAAAGGCCTGCGCAAGACCATGCACTGGCCGGATATTCCGGACGGCCATTATGAAAGCCTGCGGGCGAAGGCGGCGGCATGAGCCGGCCTCTTGCCCTGATCACGGGCGCAGGCGGCGGCCTAGGCCGCGCGCTTGCGCTCGCGCTTGAAAAAGCAGGCTACGGCCTCGTCCTCACAGATATTTCCTCCGACGCGCTGGAAAAGACGGCAGGCGCGCTAAAGAGCGCCCCGGAGCTCATCACCGCCGATCTTTGCGCGGCGGCGGGCCTTCAAGCGCTCTGCGCACGGCTCGAAGCGGCGCCCGGTATCGAGCTTCTGATCAACAATGCCGGGATCGGACTTCCCGGTTCCGTCGCCGCGTCAGAGAGTACCCTGCTCGATAAGCATCTCGACATCAATTTGCGCGCGCCGATGCATCTTTCCCAGGCCGCCGCCCGCGCCATGCTGAAACGGGGCAAAGGACAGATCTTTTCCATCGCCTCCCTTGCCGGGCTTTTTCCGCTGAAAGACAGCGCCGCTTACAGCGCCTCGAAATTCGGGCTGCGCGGATTCATGGCCGCGCTCCATCTCGAACTTGCCCCTCACGGCATCAAGGTCGGCGCGCTCTATCCCAATGCGATCGACACGCCGATGCTGCAGGCGGAAATGGCGCACCCGGAAGGCTCGCCGCTCAATTTCGCGGGCAATGCCAAACCGCTCAGCCCGGAGGAAACGGCGCGCCACGTCATGAAGGCGCTGAAAAACGGCAAGCTTGAAACCTGGCTGCCGGTGAGCGACGGTATCATGGCCGGTCTCGTCATGACCTGGCCGCCGCTGCTTGCCCCCGTCTTCCGCTATCTCGAAAAACAGGGGCTTAAAAAGCAGAAAGCCTATCTCGCCTCGCTCGGCATTGCCCGTAACTAAGCTGCATAGAGCGTCCAAAGCCCGCGCGCGATGAAGACGGCACCGATGGTCAGCACCACCCATTGGCTCCATTTGCGGAAATTCGTGTCGCTCATCCGGTCGAGTACTTTCTTGCCGAGCGTCGTCCCCAGCATGGCAAGGGGCACGACCATGAGAAAGACCCACCAGGGAACGGACCCGCCTTCACTTTCCATCCTCACCGTCTCGCGGACGAGAAGACCGAAATAGACGAGTTTGAGCAAATGGCTGACCGTCTGCGTCACCGCCTTGGAGGCGACGACCTCATGGCGGGTAAGACTGGTGCGCACAAAAAACACATCGAGAAGCGGACCCGCCACCCCGGCCACAAGATTGATCAAGGTAATGATAAACCCCGCCGCGGCCGCCATGCCCCTTTTCGTGATGTCGAGGGCAAGACGCTCGGGCAATGCGGCGGCGATGAAAGGCACGGCGCCGAGCGCCAGAAAGACGATCTCCCTATCCGGCACGAAGGAAAGCGCGGTGAGCCCGGCAAGCGCTACTGCTGCGCCCGCGCCATAAAGGCTCAAGATTTCCCAGCGGATATGGGCCCGGTTCAGCCAGGCGCGGTAGCCATTGGAAGCGGCCTGGGTCACCCCGTGCAGCATCATCGCCGCGCCCACGGGCAGGACGGAAACGAGGAAGCCCATCAGCACGATGCCGCCCGCCATGCCGAATATGCCCGACAGGATGGCGGTCGCCACGACGACCAGGCCCAGTGCGATAACAAGCAGCGCGCTCATGCTTTCCTCCTTTACAAGGCGGCGCAAATTTGCGCGCGCAGCGGAGAAAAATCAATAGAGGCAATAGCTTATTAAAGTGAGAGAAGTTACAGAACTTCTGTAAAGGAACAGAAACTCTGTAACTTTTGTAAAGACGCTATTTCCCGAGCCGGGCCTTGAGCCGCGCCAGCAGCGCGTTTTCCGGCTCGAAAAGATAATCCACGTCCCGCGCCGTAACGGTGGTGATGCCGTTCTCGCGCAGATAGCTGACAACATCATAAAGCTTTGCCGAAGGGCAATAGGCGGCAAGCTCGCCGCTGCCCGGCAAAGCGGCCCGCGCTTCCAGCGGCACGCGCACGTCGAAGCGGGCAAGCAGCTCATCCACCAATGTCTGATCGAGCGCGGGCGCGGCGAAGCGGATTTCTTTCATCCGCTGCGCCTCGGTGCGCGCCGTGATCATGTCGAGCACATGAGTTGCCGCCTGCAGCGCCGTGTCGCACCAGGTGGCGGTGAGCGAGGCAACGAGGTTCGCCTGGCTTTTCAGCATCACCCCGTCATCGAGCACTTTCAGATTATTGGCCGCCAGCGTTGCGCCCGTCGAGGTGATATCGACAATCGCCTCGGCGGAGCCTGCCGCCGGCGCGCCTTCCGTCGCCCCGAGGCTTTCCACGATGCGGTAATCGGAAATCCCGTGCTCGGCAAAGAAGAGCCGCGTCAGGGTGAGATATTTCGTGGCAACGCGCAGACGGCGCTTATGGCGGATGTGAAAGCCGCGCGCCACATCGTCGAGATCGGCCATGGCGCGCACATCGATCCAGCTTTGCGGCACCGCCACCACCACGTCGGCGTGACCGAAGCCGAGCGGCAGCAAAAGCTCCACCTTTTCTTCCGGGTTCACGATTTTCTCGCGGATGAGATCTTCGCCCGTCACGCCAAAGTGGATGGCGCCGCTTTCCAGATTGCCCGCAATTTCAGAGGCCGAGAGAAAGGCGATATCGACATTGCCGACGCCTTTCAGAACGCCGGTATAACCGCGCCCGTCCTTCTGCTTCACTTTCAGCCCGGCGCTGGCGAAAAACGCATTGGCGTTTTCCTGCAGCCGCCCCTTGGAAGGCAGGCCGATAATCAGTTTCTCGCTCATCGCCCCGCTCCTTTCGCGTTTTCGGCTGCCGCGCGGGCAAGCCGCTCCACCCCGATGGCGCAGCCGATGGCGGGCACCGGCCCAGGCGCGCCCAGCGTTTCGAGCAGCGTGTCATAGCGCCCGCCGCCGGCGACATTCACGGTCTTGCCGGCAAGCTGGGTGCGGAATTCGAAAACGAAGCCCGTGTAATATTCCATGTTGCGCCCGAAGCTCGTGGCGAAATGGGCTTTGGAGAAATCGGGCGCCGCCGCTTCCAGCCGCTCGAAGCGCCGCTCGAGCCGCGTCATGGCCTTGCCGAGCGAGCCGCCGGAAAGACCGGCCGCTTTCGTCAGCTCACGGATTTTGGTAAGCGCCTCATTGGGCGTGCCCGAAATGGCAAGGAAACCGTCAATGAGTTCCACAATATCCTTGGGCAGTGCCTGGGCACCTGCATCCGCTGCCTGTTCCAGCAAGCGCTCGGCAATCTCGCGCGTCGAGCGTCCGCCAACCGGCGAAATCCCGGCAAGGGTCAGCACTTCCTCGATGAGCGCTTTGGCCTGCACCCCGTCCAGCGCGCCAAGGGCGGAAAAGAGCCCCGGCAGATCCGGCCCGGACGCGGCCAGCGCATTTTGATCGGCAAGGCGCAGTAAAAGCTCGCGGAAATAATCCGGGCGCCAGAAATGCCGCTTCAGCCGCTCCGCCCAGGTGGCTGGAATATCGAGCCCGTCGACCAGCGCGCCGAAAAGCGCCAGATCGCCCATTTCAAGGCGGTAGGAGGCAAGGCCCGAAGTTTCCACCGCCCTGAGCGCCAGTTCCAGAATGGCGGCGTCCGCTTCCTCGCAGCTTTTACCCGCATCGCATTCGCCGATCTGCTCGACGCCCACTTGCGTGAACTCGCGCATCGGCCAGGGCGCGCTCGACTGATAGCGGAAGGCAAGGCCCCGGTAGGTCAGTCTCACCGGCTTGTCGGCTTTCGGGTATTCTTCGAGATATTGCCGGCAGGTCGGGATGGTCAGGTCCGGACGCAGGCAAAGCTCGGCGCCGCCCGGATCGGAAAAGACATACATGCGCCGGCGGATATCCTCTCCCGAGCGGTCCAGAAAGACATCGGCGGGCTGAAGCACGGGCGGATCGACGGGCTGAAAGCCCGCCTCGCCGAACAGGGTTTGCAGCCGGTCCGCCAGCGCGCGGCTTTCAGCCGCGCTTGCCAGACTCCCAGCGTCCATATCGGAATTGCTCATTTTCTCGTTCCGCCCGGTTGGCCGTGGCGCTTCCTTAAAAAGGAGAAAGCGTCAGGTTTTCAAAAGCGGACCTCTTCTAGCATGGAAAAGATGACTGTTTCGCCCCCAAACGGGGGCAGGCGCGCAGCCCGCCGGGCCCGGCACATATCGCGCCGGCTCAGCGGGCGGCGGTATGTCGGGCGAGCACATCCTTCACGGCGCTCACGAGATCCGCGCGCGGGGCGGAAATCTGCGCATGGGCGCTTTCACGCCATTCGGTATTATCGGTGATCTCTTCGGCCTTTTGCGCGCCGAGAATGAGGTCCTTGATCGTGACCTCACCGGCCGCGCGCTCATCTTCTCCTTCAATGACGACGCAGGGCGCGCCGCGCTTATCGGCATACTTGACCTGCGCACGCATGCCCGAGCCGCCCAGATACATTTCCGCGCGGATGCCCGCAGCGCGCAGTTCCATGACCATGCGCTGATAATCGGCAAGGCGGTCATTATCCATGGTGAGGACGATGACGGGGGGCAGCACGGTTTCGGTTTCCAGCTTGCCCAGCGCTTCAAGCGCCGCATAAAGACGGCTGACGCCGATGGAAAAGCCCGTCGCCGGTACTTTCACGCCTTTGAAGCGCTCGACGAGATCGTCATAACGCCCGCCCCCGCCGACGGAGCCGAAGCGCATACGCCCTTCTTCGGTTTCCGCCTCGAAGGTAAGTTCCGCTTCGAAGACCGGCCCTGTGTAATAGCCAAGGCCGCGCACCACGGAAGGATCGAAGGCAACGCGGTCCGCGCCATAGCCGCCCGCATTCAAGAGTTCATCGATGAGGCGCATTTCGGCCACGCCTTCCAGCCCGCGCGCGCTGTCCCCCACCAGCTCTTCCATGCGCGCGCAAACGGCGGCGCGGTCATCGCCGCCCGCACCCGTAAAGGCCATGATGCGGTCGATCTGTTCATCCGAAAGATGCGCGCCTTCGGTGAAGTCGCCGGACTCGTCCTTGCGGCCTTTGCCGAGAAGCAGACGCACGCCTTCCGGGCCCAACCGGTCGAGCTTGTCGATGGCGCGCATGACGGTGAGGTGCCGGGCTTCGAATTCCGCTCCCTCCCCCACAATACCCGCATTTTCAAAGACGCCGTCCAGCACCTTGCGGTTATTGACGCGCATCACATAAGAGCCGCGCGGAATACCAAGCGCTTCCAGGCAGTCGGCGGCCATCATGCACAGCTCAGCATCGGCAGCGACGGAAGGCGCGCCCACCGTGTCCGCATCGAACTGGGTGAATTGACGGAACCGGCCCGGTCCCGGTTTCTCGTTCCGCCAGACGGGGCCCGTCTGATAGCGGCGGAAGGGCTTGGGCAGCCCGTCATAATGTTCGGCGACATAACGCGCGAGCGGCGCCGTCAAATCATAGCGCAGCGATAGCCATTGCTCGTCATCGTCTTGGAGCGAGAAGACGCCTTCATTCGGGCGGTCCGCATCGGGCAGGAATTTGCCCAGCGCGTCGGCATATTCAAAGGCCGAGGTTTCCAAGGGCTCGAAGCCGTACGCCTCATAAACCTTGCGGATGCGCGCGAGCATGGCCGCTTCCGCCCGCACGGCGGCAGCGGGAATGTCGCGCAGTCCCTTCGGGATCCGCGCCTTCGGTCGGAATATTTTCTGCTTCTTGCCCATGTGCCTGAAATCGCTGGGGTTTGCCGGTCGCGCGCAGTCCTAGCGCAGAAGCCCCGGCGCGGCAAGCGGCCCTGCCCCCGGCGCGCGCCGCACCCCGGCCATGTGTTGCTGATATGTTCCAATTTGCCGGAATTGCGCGGGAAAGCGGGGGTCCTCGCTTGGCTCTCACCGGGCCTTCTCCTGACGCGCGGGTGCTTCTTAACCTTTCGCCTCTGCGCCCGGCGGGGGCGCGCGTTAACTTCCGGGGGCATTTGCCTCAAAATTTAATCGTTTTTTAACCGGACGACTTCCTCAGCTTACAGAGCGTTTTAGATAAGCTTGGAAGTGCAAGCGGTTGCCGGCTTTGAGCTTTTCCCGCTTGGGGCAGAAATCCCGGCACGGAAGTTGTCCACATTTGAATGATAATATTAAGAGGATGTTTACTTTGCGCATCAATAATTGGGCATGGGCCGGAGAGGTGATTCGGGCCCCAAACCGTTAAGGCAAAAGGGATTACGGCATGCGGCACGCCCAGCCCGCCACCACAGCAGCGGAAACAAACACGAGGCACGTGCCGTTCAACATCGGGGATTTTGGGGATCATGCGTCAGAGGAGATATCCCGCATGGCCGAAGCTCTGAAAAAGATCGACGAACGCGGCCGCCCCGGCACGCTGACCATCGCCCTTCTCTCGAACGACCGCGCGCTTACCGCCTCTTTCGAAGCGGTCTCGAAGGCAGATCCCGATTTTCACTACGACATTCTGCCCATCTCCGCCGATGCGGGCCTCGGGCCGCTTCTGGAACCGGGCATCGACGCGGTGCTTTTGGACCTTTCCCTGCCCGGTGACATCGACGCGCTGATCCGGCGGATCACGACGCTCGGGCCCGACGCGCCCGTCATCGCCTTTGCCGCCTCCTTGAACGGCAGCCGCAAATACGCGCTCGAAACACTTGAAGCGGGCGCCGAAGAGGTGCTCGGCCTCGACAAGATCGATGCGGGCGAAGCGCTCTGGATCGCCCGGCTTGCCCATCAGCGCCGCCAGCGGCGCGAGGAGACGCGGCCTGCCCCGTGCGCCCCCGCCGCGGTGGAAAAGTCCTTCACCCTCATTCAGGAATCGCCCGAAGCCATGCTGATCATCGATCAGGACGGGCGGGTGAAATTCGCCAATGAGGAAGCCGCCGCACTTCTCGGGCGCGAGGCGGAAAGCCTGGAAGGCCAGCCCTTCCATCTGCCGCTCGATATGGCAAGCGACGCGCCCCAATCCCTGACGCTGCCCGGTGATGATGGCACCACCCGCTTTGTCGAGGCACGGGTGATCGAAACCAATGAAGGGCCGATGCCCGCCAAGATCGCCACGCTGACCGATGTGACCGTGCGCCGCCGGCTTGAAGACACGATCCGCCTTTCCCGCTATCAGCGCGAGGAAGCCTCCCGGCGCAGCCGCACGTTCTTTTCCAACGTCAATCACGACCTGCGCACGCCGCTCACCCATATCATCGGGTTTTCGGAGATCATGCGCGATGAGCGCTTCGGCCCGATGGGCAACAGCAATTACCGCGATTATGCCGCCGACATTCACTCAAGCGGCACGATGCTTCTGGAAATGATCGAGGATCTTCTGGGCATCGCGGAAGCGGAAAAAGGCGATACGACGCTGCATGAGGAAATCTGCAATCTGGCGCAGCTCGTCAATATCGCGGTCACGAGCCAGCAGGCCGCCTGCGAGCGGGCCGGCATCAAGGTGGAAATCGACTGCCCTGAAAACCTGCCCGGGTTTCAGGGCGATGCGCGGCGCCTGCGCCAGGGCTTCTTCCGCCTTCTGAGCGAAATCATCCACTCCACCCCGCCCGGCGCGGTGCTCGTCATCAAGGCGCGGCGCGAGGAAACGGGCCTCACCATCCATGTCTCGGAGAAAGACGAGTTCGATGCGCTGCATCCCGATCTCCTGCAAGACGCGAGCACAGGCAGCCAGAGCGGCATCGACAGCCCCGAACGCTCTTTCCTTTCGGCAGAAGCAAGCGGCCATCCGCGCCAGGACGGGCTGGCGCTTACCTTGACGCGGCGTGTAGTGGAAATGCATGGCGGCACGCTGGCCGTCGCGCAAGCCAAGTCAGGCCGGCTGCCCCAGGTGCATCTGAGCTTTCCGGCCGCGCGGCTTTGCTAGGAACACAGGTCAGTCGAAAAGCGCGTCGATATCTTCCTGGCTGCAATGCTCTTCGGTCGGCAGGGCCGGGCCGTGCAGCAGCGACTGATATTCGTCTTTTTCCTCGACCGGCACGGCAATATCGTCAAAGGCACCGTCACCCCAAATGCCGTGAATGCTTTCCAGCCGCTCTTCCAGATTCTTGATGGAGCGCAGCACCTTGGTGATGCGCTGGCTCGTGATATCGTGGAAGTTACAAGCCTGAAGAATGGCGATGGACTGCTCGCGAATATCATAAACGGCGGCGGCATCGCTGCCTTTGAGCTGATCGGCAAGGCGCGTCGCGCTTTCATCGATCGCCTCAGCGGCGGAGAGAATGGTGTCGGCGGCAAGCTCGTTATGCGAGATCACTTCTTCCAGCTCGTCGCTTGCATGGGAAAGGCGCTGCACATCCGGCTGCTCATATTGCATGGCCTTGATTTCGGCCTGCGTATCGCGCACCGCATCCTGAAGCCGTTCGACCTGGCTTTTCAGCTTCGCGGCTTCTTTCAGCTCGGATTTATATTGATCGAGAATGTCGCTGGAAACCGGGGCGGCCTGCGTGAAGGCGTTCAGGCCGGGTTCGGAAAGGCGGGCTTCCAGCCTGCCGATCGCATCGAGCAATTCCCGGTGCCGGGTCTCGCCGTCATCCGCCGGTTTTACCGGCACGGGTTCGGGCATGGGCTGCCCCGCCATATTCTGCTCAATACGAAAGCGCTTACTGCCAGCCACGACGCCCTCTCAGCTTCCCCAAGACGTTGCCTAAGACGTTGATCGTCTTCGGTCGGGCAAAGCCTATCGGCAATTCGCTAACAAGCTGTTTCGGGTAGGACAAATTGCGGCACAAAATGTGTCGTAATCTGTGCCGTTCCGGCACGGTGAATGGATTTTTCAGTCGAGATTGAAGCGGACGGTGATGACCACTTCGACCGTTTCCGCGCCGAAATCGGCGGGCACCGGCGGCAAGGGGCTCGCCCGCTCCAGCATTTCGCGCACTTCCCGGTCAAGAAGGCCAGAACCCGTACCCTTATCGAGGCCGAAACTGCGCACCGAACCTGCCCGGTCCACGACGAAACGCAGCACCGCATCCCCTTCCACCCCGCGCCGGCGGGCGGTGCGCGGATAGCGCTTGTGACGGGCAAGCCAGGCCTGCAGGCGGGCGACATAGCTTGCCTGGGCATCGGCACTGCCGAGAAAGGGCGACGGCGCGCTTTGCTGGGCGGCCTGACCCTGCGGCCCTCCGGCCTTCTGGGCAGGGGCAGCCGGTTTCGGCTCGGCTTTGGGTTTGGGCGGGCGGCTCTCGGCCTTGCGCAGCGGAATGTCAGGCGTGGGCGGCGGTACTTCCTCTACCACTTCCTCTTCCACGGGCTCTTCCGGCTCCGGCTCGGCGATTTCCGGCACGGGCTCCACATCGGGCTCGGGCGGCAGCGCGGTTTCGGGGGCAGGCGGCGCGCTCAGATCGGCAAGGGAAAGCTGGATACCCGCAGAACCCGCCGGTTCGGGCACCTCGCCAAAGGGCGACCAGAGGAACAGCGCATAGCCGATCACATGCAGCGCCGCGGCGATGCCTATGGCCTTCCAGATTGTGCCCGGCGCCTGCGCGTCCACGCGTTACTCCTGTTGCGAGCAGATATTAAGTGAGCCCGCCCCTCATACCTTGTCCACCGCGTGACCGAAAGGCGAAATTCCGCGCACATGCTCATCCACCTCAAGCCGCTTCTTGAGCGGGGGGAAGGCGCGCTGCGAGCAATCCATCCGCTCGCAAAGGCGGCAATTGACGCCGATGGGCGTCGCGCCGCGCTCATCTTCCAGATCATAGCCCGCAGAATAAATCAATTTTTTGGCATGAGAGATTTCGCAGCCGAGGCCCACCACATATTGGTCCCCCGGCACGCCCATGCCCGATCCGGCCCGGCTGACCGTGCGGGCGATGGAGAAATAGCGGATGCCGTCTTCCATCTGCACGACCTGGCTATAGATCTGCCCCGGCACGCGGAAAGCATCATGTACGTTCCAGCGCGGGCAGGTGCCGCCGAAACGGGCAAAGTGAAAGCCGGCCGCCGAGAAGCGCTTGGAGACATTGCCCGCATTATCGACGCGGATGAGAAAGAACGGGATGCCCCGGGCCCCTGCCCGCTGCAAGGTCGTCAGCCGGTGGCAAACCTGCTCGAAACTCGTGCCGAAGCGGCGGCCGAGCAGGCGGATGTCGTAGCGCGTTTCCTCCGCCGTGCGGAAAAACGCCGCATAGGGCATGAGAAGCGCGGCGGCGAAATAATTGGCGAGCGCAATGCGCAAGAGCCGCTTCGGCTCCTCGCTGGCAAAGCCGGACGAGGTGACGATGTCTTCCATCGTGCGGGAAAGCTCGAAATAGCCCACCTGGTAGGCAAGCTGAAAGCAGCGCCCCGGCTGGTCGAGCAACTCGGAAAGAAAGAGCGTCTGGCGGTGCCGGTCATAGCGCCTGAGATCGCCGGACATCACATCATGCGGCACGACGCGCGTCGTCACCCCGTGTTCATCGCGCAGATAATTGCGCATCGAGACATAAGGCTCGTCTTTCGCAAGTTCGGCTTTGACGTAAAGCGCCTCGGCGGCATCATCGAGCTGGGGAAAGTGATTGCCGCGCGAATTGATGAAATCGCGCACTTCTTCAAGCGGCAGGCCCTGCGTCTCGCCGGGCTCGACCGTGTCCCTGTCCGCCAGGCGCTCGGCGAGAAACGAGCTTGCCGTCACCGCTTCTTCATAGGCGCGGTAAAGATGCGCGATGGCATCGACAATGCCGGGGCTGGCCGAGGCCACATCCTGCAGGTCCTGATTGCCGATTCCCGCATCCTTGAAGACCGCATCGGAAAAAATTTCCTTGAGCGTGGTTAATGCCCGCGCCTCTTCGTCACCCGCCAGCGTTTTCACGTCCATATCGAAGACATCGGCGAGCTTCAGGAGGATTTGCGCCGAGATCGGGCGTTGGTTACGCTCAATGAGATTGAGATAACTGGCTGAAATGCCAAGCGCTTCAGCCATTTTCGCTTGGGTCAGGTTGCGGTCCCGGCGCATGCGGCGCACGCGCGGACCTGCGAATACTTTCCTGTCTACTGCCATCGGTCGCGTCCTGTTCCAGCACAGATTTCTTTACAAGATTTACATCTACACCAGAATCTCACTGGAATCTTGTCAAGATTTTTACTTGAATGATTTCAAGGACTTAGAAGTTTTCGGGAATCGTTGGACATTTAGCTGTCAGGGCTGTATGACGCCCGCAACAGCACCCAGATAGCGGAGGCAAGAAGCCATGAGCCAGGCAGCAAAAAGCGCCAGCGTGGAAGGCGTGCGTATTCTCGGCGAGATCAAACCGGAATACGAACGCGTTCTGACCCCCGAAGCGATTGAATTCGTCGCGGACCTCGAGCGCAAATTCGGCGAGCGCCGGCTTGAGCTTTTGGCCAAGCGCGCCGAGCGCCAGAAGAAGTTCGACGCCGGTGAGCTGCCCGACTTCCTGCCCGAAACGAAAGAGATCCGCGAAGGCGACTGGAAAGTCGCGCCGATCCCCGAAGACCTGCTCGACCGCCGTGTGGAAATCACCGGCCCGGTCGACAACCGCAAGATGGTCATCAATGCGCTGAACTCCGGCGCGAATTCCTACATGACCGACTTCGAGGACGCGGCAGCCCCGACCTGGGAAAACATGATCGGCGGCCAGCTCAACCTGATGGACCTGTGGGCCGGCACGATCGGCTTCACCGACCCGGCCAACGGCAAGACTTATGACGTCAAGCCGCTCGGCGAGCGCGCCACCTTGATCGTGCGCCCGCGCGGCTGGCATCTGGATGAAGCCCATGTGGAAGTCGACGGCCGGCCGATGTCCGGCGGCATGTTCGATTTCGGCATGTATCTCTTCCACAATCACGCCAACCTGAAGAAGACGGGCTCGGGCCCCTACTTCTATCTGCCCAAGATGGAAAGCCATCTTGAGGCGCGCCTTTGGAACGACGTCTTCACCCATGCGGAAAAGGCACTCGGCATTCCGGTCGGCACCGCGCGCTGCACGATCCTGATCGAGACGCTGCCGGCGGCCTTCGAGATGGACGAAATCCTTTATGAGATGCGCGACCACATTGTGGGCCTGAACTGCGGGCGCTGGGATTACATCTTCTCCTACATCAAGCGCCTCGGCAAAAACCCGAACTATATTCTGCCCGACCGTTCGCAGGTGGTGATGGGCGATGCGTTCCTCAACGCCTATTCGCTGCTTCTCATCAAGACCTGCCACAAGCGCGGCGCTTTTGCGATGGGCGGCATGGCGGCCCAAATCCCGGTGAAGGGCGATGAAGAGGCCAACAAGGCCGCTTTCGCCAAAGTTCTCGCCGACAAGGAACGCGAAGCCAATAACGGCCATGACGGCACCTGGGTGGCGCACCCGGACCTCGTTGCCGTGGCCGCGGAAGTTTTCGGCAAGCTGCCGGAGAAAAATCAGCTCGCCCGTCAGCGCCAGGACGTGCATGTCGGCCAGAAAGAAATGCTGGAGCCGCATAAGGGCGAGCGTACGGAAAGCGGCATGCGCGAATGCTGCCGCGTCGGCGTGCAATATATCGAAGCCTGGCTTTCCGGGCGCGGCGCCGTTCCGCTCTACAATCTCATGGAAGATGCAGCCACGGCCGAGATCAGCCGTACGCAGATCTGGCAGTGGCTCTATCACGGAGCCGATCTTTCGGACGGACGCAAGGTAACCCCGGAGCTTTTCCGGGAAGTGCTGGACGACGAAATGAAACAGCTCCGCGAAACGCTCGGCGACGAGCGTTGGACATCCGGCCGTTTCGACGAAGCCATCAAAATCTTCGACGATATGGCAACAGCCGAAGAGTGCGAGGAATTCCTCACGCTTCCGGCATATAAGCTTCTCGTTGAAAACGAGAAATAAGCGGCCCTCGTGAGTGAGGCCTCCCCTGCTGACCCAAGGACGTAAAACGATGAGCAAGACTTTTTACGACATCATTCCGAGCGCCCCGAAAGGCCGTTTCGACAATGTGAAGCGCAACTACTCCGTCGAAGACGTTGAAAAACTTCGCGGTTCTTTCCCGATCGAATACACGCTGGCCAACCGCGGCGCGAACAAGCTCTGGGACCTGCTGCACACCGAAGATTATGTGCACTCCCTCGGCGCGCTTTCCGGCAACCAGGCCATGCAGATGGCCCGCGCCGGCCTGAAGGCCATCTACCTGTCGGGCTGGCAGGTCGCTGCCGATGCGAACACCGCCGGCACCACCTACCCGGACCAGTCGCTTTACCCGGCCAACTCCGGCCCGGAACTGGCCAAGAAGATCAACCGCACGCTGAAGCGCGCCGATGAGATCGAACATTCCGAAGGCGGCGCCAAGCGCGACTGGTTCCTGCCGATTGTTGCCGACGCCGAAGCCGGTTTCGGCGGCCCGCTCAACTGCTTCGAAATCATGAAAGCTTACATCGAAGCAGGCGCAGCCGGTGTGCACTACGAAGACCAGCTGGCTTCCGAGAAGAAGTGCGGCCACCTCGGCGGTAAAGTGCTGATCCCGACCCGCGCCCATGAGCGTAACCTGAACGCCGCCCGCCTCGGCGCCGACGTGATGGGCACGCCCACGCTGATCATGGCCCGTACGGACGCTGAATCGGCCAACCTCATCACCTCCGACATCGACGAGCGCGACCACGAGTTCATCGATTTCGACGCCGGCCGCACGGTTGAAGGTTTCTACCGTCTGAAGCCGGGCACGGGTGTCGACCACTGCATCAAACGCGGCCTGGCCTTCGCGCCTTACGCCGACCTTCTGTGGTGGGAAACTTCCAAGCCGAACCTCGACGACGCCAAGCGCTTCGCCGAAGCGGTGAAGAAGGAATACCCGGACCAGATGCTGGCCTATAACTGCTCGCCGTCCTTCAACTGGGAAGCGAACCTCGACAAAGACACGATCGAGAAGTTCCAGCGCGAAATCGCAGCCATGGGCTACAAGTACCAGTTCGTGACGCTGGCCGGTTTCCACCAGCTCAACTACGGCATGTTCCAGCTCGCTTCCGGTTACCGGGATCGCGGCATGGGCGCCTACTCCGAACTGCAGCAGGCCGAGTTCGCTGCCGAAGATGCAGGCTACACGGCAACCCGCCACCAGCGCGAAGTTGGCACGGGTTACTTCGACCTCGTCTCCATCGCGGCAGGCGGCGGCGAATCTTCCACGACCGCCCTCGGCGACTCGACGGAAGCTGCCCAGTTCAAGAAAGGCGCTGCCGAATAAGCAGCCCGTTTCTCGCAGAAACGGAAAACCCCGGCGGGCAACCGCCGGGGTTTTTCTTTGCCCCATGCCAACTCTCACCTGCTAGGCTGAAACCAACAAAACACACGGGGAGGGGATGACATGGACGATACGGCAATGATCGACGTTCAAGGCGCGGTTGCGCCCGGCTTTGAAAAAGTCCGCGATGCCTTTGCGGCAAATTTCGCCGAAGCCGGAGAGATAGGCGCCTCTTTCGCCATCTGGAAAGACGGGCAATATCTTGTCGATATCTGGGGCGGCTGGGCGGACGCGGCACGGAGCAACCCCTGGCAGCGCGGCACGCTGCCCAATGTGTGGTCGACCACGAAAGGGGTGGCGGCGCTCTGTCTTGCTCTCCTGGTTGAGCGCGGCGCCCTTTCCTATGACGATCCGGTGGTGAAGTACTGGCCGGAATTCGGCGCGCACGGCAAGGGCAAAGTCACCGTCGGTCAGGCAGTTTCACATCAGGCCGGCCTTTCCACGCTGCGCGAAACGCTCACCATCGAAAATCTCTACGACCATGACGACATGGCCGCGCGCATGGCTGCCGCCGAGCCACTTTGGGAGCCGGGCACGCGCTCAGGTTACCACGCACTCACCTATGCTTTCATTACAGGCGAACTCGTCAAGCGCGTTACCGGCAAAAGCATCGGCACCTTCTTCCGGGAGGAAATTGCAACACCCTGGGAAATCGATTTCTTTATCGGTTTGCCCGAAAGCGAAGAAAGCCGCATTGCGGAAATGATCCCTGCGGAGAATGCGCAGCCACTTGATGCGGCAAACCTCAACGAAGTTCAGAAGCTTACCTTCGCCAACCCCGCTCCCTCCGCAACAGCGCCCAATGAGCGGCAATGGCGGGCAGCGGAACTTTCTTCTGCCGGCGGGCGCGGCTCTGCCAGTGCGCTGGCAAAACTCTTCGGTGCCGTTGCTGGCGGCGGCATATTGGCCGGCACGCACCTCATCGGCCAGGAGACACTAGCCAAGCTCTCCGCAGAGCAGATTTTCAACGAAGACCTGGTACTTGGGATGCCCGGCAGTTGGGGCGCGGGGGTATTGCGCAATCTGGGCGGCCTGCTCTACGGCCCGAATGAGGCCACTATCGGTCATTCGGGCTGGGGCGGCTCCTTCGCGCTTTGCGATCCGGAGGCCGGCGTAGGCATCGCTTATGTCATGAACCAGATGGGAACGGATCTGGCGGGCGATCCGCGCGCAATGGGTCTTCTGGACGCTGCTTACGGCGCGTTGGCGCGTTAGGCCGGCGGCACCGCAAGATCAGGCTGCCCGACTCGCCGCGAATTCGCCCGCCTGATCCTGCGGTCAGTCATTCTTGTCGAGGATCGCTTCCTTCTGCTCGCTATATTCTTCCCAGGTGATGGCGCCGCTTTCGAGCGCCTGATTGAGATCGGTCAGCTGCTCACCTGTCGTGGCCGTTGTCGTCTGGGTGCTGCCGCAGCCTGCTACGACTGTCAGAGCAAGAACGGCGGCGCCCATGCGCCAGTTCAAAAGAGCTTTCATTCCATCCTCCAGGACGTGTTCTAAGCGGGAAGCCTCCCCGCATATCCGCCCCCATGCCCCAAAAGCGCCGGAACTCCGGCATTCTTTTGGTAAACGCACCGGGAATCCTCTTGTTCGCCGCACGCGCAGAAATCCGCAGGATGAAAAGGGAGCCTTTTTTGGTGAAACATGCGCGCCCTGCCGCTATCTTGCCCAAGCTGACAGACAGGCTGGGGGGCTTGAGCCATGAGCGCAACCGGGGGCGTTTACCGCGCCATATCCGTAAAATCTGCGATCTTGCTATGTGCAGGGTTCATGCTGCCTGCAGCACCCGCCATGGCGAGCGATGCTCCGTCTCCGAACAAATGGTCCCCCTGGCTCGAAGCGGCGGGCTTCCTTTCTTCCGAACGAGACCGCGGCGAGGTCAGCGGCTTTGCCCCGCTTTATCAGGACGGCACGCGCCTCGTTTTTGCCGACATCAAAGGCAAGCTTTTCACCGAAAGCGTCAAGGAAGGCAATTTTGCGCTCGGTTACCGGCAAATGACGGAACATGGCTGGAACCTCGGTGCCTGGGCCGGATACGACATCCGCCGCAGCGAATTCGGCAATCAGTTTTCGCAGGCAAGTTTCGGTATCGAAGCGCTGTCGGCCGATTATGATTTCCGCCTCAACGGCTATGTCCCGCTCTCCGATGACAAAACCGCGAACGGGCTTGCCCGCGTGGAACTCAGCGGCTCACAGATTTTCATCACCGGCGGGCAGGAAGTCGCGCTTGCCGGGTTCGACGGGGAAGCGGGCTGGCGCGTACCGATTGAGACTTTTCTGGGTGACACGGAACACCATGAGCTGCGCCTTTATGCGGGCGGGTTTTATTTCAACGATGACAAGATCGACCGCGCCCTTGCCGGGCCACGCCTGCGCGCCGAATGGCGGCTGATGGATTTCGTCGAGGAGGTGCCGGGCATGCGCCTTACCTTCGAGACCGAAATCCAGCATGACGATTACCGGGACGGCCAGATCGAGGCGGGGGTGCGCCTGCGCATTCCGCTTTTCGGCTCTTCCACTTCATCGCTTGACCCACAGGAACGGCGAATGATGGAAGCCATCGAACGGGACACCGATATCGTGACCGCTGGCACGAAACGCGAAGCGGTGCTCGACGCGCGTAGCGGCGTCGCCCTCAACAGCGTGGCAACGGTCGATGGCAGCGGCGACTTGACCACGGCCTCAGCCAATGCCGGCGCGAACACGCTGCTCATTGTCGATGGGGGCGCAGGCGCGCTGGTGGGCACGAATACCGTGACCGCCAGCAATCAGACGCTGGCCGGCGGCGGCACGGCGCTGATGGTACGCGGGGCACAAAGCGGCGCCGTCACCACCTTCACCCTGCCCGGCAGTCGCCCCACATTAATGACGAGCGGCTGTTTTTGCGGCGATGTGCTCACGCTTGACGGGGGCAGCAATCTGCATGTCTCGGGCATGACGCTCGACGGCGACATGGGCGCGGCGGGCGCGGGTATCGTGATCGACAGCGACCAGCGCAATCTGCATCTGACCGACATTGCCGCGCTAGACCTTGGCGGGCCGGGCGTTGTTATGACGGATGGCAATGAGGTGAGCATCGACGGGCTCTCGGTCCTGCGGAACGACTTCATCGGCATTTTGGCGGTCAATGACAACAAGATCACGGTCCGCAACACATCGATGACCGGCGTGACTTTGTCGGGCATTGAGATCGACACGGGCAATCATCTCGTACTGGAGAATGTGTTCATCGACGATACGTTCTTCGGGCCGGGCATCGATGCCTTTGACAACAACACCATCAGCGGCCGGAACGTCACCCTTGCCCGCACGGGCGGGCCTGCCATCGCGCTTGTCGATGACAACCAGGTCGGTTTCACCGGCCTTACCGTGAGAGAAGCAGGGTTCGGGTTTGTCTATATGGAGAACGGCAACAGCGTTGCGCTCTCAAGGGCAGACTTCAGCACGACACCAACCGACGGCATCTACATGGATGACGGCAACAGCTTCACAATGGCAGACACCCGTATGCGCGATATCGGGGACGATGCCTTCGATATCGGCGCGAACAACGCGCTCAGCATTTCCGGCACAATAATTTCCGGCACCGTGGGCGACGATCTCTTCGACTTTGAAGGGCCGGGTAACGTCTTCACCGGCAGCACCGGCAATGTAAACGATGGGGCAGTGATCGCCGCCGACATTTGCGACGTATCCAGCGGCGGCTTCAGCGGCACGTTCAGCTTCGTGGATGGCACGGTGCTGCAAAACGGTGTGGCGCCCTGCCTCTAACAAACACGCAACAAAAAGCGGCCCCTCCTGCGGGGCCGCTTTCTTTTGCCTATCCGGTCAAACCTATTGGGCGGCGACGGGGCGGCCCGCGGGTTCGCGCCCGCCTTCCTCTTTGCCCGGCCGTCCGCGCAGCGTGAAGTCGGCAAAATCAGGCCGGCGCGTCCACCACCAATATTTGAACGTGTAATTCGCCCAGTTATTGGTCACTTTGCCCGCATCCGTCTTGTACCAGCTCGTGCAGCCGCTCGCGAAAACGGAATTGGCATTGTCGCTTTGCACCTTCTCGTTCCAGCGCGCCTGAGCTTCCGGCTTCACATCCATATAAAGAAGGTCGTCTTTGCCAAGTTTCTCCACGCATTGACGGATGTAGTTCGCCTGGCACTCGATCATGAAGATAATCGAGTTATGGCCGAGATTGGTGTTCGGCCCGTAAAGCAGGAAGAAATTCGGAAAGCCCGTCACCGTCATCCCGTAATGAGCTTCCGCGCCGTCTTTCCATTCTTTCTTCAGCTCGCGCCCGGCAAGCCCCGTCACGTCCATGGGGCCTAGGAAATTCGTCGTGTCGAAACCGGTGCCGTAAATGATCGCATCGAATTCATGTAGCGCGCCGTCTTTCGTTTTGACGCCTGTGGGGCAGATTTCCTCGATCCCTTCGGTGACGACATGGACGTGATCTTTACCCATGGCCGGCCACCAGTCATTGGCAAAGAGCACGCGCTTGCAGCCCGGCTCATAATCCGGCGTCAGCTTGGCCTTCTTTTCCGGGTCGGAGACGTAAAGCTCCATCTCCTCGATGGCCATGTCCTTGATCTTGTCGCCGGAGGTGTGGAAGGCGCGGAAGAGCAGCTCGCCGAACCAGTAAATCTTCCAGCGCTGCACATTGATGAGCCAGGGGAAGGCTTTGTAGAGCGCGCGCTCCCAGCCATAGAACTCGCGCTGCGGGCGGGGCAGCACCCAGCTTGCCGAACGCTGGAAGATCGTCACCTCGCCTGCCTCTTTCGCGACTTCCGGTACGAATTGAATGGCGCTGGCGCCATTGCCGATCACGGCGACGCGTTTACCTTTCAGATCGTACTCGTGATTCCACTCGGCCGAATGCCAATGCGCGCCTTCAAAACTCTTCTCGCCTTTGATGCCCGGCCAGCGCGGGCGGTGCAATTGGCCGGTGCCCGCCGCAACGACATCGGCTTCATGCGCGCTGCCGTCGGTGCAGCCAATATGCCAGCGCCCGGAGCGCTCATCGAACCGGCAGGACTCAATCTCGGAATTGAAGCGGATATGGTTCCGCAGTCCGTATTTGTCGACGACGCTTTCAAGGTAAGCCTTGATGTCGGCGGAAAAGACGAATTTGCGCTCCCAGTCGGGGCGCATGTCGAAAGAGAATTGATACATGTGCAGCGGCACGTCGCAGGAACAGCCGGGATAGGTGTTCTCGCGCCAGGTGCCGCCGATCTCGGAGGCTTTCTCATAGATCGTGAAATCGGTGATCCCGGCTTCCTTCAGCTTGATCGCCGTACAAATGCCGGACATGCCCGCGCCGATAATGGCGACGGAGCGCTGCTTTTCACGGGCGTCGGTCATAGCCATTCCAACTCCTCCTCTGCTTGGGGCTTTGGGCGGCGGCCTGGCGCCGTCTCTCCCCAAACGGTTCCAATTCCCTGAACCCAGTTTAACGCGTTTCACGGCCAAGATGGAGAGGGCGCGGCATGTCACCCTAGAACGGGGTTAAAGCGCGACACCCTGCCCCACGGACGCCGCGTCATCCACCGCTTCTTGGCCTCTCCCCTCGTCTTTGGCGGGACAAAGACGGGCATGGCTGCTATCTATCGGGAAAATTTCTTGAGCGATAAGCACAGAACGAGGCCTGCGCATGACTGACTTTGCAACTACGGATCTTTCCGATGCCTATGCCGATGCCCCGGATGCAGGGCTGCGCCATCTGGATCCGGTCTTTTTCGATTTTGGCGGCAAACACGCCTTTCACGGACCGGTGGTGACGCTCGCCACCTTCGAGGACAACACGAAAGTGCGCGAGGCCGTGGAAAGCGAAGGCGCGGGCCGGGTGCTCGTGGTAGACGGGGGCGGCTCCAAACGCTGCGCCCTTTTCGGCGGCAATCTTGCCCAGCTTGCCGCAAAGAACGGCTGGGCGGGCGTTGTGGTCAATGGCTGCGTGCGCGACCGGGGCGAGCTTGAAGCGGAAGCCGTCGGCGTTAAAGCCTTGGCTGCCCACCCGAAGAAAAGCGTCAAGCGCGGGCTTGGGGATTTCGATGTGCCGGTAACATTTGCGGGCGTGACGATTTCCCCCGGCGATTATCTTTACGCGGACCGGGACGGGATCATCGTCGCCGCCAAGGAACTTTCCCTGCCGGCTTGAGCAAATATCAAACGACGAATTTCTTCACATAGGGCGGCAAAGCAAAGGCCGCCTTATGCACATCCGGCGCGTAATATTTCGTCTCACCCTCAAGTGCGGCAAACCGTTCCTCAAGAACTTCAAGCGGCACGTTCAATAGCTCGGAATTATCGCTTCCCCAGCCGAGTGCCATGGAGCCCAGAACGTAAGTCGGGATGGTGGCGAGGTAGCAGCCATAGGAGCGGAAGAGCTTTTTAAACGCGCCCATCGTGCCTTGCAGCTCATCGCCCTGCACGAAGGGAACACCGTTCTGCGTGACGATGACGCCGCCTTCGCTCAGGCAGTTCTTGGCATTGGCGTAAAACTGAGGGCTGAAAAGCACCGCGCCGGGGCCGACCGGATCGGTCGAATCCACGATCATGACGTCATAGCGATCATCTGGGTTTGCCGCGAAAGCCGCCCCGTCCGCAATGACGAGATTGGTGCGCGGATCATCGAACGCGCCCGCCGAAATCATCGGCAGGTGCTCGGTGCACATATCGACCACGGAGCGGTCGATTTCCACCATCGTGACTTTTTCGACGCCCTTGTGCCGCAGAACCTCACGCAGAACGCCGCCATCGCCGCCGCCGATGATCAGCACCTTGCGGGCCGCGCCATGGGCCAGGATCGGCACATGGCTCATCATTTCATGATAGACGAACTCGTCCCGCTCGGTGACCTGGGTGATGCCGTCGAGCGACATCATCCGGCCAAACTTCGCGTTCTCGAAAATCACCAGATGCTGGTGGCCGGTGCCTTCTTCATAAAGCACCTTGTCGGCGCGAAAGCCCGTGCGCACCCCATCATGCAGATTTTCGGTAACCCAGCGTTCATCGCTCATGAAGCGCCCTCCGGCTCAGACCAGGCCCTTGCCGCGGCGCAGTTCATCCACCACCACATCGGAGGGGGTGAAATGCGTGCGCAGCACCTCGACACATTCATGCGGGCGGGCATCGCCGCACATGAAAACGTCCAGCGCGGCATAGTCCGCTTCCGGCCAAGTGTGAATGGAGATATGGCTTTCGGCCAGCACCGCCACGCCGGAGACGCCGCCATTCGGCGTGAAATGATGCAGGTGGATGTGCAGCAGCGTCGCCCCTGCCCGCTCCACGCATTCGCGCATCGCCGCTTCGATCTTTTCGAGGCTGTCGAGGAACTTCGCACCCACGAGCTCGATGATCAGATGCGTGCCGGCAAAACGTTCGCCGTCGCGCTCGATGAAAAAATCCTTGCGCTCGTCATCCTGAAGCGGGGCTTCGGCGACAGAGGGTTTGAATTCGATTACTTCCGCTTGGGTGTTGCTTGAGCCACGCTGCAAGTCGATCCCCAATTGGAAGAGGCCATTGTTCAAAGACATGGGCTTCTCCACAACCAGTAGATGACGCGGGGCCGCCGGGCCAAAGGACCACGGTCGGGACCGCCGTAAATTCACGATTAAGGTGATTTGCTTGCCGTTCGCGTGCGCTCCGCGTCACGTGCGCCCTTTTCCATAAAGGTGTAGGGGCTTTAGCGGCGTAATCGGGGGCGTTAGCCCCTACCGTTCAAATAAAGCATATGCATTCTCCCTCGGAACCCAGCCCGCCTGTGCGGAACCAGAAATTGCTGAGTGAGACGCGTACGTCGTTACGTAACCGATAGCGGCAAGGGGCACGTGCGATTGCGTTCGAGGGGACGTTTAAGACCCCGCGCAACCTGTGTCAATTGCCGTTCTGCAAATGAGGGGCCTGCGGGGCAAGTTTTTGCCGTGAATGCCGGTCGGCAACACTTGGCGACGGGCGACGGTTAACCCAGCCTTGCCTTTACCTCGCCCGCTGCCCGGATGCCGGATTGCAGCGCGCCGTCGAGATAGCCCGCCCATTCGGTCGCCGTTTCCGTGCCCGCCCAATGGATGCGCCCGGCAGGCTCGCGGATGATGTCGCCGAAGACGGTCATGACGCCCGGCGCCATATGGGCGACATAGCAGCCCCGGCTCCATTCTTCCGCCGTCCAGTCCTGGTCGATATAGGCAATGGGATCGCCCGCCTCCTTGCCGAAATAATGCACGAGGTCCGTAATCGCCTGCTCGCGGCGGGCATTGTCGCCCCGCTGGCTCATTTCCACCGCATGATTCCCGTCCATGAAGCCGACAAGAATGCCGAGGCTTTCATCCTCCGGGCTCTGGTCGAAGACGACATTGAACATACGGTCGTTGCTGGCAACCGACCCGCTAAGGCCGCGCGCGCGCCAGAAGGGCTTTTCATAGGCGACATGAATCTTGATGACCGAGCCCATGGGCATGCGCTGAAGAAGCGCGTCGCGCTTGGCGGGCAGCGGGGCGTTGTACTGAATGCGCCCGGCCAGAACGGGAGGCGCTGCCATAATGAGGAAGGCCGCCTCGAAGCTGCCTTTATCCGTATGGGCCTTAATGCTGCTTTCATCCTGCTCGATGGCGCGCACGGGCGCCTCATAAACGATGCGGTCCTCAAGCCGGTCGGCCATGCGCTTCGGCACCTGCCAGGCGCCGCCGCGGAACTTGGCTTCCTGGGCGCCGCCTTCCGTGCCGATCAGCACCTCCAGCCCATGGCCCTGGCGCAGATATTCCAGGAAGAAAAGATAGGAAAGCTGATTGGGCTCGGCGCAGAAGACGGCCCGCGCCACGATGCGGGCGAATTCCTGGGCGCCGTGGGTGCGGATGTTTTTGCGGATCCAGGTTTCGAGCGTCTGGCTGTCCCATTCATGGGCCCGCGGCGCTTCCCAAGGTGCGCCGGGCGGCAGGGCAGCCGCCTCCCTGCCCCAGCGCTTTTCGATGCGCGCAAGTTCGAGCAGCGCAAAGAGCGGCAGTTTGGGGACGGAGCCTGCATAAGCCTCCACCTTGCCGTCCATGCCCACAAGGCTCTTGCCTTTGACATATTGCGGATAGGTCTCGACGCCGAGTTCGGCGGCTTCTTTCAAAAGCAGCTTTTGCTGAGGGCCAACCCATTGGCCGCCGAGGTCGATCGGCTGGCCGGCAATCTCACCGGGCTTGGAACGACCGCCCACCCGCTCGCGCGCTTCCAAAATAACGAAGGACTTGCTGGCGGCCTGCAGCTCCCTTGCCGCTTTCAGCCCGGCAAGGCCGGCACCCACGATAATGACATCCACTTTCGCGCCGCTTTCCACGCTCATGCCGGCATCCTTTTTCTTTGCGTTCGGATCTCGTTGCCGGTATTTTTATGAACGCGTTTATTTAAATCAAGGAAAATCTGACGTGGCGGCAACCGAGGCCAAGAAAGCGCAAGGGCAGGTCAAGCCAGGCCGAGCAAAGTCAGGCCAAGCGAAACCAGGGAGGGGGCGCCCGAAGCGCCCGAGCGACGCGCTGGCCGCTGACCGGCAGCGGGTAATCGCGGCGGCGCGCGGGCTTTTTGCCCGTGAAGGCTATGGCGGCGTTTCCATGCGCAAGATCGCCGAACTGGCCGGCTGCTCACCCGCCGCGCTTTACACGCTCTTTGCAAGTAAGCGGGCACTCCTGCGCCACATCTGGGAAGAAACTTTCCAGGCGCTGGGCGCGCATCTGGCCGCTTGCGCGGGCGGCGCGGCACCGGAGGAAAAGCTTGAGGCGGTGTCTCTCGGCTTTGTCGATTTCTGGCTTGCCCATGCGGATGATTACCGCGCGATCTTTCTGATCGAGGATAAATTGCAGGGCGAGGGCGACCGCTATTTCGTTGAAACGTCACAGGCGCTGCGCGGCTTCGACATTTTGCGCACGCTGATCGAGGAAGACCAGAAAGCAGGCCGCCTGCCCGCACGGCCCGCCGCCGAAATTCAGAACGTGCTTTTCTGCATGCTCCAGGGCGTGGCGCTCAACCTCATCACCATTCCCGAATATCCCTGGGGCGATGCGCAGACCGTCAAACACCAAGCGGTGCGCGCAGTGCTTGCCGGTCTGCGGAGCGGTGCGGCCTAGCCGAAGGTTTTGGCCGAAGCGCACTGGCCGAGACGGCCGGTGATTTCGAAAAACTCCGACACCGTTTCCTCGATGATCTGGCGGGCGGGCTTGACACTATCGATGAGCCCGGAGGTCTGCCCGGCAAGGCCGACGCTTGCCTCCATATCCCCGCCGAAATAAAGATCGAGAATGCGCGCGAACGTATCGGGCGGCATCAGCCCTTCTTCGTAGATCTTTGCGGTCTTTTCGGTTTTGAGCGCGCGGATGCAGGGGCTTGCCTTTTTGTTCAGCACGTAAGTGCCGGTCGTTGCCGCATCGACGATGGCGTTCTTGTAGTTCTCATGCACCGGGCTTTCCGCCGCGCTGACGAACCGCGTGCCCATTTGCACCGCTTCTGCACCCAGCGCGAAGGCCGCCGCCATGCCCTTGCCGTCGCAGATGCCGCCGGCGGCGACTAGCGGCAGATCGACGGCGCGGCGCACCGCCTGCAAAAGGACAAGCGTCGAGACTTCTTCCGGGTTCTTGAAGCCCCCGCCTTCGGCCCCTTCCACAACGAGCCCGTCGACACCGGCCTCGGCGCATTTCACCGCCGCTTCCACCGTCGGCACCGCGTGATAGACGGTGATACCGGCTTCCTTCAGCGGGCCGACGAATTTTGCCGGGCTGCCCGCGGAAGTCGTGACGAATTTGATGCCGGAATTGCAGACATAGTCCAGCATCGCGCGGTCTTTGAGAAAGAGGATGGGCAGATTGACGCCGAAGGGCTTGTCCGTCAGCTCTTTCATTTTCTCGATCTCGGCCTTGCAGACCTCCGTCTCACCGGACGAGGTTTCGATCACCCCGAGCGCGCCCGCCTCGCAAACGGCGGAGGCAAGCTGCGAGCGGGCGATCCAGCCCATCGGCGCCTGAATGATCGGATATTTCGTTCCCAGATGCGCAAGAACACGGTTCATCTGAACCCTCCCCTTTTCTTTTTTGAATAGCGATGGCGGGAGTTAAGCCCGCGGGGAAGGCCCCGGCAAGGCTCAAATACTCACAGCCGTGTGTTCATGGCGCGTCTCTTCGGGCTGAACAGCGGTTCAGGCGCGGGTAAGCGGGGCAAGGCAGCCCGTTTCCTCCAGCACCGGCTCGAGGCGCTTACGGGCACCTTCGCTGAGGCCCGCATAGCGCCGGCGCAGCTCGCTCAGGCATTTGACCTGATAGCGGAACGTGCCCTGCTCATAGCCCATGCCCAGCGCCTCGAAGCGGAAGGTTTCCTCGCCCGCTTCCGCCGCCTTGGCATTGGCTTCCAAGAAGGGGAAATAAACGCTGCCTGCCATGCGCAGCAATTCGAGCACCGCATGAGAGAGGCGTTTTTCCGGCGAGCGCCAGGGCCCGCCTTCAAAGCCGCTCAGATCGTCCATCTGCATCAGCCAGCGGAAGAGATAAGGCGCCTCGGCCCGCATCTTCTCGCACGGGGTGGGATCGACGGCGAGCTGGGAGAACTGGCCCATGAAGCTGAAATCGGCAAGCGACGGCCGCCCGCCAAAGAGGAAAGCCTCCTCGGTGACATGGGCATCGAGCAGAGAGAAAATTTCCGTGCAAGTCGCCTCGATCAAAGGCCGGTTCGCTTCGGTGCAGCCGACAAGCGCCATGCGGCCTACCTGACGGTCGCGGAAGAGAGCCGCGAATTCGCGTATCCCGTCGAGCCCCTTACCCATCAGCGAATCGTAAGCGAGCCATTCGCTCATCTGGCGCTGGTCGCGCTCGCGGAACCAGCGGTAATGGAACATCATTTTCGTCGCCCATTCATCGGCCATGTCTTCCAGCAGATGGGCGAGAAAGGCCTGGCCCTCTTCCTCCGGCACGACGGAGCGGCCCGCATGGCGCGCTTCCAGATCGTAGATCATGGGCGTTGAATCATTGTGATAGCTGCCATCCGGATATTGGATGATGGGAATGACGGGCGGGCGGATGCCTGCGGTCTCTTCCCGCGTTTCGGGGGTTTGCTGGATCCAGACGTGAGGAATGCGCCGGTAGCGGAAAATGGCGCGCATTTTCATGGAATAAGGCGAGCCCAGCCCGCCAATGATACGGTATCCCTCAAAGCTCATGGAGTTATCCCCTCCCTTTATTCCGGCTTTATGATTTCTCCGACTCAACACCGGAAGGAGGAGCGAGGCAAGCATAATGACACAAATAATGTCATATTTTTTACCGCTGCTTTTGCGAGAAACGATCCTCTGGCGGGCACGCTTTCTAAGTGTGCTCTTCTTGGGTTGCCTCAGCGCCGGGCCTGCACTTGCGGCGGAACCCTTCGCTTTTTCCGAACTTCCAGCCGGGCGCTTTCTGATGGGCGCGGAGGCGGCCGATCCTGCCGCCGATCCAAGCGAGTTCCCGCAGCGCGAGATCCAAGTGGAAACATTCGCGCTTGCCAAAATACCGGTGACGCGCGGCGCTTATGCCGTCTTTATCAGGGAGAGCGGCTATGCTCCCGCGCCCGGCTGCTGGACGCTGACGGAAGAAGGCTGGCGCATGGATACGGCGGCGAACTGGCGGGCACCGGGCTTTGCGCAAGAAGACAGCCATCCCGCCGTCTGCGTCTCGGCGGAAGACGCGGAGGCTTATGCTGCCTGGCTCGGGCGGGAAACGGGCGCGCGGTACCGCCTGCCGAGCGAGGCGGAATGGGAATATGCCGCGCGCGGCGGCGCGGAAGGCCTCAATAGCTGGGGGGATGATCCTGCCCGCGCTTGCCTTTACGCCAATGTCAACGACCTCACCGCCAAGAACAAAACCGCGAAAGTCGCCGAGCGCTGCACTGATGGATACCTCTACACCTCACCCGCCGGCGCGTTCCGCCCGAACGGGTTCGGGCTTTACGACATGCAGGGCAATGTCTGGGAGTGGACGGGCGATTGCTGGCGGGAAAGCCTTGCGGATACCGAAGCCGATTGCAGGCTCAGGACGCGGCGCGGCGGTTCCTGGACGGACATACCGGGCCCCGTGCGCCTTGCCGCCCGGCAGGGCGATCCGCCGGATTTCAGAAACAGCTATACCGGCTTCCGGCTCGTCAGGGCATCCCCTTGAACGGCCCGGTTACGCACTGTCTTCAAGCCCGTGAATTTCCACCGCGCCCGGCGCGCCGAGCGGCACGGAAATATCGAACCGCGCGCCGCCCAGTTCCGAACGGCGGAAATCGATGCGCCCGCCGAGCTGCTTGACCACCAGATTGAAGACCGTGCTGAGGCCGAGCCCCGTACCGCCCGATTTGCGCTTGGTGGTGAAGAAAGGCTCGAACATGCGTTTTTCGACGTCGGGAGGAATGCCTTTGCCGGAATCTTCCACCGTGAGACGCAGAGAATTAATCCCGCCATTTTTCAAAGACATGCGGATAAGGCCGCCGCGTTCATCGAACCCATGGGTAACGGCATTGGCGACCAGATTGGAAATGATCTGCGCGATGACGCCGGGATAGGTTTCAAGCTCCGCGCTTTCCTCGATCGAAACTTTGAGCGTGTGGCCGCCCTTCTTCATCATGGGCTCGAGGGTCGTTGCCACCTCCTCGACATACGTGCCGAGATCGATGGTGCGGATTTCTTCATGGATCTGATCGGCGGAAACGGATTTAAAGGATCGCACAAGCTGGGAAGCGCGGTGAAGGTTGCGCTCCAGAATTTCCATCGTCCGCAGCGAGAGCTCCTGGAACTTCGCGAAATCCGAGCGCGTCATGATGCCTTCATCGAAAAGGCCGTAAAGCTTGTTCACGCTTTCTCGGAAATGAGAGGCCGCCGTCACGCAGACGCCGAGCGGCGTGTTGATCTCATGGGCGATGCCGGCCACCATGCTGCCGAGCGAGGCCATGGTCTCGTGCTGCACCAGGCGCGCCTGAGCGTCCTGCAGTTCTTCGTTCGCCTCCTGCAGTTCTTCATTCGCCCGTTCCAGCTTCAAGGTGCGTTCCTGCACCCGCTTTTCAAGCGCGGTGTTGATGGAGCGGATTTCCTCCTGCGTGCGCATCCGGTCCGTCACATCGAAGAAGATGAAGGCCGTGCCGCCTTGCGTTGCGACCCGCTGAACCTCGAAGTTCCGCCCGTCCGAGGCGGTAAGATCGACGGCGCCGCCCTGCTCCAACCGGCCCATGATAAAGTCCTGAACCTTGATATAGGAGGCGGCGGCATCGAGCCCCTCGCCCGCGCTGAGGCGGCCAGTGGAAAAGGATTCCCAGACCATTTCCTGAAGCGGCTTACCGAGGCGCAGATAATCGGGGATCGGTTCGAACGCTATTTCCGCTGCCTTGTTGAAGGCCAGCAGGCAGTCCCCATCATCATAGAGCAGCAATGGGGCGGGCATGGCGTCGATCGCATCTTTCATCCGGCTTTCGGACTGACGCGCCTTTTCCTCGCGCAGTGCGATCAAGCGCCGCGCGCCCCAGATCACCGCAGCCAGGATGCAGTATAATTGAATGAGAACCACGCTTTGCAGCACGGCCTGCCAGCGGGTGTAGTCAATCGCCTTATAGGCCTCCTTGGCATCGACCTCGGTCAGAATACCAACGCCGGATTCCTCCAGCCAACGGGCCACCCCGATCACTGCCACCCCCCGGTAATCGGTATAGGGCGTAAATTCTTCGCTGTTCCGGCGCTCACTTACCATGCGCCCGGCGAGGGCGCTGAGCGGCAGGGCGGCGGCATTGCTCTTGACCGGCTTGCCGGCCGTTGCCCGCCGCCCGATCTGCGCGCCGAAACGGCTTTCACTGACGATAATCCCTTGCGCATTGACGGCATAAGTTTCCCCGCTATCGCCGAAATGGCTGTTGCGGAGCATGCGCGTGAAATCACCTGCCGGATCGATGGCAAGCGCCAGAAGACCGATAGTTTTACCGCTTTGACCCAAAATAGGCGCAGCGGAGAAGAGCGCGGACTTTTGCCCCTCCACCCGCGCAAGCCCCGACCGGGGAAAACCGACCACGGGCTTGCCGGTCAGCACCCGCTCCCGGCTTTCGGCGGGAATACGGGAAAGGCGGGCGCCGCATTCATTGTTGGAGGCGAGAAGAACGCCCCCTTCGGCATCGAGAAAGGCATAGCCCGTATAACCCGTGCGCGGCAAAAACGCGTCCAGCAATTCGCGCAGCTCGCTTTCAAGCTTTGCACGCTCGGCGGGCGGCGCGGTGAGCATTTTCCGGATGCGCCCTTCCACCACATCGAGCCGGGCCCAGCCTTGCACCGTGCCACGCTGGCGCTCAAACCAGGCATCGACGGTGCGGGCATTCATATTGCCGGAGGCGGTGAGCATCTGGCCCGTATGCTGGCGAATAGTTTCTTCATTGCGCAGCTGGTTCCACCAAAGCGCGGCAAGCAGCAAGGCCAGCATGGTCAGGCTGACCGACACGGCCAGAACGGACGAATGCAGCGCCGTGGCGGCGCGCGCCGGCACGTGCATCAAATTGCTGATTTTCTTCAAAATTCCGGCCGGCCGCTGCAAGACATATCCCCTGTTCCGCGCATAGAGCCCCACTCTAGGAAAGCTTGCTTTCCAAACCCTTGTCCTCATCCCGCGCTGGGCAGACGGAAGATTTCTGGGTTAATAATGGGTAAAAGAAGCAAGGAGGGGACGCCCATGCAGTTGAAGGAAAGCGAGGCCGCGCAGCAGTTCCGCGCCGAGGTACGCCGTTTTATCGAAGAAGCGCTGCCCGAGGAGATTGCCAATGCGCCGACCGTCGGGGTGAGCATCGAAAAACCGCTTCTGAAAAAATGGCACCGCGCGCTTTATGAAAAAGGCTGGGTGGCGCCTAGCTGGCCGGAAGAACATGGCGGCACGGGCTGGGACGTCACACAAAAACATATCTTCCAGGAAGAATGCGCGCGGGCGAACGCCCCGCGCCTCATGGCTTTCGGCCTGACCATGGTCGGCCCCGTCATCTACACATTCGGCAATGATGCGCAGAAAGCCCGGCACCTGCCCGGCATCCTTTCCGGCGATGTGTGGTGGTGCCAGGGCTATTCGGAACCGGGCGCAGGCTCCGATCTTGCCTCGTTGAAAACGAAAGCCGTGCGCGAGGGCGATCATTACATCGTCAACGGCCAGAAGATCTGGACGTCATACGCCCATGAAGCGGACTGGATTTTCTGCCTGGTGCGCACCGATGAGAACGTCAAACAGCAGGAAGGTATTTCCTTTTTGCTGATCGATATGAAAAGCCCCGGCATCGAGGTGCGCCCGATCGTGACGATCGATGGGCTGCACCATCTCAATGAAGTGTTCTTCTCGGACGTGAAAGTGCCGGTGGAAAACCTCGTCGGCGAAGAAAACAAAGGCTGGACCTATGCGAAGTTCCTGCTGGCGAACGAGCGTACGGGAATTGCCGGCGTGCCCGAATCCAAACGCCGCATTGCCCAGCTGAAGAAAATGGCGGGCGAGGAACGGGACGGCGACGGAAAGACGCTGATCGAGGACGAGGGTTTTTGCCGCCGCCTCGCCGAACTTGAGATCGAGCTTTCAAGCCTTGAATTCACGAACCTGCGCAAGCTGGCGGAAGCCGCCGCAGGAAAGACGCTTGGCGCGGAAACCTCGATTCTGAAAGTCATCGGCTCGGAGCTTGCGCAGAAACTGCAAACGCTTGCCGTGGAGCTTGTCGCCTTTTATGCGCAGCCCTTCCACCGGGATCAATTGCTCGGTCTTGTTTCGCAGGCACCGGTGGGGCCGGATCACGCCGTGACGGTCTTTTCCAATTACGCCTTCGGGCGGGCCACGACGATCTATGGCGGCTCGAACGAAATTCAGCGCGGTGTGCTGGCCAAAGCGGTGCTGGGGCTGTAACGCGGGGCCGTTAGATGGACTTTCCCCCTTCGGGCCAATAAGGCGCGCGCACCTGGCGGCGGACGATCTTGCCCGTCGGCAAGCGCGGCAGATCCTCGGCGAAGTCGATGCTGCGCGGGCGCTTGAAACCGGGCAGGCGGCTGGCGGCGAAGGTAAGCAGTTCCTGCGCCAGTTCAGGGCTCGCATGAATGCCTTCCTTCACCTGCACAACCGCCTTGACCTCCTCGCCCCATTCCTCGTTGGGCACGCCGATGGTCGCGACATCGGCGACGGCGGGGTGTTGCAAAAGCTCCTGATCGATCTCTGCGGGATAAATATTGACGCCGCCGGAAATAATGAGCTCGGCGCTGCGCCCGGTGAGGAAGATGAACCCATCCTCGTCGATATAGCCCATATCACCCATGGTGAAGTAGTGGCCGCGGTACGCGCCTTCGGTTTTCTCCGGCGCTTTGAAATATTCGAAGCGGCCCACATCCGGCGCCTTGAAATAGACGGTGCCGGTTTCACCCACGGGCAGTTCCCTGCCCTCTTCATCCTGAATGGAGACGGTGACGCCCGGCAGCGCGCGCCCGACGCTTCCTTTCTTTTCGAGCCATTCTTCCGGCCCGATGAAAACGCCGCCGCCTTCCGTTGCCGCGTAATATTCAAAAACCACGGGGCCGAGCCAGGCAATCGTTTCTTCCTTCACATGGACAGGGCAAGGCGCTGCCCCATGCAGCATCCAGCGCAAGGACGAAAGATCGTATTTCTCCCGTACGGCGCGCGGCAGCCCTGCCATGCGGTGCATCATAGTGGGCACGACATGGGTGTGGGTGATGCGGTGCTTTTCGATAAGCGCCAATGTTTCTTCCGCATCCCATTTGTCCATGAGGACGGTGCCGACACCGCTTGCAAGAGGAAAGAGAAGATTAAGCGCCAGGGGCGCTGCGTGATAAAGCGGGCCGGTGACAAGCGCCGCATCCTCGCCCGGCTTGAACGCCGCCGTCTCGCGCAGTTTTTCAAGCAGCGGCGAAGGACCGGGCGGTGTGCGCCGGTAAACCCCTTTCGGGTGACCGGTCGTGCCCGAAGTATAGAGCATTTGCGAGCCCAGCTGGGGATCGGAGAGGTTTTCCGGCGCTTGCCCCTCCACCGCTGCCTCGTAAGGCTCGAAACCATCGATCGCGCCGCCGATGGCGAGCTTCACCTTGGCGCCGGGAGCAAGCGCTGCCGCCTCGATTGCATTCGCGCTAAAACGGGTATCGGCAAGAAAGGCTTCGGCCTCGCAATTATCGACGATGTAGCCCACCTCTTTTCCCGTCAGGTGCCAGTTGATCGGCGTGATGCGATAGCCGCCGCGCTGGCAGGCCGCCATGGTCTCCACGAATTCGGGCCGGTTGGAACATAAAAGCGCAACACCCGCACCCGGCGCCACACCGCGCGCTCTCAGCGCCCGCACAAGCTGGTTGGCTCTCGCATTCAGCTCACCGAAACTGCGCGTGCCCGCCGCGCTTGCAACGGCCATCCGCTCCGGCGCAAGCTGCGCGTGAAGCGCAAGCACCATGCCGCTTGCCGCCGCTTCTTCCGGTGTCAGCGCGCTTTCTTGTTCACTGCCGCTCTTTGCCATTCGCTTCCTCCCCAGATCGCGTCCCTGGCCGCGTTTTTCCGGCGCAGATCGCAGCGGCGCATTTTATTTGCCGTATTGTCACCGCAATTGGGCAATATTGGACCGTCAATCAGGGAACCAGGTCAAGACATTCGCGTTGTTCAGCCATGCGTCTTATCTGCCGGCATTGCTTCTTGCGGGGGAAATCATGAAGAAAAAAATTACCGCCTGTCGCAACTGGGTAATGGGATGCGCTTTTGCCCTCGCCGCCTCTCCTGCCCTGGCGCAGCCGCCAGCGGGTCATGAAATGCCGCAGGACAACGGCTTTGTGACGCTGCAAGTCGAGAACGATCTTTTCGCCAATTTTGCCAATACGGACAGGCATTATACGAACGGCCTGCAAGCCTCCTGGCTTTCCGAGCCCCGGCAATTTCCCGGCTGGATGGGCCCTTTGACTGAGCTGCCCATTCCCGGCCGCTCTTCCAATCTTTACACAAGCCACCATCGCGCCGGTGTGGCGCTCGGCCATGTGATTTTTACGCCGGACGATACGGACACACGCGCCCTGGTGGCCGATGACCGGCCCTATGCCGCCTGGCTGCATCTCACTTTCTCGCTGCAGTCGGTTTATAAGTCCGACTCCAATCTTGCCATCCAGGATCAGTGGAAGCTCGATGTCGGTGTCGTGGGCCCCGCCGCGCTCGGCGAGGAAGTGCAGAACAATTGGCATGTGCTGATCGGCGCGGATGAAGCGGAAGGCTGGGACAATCAGCTGCGCAACGAGCTCGGTGTCAATCTGACGCTGGAGCGGGCCTGGCGGAGCGATATTTTCGCAACGCCGGAGGTGCTGGGTTTTGAAACCGATTTCATTCCTTACGGTGTCTTATCGGTCGGCAATGTGCAGACCTATGGCGGGCTTGGCGGCACATTGCGGCTCGGCCCCTCACTGCCGGATGATTTCGGCCCCCCGCGCATCTATCCCGGTATCGGCGGCTCTGAATGGTTCCATGCCGACAGCTCTTTCGACTGGTATGTCTTTGCCGGTCTTGAAGGGCGCGCCGTTGCCCGGGACATTTTCCTCGACGGCAATACGTTCCGCGACAGCCATAGCGTCAACAAGAAGCATTTCGTTGCCGATGCCAAGCTCGGCCTCGTCACGGTGATCGGGCGCACGCGCATCAGCTTCACCCATCTTTACCGCACCCGCGAGTTTCACGGGCAGGACAAACCGGACCAATTCGGCTCGATCACGCTGGGCTGGGCGCTCTAAGCGGCACTTAAGCCTTGCAGGTGAGGGGCTCTCCTTCCAGATTAACCGGATCGCGGGAAAGATTCGGGGAGGGAGCCTATGCCGCTCATCGGCGCAGAAAACATTTTCGGCCTCATCATGGTCTTCGTGGCGCTGGCCGCATTCGGCTTCTGGTCCGAGCATACAAGGCTCGGCAAGTTTCTCTCTGGCGTCATTCTCGTCATTCTGGCCGGGATCGTTCTTTCCAACCTGCGCATCGTTCCTTTTGCCTCGCCGTTCTATGATGTCGTCTGGACCTATGCGGTCTCGCTCGCCATTCCGCTTTTGCTGATGCGCGCTAACTTACGCGAGCTTTTCCCCGTTGCCGGCCCGATGCTGCTGACCTTCGTCATTGCCGCGTTCGGCACGGTCGCAGGCGTTCTTGCCGGCCATGCGCTGGTCGATCTTGGCCCTTCCTCGGCCGATATCGTTTCCACCATCGGGGCAAGCTGGATCGGCGGCTCGATGAACTTCGCCGCGACCAGCCAGGCGCTCGGCATGGAAGACGGCACGTTGCTTTCGGCGATGGCGGCAGCGGACAATGTGGGCGGCACGCTTTTTCTGGTGCTGCTCGTGCTCATTCCGGGCCGCGGCGCCATCCGCCGTTTCATCCCCTCGCCCATCGTCGAGGCGGCGGCAGCAGAGGAAAGCGCGGAAGAAGAGGCCGAACGCAAAGGTGCCCTCCCGCCCGTGCAGGTGAGCAAGCTTGCGCTGCTGCTTGCCATTTCAGCGGTCTGCTGTTTTCTGGGATATGAGACGGCAGCTCTTATCGGCGGCTGGGGCGCGGCGGCGGGAATCGGCTGGCTTGCAGATTTCTCCCGCTACGGCGTGCTCTTCTTGACGCTTTATGCGCTTGCCGTCGCCAATCTCTTTCCCCAGCAGATCGAAAAGCTGCACGGCGATTTCGATCTCGGCATGTTCTTTATGTATGTCTTTTTCGGGGTGATGGGCGCGGGTGCCAATGTGGTGCTGATGATCGAAACCGCGCTGCCCGTCTTTGCCTTTGTGGGCATTATGGCGAGCGTGCATCTGGCGGTCGTGCTTGCCGCCGCCAAGCTTTTCAAGATCGATCTGGCCGAAGCCATGCTCGTTTCCAATGCCGTGGCGCTTGGCCCGGCAACGGCAGCGGCGCAAGCTGCCGGCCAGCGCTGGCATGCCCTGGTAACACCCGCCGTGATGCTGGGCGTTTTGGGCTATGCCATTGCCACCTTCATCGGTGTCGCGCTTTCCGGCTGGCTTCAGTAAGCCACTTTGCGCTGCGGGCGCAGCTTGCGCGCCCAGGATTCCCGCTTGCGGTAGAGCGTCGAAGGGCTGACCCCCAAACGCCGCGCCGCAGAAGGGATAGAGCCGGAACATTGGCGGATGGTCTTTTCCACCACCTCGCGCTCGAGCTCCCAAAGCGGGCGCCCGTCCAGGCAGACTTGCGCTTCGTTCATCTCCTGCGCAATGCGCCGGAGATGCAACGAATGCTCCATAACGGAAAGAAAGCGCGCCCGGCTGCACGGCATGGCCACATATTGAAATGCCTCGGGCGGATGGCCGCCGGTCGAGACCTGATCGGTCTCGCAATTCACCATCAAGACGGTCGCTTCAGGCTCGACACGCCCGAGCCGCATCAGCCAATCGGGCGTGGGCGTGCGCAGATCCACGACGATCAGGTCATAGGCCTGTGCCAGCATCTGGCGGCCTTGCAAACCGTTCCAGCCAACCGTTTGTGAAGAAATATCCTGGCTATCGAGCCAGGCCGTCAATGTACCGAAAACCGAGGAATCATCCCCGACGATCAATACGCCCCCTGTCTTTGCCCCCCTAGTGGAAGTCAGTGTCATGATGACCACTCCATGGGGTAACTCACGTGACCCTTCTGCCGATGCAGAAGAGATGTCTTTGAATACCCGGGTTACTCAATCCCAAATCAAACGCTGAATGCGTCCTCTGGTTCCCGGAGACCCTCGAATTTTCACGTTTCCACAAAATTTAAAGCAGCGCGTGGAACCGCCGTGCCTTAAGCGGGCAGGCCGTGAGAATAACACATGGCCCGCGCCGATCAAAACACCGCGTTTACCAAGGCTAAGGAATAGAGGGTTAATGGGAAGTTAACAAAGCCTGCGAGGGGCCGGACCGGCAGGCCCCTGCGGATTTTTCGTTGCATTTTGCATATGCCCTAAGACCCCAGCACCCGTCGCTAGCACATGTGTGCAGGTAGGCCGCCCCCGCCTGGCGGCTAAAATAAGCGCCGCACATTTGCCGGACGGGGCCCCATGAACACTTTCCTGAAAGATTCTGCGCTTTGCTTTTTGGCGCTGCCGCTTCTCTTCCTCGCGCTGGTCGCCGGGGCGCTCGGCGCCGAGTGGATCGGCCTGCCGGTGGAAGAAGAGCTTTTCGGGGTGATCACCATGGGGCTCACCCTGTTTCTTCTTTACCGGCTTGCGGAGAGCCGGCCTTCCGGGTTTGCCGGTGTGGCAGGCGGCGTGGCGCTCTGGGCCCTCATCGGATTGATGATCGCGTTTTTCCTGCAGGAGCCGCTTTGGGGCCTTGTCCATTGGCTCGATGCCTATTTCGCCCCGCCGCACGGTCCTTGAGGGTGCACTACATGAGGCCGAGCGCGCGCGGCACGGCGAGCTGATCGAAATAGGGCCGCTCACAAATGATCTTATCGCTGCCCGGCGCGAACTCGAAGGAGGCGGCCATACGCACACGGAAGGCCTTGCCCGTCGGCTGGGCGGTCCGTCCCGCCAGTTTGAGCGGGCCGAGATGCGTGCCCATCAGCCAGAACTCAACAAGTACCGTGTCGCCCCCATGGGCAAGCGCGATAATCTCGTTCGACTGGTCGGGAAAGGGGGTGCGGGACGCAGCGAAGTAATGGCGCACTTCTTCCTCGCCATCAAAAACCACACCGGAGCCATACATTTCATAGCGCGGATGCGCGAAGGTGGCGATGACGCCGTCCCAGTCGCCCACGCATTCCAGCGCCATATGATCGCGCACCGTTTTAAGGCGCCGCTCGGCAAGATCGCTCATTGGTTCAGTCCTCATTTCTCATCCAACTGTGCGGATGGGATCCGTGCCATCCCAATCCACAGCTGCTTTGCGGATATGCTCAAAGAAAGCACCCTTGGCGCCGCTAATGTCAGAAATCTCAATTACCGCGCCGGGATGGCCTGCATTCTCAAAATAACAAAAGCGTCCCTGCGGCCCGCCGATCTGCCCTTCATGGCCGACTTTCAGGCCGCGCGCGAGGCAGTCCTCATAAAGCGCCTGATAAGACATGCTCCAGAAAGCGACATGCTGCAGACCTTCCAGGCCCGCATCCAGAAAATCCTTGTACATGGAGGGCGCATCATTGCGCTGCTGAATAAGCTCGATCTGCAGGTCGCCCGCATTGGCCAGCGCGATGCTCATTTCCACCGCCGAATCCTGCCCCTTGTAGCGGAAATAGTCCGTCTTCACCCGGTCCACATAGAACCAGGGACCGACACCCATGACATTGATCCAATGGTCCATCACCGCACGGATGTCGCGCACCACATATCCGTTCTGGCGTATGGGCCCGAAGAACCGGCTCATAACGCTCCTCCCCATGTTATACTTTATTACATTTCATGATGGCATTTCCCAGTCAAGGCGAATGTTGTAAGTCTTTACATTGAAAGCCGATCCCACCCGTCACAGCGAACCGCACCATGCCCCAAAGCAGCACCCCAGCCCGGAAAAAACCTCACCGCTATCACCATGGCGACTTACGGGAGGCACTGGTCGAGGCGGGATTTGCGATGACGGAGCGCGAGGGGGTGGACGCCGTCACCTTCAGCGCGCTTGCCAAAAGGCTCGGTGTTTCGCAAGCCGCCCCCTACCGGCATTTCAAAGACAGGGAAGAGTTGCTGGCAGCGGTTGCCACCAAGGCCTTCCGCGAGATGGGAGAAAAGCTGCGCCAGAAACTGCGCCGGCGCACGAAAAAGAGTCCGCTTGCGCTCATCGCCCATACGTATCTTGAGCTCGGGCTGACGCGTAAGGCGCTCTACAGGCTGATGTATGCCTCACATATTCTCGGGCGCTCACCGGCAACGAGCGAGCTTTACCGGGCGGCGGATGAAGGCTTCGATCTTATTCTCGCCGCCATCGATCCGGCGCTCGATGAAATGGCGCGCCGCCGCTTTGCCCTGAAATTCTGGACCTCGCTCCACGGCATCGTCATGCTGGCGGAGGAAGGTATTCTCCCGCCCAAAATCCACAAGATTTCCGTCAAAGAACTGGCGGACGAGCTGGTGCGCGATACGGAGATCGCCATTGCCGCGGCAAGCAGGCGGTAATCCTCAGCTCACCGCCGCCGCCGTTTCACCGGACGGCGTCCGGGCCGCACGCCAGTCCTTCAGGAGCCGGGCCTGCGCCGCTTCGGATTTCCAGAGAAAATCGCGCGGCAGGCCGAGCCGCTCGCAAGCTTCAGCCGGCGGGCTGTTTTTCGCCGGAATGGTTTCCGCCGCCCAAGCCGCCGCTTTCACTGCCGCACGCTCGAAGAAGGTCAGATCGTATTCCTTGCCGAGCCCGAGCACCTGGCGCACGGAAGGCGGCAGAATGTCGATGGCGGCATGGGCCAGCGCCCGCTGGATCCAGACCGGCAGGCCGCGCGCCGCCCGGCCCGAGCGCATGATGTCCAGAAACTCGCCATTGATGGGATGGGGTTCGAAATCGCCTTCCAGATGGTTCATCATCGCGTAAAAATCATCGAGACTCTTAGGCGAATAGGTGACGCCATAAAGTTTCGACACCTCTTCGCCCTCGGAGAAAAAGCGCCGCTCGTCTTCCTTGCTCAACTTCTTGGCAAAACGGTCATAAGCGGTGAACCAGCCATAGGTCGCCGTGGCGCTCACCCAATTCAAAAGCTCCGTGTCGAGGGCCTTATAGGCACGCCCGTTCGGCGTCGTCCCTTCCACCTTGGCATGCATATTGGTGATGCCGCGGATAACGCGCTGGGCGGCAGCCTGCGGCCCGTATATACCGACCATGGCCGCCGTCCCCGTACGCTGGCCGCGCCCGATGGGGTCGGTCGGGAAAACCGAATGATCCCAGACGCCCGAGCGAATGCGGTCATCGGCAAATTCCAGAAGCACGGCACAGACCCCCGCAATGACGCTCGTCACCGGGTTTTTGAAAACTTTCCAGCGCACCGAATCCGGCTCGCAATAAGCGGGCGCGCCTGCCGGCACCGTGAAGTCCACCGTCCAGCCAAGATAGGTTTTCAGTTTGTCCATGATGCTCTCTCCTCCACTCCTGGCGCGGATTTTGGCACAGGAAAGGCGGTTCTCCCAAGCACTTCAGACAAACGCGTAAGCGCCGCAGGGGAACGCAGCGTCAAGGAGAGGGAGTGGCCGGGCAGCTCTTACTTCAGAGTGCTAGAATAGTGACCAAACCTGCCGCCAGGCATTGCCAAGCATCATCCTGATGCAGGTTGCGCCATGCACTTCGACCTTGGTGAAAAGCGGCGGCGGCGCCTTGTCTTCTTTGAAGCTAATGCGGATCACCTGTTGGCGCTCAACGGGCGTGAAGGCGCGCTGGAACTCGCTCGGCAGCGCGGCGGCATAGGGCTCGATGCTGCTGACCACGCCCTCATAACTATCGAGGCCGGTCAGAAGATGCACATCGTCACCGGCAGCAACGGAATAAAGCGCGCCGGTCGGCACATAGGCGAGGACATAGCGGCTCTGGCTGTAAATCTGCGCCATCGGCTCCCCGACATTCGCCACCGCACCTTTGTGAACGGCGACCTCGGAAACAATGCCGTCGATCGGTGCGCGGAAGCGCCCGCCGTCATAGAGCGCTTTCAGTTCTTCGATGGCAGCCTTCGCATCTGAGAGCGCCGCCGTCAGGCTATCCATTTCCGCGAGCACGATCTGGCGTTCAGCGAGAAGACCTTCCAGATCCTGGCGCCCGCGAAACTCGCTTTCGGCGGCGGCGGTCCGTTTGTCGAGCGGCAGATAGCCCTGCTTCCAGAGCTTTTCGATTTCCTTGCGCGCGCCGGCGGCAATATCGCTGCGCTCGCTTGCCATGGCAATCAGCGCTTCCACGCTCTGGCCGCGCACGGAAAGCTCGGCGCGCTGTGCTTCCAGATTGCCAAGCTGAGCGGTGAGACGCGCGATACTTTCCGTCACCGCCTGCGAGGAAGCGATCACCACCACACTGCCCGCTTTGACTTCATCACCGCTGCGTACATGCACATCGCGCACGGTGACGGGAAACTCCGTCGCCACCACCGCCTGCTCGCCGATCACGATGCCGCCGCTGCGCAGGAAAAAGAGATCGCCGACGAATGTATCTGCAAGCCAGACGAAGAGCAGAGCAATGCTTGTCAGATACACCCATTTGACGACCGTCTGACGCCGCGCACGCGGTTGATTTTCCAGAGGGGCGGCTTCTTTGCGCCGTTTCAAACGCCTCATCACACTCTCTCCACCTGGTCCATGACGCGGCCCGGCACATAAGGGTCGCGGTAGGAAGAACGGAACACCAGCTCCTGGATGATCGAGAATAACCGGACGGCACGCATTACCGTGACCTGCATCAGCGAATAGAAGGGCAGGTAGACGATGAGCCGGCCCGCCCCGCCAATGCCCGCCAAGGCCGCACCCATGAAAAGCAGTGCGTCCATCAGCGCGTAGCCGATCAGCGTCGCGGCAAAGACGGGCAGCGCCATCGCCCCGAGGCTGAGCCAAAGCCAAACAAGATAAGCCGGGAAAACCAACGTCAACACGATCTGGAAGAAAAGAATGTCGGCAAGCGCCACGACATTCGAAAGCCTAAAGGAGGATGAGGCCGGATTGAGCTCGCCCCGGAACTTGCGCGACCAAATGGTGATGAGCCCCCGGTCCCAGCGCAGGCGCTGGGCAATCAGATCGATGATCGTTTCTGGCACATTGGTGAGCGCGCGGGCATCGGGTGCGAATTTCACCCGCCAGCCCGCCCGGCGCAGCTTCATGGTAAGGTCCGCATCCTCGCCCACTTCCACATCCTGGCCGCCCACCGTCTCCACCGCGCTGCGACGGAAAGCGCCGAAGGCGCCCGAGACGATAGAAAGCGTGCCGAGAATATCCGAAATCCGGCGGCCAAGCCCGATAGAGAGCGCATATTCGATCGCCTGATGCCGGGTCACAAGGCTTGCGCCGGCATTGCGCACCTCCAGCGTGCCGCCCACCGCGCCGGTGCGCCGATCGTCGAAATATGGAAGCAGCCGCTCCAAAGCATCCCGGTCGAGCGTCGTATCAATATCGGAGATAACAATGATGTCGCCGGTACACACGGAAAGAGCGAGATTGACCGCTGCGCTTTTGCCGCCGCGCTGGGACAGTTTCAAAACCTCGTCGACGCGCCCTTCCCGCTGGAGCGCGCGGGCAATATCGGACATGTTGTCCGTCGAACCGTCATCGACGACCACGATCTGCCAATCGACGTCCTTTTTTCGCGCCAATGTTTGCTCGCCCAGTGCCTCGATGCAGCGGCGCAGGCTCGCCGCTTCGTTATGCCCGGCGAGCAGAATGCTGAGGGAAAGGCCGTCACGCGCACAGGGCTCTTCCGGCGGCCGCGCACTCATACTCGCCAGGATGATGACCAGTGCGCCGAGCCCGTAGCGGGGCACTTCGAAAAGCACCGCGAACCAGAAGAGCTCTATCAGGCTGAGCGTATCCAGCGAACTTATGAAGAAAACCGCATCACTCATCGGCAAGCTCGTTTTCCTTCTGGATGAGAAAATCCAGAATGCTCTCGCCTTCATCCGCGCTCGTTTCGATCGCGAAGGAAAGCGGCACCGCTTCGGCCACCTTGGCGCGCAAGCGGGCGAGCGCGATCTCAGCCTGAGCAGCGGTGGTTTCGGGAAAGCCGATCAGGATCGCGGCGGTGCCGTCTGCCCCGACGAAATCGCAGTCATGCATGCTGTCGAGAATCGCATCGACCGCCTGACGGAAGGCGAGACTGACCTCTGTCACCGAGCGGGTTTCGCGCAGCTCTTCCAGATTGGAAATGGCGATGCGGCCGAGCGCAAACGGGCGCTCGAAACGGCGCATGACGCGCATGCCTTCACTCACCAGCAGCAAAAAGTCACGTTGGTGGAAAACGCGGGTACGCCCGTTCACATAAGCGGCAATGTCGAGGAGCGGCAGGTGGTTGGTTTGCAGCGCCTGCAATCCTTCTTCCGTCAACTCATAATGGTACCAGTTCTTCTGACTGAGATCTGAGCCGGCGGTCACAGCGGCGCAGTCGAGGCAGATAAAGACGGGGTCCGGCTCGCTGTTCGCCGCCCCGCATGCCCGGCAGGAAACGACATGGCCGGGCTTGTCGTAATCCACACCATAATGACGCAGCTCGTCATGACATTTCGGGCAGATCAGCCGGTGGCCGCTTGTAAAATGGGATTCAGCTTCCTGCGCGCCGCAGCGGTAGTGGTGGACGATCGCCTCGTCCTGCAAGTCGCTGCTGCCGCAGGAAGGACAGGCTTCGTAGGCATGAAGGCGGGCGCTGTCGCATTTACGGCAGCCATGAGTGCGCATGAAATGACTGCGGCGGAGCAGGCCGTATTCGGTAAGGTTTTCCAGCTCACCGCGCAGGTCCGCTCGCGCGCCCAGGAGAGGATAGCGCACAAGACCGTGTGCGGCCGGATCGAGCACCGCGGAAATGGGCTCCGCGCGCGAATAAGCAAGGCGCAGGATGAGCATTTCCTCCGCCCCCATATCCGGCGAGCGGTAGGGAAAGGCAGCAAGACGCTTCCAGATCGGCGAGAAATGCTTGAGGACAGCGTCAAAGCAGCCTGGATCAAGCGCATCGCCGGTAAAATCCCGGCGCAGGTGGGTGTTGCCCGCCAGGTCCGCCACGGGCAGCGCGGGGTCGGCGGCAGCAGCCACAGCATCCTCGAACTCCGCAGCACCGACAGGCCGGTTCAGAATAATGGCGTCGTATGGCGCATGGAGGGAGGCTTGCAATTGCTCCCGATCAAAGCCGTGCGGTGCCGGCCCGAAAACGAAAAAGCGGGGCGCCGTGCCGGAAAAAGGATGCAGGCTTTCCGGCGCACTGTTTGTGCCTTCCTGACGCTCGATCTTTGCAAATTCGTTCACTTGCACTTACTCCCGGCACATATACGCAGCGCCTCGGCCGAAGCCTCTTGCGGCGCTTCTTTATGCTGGAGCGCAGCCGGTTAAAAAGCCGGGAAAAGAGATGGTTAATTCGCGGTTTGCACTGCGGCATAGCACCGCGCGACCAAAAAAGCCCGGCAACGCATTGCGTCCTGCCGGGCCTTTCTATTCACGCTATTTAAGCCTCCCTAGCGTGAGCCAGCCGGTAGATGGCCGGCAGCACGAGAAGCGTGAGCAGCGTCGAGGAGATGATCCCGCCGATCACCACGGTGGCAAGTGGACGCTGAACCTCGGCCCCCGCGCTTGTGGCAAGCGCCATGGGCACGAAGCCGAGTGAAGCGACCAGGGCCGTCATCAGCACCGGGCGGAGCCGCTTGGCGGCGCCTTCCCAGATCGCTTCATCAAGACTTTTACCTTGCTGGCGCAGGTTCTTGATGAAGCTGATGATGACGAGGCCGTTCAGCACGGCAACACCGGAAAGCGCGATAAAGCCGACCCCTGCCGAGATGGATAGCGGCAGCCCCCGCAAGGCGAGAGCCGCCAGCCCGCCGGTCAGAGCGAAGGGTACGCCTGAGAAGACGAGCAGCGCATCCTTTGCGTTACCAAGGCTGGCAAAAAGAAGCGCAAAGATGAGCACCAGCGCCGCCGGGACGACGATGCTCAGCCGCTGTGCCGCCGAGACGAGCTGCTCGAACTGTCCGCCCCATTCGAACCAGTAGCCGGGGGGCAGATTGACCCCGGCATCGACGGCCGCCTGCGCCTCCTCGACAAAGGAGCCGAGGTCCCTGTCTCTTATATTGGCGGACACGGTGATGCGGCGTTTGCTGTTTTCCCGGCTGATCTGATTGGGGCCGGGCACGAGGCGGATATCCGCCACAGCCTGGAGAGGCACGACGCGCGGCATCGCGCCGTCGAACGGTGAATAGGAGACAGGCTGCGCCGTTTCATCCTGATGCTCCGGCGGCAGGGGAATGGGCAGGTCCCTCAACCTGCCGACATCCTGCCGCAACCCTTCGGGCAGGCGGACGATGACGGGTGTGCGCCAATCTCCCTCATAAAATGTGCCTGCCCGCGCGCCGCCCATGGCAGCACGCACCACCTCCTGAATGTCCGCCACATTGAGGCCGAACCGGGCAGCCATGTCCCGTTTGATCTCGATGGAAAGCACCGGCAGGCCCGAAACCTGTTCCACATTGACGCCCGAGGCGCCTTCGATCTGCCGGATGACCGCTGCGACTTCATTGGCCGAGGTCAGCAACGTGTCCATGTCATCGCCATAGATCTTGATGCCGAGATCAGCGCGCACGCCGGAAATCAGCTCATTGAAGCGCAGTTCGATGGGCTGGGAGATTTCATAATTATTGCCGGGCAGCGTTGCCAGGATCGCGTCTATCTCTTCCAGCAGCGTTTCCTTGGACTTGCCGGGATCCGGCCATTCGTCTCTCGGCTTCATCATGACGTAGCCATCGGAGATGCTGGGCGGCATGGCATCCGTCGCCACCTCCGCCGTGCCGGTTCTTGCAAAGACTTCCCGCACTTCCGGCAACTTTAGCAATGCCTTTTCGATTTTCTGCTGCATCTCGACCGATTGGGTGAGGCTCGTGCCCGGTGCACGCAGTGCCTGGACGGCGACATCCCCTTCATCGAGGCGGGGGATGAACTCCGTGCCGAAGCGTGTTGCGCCAAACCCAGCGATCATGACGAGCACGAGAGCTGCGGCCGCCACGGCTTTCTGGTGACGCATTGCCCAGTCAAGCGCCGGGTCATATCCCTTTTGCGCCCAGCGCATGACGGGACTTTCTTTCTCCACCACATCACCGCGGATGAAGATGGCAATGGCCGCCGGCACAAAGGTGAGCGCCAGCACCATGGCTGAGAGAAGTGCGATCACGACAGTGAGTGCCATGGGCGTGAACATCTTGCCTTCAACGCCGGTGAGAGTGAGGACAGGCAGATAGACCACCGTAATAATGAACGAACCGAACATCGCCGGCGTCATCACCTCGCGCGTTGCGTCCGTTACAACGGCGAAGCGGTCCTTCATGCTCAGCGCATGGCCGAACCGTTTCTGCTCGTCCGACAACCGCCGCAGGCAGTTTTCGACAATGATAACGGCGCCGTCCACAATCAATCCGAAGTCTATGGCGCCGAGGCTCATCAGGTTCGCGCTGATCTTGTATTCCACCATGCCGCTAACCGTGATGAGCATAGAAAGCGGAATGACAGCTGCAGTAATGAGCGCGGCGCGGAAATTGCGCAGCAGTACGAACAGCACAACAATGACGAGGATCGCGCCTTCCACCAAATTGGTGCGGACCGTGGCAATGGTCTTTTGAACCAGTGATGTGCGGTCATAGAGCGTGGTGATTGTCACACCGGGCGGAAGGCTTTTTTGTATGGTTCCGAGCTTGCTTCCGACATCAGCTGCCACGTCACGGCTGTTTTCGCCGATCAGCATGACCGCGGTGCCAAGCACGGTTTCTTTACCATTATGCGTTGCAGCGCCCGTGCGCAGCTCCTTGCCGAACGTAACGTCTGCCACATCATGCACATAGATGGGACGGCCCTTATGCGTGCCAAGCAGGATTTCGGCAAACTCTTCCGCCTTTTCTGCCTGCCCCGGGACACGGATGAGATATTGTTCGCCGCTGCGCTCGATATAGCCTGCGCCGACATTGACATTATTCTGTTCGAGCGCATGCACCACGTCATGGAAACTGAGATTGTAAGAGGTGAGCTTGTAAGGATCCGGGACGACATGAAGCTGACGTTCATACCCGCCAATCGCATTGACTTCGACAACGCCGTCCACAGTGCGCAATTGCGGGCGCATCACCCAGTCATGCAGCGCCCGAAGATCGGACAGGGTATAAGGCACGCCCTCTTCCGTGAGGGCATCAGGCTCAGCCTCTACCGTGTACATGTAGATTTCGCCCAGGCCGGTGGAGATCGGCCCCATGGAAGTTTCCACATCGGCAGGAAGTTCGCCCGATACGGCCTGAATACGCTCGCCTATCAATTGGCGCGCGCGGTAAATGTCCGTTCCATCTTCGAAGACGACGGTAATCTGTGAAAGGCCATAGCGGGAAAGAGACCTTGTGTAATCCAGTCCGGGAAGCCCGCCCATGGCGGTTTCAAGCGGGAAGGTGACGCGCTGCTCCACTTCTACCGGCGAGTAACCGGGTGCCGCGGAATTTATCTGCACCTGGACATTCGTAATGTCCGGCACGGCATCGATGGGCAGGCGAGTGAAGTTGTAAATACCGAAGGCGGCGACAAATGCTGCGGTCAACAGGACCAGCCAGCGATGCGTGACGCAGAAGGAGACAATACGGGAAATCATGTGTGCCTCCCTTAGTGCGCATGGGAGGCGGCATTTTTTCCCGCCTCGGCTTTAAGGATGAATGCGTTTTCCGCCACATAAGCCTCGCCGGATGCCAGGCCGCCGAGAATTTCGGCATGAGTGTCATCCGTGCGGCCGATTGTGATCCGGCGCTCCTCGAACTCTCCCTCCCCGGCAGGCACATATATGATGGGGTAAGCCCCCTCGTATTGGACGGCACTGCGGGCAATCACGACGGAAGCCTCGACAGGCTGCAAGCTCACCTTGGCGGTGACATAGAGGCCCGGTTTCAGACGGCCTTCGGCATTGGGCACCACAGCCCGCGCGAGCAGACTTTGCGTGTCTTGCGCGGCAATAGGTGAGACGTAGCTGATCTCCGAGGTAACAGGCTTGTCATTCGAGCCGCCTTCAAAAACGACGGTCTGGCCTTCACCAATGAGACCGGCATCATGCGTGTGAACCTGAAGATCGAGCCAGACGGAGCTAAGATCGGCAATCACCATCAAGGTGTCGCTCGTTCCCGCATATTGGCCCGGCGCAACATTCCATTGCACGATCTGCCCGCTGCTTGGCGCGCGCAAAGTATAAGCGCGCAGGCTTTCGTTACTTTCCATCACGGCAAGGGCATCGCCTTCTTCGACCTTTTCGCCGAGCCGTTTTTTCACATCCAGTACGACACCCGAAAAGCGCGGCACGATGTGAACCAGTTTCTCCTGATTGGGCCGGATGAGGCCGAACACATTCAGTGAGGGGGTGATTGTTCCGGCTTGAGCCGTTTTGATGCCGATATCCGCTGTTTCGAGCTGGTCTTCGGAGAGATGAATTTTCCCTTCTTCATGTTCATCATGCCCGTTCTCCTCACCTTCACGATGAGCGCTCTCCTCATTTGGCCCGCTCGCGTTTGCAGGGACGGCGAGAAGGAGCAGCCCCCCCAGGAAAAGAGATATCTGCTTTGCAACGATACTTTTCATGTCCATTACTCCCCGGCTTGGCGGCGGGTTGCCGCGCCGGTGTTTAGAAGATCAAGGCCCGTTAGCCCGGCAATTTCAGCGGCGGCATTGCGGCAAGCAAGCACGGCTTCCACTGCCTGCATCTCGCTTTCAATTTCCGTTTGTGTTACCCCCAGAAGATCGAGCACGCCGAAACGTCCCCTTACATAGCCATCACGAATGGTCCGGGAGGTTCGTTCGGCGGCGGGCACCACCGAGCGGTGCAGCCGTTCCGCCTCACCGCATCGGCTGGTATAGGCCTGATAGGCGGTTTGCAGTTCTTGACCGAGTTCGGTCTGAGAAATCCGCGCGCTCAGATCCGCCCGGCTGATCCGGCTGGCGGCGGCATCGATGTTTCCCCGGTTCTGATCGAACACGGTGAGCGGAATGGAGAGCGACACCAGAAAGGCGCTTTCATCCGTAGCATTGAAATACCGCGTGCCGGCGCTGACGGTCGGGTCCGGCACAGCCTTGGCGCGCTCCAGATCGAAGGCCGCTCGGCGGTGTTCGACCTTCGCGCGCTCTGCCCTGAGAAACGGGTTGTCCTCGAGCCGTGCCGCCAGCTCGGCAAAAGACGGCAAAGGCTCCCGCGGCACGGCAAATGCGCCGGTCACTTCCACCGGCCGGTAGGCGGGCTCGGACCAAAGGGTGAGCATGGCCTGCTGTGCCGTGCGCAGCTGTGCTGCGCTTCTTTCGGCCCGGATCTCGGCAAGATCAAGGGCAAGCTGTCCGCGGTTCAGATCCGCTTCCGACGAGGCACCTCGCACCAGTTTTTCCCGCAAGGCAGGCAGAAGACGGCGAATGGCATCAACTGCCTCTCGCGTTGCGCGCACTTGTTCCTGCGCTGCCAGCAGCCGGTTGAAGGCGACGGACACATCTTTCTGCAGGAGCCGCTCAGTAGCGGCCCGCTCGGCATTCGATACGGCCTCAGCCTCTTTCGCCGCTTTTATCCTGGCAGCGCGCTTGCCGCCAATTTCGATGCGCTGGGAAAGAGCGAGAGTAAAGTCCGCCTCACCCGTTCCTTCATAAGGGCCGGAACCCAGAATATTCTCTGCTTCCGCGTCAATTTCGGGGTTGGGTAGAACGGCTGCCTGGCGGGTAAGCGCCTTGCGCTCCTGCACCCCTTTGTCGGCGGCCCGGATCGTGAGATTTCGTTCGAACGCGATGCGCACGGCATCTGCCAGGGTGACGGTTTCGGCAGCAGCTGCGGGCAGCGTCTGCGTGCAAAGCAGACATGCCACGAGCAGCCCGCGCCGCAGCAAGCGGGTCCTAGCTTTCATGGATCACCTTTAAGTATAGGAAAAAGAAATACGCCCCTTTTAAGCGAGGCGCTTCGGTTAGGTGATCCGGTGCCGGGGAGGCGGGCCGTCAGGATTATGCGCGAGACCCCTGGCATTCGCACTGCGGGCAAATGCGGCATTTTCCATTGACGCCAATGTCAGAAGCGCTTGCGGAGCAGGCAATGCCATATGCTGAAAGATATGACAGACGTTGCATGTGCCGGGCGCATTTGCCCCGGCCTCCTGGTCCCACGCCTGCTCGCCTGCCTCGGCGGATTGCGGAGCCAAATCCACGTCCAAATCATGCGTCAGCACAGGCGCCAGCAAACCAAGCACCAAGGCGAACATCATGATTTTGGAGAGAAGTTGTCCCATGGCTGTGATTATCGCCATGCTCCGCCCGATTGCAACTCCGGGCATTCGCCGAGAAAGGAAGGCGGATGGAGCTGGGCTTGGAGACACATCCAGCCCGAAACCAGCCAGCCCCGGCTATAGGAGAAAAATGGTACAGCCGCCCCGGCTCGAACGGGGGACCTCCTGATCCACAATCAGGCGCTAATACTTGAACACAAGTGCATATAGAGCATTTTTTGTTTGTTTCCCCGGAAATTTAACTGAGAAACATCTTATATAGATCCTGTGAATGCACCACATACACCTCAGTCTGGTGCCAATGTGGTGCTAAAATGGATTGAACAAGATGGGAAGCAGAAAACTAACTCAATCGGCTGTATCCGCCCTTAGTTGTGAGCAAAAAACCTATATTGAATGGGATAATGAAATAAAGGGCTTCGGTGTTTGCATCTGTCCTGGTGGCACCAAAACATTCATCTACCGGTATAGGGAGATACGAGCTCATAAAACACGAGATCGAAAAAAGAAAATAGGACGATATGGAAATCTTACTGTCGCTGGCGCACGAAAAATTGCAGCGCAATGGGCAGCGTCCTTAGCGGCAGGAAACGGTCTCGACCAAGAGAGCGAACATGACGCCTCTGAAACTCCGACAATGGAGAACTTCTGCGACCAGTACCTCCAAGAGTATGCCATTCCCCAGAAGAAAGCGAAGACCGTCAAAGATGAACAAGAACGCATACGCCGGACAATTCTTCCAGCGTTTGGGAAGAAGCGCTTACACACGATCAAAAAAGTTGAGATCCAAAGTCTGCACTCTTCGATGCACAAGACCCCGTATGAAGCAAATCGGGTCTTGGCCCTCATGCGCATTATCTTCAAATACGCTGAAGCTAGATTACACATAGATACAACTACAAACCCATGCAAAGGTATCAAACCCTATCGGGAAAGAAGAAGGGAACGCTTTCTGTCGCAGACGGAACTGGCACGGGTATTTCAGGTTTGCTCACGCCGTATCGCAGAAAACAGCGGAAGCATTTATGCGATGCTCGCCTTCCAAGTTCTTATGCTGACTGGTGCGCGTCGAGACGAAGTCAGAACCCTGAAGTGGGAACAAATAGATCTTGAACATCGAAAGATTAGCCTGACCGATACAAAAACTGGCAATCGGATTATCCCAATATCTGATGTTTTGGACCAAGTGCTTCGCACAATTCCCAAGCAACTGAACAACCCGTACGTTTTTTGCGGACTGAAAAAAGGAACATGCCTCGTTAACCTCAGAAAGCCATGGCAAGTTGTTCTTTCAGAAGCTGGACTAACGAATGTACGGATTCACGATCTAAGGCACTCTTACGCCAGTCTCTGCATTTCGTCAGGTAAAGATCTGGAGACGACAAGGCGACTTCTGGGACATAGAGATTCACGCACCACAATGCAGTATGTCCATGTTGGCGATCAGCGACTTCATGAAACTTCCAATGCGATTGGAAGGCTATTTAACATACCGGCGACTGTGACATGACGCCGTCTGGCATAAATTCTCGCAGTCATCATGAATTTTTTGGTGGTGGCGCAGTGTTGCGACGTACAGATCTTTCCGCCCATTCGTCCAACCAGTCATATCGATACCTCACCAACTTTCCGAGTTTGGTGTACTGGGGACCACCCCCGTGGGTGCGCAGTTTACTCAAATACCTGGGCGTCAAGCTAAGATAAGTGGCTGCATTCGCTGTCGTTATGTATTTAACTTCATCTTTCTTTTCGTACATCTGAAATATCCCTTTGTATGGGATATAGTATTTTCACCACGAAGATATAAATCCGTACCAGTCCTTTTCGTAGAAAAAGAAGACAAAGAGAATTATTACGTAAATCGTTCCGATTGGGATAGTCGGCAGAGTGATCGGAAACTAGAAACAGCTCTGGCAGGCTGAGGCCTTTCGCTATCCTATGGCGATCGTGCCGATCCTCGCGCATCAGGAAATGTTGAGCTTACTATTTGGCGGCAGCAGGCATGCAGAACCCACGCGATTGCCTAAAACACTCTCTGAGCCCCCTGCTCTCTGGCAATCAAGCGCACAGTCAGGCAAGAAAACTGAGCGGGAACGAAAAGCTCCACTGGTTACAGGGGAAATCTCTTAGTTGACAAGGGCAACACTCTGCAGCTTCAGCGGAATGCCGGACACATGGTTGCCGGCCTGCTCATGAAGATGCTGAGCCAAAAAAGCCCCCTCCCCTCTTGCGAGAGGAGGGTGTGAAGTTAGCGGGACTCAGGGGGGATAAGTTTCTCTTTGGGCGTAATCAGCCGCTGCTTGAACGCCATGTCGGCCAGGTAGTAGAGCAAGCCAACACGCAGCCTTTCCGCCATGTCGGGGGCACAGTCGTAATAGACGGTGCGCTTTTCCCGTTTTTCGCCTTCGGGGACGATCATCTGGACCTGCATTTCCGCGCCGTCAAAGACGAGCGAAAACACCGGCTCCGGGTCTTCTGGGGGTGAGGGTCCTTGCTTCGTGCTTCCCATGGCCTCCTCCTTCTGCCGTTAAGCTGCCAGGCACCGGGACGCTGCACCTGGCTCCGATACGCGGTAAAGAACAGGGGACGTGATGCCGAACTTCTTGCGGGGCAGATCGAGCGCCCTGCCATCCACCTTCGTGGAGATGCAGACATAGGTTGCCTTGCCATCGGAGAACGGGCGGCTAGTCAGCTCGATGTCCCAGCCCACCTCCAGAAGGACCGGCAAGAGCGTAATGTCGATTGTCTCGATCAGCCGTTCTGCGCCCTTCCAAAGCAGATATTCGAACTTCGCGCAGAGGCCAATGCCCCAGAGATTGGTCTTCCGTGCCTCCTTGGCGACAAAGCCGCGCGTGGCCTCGATCGCCCCTTCCGGCGCAAGCGGCTTGTAGAGATGCCCGGCGAAGAGATCGTCCGTCATGTTCGGGCCGGTAAGGGGCAGATAGCGCATGCCGCCATGCACCCGGTCTCCCTCCGCCAGTGCCAGCACATATTCGGTTTGGGGCAGATCGTATTGATCGATTTCAAGCCCGGCCGTCTCTTTCAGGTCCCAGCCGCGCTCATCGATGAAGACGGATTTGCGCACCCGGTGCATGTCTTCCAGCTGCGCGCCGTAAAGGTGCCGGTTATCGGGATCGATGACATAGAACATGATGGAACCTCCTTGCCTGTCTGGGCATAAGGAGGCTCCAGAATGTTCAAACCGGCTATCCCCTGTTCAGGGGATAGCGACTCAGGCCAAGATTATTTAGAGCCCGATAAGACCGCGCCGGATGCCCTCAACCACAGCTTGCACCCGTGTGGTGACGCCGAACTTGCTCATGATCTTGTCGGCATGGGTCTTCACGGTGTTCTCGCTGATATTGAGTATCTCGCCCACTTCCCAATTGCTCTTTCCGGCCGCAATCCAGTTGAGGCATTCGCGCTCGCGCCCCGTCAGATCATTGCCCCAATAGCTTGCCTCATCCGAGGCGTCCCGCATCTCCCGCAGGCGGTGATGGAAGTAGATGCCGATAAGCTGGAGATCGAGGCGCCCTTGCGGTGTCAGCTCGGCATCGGCCCCGCCGAAGGAGACATAACCGGTATAGCTGTTAAGGCCCTGGAGAGGCACGACATAGCCCTTCTTCAGCCCGAGGTCCTGGGCCTGCGCGAAGATCGCGGCGGCTTCGGGTTCCGGCATTTCGAGATCGGACCATTCAAATGGCAGCTCGGTCTCGGTAACGCGTCTCAGCACCGGGTCGTGTTCATAAAGAGCGTTCTGCAGGTAATAGCTTGTCCATTCAGGCGGGAAGCCTGGATAAAGGACCTGCTCCGGCTTGGGGTAGCGCAGCGCCCCGCCGCTTGCCGAGATGTATTCGAAGCCGAGCTTGCGGGCCTCCAGGAGCGCGCATTCGGCAAGTTCCTCCGGGCTTTCAATTGCCCGGCAGTTGATGACAAAATCCTTCGTATTGAGTTCGGAAATATGCATGACCACCCCCATTCCCACTCATGGTGAAATCATGATATTGAACGGGGTAATGAACGCAATTAGGCGCGCGATCACTTTTTGCGCGGGGATGAGGTTTCAACCGGAGAGTGCGCATGTGCGGGCGCTTCGCTCTTTATGAGCCGGAATGGCGGATGGTTTGGGAGCAGCTGAACTTTGGCCGGGCCAAGCCATAACGGAAGCAATCAAAGAAGAGCTGCAAAATCAGTCCGCTCCCGTTGATACAGGCCGGGACCAGCTGTTCGAAATCCAGGATTGTCTGCGACACATCTCCAGGTCCTTCCGTCCGCCGGGATGCATGAGGCTTTCATAGCGCGCTGCTCGATTTACCGGCGATATCCAACCAGCTCTGAAATATGTTCATGGCCGGCCCGTCATAGTTTTGATCGGAGAGTTCGTGCAAAAGGAGGCGGGCATCGGCAAGGACCATAGCGTTTAGAAACGCGAATGCCTGGTCACGGCGCCCTTTTTTTGGGTCAAAGGGGATTTGAGGTTCAGGTGCGAAGAACTCCTCGATGACGCCTGCGGCCAGCATCTGTTTGCTCGAAAAATGCTTGTAGATCGTGGCGGTTGAAGCCGGAGCGTTCTTGGCAATATCCATCATAGACGTGGCCTGAAATCCATACGTCTTAAGCTGTTCATAAGCGGCTGCGAGAATAGCTCTATGGCTTTCTTTTTGTAGTTGGGCACGCCAGGCGTTGAGCCCGGAAAGCTCTTCCTCGTCGTCTTGCTGCATCAACAGGGCTCCCAACGTCTGTTCGACGTTTTTGTCATTGACCACCGATAAGAGCATCGGCCTGTCAGGTCTTACTCGAAACAGAAGACCGCAAAAAAGGCCTCGCCTTTCCCACGGTCTGGCAAGATATGTAGCGCTGTTGGCAGGGCCGTCAAAGAGGGTGGATTTAGCCTATGCGAAGGTGCGGCCTCTTTGTTTGAAGCCTGCCCCTCGTCTATTTCGCACCAGGCTGCGCCAGATGGCTCATTTTTTGTGAAGCGTATCTTGAAAGGAACGGCTCTGTTTGAAAGTGACCGGTTGCGTCTTACCCCTTAAATGTGCCGGCAAACATAGGAAATTCCTCCAAAACCACAGCCCGAGCCGATGTCTGGGACACAATTTAGAGCGCTCGACGCTTGCCTCTTTCTCCATTATGGAACTATGATTTTAGCCAATGGGCGCACCAGGGGGGCTGGACATGCGATCCTTCATTATCAGCGCAGGACTGGTATTGGCCGTCGCAAGCGGCCTTTTGATCTATCCAACTCTCGCCCAAGAACTGTCCGATGAAGCAGTGCGCCAGCGCATCATTCAATCGGATATTACTGCTTATCCGGGCAACTGTCCCTGCCCTTACAATCGGGCATCTAATGGCAGTCGCTGCGGCAAGCGCAGTGCCTGGAGCAAGGCAGGTGGCTATGCACCGCGCTGTTATCCGCAAGACGTAAGTGACGGCGCCGTGAAACGCTACCGGGACCGTATGCGATGAGGGGAATTCGGAGCATTGGTCACCACCAACTCTTACGGGCTTGTCTGTTCGCCTGCGCATTCATCCTATCTGTGTTTTTCGTTGATGCCCGAGCGGATGACTTGTTGGCTGGCATTACGATCGCTGAGGAGCTTGACGGTAGCGATTATGATCGATCACGCCATTTTGGCGGGTGGTTGAGGGACGACGATGGAATCGACGTCCGCCAGCATGTCCTTGCTGCTGAAAGCTATGTGCCCGTGACCTGGGATGAAGCCGGAAGGAAAGTCATCGCCGGGCTCTGGTTCGATCCCTTCACCGGCCGGACCTTCCGCTCCCCATTCTCTGCATCCGGTTATGCGGTCGTTCAGATTGATCACGTCGTACCACTAAAAGAGGCTTGGGAAAGCGGCGCGAAAAACTGGTCACAGGATGAGCGCATTGCCTACGCCAATGATTTGACCAATCCAGGCCATCTGATTGCCGTTCATGGCCCCACGAACGGATCAAAAGGTCATAGAGATCCAGCAGAATGGGTGGTTCCAAATGCGGATTTTCAATGCGCGTACGCCCTAACCTGGGTAGCCATCAAGCGCCACTGGAATCTAACGATGGATGATGATGAGGCTCAAGCGATCAGAACAATTGGTCGCATCTGCAATTAATGGTTGGTGAGTACGATGACAAACGAGATCAAGCGGCAGCTCTTCAAAATTGAAAAAGAGTTTGAGTCATTCACACCTCTGGCTCTGACCCGGCTCTCCTACCTATTTCCCGAAGCATCCCTTGAATCGAGAAATGGCTATGTAGTTGGTATCTGTTCCGAAAGTGCGGATGCGGCTTTGAAAAAGGAGATTGCATACGCTTTCTACCGTGAGCGCATTGCAACTCAGAACATACGTCTTCGTGAAATTCTATTCACTCGAGCCTTTTCTGACTCATGATAACTTTTCCATTACGCTTCCGAGAATTAGATTCTAATCGGCTGCTTTTCTCCAATGAAGCCGGAAGAAGCTTCATTGGGTCACGGTCTTTTCTAGACAGATACGTTCACGACTCTCTCTGTGAAAGTGACAAGGCATTTTTATCAGAGAATGGGCTCGCTATCGACGATGCTGACAAACTGGGTGCGCTTGGATACCTCACTACGCTTGCGGCCCGCTTACCGGTTCAGAAACAGATCGATTACCTTATTTTGGTACCCACTCTTCGCTGCAATTTGTCTTGCTCATATTGCCAAGTATCCCGAGCAAGCGAAAACGCTAAAGGGTTCGATTGGTCAGACGACACAACGCACAAAGCGATCAGCTTCTTAAAAAACCTGCCGATAAGCTCCCATATAAAAATCGAGTTTCAAGGCGGTGAGCCTCTCCTCCGCACTGATATACTGGATAAAGTTATGCGCGAGGTAAGCAAGGAGAGGCCTGACAGTTCCTTTGTTATTTGCTCAAATCTCAGCAATTTAGGGCCGGAGCAGATAAAACTGTTTCAAGAATACAATGTTGTGTTGAGCACATCGCTAGACGGGCCCGCCGAAACTCATAAACACAATCGCACAAAAAATGAGGGTGCAACGCGCCGTTTTCTAGACAACCTCGATCGATTTCGTGACCTGTTTGACGGCGAGAGAATATCGGCGCTTCCTACGATTGACCTAACAGACCCACCATCCACTGAGTCACTGCTGGATTCCTATGATGCGCTAGGAATAACAAGCATTTACTTGAGACCGGTCAACCACCAAGGTTTCGCACGTAAGCGGGGATTAGGGCTAGACGACGCGCTCAGCTCATGGCTCGACTACTACAGAAAAGCAGTTGACGAAATAATCCATAGAAACAGTCAGCGATCCAAAAACCTTCTCGAAGAGTATTCGCTCACACTTGCGATAAAGCGCATTCTTCGGCCCGGGATCGACAACAATGTCGATCTGCGAAATCCGGCACCACTTGGATTGGACTATTTAGTTATTGATTACGACGGCAAAATCTATCCGACAGATGAAGCTAGAATGCTTGGTCGAATTGGCCGCATCGATCTTTCTCTGGGACGCATAGGCGGCGAACTCAATTATGAACGTATCCGCGACCTCAACTCCCAGAGCTTTAATAACATCGACCCGGATTGCCAACACTGCGTCTATCAACCCTATTGTGGATCTGACGTTGTAGATGACCTGTCGCGCTATGGACGCATCGACATTCCCCGACACGATACATATTTTTGTCGGCGCCAAACCGACTTATTTGACCTGGCGACGAGCCTGCTGTGCTCGAAAGACTTGCACGTATTACATTCACTATGCGCGTGGCTAAACCTGCCCGAATTACCCGATCAAATCATTCCGGTGCACAATGATACCGCTTAGAATTCGTATTGACATTGAAGGACCTCATCGAGGGAAAAGGGTCATAAAACTTGTTAGCGATCTGGCTAAAGAAGTTCTCACCTCTCCTTCGCTGACATCTGGCAACTGCGCGGAGCTTGTGGCCACATTTCCCTCTGAACGGGTTTTCAAGTGGGGAGATCATTACATAAGAATAAAAGGGAACGCAGAGGATGAGATCGTCGGTGACGTATGTCTGTTTAATTTCGAGAAAGGGTATGCCGATCGCTTGATACGAGGAAACTCCAAGCACAATACGCTTGTGGTGACGGAGCAGTGCGATCAATTGTGCATTATGTGTTCCCAGCCTCCAAAGAAAACGCATCACGATCAATTTCACGAACTTTATCATGCATGCCTGTTGGCAGATTCAGGAAAAATTATCGGTATTTCCGGAGGCGAGCCGACACTTTACAAGGAGGAGCTATTTTCACTCATTAAGGATGTGAATAAACAAAGACCTGACCTTCAGTTTCATATCCTTACGAATGCTCAGCATTTTTCCGTTGATGACTTGGAGTACCTGAAAAGTTTTAGAGGAAACGTCCTTTGGGCGGTTCCGCTCTACGCAGCGCATCCTGTCATTCACGATACTATAGTCGCTAAAGCAGGTGCTTATGAGCGCCTCCTCGCCTCTTTGTCATTGCTCGTACAGGCCGGTGCGCAAGTCGAATTGCGAACCGTCGTAATGCAGCAGAACATTTCAGAGCTTCCCGACATAGCCAAAGTAATCAAAACGCATCTACCGTTCATACAGCATTGGGCAATCATGCAGCTTGAGAATATTGGCTTCGCGCGAAACAGGTGGAGCAAAACCTTCTTCGATCACTCTATTGATTTTTCAGGGATTGCCGCTGCAGCCGCATACACACTAGCAAGCGGCATCGAGACGCGGTTTTTTAATTTTCCCCTATGCACTATTCCACCTGCCTGGCGGCCCTATGCAGAGCAAACCATTTCGGATTGGAAACAAAGATTCGATACCCCTTGCCTAAACTGCTCCGTTCAGGAACAATGTGGCGGGTTTTTCGAATGGCATCCAAGTGCGCGCTCATATGAAGCGTGGGGGGAAATCTAATGGGCAAAAGGAAATTCGCAATTCCCTCTCTGGCGGCAGCCGGCTTTCTTTCAGGGAATGGCGCTGCGGGACAACCCTTGCCGGTGTTGGACTCTAGAATACAAAACATCGATCTAGAGACGCTTCCTCTTTTAGGAAAACAGGCCGCCCTAACCCATACCTATAATCTGGCAGCGCATCGGTCACACAGTTCTCACAGGTCCCACGGTAGCCATAGAAGCCATCGATCGAGCTCGTCGCCAAGTTATTCGCCGCCCCCATCCAGGAATTCCAATAGCACACCTCCGTCATCGACTCTTCCCGGAACATCGTCGGCTGGCGCCAGAAATTTGCCAGGAAATTCTTCGAAGTTCCAAAAGATCGCTATGCAGGTGCAAACGGCGCTTTACGTCCAAGACTACTATACCGGGGCAATCGACGGAATTGTTGGTCCCGAAACGCGAACAGCAATCAGTTCATATCAAAGAGCCAATAGCATGACGATCACGGGGACTATAACGGCGGAGTTGCTCGATGCGCTGGGCATACAGGCGGAATAACTGGATAATTGGCTTTATTATCTTCGGCAGCGGAATGGTCACTTCATTCGTCGCTGTCCCTTTGTGGAAAGAAGCAATAATGCAGTTATCGCATCAGCAATACGCCACACATGTGCGAAACTGCGACCAAGCAATGCGAGAACACTTCCTCGCCAAAATGAAAGTTGTGCACAACCCCGGTGAGGAATCGGTAAGCAGCCTCGAAGCAACAGAAGTCGGATTATTTGCATGTCAAGACTACGACATCTTTCAAAAGAAGTTATTGCAATGGGGGCTCAGCGAATCCGAGCTTAGTCAAATGCGCCTGATAGCTATTGAAGCTGGAGCGGTTTCCATGCGGGAAATTGTGTCGCAACATGAATTCCGTTACTAGACATCTGCTGATTTTCGGCTTCTTCTTGGTTCATGCTTCACCATCCATAGCCGGCAATCTGCGAGAGGAGATTCTACGGGAACAAGCGCTTAAGAATGGTATCACACCCACTAGCTCGATGAATGTCGAAGTTGATCCAGCGCTTGCCGGGGCGGGGGCACTTCTCTTTGAGAGCAAGAAACTGAGCCTCACCGAGAACATTTCCTGCCAAACCTGCCACCTGGACGATAGAGCGAGCACCGATGGGCTCCCCAACGCTGCAGGAGTTGGTGCGGAGGGGCATGGCACGGAACGTCTCTTGCAGAATGGAGCGATTATACCCCGCAATGCCTTGGCCATGTGGGGGCGTGGCTCTCCCGAGTTTTTGACTTTCTTCTGGGATGGCAAAGTCGTTGGAAGTGGCAAGTCAGTCGAAAGCCAGTTTGGTGCTGATGTTCCTTCAGAAGACCCTTTGAATGTGGCTGTGAGGCTTCCAATCGTGGAAGTCGATGAAATGCTTGATAGACAGGAGAGCATTTCCTTGGGAGCATACGAGGAGTCTGTTGCAGCTGCCGAGAAAATCTATGAACTCATAGAGGAACGTATCCGCTCGGACGATATCCTGTCTGGACCATTAAGTGACGCTTTCGATATCAAGGCGGAAAATATTGAGATCGACCACATAGCGGATGCGTTGTCTGCGCACATCCGCAATAAATTTCGAATCAAGGATACCAAATTCCACAAGTTCGTTTTTGAAGGCGGGAATCTCAGTAGCCGTGAGATTGCAGGAGGGCTTCTTTTTTACGGCAAAGGTCAATGTGCTCAATGCCATTCAGGTTCGCATTTTTCCGACTTCCAATTTCATGCAATGCCATTCCCACAATTAGGATTTGGGAAGAATGGATTTGGAGTGGACTATGGGCGATACAACGTGACTTTGGATCCCGTGGATTTGTATAAATTTCGGACGCCGCCACTTATAAACGTCACACGTACAGCGCCGTATTCTCATTCAGGGTCGGTTCACTCGTTAGATGTCGCCATTAGATTTCATTTTGACCCCCTGAGAGATACTGAATTCCGTGACATGAATGGCCATGAGCGAACTGAATACTACGCTCGGTTGAAAGCATGGGCGCAAGAAGGATCCGGGGTCCCGCACCTTACGGATCAAGAGGTAAGATCACTGACCTCATTTCTTGAAACGCTATCCTTTTATTGACAGACCTCCTGGCCGGGCATCGGGGTGGCTATCAGCTTCGCGATTGGAAGGTCGGATGCAGCAAAGCGGTTGCTTTCGGGTCGACATTTCACACAATTCGTTCATCTACTAGTCAACTCTCGCCCTCTGCGTCGGAATCGGGTGTAAAGATCGGCCAAGGCCGTCCCGACTCAAGATCGGGATGTCGCGGCTCTGATTCTGGCGCGCCATATTCGTCTCGCAGCCTGTCTATGAGGTTGAGACAGCGGGCGGCAGGATCATCCTTGCCGCCGTTGTGCGTCATTGACAGAAGTTTCCGGCGCAGCTTTACCGCCGGAACCGGGACGATATTGTAAGCACCTTTCCAATTCTCTGCCGGGACGTGCTCCGTGACAACGCTTTCGATCACCGACCACGTCATGAACAAGTGCCCGGTTTCCATCTCGAACCGAATTAGCATCAGTACTCCGTCCGCGCCAGGGTCTTCGGCGACTGCTCTAGCTAGCAAAGCAAGCTGCTTCGTTGTCGGCCCATCCTTCAGGAGGTCGTTGACATAGGTGCGGACCTCGGGAAACTCCGAAATCAATCCACCCAATTCTCGTTGCCAATGCCATCCGTCGTATGATTCGCCGTCGAGCACGCCGCTGATCGTCAAGTCAATAAGGCGGCGCGCGGCGGAGACAGTGCCGAACCTCAAAGCGGTCGTGCGCCACTGATGGTTCTGGTAGAGACGTGGATCTTCTTCTGCGAGTGTGAAGGCCACTCCTTCTGCGTCGTCCGAGCACGAACTGTTGAGTCCGCCGACCATCTCTTCGAGCATTCGTGGGTCGCGCTGCGCGTCCGGCATGCCGCGCACGATGGCGGGCAGATCGGTGACAGGCGTGGTGAACGGCAAGAGGCGCAACCAAGCACGTAGCTGATACGCGTCGCTCTGTGTCAGAATCCAGGCCTCCTTCTTAGCCGCTTCAAAGGTCTCAGCTATGCCGTCGGCCACGAGCTTGATGTCGATGTCCTCACCAGAGAGGATCAGCGACAACAGCAAGGCTGCGCGCGCCTGCCTCGGCGCGAGAGAAATAAGCTTCTGGATCGTCACGTCACGCTGGCCGTGGGGGAGTCGAGAACCGACAATGCCGAGCGCAACCCCCAGCTTCATCTGCGCATCCGTCGAACCATCGACAATCAACGTGTCGATTGCGTCGAAGATGGCCTCCGCCTCGGCTGATGTCGCGGCGGGATCGACGGCGCGAGCCTCGCGGCGCTCTTCCATGCGCGAGAAATCTTGGCTGCTCCGGAATTTCTTATCGTCGTTGGGTTCGTTGGCCTCGAACCACTGGAAGGCCAGCACACTTGCAGCCCACTCGCCAAAATGCTCATCCGTCAGGTATTCACGCATCAGCGCAGCGGTCTCCGGCACATTGATCGCCAAGAACGCACGTTGGTACTCATGCATATGCGGATGCTGCGCTTCGTGCACAGCATCTCGATCCTTCCGGCCGCTCGCAGTCGTTCTTTCGCGGAAAGCTCGATAGCGACGTAGATTGTCGTCAAGCATTCTCTTCAAGAGTGGAAGATGTTCGACAGACGGCGCGCAGCTCATCATTGTTGCAATGGTAGCCACTCGCCAGCGCTTCTCATCCCCAGCGGCAAGCATTCGCTCTGCCCATTCGCGCGCCAGCAATCCGATTGCGGCCAAGCCTTCCTCATTGAAGGGTCTTGTCCGTTCTTCGTCGCCGTAGGTCTCGCGGGAAAACAGCTCGGCCAGTTGGACGATTTCCTCATTATCGGCATCTGCCGCCCGCGCCTGAACAGCTGCTACCAAACTTGCGCCCGGCGTGTGGCCGATACGGTCTCGCAGACCGTGATAGCGATCACCCGCGGCCTGATCGTATTTCCCGCTGGCGTCGCGCACGACTTTCCCGGCGGCAAGATAGGCCTCGATCAACCGGCCAACAGCGATTGGTCCCAGCACTGACGCGGCAGCTTCAGCGCGGTCGTCGTGGCGGTTAGTCTCTTCGAGGGCAATTCCGAGCAGCTTGTCGTCCTCAAGGGAAAACCCGGCGGCGGCAAGAATATTGTCCGCGCCGTAGAAGAGATTTCGGTGCTCGCGCACGCGCCGCAGCAACCCCTTAGCGAGAGCCTGCGGATAGCGTTTTCGCGCTTCGTACAATAGGTGGAATTCGCCATCGCGCTTCCGGTCGATCTCCATTTCAGCAACAATCTCAGTGACCTCGGCATCGCGATCATCTCCCCCCGGCGCGTAGAGGAGCGTGCGCAGGCGCGCGAAGTGCGAAATGCCAAAAGCTTTGCGCCGCTCACGCGCGTGCCGGAGTTCCCGCTGGATGGCATCGACTGCAATATCGTCGAGGTGACCCTTTTCGGCGAGGATGTCGTAGGTCGCGTCGCCGGCATCAGCGAGCAAATCGGCGACGTGGCGATCCGCTCGTCGAAATGAGAGCGCATCGACCACTGTCGCCTTCACGTCCGGATCGCCGTCAGTTTTCGCGATTGCGGTCGCAAGGTCGAGGCCGTCGATTCCGCCATGCGATGCGATTTCATGCAGTACATTTTTGCGGATTTCCGGTGGCAGGGCTGCGATGCGCACCGGCGCGTCGTTCCCAAGCACGGATGGGCGAAATCGCTTCGCCGCTCGGAGAGCAGGCAAGTGCACTTGGCTGTTTGGGTGCGAAATTAGCGGCCAAATCAGGTCGCCGAATTCTGGCCTGCCGGACGCGATCATGAAACGCACCGCGCGATCCACCTTGCCTGGCGCGTGCCACTGCTCAGCAATATTCCGCATTTCGGTGGCGATCGGTGCCCACACCTCGTCGGAGGCGCGGAAGATCATCTCGCCCGCGAGGACAGGATCGACGTCGAAAGCCGCGCGGATGGCGGCGCTGCATGCGGCCTTATGTACGTTGTCGCCGCGCGCGCTTCGTTCGACAGCGAACAGAACTGCTTCTTCCCACGGGCGCTGATCGAGCACGTCAACCTTCAGCTTCTCGCGGGCTGCCGGATCGCTGACCGCCTGTAGCATCAGTCGTTCGACGTGGTGCGAGGCGTACCATTCCTGAAATTGCTGGTGCTGAAACGAGTAGCCCGGCGTGTCGCCGGAGCGCGTCAGAACGTGATTGCTGACAAGCGTGTCGAGCAACGTGTCGGGCTGTGTGGAGATGGTGATTTGTCCGTCGCCCACCAGGACCCGCGTGGTCTCAGCGACCGATTTACGCGCGTTACTGTCCGTGATCGCCGTATTGGCCGTTGTAGTGGCGAACACGGCGAGGCCATCCAAATAGTCCTGCTGGAAGCCGAGGGCCATGGCATGAAGCGCCGCCGCACGGCGGGCTTCCTGCTCGTGTGCGGCAATGAAGCGCCGTAGTACTTCTTCCTTTGTTGTCGGAAAAGGCGCGCCCTCTGGCAGCGAGAGAAGTGCCGTGAGGTAGAGTGGGATGGTCACAAGATCCCGGACACCCGCTGTCCGCCACGCCTGATCGACGAGCTGTGCGCCAGCCTCGCCCCGCATACCGCGCGCGATCTCCATTTGCTGCTCGTCGTCAAGCGGCAGTAAGTCGACCCGCGTCCCGCCGAACGGAATGTCGAGAGCCTGCTTGCGCGTAGAAATGACAAGACCGAGCTCTGGCAATTCTGCCTTGAGAGCAGTGATTTGCACGCGCGCGCGTTCGCGTGCAGCGGCATCCAGTTCATTCCAGCCGTCAAGAAGCAGCACGACGCCAGGCTTCGTAGCGACGGCGCGGAAATCTTGCTCTGAAATCCCGTTGAAAGCGGGGCGTTTGAGGATGGATGCGAGCAGCGCTTCGCCTTCGGTGGACCAATCTCCCAGCGGTACGATGAGTGGCGTGCCGTTGCCGATTTCCAACAGACCGTCGGCGACCTGAAAGAGGGTTGTCGTCTTTCCCATTCCGGGTGCCGCGACAAGGATAAGGTCATCCAGCGCGGTCACCGCGTTGGCAAGCGCGCGCGTGCTAAGCGCCTCGTCCACGTGCTTTACTTTTAATGTCAGCGTGAGCGCCACGTTTGTGCCTGGCCATTTGGGTGTTCGACGGAACACGGCCAGATCTGCAGCGGCAGCATTTTGAAAGCGTGCACTGATCTCAGCAACCGTCGGCGGCATGGTCGGGCCGAAGGGAAGCTTGTGAATAACGCTGCGCCACATGTCCTCAGAGTGCTTCTGCTTCCAAGTGTGCAGGAAGGCCTCGGTGAAAATGGAATCATCTGAATCAATTGCCTTTGCACAGTCTTGGCAAAGCCAAATCCCGTTCTCATGCGATTTCCGTTGTTCGGGCGTCATATCGGCGCGATAGCGGCGCGCACCAACTCCGGGGGCCGCAGCACAGATATGAGCGGCAACTCCAATATTCATTTCCTTTAAGCCATCGCTGGTCGGCGCTGACGTCAGCTTCCTGCAACTAGGATTGCTGCAATGATATCGGGCTTGCTTCGCTAGGCGGTTCTTGGTCGCCTGAGTGAAGTCATCCCTGTTATTACTCTTAGCCATCGACGGCCTGCTCGGATTTGGTCGTGTGTACACATTCTAAATTTGGCCCACCGGTGGATATGTTGCCGGTCTCGGCTGAAATCAAAAGCAGAGACACGTACCCTGCTGCCTCGGCGATGTTGCTTGAAGTTCCGCTAATCGCAGCCTGCGCTTCTGCGGCGAAGTCAACGTCCCCAGTTCGCAGGTGCTCGATCAATTCGGAGACATCCGTTTGCAGCCCCGGGTCAACAGCGTCGAGCCGTCGGGTCAGTTCCTCGTGCCTATTTGCGAAGGTAGCCTCCAAACTCCGACGGGCAGCAATCTCTTCTTCGGGACGAGTCTCATTGCCGAGCCGTTTTTGATCCATTGCTCCAAGTTCGCCGGTAAGGCTCAGCACCTCCCCAAACATGCTTGCCATAACAGATGGGGCTTGTGGCAATCCGAGTTGTTCAGCCCAGAAGGCAGCTCCTTCCACGTCGGGAAGGAGGGTCTGGTAACCAGACTTTGCGAGCGCCGGGAACGCGATATCCTCAATGTAAGGCATGATTGTCAGGTGGATAGACGAGTCCACCAATGACCGCACGAGTTCGGCTTGTTCAGCGAGCGTGATCACCGCATCCGCAATGTCGGGCGCAGGTAACAGCGCGAGAACGTCTGCTGGCGGCCACGGCAGAATACCCTTGGCGTTAACGCGAAGATGGAACTGTGCGACGATTCCGGCTTCCTCTGCCAGGCGCTCAATTTCTGCCTTTCGCTGAGCTAGTCGTGATTCCCCGGCAGCTGTGGCAGAGAGGGATACGAGCCGAACGGAGTTGCCTACTCGCGCGCCTTTGCCGCGCGCCGCCCAAGTTACCGCTGGCGCTTGCTTCCTTTCATGGGCTTCTCCAGCCAGAACTCGCAACGTCTCCAATAGCGTCTTAAGTCGGGTTAGCATCGGTGGAGGACCGTGGGCGACGAGATGCCAAGGCTCTTCGGCAATTGCAGTGTCGACATCGGCGATGAGATCGCTCAACCAGGCAATGTATGCACCAGCTTGGTCGGGCAGTATTGCGAACCTCTTGACGAGATTGACGCTTGCGCTGTGCAGGAGGTTCTGGAACTTGGTGACGGCGGTGTTAGCCTCTCCGTGCCCCGCGCCTGACGCTTCCAATGAAGAAACAGCGGGAGGCGTCAGTGCTTCAGTATCCGCATTGAGTGAATTCAGCTTGTCGGCGAGGTTGCCGAGTGCATCCTTTCCTCGAAAATGTGCGTCGAAGACCTTCTCCAAGGTCGGCACAAGGGCATCGAGAATTGCCACGCCTCTGGCAAGATAGTCGCTATAGCTCGGAGCGGCGACGCGGCGGGAAATCAGATCACCCCACCGCCGATTCCACTGAGGAACTGACGGAGGGGGGAGATTTTCTCGGGGAATCCGCTTTGTTGCGAGCGGCAACTGGGCAAGGCCTGCTAATTCGCCACTTGCAGTAATAGCGTTGGACACCGCAATGTCAGCCGACGGACACAGTGCCAATATCCGCTCACACAAACTTACAGCCGCGTCGTGCGGATTTTTCTGTACAGAGCCGGCAACGTACCAAAGATCGCAACGGACGATCATTCCATCATCGGCATCTTCGATTGTTACAGGCCCGGCCCAAGCTGTCTCTGCCTGAACCCGTGCGAACAGCGCCTCTTGCCCAACCTCGGCGACCCAATCACTGGCGATCTCACGATCCAGAGCGGACAAGGTGCCCATCAGAGACCCCAAGAGATCGAGATTGGCATTCAAGAGGCCTTCTGGAACCTGCATGAGACTCGCCCGCACCGCGGCTGGCAATGGCATTCCGACCAACGCTGCGAGAATCTCATCTAAGCTCGCCAAATCCGCTGTCTCGATCAGGAAAGACAAGACAGAGGGTGACATACGCTCCATCAACAGGCGGCGAGGGTCGTCTTCTGGCGAACCTTTGATCTGCGAAAGTCGATCCGCTGCGGCCTGGACCTCCGGGATGATGCTGAGACCACTCAGATCAATACCCGCAATCCCGAACATTGCGGCGCTTCCGACTTGCGTTCGCGGCAGCGCACGCGCTTCAGGCGTTTCCAGCCATTCGTCGACGCCCAAGGAAACACGGCCCGAACCTAAACCCCGGAGCGCTGAGGCCAGTGCCCGCGCATCCTGTTCGTCCTTCAAGCGGGCAATCAGGCCATTAAGCACCGTTGGAACAGGCAAGCGCCGCGCAGATAGCGTGTCCGCGACCAACGGCTCGAGATCGGCGGCGGGCACACTCGCGATCGTCCGTTCGAAACTCGTTTCGAGGGTCGGCAATGTTGTCCGGTGCGTGAGCTGCAGCAATTCTTCGGATCGAAGCTGGTGTAGGCCGGTGACCGCGCCCGGAGCAGGTGAACGAACCAGATGTTCCTGAATGAGGCGCTGTAAGGCGCGTGACAGATCGGCCTCACTGACTGAGAGCGCGCGCGCCAATCGCGATGCATCGACTTCAGCATTCGCTGTGCCTGCCCAAGCGCCGGATCGCAGAATATCCAGTTCAAGGGAACGCTTCGGATCTGAAACTCTGGCCGCAACCTGGTCGGCGAGGAGTTCGTGCATCCTCTGTCCGCGCGTCAGGATATGGACATATTCGAGAAGAAGGCCATCGCTCATCTTCCACGGCTCGTACCAACCCGCCCAGTTCGTCTTTTCGGCTTCGCGCAGTTCTCGCCAGAGTCGTTCTGCGAGTTCGTCATCGGGATCGGCGCGTATTTCGGCTGCCCGCGCGCGCTCTGCAATCAGCGTAACATCTTCTTCCCGGACCGAACCGAGCAGGACGACGCCGGGCACAGACATCGCCTCTTTGAGCAAGGCGCCCCAGCTTTCCGGCCGATTCCGGCCGACATCATCCATGACGAAGCCCATGGGGCTGTCTACTGAAGCGCGAAACGTCCGGACCAACTGGCGCAGAGATGGAATATCCTCCGCACTCAGACGACGGATACGAAACCACCGCACCGTATGGCGCAACGCGTTGGCGGCCTCCCACATCAAAGCGGATTTTCCGGCCCCTGACGGTCCGACGATCAACGCGGCCCGGCGTTGTTCAATACCCTCCACCAACGCGGACCTGCTTCGGGGGCGTTCGGCCACCAAACCTGCCGCGATGTGACCGGGTTCTACATCGACCCCGAGATAGAAGTTTGGGTCGTCGAGAGGCGTAAGGAAATCTACCGGTTCGCAGACCCCATCCCTGAGGGCGCGTTCGATCGCGTCAATGTCGATAGCGGCCAAGACATCGCGGATTGACGTTTCGGTGTCGGAGATCGAAACGCCACGATAGTTCTCCGGCGCCAACCGGCCATTGGCGTCTGCCAGGGCACCCACACGAACCAGCAGTTCGGCAAAGCACATCTGGGCTGCGATCGGGGCGCAGTTCCGCCGATCTACGATTAGGCCGATCGCCCTTTCCTGCGGTGAGGTCTCCACGATGATCGAAGTTCTTGGGAGAAGATCAGAGGAGCCACTGAACTTTGAAAGTCTGGCGCGGATCGGACCTTCGATCAAACGAGCTGCAGGGTCGTCGTCGAGGGGACTGAGGCCCGCCACCTCCCGCTCAAGAACGAGCTCTAGTAGCTGCGGCTGCGGTGCGGAGCCAAGCGACCGATTCCACAGGTCTTCAATGTGCCCGACCGCCTCGCCTTCTGTATAGTCCCCAAGGTGTTCCCGCCGGCTCTTGACCTGGACAAAGCTTGTTCCTTCGCCACGCAGCTCAATGTCATCACCACCTTCCGGGATCACGATGCCGGACGCTCGCTCACCAGCCCAAATTTCTACCGCTAACCAAGCGGACACGGCATCCTGGTAACGAAAGCCGCGGCCCGCGTTGGATCCAGCTCTAGACGCAGCTTTGGCCTGTTTAGCCGACGGTTTTGGGTCGCAAATCCGCTTTTTGTGTTTGGGCCTTTTATCCAAGTATGCGATCCTTGGCGCAAACTAGACGCGCCGCCAACACGCTGCACTATATGGCTACTCCCACTCCTCTCAAGCATAGCCAGCTCCCTGGCTATGTCGAGTATAAGAATGTATTTCTCGAGTGTCGGTCTCCGCCACGCCCAAGTCAGTTCATCGATTTTGGAGAACCCAAAACAGCATAATATTGCGATTCGACGAAACCGCATTCTTCGATGAATTCTTTCGATCCAGTTAGAGACATCCTTCCCTACTCCAAGGAAGGCACGATGCTCTTGCGCTGCCAGAGCCTAAACGGCGGCGTCGGAAGTTCCTACATTGTGATTGGGATGAGTTGATCCATTACCTAATTGCTCCTCGATTCCATAGAGTTAGCGCCGGATTTCAGAATCCTAGCAAGCCATATTAGCATACTGCCAACCAGAGTTTCCCTATCGTCATAATACCCAATACTGCCCTTGCTCCTGAGCATAGACGGCATTGTGATTAGGTTCGGGAAGCTCATTTGTCACTGTAATCGTTGAACGCGGCGCAGCCGTGTGAATAAGCAGGAGGCCGCTTAAGCGGTAGCGGGTGGGCCCACCCGTCATCCGGTGGCAATATACAGTGACGCGGCCATTTCCGGCGCCACAACTTCTCGTCCAGGCCTTCAGTCCATGCTCGAAGCGGCGGAACGGGGACAGTTTGATGTGCTGATAGCCGAAGGGCTCGACCGCATTTCACGCTCACTGTCTGACATCGCTTCCATTTATGAGGTGCTGCAGCATTGCGGTGTCCGGATATGGACCGGCCACGAAGGGGCCGTGAGCGATCTCCATATCGGCTTTAAGGGCACCATGAACGCGCTTTTCTTACGTGACATGAAGGACAAGGTCAGAAGAGCGCATAAGGCGATCGCGTCTTCAGGCCGGGCACCGGCCGGCATCGCATATGGGTATCGGGTTGTGAGAGGGGAGCTGGATGCGAAGGGCCAATATGTGAATGGACTGAGAGAAGTCCACCCAGATCAGGCGGAAATAATCCGCCGTATATTCAAAGAATACGTGGATGGAATTCCCGTTCGGCAAATCGTTCAGTCGCTTAATGACGATGAGGTCCCCTCTCCTAGCGGAAAGCTTTGGAGAGTGCATTCCATCACCGGCGAAGCCAGCCGACATCGCGGCATCCTTCACAACGATCTTTATCGCGGGATTATGATCTACAATCGCATGCGCAAAGTAGTCGACCCGCGCACTGGAAAGCGGAAGTATGTCCTCAACCCTCGTGACGAGTGGGTTACTACACCTGTTCCAGACTTGCGCATTGTTTCCGACGAACTATGGGCGAAAGTGCACGCGCAGCGGGCCGCTCCCCGACAATATCGAGCACGAAAGCAACGCCCCGCTACCTCACAGCCACACATCTCTCAGCCAATTGGCGCCGCGCGACCACTTACAGGTCTCGTGACATGCGGCTGGTGCGGCGGCTTGAAGAATGTTGCCAACCATACGCGCTATGTCTGCGTCACTCACCGGTTCGAACATAAATGCAAGAACTCTCGCGGATGGAGAGAACAGTATTTGGCGGCGACGGTCCTTGCCTCACTGGAAACGTTCATTCAATCGGTTCCTGATTGGTCGGCAGCGCTAGAAGGCCCGCTTTCGAGGGCACTTTCCACACGCATTAAACTTCAAAGAGAAGCCGAAATGCTGGATTCCAGGATCGGCCGGCTGTTTGACGCCCTGGAAAAAGGCATAAAAATGGATTGGGAGCGCCTACGACAGCTGCAAGACAGGCGTGATGAGATTAAAGCTATGCCGCAGATCCCCGACATTGAGGCAAGCCACTTCGATATTCTAACAAAGCTGCAAGGCTCCATCGACGCAGTACGAGCGGAATGGGATAACCGGAAATACGCTTCCCCAATTCGAACTCTACTGCAAATGACAGTTCATAAGATCGTGTGCACACCAATAGATGGCCAAAGGTGCGGAGAGACAGTTGATGTCCAACTGAAGCCGGTTCACGAATGGGGGGAATACTACGCCCATATTCACGCGCACTGGCCGCGTGTTGGCTCTGATAGCTCGTCGATGCAGGCTGGGCAGCACCGAAGTCAGTCGACGATTTCTCCGATCAACCAGTAGTTAGACCAACGTCAGCGCTCTCAGGTAGGATTAGGAAGCGGCTGAAGCGCGTTCATTTTATCGCGCCCTGTCGTTAACGCATTGTCGACCTCAAGCGCTAAATTCCGGAAATCTCCGGGCAATCAGCGTCAGGTTCCAGTAGCAGCTTTATTGCCCCCGCGCTCATCAACGCACAGACCGCAAATCACCCGGTCGATAGTACTGCCATTCTCCTTCGCGACATATATCAACTCACTGATCCACCGCTCTGGCAGGGGGTGGTTTTCCTCTACTGCATCACCCGTAATAAGTATAGCGGGCTCTTCCCCATACTCGATTGGATCACGAGCACATATAAACAAATACCCTGTCATTTCTGCCTCACGTCAATCGAGATTGAAGTCCTACCCGCTTTCAACGGCCCGCACGTACCCCGCGCACACAACAAAGTCGCCCAAGTGTTCGCCATGCTGGCGTTCCGCAGCGTAATGCGGAATGACTTTCCCCAACTCTTCCAGAATTCTGTTTTCATCAACATTCTCCAGATACATCCGGCTCAGACGTTGAACCCAGAACCTATCGCCGAGATGCATATTGTATTTACCTGGCGCTCCGCCACCTTCCAGCGTCTCCGATTAGGCTGAAAGCACTCCACTGGTGGACGCCGATACACCGTCACCACGAGCGCAGGCGAAGCCTGCAAAAAACCACCAACCCAGAACGATTGCTCTGGGGTCAATCGTTCTGCCAGTTCCTCTATTGCAGAAGAGTCAGCTTGCTAAATCTTAAGACCCCGCAATAGCTTGACCGGAATATTCATATGATCGGTGCTGCCGAAATCGGGCATATTCGCGTAACGAAAAGCGATATTGGCTCATATGCCAGTTATGGATTGTTTTTATTGGGCACGGCGCCATGTCTTCCCGCCAGCCTCAAATCGACAAAAGCAGGTTGGCACCTTCCCAAACACACGGCAAACGAATATAATTCGTCCTTGAAATCAATTTTCTTGTATTAAAATGGATATTGAGCTCGCTCGAACCTTTCTGGAAATTGTTTCTGCCGGCAGCTTCGTTCGAGCGGCAGAGAGGCTCCACGTAACCCAAACGGCAGTAAGTGCGCGGATTCAAGCACTCGAAGCACAATTGGCGCGACCGCTCTTCGTGCGCAATAAATCGGGCGCGCGGCTAACTCCTGCGGGACGTGAGTTCGTCCAATATGCGACACAGCTCGTTCAGATATGGGAACGGGCACGGCACCAAGTTGCCGTGCCCCCCGGACGGGACACAGTCCTGTCGCTCGGCGGGGAGTTCAGCCTCTGGAATTCCCTGCTCCTGAATTGGCTTGTTTGGCTGCGCCGCGATCGCGCCACAGTAGCTTTGCGTAGCCATGTCGAGGCGCCGGATAGATTAATGGATCGACTGCAAAGCAGCGCACTTGATATTGCTGTTCTATACGCCCCATACCATCGCCCAGACGTAGAAATTGCCCCGCTTCTGAATGAAGAACTGATCGCAGTTACAACCAATCTCAATGACCGGGCTCTACCAGACAGCAATTACGTCTATGTAGATTGGGGGCCGGACTTCGCAAACCATCACGACACGGCCTTTCCAGGGCTTAAGGAAAGCAGCACATTCGTTGATCTCGGCCCACTTGGGCTGCGTTATATTCTCGAAGCAGGTGGCTCGGGGTACTTCCGTACCCGGGCTGTTCAACGTTTTATAGAGGAGGGGCGCCTCTTTCCCGTACAGGACGCACCAACATTTTCCTATTCCGTATATGCCGCCTATTCGCGCAAAGCTGCGAGCGAAACGATCGAATGGGCATTGGACGGCTTGAAACAAGTTGCCCAACAACCGTTCGACAAATGGGTATAGGAGATAGCTGAACGTTATCTGACTAGCGCTTACCACCCCGACGACAAGACCTTTCTGATTTTACGATACGCACCCGGCCGCATAACAAGGTCGTGCAGACTATAACTATCGAGCACTTTCAGAAATGCCATGAGCGCTTCTTCCAATGGCCCTTTCAATCCACAGACGGGCGCGAGGATGCATGTGTTTGTTTCTTTGTCAAAACACTCCACAAGATCGAAGTTGTCTTCACTCGCCCTTATCACGTCTCCCAGGTTTATTTCTTCAGGTGGAAGCGCGAGGGAAATCCCCCCTCCTCTACCGCGAACGCTGCGGATGAACTTTGCCTGCACCAGCGTCTGGACAACCTTGTTCAGGTGGTTCCGTGATATGTCATAACGTCCAGCGACTTCCTCTACGGTGTGAGCCCTATCCGCCTCAACCGCTAGAAGCATAAGAAGCCGCAGGGAATAGTCACTATGAAGCGTTAAATGCATGTGCCACAGATGAGGAAATATGATTTAGAACACATTTCACCATCTACTGACCGTAAAATCAAACTGAACTGGAAGCGGCTTAAAATCTAAAAGGCGTATTGATAACCAATCACAATTGACCAATCCCGCTCCAGCTGGAGACCGTTGACATCCTGATATACTGGCAGTCCAACTTCTAATCCCAATCTGTGATTTCGCAACAAGCCACTCTGCCCAGCGAGATTAGTTCCCAAGAATAAGTCAGCCTGTTCACCGCCATAATTGCCAGGATCGGCCGTGGGTACAGGCCCTGATATTTGTCGGTCGCGCCCGGAAATCTCCTGCTGGGTGTGAGCCGCAAGTCTGGCAGAAAGACTGAACCAGGGCTCGGGGCTGTAAGCTGCCCAACCAGTAAAAGCATGCCGATCCCCCAAACTATACCCTTCGTCGTTGCGCCCGCTTCTGAACGTCGCAAGATATTGGCTGCCCCAGCTCAGTTGGCCTGATCGGCCATTATAAGTCACACCAACCGTCGGATCCCAGGTACCGGACCCCAATTGCATTCCGTAAGGCATTCTTCTTGAGGCATACTGGCCATTGGGCATTAAAACGGTATCCCGCTCTTTGATCGACCCCGTGGGAATGCTGAGAGATAGATTGCCGTGAAATGAATGCGCGTCTCTTTCCCACAACTTCACTAGCGCGCCGAAACGGGAATCTCCCCAGCCGCGGGAATGGGTTGTAAACTCGCCAGCTACCGCACTTCCCATCATGCCGGCATAGGTCGTGTGGCTCATTTCTTTGTCAAGATAACTTCCCATCAGGGTAAGCGTCACATCGTCGGTCGGCGCATACATTGCACCCAGCATATGCATTTTCATTGTCATCGATGACGGCAAAATTCTATAGGCGTTTCCGCCAGATTGGAGCACTGCAGCAGGATCACGATCATTGGTGCCCTGCCGCAATCCGTCCATACCGCCTTGCATATAACGATACGAAACCATCCACTCGCCCGCTTTATGCCTATGATCTCCCATAACTCCGATCGGAGCATGTGATGCTGCTCGCACGGGAGATGCGCCTAAATCCGGATGGGATCCATCATGGGCATAGGCATTGGGGCCAAGCGCGAAAGACAAAACGGAGAGTAGAGAGATGAGTGCTGAAACATTGCGGGTCATGGCTGCGCCTTGATGAGGAGAATGGAGAGGAAGGGTCGGGGAAACTGCCCCGCAAGAGACAGTTTCCCCTGTCATTCTTCGATGCAATCTTTGCGAGGGATATTACCGAAGAATGATATTGTCGCCCTTGCCGGCGTCGTCAGCCACATCTTCAGAGAACATGATAACCGCGATTGCCCCAGATAGAGCGCTACGCATAGAATGCGTGACCAACGCGTTTGCTCCTTCTTTTGGCGAGATCAGATCAAACATTGCCGCATCGCCTGGGCCGACCGTAAAGCTCTGCAAGCCAGTCATTTCGTTGAGCGGATTGCCGGAGGGATAGACCTTATCCCAAATACCCGCGATCGGATGGAAAGATGAAAACTCATTCGGTCCCGCATTCACGAAGTAAACACGAACTCTTTCCCCCGGTGCTGCTTCAAGATATTTCGAGGCACTGGGGTCATGAACTGGGTCGTACTTAAATGCTTGGCCGTTGAAGACGACATGCTTCCAATCGTTGGCCATCATCGCGCCAAGATCTTCCGGATTTTCGTAGATTTCCGATTGGACAAGCAGATACTCGCGGTCTGCTTTGGGTAGTGCATTCTCGTCGGCGGGATCAACAATAATGGCTCCAAACATACCGCGCGCGATATGCTGGATCATGGGATCGCTACCGCAATGATAGAAGAACACACCGGGGTAGTCGGCTGTAAATGTAAATGTCTTTGTTTCACCTGGTTTGATCGAACCGAATTCATCGAGAACGTCCGCGCGTGCCGCATGAAAGTCCATGGAGTGGGAGTTCTTATTGTCAGCAGGGTTTGTCAGAGTGAATTCGACCGTATCTCCCTGCCGCACTCGCACGAGCGGCCCAGGAACCTGACCATCGAATGTCCACATCCGTGCCATGGTTCCTTTGTTGTCAATAGGTAGGTCCACCTCCTTAGCAACGAGCTTCACTTCAACGGTTTCGGCATATGCCGTGACGCTCGTCAAGGTTGCTACCGCAAAAAACGCGGCCGCCAAAGCGGACGAGAACTTCCTTCTAAACATCATATTTCCTTTCAGCTTAGTTGCCGCACTTGCAGACTTTACGCAGATAGCTGACCATCGCCGTGATCTCCTCTGCACTCATTGCTTCTCCCCATGCGGGCATAAGGATGGATTTGTTAACTGCGAGGCCACCCTCCTCGATCACGAGGCGAATTTGATCATCCGGCAGGTCGCTCATGGCCTTCGTGTCAGTGTGGTCTCTTGGCTGCACCGAAAGCCCCACCGTATTTATTCCTTTGCCATTTCGGCTCATTCCATGACACTGGGCGCAATACGTGTCGTAGAGCTTTTCCGCGCGATCCATGGAAACCGGTTCGGCCATTGCCACGGCGGAATATCCAAGACCGATCAATAGCGTTGCCGCAAAAAGACCCGTGCAGTTCATTGCTCTTCTCCCGGATCGAGTGACATTAAATAGCTGGTCAAGTTCTGAACATCGCGATCAGACATCTCCAAATGAGGCATCCAACTACGAGGCTCGATCTCCTGCGGCCTGGCTATCATCGCGGCAATAAAGTCAGGCCGCAGACGCTGTGAAGAGGTATAGAGTTCCGGTCCGGACACACCACCTTTACCTGGCTCATTCTCATGACAGGCAATGCAGCCGCGCAGTTTTACAAACGCCATCTTCCCGAAGCGTACATTTCCCTTCCCTGCATACGCGCCTTCTGGAACTAGCCCCGCATCGACCTCACTCTTGCTCATGAGAGCAGCGGCGATATCGCGCGCTTCTTTTTCATTGAACGATGGATGCTCAAGCAGACTGTCAGAGGCAATGACGTCTTGCCCGTCCGTGCCGGTTTCCACATGCCGCCCAAAAAACACACCGCCGGGGCGTATCCGGACCGGCTCTTGAAGCCAATGCACCAACCAATCTTGGTTGAACTTGCGGCCCGCATAGTGAAGGTCCGGCGCCTTGCGTTCCATTCGATGAGTGATCTTATCCTCGGGAATTTCATTCAAAGTGAGGGCATGGCACTGGGCGCAACTCGCCAACGGGTCGGGCTGAGCATCAGCCGGAAGGAAAATAGTAGAGCCCAACAGAACACAAAGAGAGATTGAAAACTTCCGCATGACTCACTCCACCGGCTCGCCGCGGAACTGCTCGACATGATGGATGCCATGCGGTTTCGTCAGCGCTGTTTCGTAGTAGAAATCGTCTTGGAACTCTTTGTCTTTCCAGACATAGAAATCATCATCTGTGCCCACTTCTTCATACTCAACGACAGACATGATCCCGCCATGGGGCTTTTTGCCGTTGACCGTATGGAGATCTACGTGGTCGTGAACCATCCAGCGACCGGGATTATTCGCTTCGAAGATGATGTCGTAACGCTCTCCCGGCCCCAGCAAGAGCGTGTCTGCTTTATATGGCTGCGGCAGGAGATGACCGTCTTTGCGCACCACATCGAATGTATGACCATGCAAATGAATGGAGTGAACGGAATCGCCAACGCCCAATAAGCGCATGCGAACCACATCTCCCTCCTTTACCCGCATCGGCTGAGTTTCAGGGAACGACTTTCCGTTAATAGTGAAATAGTCGAAGGTATCTCCAGGAATGCCACCCTCACCGGGTTTGTGAGCCCATGCGCTCGCCCAGCTTGAGAACATCAAGATGAAGTCTTTTGTAACTTTTTTCTCTAGCTGCGACTCAATTTCCGGATCGACAACGAATGGCCCCCACATTCCTCTCATAGAAACGTGTTCATTTACGTTGACATGGCAGTGGTACCACATGGTGCCGGCAGGAGAGGCCTTGAACTTGTATGTGTACGTTTCCCCTGGCGCGATTGCTTTCTGGGTTGTGTCCGGCACACCATCGCTCAGCCAAGTATCCTTTTGGAACATACCGTGCCAATGCACAGTATGAGGCAACGTTGTAAAATTGGTGACGTGCACTTCAAGCTCATCCCCTTCCTTTACGTGGATAAGAGGCCCCGGTACCTGGCCGTCAAAAGCAAACGTATGGAAGGTCTGAGAGCCGACCAGCGTGATTTCCGCGTCCTCGATCGTCATTTCGAATGTATGCGTTTCTGCGCGCGCCGTGACGGCCAGAACAACAAGTGTGCAGAATGTCAGAAATCCGCGAAATAAGACATTTGTTGCCGACATGCGACCCTCCATAACTGGTATCTAATATACCTTTTATTGAGGGAGAGGACGTGTGTCAACAAAAAGGTATTACACATACCTATTTATGCGATGTTCCTGCGATGTGATGCATTCACGTCTAGAGCACCATGCACATCAATGGCCAATTGGGCATGCCGGAAAGCCGCTCTCACCCGCGCATCTCGCATACGCAAGCAAAGTGTTGAAAGGGCAATTCGAAACTGAGGCACACAACGAGCAGGCCCAAGCAAGCAAACCAATAAGTCGACCGGCACCGCATCCTGCGCTCCATAGTCGACTGGACGTGCAAGCTGGGTGATATTCATAAAGGGATAAGAGATTTTATCTGAGATGGAATGCGGACACCCAATCCCAAAACCTAGTGCCGTTACTCCAAGTTTCTCACGCTCCCACAACTCATCTAGCAACTCATCAGGATTCAATCTGGAATGAATTTGGGAAATTCTCTCCGTTACGCGAACAAATGCGGCGCGCTTCGATGTCGAGCGAAGATCACGCGTAACGTCGACCTCAAAAAAAAGGCCGGCGATTTTCATATCGATCACCATTACTCCGCCGCAGAGCGGGCGGAAGTGATTAGTTTACGGAAAAAAGTTGAGAGAAAGGCCCGGACACGCTGGCACGCATGTCCGGGTTAATAGCCCGGCTGAATGCAACAGGCACTTGCGGTACGGTATGGGAGAAAATCGTACATAATGGAAACCACTTCTACAGAAGAAAAGGAAATGGTCAATCCCCGGATCACATCACTGCTTGCCGTCTCTGCATATTAGGACGCATACGCGTCAAAGCGCCGCGATACGACGCAAACTTACCTGCGAGCTTGACAATATTTTTTCCTGATAGATGATCAGATCATTATGAAGAGCTTTACGCTACATAACCGCTTTCTGCTTCAGGCAGGCTCGCTCCTCGTAGGCACATAGCCCCGAGGCGGCGCACATATGTGCATTTCCGCTCTCGGGGACATTCCCACTGCAAAATCATCGAAAACTAGTTCGCCACTGAGGTGGCGGAGCGGGAATTGCCATGCCTATTCACAAAGAACAAATGCTTTTCAAAAATTGGTCAAAATTCAGAAAACAGGACAGTAGTTTCGCGATTCTGACTACCAGTGACTATGCGCTACTAGAAGATTTTCTGGAAAACGATCCTGTAACACAAGGTGAAAGCGCCTTGCTTCTGCGCCGTCTGGTACGTCATAAAATGACCCGCACGCGCACGGTCTTCCCACAGGATATAGACGGTCATGTCGCTACATCCGATAGCTTTGTAACGTTCTCGATTGAAGGCCAATCGAACTGCCAACGCAGGCTGATCCGAAACACCTCGCACAGCGCTGCTGATCAGACCCTCGAGATTTTTTCCCTTCTGGGAATTACCCTGTTGGGAATGAGAAGTGGCCAAAGCGCTGCCTTATTGAAGGCGGACGGCAATTTCACTTACGTAACGCTGCACGCGGTCAAGCAGCCAAGGCGGTTACCGCTTTCGCGTCCAGGATCGCCCCAAGGGCAGGCTAGCAAAGATAATTTCAGGCACCCTAGCAGCCCGTCATCGACCAAACTGGGGGGAAAGGTGCTCAACTTTCTACGCCCACGGCAAATAAATGCACCCGCTGGCTCTGGCGGTTCACCGGGCCCCAGTGCTGCGTAAGATCTTCAATGGCGTGCATTGATCCGCCTTCTCCATGCCTTCGCGGGCGAAACAACCCGCCTTTCGCAAAATAGGTAATGCTATGTCTCAGACCAAATCACCAATGCAGAATGCCCTTCCTCCGGTAACTTTCGATCGCCTGCATGAAACTCGTTTACGCGACCTTGCTTTTTCCACCTCTCGCACCCTGTCGGACATTTCAGAACGTCTGCTTGAGGAGCTTGATCGCGGGAATTTTGTTGCGCATGAAGAGATGCCGGAGAACATCATCAATATCGGATCAGATATTACTTTTACGAGCGGCTCAATCAGGCATCCACAGAATGTCATTCTATCTTTTCCGGAAGATGCAGACATCGCGGCACGCCGGATTTCTGTTCTCACACCAATTGGAGTGGCGCTCATCGGGTTGTCCGCAGGCTCACGCATGCAATGGCAGAACCGAGCCGGGGAAACTCGTTTGCTGACCGTACATAATGTGAAACCCGCGGACTAACTTGATGCGTACCAGAGCAAACTAAGATCGAACCCTTGCACCTACACTTGCCCGGCATTTTGCTATTGCCGGGCAATTTTCAGCTCAAAGAGCTGCCGATAGGATGGGTCGGTACGGAAACGCCCCGTCATGTAACGTGATACGAGTTTCGATCCCGTTTTCCCGATCCCTCGAGCGGAAATACAATGGTGCGTCGCTTCAACCATCACGATAACACCCTCTGGAGCTAGAACTTCCTCAATTGCCTTGCCAATTTGTGTAGTTAGACGCTCCTGAATCTGCAGACGGCGCGCATAGCCTTCGACAACCCGTGCCAGCTTGCTTATGCCGACGGCAGCATTGCGAGGTAGATATGCAACATGCGCTTCACCGATGATCGGTGCCATATGATGCTCGCAATGACTAATAAACGGAATATGGGTAAGAGCGACCATGTCATCATACCCATTTATTTCAGTGAAAACGGTCTTCAAATACTCGCGTGGATCAACTTTGTAGCCAGAAAAATATTCCTCAAAGGCACGAACTACTCTCCCAGGGGTCTCAAGCAGCCCTTCGCGACCAGTATCTTCGCCAATCCACTTCAGCAGGTCACGTATGGCGTCTTCCGCCACCTCTCGCTGATGGGCTTCAAAAGGTAGAATTTCGCAGTCATTGGCAGAACCAATATCACTTTCAAAAGGGCTCATTTTTAATCGCGTTCCTAAATATCAGTTGTCGGCTACACACAGGTCTGAGTTTACGGCAGCCGCAGCCAGAAATTTGATCAATGCCAATCTCTCCTGATCGTTTTTAATACCGGCATACCCCATCTTGGTTCCGGGTCTAGCTTTCATGGGATCCTCCAAAAAGGAAGAAAGCTCATTTTCTGTCCATACCTTTCCCCAATCCGCCATCGCTCGGGAGTATGGATATCCAGGCATTGATCCAGCTTTACGTCCTACAACGCCGCATAAGGCTGGTCCCACCCGATTTCGAGCAAGAGCATGGCAAGCCCGACACCTGGAGAAAACTTGCTCGCCTGAAGCAAACTCAACAGCATGGGTGGGATTGGATAGAAGTGCGGCAAGCACAAACACTGCCACACTCCCCCATTTTGAGAACGCTGCGGATTGGCTCGATCTACTCATGACATAAAAGCAACGGGAACAGGGTGCATGCCGAGAGCTCCACGCAAAGTTGCCCAGTGCATGGCTTCGTCGCCCAAAATTGAAGCCGCCACCTGCGCGAGTTCGCGGTCACCGAGAATGGGCACAGCGCCGAGATACGCGCTCACTGCCCCTTTTTCCAGCCCCGCTGCAAATTTGAGAACATCGGCTTCGGATTTGAGCTGATCGGTCGGGAAATTATAGGACTCTGGTTCCGTTACCTCCGCGCCCCCCAACGTTTTTACTGCACTGATAAGCGCCTCTGCATGTTGCTCATGATGACCCTTGAAATCGGTCGCAAGAGCAGAAACGGATTTACTCAATAGCCCACTGGCGATACCCAGAGCATACGCCGCAACAGCTTCTCGCTCCGCTGATATTGCCCCATTGAGGATTGTGATATCCGCCTCCGCAGCCTTCCCTGAAGCCGATGCAACGCGCACGTTTCCCATCACAGAAACGGCCGCAGCGCTTAATACGAGGCCACCCGTATTTTTCAAAAAGCTGCGACGCAAATTGTCGACGGATTTCGCTGATGATTGGGTCATATTTAGCTCCTTCCAGTATGATGCAGTCAAAAGGAACTACCCACGGCAAACAATTTTGGATGCAGCCAGCGTCAAAACATTTGAAACAACAAAACCCCCGCAATAGCCGCGGGGAGCAACCACCACTCCCAACTGATTGCTTCGCGATTTCGAGTTACAGAGACGGCTTCATCAATGCTCTGCCAAATACGCCGCGGCGGCGTCACTGGTTTGATAGCCATCGCAACATACGCAAATTGATCCTGCCACCAATCAGCAGCCATACAATATACGGCATCCCGCTCACGCCTGCGCTCAAACGCATTTTCTACCTGAAAAGGCAGTGCGCCCAGCACGTGCTCACCAGCCAAAAGGTCGAGAAGGGAGATATTTTCTGATCCGGACACACAGGTTTTCATTTGCGCCAGGCCGCGCCTAATCCAGCTCTTTATTGTTCCCAGCGGTACGCTCAATTTTTGTGAGAGTTCCTGATGTGTCAGACCGTCAAAGAAGGCCAATTGAATTGCATCTCTGGTTTGGTCTGGCAGTTTTCCCAAACATGTATGCACCCGCAATACGGCCTCTCCCATCACCACTCTATCGAGCCCACTCAAATCCTCCGATGGAAGGGTTTCAAGATAACTAGGGCTTCCGACCTCAACGTATTGCCTCGCCGAACGCCTGGCTGCAGTTCGGGCCCTATTGCGGATAATTGTTATGATCCAGCCCATACCTGAGCCTTTCCGAGGATCAAACAGGGTCGAAGACCTCCATATTCTGAGAAACCCCTCCTGCAAAGCATCTTCGGCCAAGACAGGGTCCCTCGTTATTCGGAGGCTAAGTCCATAGAGAAGGGGACTCAACAAGCTATAAAGACTGTGCAGAGCTTGGGCATTGCCGGCCGAGATTTCAGCCAAAAACTGTTCGACCTTCATATTCTCAAGCACGTCTTTCGGCATGCCGGAATAAGGGCGGGCATTATGAGTTTTCATCGCTTTCCTCACCATCATCTGGCGATGTCACAGTTTTCCCGTAGCTACTACCCACCGTTCCGTGCGTTGGATGCAAACTTTCTATACCGCGTTTAGTTACAGAAAATTGGCAAGCTGAATTTCCATTTCACGGATATTGACTTCATGCCGAACAAGCATTTCTTGCAGCTGATCACGAATGCGGGAATCCTCAATCTGCGGCAAACCTCGGCGTAATTTTTTTTCCACCCACTCCTGCCCACGGTTGAGCAAAGTCAAACGCTCGGCAAGAGTTTCAAGGGCCATCACTTTCTCATAGAAGTCGCCCACCTTTAGCGAAATCTCGGCGTCGATTGTTTGCAGTGCCTTGATCAATAAGCCACAACTGTAGACTTCATCTTGCTGAACCTCTCGGAGCTTTCTGCGTAACTCTGTAGTCGGCGCGTCAACGGCCAGGCGCGCGCAAACCCGGGCACCCGCCCGTTCCGCCTCCAGCAATAAGTTCAGAAAATCAACAAGCTCGTCGTGCGGCATATATCCGAAGTATGTCCCACCCATTTCCTGCCGCAGGCAGGGTGATGAGCTCACATCTATGGCCTCTTGCTGCCCTTCAGTGCTTTTTGGAGGTGTAGTAGGATCTAGGTCCTGAGGTAGTTTTGGGATCTTCATTGCCTCTCATGCGTAGGAAGCGGCGCTTCATAGACATTTGAAGCGCTGCGCTCGAATATGACATTTGCCCTCTCACGCAAGATTGGTTGGTTCGGCAAGTCCTGACAAACGAATATAATTGGCTCATCAGAGCAATATTTTTGTGTTGAACGAGATTTCCTGCACCAGCCATCACCCCATAAATGATCAGCTAACAAAAACTCCGCAAAGCCGTCTGAACAGCAGGCAATTCAATCAATTTGCTACAGGTAGCGCCCTGCGCAGCAAATCCGTTGAGCATGGCGGAGCCTTGCGAATAAGCAGGATGCGGATACCGCGGCGGCAGGTAGGCCCACCTGCCATATCCTGGGGCCCCGCCTCCGAAACGACAGGGTAATTTCGCGGATTTTCGTGGAAACTCGTAGAATGACGTAGAACGGCGCAAATCTCGTGGAAACTTGTGGAATCACACAGAAAACACAATAAATTCAATAACTTAATGAGAATAATTTTTTAACATAAACAGCAGTTTCCACCTTTCGGCAGATGATGCTTTGGGCTATCAGGTTGTGGACGTTTTCCGTGACGAAGCAGTTTCTGGCGCCCATAGCTACAATCGCCCTGGGATCAGCGCCCTTATCTCCGCTTCAGTGGAGCAGCGGTTCGATCGGGTAATTTCAGAAGATCTCTCCCGCATCAGCCGTGACCAAGCGGACACGGCAAATTTCTTCAAGAAAATGATGTTCCTGGATATCTCTATCCAGACGGTCGCTGAAGGCGTCATCAATGAGCTTCATATCGGCCTCAAGAGCACGATGAATGCGCTCTACCTCAAAGACCTAGCCGATAAAACACGGCGAGGGATGATTGCCGCAGTGCTGAAGGGGTCTGTTCCAGGCGGGCGAACTTACGGCTACGAGCTGCTTCGTTCGTATGACGCCCATGGGGAACTGGTGAGGGGCGCGCGGCGCATCAATGAAAACGAGGCCCGCATTGTAAGACAGATATTCTCAGACTACGCGGCGGGCATGCCTCTCTCGAACATATGTAGTGCTCTCAATCGTCTCGCTATTCCCTCCCCTAAAGGAGGCAAGTGGGTTCCTTCCACTTTGGTAGGAGTAGCCGCAAGAAAGACCGGACTGCTCCGACAAACTCTTTACAACGGAACGGTCACCTTCAACCGGATGTCCTATCGCAAGCACCCCGAAACTGGGAAACGACTATCTATTGTTAGGCCGGAGAACGAGTGGCTCCGAGTACCTGTCCCCGAGCTAACCATTGTTGATGACGAACTCTTCAATACCGTACAGCAAATGCTCGACCATCGCTCCAGCAGGAAACGTGAATTGATGCTGCTCAACAAGGCGCGAACACCTCAAGAGCAAGCCGAATATCGGGCAAAACTGAACAGGGAATGCAGGGCAAGCCAAAGTGATCGCCCAGGCGCACGTCACTATCTGTTTTCTGGGCGCCTCTATTGTGGTCGGCATATGGAGATGGACGCTTGAACAGACTCTTGTTTATAATCGTGCGTAACTGGTTATGCGTTACTCACATTATTCGTTTTGGAAGATTTTGTTTGCACTCTCTTTGATGCATTCATTTTCTTCACCTGCCTATTGCGGCGGCGACGTGAGCTCTTCAGTGGCTGAGAATTGCCGCACAACTCACGAATATCTAACTCCCTATTACGTTCATTAAAGATCTCGTCAGCCCCGTCGCATGCCATCCAAAGATTGAATTCATCTACCCATTTTTGCATATACCAGTTTGAATTTTTACTCATACCTTATCCTTTCTCGTATCAACGCAGGTATGAGATTTCGCAGTCGTAATTGAGTACTTTCTTTAAAAAATCAACAGCACCTACACAAACGATATAGTACGTTTTTTCTTGCTGTTTTTGTTTTTTGGATTTTTTCAAACTTTTCGTTCAAAAATTTTCCCACTTCACATCTCAATGAGATTCCTAACGAGCTTTTGAACGGATCTGGTTTTTGATCTGAAAACTCAATCTTCATTACACACAAAGCTGAACATCTCAGGTTTTTTAATTGAAGAAATTCCCTCTTTCTCCGCGCGAGGTTTCGAAAACTCGAAATGTGATAATTGGAAAATTCTGAAACTCGATATTCAAAAGATTAAGGGACGGACTGGCGTAAAATTACGCAATCACGCGTCATTTTTTGCGACTATTGTTTAAAAAGCTCGTAGCTATTTGGGGTCAACCCAGAGGCCGACTGGCTCGTTTTCTCAGACATCTATTGCGGAAAAGTCGGCAGCACGTTCCATAAATCTTTTTTCTCGAGATGAGGCGTGTACTGCTTCAACAAAGCAGCGCTGTAACGCAGAACATGGAAAATATTTTCATCAATCGGAATTTTTTGTCTATCAATATCTTCAACAGGAATGCTCAAAAATTCTGAAAATTCCTTGACCTGTTCATTGATAACTTTCCGGCTAATCCATTTCTGAGTTCTTTCTTTTTGGCTTGGCGGAACGATATAAATCGCATGCGAATGAGGGCGATTTATGACACCAAAATGGAAACTTCCTCTGCAGGATTTTCGAGTCATAGAAGTTTTTTTTGATTTCTTTGAATAAGGAAAATCCAAAAAAACGTAACCTCTTGGGAGACGCTTTCTGTTGCAATTTCTGTTGTAATTTCGCCCAACTAATTGTCGGCAATTCTTGCGATAAAGTCGATCGAACTTCCTCCAAAAATTCTCAGGCTTAAACTCTTCAGATGATAAATTTTTTGGATAGTTAAAAACTATAGTTTCAAAAACAATGTCAGGTTCAACGCAGTTATCATCGTTCATATATGGCTCAAGCATATCAATTATGTTCCATAGAACTTCTTCTTCAAATCTTGAGTGATATGGCGAACTGCCGAAGAATTTTTTTTTGTATATGTAATTCATTTTTTCTTTCGTTGCTCTATAACGACTACCTGTTTTCCATTTCTCCATAGTGTTCCATCAGCCGTTACCAACGGTAACGTCCGCAATGTCGGAACAGCTGCACTTTCAAGCGAAGACAGACTTCAGAGCGAAGCGGCGCAACTTATCTACGATCAGGAATGATCATGCACGGGTATTTATGCTTAAAGAACCACCCCATAAGGGATGGCTCTCTGATAGATATAGTCTGGTGATCTCAAAAACTAAAAAGGAACAAGATTTTTTTGAATTGGAACTACTTTTTACTATTTGAAGTAGAACGTGGGCATGTGGTGTACGCCTAGCAGGTCACTAGTTCATAGCTAGCATGCTCAGAATTCATTGCAGAATCTTGTGAAGCTGTAGGAACTCACCAAAAGCCCCTTCACTGCGGACAGTACCCTGAAAAGTTAGCACGCATCCTCTCTCGCACCGGGAAAACAGCACACGCCGATCATCACGACTAAGATCATTGATCTTGGCGGATATGGGATTGGTATCAAACTTTTTATGCGGATCGAGGAGTAACACCCGATCTCCAATGACAGAAGCTCGAGAAAATACCTCAACCTTTTTACCGACAAGGTTCTTTATATCGAGCTTGAGATCGAGATAGTTAACTCGCCTGTAACCTTCCACTTGATCAATATCAGGCGCACCTTTCTCGATACCAAAAGCGTGATGCGACGTTGGCTCACTGTTTGCTACGGGAAAGACTACGGCAGACACAAAGAATTGCGCCAACAAACAGATTGCAACAGCTGCCCAAGACGTACTTTTCACCTGCCGTTTTCCAGCAAGCTCTTCGTGCCCCATCGCCGCCAACTTCCTAGCTCGCCGAACAACATAGAATAGGTACATTGCGTTGGCGCTCCGCCCCAACGCCACATTTATCCCGCCACTCATCAGATAGAACGCGGTCAGTTGTTTGGGGTCGGCGGCGGCAATGCCGAGAAATGTCAACCAAAGTAGCGCAAGCGCTACGCCATATCCGTACATGCGCCGATAAAACAACCACCAAATGCCAAATAGAAACGCAGCCCAGTTCCAACTGACTGGTGATATCCAGGGGCTTTTTAGCGCCCCCCTCTTAGCTAAAAGTCGACGCCAACGTGAATCATAGGTCTCGAACCGAGGACCGACCACAGTTGAGATGACTGGATTTTCAAGATCTGCCGTCGAAACATTCATTATGCGCATACCGATATAAACGTTTTGTATTGTTTAATATATACGATTTGTTTATTGTTTCAATACGGCAAGCGCACAGACTGACCATCATGCGCAGCCTCGGGAAAAATCTCAGAAAACGAGCCAGGGAGCTAAATCTAAGTGACGCGGAAGTGGCACGCAGGATCGGGCTTACCGAACAAAGATATGGGAACTATGTGCGCGGCGAACGAGAACCTGATCTCGAAACTTTAGTTCGAATTTGTAAAACGTTGGGAATATCCCCCAACGAAGCGCTCGGCTGGGAGACAGCTTCCTCCCCCTCAAAGCAATCCAACACGAGAAGCAATCTGCTTGCTCAAGTTATGTCCGATTGCGGCACTTTGTCTGATGAGCAGCTGGAACTTCTTTCACGCGTTGCACGAGCAATTAAAAACTGAATGAAGAGCCCAGCTCCCAAATGGTGCCAATGTGGGGCTAAAACTTTTGGGGGCAGGCGACGGACCAACAAGCGTCCCGGTAAAGCCCTGTTTTCCCAGGAGAAAAATGGTACAGCCGCCCCGGCTCGAACGGGGGACCTCCTGATCCACAATCAACGGAAGTGACGTGCTGACTTCGATGGAACTGGCGCAAAATTCAAAATAGAAATCAATCTCTTACCGGTCTATCGCGCGTTCCAAACTCGCACTGCTTTGTCAAACTTTCAGCCGGTTATGCACAAGCAAAAATCAATGGGTTACGAACCTAGTTTGACAAAGGGGACGCCCATCGGAACGCATGCACTTTCATACTCCGTCCCTATTTTTCTTCCAGCAACGGCACAAAGACCGTGTGGATCCGCGCGTTGAAAAACACTCGGCCGCCGCAGCCCCGGCGCTTGCATTTGCCGTGGCGCCCGATCAGCGAATAGTGGCCCGTGTAGAGAATGGCCAGCGTCTCAAGATCGACCTCAAAGTCGGTCTGGCATTTGGGGCAATGGGCAAAGACATCCACATTCTGGCGGAGCATTTCCCCGACAGTCTGCAGATGCTTCGGCCAAATACGCTGAACCTTCCGTCCCATCCCGCTTGTCCTGAACAGAACAAAATGGGAACATATATAGACTGCCGGGAGGCGGCAAGCCTATGATGCTATAGGTACGGGAAGTTTGGAATTTCAGGCGAGGCATGGGGATGTGCGGGCGCTTTGCTCTTTACGAGTCCGAATGGCGGATGGTCTGGGAGAGATTGAACGGCGCGCCTGCCGGCAACATCGAGCCGACAAAGCCGGACGAGGGCGAGATCCGGCCCGGCTATAACATCGCGCCCATGCAGCGCACGGCGTGCATGCTATCGAATGGGGAAGATATCAAAGGCGCGATCGCGCTCTGGTCCCTCATCCCGCCGTGGCACAAGGACCCGCTTGAGCAGAAACGCTATGCGACCTTCAATGCAAAGTCGGAGGAGATCCTGCAAAAGCCAGCCTTTAAGGGGGCCATGCAAAAGCATCGCTGCCTGGTGCCGGCAAACCTGTTCTATGAATGGAAGAAGGACGGGAAGGAGAAGCAGCCCTACGCCATCGGCATGAAGGATGAAAGCCTCTTCGCATTCGCCGGCGTCTGGACCTATTGGCGGGGTACATGGAAAGAAGAACCCTTCGAGGGCTACACCTTCACCATTTTGACGACAAGCCCCAACCCGCTGATGGAAAAGATCCATAGCCGCATGCCCGTCATAGTGCCGCGCGAGAGCTATATGACCTGGCTCACGGCGCCGACAGAGGAAGCATTGAGGCTGACGGCGCCGTTTCCATCACAGCTGATGACCGCCTGGCCTGTCGGGAAGGATGTGGGAAATGTGCGCAATCAAGGGCCGGAGCTGGCAACATCAATAGGGGGCAATATACTGGACCGCGGAACGTAGAGGTGGGCGAAGAAACATGGCACGGACAATATCATGGCTATGGAGAGTTGCGCTTTGGTTAATCTATCAATGGTGGGACGCCGTGGTCAGCGCCTTTTTTGCGGCGCTTGGTTTTGACATCACATTTGATTTGAATTTGATCATAAGCGATGAACGGCTACATGATGTCCCTGCAACCGCTTTGCAGCACGGTCCGTGGATACTTTTTCTGACTGCTTTTTTGTTTCTGCTGAGAGTTGTTGGTCGCGAATTCTGGTCGCACGACGCACTTAAGAAGGAACTTGAAAAGGCAATCTCACATCTTGCCAGCAATAATAAACTTCTCCGCATTCATGCAATCCAAGACATACTCGCCGTATCGAGAGCAAATCGACGACTGCACTCACGGGCAATGGAAGCGCTAGCCCAGCATTTACGTGAATGTGCGCCAGCAGAGAAAGAACCAGGCCGCGAAATCAAGTTAAGGAAGCAAAGATTTGGCTGCCCATCCGCCGAGGTAAGCCAGCAGCTTGGAGACGATATTCACAAGTTTGCTCAGCTTCAGATGGAATACCCACGCATCGCACTGAATGATGATGCCGCTGCTGTTGTCGAAGCATTCGCCAACCGCAGGCCATTCTTTGATGACCCTCGCCGATGGTACGATCTTTCTTTCACGGACCTCACTTTGGGCAACTTTGAGGAAGGCAATTTCTCTCGCTTCTCATTCGTCGGTGCCAACCTGCGATATGCTCGCTTCAATAAATGCAATGTAAAATCTACAGCATTTGATGGTGCAATATTGAATGATGCGACCTTCACCGGCTCAAAAGCACGGGGTACTTCATTTTCCGGTTGCATGGCGCATCGAATCCATCTTGACGGATCAGACCTTAGAGACGCTAAGTTTGTCGGCACAGATCTCTATGATGCCAGTCTACAAAAGATCAATGCGACGGGTGCCACCTTCTTGGGGGCACAGATGTGGCGGGTTGCGGCGGGCCTAGCCAATTTCCAAAAAGCTAACTTTCTCGGTGCAAACCTTTGCGGGGCGGACCTGCATGCGTCAAAGAACCTTTCCGAAGATCAGATCAGCGGCATAACTGGAGGCAAAACAGATAAAAACACTCGACTTCCATGGTCTACGCCAAAATCGCTTCGAGAGTCCGGGTTGATTAAACTTAACAACCGTCCTAACGATTAGCACCAATAGTTGCACTTACGATTGCCGTGATTGAAGAAGGCATCCGCGAATGTATATGAATCAAGGAGTTCATCCCCCGCACAAACGGGCCGGTTAACCCGGCACCGTATCATTTGGGGGAAATTGAAACCCGGTCTGAGAGGGCCGGGTTTTCTCTTGCGCGCGGAAAAGATCGCCCTGGGAGACGGCCTTCTCGATACGCCGGCAGGCCGTCTCGAAATGCCGGGGATCGAGCTCGATGCCGATAAAGCCAAGGCCGAGCTCCACCGCCGCGACGCCGGTCGTACCGGACCCCATGAAAGGATCGAGCACGGTCTGGCCCGGCGCGGCGTGAAGATCGAGAAATCGGCGCACCAGCGCCAGCGGCTTTTCATTGGGATGCGCCCGGTCGCGGGGCGCGGAGAAGGGCATGACGTTAGCGGCCGCTTTCTTAGGGTCCCGCCAGAGAAGCCGCCCGCCTTTCAAATGCGCGACCATCACCAGCTCATGCTGCCGGCGGTAGCGCCAGCCGAGCCCCGGATTGATCTTGTCCCAAATGACGCAGTGAAAGAACGAAAGCCCCTCGGCGTCCATCCGGTTCGCGAGCCAGGCAAAGAGCGGCCCGTTCGGCCCGCCGCCGCCTGCGCAACAGACGCAGAGCGCGGAGGCCTCTTTCGGGAGAATGCGCACGGCGTGCGCGAGCATCCCCTCGACAACCCGGCGCATACCGGCCGCATCGTCATTGGCGATCGGCTCCGCCTGCCTTCCCGTCCGGGCGGCAAGGGAAGCGTTCAGATCCCCGTCATTGTTCCGGTTGCCATAGGGCGGGTCGGTCCAGATCATCTGGACCGACTCCTCCTCAAGCCCGGCCATCACGTCGAGGCAATCCGCCAGATAGAGGCGGGCCGGGCCGATTTCCTGCATTTCCATGAAGGTCTCCCCTGGAAGACGCTCCATGGCGTTCGATAAAGCAGCTCGCGGCTGTCATGGTTACAGTCGCCCGGCAGCGCGGGCATTTGATCTCAAGCCTCGCCCCGCCGCGCAGCGCACGGCGGGTGAGGCGCGCGAGCAGCTTTTGGCAGCCCGGACACCTTATTGACTCCATTAACTAAAATCTTGATCTTAGACCCGCCTCATGAGGCAGCGGGCCGGTTTATCCGGGCGCGTCAGCGGCGCGCGGTTCGGGATGTGACAGCATCCCTGCCCCCGCCACAAAAAATGCAGCGATAGGATGGCGACATATGAGCGATAAGAACGATGGAAACAAACCCAGCGACAAGGGCGCACCCAAACAAATCCCCCTCAAGGAAGGGAGGTTTAACGATCATGTAAGGACACAGCGATCTCACGCAACCACGGCTGCTCAGGACGTTCTCAGAAGCAAACCCAAACCAAGCGGCGGAGAAAAAAAAGAGTAGATGGATCTACCTCTGGACACCGCGACAATCAGCACAATCGCCACAATCGCCGCTGCGGTTAGCGCGCTAATGGCAACTCTTGCACTGCTTTTCACCGCCCATGCCACTATCAAGCAGACCAAGACGGAAGAGGCAAACGCGGTACTTTCTCTTGGGGCAGAGATTGAGCGCCTATCCGACAAACTTTTGTTGGTTGGCGACGACGAAAAAAAATGGGCCGCCGCCGCAGAGAGCTGGCTCAATTATCATGAATCATTAGCGGCACTCTATAGAAGACGTGCGTTCGGATCACTGTCCAAGTCCATGGTGGAGCCCATTCTTATTCGAGCCTGTGCTGACATTGCTTCATCCGACGATCTATCTGATCAAATGCATACTTCTACCTCCGACCACACAGCATTTGAACACCTGCGATTTTTCGCACGCACACATGATCAGATCATAAGTACTCAGATGCCCGAGGATCGAGACCTTTCATGCTTCGGATTGGCTACTACACCTAGCCCTCATCAATAGGCGGGATGGCGTCACCGCCGCAACGCCCCCAGCACCCCGCTGAGCAGTCCCGGCCCAGTCGTGCCGCCCGCCGCGACGAGCTTGTCATCGCTGCGCTTCTTCATATAGACGCCGCACACAGCCGCCGCGATCGACTGCGGAATGGAGATCGCGCCGTAGAGCGTGCCGAGATTGGCGATCTGTTCCGGCGCGATAAAGACCACCGCCACAGCCGCCAGCACTTCCAGCACCACGGATCCGCTGATCGCCCAGACAAGGCCCGGCCGGGCCCGGCGCACGAAGGCATCCTCGGACTTGATCTCCTCCCGCATCGTTCGGTTGATCTCGCCGAGGTTCGCGATCTCACCTTCCAGCGTTATCTTGCGCAGCTCATGGCGGTGCTCGGCTTCCACCTTCTTTAGCTCCAGCACGGCGTTCGGATCTGCCGTCAGGATCCCCATCACCTCTTCCGGCTCGCCGCTGCCCGCCCCGATCGCGGAGGCAATCACCTTGCCGACGCCGGCACCCACCGGCCCGCCGACCGCGCCGCCCAGGAGCGGCAATCCGTTGCCGATCAGAAAGTCGCCGATCTTTCCCCAATCCATGGATAGCCTCCTAATACGAGAAGACGAGCGGCGCCGGCGCAATGCCGAAATCCGTGCGCCGGTCGAGGTGAATGAAATGCCGGTCGAAATTGATGCCGATCGACCAGCCGAGCGCGGCGGCCGTCTTGATCAGCTGATGCGCGAAAGCGCCGTCCGTCATGGCGATATCGATCGCGCAGGTCCCGCCGGTCGGGTGATAGGGCCGGTCATAGACATGCATCGAGCGCGGATGCCCGCCCACCGCGCGGTTATGATCGGCGGAGCGGCAGCAACTGGTCACGATCATGGGCCGCGCGCAGGCAAGGCGAAGCTCCAGGAGCGCCTCGGCAAAGCCCGGCGCGAGGACACCCGTCTTCGTCTTCCGGCAAGCGAGCTCGTCATGGGTAAAGAGCGCCCGCCCGTCCCGGCTTCTAATGGTCAGATCCACCATCCGTATGTCCCTCCTTGCTTGTGCCATTCCCTCTCGCCGGGAAAGGGCTCCATGGGCGGGCGGATCGACACCGCGCAAGCGGTGATCCCCCACATGACGGCAATAAAAAAAGCCGCTCCAAGAGCGGCCCTGATCCCGGTGCGCACGGCGTGCGCAAATGTCTCACGTCTCATATCTGCCCTCCCTCTCTCCGTCCCCTTCCCGCGCGCGGCCTCAGCGCCGTCCGCGCACATAGGCTTCAAGCAGCGCCTGGAAGCCGTTCGGCCCGATATAGGCAACAAGCGCCGTCAGCGCCGGCACCGCCGCGCCCGTCAGCCCAAGCTCACCCGCAAGGCCCAGCGCCACCATGTAAACAAGCGGCACGGTAAAGAGCTCCAGCACCGCCTCGATCCCCACAAGTTTCCGCTCGCCCTGCTGCACCAGCCGCAAGTGCCAGACGAACCGGCCGAGCATTGCGGCGGCCAGCGCGCTCTGCAGAATAGCCATGATCATCGTCACAAGCGCATAGACGAGTTCCTCGATATTGCGCATCAAAAAGCCCCCCATTCGCGCAGCAGCAAGAGCGCGATCAAAACAACAATAATCAGCCCCTGCTCGCCCCAGCGCCGCCAGCGCGCTTTACGCGCAGCGCGGCGCAGCCATTCCATCGCCTCATGGGTTTGGCTCATAGGCAGTCCCTCCCTCGCTTCGCGCTGAACTAGCTGGCAGCAGGCCAGCTGATTACGGGGAGCTCGCCGATAAATTCCTCGATCGTCGGCTGCGGCCGCAAATCGTTCTGCACTTTGTCGAGCTCTTGGAAGGCATAAACCCAGACCGCATCCCGCCAGGCAATGAACGCTGACGCCTCCGCCGCCCATTCAGGATGCGTGCTGTCCTTGTAGCTCGCGCAGGAAACACCGTTCATGTACCCGCGCTCAGCCGCAACAGCATCCACATGCAACTCGGTAGCGAATTGAAAGGCTTGGATCACCTCCTGCTCCGTAGGTACTGGCGCAGGCGCTGGCTCTGGTTCCGGCGGAAACTCGATCAAGAGCACGCCGCCATCGACCGACACCTGTTTCCCCATTGCCATACCCTCGACGGCAGCGAGATACTCCGTCTCCGTAATCTCAACACCACCGTCGAGCGGTGACGTTGAGACCACGCCATCGGCTGCATAGAAGCCCATCACTTGATCCTCATATAGTAGGAAACGCCCAAGTTTTTCGGGCGTGTTTCAACGTCAACCCTGGCGCCGGAAATCGTCTGATTACCGAAAACGCCGCTCGTGAAACTACCTCCGCCGGTGGATACGGCCCGCGCAAACCTGTTCAGGTATAATCCGTCCGTACCCGGTGTCGAATAGTCCACAGAGATCTGATGGTTCTGAAGAGCGTCAGCTTCCAAGACCCCCCCATCACCCGCTCGAAGAAAGCGCCGTTCCGTGTTGATCAGTCGCACGGCCTCGCCATTCATAGGACTGCCGGCGAGATTTATAATCGCGTACGCTTGCACAAGAGGCGCCGCACCGCTCACGCTCTCACTAACCAACACCCCTTCGTTATATTGCGCTGCGCCAGTCAGGCCCGCAGTGAGCTTGATGTATCGATACGCCTGATCAATCGGGGGAACACTGGCACCCACTAAGAATTCCATCACCGGGATGGGAACACCGAGCGGCTGCAGCGCCCACGGATCGTCTGTCGCGGAGGGGAGATCGTAGTATCCAGGGACACCGGCCTGCGTACCGTAATACTGATTAGGCCCAGGCGCGGGGACATCTCCCTTCAGCTGAAGCTGGCCGCCATCGTTTTCGAGACTGTTCTTCGGCGAGAGATTGCCAGGATCACCCGGATCGCCTTTTGGGCCGATGATAGAAACACCCGCCCCCCAAACACCCGCCGCCTTGGGGCCGTAGATATCATAGACAGCGAGATCGATATAGAAGTCACCATCGACGCCGAGACCAACACCGGGCGCACCAAAACCGCTGAGAACAGCCTCACCAGGCACGCCCTGCGGGCCGATGATAGAGACACCTGCGCCCCAATCGCCGCCCGCTTTCGGGCCATAGATTTCCGCCGCAGCCGTATCGATGTAGAAATCACCATCGACGCCAAGCCCGGCAGCTGGCACGCCAGCGCCATTGCGAACCGTTTTGCCAGCTAGGCCCTGCGGACCGACCGGACCCGAGATGCCGATGCTCCAGTCCGAGATCGTGCCCGCCCCGCTCACGCTCATCACGTTCACGGTGAGCTGCGTGCCCGTATAATCCGTCACCGCGCCGACCATGGCGTTGCCGGGATCCTCCGCATCGGCAATCACCGCCGTCTGACCCGGCGCGAATTGCCGCCCGGCCTCTACGGTGAAGATCTTCACGCCCGTGCCGATCGTCACTTCCGTTACAGAGGTCGCAACAAAAGCCGCCTTATCGCGGATCAGCACCTCAATCTTCCGGTGCGCTTCCGCGAGCACGCCGAAGGGATAAAGATCACCCCGATTGACGATCGGGATGCCGAAGGCGGTGAAGTCGTTCGTCACCATATAAGCGATGCCGGCAGCGCTCGGCCCGCCAAAAGCAGCGGCAAGGCGGAACTGCGAAGCGCTCACCACCTCGCTTACCGTATAAGCGATCTCTTCCTGATTGGAGGCGGTGAAAAGCGAGCCCGCCTCGATCCGCCCCGCACCCGTCACACCGCCCGTCAGATCCACAAGATCGCTGCCGTTGGTAACGCTGACCGTCCCTGTCTTATATGTCGCCACTTAAAGGCCTCCCGTTGTCGCGCAGGCAAAGAGATGAACATCGACCGAGTAACTCGGCAGAGGCGTTGTCGGCGTTCCCGCCCCGCCGGCGTAGCAATAGTAATTCTCGACAACCTGCAGAAAGCCGTTGATCAGGCGCGGATACAGGATCGAGAGCTTGTGCAGCAAAAGAATTGAGGTGCCCGATGGCACGAACCAGCCGCCGGTTATGATGACCGCCGATGAAAAATCGATGGGCCGCCCGTTGATGATATTCAGCGATGAGCTTGTCAGCTGCAGCCACCCCATGATGAGGTTGGTTCCCGCCGCCACCGGCTGGCTGTAATGCACGATTTCATGCGGTGTATCCCCGCTCACCAACGGGCGCGAAGGGATATTGATCGATGTCTTGAACTCATCCACAAAAGCCACGAGCTTCCGGGATGAATTGAAGATGTCTTCGCCTTGCGCATTGGAGAGCGTGAAGTTCCCCGCGCCGAAGCGGAGCACACTCGAATAGGATCCCGGCCCCGCAAAGACCAGCTGCGTCGGCGTCACGGTCGTTAGATAGGGCGGCCAGCTTGTGGACCATAAATCGCCGAGGGGCACATTGGCATAATAAGCGCTTGTGCTGATCCCCAGATTGATCTGCCCCGGTTGACTGGCAACTGACTTGAGCGTCGGGCCGGTGCGGTGAAAGATATCCGCTGCCTGCCCTGGCCCCGGTGTTTGCAGATATTTCCGCCGCGTATCGAAAGCACCGTACCCTGCTTCGACGTAAGCCTGCAGATTTCCCTGCGCGCGGAAGGCATAGTCGTTATAGACGCGCGTCCCGCCAAAGGTGCGGGCAAGCACATGCACCCGGAAATAAATCGTCTGTGCAGGAACCGCACCGACTTCATTGATGTAGGCATAGACGGTGCTCGCATCGCATTGAATGTGAAAGCTCCGCCCGCGCAATGTCTGGCCGATATGCGTGTAAGTCGTTCCGTTCACGGTCAGCCAGTTCACGCCATCGAGCGAGAATTCCGCCAGAATGAGCGGCTTGCCTGCCTGCCCGTGCGCCCCAAGAACCACACTTGTGTTGATCCCTGGCGCGGTATAGTCCCCGGCACCCCGCGCGGCCGCACCGGTAAGAACACTCGCGACGCCGATGTAATCAAGATCGGAATGAAGCCCGATCCGCGAGAGATGCGCCTTCGGACTAATGACAGGCGAGTAATCGTTCCCCGAGACCCCTGCATCCCAAATGCACAGCGTACCCGCACGGATACCGGCAACCGGTTGGTTGGCCTTGCCGTAGCCGCCCGCCGCCTTCATGGCGTCTTGATCTCCCAAAAAGAGTTTTCAAGATCGATGATGAATGTTGGGTTCACTTCCGTGTTCTGCAGGCGATTGCCGATTAGGAAATCCACCTGCGCCCACACAGCTTTCAGTTCATCGGTCGTAATGGACCCGGCGATCAGTTCATTCACCTTGATCGCCCCGCCCTCGACTACAAAGGCGGGCACCGGCACGCCGCCATTCACACTCGGATGCGCGATAAGAAAGCGGTCGACCAGCCAGCCCGCGACCACATCGCCGCTGCCATCCGGCTTGCCGATAAAGAAGCCCTGCACGAGATCGTCGGTGATGCGGATCGCATAGCCGTCCTGAAGGTTCTCCGCCGTGGCGATGGCATCCACAAGCTCTTGGCCGAAATCGTCCGTGGTCAGCGCCTGCGCCGTCACCTCGATCTCGCTCGACCAGTTGAGCCCTTCCGTACCGAAGGCGTCATAAGCGGCCACGGAGACATATACCGTCTCCCCCGCCGCCAGCGTGAAATCCGCGCGGGCAAGGTTATTGCCCTGATAGAGGAGCACCCCCTCCCCGGCTGCCGGATCGAAGCCCGGCACCGCGCTGCCGCGCGCAATCGTTCCTTCCAGATCCCCGTCCGGCGCGACCTGAAAGCCTACCCAGGCAGAGCGGTGAAACTCCGTCTTTGTAAGCGCCGTCACGGCGGCGGGCGCGGGATTGGAGACGGTGAGCTCCACCGGCGTGGAGAACTCAAACTCCCCGCCGAATTTGCCCCGCTGCTCGACGCGGAAGATGAAAGAGCGCTGCGGCCCCTGCTTCAAAACGCGCTTACTGTCCCGCCGGTTCATGTCCAGCGTGTAGGTGAACTGCGTTTCCTGCAGGATGAGCGAGCGCAGCTCGGTGCCGTCGAGCGCGAAGATGGCGATCCGGTAGCCCGCAAGATATTCATCCCCGTCAAAGACATCCGCGCCCAAGGGATCGGCAAGGCCGGGCGCGTTGACGGAACCCGGCCGCCAGATGAACTGCGCATCCGGCCCGGTAAACTCCGTTTCATTCGCCCCGCCGACGAGCTGCAGCCCCGTTACCCGGTTAGTGAGCGGCGGGCGGCCTACCGCATAGACCGTTTCGCGCGGGAGCACGCTTGCCCGGCCGAGCCGGTTCACCGCGCGCACCCGGAAGGTGTGAAGGCCCACCGGAATATCCGCGATCTCCACCACCCGCTCCGGCTGATCGGGCAGCACCACTTCATTCGTGGTGCCCTGCAGCACATAGGAGAAACGGTACCGCACATCGAGGTCCGAGGCGCTTGTCCCGCAGGTCAGCCGCACCCGCGCGCGGGAGGTAAACTCGGCCACTTCCACCGTCAGGCTCTGCGGTGCGGGCACGAGATAAGCGTCGGGCAGCGTGTTCCCCGGCGCCGGAACCGCCGCCGCGTCGGGCACGGCCGCATAGACATCCGGCGTCACCTCCTGCAGCACCAGCTCGAAGCCGAGCATCGCCGCGCCTCCCTGGCCGCGCACATTCGTGAGCCGCCAGCCGTCGACCACAAATTCTTTCTGATCCCAGTCCCGGTCGGGATCGGTCCATGTCACCCAGTCCCCGAAGGCAAGCTTCGCCGTGCGCGGCGAGAACATTCCCTCGATGCGGGTCTGCATATTCGACTGCATGACCGCGATGCGGGCGATGCGCTGCGCCATGGCCGCGCTATTCGTGAAAGGCAGGTCGACATCCTGAATGACCCGGCCCGTGCCCGTCTCGAAAGCCGGGATTTCGACGAGCGGATAGGTCGCAAGCTGCTCTGCCTCCTGCGAAATGAAGAGCCCCTTCGCCGCCGAGAAGACCTGCTGACGCGTCACGGAATTATGGACGCGCATGCCGCCCGCCCCGCGCAGATCATCCCGTGACAGATCCATGATCGGCACGCGCGTTGCGCCGGCGCGCAGCGACCAGAAGCCGCCCGAGTAAACCACCCGGCCTGCCATGGAGGTGAGAAGCTGCTGCAGCCCGTCGCGCGGATCAGTATCTCCGGCCAGCCGCCCATTGCACGTATAGCGCTTTTCCGTGCCGCCAGCGGCGAGGTTCACGTCCTCATCGCAGATATTCGCTTCGGCGAGGATCTCTTCCCAGTTGATCTTGGCGTCTTCTGCCTGCACGCCGTAGGGGCGCACCAGCGCCCCTGCCCCGTCGCGCATGGGAACACCGCGCACATAGTCCGCGCAGGCAAGGGCCGCATTAAAGCTCAGCCCCCAGGTCTCCGGCTGGGCGATATTCTGTCCGCCATCGCGCGGATCGTAGAGCTTGCGCCCAAAGACATCTGCCGAGAAGTTCTGCAGCCCGTTCGGGAAGACGTCCTGGCTGCGCCGGAGCTGGCAATAGAGATAGGCAACGCCGCGCCCCCGGAAATTCGCGTCGAGATCGGGGAAGCATTGAAGAAGCTCCGGGTCCGCCGCCTGATCCCATGCGCCGGTATGGCGCTTCACGACCATATAACCGTTGAAATCCCCGACCACATTGCCGTTCTGATCGATCTGAAGCTCGCGGTCTCCGAAATAGACCTTATCGATGCTGGCAACCTCATGACCGGCGAGCGGCACGATGATATGGAGGATGCGCGTGTCGAGCCCGGCAAAACCCGTGGTGACGCTCGCATCCGTGACGCGCGCAAAGGTGATGGGACCGCCGACACGCGCCCTGCCATAGACGACAGGGCGCGGCGCGGCTGGATCGCGGAAGGTGAGAGAGCGGTCGCGCTGGGTAAAGCTCGGCGCGGAGGGAGAAGGCGCAAGCTTTTTCGCCAGAAAGTTGAGCCCGGTCGTAACTGCAAGGCTCACCCCCACTTGCACGAGCGATGCCCCACCCGCGATCGCCGCAATCGCGCCTACTGCCGCCGCTGCAACCGCCACTTAGACCCTCCATGCCTTGAGCGCCGCCTTGCGCGGCAAAAGCACCACACCGTCTTCCGACAGCACCGCGATATCCGCCCCGGCGCAGACGCCGAGCGCGCCTTCAAAAGCGCTGTCGATCGATTGCACCTGGCCGATATCGCCCCGGCCCATCAGCGCCGTGGTTTCGAGCGGCGGGCCGAGCGCTGCCGTCACCGCCTCTGCCAGATCGCCGTGCCCCTGCCGGCGCAGCGCCTTCAACGCGCCCGCCGCCGTGCGGTATTTGCCCCGATAGGCGGCAGCCGGGTCCTCGCCCGTCGCCTCTTTCACCCAATCGGCGGCAAAGAGCGCGCAGTCGCGCTGACCCCACGCAAAGCCCTGCGCACGGCGTGCGCGCAGAAAGGCTGCAAGCCGCACATCCCAGTCAGCCACCCGTGTCACCAGAGAATTTCCTCGGTCGCGGAAGGAACGAAGTCGAAAAACGTGTCGCCCGGAAAGAGCACCCGCTGGTCTGCGGCCGTGTAATAAAGAACGCGCTGCCGGGAGAGATCGACAAGCTCGCTGCTTACTTCCAGCGTGATCGTGGCGCTATCCGCCGTCTCGCTCACGACCATGAAGTCCATCGGTCCGGCAAAGACCGGCACCGGCGCATCGATGAGCGCCTCGTCTTCATCCATCAGGGCGAGCCAGATCTGCGCCGCGCGCCCCTGATAATTCTGCCGGGCAAGCGCCAGCGCCTTATTGGCAAGCGGCACGCCGTTCAGCTGCAGGCGGAGCGTGTCGGCTTCCACCTTGCCGCGCTCCTCGATATCCCCGATACCGCCGAAATCGCCGACGCCGGTCCAGCTCTTGCCGTCCCAGCTGAGAATGCCGATCCCGGACCAGACGCGCACCGGCTCATCGGCGAAGTCGAGCTCGGCGATGTAACGCGGGCGCAGGACCTTCTGGCCGAGCGCCTCTTCCATCGCCGCCGTCATGTTATGGGGCATCGATCACGCTCTTTGCTGTAAAGGACACACCGTCGATCCATTTGCGGCGGGTCTCATCGGAACTGTCATCGCTCTGATCGAGCCGGAAGAGGCCTTTGGCGTCTTCCGTCACGATGGGTTCATCGTCTGCATGGGCGAAATAGAGCCGGGGCCATAGCTTGAGCGTGGCCTCGCCGATTGCATCGGCGCTCACGTCTTCTTTCACCTCGTAAAGCCGGGCGGCAAGGCCGCTGCCGATCTGGATATGATCCCCTGCCGCTAGCACGAGCGGCGCATCCGGCGTCCAGCCATCGGTGAGGAGCTCACCGCCCTTCTGCCCAGCGCCCTTGACGCGCGGCGTCCCGGCAGGGTTGCCATTCGGCTGCGCCTTCAGCTGGCTGCCGAGAAGAAACGTCCCCACACGCCCGTCCAGCCGCGCAAAAAAAGCCGACCAGACCTTCGCTTCGGCGGCGCTCATACGCCGGAGGCTCACCTGCGCCACCCATTGACGGCCCGGATAGTCGTAAATGTCCTCGGCCAAGGTAAAGGCGTTCTCATGCGCCGCCTGCGCACGGCGTTTCACGAGCCGGATTGCGGTGATCGCGCCGTCCGCCGGCAAGGAAAGCGGATAGGTTTCACTCATGTGCTAAGCCTTCCTTTCCGCGCAAGGTCCTGCTGGCGTTCGACAGAGGCATCAATGATGCGAGGCGCCGCATCGCGCAGCTGCTCGGCGGAAATCTCCCGCATCGCCTGCCTGATTTCTTCACTAACCCCAGGACCAGCGCCGCGCGCATCGATAAAGATGCTGGTCCCGCCGCTCCCTTCCATGCGCACGCCGAGCGAGCCGTCGCCCATGCGCTTCAAGGGCAGGATCGCTTCCGGCCCCGCCTCCCCAGCAATGCCGGTCATCCCGCCCGAAAGCGGAAAGCCGATGGGCCGGGAAATCACCCCGCCCCTGGCGAAAGGCAGCACCCGCCCGCCCTCGAACGCGTTGCCCTGCGCCGAGAAGATCGAGCCCGTGAAAGAGGAAATGCTGGAGGAGAGAAAATCTCCCGCCGGTTCCAGAATGCTCCGCTGCGCGATGAAGCGTGCGAGGCTCTGCAAGGCACTCGACAAGGCGTCTTCGGTCGAGCGGGCCGAGAAGATGATGTCATCGAAGACACCCGTCGCCGCATCGCCTACTTGCTCGAAAGCCTCTTTCGTCTTCTTGCTGCTTTCACTGATCCGCTCATTCGCCTCCTCGATGGCGCGGGCGCGCTCATCGGCGTTAATCGCACCAGCGGCAAAAAGCTCGTTAATCTTCTCTTCTTCAGCCGCCAGAAGCTCGTCGGCGGTCGCAATACGCTTCAAGAGCTGCTCGACTTCACGCTTCTGATCGATGCGGTTCCGTTCTGCCTCCGCCTCTGCATCAAGCTCCATGCGAAGATCGAAGACTGCCGCCCCCAGTTCGCGAACCCGTGCAACGGCGGCAGGTCCCGGATCATCACCGAGCCGCTCAAGAAGACGCGATATAAATGCTTCAGCTTCAGCGGCCTTATCGCCGCTCAACTCGGCATTCAATTCGCCGACCTGCAGTTCCAGATCGCGGATCAGGTCTGCAGCCGCGCCGATTGCAATACCCGCCCCGCCACTCCCAGCGGGCGGACCACCGCCATCTGGCGCACGGCGCGAAGCAATCTCGGCCTTGATGTTGTCGATGGTCGAAAGCAGCTCGTTGCCGCGTGCTTCCGTTTCCGCGATGATCTCATCAAGCGATTTCGAGTTGATTCCCAATACTTCCGAAAGACCGAAATCGTTGATAGGCAGCCCGAGGCTAACCGACGCGTCACCCCCTTCTTGCGCACGCTGCTCCCTAAGCCGGTCAAGCTGTCCGTTCAATTTCTCCAGTTCGTTCGTGGAGCTAACGAGCTGGCTTTCTAAACCAGCCGTTGTCTTACTATCGATGTCGCGGAACGCGTCCACCACATCTGACAGATAACCCGCCAAATCCGCGAAGAGCTCCGCACTCTTCAAAAGCACCGGCCCCAGATCCACAAAGGCCGCATTCAGCTGCGTGTCGATCACCCGCTGCATGGTGCGCAACTCACGGTTCACTTCCGCCCCGCGCTCCAAAAGGCTCTGGTCCATGACAAGGCCGAGGTCCCGCGCCTCCTGCCGCAGGCGCTCGATCTCCGCCGCACCCGCCGCGATGAGATTGACGAACTGCTCCCCGCCCTGCCCGCCGAATACTTCATCGGCGATGCGGATCCGCGCCGCCCCATCGAGCTCTTCCATCCGCTCAATCACGGTCTGGAAGAGCTCGTCTCCATCGGCGAGCAGTTCATTCACTTCTTCCTGATTGAGACCGAGGCGCTGATAGGCTTCCGCCGCGCTGCCCGCGCCCGTAAGCGCAAATTCGTCCGCCCGCAAGCGCAGCTCTTTCAGCCCGTCCGTCAGCGCTTCCTGTGTCACCGAGAATTTCTCGGCCACAAAGGTGAGCTCCTGGAAGGCTTCGGCACTGAGATCGATCCGGCCTGCCGCGACAAGCAGCTCTTCGGAAAAAGCGGCGGCATCGCGCGCGCGGGAAAATGCCTGCTGGAGGCCGAGGCCGACCGCCGCCAGCCCTGCCGAAGCGGCAAGCCCTGCCGGGCCGAGGCGGGCGAGCACCGCGCCCACCGGGCCGAGCCGCCCGGCGAAAGCCTCGAAGCTCTGCCGCGTTTCCTTGACGCCGGCATCGAGCGCTTTCAGGCCCCGGTTCGCCGGCTTCGCCGCGCGCTCGATCTTGCGCAGGGCGGAAGCCCCTTCCGGTCCCAGCGCCCGCAAAGCGCGCGTGACCTTCTCATGGTCTTTCGCGGAAAAGCGGATCGGAAATTCAATGCCGGTCATTCTTTTTCCTTCAGCTCATCGCGCCGCCGTGCCATGGCGGCGAGCGCCGCAGGCTCGGCCTGCTCCATCAGCATGAGATAGACGGCGCGGCTTGCCGGCGGATCGAGCGGGCGGGCCTCAAGGCGGGTAAGGAAGGCCGCCTCATCGATCCCCGTCGCCACCCCGCCCATGCCCGCAAAGCGCCACGCCGTGCCCTGGCTCAGGACTTCCCAGACTTGCGCCCCTTCGAGCGTGGCCGGGCGGTTCCGGTAGGGGCATTCGGCGCAGCGCCACTCTTCCGTGCCGTCCGCGTCTTCGCCTTCTTCTTCCGCGCCGCAGGCGAGGGACCGGCATCCTTCGCAATAGGCCCCGCCCCCGCCGTAATGCCAGTCGGCGAGCGCGGCGAGGGCTTTCCCTCGGCCAGCACCTTGTCGAGATGCGCCGCATAGAGCGTCATGAAACGCTCGCCCACCCCGATAACCGAGAGACAGCACTCCACATTGGGAGCCGTCACTTCGGCGGGCGCACCCTCTTCATCGAGCACACCTTGCCAGGAGACGATGGCGATCTTGCCAAGCTCCTGCGCGATCAGCATTTCGAGATAGCCTTCGGCCACCTCTTGCTCGGCCAGGTCGGGAATGCCGGAGATCGCTCCGCCCGCCTTCACGACCTCCGCTTGATAGGCGCGCAGCTCCCCCACCCGCTTCAGCGCCCGCGTGCGGGCCGTGTAGTAAAGCGCCGTGGTCATGGGCCGCACGCGCATGCGCACGCCGTGCGCAAGATCGAGCTCGAAAGGCTCGTCAGGTAGTGCAAGACGGATGCTCATGCATAGCTCTCATGCTGATTCTTGAGCGTGACGATCAGCATTTCCTTGCCCGCCTCGTTGGGATCGAGCGCGGCGCGCCAGTTGGCATTGACCGAAACACCGTTCGGCCCGTTCACCGGCACCTTGAACTTCTCGATGAAGGCGCGGCCCGACTTGAACGAGAGCGACTTCGTGGCGCTTTTCGCCCACTCGAATTCCAGGCTGTCCGCCGTCATGGCCTTGCCCTGGTCGTAAAGCGCCGTGTCGGTAAAGCGCAGCGTCATCGAGCCGGAGAAGGCGGGAACGCCGGTGTCATAGCCGCTCTGCAGCCCGTCCGCGCGCAGGCCCTCATGACCTTCCAGATTATTGGCATAGGTCATCTCGGCCTGCGTGACCGAGGCAACCGCCACGTCGCCGATGAGTACCCGGCCCGTGAAGGCCGGAACGCGCTCGATCACACCGGCCACCGGCACCCCCGCCGCCGTGGCGGCGAGCTTGTTCTCCGCGTGCCCCAGCAGACCGAGCCGCACACGGCCATAGCCCGCCTGGCGCTGCGTCGAGAGGGAGAGCGTGTTCACCATGCAGCCTACATGCTGCAGGAAGAGATTGGCCTTCAGCGCGATCTCGATCGTATCGGCGGGCAGCGTCTCCGCCCCGGATTTGAAGACATGGGTGTAATTGCCGCCCGTATCGTCCGTTGTATCGGGCAAGCCCAGCAGGCTGGTCAGCCAGAAGCCGATCTGATCGAGATCGAGCGGCACTTCGATATCGCCCGAATGGTTCGTAAGGCCGGGCGCCGGGTCGTTCGGATCGCGCACGCCGTTCTGGCTGAGAACGGGATCGTCTTCCAGCGGCGTCTCGCTGCCGAGGCTCTGCGTGTAATAGGCGATGTTCTGATAGTTCCCCGCCGCCGGCGTCGTAAAATCGGCCTGCGCCTTTTTGCGCAGCCAGCTGGTGCGCCCGAATGGAATGGACATGAAGTTGCTCCCTCAGAGTTAGAGCCCGGCCAGCGCCTTGTCGCGTGCCGATGCCTTGCGGGCCGCGCCCGCTTCGATCATTTCCCCGGCGCGCGCAGAGCCCGCCTTCACCACCGCCCCCCGCACGCCGAGGCCGGTATCTGCGGCAAGCAGCACAAGCCACACATCCGGCGCGGCGGGCTTTTCAACCTTTGCCGCCGCCGTCTCTTTGCGTTTCTGCATCGATCTCTCCTAGCCCGTGGATTTTGCGGCGACATACCAGAGGGCAATCTCAACCGTCGCCGCTTTGATGTTGTCAGCCCCCATGATGCGCTCTGTGCTCGGCGCGCCGGGCGCGCGCATCTCGGCATAATCGGCTCGCCCGCCCAGCGTGCGGTCGGCAGCGATCAGCCCCTCCATCGCTTCGATGATGCGGTCATATTCGCTGTCGCGCGCCGCCTGGTCCTGATTGACGATCACCACATCCGCCTCGGCCACATGGACTATTTCATGGGAGGGGCTGCCGGAGAGCGGCTGCGCGCTTTCCGGCGCGCCATCAAAGAGCGTGATGTTGCTCGTTTCCGCTTCATAGTCGCCCGTGTCGACGTTATTGCGGGCGAATGTGGTGCCGGGTACAGCGCCCAGCAGCGCGGCAAGCGCCGCGATCATCTCTTCACGCTGGCTGCTCATCGCCTCAGTTCCTTCCTGCAAGCCGCCGCGCAATCGCGCCCGGCAAGCGCGCCTGCGCCTGCTCGGCCACCCGGCGCACATTCAGCCGCTTCGGTACCCGCACGCGGGGCACCAGAAAAAATATCGGCACGGTCACAAGGCCGGTGCCCGTGCGCTTTGCCCGCTCGCTTGCATTTCGGAAGCCGCGCAGCTGGCCGGTCTTGCGCGAAATGCTGGCGCGCAAACCATCGGCCACAAGCATGCTCGGCCCGTTCCGCCGGTAGACGAAGCGCAGCTTATTGCCCGTCGCCTGCTCATAGCTTTCCGGCGTGATCTTCTTGAAGGCAGCACGGCGCGGCGCATTGGCGGTCGGGATGGCAAGAAAGAGCCCGTCCTTCGATCTGATCGTGACGCCGCGGTCATAGGCCTCGATGATCTTGGGCGCATTCGACCAGACGATGCCCGCCGCGCCGAGCGCCGGCCCGCCGCTTGGATAGACGCGTGAGCGCCAAGTCCGCGCAAGACGCTGGCCCATCCCTGCGCCCGTCACCTGATCGCGGAGCGATTGCTTGGCCCACTCCACCGTCTCTTTCACGCCGCCTTGCGTGGCCCGGCCGATCTCATCCTTTTCCTGATTGATGCGGTCTTCGAGCCGCCCCTTGAGCGCGTCATCGAGATCGATGCGGATATCCCGAACCATCACACACACTCGCAGGTCCAGATCAGCGCGTCGGTATCGAGCCGCTGAGGCTTGCCTTTGATCTTGAGCTCTTCGCCCGAGCCAAGCGTAAAGACACCGTCTTTCACGGGATTGGCCAGCTCGGAAACACGCACCTCGACAATGCGGCCTTCCTGCACGCCGGTGACACGGCCTGCGAAATCCGTCATCACATCCCCGCGCTTAAGTATGACGCGCAGGCTTGGAATGGCGGCCCCTTCCGGCGGCGCATAGCCGGCGTCCTGCGCGAGGTTCTCATCCTCGAACAGGGCGTCGACCATTTCCACAAAGGCGTTCATTCGCCGCCCTTAAGCAGACCGGCAAGGCGTTCGAGCGCATCGTCGCGGTCCTGCGCCTTGATGTCATAGCCCAGCACCGCTTCAAGCGGCTTCACATTGGGTTTGCCGTCTTTGCCGAATTCCTCTTTGGCGACCTTGCCCATTGCCTCGATGATCTCATCGAGCAGGGCCGTGCGGTCTTCCGGCTTCTCCGCAGCCGGCGCACTTGGTTCGGCTTCTTCCAGGGCGGCGACCTTGCCCTCCGCCTTCAAGGCTTCGAATTCTTCAGCCGTGACCTGAATGATGGCATTCGGCCCATGATGGGCGCCTCCATGCCGGACAGTCGCAAGGCACCGGGCCATGATGAGAGATAGCATGTCTGTCTCCTTTGCTCTCTTTTTCGGGCAGTCCGTTGAAAGGCCGGGGGGGTACCGGCACTTCAAAAGACTGCCCGCCCCGGAGGGCGGACAGTTCTCAGATGTGAAGAGAGGCCGGATCAGTCCGAGCTGTGCGCTTTGACCAGCACTTCCGGGCGCTTGCACATCGCAAGGATGTTCGATTCCGTGTGAAGCTCGATGCCGGCACCATGATCGAGCTCTTTCGGGGAGACGAAAATCTCCTGGGTCGCAGGCCGGTTCACCATGCCGATGTGATGGGGCGGCGCTGCATATTGCTCAAAAGTCTGCATCGTGCCGGTCGGATAGGCATGCCCCTCGTTCGCCGCAATGAAGCGCCGGGCCTGACCGTCGATACCGCGCGCCGAGGCACGGTATTCGGAGAAAATGAGGCCATGCAGCGGAAAGGCTTCGCGGATATTGCGGCCCGTCAATTCGAGCGCCTGAGCCGCATTAAGGTAGAATTCCGTTACCTTGGGATGGTTGATCAGCTTGGCGAAAAATTCCGGGCTGACCTGCACCTGCACGCCGCCGACGACATCGTCACCGATATTGTCCTCGATATGCGAGTAGATTTCTTCGCACTTGGCCCGGATATCCGTTCCCGCAGTCCCCAGCTTGAAGTCCACCACCTTGGGCGTAATGCCAAACACGGTATGAAGATTATAGATCGTCTTCCCCTTGCCATCGAGGATGAGACCCTTGAGCGCGCCCATGCGCAGGAACTCACCCGTGATGTCATGGGTGCGGCGGATCTTGGCGAGGCGCTTCGTCATTTCGCTTTCCAGCGTCACCGGTTCACGGCCTGCCCCGCCCAGCGCCGCGAAGCTGGTCGCCGTCGCAGCAATCATACCCTGAATGTCTTCCGGTTTGATGAGATCGTCATAGGGGAAATGCGGCACCTTAACGAGCACATGATCATCGAGCTCACCGTCCGACACGTTTGCGCGGCTGCCCCGCTCTTCAGCGGAAAGGATGGAGAGCTTGCCGTTCTCCCGGACAATCTCAACTTTGTCCGTGATACCCGGCAGAGCCTCACCGAAGAGCCCGCTCTGGGTGATACGGCCCCACTGGGGCGGGATCACGTTGATCGCGCCGGTCAGGCCGATCGCCGTGAACTGAAAATCGAATTCAGACATAATCTTCTCCTAAGTTTCGGGAGCGCACGGCGTGCGCGATCTGAGAGGAAGGCGGCGGGAAAGCCGCCAATGCGGGCCAGGACGGCCCGCGCGGCTTAACCGCCGGTGCGGACCTGAATGTTCCGCGCCGCCAGCTGGGCAAGGCCGATGTCTTTTTCGCCCTGCTCGATATCGGCGGGCCAGATAAGGCCGGTATCCGCCGCCACGGCATCGCGCTTGATGACCTGCGCCTGCGCCGTATCGCCGGAGGCGACGGTCAGCTCCTGCGCCATGAAGCCGTGCGCCCGCTGTGTGCCGTCCACGGCATCCTGATTGAACTCCACCACATGGCCCGAGCCTTCCGGCACCGTGACCGTGATGCTGTCGCCCACGGCCCAGTCCGTGGCACCATCGGTGATCGTGAAGTTGAGCTGCTTGTGGACGTAAGCAACGCCGACCGTGGCGTCGGGCAGGCGGTAGCCATCGGGATCGACAACCTGGAAGGTGCCGCCATCCGCCGAGGCGGCGACGCAGGTCACGGCATAATCGCCCTGCTTGGCCTCGGTGCCGAGCGTCAGCGTGCCGAGCGCGCCGTTGCCCGTGTTGCCGCCGGCAGGCGTGATAGCGATGTTGTCGATGTCGAAAAGGATCATCGCGATGACCTGACCGACAATCAATTTGCGCTCGGCGCCATCACCGCCGGGCACCGTGACGGTTTCGCGCGACATTGCGAACTCGGTCTCGCGCTTCAGGACATGGCCGAGAAGGGCCGGACTGGACGTCCGCTGGTAAGGGAACATGACAAGCCTCCTTCACCAGCGCACGCCGTGCGCCGGTGCATAAAGTTTCAGAAAGAGTGAGAGAACAAAGAAAGAGAACGGAGCGGCGGGCCGCTCCGCTTACGCGTCAGGCCTTCGGAGCGAAGAGCTTAACCGCCGTCTGCAGGAGAGACTGGTCAGGGTTCTTGGCACCCGCGCCCGCCCCTTTCGCGCCGACGCCGACCGCCGGCGCGGCGTGCTTGGCCATGGCCTTTGCGAAGGCAGACGGCTGCGGCCCGCCATCTTCCGCCGTGGCCGGTTTTTGCTTTTTGGCCTTGGGCAAACCTTCCAGCACCTCGATCACCGAGGCCGCCGTCATGTTCGTCCCGAAAGCCATGCTGCCGGCAGCCTGCGGATGCGCATGGCCCGCCTCATGGCTCATGATCTCCTGAATGCGCCGGCGCTCGGTAAGGCGGATCGCGCGGTATTCTTCCATCGTCAGCTTCTTGCGGCCTGCATTCGCGAGCTTGGCATTCTTCTTTGCCTCGGCCCGCGCGGCTTCTTCCGCCGCCGCTTCTTCTTCCTCGTCTTCGCCTTCGGCTTCGGGATCGAGATCATCGTCCTCGACGGTCTCTTCTTCATCCGTCTCGGCGGTTTCTTCTTCCTCGTTCTCTTCGAGGGTTTCATCTTCCTCCGGCGGTGTACCTTCCGCCTTCGGTTTACCCGCGCGGCCAAGGCCAGCGAAGGTGAACGGCGACCGCGCCTTCTTTTTCGTGGTCATGGATATCTCCTCATCAAAGGGTGACGGTCAGGCCGAAGCCTCAACCAGGTGATCGGCGAAGCGCTCAAGCGCCACGGCCGGGGGCAGAACGGCATCGGCAAGGCCGAGCTGCACTGCCTGCTTGACGGCTTTCGGCCCGAAGAAAGTCCGGGCTTCCGTGCCCATCACGACATCCGCATCGATGCCGCGCGAGGCGGCGATACGCTCGACAAACATGGTGCGGATTTCATCCACGCTTTCCTGAATGGAAGCGCGGGCCGTATCGGAAAGCGGTTCGGCAAAATGCCCCTCGGCCTTGCGCGCGCCGGCGCGGATCAGCGTCCACTTGTCGCCGATCTTTTCCAGCCAGCCGGTCATATCGATATGAATGGCAAGAACGCCGATGGAGCCGACGCCGCCCGTTCGCGGCACCGAAATTGTGTCCGCGATGGCGGCGATGGCATAGGCCGCCGAATAGGCCTCTTCCATGCAGATAGCAGCGACCGGCTTGCCCGAAGCCTTTTTGGCTTCAAGCGCCCAGTCGATGAAATCGAAAAGGCCGCTCACCAGACCGCCGCCGCTGTCGATCAAGAGAGCAATGCCCTTCACGTCATCGTCTTCAAACGCGGCCTCCAGCTGCAGGCGCAGCACGTTGTATCCCGTCACCCAGCGCGAACCGCACCAGTCAAGATAATCGACCAGCGTGCCCATAACGGGTATGAGGGCGATGCCGGCTGCCGTGACGTCATAGAGCTGCACCCGCTCTTCCAAGAGATTCTGGCAGCCGCCGAGCAGCGGCGCGCATTCGGCCAGCTGACGGATCGATTGCGCCGGGTGCATGCCTTCTTCCAGTTTCGAGATAAGCGCCATATGCGCATTGCTTTCCATCGCAAGCAGCGAGCGGGCAGGCGTCATGCGTCTTCTCCTTCGTCTTCCGCGCTGGGCGGGGTTTCAGGGCCGCCCTGCGTGACGGCAGAGAGCGCGCCGGGCCGGTCGAGTGGATGCGCGATCCCGGCATCGGTAAACTTGGCCCGCTCGCGGGCAAGCGCGGGCAGAACCTGATCGATATCCTTGCCCTGCTCGGCGAGCTCGTCTTCCACGGTGGAAAGGCCAAGCGCGAGGCGCAGGCCCACGGCTTTCGCTTCCTTCTCCGGGTCCACCCAGCCGCGCCCAGGGCCAAGCCATTCGCAGCGCAGATAAGCCGCCTTCGCTTCCCAAAACTCCGGCGCGCCGCGCTTGATGGCTTCCCGGTAGGCCGGGATGCGGTCTTCGGCGATCTGCTCTTCGAGCCAGGCGCCGAAGAACGGCGTGCAGAATTTCGAAGTGAAAACATGACGGCGGAAGAAGAAGCCGCGCCAGATCTCAAGCAGCGCCGCGCGGGCCGAGGAGTAGTTCGTCTTGGACCAGTCCCCGGAGAGCTGCTCATAGCTGATGCCGGCAGCTGCCGCGATCTTGCGCAGCGCCGTCGAGACGAAGGGCTCATAATTCGCGGCCGGGCGCGAGGCCGCATGAAACTTCAGATCCTCGCCGGGGAAGAGGTGCTGCAAGGCAACGCCGCCGAGCGAGATGCGGGCCGTATCGTGGAACGCCTCGCGCAGCTCATGATACTGCCCGAACGTTTCTTTCTGCGCGAAGTTGCCGCTCACCACATCCGTGTCCATCGGCGTGGTGATGACGGCGGCGAGAATGGCGTTGACGATGGCTGCCTGCAGCTCGACACGCTCATACTTGTCGGTCATGTGCAACGCCTCGACCATGGCGTTGAGCCGTGACTGGCCGCGCGTCTGGCCCGCCTCTTCCAAATCGAAGACATGCAGCACGTTGGGGCGGCACCACGGCGTTTCGCGCTCCACCCGCGTCCAGGAGAAGCGCTCTGCCGGCGCGGTCCAGCTTGCCGCATCGTAGGGATGACTGTCGCGGATATGGTAGGCGATGGCCGCGCCGTCCTCATCGAGCTCCACCCCGCCGCGCAGCCGGTCCGTGTCCAGCATTTCATTGGGATTGGAGAGCCGGAGAGGATGCACGACCTGCAAGGTAGTGGCCGCACCGAACTGGCGCGGCCGGAAGCCGATCACGCCAAGCGCATCGCCATCGACCGCATAATGCCGGTAGGCCAAACCGAACATACCCGGCACCGTCTGGCGGCGGGTCTGGTCGCAAAACATGTCGGTATCGTTCGCATATATGCGCCAGCGGCCCTCGACCTCCCGCTCCATCTCTTCGGCCCAGTCCTGATCGAGGCCCAGCGCTTCGGCATCGGGATTGTAATTGAGGCGCAGGTTCGCGCCGATCACCGCTTCCAGTTCTCGGCGCACCGCATTGGACGCCCAGGGGCTGTTTCGGATCTGATCGTGAATGCGGCCCGTGCTCAGCGTGCGCCCGCGCGCATTCGCGGTGTCCGCGCTCCACGGCACGGGACGCCACGAGCCGAGCTCCTGACTGACCGGATCGGCGGCACGGAATCCGCCCGACATGAAATCATGCGCCGCGCGCAGCATCTTGCGCTGCTCGGCGGAGGGATAGGGACGGCCGCGGCCATCGACAATCGGGGATTGCGGCATGGTCATCCTCAGAACTGGAACGGACGCGAGCGGGAATTGGTGCGCAGGCCAAGCAGCATTTCGAGCTCGGCGATGCGCAGGTCCATTGCCTGGCGCGTGGAGACCAGCGTGCTTTCATATTGCACGCTGCGGTCGCCCGAGCTCGTCTGCTGGACCTTCTTGCCAGTGAGTACGGCCAGCTTCTGTTTCTTCAGCGCCGCCAGCTCGGTCTCGTATTCCGCCCGTTGTTCCGCCGTGAGTGGCATGGAAGGCTCCTAAAAGCGCAGGGCCGCCCGAAGACGGCCCTGCAGTTGGGAGGAACAGGCGCCCTGGAGGACGCATCGCCGGTATGGACGCCGGCGCTGATATCCGCTCGCGCGGAACTTAAAGATGATGGTGAGAGCGCGGATGCGCGTGCCTTGCAGCACGCGCCATCCCCAAGGACCCAAAGGATGCAGGCAAGCCGCGCCCTCACCGCTGCGCACGCCGTGCGCAAACCAGAATGAAATGACCGGCGACTGCACGGGCCAGCGCCCTCACGTCCTTGATGCGGCGACCGATGACGCCGCGCCGGGGGCCTTGCGGGCCGTACCGGGCCGGTCTTGCGATATTCTTCTAATGTTTGCGGCCGATCCGCGCGAGGCGGGCGGCTAGGTCCTTGACACTCTGCTCGCCGCCGCCCGCGCCTGGCTTCGGCGCCCAGAGATCGGCCAGATCCTGCTGAGCTTTTTCCAGCGGCGCGCCGCGTTCCTGCGCAAGCTTCAGCCAGCCTTCCGGCGTGACGTGATCGAGACCGAGCTGGAAGGCCATGGCCCGCGCGCCGACCGCAATGTCGAGCTGCTCATTCGGGCGGTTTTTCAGCCGCTTCCAAACCCGTTCGACATGGCCCCTCTTGTTCTCTTTTTCGGCGACATACTCCGCCGTGATCTGCTCGAAGAACTCTTTGTCGCATTCCTTCGGGAAATGCAGCGTGCCCGGATCGAACCGGCCTTCTTCATTGACGCCCTTCTGGTACTTGCGCAGAGCGGCATAGACCCAGCTTTTCAGCGGGAACGTGCCGAGCGGGTACTTCATCACGCCGCCGGGGATCTTCCGCCCCTGCCATGTGATGTCCATTTTCTTCGGCGTACCGACATGAGGCTGCGTCCAGCCGTGCACGCCGTCGCAAGCAAAGACGCGCTCGCGGCCCCGGCAGAAGCGGTAGACCTCATTTGAGAGATAGCCGCTATCGACGCCGAAGGCTTCGATCTTGAAGGGCCGTCCTTGCCAACCCTGATACTCCGCACCGACCACCTCATCGAGCCGCTTCCAGACTTCTTCGCCCTGCGGGTCGCCCTCGATGATGCCCTTGTCGATGAGCCAGCCTTCAAGGCCGATGCCCCAGGCATAAACCCCGTACTCAAGCCGGTTGCCCTGCACGTCCGCAAAGCCGGTAAGCACAAGCGCATTCGGCGGCACGACGCGGAAGGGATAGTCTTCCACCCGCTTCACCAGATCCTCGACGTCCGGCGCTTCGCCCTGCTCTTCAAAGGCCTCGCCCAGCACCTGCTGAGTGAAATCCTTTTCCTTCTCAGGCTTTCCCTGTGCTTCGATGAACTGATGCATCGTGTCGTCCCAGTCCACGAACTTCGAATAGGCCTGCCAGATATGGAAGCCGGGGCAGCGGCCACGGCTTGAGCGGGCGCGCCAGTAATCGATCTTGTCCTTCGGAATGACCTGCGCTGGCGCCGGGTTTGCCGGATCCGCATCCGGGTAGGTTTTGATCCATTTTGCGCCGTCGAGCATTGGCCCTTTTTGATAATGCTCGATGACGCAGCCATTCGACTTGCACTTGAGATAGGTCCGGTACGGCGGGCGCTCGCTATGCGCCTGCATCTGGTCCCAGGTCAGATACTGCCAGTCGCCGCATTGCGGGCACTGCACATAGAAGCGGCGCATATCGCTCGCTTCATACTTCTCGGTAATCCGGCACTGGCCCTTGAGGCTCGGTGTCGAGACATAGAACCGCTTGCACGAGTGCGAATGCGCCGTGGTGCGCTTCTCCGCCATCGAGAGCGGATCGCCCTGATTGTCGACATCGTAGGGCCAGTCCGAAATCTCGTCGCAGACCAGCACCTTGGCCGAGATCATTTTCAGGCCCTTGGCGCTGTTCGCGCCCGTGACCTGCAGGAAGCCCCCGGCAAAACGTTTCTGGCTTGTGGTCGAGCCCTGTTCGGAGCGCGAGCGCTGGTCCTTCACCTTGTGCCGGAGCGCCGGCGTAGCGTCGATGGTCGGCTGCAGCTTGACCTTGACGTATTTGCTGCCCTCGTCGAGCGAAGCCATCACAACCAGCATCGAGCAAGGGTGCTGGTCGATGCCGTAGCCGATCAGGTTGATCCCGGCTTCCGTGCCCGCCACCTGGTGCGATTTCACGAACACCACATCGCGGGCAGGATGGTTGAACGACAGGCATTCCTGTATTTCAACCAGATGCGGCGCGCGGCTGTTCTGCCAGAGACCGGGATAGGGACTGCCGCTCTCCGCAGAGACGTACCGCTTCTGCTCGGCCCATTCGGCAATCGTGATATCCGGCGCGGGCTCGACGGCTTCGGCCATGGACCTGAAGAGCACCGCCGCGTTCGCTCCCCCCGCCATGCTACTCGGTGGCCTCCTCTTCGGCGGCATTCGCCGCGTTGATCAGGTTTTGCCGGAAGGCTTCCAAGAGCTCCCGGTCGGCATCCTGCAGGAAGGCCTCCGCCTCGCGCACGTCCTCGATCGCCACAAGCCGCTCGGCCATGTCGCGCCGGCGCGATGCGAGCCGGTTCTGCAGGAGCGCGCCCGTATCCGCGAAAGCCAGGCGCACGATTTCCACATCGATCAGCTCGCCGCGCTTTTGCCGAAGGTCAAGCGCCGCCAGCTCGGCACGCGTCTCTTCGTAAGTAGCCCTGGCTTCTGACTGCCGCCGCCGCGAGGCAACGGCGTGATCGTCCTTCTCCCCCCCGCGCTTTTCAGGCGCGGGCGCTTCGGGCGGCGAAGCAAGCAGCGGCTGGCCTTGCTCCTGGACGGTCAGATTGTCTTCGCGGTGACGGCGCAGCTGATCGAGATTGACCTTCTTGCGCGAGCCGGGCGGCGCGACGTTGAGCTCCGGGTATTTATCGATGTAGCGGGAAATAGTGCTGTGCGAGACGCCCAGCTTTTCCGCCGCCTGCCTTACGCCGCATTCCATCGTTCCCGTCCGTCCGGTGCATTGGTGCGCGCCCGGTGCGCCTGAATGGTGCATCGGTGCACGTTTGGTGCATCACTTTGAAAATTGAGCAACTAGAAATCCCAAACGCCTTGTCGTGCCGTATAGGTTTGAGGCGCAGGAAGGACCCAAAGGGGGGTGGGGGCGCGCCGCGCGCTGCGGGTTACATCGTCGCCTCCCTCCGCAAAAGAAAACGCCCGGCGGTGAAACCTCCGGGCGCAACTCTTTGATGGTGACGATTTTTGGGTCGAAAACCCGCGTTAGTCAAGCGGCCCGATCAAAGGCCAGCGTTTCCGCCTCTTTGTCGAGCGCCTTGCTCTGCATCCAGAGCAAATATCTTTCGAGGGCGATTCGGAGAACGATGGTTCCAAAACCTTTATCCTCTGGAAAGCCGCAAATCTTCTCCGCCTCGTTCACGCCCTTGTTGTCGACAGCGATCATGATCGTGAAGACCGGCGCGCAAAGATAGACCCGGCGAAGGCGCGGCGTCACTTGCTCGATCGGATCGTTCACCAGCTCGCGCAGCCAGGGCAGATAGTTCCGCGAGTAAGCGCGCGCCGTCCTTTCCGGGATGCGGTCGAGCGGATCGCCGCCGCGCTTGCCGCCATCGACCCGCATCTCGAACCGGCCCGAGGCATAGCCGATGCTTGCCCATGCCGCGTGAATGTCGCGGATTTCCTCAACCGCAAGCAAATGCTCCTTGTCGAGCAAGGGCAGCTTGCGCTTCACCAGCCCTTCGCACACGTCGCGTTTGCACTTGGCCCGCGTTTCCGGGGTGGCGTTCCCGGCCTCAATCAGTTTGCGTCGCTTGTCGGGATCGAAGGCGGGCATGGCGAGCGCCGCGCTTGCCAGCCGGTTTTTCGTCTGCTTGACCTGCTGGGTCTTCCAGCGCTTGAAATCTTCCAGCGCAGCGAGCGAGGGCGGGGCCAGCAATTCACCGATCAGCTCCGCCTCGATGCGCGCCGGAATGTCCGCCCCGTGCCAGTCTAACTCAACGTGCCGCATGCCTGCCTCCTCGCTCTTGCCGCGCACGGCGTGCGCGCCGCGCCTGATTGACCTTGATGATGATTTTCTGCCCGCATCGGGCTTCGAAGAAATCGATGAAATGCGTGCGCAAATGGCTCGCCACGAACTCGCTTTCGACTTCGAGGCAAGGCGGGTCCGCCCCCGTCAGCCCTGCCGAGCCGAACCACGCCCGCCACGTGTCCCCGCCTTTGCTGGCGATGAAGGCAAGCGCCGCTTGCTCGAAGCGAGGGGAGCGCACGGCAAGCTGGAAGCTGCCGAGGTCGGGCAGCGGGTTTTCCACACACGTCCCGCGCGCGCCCGGAGTGCCTCTATCTAACTCAGTAGTTTTTATCTGATGGATTAAGGGTGGATTCTCTGAACATTGTTCACCCCGTTCGGTCGTATTGTTCACCCCGTTGCCGTCACGGGGTGAACGTTGTTCATGCCGTGGGGCCTCACGGGGTGCACATTGTTCCCCTCGCTCCGCCTCACGGGGTGAATGCTGTTCATCCCGCTGGGGACAGTTTTCGCGGATGGTGAGCGTGCCGACCGGCATGTCATAGACCACCGGGCGGCGGTCTCCGCGCGCGATATGGGCGGCGGCAACGGCCTGATTACCCCGCGTGATCGCGCCCGCGTCTTCCAACTCACGGAGGTACTTTGAAACGGCCCGGTCTGAGAGGCCCGTTTCCCGTGCAAGCGTCCTCACGCTCGGAAAGGCGCTGCGCCCCTCCTGGTCCGCATAGTTCGCCAGCACCAGCAAGACATGACGGCTGGTATGATGCGTCACGATCTGCTGCTGCAGCGCCCATGCCATTGCTTGCACACTCATGCGCTTAAAGCCTCCTTACTCACTTGCCCGCCGCCGCGCAGGCCTCACCACTTAAACCGCCGCGCCATTTTTGCGCATATATATACACAACACCCTTGACCATGGCCGGGAAGGTGTGTATATATAAACACAACAAAGGGAGACGGGACTTGGAACGCAACAGCCGCAAACTGATCAAGATGCTTAAAGCGGACGGCTGGGAACTTGTGGCCACACGCGGCGACCATCACCAGTTCAAGCACCCGGAAAAGAAGGGCCGTGTAACGGTCCCCCACCCGAATAAAGACATTCCGTCCGGCACCGTCCGGTCCATTTACAAACAGGCGGGCTGGCTCTAAGCCCCCGCCGCCCCTTATCCACAGAGGGATGCCATGCGATACGTTGCCTTGATCCACAAAGACCCCGACACCGGCTATGGGGCGAGCTTCCCGGACTTTCCGGGCTGCATCGGCGCCGGCGACACGATTGAAGATGCGATCCGCAGCGCAGCCGACGCACTTGCCTTTCACGTTGCGGGTATGCGCGAAGACGGCGAGGATATTCCTGCACCGCGCGGCATGGACGCCGTGCGCGCCGATGAGGCCCTGGCGGAAGACACGAAGGACGCCTTCTTCGTTCTCATCCCCCTCATCGAAGACCGCAGCGCCGCCAAGCGCGTGAATATCTCGATCGACCCCAGCCTCCTGGAAGCGATCGACGAGGCCGCGAAAGACCGGGGCATGACGCGCTCGAACTTCCTGGCAAGCGCTGCGCGCATGCTGCTCACGGGCTAAGAGAGGGAGTGGGACATGAGCGACAGGCGGAATGATTTGCCGACCGGGATAGCGATCGGCGGCGCTCTCGCGACAGCATTCTATTTGGTCATATCCAGCCGCTGGCCCGATTTCCAATCGAGCACCGACTTTCTTAGTGCGCTTGTTGCGCTTGGAACCATCGCCACTGCCACAGCGGCCACAGTTAGCATCCGCCAAACCAGGAAAATTCAGGAAGCACAGGTCAAACGAGTTAAGGACGAGGAGGACCGGCAGAGCGTAGCTCTTGCGTCCGTAGTGGTAGCCGATCTGGAACAGCTCGCTTTGGCCGCGCGGCGAAGCATACTGCGCACGAGCACGGCAATCGACCATGATCCTTTGAGTTGGCCTTTGGCCTTCGAGAGTATTCGCAACTACTTCCAAAAGCAGACCGATATCAGCGGCATTGAGCGTATCTGGCGAGACGCTGGGATATTGCCTCAGGCGAGCATTCACGCGCTCGCGACGTTCCGATTCCAGATGGCCATGAAACATGATCATCATATGCGCTGGGAACACCGCACAGAGATGGAACTTCAAGGTGTAAATGAGATCGATCTGGCACACGCCGGCATACATGACATAAGCGGCGTTTTCTTCGCGGCCGTCGATGCGCTCCAAGTTCTTTGCAAACAACCCGGTGTGACAGGCGCCATCCCGCCCAAACGCTTGCAGTTCTACCGATCTAGCATCGAAAATATGTTGTCGGCGATGGATCTCTATACTCATACCCCACCCCCCTGAGGCACACGCCACACGCGCCGCTCAGGCCGCGTGCCACCCTTACCGTCCGGGTAGGCGTCCTCACGTTCCACAAGGTGCATGCCCGTGTCCTCGATGCGCGGCGCAGAAATGAGATCGATGCCGTGCCCGGCGAGCGGGCCTTCCATGCGCGCTTCGGCATGCATCAGCTCATAGGCGAGCCATTGCCGCACGGCCTCCGTGCCCGCCGCTTCCGGCAGCTCCAGCTCGAAGGTGACGCGCACAATTCGGCCTTTCGGGAGAAGGGAGGCAGCGCCGCTCATGCCGCCTCCCCCAGCTGCGCACGGCGTGCGCAGCCGCTTACCGCCTTGCGATAAAACCGCGAATTCGCCAATCTGAGCTGTCGAGGACAATGCAGAGGAGACCCGTCGTGGGCGATAGCGCCAAAAGAACCAAGACGGTGGCCATAATCGAACGGCTCAAAACTCAGGTTCGCGCCGAAGCAGATGCGCTGCGCGATACCTACCGGACGCTCTCCGTCCCAACTCCCTCTTCTAAAGGCGATCCTGACTCGCTTGTTTATTTTCCAGTTGCGCTCAGCGTGGCGATTTTTGCCATCCCAATCCTTGGCCAGCTGCCGCCGCATTTCTGGACTGCGCAATATTGGGGGGGAGATAATGAGAACCGCATGGAGATAATGCGTAATCTTGCCCTGATTATTGGCGGGGGGTTGGGTCTTTTCCTTGCTTGGTGGCGCATAATCCAGAAAGACATTGAGATGGCCTTCGCCAATCAACGCCATCGCGACGAACGATTTGAACGTGCCATCACCTTGCTCGAAAGCGATATCGAAGGAAGCAGAATTGCCGGCTTGCGGGCTTTGCAGCAGCTGGCTCAGCAGTTCCCAGATGATTATTCGTTCTCGGCCCTGCAAGTCATATGCGCGTTCTTGAGACAGCGCAGAAGAGCAGAAGACTTCCCCAAAGCAGCTCCTGTTTCTGCCGAATTTGAAGCCGCATTTGAAACAATTTACGCACTCATTTCCGTACCAGTATCCAAGCTGCCCGACGCACCAATTGATCTGACCGGGGTGGCATTTGACAACATGCGGCTCTACAATTGGAATTTTACAATTATCAATTGTCGTGATGCGACATTTCGGAACTGTCGACTTGTCGGTTGCAATATTAGGTCTGCCGTTAGAGAAGCACTCTCTTTTCAACGTGCAACCATCCGTCGCGCAACGCTCCATGGTCACATTGCAAACGTTGATTTTTCCAATGCCACGTTCCTTGAGGTAGACCTTCGAAGCGTTCACTTTCGTCTCTGCAACTTTACGAATGCTCGGTTCTATGCCCCTCGCGTTTCTTCGCGGCCAACAAGGCGCTTGGGCGAACGTCCAATATTCGATCGATGCGATATCACGGAGTGCCAATTCAGCGCGGACCGTAGGGATCTCGGCTTTCTCAGAGCTAGACTCCGCAAAGAACCATCCACTTTTCGCGCTAAGGATTTCGAGCTCTGTTATGTTGGGAAGGTGTTCGATGCCCCTCCAACGACCGCAGAGAATGACCCAGTGCTCAATTTCGCGACAAAGCCAGCACCTGAAAAGAATCAGCTGCCCGTCACAGTCAGCGAACTTTAGATGCGCCCCACTCATGCCGCCTCCCCTTCCTGCGCACGCCGTGCGCGCTTGGCGAGACGGAAGAGCAGCTCGGCGCAAGCAGGCGGCGGCAACCGGCCACCGGCGCGCCGCTGGGCCATCATGGCGGCGGCCTGGCGCTTTGTGATTTCGTGAGCGCCCGCTGCCACGGCACGGGCGCGGCGCTCAAGGCAGATATTGTAATGGCCCCGGTGATGCCAGCGCCGCGCCACGCCGACCCTGTCCGCCATGGCGTGCAGCTCGGCCTCCGTGTCGGCGATCATGTGGCACATGATCATCCGCCCATAGGGCGCGCGCATATCATCCACATAAACGGTCATGCGCCCTCCCCTTCTTCCTTACCCACGCAGGCGGAACAAAGGTCCGGCTCGGCCCAGTAGCACGGGCCGTCTTCCGTCAGGCAAGCGCTGAATTCCATGCAGCCGCACACGCGGCAACGGGGCGCGGCGTCGATAGCGATCACGGGCTCCGGCAATTCGTTGTGCTCCCGACCGTCGAGCAATGCGCCGACAAAGTACTTCTTCATCGGAACCACGCGAAGCACGCGCTCTCCATGGAAGCCATGCCCGCCTTCCAGGTTGAGCCAGCGCCCACTGGGCGTCTCCCGTTCGATCACATCACACCGGCGCCAATCGGGATCTTCCCGGTCGCGGTCATATACCGTTTTGAAACTGCCAAGCTGCTTGAGAAAGAACGGCACGCCGGCGCCGGCGCATTGGTCTCGCAGTGACCTTGCCCAATCCAAGTGCATGGGCCGAGCTCCCATGCCGCTCTCACCGCCGACGATCACCCAGTCAATGACGCCGCCGGGACCGCCTTCTTTGACTGACCACGCCGCTTCTACCCGATCAAGACTATTCCACTGCTCCTCGCCGTTTGTGTCCTGGTTGTTCGCATGAACGCATTCAAGGTCTATCGGCCCCAGTAGCGGTTCGGCGGACACAAACCGAACCGCTGCCGGTGTTGCCAAAAGGTCAGGAATACGCTCGTCGGCTCGCTTCTGGTCTTCGGCGGAAACGCCGAGCCAAACATTAGGGAGAACCCAAGCCCCCTCTTCGAACAGATCCGCTGCCGTGGCGCGCAAATCATCCCGCTGCCGCGAGTGCGGATCGGTTAGCTCCAGCGCAAAATGGGTTATGTATGTCTCGATGCGTTCCTGCACATCGGAAGCGGTCATATATTCCCGCATCCGCCTCGCGCGTTTCGTCAACACTTGAAACGTGTGCTGCGGGCAAAGCGCCATGACGGCGAACACCATGTCGATCCATTCATCGGGCACGCTTTCATGGAAGAGGTCGCCATGCGCGCAAACGAAAATGCGGCGCGGCTTGCGCCAGCGCAGGGGCAGATAAAGCCATTGGTCATTGAAGCGCACTTCGCCGTTCCACACCGGCCCGGCTTTCGTCTCCATGGTCAGTCCCTCGCGGGAGGCATGGTGCGTGAGCCGAGTGCCAGCCAGCTTCATCGCATAGCAATTCGTGCAGCCGGGCGAGACAACGGAGCAGCCCGTCACCGGGTTCCAGGTCGCATCCGTCCATTCGATCTTCGACTTCTCTGCCATCGCCTTCTCCTCAAAGCATGCCGAGTGCGTGGAGATAAAGTTCCAGCACCGCTTCTTCTTCCTGCCGTTCGGCCAGGGCCTTCTTCCGCAACGCAACGACCTTGCGCATGATCTTCGTGTCGAAGCCGTTGCCCTTGGCCTCGGCATAGACTTCCTTGATGTCGGCAGCGATTGCGGACTTCTCTTCTTCCAGCCGCTCGACGCGCTCGATGTAAGCGCGCAGCTTGTCCGCCGCTAGCGTGTTGCTGCCAATCGGCGCTGCGCCGCTCATCGCTATCCCTCCGCCTACAAATGTTTCACGTGAAGCGCTTGCGCTTATTCGGGCGGAAGCTGGATCAACACTTCGCCGTCGTCACCCGAAGTGCAAAGGCAGGCGCGCGTGCCCGCCAGATGGGCGAGCTTCTCGGCACCACCGAGCTTGAAGACAAGAGACCGGTTGTTGAGTTCAGGCCGGTGCGGGCCGGTCGGATCGAACTTGATGCGCAAGGTGCCGGCATGCTCGTCTTCACCCAGCTCGACGCAGTAGCGCGCCGCAAATTCAAACTGCTTGCGCATGAGCCTCCAGAGCTTTTGCCGGTCGATAGCAAGTAAGGCGGTTGTTCCGCCGGACAGCTCCATCACATGGAGCTGCGCTTCGGCTGTACCGGGATCTTGTTCGGGCGCATCCGGCGGCGTCAGTGTTTGAAACGACATGTCACTTCTCCTTGAATTCCGCTTCCAGCTTCTTTGCCAGCCAGCGTTCCATCTGCACGGTCTGCGGGCCTTGCCCGTCAAACCGCATCTCGCCATAAGGGATGAATTCCCGCCGCCCTTCGATGGTGACCATCACGCTTTTCGGGCGCATATCGATCACCGTCAGGTCGACCAGCACCGGGTCTTTCAGCGGCTTCCGTTCGGCTTCGCCGATCTCTTCAAAGAGCGCGCCGGTCATGCCGCCTCCTCACTGATCGCCGCGTCCCGGTTTATCGCCGCAGCGCGCAGCTTTCTGCGATTGCTGATGTTGTTGACGACGACAGGCCCCACGCCTCCCTCCAAGCGCCCTGGCTCCGGCTCTTCGGCGAGCCGCATGACCTTTGCGCATGGCACGGCGAACCGCGTCAGTGACCGCCCGCGTCGTTGCGCGTAGTACCCTCCGCCTCGATTCACCTGATTGGCGGAATAGCTGCCTGCCCAACACAAGGGCCACGCGTAGCCTGCGTTGTTCGAGCGCCAGAAAGTGATATACCGCTCGCGCTTCCACGCTGGCCGGAGATCAACGATATAGAAGCCGGTCATGCTGCCTCTCCGCCTTCGCATACGCCGAGATTGTCGAAGATGCCCTCGGCCACGAGCTGCTCGGCAAAGAGCTGGAAGCCGAGGCAATGCTGCGGCGCTCGGCACTCAGCCTGGCGCGCGGCGCTTTGCACATCGTCGGCATAGATCCGCTTCTCGGTCGGCGCGGACTGGCGGCGCACGCGGTACACGCAGCGGAACACATTTGCTTTCACTTGCGTCATCGTCTCTCTCCTTTGCTTCAAGGCCGCATCAGCACCGGCCCGTAACCCGGCACCCCACGGGAGCCGCGCTCCCAAATGAACCAGCTGCACTCCATGGGCGGCGCGCCGCGCGCTTCGAAATCGAGACGGAAGCCCAGCGGCAAGACGCGCGCCGGCGGCAGCTCATGATTGAAGAAATGCCCGCGCGTCTGACCGGCATGGAAAAAGGTCGCGGGCAGAAGCATGGCCAGATAGTCGAGCCCGAGCCGCGCCCAGTGCCGGGCGAATTCCACAGCGCGGGAGAAGGGCGGATTGGTAACGACCGCCCGCGCCCTGCCCTTGCGCGTCTTCAGGAAATCCACCCCGCTGCGGCCATAGCCCCGGCCCGTGAGGTTGGTTGCAATCACGTCAAAGCCGAAAGCCTCGATCACGCGGGCCATGGCCCCGTCGCCGCAGGCGCATTCCCATATCTTTCCGCCGAGCGCGCGCAGCCGGTCACCTTCCGCGATCATGAAAGCCGCCGTGCCGTCCGGCGGCGTGCGCCACCATTCGTCCGCATGGTTGAGCGCACGGCGTGCGGGGCTGGAAAGCGATGCATTCGGACGGGCCATCAGAGCTTCCCCCGTTCATCGCGCAAGCCCCCGCCACGATAGGCGAGCTTCACGGGCGCAGGCTCTTTCTGCACCGCGTCGTTTGCATACTTCAGGACGGTCAGCATTTCCGGCATGGACGGGTGCCCGTCCGGCAGGCGAGACACGGCGACCAGCGCCTCGGCCAGGAGCCCGCGCGCCGGCGTTGTGCCCTTCTCGCGCAGCCGCTCGACTTCCCGCTCGATGTCCCAGCGCCGCTCTGCAGCAATAGATGGCCGGTTCGGCAGCACTTTGAGCACGGTAGCCTGAATGAAGACGATGGGATCGGCATCAACGCGCAGCGCCATGGTGCCCCTCCCCTGCAGCGTCCTTGACGATCTCCTCGCATTGCCGCTTGGCGGCGCTCAGCGCGGCAATCGCCTCCTGCAATTCTTCGATGATGCGCAGCTCGGCAATCTCCGCCGCCGTCACTGCGCCGTCCTTCGCCACGGCCTCGCCCAGCGCGGCCATCGCCTCGCCCACTTCCTTGGCGATCTGGCCGAGCTGGCGCGTCCACACCCCGTCGCCCGCCTCTCGCGGCAGCTCGATCAGCACATGGCCGGAGAGGCGCGCGAGCGCCTGCGTGATATGCGGGCGGCCCGAGCAGCGCTCCAGCGCGGCCACGCAATCGATGGGGATGAAGCGGTCAAGCCGCTGCGGGTTCTGATATTCGGAGACCGTGCATTGCGCTTTGCCGAGATCGAGCGCCGCGCTTTCCTGCCCGCCTACACCGGCGATGCCCCGCCGCGTCGCGGCTTTCAGGAGGGCGAGGTCTTGCAAGCTCAAGAGACTTTGCATTGCTTTTCCCTCCGATACTGCATGCCGCGAAGGGCCGCGCCCCGTAGCCTTGGCCGTGTCGTTAGAAATGATTGGGAAAGGACGAGATGAAGCATCTCCCCCAGCGCGATAAGGAGGTTGATGAAGTGATAGACGGCTGTGCACCCCTCCTCGGCCAGCCGCGCTCTCAGACTGCGCGCACGCCGTGCGCTCCCCTCTCCCTCCCCGGCGGGCGGCGCGGCACCGGCGGCAGCGGACCCTCCCGCGCTGGGGGCAGCGGCTTCGCGCGCCGCGCTGCCGCCGCCGGCTTTGGCGGGGAACTGCAAAAGCTCGCCGCCAAAAGGTCCGCCCGGCGTGCGCGGGCACTCGTCTCCGAAGGGGCCGAGCATGCCGATGGGCGATGCGCCTTTAAGGTTGTCGCTCTTGACGGCGCGCAGCTGCGGCGGGAAATGGAGGACGTCACCCATGGGCGGCCTCCTTCGCGCGCGACAGTCTGCCTACTGAGCGTTGCGGGGACGGACGGAATAGCCCGCCCCCGCCTTTCTCCTGTCGAATGTGAGTCGCCAAACCACACTCAGGAGAAAAATTATGCGCGATTACGCTTCCGACACTCCCTGCATCCAGCTGAAGGACCTGCGCGAGGCGCTGGAGGAATATCCCGATGACGCCTGGATTGCCTTCGGCTGCGCGGACTCCGCTGCCCCGCTCGCTTTCTACCGCGTCAAGAACCGCTCGGCGCGGGACGCCGCGCCCAAAGACATGCTGGTTCAGGTCGAGCTTAACCTTCATGAGCCGCACCCCTGAGCCACCAGGCCTCGATCACCGGCACATCGAAAAGCGCCCGGATGAAATCGGCCGCCGCTTTCGGATCGTCGAACCTGTTGTCGGTCACCGCCGCCTCGCGGTAGTCCATCCCGCCGCGCACGCCGCGCCACCGCGTCTTGCGCGAGCGGGTCACTGTCACGCACCAGCGTTTATCCGTGCGCTCGGGATCGAAACTCAGCCGCACATCGTCGATGCCCATCTCGGACACGAGCTGCTCCAGCTCCGCGTGGCGCGCTTCTTCTGTTGCCCTGTCACCCATGAGCGGCCTCGCCATCTGAATAGGGCATCTCAAACAAATCAGGCCGCAGTTCGAGACGGCTGACACCCGTAACTCTCTCCACGGCAACAACACGACCAGCCGGAACAATCTTCCATTGACTTACAGCCTGAGAAGTTATGCGCTCGCCGGTTACCAGCGTGATCCGTTGAGCCAACGCCGAAGCGCCGCCCGCCAATCGTTTTGCTTTTTCAAGTGCGGTCTCCATGAAAGCATTGAAAGCATATCTTTCATTTAAACTCAAGCATTTCTTTCGATGATTGAAAGCTCCCCTTTCGGCATTCTCTCCACATGACGAAATTCAAGACAGATGCAGCACGCGGCGCCCGAATTGTGGCCGCGCGAGAACGGGCAAGGCTCACCCAAGAGCAGCTTGCAAACCGAATTACAGAGCTAAAGAAATCCAGCGTTTCCCGTGGAGCAATCGGTAACTGGGAACGTGGCTATGGCCTTACATCTGAAAACCTAAGCCTACTCGCCAGCGTTTTGAATGTGAGTTCAGAGTGGTTGCTGACTGGGAAAGGCGGCTCTGGCTGGGATGCAAACGAACACCTAGGTAATACGCCGGATCTCCCAGATACACAGCCCGAGCGAATCAGGATTGATATTCCAGAGTATGATGTGCGCGCCTCTATGGGCGATGGATTTCACATTGATCGCGAAACCGTCAAGGACCATTGGCCATTCAGCCGTGCCTACCTTGAAGGTGAGCTGCGATTAAATCCAAGAAACCTGGTCGTTATCGAAGTAGTAGGCGACTCGATGGCTCCGACGCTTCAAAGCGGGGACCGTGTTTTAGTCGACATGTCAGATACACGCGTTGGAATTCCTGGAATTTTTGTGTTGTGGGACGGCGACGGGACAGTCGCAAAACGCCTAGAGATGATCCCAAATACTGACCCACCGATGCTAAAGCGGATTTCCGAAAATCCTCACCATGGGACTTATGATGTGCTGGCCGAACTCACCCACATTGTCGGACGGGTCGTATGGTTTGCACGACGCATGTGATCAGAATGGCGCAACAAAGCCGGTATATATTATCCCTGCTCATAATAGTTGCAGCACTGATTGGTGACCCTTTGTTGGCTCGCGCCGACTATGTCGTTCTTCGCGGCGGCGAAACACACAGCAAAAGTTATAATGGGCAGGAATATGGGCGCTGGCCGATCGCATCTTTATTCACTGGCCCCTCGCCCAATGCGTACGTTGACCTTGATGACACGACCGCTTATTGGGCCATAGGATATGGAGGTACTGTCGCGGACAGTATTAGACTAGAGATAGAATTTTCTCACCGAAATCAATCAAACTTTACCCGCTTGCGGTCTAGAAATATTGCAGTACAACCCTTCCCACCCGCCGACGCACCAGACATCACACAGCTTTCGGTCTCTAGCAATTCATTGATTCTGTATGTGAACTACGACTTACCCCTGTTCGACCGAGCCACAGCTTTTGCCGGCGCAGGTATAGGTGCCTCACTAGTGAAATCGAGCGGCACGGTCGGACGGCCCGGCCTCACTTTCACTGTTGACGGCTCCGAATTCAATCCAACATTTGCCGTCAATGGCGGCATATCTTATGAGATTTTCAATGGCGTAGATCTCGAAACCCGATACGCGCTTATCGACGCCGGCAGCTACACTGCTGAGTGCGATCTAGTATCAGTCGCCTTTTGCTCCCATTCCGCGACAGCCGATTTGCTCTACCAAGACATATCCCTCGGCCTTCGATTCCATTTCTAATTGGACGCCCCCCTCAACTGATACCTGCGGAAGGGCAAAGAACACTCTCGTATGAAAGTTATGCTTTCATTTTGCTTGCACGATAATGAAAGTTATGCTTTCGTCCACTGCCACGCACGCCGTGCGCAAGCAGGAGGACGATTATGGACATTCAACTTCCCGACGATCAGGCCCCCCTGCGGGGCGAACTGGCCGACGCCATTCAGGCAAGAGGCGAAAGCAATTCAGCCTACGCACGCCGTGCGCAGGTCGATCAAGGCGACGTTTCCCGGTTCCTGAAACACCGCCGCGCGGGCTTCACAGCCCCCACCTGGCTCAAGCTCGCCGCCGCCGCGCCGGAAGGCTCGGCCCTGCGCGCACGCTTCGAGGCGCATTTGCCCGCAGCCGAGGCTGCACCCGCCCCTGCCGCCGCCGTGGCAAGCGCCGCCGCCGAACCGGGGCAGCTCTTCATGGCTTCTTATGCGCAGCTGAAGCCGTCCCGCCACAACCCGCGCAAGACCTTTAACGATGAAAGCATTGCAGAGCTGGCGGGCAGCATCGCCGAACAGGGCCTCTTGCAGAACCTCAATGTCTGCTCGCGCGGCGACGGCACTTACGAGATCAATGGCGGCGAGCGGCGCTGGCGCGCTATCGGGCTGCTCATCGAGCGCGGCGAATGGAAGGCCGACGAGAAGCGCATCCCCTGCCGCCTCATCAACTTCGACCAGAAGACCGCGGATCTCATCTCCATCATCGAAAACCTGCAGCGCGAGGACGTGCCGCGCCACGAACAAGCAGACGCCATCGCCCGCATGCGCGATGTGCACGGGCTCGGCAAAGACGATATCGCCAAGGCGCTCAACTGCTCGAAGCGCTATGTCGAGCAGAGCCTCAACCTTGTGGACCGGCTCGCGCCGGAGATCCGCAAGGAACTGGAGGAAGGCAGTCTCACCTTCGAGCAGGCCCGCCAGCTCTGGACCCTGCCGGTCAGCCTACAGGCCCGTGTGCTCGCCCGCGCCCGAACTGAAGCCGAGTATAACGATGAAGACCGCCTCGATATCGACGAAGCCAAGAGCGACCTGCTCGACACCTTCCCGATGGAGAGTGACGCGATCTTCGATCTCGCAGACTACGAGGGCGAGAAATACACGCAAGGCCCCGTAACGCGGTTGCTGGACCTCGATGAATTCGAGCGCCTGCAGAAAGCTGCGATCGAGCCCAAACGTGCCGAGCTCGAAAAGAAGTGGAAGGCGGTGCACGTCGAAGACGGACCGTTTCTCACCTATCAATTCGCCAAAACGAAAGCGCCGAAAAAAGGCGAGGCGTTCATTGCCATCGAACCGCCGGATGATGAGGACGATTACAACCCCAAGTTCTTCACCCGCGTGCGCATTCACGAGGGCTATTACAAGCCCGAACCGTCAAGGGCCTCGGCCCCCAAGCCCGGCAGCAGTCCCGAGGATGACGGCCCCGCCATGCCGGACCTCTCGGCAGTGCAGCTCATCATGGCGCACGCCGTGCGCACCGCCGTGCTGCAGGAGGCCATTGCCGCCGCGCCGCTGAAAGTCTCTCTTGCTGCGCTTTGCGTTGCGCTCCTCGCCATAACCGAAGGCGAGATCAAGATTGTACGCTCGCACCGGCATTCCCAGGATCTGGCCCTGCAGCAATCGCCTGTCTACAAACGCCTGCTCGATCTTCTGGAGCCGCTGAAGGAAGCCGGGCTGCTCGGTAAGCGTGTGGAAATGTCGGACGGCCAGACATGGCAGGACATTATCGAGGGGGACAAACAGGCCGAAGCCTTCCGCTTTCTTCTCGAATATCCCCGGCTCGATGAGCTGGCCGCAACCCTTATTGCGGGGCAGACCGGCTCCTGGCCGCATTACACGCCGCGCTATGGGGATGCCGATATCGTCACCGCCATCGCGCAGGAGACGGAAGCCACCTGCCACGGCCCCTTCAAGCTGACGCGCGAGTATCTCGAAAAATGCAAGAAGCCGCAGATCGAGGCGATTGCCCGCGCTGCCATCCGCGAGGGCCATGTCGCGATCGGCGACATGCCGCAGAAGAAAGCGGACGCCATCGACTGGCTCATGGATCACCCCGACAGGGACGAGAGCTGGTGTGCGCCTGAATACAGCTTCGCCTCCCCGGAAGAAAACAAAGCCGCCTATGAGGCGATGATGAAGGGAGAGGCCGCATGACGCACCCCCTCAAACCCAGCATAGCGCCGAACACCATTCCCCATTCGGTGTTCGATATCCTCGCGAAGCACGCGGCGGAGGGTCTGCCCATGCCGCCCAATGAGCAAATGGCGAGGGAGCTCGGTACGCAAGGGGCGAACATTTCCCGCGCCATCATGGTGCTTTGTAACGCGCGCATGATCCAGATCGAGTGGGACGGGAGCGCCCCGCAGGCCGGCACGAACGGCAAGACGAAGCCGCGCCGCAGAGCCCGCATGGTCGACAGCGGCGAAGTGACCGCCTGGTCCCTGAAAGGAAACCGCCCGGTGCGGTCCGGCAAGATGCGCGTCTGCCTCACTTGCCGTGCGGACTTCTTCAGCGAGGGTCCGCATCACCGGCTTTGCACGAGCTGCAATTCATGGGCATCGAGCGACGGCGGTCATGCCGGCGCGACCGCCGAGCGCGCACCCATGGCTCACCACGCGCCCAAGGTCTTGCCCGTGAGCCTGCCCCCTATCGCCGCCATACCGCGCACGCCGTGCGCCCGCGAAGACCTTGCCGCCGGCAGGGCGCTACAGCGCGAAATCGCAGAGCGCTATCTGGAAGGAGCGGAGGCATGAGCCAGAACATTTCCCAGGAAATGCGGGCCATGGCAGCCGGGCTGCGCGCCCAGCTAGCCGACGCGGCCGAAGCGTTCGAGCAGCTGCGCGAAGACTGGCTGCGCTTGAACCCCATCGACATTCTGCTCCCCTGCCCGCTTTGCTACGCGCCGCATGTCGATGAAGACGAATGGGCGCACCGCCCCCACCGCCGCCATCTCTGCCTGCAATGCGGGCACGAATGGCAACCCGCCAATGTCCCCACGCGCGGCGTGCTGCACCTGCCGGAGGAGGATTGCGATGTTCAACCGGTGTAAGAAACCGCTCATCGACCGCTACGATCGGCGCCTTGTGCTGATTGGCGTCGCTGCTGCAGTTATCTACCTCGCCACCCTCGGCGTGCTCATGCTGCTGGCAACCGCCGTACTGGTCGAGCAGATCCGCATCGGAAGCGGAGGCTGAGCCCATGGACCGCATCACACCGGAAGAAGCTTTAAAGATGCGACGGATCTATACATCCGAAGTCTGCGCGCTTGCCCGCTGGTCGCGCACGAAGCTCGCCAGGATGCGGAAAGAGAAGGCGTTTCCCGAGCCAATCGACCGAGGGCGGGAAGCGATATATGATGCCTACGAAGTTTTGTGCGCGATCGGCATGAAGCCGCAAGAGACGGGTGCAACCGAAAACCCCTGGGACACAATGCTCAATGCAGCATCGACTGAAACTGATACGTGAACTCTTGCCGGATTATACCGTGGCCGTTTACCGGCACGGCCGCTTGGAGTTCCGTTTTCAGCTGCCCAAGAAAGTGCGCCCCGAAGGCTGGAGCGCGACCATCCGGCTGCCGCTTGATGAAGAGCTGCGCACGGGCCGGGGCGATGCGGCTGAGCTGAATGCGGTGCTGCCTGATGCGCAGATGCTCTATAAGCGTTTTGAAGACGCGCGCAAACTCGGGCTCCCGGTCAAGCCGGATGAGCCATCCTTCGGCTCCCTGCCCTGGCTCGCCTCGATCTACCGCGAAGATCAGCACGACGATTTCGGCTACCGCTCCCTCAAGCCCTCGACCAAGGCGGACTATGACACCTATATCAACCGCATCATCGAATGGTCCGACGAGGTGCGCAAAGCGGCGGGGATGCGCGACCACCCCTCCGTCAGCCTGATCAGCTATCAGCATATCCGGCCCTTTCTGCGCCGCTTCTCCAACCGCCCGCGCACGCAGGAGCGTATCCGGCAAATGCTCGACACGCTCTTTCAAGTCGCCGTCGCCGAAGCCGTGATCAGCATCAACCCGATGAAGGAAACTGCCAAGCTGAAGAAGCGCGGCGGGCGGAAGAAGAAGACGGTCTCGGATGTGCTCTGGACTACGGAAGAGCATGAGGCATTCTTCGAAGAAGCATTGAAACAGGGGCGCAAAGGCGTCTTTATCGTGTGCGCCTGGATGCGCTGGCAGGCGCACCGGCAGATCGATGGCGCCCTGCTCCACCGCTCATGGTTCGAGGGCGATCCGCTTTCAGCCGAGTGGATTAGGTTCGACATTTCCAAGACCGTCACCGATGCCCGTATCCCGAGCAGCGCTGAATTCCGCCAGTGCCTCCGGCTGGCCTTCGCGGACGGCATCATCCCGTTCGGCCACATGGCTGTGAACGAGGACACAGGTCTGCCTTATATCTCGAAGACGGGCCGCGTCAGCCGCGCTTTCAATAAGCATGTGCGTCAGATCCTGGAGCCGCTGGGCCTTGGCCATAAGAAGGTTTCCCACCTCCGGCACACGGCGATTATTGAGATGGCCCGCGCCGGCCTATCTGTGCATCAGATTCGCTCGCGCACGCGTCACAGCATCAAGACCGTGGTCGACATTCTGGAGCACTATCTGCCGCCGGATGAGGCACTCTCACTGGAGGCCACATTGCAGCTCGCGGATTGGCGGAAAGAACAGAGCGAGAAGGGAGGAGTTTGACAAAGCCTCGGCAGCCAGTTTGACAAAGGCTGTGGATAAGAGGGCTAAGTCATTGAAAGTAATGGTACAGCCGCCCCGGCTCGAACGGGGGACCTCCTGATCCACAATCAGGCGCTCTAACCTACTGAGCTACGGCTGCACACCATAGGAAAACCGGCGAAATCCGCCAAAACGGCAGAGGGGCAAGGCCCCTTGCGCCGGTCGGGCGGACCATAATTCGCCTCCCCGGCCAAAGCAAGGGGCTGATTGCGGTTTCCCCCGCCAAATATCGCGCTTTATCGCTATGGCCGGGACGTCCCGGTCAGCCTGCAGGCTGGACCATGGAAGCCACGAAATCCGGCCAGACGGCAGAGGCGAAAACCAGCAGGATTGCAAGCGGGCAAAGGATGCGGATGGCAAAGAGCCAGAGGCGGAACCAGAGCGCGCCTGCGCGGGTGACGCCCAGCGCCGCCATTACCTCCTCACGCGAGAGCGCCCAGCCGGCAAAAAGCGCCATCAGAATGCCGACCGTCGGCTGCACCCAGCTCGTGACCGTGAAATCGAATATATCGAAAACGGTCTTGCCATCCAGAAGACCAAGGCTCGCCAGCGGATAGAATTCCGACCAATCGTTGAAGGAGAGGACCGAGGCAAGTCCGAGCAACCAGCAGGCCCCGCCCACAACGAGCGTCGCCGTGCGCCGACCGCCGGAGAACTTCTCCTCCGCCCAGGAGACCGCCGGCTCCAGGAGAGAAATGGCCGAGGTGATGGCGGCAACCGAGAGAAGAACGAAGAAGGCCGTGCCCACCAGGACGCCATTGTCCATCTGCCCGAAAGCAATTGGCACCGTCACAAAGACGAGGCCGGGTCCGGCGCCTGGCGCGAGCGCATAAGTAAAGACCAGCGGAAAGATCGCAAGCCCCGCCAAGAGCGCAACACCCGTATCGGCGAGCGCAATAATGAAGGCGGAGCGGGGGATGGAAATCGACTGATCGAGATAGGCCCCATAAGTCATCATCGCGCCGAGGGCGACGGAAACGGAGAAGAACCCCTGCCCCACGGCGGTGAGGAACGTCATGGCCGTAACTTTGGAAAAATCGGCCTTAAAGAGAAAGCCGAGCGCCTGATCGAAGCCGGGCGTCTGAGCGGCGTAGACCACCATGCCGAGCAACAGGAGAAAGAGTAGCGGCATGAGCGTCGTCACCGCCCGCTCGATGCCTTTATGGAGGCCGCCAATGACGATGACGATATTGATGCCCATGAAAAGCGTATGCCAGAAAAAGAGCGGCAGGGGGGAGGCGGTGAAATCGGCAAAGAGCGCGCCCGAGCCTTCCCCGTCCACACCGGCAAAAGCATTGGAGACGGCGAGCGTCGTGTATTTCAGCGCCCAGCCGCCGATCACCGAATAATAAGAAAGAACGACAAAAGCGCCGATCGTACCGCCCCAGCCGATGACGGCCCAGAGCCGCGCTTTCTTGTGTGCGCGGGCAAGGCGGACCATGGAGCCGATGGGGCTTTGCCCGCCCATGCGCCCGATCAGGATTTCGGCGATCAGAATGGGCAGCGCGATTCCGAGCGTCGTCATCATATAGATAATGACGAAGGCCGCGCCGCCATTCTCGCCCGCAATGAAGGGAAAGCGCCAGATATTGCCAAGGCCCACGGCGCTGCCGATGGCCGCCATCAAAAACGCAAAGCGCGAAGACCAATGTTCATGCGCAAAGGTTGTCATAAATCCCCCACTCTAAAATCGTTCTGTCATTGGCCCCTTTGCGCGGAGCCTCCCCATCCCTAAAGTGGGGACCAATCTAGCGGAAAGAAAAACCTCTGTCAGGCCGCTACCTGCGTTGACCCGGCAGGACCAGCCCGCCATATAAAACCGGCTGAGACCCGTGGATGCCAAAAGAGGAGAGATGCCCCCATGACCGCGCCAATCGAAACGGCTTTCATCGATGCCAACGGGCTGCGCTTCGAGGTGGATATGTGCGGGACGGGGGAGAAATTCGCGCTGCTGCTGCACGGCTTTCCGGAAAGCAAACATTCCTGGCGCTTTCAATTGCCGCTTCTGGCCGAGCTCGGCTACACGGTCTGGGCGCCCAATCTGCGCGGCTATGGCCATTCGAGCCGCCCAGGCAAAGTTGCCGATTACCGGCTCGATCAGCTCCTTGACGATGTAAGCGGGCTGATCGATGCCGCCGCCGCACGCGGGCACAAGGGCCCCGTCACACTCATGGCGCATGACTGGGGCGGCGTGATCGGCTGGACTTACGCGCTCACCGCGCCGCGGCCGATCGAACGCTTCGTCGTGATGAACCTACCCCACCCGCATCTCTTCTTGAAGAACGGACGCACGCTCGCGCAGCTCAAACGCTCCTGGTATGTCTTCTTCTTTCAGATCCCCGGCGTGCCGGAAATGTTGTTCAAGGCGCGCGGCGGCGATGCCATCGGCAAGGCTTTTTACAATATGGCCGTCGACAAAAGCCGCTTCCCTGAGGAAGTACTGGCGCATTACCGGGAAAACGCCCTCCTGCCCGGCGCGATGCGCGCCATGATCAATTATTACCGCGCCAATTTCCGCCACAACCCCTATCAGCATGTCTGGGCGGAGCCGCCGAAGCTCGACATTCCCACCCTGATGATCTGGGGCGAGGAAGACAGCGCACTCGGCAAGGAACTGACTTACGGCACCGAAGAACTTGTCAGCGATCTCACAATCCGCTACTTGCCGGAAGTCTCGCACTGGGTGCAGCAGGAAGCACCCGAGACCGTCAACGCCATGATCAAAGCCTGGCTCGAAGGAAAACCCGTGCCGCAAGCCGGCACGCGCGGCAAACTTCTCACGGCTGCATAAGCCGGGGGCCGGCCCCAAGGACAAGCGCTATGAGCAAGAATAACGGCATCAACCGCGAAACCGCGATGGAAGGCGAGATACAGATCGGTCCAACCTCGCTCGGCATGGTGCGCCTTTATGTGCGCGGCGAGAACTTCGATCTGCCGATGGATTTCACCCCCGAAGAAGCGCGCGAGATTGCCGAGGAAATCGTTTCTGCTGCGGAAGAAGCGCAAGGCATGGCGGGTAAAGGCAAGAACAAGGGCGGCAAAGCCCCGCGCCGTTAACCATCTTCGCTCTCATTTGTTTGAAAACACGCTCATTGCTGGCCGTTTGGCGTGTAGCGCGATAAACTTAGAGTAATCCCTCTTCTGCCAGGGCCCCTTGCGCATTATGTGCAGGCATAACTCCCATACGCGCCCAAAGAAGAGGCGTCCGTATGCGGACAGCACCGGGCTGGAAGAGGGTTTTCGCGCATATGAGCCGGCCTTACGGGCCTGATGGGAAAGAGGCGTGGACGTGGAATATGGTGGCAACGGGGCACTGAATGCCGACGACGCTGTGCCCGGCCTTGATGTCTTGCAAGAGGCAAACCATCCCGTTTGGCTGTGGGACCTGCACCGCCAGCGCATTTCCTGGGGCAATGGCGCGGCACTCACTTTCTGGCAGGAAGAAACGCTGCTCGATCTGATCGAGCATGAGTTCGATCCGGCCGATCCCATGGCCGCGCTCTTCTCCGATATTCAGCAATCGGGCCCGAATGAGACCGGGCTTTATCCCGTCACGCTCGACCTTTTGGATGGGCGCCGCCCCGTGACCTTGCGCTGCCGCCTTTTGATGCTGGATGACGGACAGCCCGGCATTCTTGCCGAGCTGGCAGAAGAAGCGAGCGCCGAGACAGGCCGCTTCACGCGCTTCGGGCAGATGGTGGAACAAGCTCCGCTTGCCCTCTCGCTTTTCGATCTTGACGGCCAGCTTCTTTATCAGAACCCGAAAGCCGAGCGGCTGCTCGGGCGCAGCACCGCCCATAGCTCGCTTGCCACCCTTCTCGGCGACAGCGATCTTGCCGAAACCCTGCTCGGTAAATCTGCCCGCTCCGGCACGGCGAGCCGGCTCGTCGAGGTAAAGGCAAGCGAGACGAAAGGCGCTGCGCCTTTTCTCTGCCGCCTCACTTTGCGCAAAGTCGAAGACCCGGAAACTGGAGCAAGCGCCGTGGTCGCCCTTTGGCGCGATGCGGCGATGCGCAATGCCGCGCTTGAAACCGCGGCAGGCGAGAAAGCGGAGCTGCAGGCGCTGCTCGATGCGGTCTCCGATTTTCAATGGCGCATGGCCTACCGCGACGGGGCGATGCGCTTTACCGCCATGTCGGAAGGGTTCGAGGCGCTGACCGGGGTGAAAGCCGAAACGCTTGAAGGGCTCTCTTTCGAGGAACTAGCGCTGCGCGAGAATGTGGAGCTTTCCCCGGCCCTGCGCCAGGCGCTGTCCGGCGGCAGCCCGTGGCGGGACATCGAGCTTGCCTGGACCAAGGGGGACTGCACAGAAAACAAAGACGCGCTCTATCTTTCTTTTTCCGCCGTACCCCTGCGTACACGCGAGGGGCGGCAAACGGGCTGGGCCGGGATCGGCAAGCGCGCTGCCCCGCCGCAGAAGAAATCCCCGCCCGCTCTCAGCGAAGATATTGCGCTTTTCGAAACATTGAAGTTCGGCGTGTTGCTGCTCGATGCCAAAGGTACGGTGACGGGCGCGAACGCCTATGCGCGGCAGATCTTCAATATCCCGCTGCACGGCATGCCCGTCTGCGAAAGCTTCAGCGCGCAGGATAAAACCGCCATCGAGGGCGAGCTTGCCGCGCTGCACGCCGAAACAAAGCTTGCGCCTGAAAAAGACGATACGGGCCTTTCAGTTCTGCTGCCTGCCGCGCGCACGCGCACCGGCACGGATCAGCCATTGCGGCTCTTCCTCTTCGACCGGGCAGCGGAAGGCGCACCGCGCCCGCTTGCGGTTTTTTTTAAAACCTCGAGCGAAGAGCTTAGCCGGGCGGAGACCATGCGCTCCTCCCTCGCCCAAGCACAAACCGCGCTGAAGCGTAAATCAGATGTCACCGCGAATATCGCGCATGAGCTGCGCACACCGCTCAACGCCATTCTCGGCTTTTCCGAGATCATGCGCGATGAACGCTTCGGGCCGGTGGATAATGAAAAATACAAAGGCTATATCGCCAATATTCACAAGAGCGGACAATATCTGCTCAGCCTGATCAACGACTTCCTCGATCTGTCGAAAGTCGAGGCAGGCGGCTTCACGCCGAACTTCGAGCAGGTGGAATTGCTGCCGCTTCTGGAAGACTGCCTGGAGCTTATCCGGCCTGCCGCGAATGAGCAGAATGTCATTGTGCGCTCCGATGCGCAGGAAGACCTGCCCCCCGTCGTTGCCGACCGCCGCTCGCTGCGCCAGGTAATTTTGAACCTGCTGTCCAACGCGGTGAAATTTACACCCGAAGGCGGTCAGGTGAGTCTGAGCGCGGAAACGGACGAGGCCGGCAATCTTCTCATCACCGTCAAGGATACGGGCGTCGGCATGGACGAGGCGGACTTACGCCGGGCGATGGAGCCTTACGGACAAGGCCGCCTTGGCGCGTCGCGCAGCGGCGGCACCGGGCTCGGCCTGCCGCTTTCCCGCGCGCTTTGCGAGGCGAACCATGCAAGCTTCGCGATCTCATCCATCCCCGGCGAGGGAACGGAAATCATCATCACTTTCCCCAGCACCCAGGTGCTTTTAGGTTAAGCCTGAAGCTCGGCGATATTTTCGAACAATTTCAGCGCTTCGGGATTGGCCAGCGCTTCCTTGTTCTTGATGGCGCGGCCATGCACCACATCGCGCACGGCAAGCTCGGTGATCTTGCCCGATTTCGTGCGCGGAATATCTGCAACGGCAATCACCTTGGCCGGCACATGGCGCGGCGAAGCGCCGGTGCGGATCTTCGTCTTGATGCGCTTGATGAGGTCATCCGTCAGTTCTTCGCCGGTGCGCAGCACGACGAACAGCACGACGCGCACATCGCCGTCCTTGTCCTGGCCGATGGCGACGCTTTCCATCACTTCTTCAAGCTGCTCGACCTGCGCGTAGATTTCCGCCGTGCCGATGCGCACCCCGCCCGGATTGAGCGTGGCATCGGAGCGGCCATGAATGATCATGCCGCCTTCCGGCGTCGGCTCGGCAAAGTCGCCGTGGCACCAGACATTATCGAAACGCTCGAAATAGGCCGCGCGGTATTTCTTGCCGTCCTCATCGTTCCAGAAACCGATGGGCATGGAAGGGAAAGGTTTGGTGCAGACAAGCTCGCCTTTGCCGCTTGAAAGAGGCCTGCCCTCTTCATCCCAAACCTCCACCGCCATGCCGAGGCCTTTCGCCTGGATCTGGCCGCGATAGACGGGGCCGATGGGATTACCGAGCACGAAGCAGGAGACGATATCCGTGCCGCCGGAAATCGAGCACAGCGCCACGTCTTTCTTCACCGCGTCATAAACATAATCGAACCCTTCCGGCACGAGCGGCGAGCCGGTGGAAAGGATCATACGCATGGCGCCGAGCTCATGAGTGTCCGCGGGGTGGAAATGATCGTTCTTCAAAGCATCGATAAACTTTGCCGACGCGCCGAAGACATTGACGCGGAGCTCATCAGCATAATCGAAAAGCACATTGCCGGAAGGATAAAAAGGCGAGCCGTCATAAAGCGCGAGCGTTGCCCCGGCGGCAAGGCCCGAGACGAGCCAGTTCCACATCATCCAGCCGCAAGTGGTGAAGTAGAAAAGCGTCTCTCCCGGCTTGATGTCGCAGTGCAGCCGGTGCTCTTTCAAATGCTGGAGAAGCGTGCCGCCTGCCGAATGGACGATGCATTTGGGCGCGCCCGTCGTGCCGCTCGAAAACATGATGTAAAGGGGATGCGCGAAAGGCAGCGGCTCGAAGGCGATCTTACCCGCTTCATAAGGCGCCGCCGCCTCTTCCCAGGAGATTTGATTTTTCACCGCGCTTACATCCGCGCCGATAAGCGGCACGGTGATGCATTTTTCAAGCGTCGGCAGCGCCGCCACGATCTCGGCCAGCTTGTCGCCGCAAGGCAGTTCCTTGCCATTATAACGGTAGCCGTCACAGGCAATGAGAAGCTTGGGCTCGATCTGGCCGAACCTGTCGAGTACGCCTTTCACGCCAAAATCGGGCGAGCAAGAAGACCAGATGGCGCCGATGCTGGCAGCGGCAAGCATCGCAATTACCGTCTCGGGCATGTTCGGCATGAAAGCTGCCACCCGGTCGCCGGGGGCAAGGCCGAAGGCGCGGAAGGCCTGGGCCATTTTAGAAACTTCATCGTGAAGTTCCCGCCAGCTCCAGCTGCGCCCGCGCGCCCCTTCCTGATTGAAATGAAGCGCCGGGCTTTCATCTTTTAGGCGCAGGAGGTTTTCGGTGAAATTGAGCCGGGCCTCGGGGAAGAATTTCGCGCCCGGCATCTTGCCGCCATCCACAAGAACCTTGCCGCCCTTCTCGCCGATAATTCCGCATTCGTCCCAAACAAGCTCCCAAAAGGCTTCGGGCTCGGCCACGGACCAGGCATGAAACGCCTCATAACCCTCTTGCGGGGCGCCGAAGCGGGCATGGGCCTTCTTCATGAAAGCGGTCAGATTGGCATCGGCGACAGCCTTTGCCGAGGGGCGCCAGAGCGGCTCGGTCATATCGGATCCTCCATGGGCCCCCTTTTAAGGCGGGCGGGCCCTTTGAACAAGAACCCGCCCGGCCCTCTTTCTTTAGCCGCCGACCCCGGAAAGGCCGGCCACCTGCTCGGCATGGAGCCTGTGGAAGAGCGAACCGCGCGCCGCGGCAAGCTCTTTATAGGTTCCCTGCTCCACCACCGCCCCGTCCCGGAAGACCAGAATGCGGTCCACCGCGCGCACGGTTGAAAGGCGGTGTGCAATAATGATGGTCGTGCGCCCGGCCATCAGTTCCTCGATTGCGGCCTGAACCTCGCTTTCGGTGATCGAATCAAGGCTCGAGGTTGCTTCATCGAGCACCAGGATCGGGGCATCGGCCAGAAACGCCCGCGCAATCGCCACGCGCTGGCGCTCGCCGCCCGACAGCTTGATCCCCCGCTCGCCCACCAGAGTCTCATAGCCTTGCGGGAACTTGGCGATGAACTCATGGGCGCGGGCGCGCTTTGCCGCCTCCATAATTTCCCGGCGGGAAGCACCGGGCCGCCCATAGGCGATATTCTCCGCCAATGAGCGGTGAAAGAGGATCGGCTCTTGCGGCACGAGCGCCACGGCGCGGCGCACAGAGGTTTGCGCCATCAGAGCGATATTCTGACGGTCGATCAGAATGCGCCCTTCGCCGATATCGTGGAGGCGCTGCAAAAGCTTGACGAAGGTGCTCTTGCCGCTCCCCGACGGGCCGACCAGCGCCACTTTTTCCCCGGCCGCGATCTTCAGCGCAAAGCGCCGGTAAAGCGGCACGGCCTGATTGCGGTAGGAAAAAGTGACATCCTCGAACGCGATCTCGCCCTTGCCGGGCTGCAGATTGAGGGCGCCTTTGGGATCGCTGACGCCGATGGGCAGGCGGGAAAAGGCCACCACATCGTCAAGCTCGTTGATCGCCTTTTGCAGGTGCTGCAAGTGCTGGCCGACATCGCGCAGATAGCCCGATATCAGCAAATAACTCGTCAGCACGAAAGTAACGCCGCCGACGCTCGCCTTGCCCTCGATCCAGAACCAGATCACCAGCGCAAAGAGCGCGAACTTCATGACATTGAGGATGAGCACCTGAATGATGTTCAAGTTCTCCATTCGCAGCCACGCCCGCAGCGCCCGCTCTTTCCAGCTTAAAAGCACGTTGGAAAGCCGGGCATCTTCGCGCGCCTCCGCGCCGAACGCTTTCACCGCGCTGTTGCAGGTCACGGCATCGGCAAGGGCTGCGCCGATGGCCGAATCCGCTTCATTATGGGCCCGGTTGACGGGCGCCACATAATGTTTGGCAAGCAGCGCGGTCACGGCGATGTAAAGCGCGGAGATCACCGTCACGGTGAGCCCGATCAGCGGCCATTGCCAAGTGAGCAGCGCCGTCACGCCGATCAGCACCGCCACGGTGGGAAAGAGCCCCACATAAACGGTATCGGCGAAAAGATCATAGGCCCACATGCCGCGCGTGATCTTGCGCACGGTCGCCCCGGCGAAATTATCACTGTGCCAATCCGCGCTATAGCGCTGCACGCGGGCAAAGGCTTCGCCGACAATCGCGTACATGCAATGCGTGGCAAAGCGCAGCCAAATCCGGAACGCGGCAAAGCGCGCCAGATTGTAGCCAAGGCCTTGTGCCACCAGAAACAGCACGGCGAGGAAGGCCGCTTCGATCGCCGCTTCATCGGGCTTGTCGCCTGCTCCTGCCACCGTGTCGATCAGGTAAGCGGAGACGACGGGAAAGAGCACGTCGAGCCCAGCTACCGCCAGCATCGTGACAATCAACCCGGCCAGCATCAGCGGATGGCGCCGCCAATGCGACCAGACGAACCCCGCCACATCCCAGGCCGAAACGGAAACGGGGGGCGTATTTTGCGTATTCATTTTCTATTCCAGGGCCGGGGAGATGATCCGCGGCACATCTCGCCGCATAAAGCGGCGTTTGAACCTTCCGGGCTCACCGATCGGCGGAAAAGTTGAGGCCCCGCACGCAAAGCGCAGGAAACAGAGACAGTTCAGCCGTTAAATCGGAACACTTGAAAAATCGGGGAAGCTTGAGAAGCCCGGTGTGAAAGCGTCATTGACGTCATCCGGGCTATGCATGGGACTTAGAACGTCACCAAATGCCCGGAGACATATGAGAAGGGGTCACGTGACCTGCCATTTCTGTCTCCTGTCGTGGTTGGTCGGCAGCCGGTACGGGCCGAATGCGTGTAAGCATAGCAAAGCCGCGCACTCGGCCAAGAGCCAATTTCCTTTTCTACTGAAATAAGCGGTGCGCGTTGCAATCATGTGACGGCTATCACGATTTCGCCATATACTTGCGCGACCAATAGCAAAACGCACTTTAGGGAGGCTGAGCATGGCCCGGATTGCTCTTATCGTTTTCGGCATCATCGTTCTTTTGGTCGGCGGGCTGGTGGCCGCGGCCTCTTTCATTCCCGCCGAAACCTATAAGGCGGAGATCGAAAAAGCCGTCGAGCAGCAAACCGGGCGGCAATTGCGCATCGAAGGCGATGTGGGCATCACCTTCCTGCCCGCGATTGGTGTAGAAGCGGAATCGGTACGCTTTGCCAATGCCGAGTGGGGCAGCAAGCCGGACATGGTGTCGATGGACGCCATGCAGGTTTCTCTGAAAATCCTCCCGCTTCTTTCCGGCAATGTGGAGCTCGACCGTTTCGTCCTCGTACGCCCCGAAATTCACCTGGAAGTGAACAGGCAGGGTACGCCGAACTGGCAGTTCAAGCCCGCGCAGGAAGCGGCCGAAGCGCCCGCCTCGCCTTCTACCGGCACTGGCAGCGAAGAGACGCAAGCAGGCAGTGGCGCCGCGCTCAACGATATCCGCCTCGGTGAAATTGCCGTCGAAAACGGCATTGCCAGCTATAAGGATGCGCGCAGCGGCGCTTCCTATGAAATTACAGAAATCAACACGGTGCTCAACTTGCCGAGCCTCGACCGGCAAATGGTGTTTGATGGCTCTGCAGTATGGAATGGCGATACGATCGAGCTCGATCTGACGGCGGACCGTCCGCGCGCACTGATCGCAGGTGGTGAAACGCCCTTCACGCTCTCCCTTGCCACTCCGAAAATCACCTCCGGCTTTGAAGGCACGGTGACGCAGGCTGATACGCCCAAGCTCGCCGGCACGATGAATGTCGATATCCCCTCGGTGCGCGCGCTTGCCGCCTGGGCAGGCTCGCCGCTTCCTGCAGGCGACGGGTTCGGCCCCTTCACCATCAAAGGCAATGTCAGCGCAACGCCGGAAGTGTTCGACTTCTCCAATGCCGCTCTCAGCTTCGACGAGATGGAAGGCAAAGGCGCGCTCAACGTCAATCTGAAAGGCCAGCGCCCGAAACTGACCGGCAAGCTCGATCTCGAGACCATCAACACCAATGTCTATATGGCCGGCGGTTCTTCGGCGTCTTCGTCAGGTGGACAGGCACCGGCTTCCGGCACATCGGGCGGCAATGCAGGCGGCAGCACAGCCTCTTCTTCGGCTTCCGGCTGGAGCGATGAGCCCATCGATATGAGCGGGCTGAAAGCCGTCGATGCGGATCTGGCTCTGTCGGCGCAGAAAATTCTCGTCCAGAACATCACGATCGGGGAAAGCGTGCTCGGCGTGAAGCTGTCGGGCGGGACCCTGACGGCGGACCTGAGCAAGCTTGCCCTTTATGAAGGGGCAGGCGAGGCCATGGTGACGCTGAACGGCGCACAGGCAACGCCGTCGCTCACCGCCACGTTCGATATTTCCAATATTGCCGCTTATCCCCTGCTGCGCGATGCCGCCGGTTTCGAGCGGCTGGAAGGCACCGGCGCCATGAATGTCTTTATCGACACGCGCGGCAAGAGCCAGAAGCAAATGATCTCCGCGATGAGCGGCAAAGGCTCGGTGAAATTCGCCAATGGCGCGATCAAAGGCATCAATGTCGCCCAGCTCTTGCGCAACGTGCTTTCCGGCGCGCTCAGCGGCTGGAACGCGGGCGGCACGCAGGATACGGATTTCTCCGAGCTTGGCGGCACGTTCACGATCCAGAACGGCATTCTCTCCAACCAGGATTTTCAGCTCCTCAGCCCGCTTGCCAGGGTAAACGGCGCCGGCACGGTGAACCTGCCGCAGCAAACCCTTTCCTACCGGGTGGAGCCGAAACTTGCCGCCACGCTGGAAGGCCAGGGCGGGGATGAAAGCGCCAAGGGCATCGAGGTGCCGATCATCATCGAAGGGCCCTGGGCCAATCCGAAATTCCGGCCGGACCTCAAAGCCATTCTGTCCGACCCGGAAGGCGCGGTGAACACGATCAAGGACCTGAAAGACGGCGGCGGCAAAAAGCTCCTGGAAGGGCTGATCGGCAAACCGGCTGACGGCGGTGACAGCGGCGGCACCTCCGAGAAGAAGCCGAATGTCGAAGATGCGATCAAAGGCCTGTTCGGCCGCTGATCCGGCAAGCTTAAGGGCGCGTCACACCTTTTTAAGGTGGGGCGCGTCCACATAGCTTTTCACCCCGTCCACCCGGTACATCACACGGCCAAGGCGGGGATAAGTGCACACATCGACAGGCGCGCGGGTGCCGCCCATCAGGTAAACCGCGTCTTCCTCAAAAATATTCTTCATGGAATGGGCCGGGCCGTTCTTCGGGAAGAGCAGCACATCTCCCGGCCCCGCCTCGCACTCTTCCTCGCCGATACGCGCTAGAAGCCGGCCTGAGAGGATCATCACGAATTCCTCGTCCTGGCCGTGGAAGTGATGTTCCGTCGTCTCACGGCCGGGCTCGATACGCACGATATGAAGCCCCATGTCTTCGAGCCCCGCCAGATCGCCCAATGTGCGGGTCATGCGCACGGCGCCCTCATTGAACTGGTGGACATGGGCACGCTCCTCCATCGCCTCGATGCGAGCCTTGGAAAAGAAGCAGCGCTCCAGACCGCTTTTCGCCTGACTTTCCTGCGCCATGTCCGTTTCTCCTGTTGTTCGCGGGATACCGGTAAAACCTAGCTTTCCGCCTCTCTTACAGATTTGAGGCATAAGGCGCTAGAACCAGCCTTCCAGATGAGCTTTCAAGGCGGGGCTAGCCTCACCCCTGCCCCGGCGGATAGACTGGCTTGGTGGGGAATCAGGCTGGCGGTTCACGGGGCCATGTTGCAGAGCACGCTTTCAACGGCGATCAAATTCGCGCTTGCGTCGGTAGCGATCGGGGCAGTGCTTTCCGTGTTCGACATTTCGGCTATCGAAGTCGTGAAGGAAATGGGCCTGACACCGGAAGCCATCCGCGGGCTGATTTCCCGGGCTTTCGAATGGGCGCTGCCGCATTTCATTCTCGGCGCCATGGTGATTATTCCCATCTGGCTGATCATTTATCTGCTGCGCCCGCCGGGGCTCGGCAAATAAGGCACCTCATAAAACGCAGCGCGAATCTGTAGTTTAGGCGCTTTGGACGTTGCGCCAGCCGCCTTACCCATTACATTAACCATATTCGTCCGCCTGCGAACAGGCGGCAGGGACCGGCAGGGGCGCCGGTCCTTCAATTTTGGGAGGATATTCAGATGAAAAAAGTTTTGCTCGCGGCAGCGTTTCTCGCCGGTTCGTCCGTTGCAGCGCTGGCCGATGTCGGCGCGGGGCTGGTCGGTAACACCGTCACGCTGACGGGGCCGGAAGGCGCGGTAACGCAGGTTTATTATCCCGACGCCAGCACCACGGAAGTGAAACTGCCGGACGGCTCCACCGCCACCGGCACCTGGCGCGTCGACGGCAACAAGATCTGCACCGTGACGGGCGAGAACCCGGAAACCTGCACCGCTGCGATCGAGGAAGCACCGACGGTCGGCTCTTCCGGCACGATCGAAGGCGAGCAGGGCAATGTCGAATGGCAGGTCTCCGAAGGCAAAGCCTTCTAAGCCATGCTTTTAGCACAGCGGATCAGGGCAGGCCGAGCGGCCTGCCCTTTTTCGTGCCCCGCCCTTTTTCCCATTCGCCGCGGCCTTTGTGCTGGGCGGGCTCTCGGCTAAACTCCGGCCATCGAAATCACTCAAAAGACCCGAGAAAGGAACCCTTATGGGACGTCTTGAAGGAAAACGCGCCATCATCACCGGCGCAGGCAGCGGTATCGGCCGGGCAAGCGCGGTGCTTTTTGCCCGCGAAGGCGCAAAAATCGTTGCCGTGGACCGCATGGAAGAAGCGGTGGACGAAACCGCCGCCATGGTGCGCGAGGCCGGCGGCGAGATTTCTTCCGTCGCCGCCGATGCCGGGGACGAGGACGCGGTGAAAGGCATTGTCGAGCACTGCGTATCGAAATTCGGCGGCGTCGATGCCGTCTATGCCAATGCGGGCGTTTCCGGCGGCCTGGTACCCATCGAAGAGCAGACGCCGGAATATTGGCAGGAAATCCTGCGCATCAATCTCATCGGCCCCTTCCTCGCCATCAAGCACGTCACTCCGTTGATGATCAAACAGGGCTATGGCTCCGTGGTCTGCACCGCCTCGGTGGCGGGCCTTAGAGCCAATGCGGGCGGCCTGCCTTACTCGGCCTCCAAAGCCGGGGTCATCAGCCTCGTGCAAACCACGGCGAACGCGCTTTACGGCACGAATGTGCGCGTCAATGCGATCTGCCCCGGCCTGATCGAAACCGGCATGACGAAACCGATCTTCGACGGCGCGAGAGCGCGCGGCAAGGAAGACAAGATCGGCCAACTCAACCCACTGGCCCGCTACGGTCATCCCGAAGAGATTGCCAATATGGCGCTCTTCCTGGCCAGCGACGAGGCTTCCTATGTGAACGGCCAGGCCATTCCGGTTTGCGGCGGGCTTTCGAGCACGCATCCTTTCGCGGCCAGCCGGCCCGGCACCTAAGGTGAGCGGAACGCCGGAAGACCCGCACCGGCTGCCGCAAGCAGCTTTGAGATGGCGGGAAGATGGGACGCCGGAATCTTCGGATTTCGGCGATCTCTATTTCTCGGCCGAGGATGGGCTCGCCGAAACATCCCATGTCTTTCTCAAAGGCAATGACCTGCCCGCCGCCTGGGAGAAGCGCGCGGAAGAGACTTCCGGCACGCCCCTCTTCACCATTTGCGAGACAGGTTTCGGCACGGGGCTCAATTTCCTTGCAACCTTGGAGCTTTGGGCAGCGCACCGCCCGCCCGGCGCCAGACTGCATTTCATCTCGCTTGAAGGCTATCCGCTTTCAGCAAGCGATCTTGAAAAAGCGCATGCGGCCTGGCCGCGCCTTAAGCCTTTCAGTGACGAACTCCTCAAACACTACCCCCCGCTCGTGCCGGGCTTTCACCGCTGCGAACTCGCCGACGGTGTCACGCTGACGCTTCTCTTCGGCGAAGCGGCAAAGATGCTGGGATCGCTCGAGCTTTCGGGGAGCAAGGTGGATGCGTGGTTTCTGGACGGGTTCGCTCCCTCCCGGAACGAAACCATGTGGTCACCCGCCGTCTTTCATGAGATGGGCCGGCTTTCCGGCCCCGGCACCACGCTTGCGACTTTCACCGTGGCGGGGGCGGTGCGGCGCGGGCTTGCCGAAGCGGGCTTCGAGGTCAGCAAGACGCCGGGCTTCGGGCGCAAGCGCGACATGCTGCAAGGCCTTTATAAAGGCGCACCATCCGCCTCCTCCCTGCCGCTCTGGTATCGCCCGCCTGCCCCGCCTTGCCCGAAACACGCGCTTATCATCGGCGGCGGGATTGCAGGCGCCGCCGCCGCCCATGCGCTGACACGGCGCGGCGTACAAGTCACGCTCATTGAAAAAGGCTCAGGTCTCGGCAGCGGCGCTTCGGGCAATCCTGCCGCGCTCTTCATGCCGCGCCTCGCGCTGGGCAGCGCGCCGACCGGACTTTTCCACCGCGCCGCTTATCTTTATGCCTGCGCTTTTTATGAGGCGCTGCAAAGAGCAAGCGGCAAAACATTCTTCGAGCCTTGCGGCGTTCTGCATCTTGGCCGAAGCGAGGGGGAGGAAGAGCGCCTGCGCGCGCTTGCGGAGCGGCAGGTACTGCCCCCTTCCCATATGCGCTTTCTTGAAAGGGAAGACGCCTCCGCAATTGCCGGCATTAAACTGCCAACACCCGCGCTTTACTTCCCAGGTGCCGGTACGCTCAGCCCCAAAGCGCTGCTCGGCGCACTTAGCGCCGAAGCGGACTGCCGGTTCGAAACCGAAACCGCGCATCTTGAACCCAAAGAAAGCGGCGGCTGGACCGCAAGAAATACGGAAGGCGATATCCTCGCCGAGGCGGATATCGTGATCGTGGCGGCAGGCGCCAGTATCATGCAACTCTTCCCTGAAGCGGGGTTGCCCATCACCCCCGTTGCGGGCCAAGTCACGGAGTTTATTCCCCGCGAGGGAAGCGCGCCGCTCAAAACCGCTCTTGCCGCCGGTTCCTATCTTCTGCCTGCGCGGGAGGGAAAGCAGCTCACCGGCGCGAGTTTCGATAAGCAGGACCTTTCGCTTGCACCGCTGCCGGCGGACCGGGAGAAAAACATTACTTCCCTTGAAGACTGGCTGGGCGCGGCCGCACGGCCCGCGGAGGTTCTTTCCGAGCGGCGCTCCTTACGCGCGACCACACCGGACCGGATGCCTTTTGCAGGGCCCATGCCGGAGCGCGCCCTCTATGAGCGCGCTTATGAAAGGCTGCGTTACGGCGACCGCTTTGCCACCTATCCGCCCGCGCCTTCCCCGCCCGGCGTTTATACATTGGGCGGGCTCGGCTCGCGCGGCTTCCTCACCGCCCCGCTCCTTGCCGAGCATCTTGCCGCGCAGATATGCGGCGATGCCTCGCCGCTTCCATGCGCGCTGATTGAGGCCACAGCACCGGCAAGATTTATCATTCGCTCACTCAAGTAATCCGCACAGAAACATTTTATCTCGCTCGGGATATACATATGTTTACATGGCATACGTAGGCATTCTCGGAAGTAAATAACGAATACAACCAAATGCAATTTTAAATATTCAACTCTCCCTCACGAGTCTTCGGCATATAAAAACTGATCTACATCAAGTAAAATCCCCGTTCTTGGTTATCATAAATTAACCAGCTCTCCTTTAGCCTCACCGCTCGAAGCCGCCGCGGGCGCACTTGCAAAGGGGATAGTTATGAACAGGAATCAGGACATTGAAGGCCGTTTGTCGTTTCTCGGCATCGATACTGAAAAACGGGCTCTTCTGAAAGAGGTTCTGAAAATCGTCGACCCGCATCTCGATGCCATTCTCGATGATTTCTACAAATGGATCATGGCGCGCGAGGAAACCGCCGCCGTTATCGGCTCTCCCAGCCGCATTCCCGCGCTCAAAAACGCGCAGGCGGAACATTGGCGCGGCCTTCTTTCCGGTGAATTCGGCGAGGCCTATATGAAACGCGCGCAGGCCATCGGCGGCGCCCATCACCGCGTCGGCCTCGAGCCGCGCTGGTATATCGCAGGCTATTCCTTCGCCCTGTCGCGGCTGATTGCCAAGCTCAATGCCGCTTACCGCAAAAAGCCCGATCTGCTCGACAAAGCCGTCGATGCCATGACCAGCGCCATCATGCTCGACATGGAACTTGCCATTTCCATCTATCTGGAACGCGGCGAGATGCAGAAAAAGGAAGAACTCTTCCAGCTCGCCGACCAGCTTGAAAAAACCATTCAGGTGTCGGTCGACCATGTGGAAGAGAACACAGCCCGCACGGCAAAAGTCGCAAAAGATATTCACCATTCCATGGACAGTTTGAACGAGCAGGCGAAAAACGTTGTCGGCTCGTCCGATGAAACCTCCGAGAACATTTCCCGCGTTGCCGCGGCAACCGAAGAGCTGGCCGTTGCCGAGCGTGAAATCCAGAACCAGGTAAACCGCTGCGCCGATGTGGCGCGCGGCGCGGTGACGGAAGTTTCCAGCACCTCCGAGCGCATGGAAGGCCTTGAAGCGGCAAGCCATGAAATCGGCAAGGTGGCAACGCTCATCTCAGACATTGCAAGCCAGACGAACCTTCTGGCCCTCAACGCCACGATCGAGGCGGCGCGCGCCGGGGAAGCCGGCAAAGGCTTTGCCGTGGTTGCAGCGGAGGTCAAAGCCCTGGCCACGCAAACGACCAAAGCGACGGAAGAGATCACCAATTACGTGAATGCCATTCAGCGCGCTTCCGGTGAAGTATCGACTTCGGTCACGGGCGTTCAGACCACGATCCAGGAGGTGGAAGAGATTGCCGCCGCCATCCGCGTTTCGGCGGAAGAACAGTCCCGTGCGAATGAGGAAATCGGCGCCAATGTGCACCAAAGCGCCCAGAGCACGCGGAATGTGTCCGGCGCGATGCGCACGGTCTCGACGGAAATCGGCGCGGTGAACGGGCGCACGAACGAGCTTTCCGATATTTCGGCGAAACTCAACAACGAGTTGCAGGATCTGCGCAAGACGGTCGGCAACCTCATCGGCCAGCTGCGCTCTCACGATGTCTTCGACCGCCGCACAGCCTACCGCACGAGCTGCCAGATCAGCGCACAGATCGAAACGGGTGAAGGCAAACGCCAGATCGAAATTTGCGACCTTTCGGAAAACGGCTGTGCCCTGCGCGGCCAGATCAAGACGGAAAAGGGAGCCGAGGTTGCCCTGCATCTGAGCGGCAGTGCCCCGGTCAAAGCGGTCGTCGTGGAACAGTCGAACGGCAAGACGCATCTCGCCTTCTCCCGCCCCATCAAGGATGTGCCCGCGCTTGCCGCCGTGCTGAAAAACGCCGCTTGAGCGTGACCGGTAATCTTTCGGATTTTCCGGAGGCTTATCCCCAATATGGAACCGGGGCGGGCGCTTTTGACGCCCCGGTTCTCAGAACTCGTTAACTATTGGCATGATAATTCATCCTATGAATTTTCAATACCGGCGGCCCTCGGTCTCCGGGCTCTGCTAAATGGGGAAAATATGACCGGCGGCGCACAAGAACTGGCCATTCGTCTCGACTTTCTAGGAATCGACAGCGAAAAACGGCAATTCATCGTCAAGTCATTCGACGCGATCAAGCCCGAACTGCCCGGCATCATTGCACGGTTCTATGAGCGCGTGATGGGCAATCCGGAAACGGCGGCCATCATCGGCGGCCCCGGTAATGTCGGCCGGTTGCAGAAAGCCCAGGTCAGTCATTGGACATCGCTCTTCTCGGCGAAATTCGATGCCGATTACGCCCAGCGCGCCGTCGCCATCGGCGCGGCGCATTTGCGCGTCGGTTTGGAACCGCGTCTTTATATCGCCGGCTACAGCTTCATTCAGGGTGAGATTTGCGAAGTGCTGGTGCGCGCTCTGCGCAAAAAGCCGGACATGCTTGCCAAATGCCTTTCGGCTGCCCAGGCCGCCATCATGCTCGACATGGAACTTGCGATCAGCGCCTATTTGACGCAAGGCGAGGAGAAGCGCCACCGGGAACTCGGCGAACTTGCCGACCAACTGGAAGCCACCATCCAGTCCAGCGTCGATCATGTGCTTGAAAATATGAACCGCACGAGCGAGGCGGCGCAGTACATTCACGATCACATTGCCAAGGTCAATCAGCGGGCAAGCTCCGTTTCCGATTCCACCCAGGAAACGGCGGAGAACATTTCCCGTGTCGCCGCAGCCACCGAAGAGCTAACGGTGACGGAACAGGAAATTCAATCCCAGGTCGGCCGCTGCGCGGAAGTTGCCCGCAGCGCCGTTGCCGAAGTCGCCAATGCCTCCGAGCGCATGACCGGCCTTTCCGAGGCGAGCGATCAGATTTCGAAGGCTGCAACGCTTATCTCCGATATTGCCAGCCAGACGAACCTTCTCGCCCTCAACGCCACGATTGAAGCGGCCCGTGCCGGCGAAGCCGGTAAAGGCTTTGCCGTCGTTGCAGCGGAAGTCAAAGCGCTTGCCACGCAGACAACAAAAGCGACGGAAGAAATCAGCGGTTTCGTTGCCGCGATCCAGCGTTCTTCCGGGGATGTGTCCACTGCCGTCGACGGTATTCAGCAGACGATCCGCACGGTGGAAGAAATCACCGACGCGATCCGCATTTCTTCCGAAGAGCAGGCCCGCGCCAACAGCGAAATCGGCGTCAATGTCCATCGCAGCGCGGAAGGCACCCGGCTTGTCTCGGGCTCGATGCGGGAAGTTGCAAAGGAAGTTTCTGACGTCAATGGACGCACGGACGAGCTCTCACAGATTTCCGGTGTGCTTACGAATGAAATTCAGGAACTGCGCCGCACTGTGCGCACACTGGTCGGCAAACTGCGCACCCATGAGGAATTCGACCGGCGGACCGCCTACCGCGTGGAGTGCCGTCTTCCCGCCGATGCCCGCCTGGCCACCGGCCAGACGCAGCCCGTCACGATCACGAACTTGTCGAGTGACGGCTGTGCGGTCAGCGGCACGGACTTTGCCCGGACCGGCGCACTTCTGACGCTCGAATTCGGCGCCTCCCACAGCCTTTCCTGCGTGGTACTGAACGTGGCAGACGGGCGCACACATCTGAAGTTCAAGGGCAAAGCGCTCGACATTCCGGCGCTGCGCTCGGCGCTCGGCGGAAAATCCGCCGCCGCCTGATAGACACACCTCGTTACGAGAAAACCCGGCTGCACCTCCGTGCGGCCGGGTTTTTCACTTCAATCTCTTGAAATTCAGCGGGCCAGAACTTCCGCCGCCTGACGCGTGCTTGCCACGGCACCGCCCACCTGCTCAATCGCCGCCGAGATACCCGTCATACTTGACGTGATCTCTTCAACTGACCGGGCAGCCTCCTGCATCCCTTCGGAAATATTACCCGTCACGACGCTTTGCTCTTCCACTGCTGCTGAAGTCGAGGTGACATGATCGCGCACGACTTCCATACCATCGCGGATAGATTGCAGCGCTTCGACCACTTCGCTGGAGACGGACTGAATACCCGCAATCTCCTTCGAGATATGATCGGTAGCCTTGGCAGCCTGGCTGGCCAGGTTTTTCACCTCGCTCGCCACGACGGCAAAACCTTTGCCGGCTTCCCCGGCGCGCGCCGCCTCGATGGTGGCATTAAGCGCCAGCAGGTTGATCTGACCTGCGATTTCCTGAATGAGTTCGACAATACCGCTCATGGCAGAGGCAGCATCGGCAAGGCGTGAAGTCGAGCCATGAGCCGCGTCTACCTTACCTTGCACTTCATCGCCCGCCGCCTTGGAGCGCGACATGCTTTGAGCAATCTCGCCAATAGAAGCCACCAGCTCTTCAACCGCGGCGGCCACCGTCTGTACATTGGCGCTGGTGCGTTCGGCATTCGTGCCGGCACTGCCCGCTTCGCCTTCTGCCCGGTCTACGGCGCCGTCGATCTCGGCAAAATTCGTGTCGATCATGGTTTTCAGGTCGGTAAGCAGGGAAATCTGCGAGGTAATGTCCGTCGCATATTTCACCACCTTGAAAGGCCGGCCCGCCGCATCGAAAATCGGATTGTACGACGCTTCGATCCAGACCTCTTTGCCGCCTTTGCCATAGCGCTTGAACTGACCGGCTTCATATTCACCCGAACGCAACTTCTGCCAGAAGCGCTTATAGGCTTCGCCGCCGCGGTCCTCCGGGCTCACAAACATGGAATGGTGTTTGCCCTGTACCTCGCCGAGCGAATAACCGAGGGTCGACAGAAAATTCGCGTTCGCCGTCAGGATCTTGCCATCCAGGTCGAACTCAATGACGGCCTGGGACTTGCCGATAGCATTCACCTGGCCGCGCAGATCGCTGAATTCCGCCTTCGAAGCCGTTATATCGGTCGCATATTTCACGACCTTATAGGCCTTCCCGTCCCGGCCGATCAGCGGATTATAAGAGGCCTCGATCCAGACTTCTTTGCCGCCTTTGCCGAAGCGGCGGTACTGGGCCGATTGGTAATGCCCGGCTTTGAGCTGTGCCCAGAAATCTTTGTAGGCGGCACTGGTGCGATCTTCCGGTGCGACAAACATCGAATGATGCTTTCCCTGAACCTCTTCGAGCCGGTAGCCCATCGTGTTCAAGAAATTCTCGTTTGCCGTCAGAATATTTCCATCCGTGTCGAATTCGATCACGGCTTGCGATTTGTCCAACGCAGCCAGGCGGGCTTCCATTTCACCGTCTTTAGACGATCTAATAATGCTCAACATGTCCGTTACTCACACAACCGATCCATGCCGTTGCCGCTCCCCCCGGAACGATCTTCGGCGATTTGCTAAAGCCTACGCGCCTGTCCCCGCGTCGGATCACTATGGCGGTTACAAAAGGAAAATTGATTAAAATTTGGAGCATCCCTCCGACTTTCTTAAAGCAGGTAAATTTCTGGTAAACAGCACCGCACAAACTCGTGGGAAAAGCATGCCTTTCTTGCCGCTCTTTACGGAGTCTTTTTCTTTCCTCGCGCATGATGCCCTTCTCAAAGAAGTAAACGGAGAGACTGTGTGAGTAATCTTTCCCAAGGATGTCAGGGCTGCCGGGACGGCAAACCGCTTCCCTTCGACTTTACCGTTGCCTTTCACCCCATCATCGATGCAGGCGCTCACGAGGTGTGGGGCTATGAGGCACTGGTGCGCGGGCTGCAAGGCCAGGGCGCGGGGCATATTCTCTCGCAAGTCGATGACACCACCCGATACAAGTTCGATCAGGCCGCCCGCGTGAAGGCGATTGAGCTGGCCGGGCAGATTTTCCCGAAAGACGGCACGCGTCTTTCCATCAATTTCATGCCGAATGCGGTATACGAGCCGGCCGCCTGCATCCGCGCCTCGCTGGCCGCCGCCGCCCGAGTACGCTTTGCGCCTGAGCGCATTATGTTCGAGTTTACCGAAGACGAGCGTATGGAAGATACGGCCCATATCGAGCGGATCATCGCGGAGTACAAAAGGATCGGCTTTTTGACCGCCATCGACGATTTCGGGTCGGGCTATGCCGGGCTCAATCTCTTGGCGAATTTCCAGCCCGATATGCTCAAAATCGATATGGACATCATCCGGAATATCGACACAAGCCCCGCGCGCCAAGCAATTGTCGCCGCGATCGGCCACATGGCCCGCACACTGGACATCACCATCATCGCCGAAGGGATCGAAAGCCGGGCCGAGTTCGAGATGCTGCGCGCGGCAGGGATCGACCTTTTCCAGGGGTTTTATTTTGCCAAGCCGGGCATCGAAATCCTGCCTAAGGTCCCTTTCCTAGCCGGGCCGCCCCTTGAAAAGGCGGCGCAAGCCTGAGCCGGACAGATTTCTTAGGCAGTACGCCAATATAAGGGCATACTGCCATTGTAATGACACAATAGACGCTTATCTCTCTACCAACGCGCAGACATTGATGCGGCTTTAAGCCAAGCAAATCTGTCTGAGGGCGCTCGCGGTCGGATGTACGCCGCAGCGCCCCTTCGCGTTCCCCCCTCTTCTTCTTGCGGCCTCTTCGTTCCTTAAGGAACCGGTCCGCCTTATTCATGCAGAAACGGATAGTGCCTTCACGCAAGGCCTCAACAATGACCATAGAAACAACAAGAAACGGCAATAGCCGCCGCCCTCGCGCACTCACCTCCAACGCCGCGCCGCAAGGCACGATGGCGAGCTGGAAAAAGCGCTTCGACTACTACACCGCCCTCGCCAAAGAACACGGCATCTCGAACGACCATGTTGCCCAGGAAAACAGCTACCAGCACGCCGAACATTATTTCCGCCTGATGAACGCGCAGCCTCACTAAGGCTCCCAAAATGGCGGAATGCACAAAAAGGGCGGTGCCATGCACCGCCCTTTCGTGACTCATCCGTTTGGCCTACCGGGCATCTTACAAAGCCCTACGCGGCCTGAATGTCCGCAATAAAGCTATCGACCTCTTTGCGCAGCACTTCCGATTGCTTGGAAAGCTCGTCCGACGCCGTAAGCAGCTGCGCGGAGGCGGCGCCCGTATGCTGTGCGGCTTCATTCACACCGGACACATTGGAAGCGATTTCGCCCGTTGCATGGGAAACTTCCTGGCAATTCCGGGCAATCTCGCTCGTCGCCCCTCCCTGCTGCTCGACAGAAGCCGAAATGGCGGCAGAAATTTCGCTCAAGCGGCTCACGGTTTCGCTGATCCCTTCGATGGCCGTGACGGAACTGTCCGTTTCCTGCTGAATGGCCGCGATCTGGCCGGCAATATCCTCCGTCGCCTTGGCCGTTTGATTGGCCAGCTCTTTGACTTCCGCCGCCACAACGGCAAAGCCTTTTCCGGCTTCCCCGGCACGCGCGGCTTCAATTGTGGCATTGAGCGCAAGGAGGTTGGTCTGAGACGCAATGTCGTTGATCAGCGTCATGACCTCATCGATTTTGGCGGCAGCCGCAGAGAGCTTGCGCATCTGGGCGCTCGTGCTCTGCGATTGGCTGGCGGCTTGGCTGGTAATTGTGTTCGATTCCGCAATCTGCCGGGCGATTTCGCGGATCGAGGAATCAAGTTCTTCGGCAGCCGTTGCAACCGTCTGCACGTTGGAGCTTGCCTCTTCCGTTGCCGCCGCCACCGCACCGCTTTGCTGCGTTGCCTGCTCCGCCGTTGCGGTAAGCGACGTAGCGGAATTGCGCAATTCCGTAGAGCCGCCGGCGACCGCCTGCACGATCTCGTTGATACGCGTCGAAAAGGACGTCACGAGATTTTGCATTCTTTCTGCCCGGCGCTCACGCTGAGCGATGTTCTCTTTTTCCTGCTGCTCGAGACGCGCCTGTTCAATGGCATTGCTTTTGAAGATTGCTAGAGCGCCTGCCATTTCCCTCACTTCATCCTCGAAAGGCGTATCGGGAATATCGATCTCAAGATCGCCCTCCGCAAGCTTGCCCATCGCACCCGTGAGCTCCTGAACGGGACGGCTAATGCCCTTCGAAATCCACATCGAAAAGGCCAGCCCGCCGCCCAAGGCTACAACGAAGAGCCCGGCCATGAAGACCGTCAGCGTTTCGAACAAGGATTCGGAGGCATAGAAGTCGCTCAGCGCGACGCTCAATTGCAGCTCGATGAGTTCGGCGATCTTTTCCGTTAAGGGGTCGATATTCGTATAAAGACCTGCTCCGACAAAACGAACCAGCCCAGGCATGTCATTGCTCGACAGGAGGCGCTTCAGATCGGCTTTGACCTTGTCCGCTGCGCCCATAAGCGCCTCGGCTTCGGCAACCAGCCGCGCTTCTTTCTCGGTGAGCTTGGTGGCGGTATAAGCCGACCATTCTTCCGCGATCGTCTCTTCGGCCTGGGCGATATTGTCCAGCGCCTGCGCAAAGGTGATGTCACCCGCCCGCGCCTTATGCGCCGTATCGACGACCTGAACCGCATAAGTATCGGAGAGAATTTTCAGCTGGCGCAGCGGCACCACCCGGTCGTTATAGATGCTGGCCATGGACGTGCGCATTTGTGACATGCCGGTATAGCCGGCAAAACCCACGGCCATCATGGCCGAAAGCAGGACAACTGCTATCAGCATCAATCTTGCGGAAATCTTGGTTTTCTTGAAAACGCCGAAGGCTTTGACCGTGCCCGCCGGCGCGGCGAAACCGGCATGCGCCTGATCTTTTTTCATCGACTGTCATCCCCAACAATCAGAACGTGGAAGAGAAACCACCATTGGGAACAACTTATCGATGCAACCTCCTTCCAACTGATTAACAGAAGATCTCTTTGAAATGACAGTTTTTATACATAATGAATATATACGTAACTGAAATGTACTTCCCGCCCTCCGCCATATGCGTCAGGTGCGCTGAAGCCGCATGCGGAACACGCGCTTAAAAAATCAAATCACGGGAAAAGAAGTGGTGCCCAGGGGCGGAATCGAACCACCGACACTGCGATTTTCAGTCGCATGCTCTACCAACTGAGCTACCTGGGCATCTGGCCTGAGTTTAGGCCGGTCCGGGGAGCCCCGGACGCGAGTGGGCGGTTTATAGGAAATCGGGCCGGGCCTGTCCAGTAGAACCTCACGCGCAAAGCCCGGAATCTGCCCTTTTCCCGGCCCTAGTCTTCCTCGCCGCCGGAGGGGCGCTGGGCCGCCTCGCGGAAAGCCGCTTCGGCCTCGAATTCGTCCGGCGGCTCGACGGCAGGGATCGCATAGGTGCCTTTCAGCCAGCGGCCGAGATCCACATCCGCGCAATGTTTCGAGCAAAAGGGCCGGTACTTCACCACCATGGGCTCGCCGCAAATCGGGCAGGGCCGGGCTTTTTTGTCGTTGTCATTCGCCGCGCTCATGTCACCACTCCAATCTCCACCCGCTCGCGGTCGAAGCGGGGCTCGCGGATCAGCTCGACCTTGGCGGGGAATTTCGCCTGCAGGCGCTGCATCAGATGGCCTTCCTCACGCTCCAGCCAGTCGGCGACTTCCGGAGCGACATAGACTTCCAGCGGGCGGCCGGGCGCCGCCGCCCCTTCGCGCACCAGCCGGCGCAGCACTTCATTGCCCATGGTCGCCGCCGTTTTGATGCGCGGGCGGCCTTTGCGGCAGGTCGATTCGGTCAGCAATTTGTCCAGCGGCTCGCGGGTGCGCTTGCGCGTCATTTCCACCAGGCCGAATTCGGACATGCCGGAAATTTGCGTCGGCACGCGGTCCCGCTCGAAACCCGCATTCAGCGCGTCGATCACCTTGGCGATGTTTTCCTCACGGCTCATGTGAATGAAATCGATGACGATGAGCCCGCCCGTGCCGCGCAGGCGCAGCTGGTGGATGATCGCCTCCACCGCTTCAAGGTTGATGCAGGCACTCGTCTCCTCAAGGCCGGTCGCCGCCGTGTATTTGCCGGAATTGACGTCGATAGCGGTCAAGGCTTCCGTCGTCTCGATGGTGATCCAGCCGCCCGAAGGCAGTTCGACGCGCGGCTCCAGCGCCTTTTCGATTTCCTCTTCGATGCCGTAAAGCTCGAAAAGCGAGCCCGGCCCGTTGAAAAGTTCGATCCGGTTCAGCATTTCCGGCATGGCGCGCTCGCAATAGCGCCGCGCCTCGCCATAAGCTTCCGCATCGTCGATGAGAACGCGCCCCGTCTCAAGGCTCGCATAATCGCGCAAGGTCCGGCTGACAGGATCGAGATCGTGAAAGACGACGGCGGGCGGCGCGGATTTCTTTTCCGCCGCGCGCACATCCGCCCAGTCCTTCGCAATGCGTTTGGCGTCTTCGATGATTTCCGCTTCCGTTGCCGCAAGCGCGGCGGTACGCACGATGAAGCCCGCAGGCTCCCCCGTCACGCCGCAGGCCTGCAGCTTATGGGCAATGCCTTCCACAAGGCCGGTCAGGCGCGCGCGCTGTTCTTCATCTTCGATACGCCGGGAAAGCGCGATGCCGGACTGGTTCGGCACCAGCACGAGAAGCCGCCCGGGAATGGTGACATTGGCCGAGAGCCGCGCGCCCTTCTCCCCGATCGGGTCTTTGACGACCTGTACGAGAATGGACTGGCCTTCATGGACGCAGGTGTTGATGGGCGGCAGATTCTCCGCGTCATAGGAGGGCAGATAGCAAAGGCAGCGGGCCTCGCGCACGCCCAGAAAACCTGCCCGGTCGAGGCCGATATCGACGAAAGCCGCCTGCATGCCGGGCAAAACGCGCTGCACACGCCCGAGAAAAATATTCCCAAGCAGGGAGTGACCGGCCCGGCCGGTCTTCGCCTTCACGTCCTCTTCGTTCGTGCGCTCCAGCACGAAATCGACGGGACGGCCGTTTTCCACCACGGCGACGCGCGTTTCGCCGAGGCCTACATTGATCAACACTTCCTCGGACATACATTCCCCGATGGCAATCCCAATGGGCGCTTGCCGCTCCCCTTCCGTTTCCACAATCCTAGAGCTTTCGGTCCCCCTTGGAAACCGAGCCGGGCTCCGGCTTTCTTTTAGCTTAAAGAATCTGTGAAAAGAGGAAAGCCAAGGCCGCTTAAAAGTTTCACTGTTTCCGCAAGGGGAAGGCCGACAACGGAAGAATAAGAACCGGAAATAGAGGGGATGAAGGCCCCGGCAAGGCCCTGAATTGCATAGCCGCCTGCTTTGCCCTGCCATTCGCCGCTTTTCAGGTAGGCCCGCATTTCCAGGTCCGAGAGGCGTTTGAAGGTGACGCGGGTCATCACCACGCGCGCGGCCTGGCTCGCCCCTCTCACTACGCAAATGCCGGTATAAACCCTGTGGCTCGTACCGGAGAGAAGTTCCAGGCAGGCGCGCGCTTCCGCTTCCGTTTCCGCCTTGGGCAGAATGCGCCGCCCGCGCGCCACCACCGTGTCGGCGGCCAGAAGATATGCCGTCTCATCGCCAAAGCGGGCAGCGGCAGCCGCCGCCTTTTCCCGCGCCATGCGCGCGGCATAGGCGCGGGGCAGCTCGCCTTTTAGCGGGCTCTCGTCGATATCCGCGCCTTCTTGGGCATCCGGCACAATGCCGGCCTGCGCCAAAAGCGCCAGACGGCGCGGCGAGGCGCTGGCCAGGATCAGCCGCGCGGGCGCAGCTTGTCCGGGCTCACGGTTTCCGGATTTCGGGCTATCGGGCTCTTTAGAAAATGAAGCGGCCATCATATCGCCCGCCTGTCAAAGGGCATGCCCATCAGGGCGTCAGCCGGTTCGGCGCTTATTTGAAGCGATAGGTGATCCGCCCTTTGGTCAGATCATACGGGGTCATTTCGACCTGGACCTTGTCGCCCGCCAGCACGCGAATGCGGTTCTTGCGCATTTTGCCGGCCGTATGGGCAATAATCTCGTGCCCGTTCTCGAGCTTCACCCGGAACGTTGCATTGGGCAGCAGTTCGGCAACCACGCCCGAAAACTCGATCAGTTCTTCCTTCGCCATTCTCAACCTTCAGTAATTTGCGCTGGAGAATGCGCAGATCGCCGCCGGAAATCAAGCGTTCCGGCGGGTCTTTTTGACGCAAAAACAGGGTTTTAGGCGAAATCGGGCCTTAATCAACCAGGAAATAGTCGATACTGGAGACGACGCGCACCCTTTTGGCGATTTGACTCGATTCAGAAATGCCCGGCGCCTGGTCCCGGGCGAGGATCTGAAAGACCCCCTGATTGGCCCTTTTGATGCCGCCGAGCTTGCTGTCCGAATCCTCGGCAAAGCTCTGTGCCGCCTCGCGGGCCCGCGCCGTTGCCTCATCCAGCATTTCCGGCTTCAGCTCGGCCAGCGATTTGAAAAGATAGATAGGCTGCGAGGGACCCATATCGGAAGAAAGAATGACGCCCGCCTCCACCAGCTCGGAAGCCGAGCGGGCGGCTTCGGCCACTTTTTCCACTTCCTCGGAGCGCAGCATCAAAAGCTGGGAAATGATGAAGCGGTTATCGATGGGCCCGGAGCGGTAAGGCTGGGCCGCGACATCGGTCACCTGCAGGCTCTGCAGCTCGATGCTCGCATCCTCAAAGCCGTATTTGCCAAGAAACGCACGGATCGCCTCCGCATCGGCGCGGATTTTCCCCTGCACCTCCGTCAGATCGTTGCCGGTTGCCACAAAGCGGATCGGCCAGAAGGCGAGATCCGCCGTCACGTTGCGCTCGGACAGGCCTTTCACGGAGACAACCCGGTTGCCCATATGCGCGTCGTAATAGCCGGTGCCGATGAAATAGCCGCCGGCGGCAACGCCAAGCCCGACAAGGGCGCCTGCAATGATGGAAAGTGGTGAGCCAGCCATGAACGTCTCCAGTAAATCCCCAAACCTGGGAGAGTTTAGCCGGGAAAATGCGGCGGGACTAAGACAGCGACAAAGACGGTGCCCTATTCCTCTTCCTCGCCGAAACGCGCCTTGATCTGCGCGGCCAGATCATCGCGCACTTTGCGGTAAGCCTCAATCACCTGATCGCGCGCGCCTTGCACGGCGGTCGGGTCATAGGTCGGCCAATATTCCACCTCCAGCGCTTCGGTGCGGGTCAGCTCCACCGCCTTGTGCTGAGCCTCAGGCGTCAGCGAGATGACGATGTCGAAGGAGGTATCCTGCAATTCATCGAAGCTTTTGGGCTCGTGATCCTCGATGGGCAGGCCGATCTCGGCCATCACCGCCATGGCGAAGGGATCGGGATACCCGGCGCGCACGCCCACCGAATCCACGAAAATCCGGTCGCCGAAATAATGCTTCATCAGCGCTTCGGCCATGGGCGAGCGGACCGCATTGAGATTGCATGCGAATAGCACCGCGGTCGGGCGGGTTTTGGCAGGCGTTTCCACCATCCCGGCCTATCCTTTGATGTGTAGCACGCAGATCAGCGTGAAAAGACGCCGGGCCGTGTCGAAATCCACCGCGACCTTGCCCTCAAGGCGGTCCTTCAAGAGCTGCGAGCCTTCATTGTGAAGGCCGCGGCGGCCCATATCGATCGCCTCGATCTGTGCGGGCGCGGCCGTCTTGATCGCGTCGTAATAGCTCTCGCAGATCAGAAAATAATCTTTGATGATTTTGCGGAAAGGCGTGAGCGAGAGCATGAGGCGGCCATGCGCGCTGTCATCTTCCAGACGGATGTCGAAGACGAGGCGGTTTTCCTCGATCGCCAGATGCAGCTTGTAGGGCCCGCCCTCGCTGCCTTCCGGGCGGAACATGTTTTCTTCCAGAAGATCGTAGATGGCGACCTTGCGCTCATGCTCCACATCGGGGCTGCGGCGCACCACCGTGCGTTCATCCAGCACAAGATCGACGATGCGGTAACGCGCGCGTTCCGCCTCGCTCATCGTCAGGTCATCACCCTCTGCCGACTCTCCCGTCATGCGGTCACTCTAAGGCCGATCCGCGCCGATGGCGAGGGGCTGATGCGCCCCCGCGCGGCGCGTGGACAATTATTTATTGAGCCGGATGGAAACCGACCGGCCATGGGCCTCTAGCCCCTCCGCCTCGGCAAGCGCCACGGCAGCCGGGCCGATGCGCCCGAGGGACTGCGCGTCGCAGCGCACATAAGAGGTGCGCTTCATGAAATCGAGCACCGAGAGGCCGGAAGAAAACCGCGCCGAGCGCGCCGTCGGCAGGACGTGGTTCGTCCCGGCGACATAATCGCCCACCGCTTCAGGCGTATAGCGCCCGAGGAAGACGGCGCCCGCATTGCGGATGCGCGCGGCCAGCGCATCGGGATCGGCCACGGCAAGCTCAAGGTGCTCCGGGGCGAGCCGGTCCACCAGCGCCGCTGCATCTTCCAGCTTGTCCACGGTGATGATGGTGCCGAATTCCTCCCAGCTTGCGCGGGCGATCTTTTCGCGCGAGAGCAGCTTCAATTGTCCCTCGACTGCTTCTTCCACTGCCTTGGCGAAAGCTGCGTCATCGGTGATCAGGATGCTTTGCGAGGAGGCATCGTGCTCGGCTTGGCTGAGAAGGTCCGCAGCAATCCAGCCCGGATCGTTCTGAGCGTCCGCAACGACAAGAATTTCCGAAGGTCCGGCAATCATATCGATGCCGACCTGGCCGAAGACCTGGCGCTTGGCGGCGGCAACAAAAGCATTGCCCGGCCCGACGATCTTATCGACAGGCGCTATGCTCTCGGTCCCATAGGCAAGCGCCGCCACGGCCTGCGCCCCGCCGATACGGTAAACTTCGCTGATCCCGGCAATGCGAGCGGCCGCAAGCACCAGCGGATTAACCACGCCGTCCGGCGTCGGCACCACCATGACGATGCGCTCGACCCCGGCAACCTTGGCTGGCACCGCATTCATCAGCACCGAGCTTGGGTAAGCTGCTGTGCCCCCCGGCACATAAAGGCCCGCCGCTTCCACCGCCGTCCAGCGATGGCCGAGCTCTACACCCGCCTCATCGGTAAAGCGGTCTTCGGCAGCGGGAAGCTGGCGGGCATGGAAAGCGCGGATGCGCTCGGCGGCAAGCTTCAATGCCTCCACCGTGGCGCTGTCGCATTTGGCTTCGGCGGCAGCCAAATCTTTCTCGGAAATCCGCAGGCCCGCCGCATCGAGCTCCAGCCGGTCGAACTTGGCCGTCAGCTCCACCAGTGCCGCATCGCCGCGCGTGCGCACATCTTCAATGATGGCGGCAACGGTCTTGTTCACATCTTCAGAGACTTCGCGCTTGGCATGAAGCACGGTTTGAAACTTCGTTTCAAAGTCCGGAGCGCTGGCTGCAAGGCGGAAAGTCATGGAAGCGGTCTTTCAAGTTTCTCTGGCAGGCAAGAATAAGGAGACAATCGAACAAATAGGGCGGCAGACACGCGGATCACGCGTCATCTTCATGGGAGGGCAGGTTCGGGGTTTCCCAGACCTCGCCCATATCCCGAAGCTGGGCTTCCAGCGCCTCGACTTCAAGGCGGATTTCACCGTCGCCGGAAAAGGTGAGCACCACCGTGCCCGAAGGCGCCTCGCCTTCCTCGAAGGAGATCGAGAGAAGGTTGAGCGCCCCGTCCGGATTGTCCTGACGGATTTTGCGCGATTTCACCGAGAGCACATTGGAAAAATGAAGGCCGGTGCGCGCCCGCTCGAAGGTCTTGCGGCGCTTCTTGCCCGCCTGCGCTTCTTCCCAGCGGAAGCGGTTGAAAACGGCGGCAAAAATGCGCGAGCCGGGCAGATAGGAGAGATCACCCACAAGCCCTACTGCGTCCTGCAGATAGGCGGCGATCACTTCCAGATCTTCCTTGTCCTCGGCTATCAGCTTGAGCGCCTGCATGGCTCTTCCTCGTTCCAGTCCTTCGGGGCTTGATCCTTGGGGCGTTTATTTCAGCCGCTCGATCCGCGCGCCGCAGCGCCCCAGTTTATCCTCGATCCGCTCGAAGCCCCGGTCGAGATGATACACCCGGTTGATAATGGTTTCGCCCTCTGCCGCCAATCCTGCAATGACCAGCGCGGCGGAGGCGCGCAGGTCCGAGGCCATGACGGGGGCGCCTTTGAGCTTTTCCACCCCGTGCACGATGGCTTTATCCCCGTGCAGCGAGATATTGGCACCGAAACGCGCCAGTTCCTGCACATGCATGAAGCGGTTCTCGAAAATCGTCTCGGTGATTTCCGCCTCCCCTTCCGCACAGGTCATCAAAGTCATGAACTGGGCCTGAAGGTCGGTGGGGAAACCGGGATAGACCTGGGTGACGACATCGACCGCCTGAAGGCGCGAGCCATTGCGCCGGACGGTGATTTCATCGCCTTTGACCAGCGCCTCGACGCCAGCGGCGCGCATCACGGTCAGGGCCGCCTCGATCGTATCAGGCCGCGTACAGGTGAGCGTCACCTCGCCGCCGGTCATGGCAGCGGCCATGGCATAAGAGCCCGTCTCGATCCGGTCCGGCAGCACTTTATGAGTCGTGCCGTGGAGCCTTTCCACGCCTTCGATGCGGATGGACGAGGTGCCCGCCCCTTCGATCTTCGCGCCCATGGCGTTCAGGCATTCGGCAAGATCGGCGACCTCGGGCTCGCGGGCGGCGTTTTCCAGCGTGGTGACGCCGTTTGCAAGAGCCGCCGCCATCATCAGCGTATGGGTGGCGCCCACGGAGACGAGGGGCGAGCGGATCACCGCGCCTTGCAGCCCGCCCTTGGGCGCGCGGGCGATCACATAGCCTTCGTCGAGCTCGATCTCACAGCCCATTTTCTCCAGGCCCTTGATGTAAAGATCGACGGGGCGCGCGCCGATGGCGCAGCCGCCGGGCAGCGACACCTTCGCCTCCCCGAAACGGGCAACGAGGGGCCCAAGCACCCAGAAGCTCGCGCGCATCTTCGAGACAAGCTCATAAGAGGCCGTGGTGGAGGTAATATTGGCGGCATTCAGCGTCAGCCGGTCCCCGCCGCTGCCGTCCTGCGCGCGCGGCAGCTCTTCCAGCGCCGTTTCCACGCCAAGCTCGCTCAAAAGCCGGGCTAGCGTGCGCACATCCGTTAAACGCGGCAGGTTTTCCAGCACCAAAGGCTCTTCGCTCGCCAGCGCCGCCGTCATCAGCGGCAGGGCGGCGTTCTTGGCCCCTGAAATCGCGATACGCCCCATCAGCGGCTGACCGCCTAGAATTCTGATTCTGTCCATTTAGTCCCCAATCGGGCGGGAAGGCCCCTTTGTGTCCTTATAGGAAGCCCGCGAGCCCCCCGCAAGGCGGCCCTCCCGGCATGCTTAAAACCCGCCGCCGGAAAGGGGCCGGGCTTCAGCTGCAAAAAAGCGGAAAATTCAGGCAAGTCTATGGCGGCCTAGTCTTAAGGGATCAGTCTGGAAGGGTTTAGTCTGGGGCGCCCTTTTCGGCCTTGCCGGACACAGGCTCTTCCGCCGCCTCCTGCTTGCGCCCGCGCGCCTGCGCCTTGCGGCGGCGCAGATTGGCCCGCAAGGCTTCTTCCAGGCGGCGCTGCTTTTCATCCTGCTGGGCTTTACTCGCCATATCGCTTCCGCAATCGGGGTCTTACCAAGACTTTTCACCTCTGATTTGCCGCCAGATTAAGCCTCGGTCAAGAGGTGCGATCCATACTTGCGCTCAGGGCGGCCCTGTGGCAGTTTCCGCCCCGCTGAACGCCCTGCCTTGCAGCGGTTTCCGGCGCCCTCGTAGCTCAGGGGTAGAGCACTCCCTTGGTAAGGGAGAGGTCGAGTGTTCAATTCACTCCGAGGGCACCATCTTTTCCATTCAGCATCCCACAAATCGGCCTACAGATCGGCGCGATTTCTGCCTCCGGCGGGCTGGGCAGGCCTGATCCGGTTTGGCGGCGGATCGCCCGCTTTCTACCCGCGCGCATGGCGCGCCAGGAGCCTTCCTTGACCGACGATTTTGCCTCCCGCCTGAAAGCCGAATGGTTCGGCAATATCCGCAATGACGTTCTGGCCGGCCTCGTGGTGGCGCTCGCCCTCATTCCCGAGGCCATCGCCTTTTCCATCATTGCCGGGGTGGACCCTAAAGTGGGGCTCTATGCCTCCTTTTCCATTGCCGTGCTCGTGGCGATCACGGGCGGGCGGCCCGGAATGATTTCGGCGGCAACGGCGGCCACCGCCGTTTTGATGGTGACGCTCGTCAAGGATCACGGGTTGCAATATCTCCTCGCCGCCACGGTGCTGGCGGGCGTGCTGCAAATCGGCGCGGGGCTTGCCCGGCTCGGTTATGTCATGCGCTTCGTGTCGAAATCCGTGATGACGGGCTTTGTGAACGCGCTCGCCATTCTGATTTTCATGGCGCAGCTGCCCGAGCTCACCAATGTGCCCTGGCTGACTTATGTGATGGTGGCGGGGGGCCTTGCGATCATCTATCTCCTGCCGCGCCTGACGAAAGCCGTGCCCTCCCCGCTTGTCTGCATTCTCGTGCTCACCGCTATCTCGCTTTATTTCGGGCTCGACCTGCGCACCGTCGGGGATATGGGCGAGCTGCCCTCCTCCCTTCCCGTCTTCATGCTGCCGGATGTGCCGCTCAATCTTGAGACCTTCATGATCATCCTGCCCTATTCGGCAGGTGTTGCAGTGGTCGGCCTTCTGGAATCGCTGATGACGGCGAGCATCGTCGATGATTTGACCGATACGCGTTCGGACAAGAACCGGGAATGTATCGGCCAGGGTGTTGCGAACCTTGCGACCGGGTTCATCGGCGGCATGGCGGGCTGCGCGATGATCGGCCAATCGGTGATCAACGTGAAATCGGGCGGGCGCGGACGGCTTTCCTGTTTCTGCGCCGGGGTGTTTTTGCTCTTCCTCATCGTCGTGCTCGGCGACTGGGTGGCGATCATTCCCATGGCCGCTCTTGTCGCCGTCATGATCATGGTTTCCATCGGGACATTTTCCTGGGCCTCGCTTGCCAATCTGAAAAGCCATCCGCGTTCATCGAGCGCGGTGATGCTCGCCACGGTCTTCTTCGTCATTGCCACACATAATCTCGCCATCGGCGTGCTTGTCGGCGTGCTTTTGTCGGGAATTTTCTTTGCCTGGAAAATCTCTCAGATCTTCCGCGTCACCTCCACACTTTCCGACGACGGTACACACCGCACGTACACCGTCGAAGGGCAGGTCTTTTTCGCCTCGGCGGATGATTTTCTGGCCAGCTTCGATTTCAAGGAAGTGCTTGATAAAGTCACGATCGATCTCAGCCGCGCGCATATCTGGGATATTTCCAGCGTGGCGGCCATCGATATGGCCGTGTTGAAGTTCCGCCGCGAAGGGGCGAAAGTCGATCTCATCGGCATGAACGAGGCAAGCGAGACGATCGTCGACAAGCTTGCCCTGCATGACAAGCCCGGCGCGCTTGAGCGCCTGATGGGCCATTAGGGGGAAAAATGAAAAAACTCATGGCCCTGATCGACGGATCGGTCTATTCGCGCAGCGTGTGCGACCACGCCGCCTGGGTGTCCCGGCGCACGGGCGCGGAGGTGGAGCTCTTTCATGTGCTCGGCCGGCGCGATGTCGCGGGCGCTCCGGCGGATTTCAGCGGCAATCTCGACGCCGATGCGCGCGACACGCTGCTTGCAGAACTTGCCGAGCTCGATGAACAAAAATCCCGCTTTGCCCAGCGCCGCGGCCGGCTCATCCTCGAAGATGCGCGCAAGCGCCTGGAGGAAGACGGCGTGCGTGAGGCTGCCAGCAAACTGCGCCACGGCGATGTGGTGGAGACGGTGCAGGAATTCGAGGGACAGGCCGATCTCATTGTCATCGGCAAGCGCGGCGAGGCGGCCGATTTCGCCACGCTGCATCTCGGCTCGAACCTGGAACGTGTGGTGCGGGCAAGCCAGAAACCGGTACTGGTTGCCGCCCGCGCTTTTCAGCCCATCGGCCGAGTTCTCGTCGCATTCGACGGCGGCCCGAGCGCGCTGAAAGCGGTGAACTACATGGCCGAAAGCGATCTCTTCAAAGGCCTGCATTGCACGCTTTTGACCGTGGGCAGCGAGACGGACGATCATCGCCGCCAGCTTGAAGATGCCGCCCATCAATTGCGCGCGGCAGGTATTGAAACAGACCATGCCATCGTTCCCGGCCAGGCGGACAGCGTGATTGCGGACAAGGTGGCAAGCGACAAGATCGACCTTGTCGTCATGGGCGCTTACGGGCACTCACGTATCCGCAATCTCATTATCGGCAGCACGACGACGGAAATGATCCGCTCTTGCAAAGTGCCGATCCTGCTTTTCCGCTAAGGTAGCAGACATGAAAAAGGCGCCGGGGTCCGGCGCCTTTTTTGCTACGAGACAGAAAACGATCAAGCGGTGCGCTTGATGAAGCCGTCGATCAGCTCCACCAGCTCGGCGGGCTTGTCCTCCTGCAGGAAATGGCCGCCGCCTTCGATCGTGACATGAGGCTGGCCCTTGGCGCCCGGCACACGTTCCTGGAAAATCTTCTCCCCGCCCTTCGTCACCGGGTCCTGATCGGAAAAGGCCGTCAGGAAGGGTTTTTCGAAGGCTTCGAGCACTTTCCAGGCAGCCTTGTTTTCCTCGACCGAGGGATGTTCGGGCGTGATGGGGACAAGCGCCGGGAAGCGCCGCGCGCCCGCCTTGAAACTTTCATCCGGGAACGGCGCGTCATAGGCCTTCTTGTCGGCCTCGGAAAAGTCGCGCACGCTGCCGCCATTCACAATATCCGCGACGGGCAGAACCGGCGTGCTCTGGCTGAAATCCAGCCACTGCTTGAAGGCCTCGCTCCAGCCCGTACCGATGGGAAGGCCGGTATTGGCAACAACCACGCGGGCAAAACGCTCGGGGAACGCCGCCACGAGACGCAGGCCGATAAGCCCGCCCCAGTCCTGACAGAAAAGCGTGATGTTTTTCAGATCGAGCCCGGTCAGCCAATCGCTCATCCAGGCGACATGGCGCTCGAACGTATAATCTTCCTGCTCGGCGGGCTTGTCCGACTTGCCGAAGCCGATGAGATCGGGCGCGAGCACCCGGTGCCCTTTTCCCGCCAGCCCCGTCACCATATGCCGGTAAAGGAACGACCAGGACGGCTCCCCATGCATCAGAAGCACGGGGGCGGCATCCTTCGGGCCTTCCTCGACATAATGAAGACGCAGCGGCGTGCCGTCCGCGTCTTTGAAGTCATGATAATGCGGCGCGAAGGAATAATCCTTGAGCCCTTTGAAACATGTATCCGGCGTTCTGAGAACTTTCACCGGCTCCTCCCTGTTTTCGCTTTTGTGCGTTTCTTTTCAGCTTGCGCCGGCCGCCTTGGGGGGCGGACCGGCCTTGTGCAAAAGTCTAACGTGAAAAGAAGGGAGAATGGATCACGATTATGCCAAAGGCGTCGAAGGTTCGTGGTTTTTCACCTTGCCTTGCATCTTATCCACCGCGCCTTTCATCTGGCGCTTGGCGGCGAGGAAAGCATGATGCACGGCCACTTGCGGATCATCATGGGCTTTTTCCGGCGAATGAGCGCCGTCGATAATGACCTGTTTGCCGCCGGGAAGATTGATTTGCAGCCTGGCGGTAAAGGGGCCGGGCTTGTGCTTCTGGCCCGGAGGGGTCGCCACCACGACGCGGCAACTCGTAAAACGCCCAAAGATTTTTTCCAGCGCTTCAACCTCTTCATGAATGCGTTCACGTAGCGCTTCGGACGCGTCCAGATGATCGAACACAACTTCGACGGTTGCCTGCATGGCGATCTCCTTCCTGGCCTTGGTAAGAGCCCCTCTTTAGGAGCTAAGGATAGCTTAGCCGAAATCAATGGGCTTGCGATTGATCTTTGTCATATGAACGCCCGCCCCCTCGTGAAAGGTCCGGAGTGAACCGGAAGAGGAATGGGCACGTAAACCTGACATCATGTTCAGGAGCCCCCAGATGCGCCGCTTTTCCGCAAGCCCCGGTGTTTGGAAGTTAGTATTAACTTTTCTGACCGCTATCCTGCTGCAAGTCCCTCCTGCGCAGGCGGCAAAAGAACCCGGCACGCTTGCCCCGGCCTATGATTTTGCCATCGAGATGGACGGCCGCGATGTCGGGCGTCACACGATTGCTTTTGAAGAAATCGGCGACGAGTTGCACGTCCATATCAACATCGATATCGAAGTGTCTTTCGGGCCCATTACCTTTTTCAGATATGCCCATGAAAACCATGAGATCTGGAAAAACGGCCGGCTCATCTCGCTCGAAACGAAAACCGATGATGACGGCACGCTTTACGAAGTAAGCGCCAAGGCGAACGAAGAAGGCCTCGCCGTTACAAGCACCTCAGGCTCTTTCGTTGCGCCCGCCGGCATTTTGCCCACCAGCTATTGGCGCCCCGACACGGTTGAGCAGACGCAGCTCCTCGACACCCAGCGCGGCCGCCTCATCGAGGTGGCAAGCGTAAAGGCGGGGGAAGAGATGCTGCAATTGCCGCAAGGGGCAAAACGCACAGAGCGCTACAGAATGACCGGCGATCTCAAGCTCGACCTTTGGTACGGCGAGGAAGGCATGCTGCTTAACATTGCCTTCAAAGCGAAAGGCCGCACCATCGCCTATGCGGTCAATGCGCTCGACTACCCTGAAATGCAGAAGGTGGCCCGTTATGAATAGCGAAATGCAAAGACAAATCGCCTGGATTACCGGCGCAAGCTCGGGCCTTGGCCGGGAGCTCGCCCTGCTTATGGCACAGGAAGGCTGGAATGTTGCGATCAGCGCGCGGCGCACCGAAGAGCTGGCGGCGGTTGCCGCCGAAGCGCGCGGTTATCTTGGACGGATCTTGCCCGTGCCGCTCGACACGACCGACGCGGCAAGCGTGAAAGCCGGTGTGGAGCGCATCGAAAAGGAATTCGGCCCCATCGATCTTGCCGTCTTCAATGCCGGCACCCATCACCCGATGCTGGCCGAAGAGATCACGGCGGAAGCGGCGGGCGCGCTTATCGATGTCAATCTGAAAGGCACCGCCAATTGCCTTGCTGCCGTGCTGCCCTTCTTCCTAGAACGTAAAGCCGGGCATCTTGCCTTTGTCGCCTCCATGTCGAGCTACCGGGGCCTTCCCACCGCCGCCCTTTACGGGGCAACGAAAGCCGGCATCGTCAACATGGCCGAAGCCCTGCAGCCGGATCTGAAGCGCTCCGGCATCAAGGTGCAGGTGGTCAATCCCGGCTTCGTCAAAACCCCGCTGACGGAAAAGAACGAGTTTCCCATGCCCTTCCTGATGGAAGCGGATGAGGCGGCTCGGGCTTTTTATAAAGGTCTGCAAAGCGAGAAATTCGAGATCATGTTCCCGAAGACCTTCGGGCGGATCATGAAAGTGCTGCGCCTTCTGCCCGCCTCGCTCGCCCTGAAGCTGACGGCGCGCGCCATCCCGAAAGAAAAACCCGGTGCGGGCAAAAGCGCTGCCACCACTAAAAACAAAAGCGCTCAGGAAACGCGCTTGACCGCCTGATAGGCTTCAAGCGCCCTGTCCCGCGCTTCGAAATGATCGACGATGGGCGCAGGATACTCGCGCCCGATCTTGATGCCCGCCTTTTCAAGCATCGCTTCCGGCGCTTCCCAGGGCCGGTGAATGTGCTTGTCATCGAGCCCGGCAAGTTCCGGCACCCATTTGCGGATATAAGCGCCCTTGGGGTCGAACTTTTCGCTCTGAAGGACCGGATTGAAGATACGGAAATAGGGTGAGGCATCGGCGCCCGAACCTGCCACCCACTGCCAGCTTGCATAATTATTGGCAAGGTCAGCATCGACCAGCGTGTCCCAGAACCAGTCCGCCCCTTCCTTCCAATGCACAAGCAGATCCTTGATGAGAAAGGAAGCGGCGATCATGCGCACACGGTTATGCATCCAGCCCGTGTGCCAAAGCTCGCGCATACCCGCATCGACGATGGGATAGCCGGTCTTGCCCGCGCACCAGGCTTTGAAGCCTTTCTCATCCTTTGCCCAGGGAAAGGCATCGAAAGCGCTCTTCCAGTTTTCGCTCTCAAGCGAGGGCCAGTGATAGAGGAGATTGTGGGAGAAATCCCGCCAGGCGAGTTCGCGCAAAAACGCCGTGCCCGATTTTGTTTGCATAGCATCGGAGGCAAAAGCTGATTCCGTCGCCGCCCAGACCTGCCGGGGACCGATTTCCCCCCAATGCAGATGCGGTGAAAGACGGGAGGTGGCAGGCTCCGCCGGCAGGTCGCGTTTGGCGGGATAACCGGACAAGTCCTCATCCAGAAAGGCGGCAAGCCGCGCGCGGGCGCCCTCCTCCCCCGGCTGCCAAGCCTCTTTCAGACCGCCCGCCCAATCGGGCTTTTTCGGGAGCAGTTCAAAGCTTTCAAGCGCCTCCCCCGCCACTTCGGGGCCGGGCATCAGTTCTTCGGGCGCAGGCAGGGGCGCGGGAACGGTTTTTTGTTGCAGCGCTTTCCAGAAAGGCGTGAAGACCTTGAAAGGCTCGCCCATCTTCGTCGCAATCTCCCAAGGCTCGCAAAGCAGCGCGGCATTGAAGCTTTTCACTTCAAGGCCCTTTTCTTTCATTGCGTCTTTGATTTTTTTATCCCGCGCAATGGCAGCGGGCTCATAGCAGCGGTTCCAGTAAAGCGCGCGGGCGCCGGTTTCCGCGGCAAGCTCTTCGAGAATGGGAGCTGCTGCCCCGCGTTTTAAGAGAAGCGGGATACCGCGTTTTTCAAGCGCCGCCCCGAGCGCGGTAAGAGAATGATGCAGCCACCAGCGCGAAGCCCCGCCCAGCGGCATCACCTCTTCGTCCAGAATGAAAACGCAAAGAAGCGGCGTGCCGCCGTGAGCCGCCGCCCGCAGCGCCGGATTGTCTTTCAGGCGCAGGTCCTGCCGGAACCACATAATGGCTGGGGAGGCAGGTTGGGCAGCGGCGTCGGGGGACTTAACCATCGTGTCGGCTCGCAGTTGAAATCACTGCAAGCTTCTACGAGTGGGGCGCCCGCGCGGTTTACCCGTGCGGGCGTCCAAAACTTTTGTTCTTAATAAGGCACATCGCCATTGATGGTGATGCGGTGCATGCGCCGGTATTGCGGGTAATAATCAGCGACCGCGTAATGCTGGGTTGCCCGGTTGTCCCAGATCGCGACGGAGCCCTTTTCCCATTTAAAGCGCACTTGAAACTCCGGCGTTTTGACCTTCTCGGCGAGGAATTTCAGGAGCGCCGCGCTTTCATCGAGCGGCAGCCCTTCGATATGGGTTGTGAACGTGGCGTTGACGAAGAGCGCTTTTTTGCCGGTCTCCGGGTGCGTGCGGATCACCGGGTGGGATTGCGGGGGATAGAGCTTCAATACCTCCATCATCTTTTCCGCATCCTGCGAGGTTTCGTAATTGCCGGAATTCGCGAAAACCGCGATGGAGTGCACCGCGCGCAGGCCTTCCAGCATTTTCTGCATGGAGGGGGAGAGCGCCTCGTAAAGCGCGGTCATGCTCGCCCACATCGTATCGCCGCCGGAAGCTGGAATTTCCGCGCCGTAAAGCACCGAGCCAAGCGGCGGCTTGTCGCGCCAGGTCACATCCGTGTGCCAGATATTCGTTTCCGGCGGCCGGTTCTCGTCATTTTCCAGCACGGCGATTTGCGGATGGCTTTCGATTTTCGGGAAGATCGGATGCGGCGGCTCCAACTCACCGAAAATGCCCGCAAGGCGCATATGGCTGTCCGGATCGAGCTCCTGGCCGCGGAAAAAGATCACCTGACGATCGAGCAGCGCCTGCTTGATCCCGGCGACGGTGCGCTCACCCAGCGGTTTTGACAGATCCAGCCCGTGAATTTCCGCCCCGATAACGGGGTTCATGGGCACGATTTCGAATGGGGCGTTTTGCATGATGTCCTCCCGGCTCTCCAACCGGGTTCATGCTGCCTTGCCCGCTTTTATCATTCCAATTGAAGTTTCGTATAAGTATTATTGATTTCATGAATTTAAGGTCCGTCGATCTCAATCTCCTGACGATTTTCGACGCCATCATGGCCGAGCGCCATATGACGCGGGCGGCACACCGCCTCGGCATGACGCAGCCGGCCATTTCCAACGCGCTCTCCCGCCTGCGGGCGCTGACGGGCGACCCGCTTTTCGTGCGCACGGCCCAGGGCATGGCGCCGACGCCGCGGGCAAAGAGCCTTGCCCCGCAGATCCATCAGGCGCTGGAGACGATCCGCATGAGCCTGGAGGAGCGCCGCCACTTCGACCCGGCCACCGCGAGCCGCACCTTTACCCTTGCCGTCGGCGATTATGTGGAAGCGATGCTGATGCCCGCCCTCGTCAAACGGCTGCGCGAGCTTGGGCCCGGCACCCATCTCGTCCTGCAGCCGCAGGCCGGCGCCACGCTCGAAAAGGAGCTGAAGGAAGGCACGGTCGATCTCGTCTGGGACAGCATGCCCATCGACCGGCCGGGCTTTGAGAGCGAGGAGATTTTTGCCGACGGAATTACCTGCGCGATGGCGGCAACGCACCCCCATGCGGAAGACGAGCTGACGACGGAGCTATATACCGCGCTCGATCATGTGCGCCTGACGCCCACGCATACTTATGTGCATATGTTCGACGAATTCGCCCGCCGCCAGGGCATTAAACGCAATTTCGCGGTCGAAGTGCCGCGGCTCATATCCATGCTCTTCATGGTGGCGGAGACGGACCTTATCGCCACGGTGCCCGCGCGTGCGGCCGAGCGCTTTGCGCCGCTGCTCGATCTTGTTTTAAAGCCGGTGCCGATGGACCTGCCGCAATCTTATTTCTACCAAAGCTGGCACAGTTCGCAGGATGCAGATCCCGGCCATCTTTGGCTGCGCGCCGCGCTGAAGGAAATCAGCAGGGCTGCCCTTCACGCTTCGCCGTAGAAGGTACGGATCTGCAACCAGGCTTCTTCCGCGCTTTCCACATAGGAAACGAGATTACGCTCGGCCTCGGTGATCATGCCTTCCTCGACCATGACATCGAAATTGAGCACCCGGTCCCAATAATCCCGGCCGAACAGGATGACCGGCATATGCGGCATCTTCTGCGTCTGGATCAATGTGAGCGCATCGAAAAGCTCGTCCAGCGTGCCGAAGCCGCCCGGGAAGATAACAAGCGCCTTGGCCCGCATCAGAAAATGCATCTTGCGCAGCGCGAAGTAATGGAAACGGAAGGAAAGGTCCGGCGGCACGTAAGGATTGGGCACCTGCTCGCGCGGCAGGACGATGTTGAAACCGATGGAATCGGCATCCGCCTCATGCGCGCCCCTGTTCGCCGCCTCCATAATGCCGGGCCCGCCGCCCGTCGCCATCACATAGTCGCTGATCGCCCCTTCCTGGGAGGCTTCCGACACCATATGCGCAAAGCGCCGTGCTTCTTCATAATAACGGCTATTGGCAGCCCGGCGCCTGGCGCGGGCCGCTTCCGCTTCATCGCCGCGTTCCTCGCATTCGCGGCAATGAGCCTCGGCGTCCTCGGGCGCAGGAATACGCGCGGAACCGAATACTACGATGGTCGAGCGGATGCCGTGCTCTTCCAACAGGAGCTCCGGCTTCAGCAGCTCAAGCTGCAGGCGTACGGGGCGCAGCTCCTCGCGCATCATGAAATCGGGATCGAGAAATCCGAGCCGGTAGGCCGCCGAGCGGGTTTGCGGCGTGTCGGGCGGCGGTCCGGGGATATCTTCGCGGCTCACGGCAATACCTCTTTCTTCACAGATCACATCAGGGACAGAATCATCCTCGCAGATTTCCTCTCTTTGCCCCAATGATGCTAGACTCGCAGGAATTGGAGGCCGGAGGAAGCCTCAAAGGGAGGGGACATATGAATGCGGGGGACAAGGCAGCCGGAGATAAGGCTGCCCAGCACAATGCCGATTACTGGCCGCGCACACGCCGGCTCATGCTCATCACCATTGCCATTTGGGCCGTGCTCGGCTTCGGCATCCATTTCTTCGTCACAGCGTTCAACGACATCGTCATTCTGGGCTTCCCGCTCGGCTTTTATCTTGCCGCGCAAGGTGCGCTGATCGGCTTCGTCATTCTGATCTTCTGGTTCTCGCGCAAGCAGGAAGAGCTTGATAGCCGCTACGGCATGGCGGAGGACGAATAATGGCCGAGGAAGACACTTCCCGCGACTTCACCAGCAATATCGGCCGCATCTATCTCGTCTATACGGGCGGGTTCGCCGCTTTCGTGCTGTTTCTCGCCGCGCTCGAGCAGTTCGGCGTATCAAACCAAGTGATCGGCTATCTCTTCGTCTTCTTTACTCTCGCCATCTATGCCGGGATCGGCATTCTCTCGCGCACCATGCAGGTGGGCGAATATTATGTGGCCGGACGGCGCGTGCCTGCGGTCTATAACGGCATGGCCACGGCCTCGGACTGGATGAGCGGGGCCTCTTTCGTCGGCATGGCGGGCACACTTTATGTGCTGGGCTATGACGGGCTTGCCTTCGTCATCGGCTGGACGGGGGGCTATGTGCTCGTCGCCGTGCTCGTTGCCCCTTACCTGCGCAAATTCGGCGCCTATACGATCCCTGATTTTCTGGGCGCGCGGTATGGCGGGCATATGGCGCGCACGATCGGCATTCTCATTCTTTTCTGCTGCTCTTTTACTTATGTGACCGCGCAGATTTATGCGACCGGCATCATTGCCTCGCGTTTTTTGGGTATGAGTTTCGAGCTTGCGGTCTTTGTCGGCCTGCTCGGCATTCTCGTCTGCTCCATGCTGGGGGGCATGCGGGCCGTGACCTGGACGCAGGTTGCCCAATATATCGTGCTCATCGTTGCCTATCTCGTGCCGGTCATTTTGCTCGCGCAAATGACGACGGGCGTGCCGGTGCCGCAGGTCATGTATGGGGAAATCCTGCAGGAGATCACGGCGCTCGAAACCAGCCTTGTCGAAAAGGGCCTTGCGAAAGCCTCCGAAATCACACCGCATCTTCAGCCTTATTCGAGCTATGACACGCTGAACTTCTTCGCGCTGGTGCTCTGCCTGATGGTGGGCACCGCCTCGCTGCCGCATATTCTGATGCGCTATTTCACCACGCCCAGCGTCAAGGACGCGCGCCGCTCGGTGGGTTGGAGCTTGCTTTTCATCTTTTTTCTTTATTTCACGGCGCCTGCCTATGCCGCCTTTGCGAAGCTCGAGATTTATCAGAACGTCATCGGCGCCCCGCTCGAAGAACTGCCCGGCTGGATTTACACCTATGGCCAGATCGGGCTTGTTAAAATCTGCGGCATCGAGGCAACGACACTGGAAGCGGTGCGCGCCGCCTGCCTTGCCAAGGGCGATACGACGGGCATTCTGTCCTTCTCGGATTTTTCCATCAACCGGGACGTGATCGTCATTGCAACGCCGGAGATTGCGGGCCTGCCTTATGTGGTGGCCGGGCTTGTCGCAGCGGGCGGGCTAGCCGCCGCACTTTCCACAGCGGACGGGCTGCTGCTCGCCATCGCCAATGCGCTCAGCCACGACATTTACTACCGCATGGTGGACCCGAAAGCCTCCACCAAGCGCCGGCTCATCATCGCCCGTGTCATGCTCGTGGGCGTCGCCGGCCTTGCGGCCTGGGTTGCTTCCACAAAACCCTCCGACATTTTGTCCATGGTGGCCTGGGCCTTCTCGCTTGCCGCAGCCGGGTTCTTTCCCGCCCTGGTGCTCGGCATCTGGTGGAAACGCGCCTCGGCGGCGGGCGCCATTGCGGGCATGGTGAGCGGTTTCGGCCTCACGCTCTTTTATCTCATCGCCACGCAATATGGCGGCATGACGCCGTGGCTTGGCATTCAGAACATCTCAGCGGGCATTTTCGGCATGCCGCTCGGCTTTGCCGTGACCTGGGCCGTCAGCCTGATGACCGCGCCGCCCTCGCCCAAAACCGAAGCGATGATCGAGGCGATCCGTGTGCCGAAAGGCGGCACCTATATGGATAAGTAGTCCCATGTTCGGCGGCTATGCAGCTTATCATCTGGGTAATTACGCCCTTGCCGTCCTCATGTATATGATGCTGGCGCGGCTGCTCCTTTCCTTCTTCTTTGCCGAGGAAAGCCGGCAGGTGATCTGGGTTGCTACGCGCCAGCTCACCCAGCCTTTCATCGCAGCGGTTCGCGTCATCACGCCGGGCTTCGTCATCCCCAAAGCCTTGCCGTTCATCGCCATTTTCTGGCTGGCGCTGGCACGGCTTCTCTTCTGGATATTGATGGCGGATGCCGGTCTTGCGCCGAGCCTCTCCGACGTTGCGCCTGCGCCTGGTTGACATCGCCCCGCCTGCGGTCAACTATCCGGATAAGGAGAAAAGATGCTTCACGCCGTCACCATGATGATTGCTCTTATGTCGAGCTGCACTTTCTGCCCATCGGTGCCGGTGATGCGCGTGCGCGCGCCGTCCCCCTGACGCAAAGCCTCTCCTCGTTTTCCGTTCGTTTCGAGAGCCCGGCTTTGCCGGGTTTTTTTGTGTCTTGCGCTCTTTTCCTTCCGCTCAGAGAAAACCTTATGTCCTCACGCAGCGCCATTATCCTCGTTCTCGTTGCCGCCAACATGCTGGGCCTTGCGGCGACCGATCTTTATCTGCCCTCCCTGCCGTATCTGCCGGGCTTGCTCGGCACGACGGTGGAAGGGGCGCAGCTCACGCTCGTCTTCTTTTCCGCAGGCTTTGCCGTCTCGCAGATATTCATCGGCGCGATGGGCGATCTTTATAACCGGCGCTGGATTCTCCTGGGCTCGCTTGCCGTTTTCGTCCCCGCCTCCGCGTTTTGCGCCATGGCCGGAGACATTGCCGCGCTCAATGCCGCGCGGTTTTTGCAAGGGCTCAGTGCCAGTGCGAGCGCAGCGCTCACCGCGCCGATGATCCGGCAATATTTCGAGGAGCACCGCGCCGTTCATGCCATGTCCGTTATCGGCGGCATCGATGCGGTCATCCCCGCCTTCGCGCCCATCCTTGGCGGCTGGGTTTTCACGCAATTCGGCTGGGAGATGAATTTCTGGATCGTTGCTTTTGCCGGCGGTCTGGTGCTCGTTGCCGGGTTGAAAGCGCTGCCCGACGATACGCCCGAAAGTCACGAAACCTCTTTATGGAGCGTGATGCGCGGCTACGGCTTTCTTTTCCGCCACCGCATCTTCCTTGCCTATTCCATCAGCCACGGGCTGGTGCTGGGCGGGCTTTTGGCCGTGGTTTTTTCCGCGCCGCAGCTCCTCAGCGCGCATATGGGCGGCGGCACGGCGGAGTTCGTCTATTGTCAGATGATCTGGGTCGGGCTTTTTCTCGCTGCCGCGCAAGGCACCGGTTATTTAAGCGCGCGGATGGGCGCGGACCGGCTGATCCTGCTCGGGAGCGGCTTTCAGGCCGCCGGCGCGTTGACGGCGCTTACCTATGCGTTCCTTGCAAGCCAGCCGCACTGGCTGGGCTTCGCGCTCTCCTGCGCGCCTTACATGATGGGGATGGGTCTGCGCGGCGGAGCCTGCTTTGCTCAAGCGCTTGCCGCGGTGCCGGCCCATGGGGCGCGGGCTTCCTCGCTCATTCTCTTTTTCTCGATGGGGTTCATCGCGCTCGGCACCGGCCTTGCCGCGCCCTTTCTCGAAGGGGGTATCGGCGTTGCGGGCGTAGCGCTCGGCGCGGGCGTTCTCCTCAGCCTAGCAGCACTCTTGCCGCTGCGGGCGCGGGCGGCTTAAGGGTCTTTGCGGTCCTCGCCAGCCTCACGGGGCGCTTCGGGTTCCGCTTCGTCCTGCACCTCCTGCCCATTTCGGCGCAGGCGGCGGTTCACCTGTTCGGCCCCCGCTCTCAAACGCGCATAGGTGCCGGGATAAAGACTTTCGAGCGTGGCCGCAAACCCTTCGAATTGCTGCTGCCCCAGATCATGGAAGCGGCGCACCGTGGTCAGCCAGATCGGGCTGAGGATCAGCGAAAGCGCGATGACGGACAGGGCAAGCTGATAACTGCCAAGATCGATGGCGCCCGCGCTGAGCCCCGCCGCGGCGAGCACGAAGGAGAACTCGCCGATCTGCGCCATGACGACGCCCGCCACGAAAGCCTGCCGCCAGGGCTCGCCCAGCAGATAAAGGAAGGCGACATTCGCCGCCGTCTTGAAGGTCAGGATGAAAAGCACCAGCACGAGCACGGTGCCGAGATTGTCCATGAAGAAGGACAGATCGATCAGGAGCCCGATGGAGAGGAAGAAGATCATCAGGAGGATCGCCTGGATCGGGTGCGTGTAGTGAATGGCTTCCGAGCGGTCGGCGGAAGCGCCCATGATGAGCCCGGCAAGAAACGCGCCGTAAGAGGCAGAAAGGCCGAGCAGGGCCGCGCCGCTTGCAAAGACGAAACAAAAGGCGATGGCGGCAAGCGGGGCGACATCGGCATGTTTTTGTAAGTAGGCGCTCCAGGGGAAAGTGATGCGCTCCCGGCGCGAGAGGAGCACGGCGATCCCCGCCATAATGGCAATGCCCGCCACGATCTTTAAAACGATTGCCCAGGCCGGTGCGCCTTCCGCCGCCCCGCCCATGGACTGAATGACGAGCAGCATCGGAATGATGAGAAGGTCCTGCGCGATAAGCACACCGATCGTGGTGCGCCCCACATGGGTGCGCAATTCGCCCGTCGCCTCCAGGATTTTAATACCCACGGCGGTACTGGAAAGCGAAAGCACGAAACCGATCAGCACGATACGGCTCGTATCCCAGCCAAGCAGCGAGCCGATCCCATAAGCAAGCAACATGGCGGCTGCCGATTGCAGCACCGCGCAGGTGAGCGCGACTTTGTATATCTGCTTGAAGGTCTTAAGGCTGAGCTCCATGCCGATTGTAAAGAGGAGCAGCAGCACGCCCATTTCGGCAAAAAGATGGATACCTGCCGAATTGCCGATCATGCCGAAACCGGACGGCCCGAGCACGACGCCCGCCAGAATGTAGCCGACAATGGCCGGCTGGCGCAGGCGCATCATGGCAAAGCCGCAGGCAAGCGCAATCAGCGTCAAAAAGGTGATGGAGTTGAGATCGATGCCATGTTCCATGACGCGCAGTCTAACCGCGCCGCATGCCGGTTTCCAGCGGGGGCATGAGCGCGGGAGAGGAAAGTTGCGTTTCTAAAGCCGGGCCCAGGGCAGCACCACCGCGCCGCGCTCGCCTTCCTGGCGGCGCGCGCTGATGCGGTAGATCTTTTCAAGGTTCGCATCGGAAAGCACCTCGCCCGGCGGGCCGAAAGCGGCAAGATGGCCTTCATGCAAAAGCGCCAGCCGGTCGCAAAAGCGCGAGGCAAGCGAGAGGTCATGCAGCACGGCGATGACGGAGCGGCCTTCATCGGCAAAACTGCGCAGCACTTCCATGATCTGCAACTGATGATAAGGATCGAGCGAGGCGGTCGGCTCATCCACCAGCAGCACCGGCGCTTCGACTGCAAGCGCGCGGGCCAGCATGACGCGGGCGCGCTCCCCGCCCGACAGCCGCGTGACGGGCCGGCCCTTGAAGGCAATGACATCGGCGCGCTGCATGGCGCGCTGCACGGCAGCATCATCTTCCGCGCCGGGGCGCATGAAGGCCCCGAGATGGGGCAACCGGCCGAGCGCCACAAGCCGCTCAGCCAGGATCGGCCAGCGGCTTTCCGCCCCTTGTGCCAGATAGGAAAGCAGGCGCGCCCGCTCCTGCCGGGCAAGGGTTTCGACCGGCTTATCCTCGATGAAGATATCCCCTTCATGGGGAATGAGCCCGGCGACGGCGCGCACCAGCGTCGTCTTACCCGCCCCGTTCGGCCCGATGAGGCCCAGCACTTCGCCCTTTTGAAGCTCGAGCGACACACCGCGCAGGACCCGGCGCTCATTGAGAGCGGCTTTCAGATTTTCGGTGCGCAGCGCCCTTACCATGCCGCCTCCCGCCGCGCTTTGAGCACGAGATAAAGAAAGAACGGCGCGCCCAGAAGCGCGGTGATGACGCCGAGCTTCAGCTCAAGCCCCGTCGGCGGCAGGCGCACGACAATATCGGCGGCAAGGGTGAGCACCGCGCCGGCAAGCGCGCTCGGCAATAAAAGCCGCGCGGGGCTGTGGCCGACAAGCGGGCGCACGAGATGCGGCACGACAAGGCCGATAAAGCCGACAACGCCCGTCACCGCCACGGCGGCGCCGACGGCAAGGGCCGTGCCCAGAATGACCCGCGCTTTCACCGAAGCCGGATTGAAACCGAGGCTCGTGGCCGTGTCTTCTCCCAGCGCATAAGCATCGAGGGCGCGGGCGGTGCTTGCGATGATAAGCGCGCCGATCCCCATGAAAGGGGCGGCAAAAAGCACATGTTCCATGGAGCGGTCGGCAAGCGAGCCCAGCATCCAGAAGACGATTTCAAGTGCGGCATAGGGGCTGGGCGCGAGCGAGAGCGCGAGAGAGGTCAAGGCCCCGGCAAAAGCGGAAATGGCAACGCCTGCCAGAATGAGTGTTGTCAGGCTCGGGTTGCGCCCGGCCAGCGCATAAAGAATGCCGAGCGCCAGGGCCGCGCCTGCAATGCCGCCAAGCGGCAGGCCGAGTATTCCCCCGCCAAGCGAGAAATAAAAGACGCTGACCGCACCGAGCGCCGCCCCGCTTGAGGCGCCGATGAGCCCCGGTTCCGCCAGCGGGTTTTGCAAGAGCCCCTGCAGGGCCGCGCCGCAAAGCCCGAGGCTTGCCCCGACGAACAGCCCGAGCAGCGCGCGCGGCAGGCGGATGTCATAAAGAATGACGGCGAAGGTTTCCGGATCGAGCGCATAAGCCTCGCGGAACGCCTCGGTCAAAAACGTCCCGCCCCGGCCCATGGCAATGGAGGCGGCAAAGGCGGCGGCGACAAGCAGCGCCAAAGCGAGATTGAGTTTGAGGTTGGAGCGGATCATTGCCGCGCCTCCCTCTCAAGCTGCGCGCGCGGCAGCGCGGCAAGCCGCTCCACGACACCGGCTATGAAAGGCGTGCCGCAGCTCCACATATCGGAAGGTATGGCGATGCGCGCGCCTTCATGCGTCTTGTCGAAATGGCGCATGGCCGCATGATCGAGCAGCGCACGGACAAGGGAGCGCTGCTGCAAGGCATCGGCGGAAACGATGATGTAATCGGGATCGGCGAGCAGCACTTCTTCGAGCGGCATATAAGCGCCGAGATCGTCCTTGGCGCCGGAAAGATTGGCGAGCCCCACATGCTCCAGCAATTCTTTCGTCAGCCCGCCATCGCCCGCCGCAAAGCCGCGCGGGCGGTAAACGATGACACGGGCGCGCGGCGTGCTTTCTCTCCAATGCGTCCCGGCCAGCACCGCATCGAAATGGCGGATCGCCTCTTCACCCTCTTCAACCCGCCCGAGGGCCTTTGCGATACGGCGCAAATTGGCGCGTATATCGGCGAAGGATTGCGGGTCGCTCACTTTGACCGTCTCAATGCCCAGCTTTTCAAAAAGGCCGAGCTTCAAGGGCGAGGTAAATTCATGGGCAAGCACCAGGTCGGGGTGCATGGCGATCAGCTCTTCCACCTCGCCCGCATTGGCATGGAGGGGTTTTGCTTTATCGGCGACCGGAGAAAGCGAGGGATCTTGCGCGAGAAAAGAAATCGAGCGCACCGTGCCGGGCTCTGCCAGCATCAACAGATAAATGTCCGAGCAAAGATTGAGCGAGACGATCTTCTGCGGCGCGGACGTCTCCCCTGCCCGCGTTCCAAGCGACGCAAAAGCAAGGAACAATGCTGCCGCAATCAATCCTGACGTGAAAATCCGTGCCATATCCGCCTCGACGATGAAACCGGCGTCGCCACAGCGGAACCCCGCATCCCCAAGCTCACCCGGCCCGGAGCGGACGACATGACGGCAGGTTTCCTGGCTTACGGGTCTACGCCCTTGCGCCTGCCTTCCCGGCCTCTGGCCAGTGGCAATGCGGCGCGGGCTCGCCGTTCACAGTTGCGGGGACAGCTCCGGCATTCCCGGATTCCCTTTTACCCCCTTGCGGGGCACCGTCGCGGCGCAGTCTAGTGCGCGGGCGGGCAAGATGCAAAAGAAGCCTTTGCCCTCATTTCGTGAGGAAACTTGACGCGAGGGAACGCTTTCCCGCGCCCCGCCCCGAGGCTAGGCTTCCTTAAGAAACCCGATGGGAGGCGGAAGATGAGCGACGTGAAAACCGAATTTCTTTTCGAGATGGAAGCTGAATTGGTGGAACCGGCCAATTTCATCGGCGCCATGCCGGAAGGCACACGGCTCATCGCCAATGTGAAGGGCGGCAGCTTCGAGGGTCCGGCGTTGAAAGGGACGATTGCGCCCTCCGGCGCCGACTGGGCGCTTATCCGCGCCGACGGCTCGCTCAAGATCGATGTGCGCGCGGTGCTCATCGCCGAAGATGGCACGCAGATCTATGCTTACTATGGCGGGCGCATCGTCATGCCGCAGGAACATATGGGCGCGCTGGGCGACCGGGCAAAAGCGGCGGCACTCGATCCCGCGCTTTATTACTTCCGTACCAACCCGCTTTTCGAAGTGGCGATGGACAGCCCCCATGCCTGGCTAAACGGGGTGGTGGCGGTCGGCATGGGCCGGCTGACGGAAAAAGGCGTCGCCTACCGCGTCTATAAAGTTCTTTGAGGATGCCCCATGGCTAATGAAACGCAGCAAACGATCGCAGTCTGGGCGGAGGAAACATTCGGGCCCGTGGCAGAGCCCGCCCGCCTTGCCGAGCGGGCCATGCTGGAAATGGAAGAGCTGCGTGAGGCATTGAGCTGCGGCGGCAAAGAGGAAGCGGCGCATGAAATGGCCGACATCCTGATCCTACTTTACCGGGCGGCGGAAGAAACCGGCATCGATCTCCACCAAGCTGTGAACGAGAAAATGGCGATCAACCGGGCGCGCAAATGGCGCGCAGCCAGAGACGGAACGGGCAGCCATATCGTTTAACGCTCACGGGCGATCACGCCGCCTCACGGAGCCTTTAATTGCCAATATCCCTTCTCCCGGTAGGCTTTTCGCGATTGCCACGAAAGCCCGGGAGAGCTTCATGACGCCGCAAGAACGCACCCTCGTTCAAGAGTCCTTTGCCGCCGTGCGGCCGATTTCCGATCAGGCGGCCGCCATGTTTTACGACCGGCTCTTCACCATCGCACCGGAAGTCAAACCGCTCTTCAAAGGGGATATGAGCGAGCAAGGCAAGAAACTGATGCAAATGCTCGCCGTCGCCGTGAACGGGCTGACCAATCTCGAGGCGATCCTGCCGGCCGTTCAGGAGCTTGGGCGCAAACATGTGGATTACGGCGTCACCACCGCCCATTACCAGCCGGTCGGCGAAGCGCTGCTCTGGACGCTGGAACAAGGCCTCGGCGATGCTTTCACCGCAGAAACGAAAGCGGCCTGGGAGAAAACCTATACCCTTCTCGCCGGCGCCATGATCGAGGCGGCGGAAGGCGCGAAGGCATAAGGCCGCCGCGCCCCGCGCTTCTTTCAGCTGATCAATCGAACGCTTCGTCCCAGGTGCCTTTGGTGGAGGCCTTGGAATATTCCGTTGCGCGGTTTTCGAAGAAGTTCGTGTGCTCGATGCCGTTCAGCATCTCATCCATCCAGGGCAGCGGGTTCTTTTCCACCCGGTAGATGGGCAGAAGCCCGAGCTGGGAAAGGCGCGTGTTAGCGATCCAGCGGATATAGGATTTCACCTGCTCGGCCGAGAGCCCTTCCACATCGCCTGCCTCGAAAGCAAGATCGATGAAGGCGTCTTCGTGGTGGATGATCGTTTCGCAGGATTTGTAAATCTCGCGCTGCAGATCTTCCGTCCAGATTTCCGGCTTCTCGTCGATAAAGGTGCGGAAAAGCTTGATGACGGAATTGGTGTGCAGCGTTTCATCGCGCGCCGACCAGGTCACGATCTGCCCCATCCCCTTCATCTTGTTGAAGCGGGGGAAGTTCATCAGGATCGCGAAGGACGCAAATAACTGCACGCCTTCGGTAAAGGCGCCGAAGACGGCCAGCGTCTTGGCGATGTCCTCATCCGTGCTCACGCCCCATTCCTGCATATAGTCGTATTTGTCCTTCATCTGCTTGTATTTCATGAAGGCTTCATACTCGACTTCCGGCATGCCGATCGTGTCGAGCAAATGGGAATAGGCGGAAATATGCACCGTCTCGATATTGGAGAAGGCGGCGAGCATCATCTGCACTTCGGTCGGTTTGAAGACCTGCGAATAATGCTTCATGTAGCAATTGTTCACTTCCACATCCGCCTGCACGAAGAAGCGGAAAATCTGTGTGAGCAGATTGCGCTCAGCATCGGTCAGCGATTTTGCCCAGTCCTTCACATCGTCGGCCAGCGGCACCTCTTCCGGCAGCCAGTGAATGCGCTGCTGCGTCAGCCAGGCGTCATAAGCCCAGGGATAACGGAAGGGTTTGTAGGTGGCGCGTTCTTCGAGAAGAGACATGGGATCGCTCCGGTTTAGGCTTCGGCACCAGATAAAGGGACTTGTGGCCCGGGTTTGACGCCGGGCCACGAAACGCAACTTACTGACAGGACAGGCACTCGTCGTAATCCTGCTCGGCCGGATTGACGACTTGCGGCTGGGCGGGCGCGGCATTGCCGGCACCGTTCATCGCCAGGCGCGATTCCACCGCCACTTCCTCCAGCGTCTTGAGCGGCAATTCGGCGGCCTTGGAGGGCGGGGCCATCAATTCGGCCATCGCGCCGCCGCCTTGCGCTTTTTCGGCGCGCTGAATGGAAAGCGAGCGGCAGTAGTAAAGCGACTTCACGCCTTTCTTCCAGGCCCGGTAATGGAGCTGGTGCAGCTCGCGCTTATGCACATCGGCCGCCAGGAAGATGTTGACCGATTGCGCCTGGTCGATCATCGGCGCGCGGTCGGCGGCATGATCCACCACCCAGCGCTGATCAAGCTCGAAGGCAGTCTTGAAGACGTCTTTTTCCTCATCGGAGAGGAAATCGAGATGCTGCACCGAGCCGCCATTCACCACGATGGAGGACCAGGTGTCTTCATCGTCACGGCCTTTTTCTTCCAGCAGCTTTTTCAGATGCCGGTTCTTCACGTTGAAGGAGCCGGACAGCGTTTTATGCGTGTAAGAATTGGCCGCGATAGGCTCGATACCCGCGCTGGTGCCGCCGCAAATGATCGAGATCGAGGCGGTGGGCGCCACAGCCGTCTTGTTGGAGAAGCGCTCCATGAGCCCGTAATCGGCCGCATCAAGGCACGGCCCGCGCTCTTCGGCAAGCTTGCGGGAGGCCGCGTTCACGCCTTCCTGGATCTGCGTGAAGATGCGCGTGTTCCAGACCTTCGCCATCACGCCCTCGAAGGGGATCATGTTGGCCTGCAGGAAGGAGTGGAAGCCCATCACACCGAGCCCGACGGAACGCTCGCGCATGGCCGAGTAAACGGCATTCGCCATTTCCGGTGGCGCGCGGTCGATAAAGTCCTGAATGACATTATCGAGGAAGCGCATCACATCTTCGATGAAGGTCGGATGCTCCTGCCAGTCGAAATATTTTTCCATATTGAGCGAGGAGAGGCAGCAAACGGCGGTGCGCTGATTGCCCAGATGATCCTCGCCCGTGGGCAGGGTGATTTCGGCGCACAGGTTCGAGGTCTTCACTTCAAGGCCCGCCAGCTTGTGCTGCTCGGGACGGGCGTTGTTCACCGTGTCCTTGAAGATCATGTAAGGCTCGCCCGTCTCGATGCGCGAGGTGAGCATGCGGATCCAGAGCGAGCGGGCCGAAACGGTTTTCTGCACGCTCTTGTCTTTCGGAGACAGAAGCGCCCATTCCGCGTCCTCTTCCACCGCGCGCATGAAGGCGTCGGAAATCAGCACCCCGTGGTGCAGATTGAGCGCCTTGCGGTTGGGGTCGCCCCCGGTCGGACGGCGCAGTTCGATGAATTCCTCGATCTCGGGATGATCCACCGGCAGATAGCAGGCCGCCGAGCCGCGGCGCAGCGAGCCCTGGCTGATCGCCAGCGTCAGCGAATCCATCACGCGGATGAAGGGAATGATGCCTGAGGTCTTGCCATTGCCGCCGACCTTCTCGCCGATCGAGCGCAGGTTGCCCCAGTAAGAGCCGATGCCGCCGCCCTTGGCCGCGAGCCAGACATTCTCGTTCCAAAGGCCGACAATGCCTTCCAGCGTGTCGGTCGCCTCGTTCAGGAAGCAGGAGATGGGCAGGCCGCGCTTCGTGCCGCCATTGGAAAGCACCGGCGTTGCCGGCATGAACCAGAGCTTGGAAATGTAATCGTAAAGGCGCTGAGCGTGCGCATCATCGTCCGAATAGCAGGAAGCGACGCGCGCAAACAGATCCTGAAAGCTTTCGCCGGGCATCAGATAGCGGTCGCGCAGCGTGGCCTTGCCGAACTCGGTCAGCAGCGCATCGCGCGAACGGTCGAGCTTGACCGAGCGCCCTGCTGCCACCTGCACGCGCTGATCGGCATGGGCGAAGGGAATTTCCGGCTCATCGCCCCCCGGTTCGCCCTGCATCTGGGCCTGCACTTGGCGCTGGCCCCGCGCCGGTGCGTGGTTGCCCGAAATAATGCCCGAAACCATGGCCTCAACGTCACTCATATCTGCCGCTTTCGACGAATCATTGAACATTTTGGATCCCTCTACCCCGCTTCCGCCGCCGCTCGAAACGGACAAAAGTCCCTCGTTGGGTCCCCGTGCGGTTGAGACCCGTCCCCCGGCCACGCAAATGGCCAGTCTTCCTCAATTTTTGGAAGCGCCGCCGTCCCCCAAGTGTCCCCAGCGGTGCAGCGCGTCTAGATATAGTATCTGCCGTTAATCCTGCGTCAACCTATTGCGATCCCGAGGGTGATTTTTTTTGGTTAACAAGGTCTTAATGCAAGGTGAAGCTCTCATGAAAAATGCTTTGGGTCCAGCCGCTTAAAGCGAATTTTGTTTGTTTCGCAACGCTTGCCTTTCGTGTCATCAAGGACACATTCAAGACGCTGATGCTTAAGCGTAAGACTCACCTGCCGATTTTCCTGAAACGAGGCTGCCATGACCGACCGGCGCACGCTCTATCCCGAGATCGAGCCCTATTCTTCCGGCCTTCTGAACGTATCGGACCTGCACACGATCTATTACGAAGAATGCGGCAACCCGAAGGGCAAGCCCGTGCTCATCGTCCATGGCGGGCCGGGCGGGGGCTGCAATCCCACCATGCGCCGCACTCACGACCCGGAGGCCTACCGCATCATCCTGGTTGATCAGCGCGGCTGCGGGCGCTCCACGCCCCATGCCGAGCTTGAGGGCAACACGACCTGGGACCTGGTGGCAGATTTCGAAAAGCTGCGCGAGAAGCTGGGCATCGAGCGCTGGCAGCTTTGCGGCGGCTCCTGGGGCTCGACGCTTTCGCTCGCCTATGCCGAAACGCACCCGGAGCGCGTGAGCGAGATCATCCTGCGCGGCATCTTCATGCTGCGCCGCTGGGAGCTCGAATGGTTCTACCAGCAAGGCACCGACGCGCTCTTCCCCGATGCCTGGGAGGCTTATCTCGCTCCGATCCCGGAAACGGAGCGCGGCGACCTGATGGCCGCCTATTACAAGCGCCTGACGGGCAACAACGAGGCGGAGAAACTCGCTTGCGCCAGGGCCTGGAGCACCTGGGAGGGCACGACCCTCTCTCTTCTGCCCGATGCCGAGCGTCAGGCCCGTTTCGGCGACGATCATTTCGCCATCGCCTTTGCCCGGATCGAGTGCCACTACTTCATGAACAAGGGCTTCTTCGAGCGCGACGACCAACTGCTTGCCAATGCCGGCCGCCTGAAAGGCATTCCCGGCATTATGGTGCATGGGCGCTATGATGTCGTCACACCGCTCAAAAATGCCTGGGACCTGAAAAAAGCCTGGCCGGAAGCCGAGCTGGAAATCATCGCGGATGCCGGCCACACGGCAACCGAACCCGGCGTCGTCGATGCGCTGGTGCGGGCGAGCGACAAGTTCCGGCCTTGAGTTTCCCATGACCTCCGTCTTTCCTCACACGCTCTATATCGTGCGGCACGGCCAGACCGACTGGAACGCCGAGCGGCGCTTTCAGGGCCAGCGCGATACGCCGCTCAACGATCTGGGACGGCGCCAAGCGCGGCGGAACGGTGAGGCACTCGCGGAGGCACGCGCGGATCTTTCCACCCTCCGCTTCATCGCAAGCCCCCTTGCCCGGGCGCGGGAGACGATGGAAGTCCTGCGCGTCGCGCTCGGCTTTAACCCGGAGGCCTATGAGATCGACCCGCTTTTGATGGAGCTTTCCTATGGCAGCTGGGAGGGCATGACGCTCCATGACATCTCTACCAACCACAAACCGGAGTGGGATGCGCGCGAGGCCGACAAATGGCACACGGCCCCGCCGGAAGGTGAATCCTACGCGCAAGGGGAAGCGCGCGCCCGGCAGTTTCTCAGCACGCTGCAAGGCGGCACACTGATCGTTGCCCATGGCGGCATGCAGCGCGCCTTCCGCGCCGTGCTCGAAGACCTGCCGCGCGACGAAGCCGCCGTGCTCGATATTCCCCAGGACCGGATTTACCGCTGGGATGGCACGGGCGCGGGCTGGCTATAAGCCACAGCAAACTAAGACAGTTCAATCCAGCACAATCCATCCGTATGCGTCCTTTTCATTGACTCGCCCGCCCCAAAAAGAGAAACATGGGTTTCATTCTTGGGGAGGCGCGAAGATGTGGGAACCGCTGGAATTTTTCGGCCGCAACAAATGCACGATCTGGAAAACCATCGTGGCCGTCGGATTGAGCGCGCTGCTGGTCGGCATTTTCGCGGCAGGCGGCGGCGCATTGCTGCCCGGCCTTTTTGCCAAATTTGCAGGCGCGGCCAAAGCGACCGCTCTCATGATCTTCCTGGCCCGCGTCGTCATGATTGCGGTCGGCACCGGTATCGCCATGAGCCGCCTCGGCGACTGGATCATCTGCGAGCTTTTCGGGGTGAAAGACTGCTGCCAGAAAGGCTCGGTGCCCTTCTGGCGCCTTTTCGGCGAAATATACGAGGCGCTTCCCGAGGACAGCTATATTTCACCGGAAGACTGCGCAAAGCTGCGCGCCGAAATCGACCGGGCCGATATAGAAGAAACGCGCAAGGCCGCCCTGCGCCGCTTCGTGGCGCAATATTGCGAAGACGAATAAAAACGGCGCCTCAAGGGCGCCGTTTCACATCTACTCTCAAGCGAACGTTGATTACTTCACCACTACTTCATAGATAGACGTGGTGCCCGAAACTTCGTTGCCGACCGCAAGGAGCGGCTTGCCGTTCGGGGAGATATCCGCACCGATAAAGGCAAGGCCTTCGGGGCCGAGATCGCCGGCGGTGCCCGCTTTCGGATCGCCCGCGAAGTCGCGGTTGTTGGCGTAGCCGGCAAAGCGCGCGGCGGCGGGCTCCGTCACATCATAGACCATGATGCCGCCTACCCGCTCAAGGCCGATAAAGGCATAGGTCTTGCCGCCAATCGTGCCGACCGTCACGCCTTCCGGTTCCGGGCCCTTGTCGTCCGAGCGATCGTCACCGCTGCCATTCTCATCATTCGTCGCATTGAAATTCACGCCGAGACGGTCGGCAGTGATCTTTTCGAAATCAGAGCGGCTGTCGAACACCTGTTTGCCCGCTTCGTCCCAGATGGAAAAGGAGCGCGACCCGAACGCCATGAGTTTTTCGATCTTCCCATCGCCATCCGCGTCGGAGGAGAGCGGCGAAATCTTAAGCCGGCCGAGATTGGTCTTGGCCTGCAGTTCGTCCGCATTCGGGAAAGCGGCAGGGTCGAGCGTCACGTCCTTGATGCGCGCCTCATCTTCAAAGCCCTCATACTCACGGGCATCGCCTTCATTGGCGGTCACGAGATAGGTTTTGCCGCCTGCCTCATAAGCGGCGATGGCATCGGGCATATACATGCCCCAGACCGGCCAGGTCCCGAGCCGCGCCCCGCCATCCTTATTGGAAGGGTCGAAGGCGATTTTCGAATGATCTTGATAGCCGAGGCCGAAAACCTTCGTCACTTGTGCCGAGGCGATATCGACAACGGCAATGGCATTGTTTTCCTGCAAAGTGACATAGGCGGTGCGGCTGTCCGGGGAGACGGCGATATATTCCGGCTCCATATCTTCGGCAAAGCTTGCCGAAGGATGGCCCATGCGCATCCCTTCCGGCAATTTGTCGCGCGAGAAAGCGCCGAAGCCTGCCGTGCGCACGCTCTTGTCCGCAACTTTGATGATGGAGACCGAGCCTTCCGGGTCAATCTTATAATCATCGCTCGGCTCACCTTCATTGGCGGTGAGCACATAAGCGCCGTCCGGCGTAAAGGTCACCATGTCCGGGCCCGCGCCCACTTCCACGGCGCCAACTTCTTCGCCCCCGGACGTGAAGAAAACCACCTTGCCCGGTTTCTGGTCCGGGTCGGCGGCAACGGCGACGGCAATCAGCCCGCCATGGACGGCAACGGAATTGGCCTTCTTGCCATGGGCCTTGGCATCGAGCGTGCCCGCCTTGATCGGATTTGCCGGGTCGGCCAGATCCAGAATATCCACCAGTTTGGCATCGGCATTGACCACGTAGAGCCGTTTGCTCTGCGGCTCATAGGCGACGATTTCCGCCGCGCTCTCATCGAAAATGCCGGTTTTGTAGGTGCCGAGCAGCTCGAGTTCGACGGCATCGGCTGCAAAAGCCGGCGCCGGAAGGCAAAGAGCCGCCGTAATAGCAAGCGCGCGCGCAGTGCTCATGTCGCAACTTCCCTGAAAATGCCTGAAAACGAAGGCCCCCATGACCCTCTTCCATGGCGTCTGATGAAAGCTGGAATGCCACGCCCGCGCGACGGTTTTGTGACGGATTTCGGGGCCGGAACGGGGCCCCGGCGCGCCGCGGCTGCCTGTTGCATTAACAGCCACTTAACCCGGTCATGCGATATTGAATATCCCGGGAAACCATGCCGGGACGAGGATGAGTATGGCGGCCAGGCCGCTTTGTCAGGGATATAGCGCGCTTATGGCCCCTATGCCTTCACCAGCCAAACATGCAGTGCCGCGGCCGAGCCTTGCCGAGTTGCGCGCCGAAGCAGCTGAAATGATCATGCTGCTGATGGGCGCGGATGAAGTCGCCCCCAAAGACCGGCAGACGGCGCATGATTTGCTCGATCAGCTTTCCCGCGACAAGGAAGCGCAAGTGCGCGCCGCCCTCGCCCATGCCATTTCGTCTTATTCGCTGCTGCCTCGCCCGACCGCCCAGCGCCTTGCCGAGGATATCAGCGAGGTTGCCATTCCGGTCATTACCGATTCGCCGGTTCTGCATGACGAATTTCTGGAAGCCATGGTGCGCCAGATGCAGGGGGACGACCCGCGCCAGCACGCCATTGCCTCGCGCCCGTCCGTTTCCAGCCGCGTGTCCCATGCGCTGGTCGAAAAAGAAGATGCGGAACTTGCCGCCACGCTTCTGAAAAACGAAGGTGCGGAAATTTCCGAGCACACGATGGAAGCCGTGATCACCTATCACGAGCGCCACGGCGATGTGCTCAAACTCGTCGCCCACCGCAAGGACCTGACACCGAAGACGGTCAAGCGCTGCCACCTGATCATTCTCGACAATCTCGTGGAAGCGGAAGTTTCGCAGGAAATGCAGCGCGTGCTCATGGAAACCTATGAGCTGCCCGCCGACCTTGCCGAAGACATCGTCTTGAATGCGCGCGAGCAGATGATCGCCAACCGCCTGCCCGCCGATGAAGACAACGCCCATGAGGCCGAGCTTCTGGCGCTGGCCGAGCTTCTGCACAATCAGGGCGAACTGACACCGACGCTGCTTTTCCGCTGCGCCTGCACCGGTGATCTCGATTTCCTTTCCGCCGCTTTTCAGGTGATGTGCGAGGAAGAAGCCGAAGCCGTGGTCTTTGCTTTTTATGCGCAGGGTGAGGAGAGTTTCCGCACGCTCTATCAGAAGGCGTGCCTTTCGCCCTATTTCCGCTATGCGATTACGGCGGCGGTCAAGGTTGTGACGACCCGCAAGAAAAAGGGCCTGCCGATGCATCCCGAGGCCTTCGTGCCGGAGATCATCGAGAAGATCATCCGCTTTTACCGCAATATCGGCCCCGGCACGGTGGAAAACGTGATCGGCCAGCTGAAGCGCGAAGCCCAGCGGGCCGATCAGCGCGGCTAAGTCTTAGAAATTCACCCGCGACGTATAAGCCCCATCCACGACCATGTTGATACCGCTGGTAAAGCTCGAGGCCGGGCTTGCCAGAAAGACCGCGGCATTGGCGATGTCCTGCGGGCTCGCCATCCGGCCCATCGGGTTTTTCTCCATCGCTTCTCTAAACGTGTCGGGCATGTGCTGCTCGATCATGTCCCAGACCCCGCCTTTGAAATAAACGGTGCCGGGGGAGACGACATTCGTGCGCACATGTTTTTCGGCCCCCGCTTTCGCAAAGCCCTTGGCCATGTGAATAAGCGCGGCTTTCATGGCGCCGTATGCATTGGGGGAGGAAGTTTCCGCCGCCGAGACGGAGGAGATGATGACGAAAGCGGCATCGCCGTTCGCGGCTGCGGATTTTTCCAAATGAGGTCTAGCCGCTTCCATGGAACGCTGCGCGCCCATGACATCGACATTGAAGCCGGCCTGCCAGTTTTCCTCGCTATTGCCGGCGCTCAGCGCGCTTGCATTGGACACCAGAATATCGATACCGCCCAACTCCCCGGCTGCTTTCTCGATAAAGGCTTTGAGCGCCGCGCCATCGGCAATATCGACGCTCGCCCCGCTTGCCTTCACGCCCTTGGCGGCAAGCTCGCTTACTGCCGCATCGATCTGATCCTGATTGCGCGCGCAGATCGCCACATTGCAGCCCTCATCCGCCAGCGTGTCGGCGATCGCCCGCCCGATGCCGCGTGTGCCGCCCAGCACCACCGCCCGCTTGCCTTTAAGTCCCAAATCCATGCCGTCCTCCCGTTTTTCAGTAATGGTTGGGCCCGAGCCTATAGAAAGGACGCAGCGTCTGAAAGGCTTCGCGCAGGGCCAATTGACGGGCATTTTTTCGGCGCTAGGTTGGAGGGCAAAGAGCGAGGAGTTTTCCCATGGAATTGGCAATGGCGGCGGAAGATGCCGCATTCCGCGACGAGGTTCGCGCGTTTCTCGACACCCATCTGACGGACGAGCTGCGCGAGGCGGGCCGGCTGACGACGAGCGTCTTCACGGACCGCGACTACAACCTCAAATGGCACAAGATTCTTTATGAAAAGGGTTGGGTCGCGCCCAACTGGCCGGAGGAATATGGCGGCACGGGCTGGAGCGAGATGCAGAAATATATCTGGTCGTCCGAATGCGCCCGCGCCCAGACACCGAACCTCTCGCCCATGGGCCTTCGCATGTGCGGCCCGGTGATCATGAAATACGGCACGCAGGAGCAGAAGGATTTCTACCTGCCGCGCATCCTTGCGGGTGAGGATTATTGGTGCCAGGGCTATTCCGAACCGGGCTCGGGCTCCGATCTTGCCTCACTGCAATGCAAGGCGGTGCGCGAGGGGGATGAATATGTCATCAACGGCACGAAAATCTGGACCACCCACGCCCATTTCGCCAACCGCATGTTCTGCCTCGTGCGCACGGATGCGAGCGGCAAGCCGCAGCAGGGCATTACCTTCCTCTTGATCGACATGGACACGCCCGGCCTCAAAGTCGAGCCGATCCTCACCATGGCGGGCGATCATGAAGTCAATCAGGTCTTCTTCGACGATGTGCGCGTGCCGGTGAAAAACCGTGTGGGTGAGGAAAACGATGGCTGGACGGTTGCCAAATATCTGCTCGAATTCGAGCGGGGCGGCGCTTATGCGGCGGGCCTTGAAGTCAATATCCAGCAAGTCGAACACATCGCCAACCAGGAAGCGGCCGATGGCGGCAAGCTGATAGACGATCCGGCTTTCAAAGCCAAGCTCGACGACGCAGCGATCCGCGTCAAGGCGCTGGAAATGACCGAGCACCGCATCATGTCCGCCATGTCGGCGGGGCAGAATCCAGGACCGGCGTCCTCCATGCTCAAGACGGGCGGCACGGAGCTGAAACAGCTTATCGATACGCTGGCGGTCGAGGCGGTGGGCTATTACATGGCGCCTTTCGAACGCGACGCGCGCGAGCCCGGCTCGAACATCGCCCCGGTGGGACCCGATTACGCGCTCACTCCCATGGCGACCTATCTCAACAACCGCGCCTCTTCGATCTATGGCGGCTCGAATGAGGTTCAGCGCAATATCATGGCAAAACTGGTGCTCGGGCTTTAAGCCCGGGCACCTTGCGCCATCCCGCCTGCTTCCTCGCGGATCATCTCATCGATCTCTGCGATAAGACCGTTCCAATCCCTTTCCATCGCCTCCGTCCAGTCCGCGCCCAAAATGTCCTTGAACGTGTCGCGCAGAATAGGGAAGAACGTGCCGAAGACATCCGGCGCAATGCCGAGATTGTCATGGTTGACGAGTTCGGAGCGGATGAAATGCGGCGCGATATGGCGCTCGCCCGTGAAGTCGATCAAATTCTCCAGCACTTCATGCAGCATATGGCCTTTGGCGGCATCGTCCTTGTCGAGGACAAAGAGCGGCTTCATCTCCGGATGCTGCTCGAAGAGTTTGGCATAAACGGCTCCCGTCGGATCGGCGCAGCGCTCGCTCACCTGCTCCAGGCTTTCCATCACAGCTTCGCCCGCCATCGCCTTCTCCCTTAAACCTTGCGCTTGATCAGCAACGTCGTTGTCTGTGTGAAGACGGTTTCGCCGTCCTGATTAGCCAGTATATGCCGGTTTTTCACGATGCCTCTGTCCGGCTTCGAGCCGGAGGGGCGTTTTTCTATACATTCGATGGTCAGCGTCAGCGTATCGCCGAGCTTGGCTGCTTTGTGAAAGCGCACCTCATCATAGCCGAGCGCGCCGATCACCGCCGTTTCATGGGGAAGACGGCTGGCAAGCCACAGCACCACCGCCTGAATATGCGTGCCGCAGGCGGTCAGCGTGCCATAGACGGACTGCCCGGCGGCTTCCTTGTTGATGTGAAAAGGCTGCGGGTCCCATTTGGCGGCGAAGGCGACGATCTCCTCTTCCGTCATTTCATAGGCCGCATCGATGGGCCATTCCTCACCCACCTCAAAATCATCGAAATAGCGCATAATCTATCCTTCCCATATCGCGCCCAAAAAGCAAAGGGCCCGCGCGGTGCGCAGGCCCTTCAACTCATTCATGCCCGAAATCTTAGAAGATTTCGAAGAGGCCGGCTGCGCCCATGCCGCCGCCGATGCACATGGTCACAACGCCGTATTTGGCGCCGCGGCGCTTGCCTTCGAGCAGGATGTGGCCGGTGAGGCGCGCACCCGTCATGCCGAAGGGGTGGCCGATGGCGATGGAGCCGCCATTGACGTTGTATTTGTCGGGGTCGATGCCCAGCGTGTCGCGGCAGTAGAGGCACTGGCTGGCGAAAGCTTCGTTCAACTCCCAAAGGTCGATATCGTCGACTTTGAGGCCCGTGCGCTCCAAAAGACGCGGGATCGCGTAAACCGGGCCGATACCCATTTCATCGGGCTCGCAGCCGGCAACGGCAAAGCCGCGGAACGCGCCGAGCGGCTCGAGGCCGCGGCGTTCGGCTTCTTTGGCTTCCATCAGGAGACAGGAGGCGGCGCCGTCGGAAAGCTGCGAAGCGTTACCGGCGGTGATGTACTGGCCTTCCTTGACCTTCTGGCCGTTCTTGAAGACCGGCTTCAGCGAGGAAAGGCCTTCCAGGGTCGTTTCGGGACGGTTGCACTCGTCCTTGTCCACCACGTAATCGACAATGGTTTCTTCGCCCGTTTCCTTGTTGACCTTTTTCATCTTGGTCTTCATGGGAACGATTTCGTTGTCGAACTTGCCTTCGGCCTGGGCCTTGGCGATCAGCTGCTGCGAGCGCAGCGAGAACTCGTCCTGCGCTTCACGGGAGATGCCGTAACGCTCAGCAACGATTTCAGCCGTTTCGATCATCGCCATCCACAGTTCCGGCTTTTCCTGCATCAACTTCTCTTCGGTGAAGTTGTTGAGGTTGAGGCCCTGCATCTGGGTCAGCGAAATGGTTTCAACGCCGCCGCCGATGGCGACCGGCACGTTGTTGTTGACGATCGCGTTGGCAGCCATCGCGATGGTCTGCAGGCCCGACGAACAGAAACGGTTGACCGTGGTGCCGGAGGTCGTGACCGGGCAGCCGGCCCAGATGGCGGCGGTGCGGCCGACATTGTGGCCCGTGGCACCTTCCGGCGCGCCGCAGCCCATGATCACGTCTTCGACTTCACCCGGCTCGACGCCAGCGCGCTCGATTGCGTGTTTGATGGTGTGACCGGCCAGCGCAGCGCCGTGGGTCATGTTGAAACCGCCGCGGCCGGACTTCGCCAGACCCGTGCGGGCGGTCGAAACGATGACTGCTTCCCTTGCCATGATAGATCTCCCTTATGGTTCAATTTGCACGACAGAGCCCGGCGGTGCCTGACCTTGGAGGAGGCGGGGACACCATAAAGCGCGGATTCCGTTACGTTCCCAATGGTTGGCGGCACCATAACGGCCCGATTGCGCCCTGGGAATCAAAAAAATTGACCAGTGACGTGCCAATTCTGAACCGCAATTCGCGGGAATCTGCGGCTTTTTGAAAGGTGCGCGCGCCGGGGTGCCTCGAAATCGCCTTAAAACCATCACGCCGCCGCCTTTGGAGCACCCAAGACGTGCCGGATTCCGCTGCCATCTTCATTCTCAGAACAAAGGGCCTTCCCCGCTCGTTCACATGATTGAGAGCTGAGACGTATTGGGGCAGGGCTTCACAGATGGAGTGTGACGATGACCCGCGCTTATATGCCGATCCGCACTTTTATAGCTCCGGCCGCTTTGGCCGCCGGCCTTGCGCTTGTCGCAGGCGCCTTCATGCCCACGGGCGCCTTTGCACAGTCGGCCGCCGCTGCGCCGGGGCACTTCCTCACTTGCGCCAGCGCGCCGATGGAAGCGGCAGCTGCCGAGAGCATCGAACAGCGCGCCGTGACGGTGAGCGCGGAAGTTGCGCCTGCCTTCGACAGCGAGCTTGAAGACGGCCCCCGCGAAAAAGTTTCCATGCCGGTCTATTTCAAGCCCGGCGGCAGCGATGTGACACCGGAGGCCCGCGAGGCGCTTTCCGCCTTTGCCGATGAAGTGCTGATGGAAGGTTCTGCCCGCATCGCGATTTCCGCGGCGCCCTCCTTCATGCCCGCGCTTTACGGCGAAACGGCAACGCAGCGCGCGAGCGCCGTACTCGACACGCTGATCGAGCTTGGCGTCCCGGCCCATATGATTTCCCTCGAACCGCTCGATAGCGAGCGGACCGTACCCACCGCAACCCTCAGCGGTGACAGCCAAGACGTGTGAGAAACACGCTTTTAAAAACCCCTCCTCGTTCCTCGATGCTTCCCCGGTGATGTTCCCTCGCGTCACCGGGGTTTTCTTTTGCGCCGAGGAACTTTACTCGCCGATGAAATGCAGAATGACGCTGCGCTGATGCGCCATTGCCCGGTGCTCAAGCAGCCATATCCCCTGCCAGGTGCCGAGCCCCAGCCGCCCGCCAATGACGGGAATGGAAAGATGGGTCTGGGTGAGCGCGGTTTTCAGATGCGCGGGCATATCGTCCGGGCCTTCCGTATCATGGGCATAGCCCGCCTTTTCCGGGGCAAGGCGCGCCAGAAAATCCGTCAGATCGCGCATTACATCCGGATCGGCGTTTTCCATGATGGTGAGCGAGGCGGAGGTGTGGCGGATGAAAAGGCTGAGCAACCCTTCTTCTGCCTCGATCTGATCGAGCCAATCGCGAATCTCCGGCGTCAGCTCAAGCGCCTGGCGCGGGCCGGTTTCAAGGCGGATGGTTCTATGCCGTTGACGCATCATGAGGCTCGTCCCTTTCCTGGTCTCTTTTCATCGCCGCGTGAAACAGGTAGATAGCCTCAGTCACGCTGAACGAGGCTGGCCTATCGATCGTTGCCGGATCCCGAGGAGTATAAAGATGAGCGACGCGCCGACAAACGAGCAAGACCCCGGCGAGCAAGACCCCGGCACGCTTCTTAGCCAATTTGCGCAGGAAGCAATGGGCGCCGCGCTTTCTCCCCGCCTTGACGCAAATGACCCGATGACGCTCAGCTTCGATGTCAAAGACGCGCATCTGGCAGGCGGCGCACTCGATGCGGGTTATGCAATGGGTTTTGCCGCGCTGGCGCTCAGGCTGCTGGCGGCAAGCACGGCGGACGTGGAAGCAGTCAGCCCGCTTTCCATCAATTCCGATTTCACCGGCACGGCAAAGGCAGGGGAGCGCGTGACCGCCTGCGCGCAGATCACGCGGCGCACCCGCTCGGTGATTTTTGCGGATGTCTCGTTAAGCGCAAACGGGCGCAATCTTCTCACCGCAACGGCGGTGTACAAGATCACGCCCGCTCAATAGCACTACGCTTCAGATCGTTCAGACGACGTCCATCGGGTTCTTGATGGGCGGCAGATCGTCGAATTCCGGCTCGCGCTTTTCCATCTTCGCTTTAAAGGCTTCGGCCATATCCGTGCCCTGATACATGCCCGCCTGCCAGACGGCGATATGCTTCAGGCCATCGGCGATGGAATGATCGCGCGAATAGTTCAGCATTTCCTTCGAGCCCCAAACGGCCAGCGGCGTCTTCGAGGCAATCTCGCGGGCGATCTCCATCACGCCGGCCAGCATCTCTTCATGCGTGTCGAAGACGCGGGTGACGAAACCGTTCGCCGCCGCTTCATCCGCCGCCATACGCCGGCCCGTATAAGAAAGCTCGCGCACCAGCCCTTGCGGCAGAAGATGCGGCAGACGCGGGAAGGTGCCGACATCCGCCGTCATGCCGATATTGATTTCCTGCACGCAGAAGAAAGCGTTTTTCGTTGCATAGCGGATATCGCAAGCGCTGGCGAAATCGACGCCGCCGCCGATGCACCCGCCCTGCACGGCCATGAGCACGGGGATGCGCGCTTCATCGAGGCAGGAGAAGGTTTTCTGCAGCGCCTGGGCCGCCATCATGATGGTGGTGTTCTTGCGCGCCGCTTCCATCTTGCGCCCGCCATGGGTGCCGTCACCGAATACCGACAGATCCATCCCGGCGGTGAAATGCTTGCCCGTCGAGGAAATCACGATTACCCGGGCCTTCGCATTGGCATCGATATCTTCCACGATCACCGGCAGATCGCGCCAGAAAGCCTTGTTCATCGTATTGAGCGCGTCGGGGCGCGACAGTTTGATATGGGCGATCTTGTCTTTGATCTCCACTTCGAAACATTCATATGCGCTTTGCGGCGTTGACGCTGCGGCGGCCTGGCTCATTTCATCTCTCCCTCGAAATTGCGGTTTGGCACCATTATCCTTGGGACGCACTTTATCACGGCGCCCCGCGCAGAACGATGCTTGCGGCGTGTCCATATTCGCGGTTCCATAGGGCAAGTTTGAACAGGGGCGGTCCACACGCGAACCGCAAAGCCCCGCAATCAGGGAGGCGGCCATGGCCATCGATTACGATCATCTCATGTCACTGAAATCGGAAGGGCAGGAATTTTCCTATGGCGACCGGGAGACCATGCTCTATGCGCTGGGCATCGGCTTCGGGCGCGACCCGATGAACGACAAGGAACTGCCCTTCGTTTACGAAAAAGACCTGCAGACCATTCCCACCATGTCCTCGGTCATTGCCTGGGGCGCGGGGCCAATGGCAAAGAGCGGCATCAATTATCTCATGGTCGTGCACGGCGAACAGAAACTGACCATGCACAAGCCTTTGCCGGTGGCCGCCGACATCACCGCCGACAGCCGCGTCATCGGCGCCTACGACAAAGGCGCAGACAAGGGCGCCATCATCATCACCGAAACGCTGATCAAGGATAAGAAGACCGGCGACAAGCTCTGCACCATGCAGTCCACCACCTTTGCGCGCGGCGATGGCGGCTTCGGCGGCCCGAGCGAGGGCGCGCCCAAACCCCATCCCCTGCCCGAGCGCGCGCCGGACCAGACGGTGGAAGTGGACACCCGCCCCGACCAGGCGCTGCTTTACCGGCTTTCCGGTGACCGCAACCCGCTACATGCGGACCCGGAAGTTGCCAAGATGGCGGGCTTTCCCGCGCCCATCCTGCACGGGCTGTGCACCTACGGCACCTGCTGCCGGGCGATCATTTCCTCCGTCTGCGATTATGACGCCTCGAAAATCACCGGTTTCGACGTGCGCTTTTCCTCGCCCGTCTTCCCCGGCGAAACGATCCTGGTCGACATCTGGCAGGATGGGAAAACCGTTTCCTTCCGCGCCCGCGTGAAAGAGCGCGATGCGGTGGTGATCAATAACGGTAAGTGCACGCTGGCCTGAGGGCGCTTTCCTCCTCCGGCGTTTCAAAACACCGCTCGTGGACCCCGGCTCGGAGGCCGGGGTGACGGCCTCTATATGAGGCACAGCTCCGCCATTTACCGCAGCTGTCACCCCGGGCTTGTCCCGGGATCCATGCAGCCTCTCCAGCCCCCGCCCCTTCATTTGGCATAAATTGTGGGATAATTGACATTCCCGCCAAGCACCGGGCGGGCTAATCTTTCCCCATGAGCCAGACAAAACCCATACCGCGCCTCACTGCCATGGTCGCCTTTCCAAGGGCCCAGGTCCTGGATATTACCGGGCCCATGCAGATGTTTTCGGGCGCAAACGGCGAAGCCGGCGCCCGGCGCTACGAGCTGGTGCTGACGGCAGAAGACAAAGCGCCGATCAAGACCAATGGCGGGCTGAAGCTGATGCCCGACCGCACCTTTAGCGACTTTACGGCGGCCGATTTCAAACGCATCGATACGCTACTCATCAGCGGCGGCGACGGCACGGCAGCGGCCATGGAAAATCCCACCCTTCTTTCCTTCTGCCGCAAAGCCGCAAAACATGCGCGCCGCGTTGCCTCCATCTGCACGGGCGCGCTCATTCTCGCCGAGCTCGGGCTTTTGGACGGCAAGCGCGCCACCACCCATTGGGAATCGCTGGCCAAAATGCAGGCGCGTTATCCCAGGGTCGATGTCGATGAAGATGCGATCTATGTGCGCGACGGCAAGTTCTGGACCTCCGCAGGCGTGACCACCGGCATCGACATGGCGCTCGCCATGATCGGCGAAGATATGGGCCACGAGACGGCGCTTGCCGTCGCGCGCCGGCATGTCGTTTACATGATCCGCCCAGGCGGCCAGTCGCAATTCTCCGCCCAGCTCAAGGCGCAGTCCATCGCACCGGGGCGGCTCTCGGACCTCATGCAATGGATCATCGATCATCCGGCGGCCGATCTGACCATCCCCGCCCTTGCCGACCGCGCGCATATGAGCGAGCGGACATTCGCCCGCACCTTTCAAGCCGAGACGGGGATGACGCCCGCCCGCTTCGTCATGCAGGCGCGGCTCGAACATGCCCGCCAGCGCCTTGAACAGGCACAGGACCCGGTGGAAGAGGTCGCCCGCGCCAGCGGCTTTTCCAACACCGAACATATGCGCCGCACCTTTCAGCGCATGCTCAATGTCAGCCCGCAGGCCTACCGCGAGCGCTTTCACTCTCCCGCCCTTTCAGCCCTTGGAGTTCATTCATGACACGGAATATCGGCATTCTCATTTTCGACGGCGCCGAGGAGCTCGACTTCGTCGGCCCTTGGGAAGTTTTCACCATGTCGAATGAAATGTTCGCGCTGCAGGGAAACGAAAGGCCCGACGAGGTGTTTCTCATCTCAGCGGATGGGGACCCCATCACCTGCGCCAAGGGCATGCGGGTGGAGGCGGACCATTCCTTTAAAACGGCGCCCGCTCTCGATGTCTTACTCATTCCCGGCGGCAACGGCACGCGGGCGCTCGAAAAAGACGAGGCGATGCTGGATTATTTGCGCAGCGCAGCGCCTTCCTGCGACTGGGTGACGAGCGTGTGCACCGGCTCGCTGGTGCTGGCCGCAGCTGGCCTTGCCAAAGACAAACGCATCACCACGCATTGGGCCTTTGTGGAGGAACTGCGCAAGCGGCCCTACGGCGCAGAGGTTCTGGAAAATGCGCGCTATGTGCGGGACGGTAATCTCGTCACCGCCGCTGGTGTTTCCGCCGGGATCGATATGGCACTTTGGCTTACCGGCCAGCTGCATGGGGCCGCTCATGCGCGCCTCACCCAGCGCGGCATGGAATATGATCCCGCCCCGCCTTACACAGCAGAGGTCTGAGCATTAACCATGGCAAGCAAGGTAAAAGCCCGCCTCATGCCGGCTACGGGAAAATACGCCTGTGCCCTTGCGGTGCCCCGGCGTCAAAAAATTTTCCTTGTCTCATTCTGACACGTTGACCTTCACGTCAAATCCCGCCTATCCTCCTGCCGCTGGAGTGATCCCTCTAGTCCTGTCGGGGGGCTGGGCCTGGGGTTGATCGCTCGCCGCAGCTTTTACCGGCTGTACCGGGTCCATGCGTATTTTGGGCCCAACCGGTCAAGAAAGCTGACGTGCCCTGGGGGACGTTTCGACAAGCGCTCTATCAACGCTTTTCGAAATCCGGGGAAAAAGAGGGCGCCGATTCACGAGAGTGTTGTCGTAGGGGTTCGATTACGGCGCGGCGCCCTCATCTCCCCCGGAGATGCTTCTTCAACGCATTATGAATTCAGGCGTTTGCAAAACGGCATGGGCTGCCCGTTCGCTGCCGCTCTCGCCGTCTTTACGCCGGCGGCGCGCATTTTTTCCACATGCTCGAGACAAACTTCCCGGCAAAGGCAGTCTGAAAGCTGCGCGCAGCGGGCGAGCACCTGCAGATGCGCCAGCGCATCCTCTTCAAGGCCGAGCTCGCGCACCCTGACCGCAAGGCGCAGCCGGTCATGACAAAAAGGCACCATCGCGCCCTCCTTCCCAAAAGCATCCCAAGGAGCGCCAGTCTGCCTTTTTGCCGGGCCGCGCGTATTGATCCGCGTCAACCGCGCCTCTCTGCCGGTATTTTCCGCAGGAGACGCGGCGTCACCGACGCCTTGCTTGCATGGCAGGCCCGTTTGGCGACAATGCTGACCAAACAAGCCGGGCTGACCGAACAAGATCCGGCATCCATTTCAGGGAGAGCGCTCATGGCCGCGCAATTCGATTTCGACACCACCCGTCTGCCCAGCCCTTTCATGAATGAAAGCCACGAGCATTGGCGCGCGGAGCTGCGCAAATTCGTGGAAAAGGAAATGATGCCTTATGCCGACGAATGGGACGAGGCGGGCGGCTTTCCCGAAGAGCTTTACAAGAAAGCCTCCGAATTCGGCCTCCTGCGCATGGGATACCCCGAGCAATATGGCGGCATCTCGGAGGGGCTCGACCGTTTCCACGGCATCGTGACCTCCGAAGAACTGGCCCGGCTCGGCGCGGGCGGCGTGACGGCAAGCCTCATGGTGCATGGCATCGGACTGCCGCCCATCATGGCGATCGGCTCCGATGAAATGAAAGAGCGCATCGCGCCGTCTGTCCTCGATGGCGACAAGCGCATTTCCCTTGCCATTACCGAACCCGGCGCCGGCTCCGACGTTGCCAATATCTCCACCAAAGCCGTGCGGGACGGCGATCATTACATCGTCAACGGCTCGAAAATGTTCATCACCGGCGGCATGCGCGCGCATCACTACACGACCGCCGTGCGCACGGGCGGCGACGGCATGCGAGGCATCTCGCTTCTGCTCATCGATGCCGATGCGCCGGGCGTCACGCGCACGCCGCTGAAGAAAATGGGCTGGTGGGCCTCCGACACCGCAGCGATTTATTTCGACGATGTGAAAGTGCCCGTCTCCAATCTCATCGGCGAGGAGAACCAAGGCTTTATCGGCATCGTGAACAATTTCAACGGCGAGCGGCTGGGCATGGCCGCAGGCGCCATGGGTTCGGCGCGCGTCTGCCTTGAAGAGGCGGTGAACTGGGCGCAGGAGCGCAAGACCTTCGGCAAGCGTCTCGGCGATCATCAGGTGATCCGCCACAAGATCGCGGAGATGGTCCGCCAGATCAATGCGACCCAGGCCTATCTGGAAATCTGCGCCTGGCGGGTGCAGAACGGGGAAACGCCGGTCGCCGATCTTGCCATGCTGAAAGTGCAGGCCACGCTGACGCTCGAATTCTGCGCGCGCGAGGCGATGCAGATTCTCGGCGGCTCGGGCTATATGCGCGGCAACCGCGTGGAGCGCATCTACCGGGAAGTCAGGGTGAATGCTATCGGCGGCGGCTCGGAAGAAATCATGCGCGATCTCGCCGCCCGCCAGCTCGGCATCTAAGCTTACCGGCCGCCAGGTCTTCAAAGAGCCCCGCTTTCGCGAAAAGCGGGGTTTCCCCTGCGGCTTTCCTTTTGACGGCGCTGCCTGCTACAAGAGAGCAAACAACGGGGAGCCTTTCATGTCCGACAATCCATTCGATCCTGCGCTTTACCGCGACGAGGCGGTTTCCGCCGAAACCAAGGCGATCAATGACGGCATCGTCCAACTGACCGAAGGCATCGAGGATAATTGGGACATCGGCCCCGCCGAAGCGCGGGCAAGGCGCGAGCGCGGTGAAGGCCCCTTTCCGCTGCCCCCGCTCTCCCCGCGCGCCAAGACACGCACGATCGACACGCCTGCCGGTAAGCTCGACCTGCGCATCATTGCGCCGGATAATCCCAAAGGCGCTTATCTTCACATTCATGGCGGCGGCTGGACCTTTGGCGGGGCGGCGCAGCAGGACGCGCTCCTTGAGCGCATTGCCGACAATACCGGCCTTGCGGCGGTGAGCGTCGAATACCGCCTTGCGCCCGAGAACCCTTATCCTGCCGCGCCCGATGATTGTGAGGCCGCCGCGCTCTGGCTCATCCAACACGCCAAAGCGGAATTCGGCACGGACTTTCTCACCATAGGCGGCGAGTCCGCCGGCGCGCATCTTTCCGCCGTCACGCTGCTGCGCCTGCGCGATAAGCACGGCTTTACGGGCTTTAAGGGCGCCAATCTCGTTTTCGGCTGTTACGACATGCGCATGACACCGAGCGCGCGGTCCTTTGGCGGACGCAAACTCATTCTGCGCACCAAGGATGTGGAAGAATTCCGCCGCTGCTTCATACCGGCGGGCGCTGATCTTGAAGATCCGGATATTTCGCCGATCTTCGCCAATCTGAAAGATATGCCGCCCGCGCTTTTCTCCGTCGGCACGCAGGATGCCCTGCTCGATGACAGTCTCTTCATGCATGCGCGCTGGGTCGCAGCGGGTAACAAGGCCGAGCTTGCGGTCTATCCCGGCGGCGCCCATGGCTTTATCGCTTTTCCGGGCCAGCTTGCCGAAAGCGGCCTTGCCCGCATCGACCGGTTCTTGAACGAGGTTCAGGCCTAATCCCAAGGAAGCATGCCCATGAGCGAGACGTTTCAGCATCTTCTCTATGAAAAAGACGGGCGCATAGCGCGCATCACGCTGAACCGGCCGGACCGGCTCAATGCCATTGCTTCGGGCATGCCGCGGGAAATTGCCCGTGCCGTCGAGCTTGCGAACGAAGATGACGACATCCATGTCATCGTGCTGACGGGGGCGGGGCGCGCCTTTTCCGCAGGATACGATCTGAAGGACTTCGCCGAACGGCGCGGCAACAATCAGGGCGCGCAGGCGGCGGATGCCGACGGGCGGCCCTGGGACCCGATGGTCGACTTCAACATGATGTTCGCCAACACCAAAGACTTCATGTCGCTGTGGCGCAGTTACAAACCCACCATCGCCAAAGTGCGCGGCTTTGCCGTGGCCGGCGGCAGCGACATCGCGCTGTGCTGCGATCTCGTCGTCATGGCGGAGGATGCCAAGGTCGGCTATCCGCCCGCCCGCGTCTGGGGCTGCCCGACAACGGCCATGTGGGCGTACAGGCTCGGCGTGGAAAAAGCCAAACGCATGTTGCTGACGGGCGATCTCATCACCGGCAAGGAAGCCGCCGAGATGGGGCTTGTGCTCGAGGCGGTGAGCGAAGAACGTCTCGATGCCCGCGTCGACGAACTGGCCGAGCGTATGGCCGGCGTGCCGCGCAACCAGCTCATGATGCAGAAGCTGATGCTCAACCGCGCGGTCGAGCAGATGGGCATGGAAACCACGCAAATGATCGCGACGCTTTTCGATGGGATTACCCGCCACTCGCCCGAGGGCATGTGGTTCAAGGAAATGGCCGAAGAAAAAGGCTTTCAGGAAGCGGTGAAAATGCGCGATGGCGGCGCGCCGATCGCAGAGGGCGTTTCCCGCCCGACCTATAAGTTCTGAGCCCCGTCCCGATGCGCGATACGTTTAAAGGGTATGTTGCCCCCTGGGAATGCGACGAGATGGGGCATATGAACATCCAGTTCTTTGCCGACAAGTTTTCGCAGTCGCTGTTGCGCCATCTCTTTTTCTTAGGCGAAAGCAGCAAAGGCACGCCGGGCATGCTGCGCGCGCTCCATATGCGCTTTCACAAAGAACTTCATGCCTCCGATCTTGCCGCCGCTCATGGGACGGTCAGCGCTTTTGAAAACGGAAACGGCATCCTCACCCATTTCATGCGTAACGAGGAAAGCGGTGCGCTTGCGGCGACCGCCAGCTTTCATCTTCCCCTTGAAAAGGCGCCGGATGAGATCGCGCCGCTTGCAAGCGAGGCGGCGCCGCGCGGCCTGACGCCGGGTCTTCTTTTCCAGCCCGGCATGGAAACCCATGAAGGCTTAACGGAAACGAATTTAAGCGCGGTAGGGGGCCATGAATGCAGCGCAGAGAGCGGCTTTACGCTGAAAGGTTATTTCTCCCGGCTTTCCGATTGCCAGGGTCATATGTGGCGCCTTGCGGGCCTCGGGCGACAGGAGCAAAAGGCGCGCGGCCTTGCCACGGCAACGGTCGAGCTTCATTTTCAGTTTTTCGGCACGCTGGGCGAGGACGATCTCATTGCCGTTCGCACAGGGCTCGACGCGGCAGGCAGCAAGACCCTTCATTACCGGCATATTTTTTTCAACGGCAAGACGGGCGCGGTCGTCGCAGCGGCGGACGGTATCGGTCTTCTGTTCGACAAGGAAACCCGCCGCGCCATCGCTTTGCCGGAAGCCGTGCGCGAAAGCGCGGGGCATCACCGCTTATAACGAAGTAAAAAGAGGAAGCGTTTCATGAGCATGCAGGAAGTTTACCGCAGTTCGGTGCAAACCTGGGAAAGCGACCAGATGGGCCATATGAATGTTCAGTTCTATCTGGACAAAGCCCAGGCGGGGCTTGCCACGCTCGGCCATTATATCGGTCTTGGTCCGCGCCTTTTGAAGGAAAAAGGCTGGGTGCTAACCGCGCGCGATCATCATGTCCGCTTCCTGCGCGAACAGCGCCCCGGCGCACCGTTTTTCATTCAGGGCGGCATTGCCGGAATTCACGATGATCATCTCGTCGTCTATGAAGAGATGATCAACACGGTGAGCGGCGATGTGGCCGCGACTTTCCGCGCCGAGGCAGTGCTGGTGGAAGGCAAAAGCCGCGCGCCGCTCTCTTTCCCGAAAGAGGCACTGCAAAAGGCCGAACAAGTCAAAACAGACATTCCCGCCCATGGCGCTTTCCGCGGCCTTGAAATGACGGCGCCCCGCCCGGCGCCCAGTCTTCAAGATGCCGAAGCCATGGGCATGGTGCGCACTTATATGGGCGAAGTCATGCCGGACTGGTGCGACACGCACGGCTATATGACAAAGCGCCATTTCATGGGTGTTGTCTCCGATTCCATTCCCAATCTTCTTGCCGCCACGCGCGGGGACGACCGCTCGGCCAATTCAAAGACCGGCGGCGCCGCGCTCGAATACCGGTTCATCTATCGCGGCGCGCCGAAAGAAGGCGATCTCTTGACCTTACGCAGCGGGCTGAAGACAGTGACCGACAAGACTTATACCTGGTGTCACTGGCTCTTCGATACGGAAACGGGCAATGCCATCGCCACTGCCGAAGCGGTTGCCATTGCGCTCGATCTTGAAGCGCGCAAGGCCATTCCCATTCCGGGCGAGATGAAGGCGCATCTTGAAAGTCTGGTGATCGGCGGGCTCGGCGTTTAGCCCGCACGGCGGCGGGCATCGATCAAAAGCCCGCGTTCCGCCGCGATGCGCTGAATGGTCTTGGTGCCGCGCACATAAGAAAAGAGCGCCTCCATATCGCGGTGCTCTTTGGCCTCTTTCGCGGCCACGCGGGTCAGCCAGTAAAGCGCACTCAGCGCGTCGTCATCCAGCGCACGGAGCGCGGCTTCCTTGCCGCCGCGCGCCGGATCGTTTTCGCTCAAGAAAAGCGGCTCCTGCTGCATGGGTTGCGCCTAGCTGCCACTTTCTTCTTCCGGCAAAGGCTCATCTACCTTGCCCATTTCATCGCGGAAGACGCGCGCGGCGCGGGAGAAATGTTTGGCGAAACTTTCAAAGACGGAAAAGGCTTCGGCAATATCTTCTTCGTTCGGCAACTCGCCCTTGGCGCGTTCCAGCGCGGCTTCGACCTTATTCAGCTCTGCCTCAAGCTCGGCGATCTTTTCTTCATAGACCGTGCGGTCATCGGCCACGCTTTCGCAAACGAAATCGCCCGACTTTTTGGTGCAATGAGAGACCTGGCCCGTCTGCCGGTCGAGGCGCAGAAAGCCGTCATCGGTTTCCTGCATGGAATAGCGCGGCGCATTACCCGCGCTCTCTTCCGTTTCGGCAAAGGCGGCCGGCGCGGCAAACGCGGAAACCGCCAGCAAAACCGTCATAGCCGGGAAAAATTTGGTCATATCGCCCTCCTTGTCGCCCTTCTGATTGGAGAGAGTATGGAGATGAAATCGGGCCTTTTAGGGGCAGGTTTCAGGCCTTTGAGCCCCGCTCCACCCGCGCCTCCAGAGCCAAAAGCTCCTGACGCAGCCTTTCGGGGAATTCCATGGGGAGGAAATGCGTCGCCTCGCCCACCCGCGCGATGGTGGCACCGGGGTCTTTGCGGGCAAGAAGCTGCGGGCCGGGCGGCGAGCAGGTCGAGCCCTTTCCCGCATAAAGAAGGGTGAGCGGCACACGGAGCTTCTCGATCGCCGCCCAGGGATCGTGGCGCTGCGCGCGGAAATTCGCCGCCTCCCAGGCGGGCGCGCAGGCAAGTTCCACTTCGCCGTCTCCTGTAGACCTCGTGCCTCCTTCCACATAATCCGCAAGGAATCCGTCCGGCCAGGTACGGAAGGCACCGCGCCCCTTATAAGCGGCAATGATCGTCTCTTTATCCTTCCAGCGGGCCCGGCGCTTTTCCGCGCCCGCCGCTAAATCTCCGCCGCGCAGCTTGAAACCGAAGCGCCCGGCGAGCCGCAAAAGACGGCGCACGGAAGGAGGAATGAGCACGGGATCGGCAAGGCAGAGCCCTGCCACAAGGTCCGGCCACTCGGCTGCAGCCATCAGGCTCGCCGTGCCGCCCATGGAATGACCGGCAAGCAGGACAGGACGGCCCGCGTCCTCGGCAAAGCGCTCAGTAAAGGCAATGAGATCGTCCCGGTAGATATACCAGTCCTTATGGGCTGCCGAATCGGCAGGAAGCGTCGTCATCCCATGGCCGCGCGCATCCCAGGCGCGGATGTGAAAATAGGGGGCAAGCGGGGCAAGCAGCGCGCGGTAGGTCAGGCCGTTAAAGCCGTTGGCATGGGCGAAATGAAGCGGCGGCAAGCCCTCCGCCAGCTTCCATTCCAGATAAGAAATCTCTCCGTTTCCCAAAGAGAGGGAAAGACGGCGCGGCGGCGCCATCAAATTATCATCACTCACAGCTGCGCATCCCCTTCACATCGCCGCTCTTAAACGAGCAGGTTCTTCTTCTCCAGCCAGCCTTTCACGATCTCGACGGCCTCGGCCATCTTTTCCGGCTGGCCGATATAATAATGCGTTGCGCCGTTGACGACATGAAACTCTTTGTCGCTGTGTTTGATGCCCGCCATGATGCGCGCGGCATGGCTCGGCGTGCAGCCATCATCCGCGCTGTTTTCCACCACGAGAACCGGCAGGGTCACATCGCCGGCGCATTTCGGCCCGTCGGCGCGCGAATGCTTATAAGACCATTGCGAGAGCCAGGCCCTGAGCGAGGTATAACGAGCAAGGCCCGCCGGCATCATATTGACGATGCGCGGCTCGCCCATGAAGCACCAATTCGGCCCCTTTCTGTCATTGGCATCAATGGACAGATCGAGCCAGCGTGGATCGGCCATGGTGCCGTGGACGACAAAGGCGAATTCCTCGTTCGGCCTGCCTTCCCGCTTCATCGCCTCAAGCTTCTCCCAAACAAAGGCGTCGATCTTCGCCGAGCGGGCGATTTGCGCCTGGCGGTAGCGTGCGACGAATTCGGAGGAATAAGGCGGCCCGTTCGGGTTGTCGGGATCATAAAGATCGAGCGCGCTGTCCTTCTTGGACGGGTCGAGCTCGTCGAGAATGGAAGCATCGAGCCATTCTGTCAGTGTGATGGCGCGGCTGACATGGGCGGCAAGCTGCAGCACCGCATCGGCGGGAATGAGCCCGGCGCCTTTCACATCCACCGCGTCCCCTGCCGGGGTTTCGGTGATGGTCGGGTTCTCGGCCTGGGACTGATAGAACATGGAAAGCGAGCCGCCGCCCGACCAGCCCGCCATGATCACTTTCTCATAGCCGAGCTTTTCTTTCGCGTAGCGCACATAGTGGCCGAGATCGAGCAGCACCTTTTCCATGATGAGCGCAGTATCGTTATGAGGATAGCGGCTCGCGCAGGTTAGGCAGGGAATGCCGGCCGCAGCAAGCGCGTTGGGCATAGGCAGCAGGTTCATCGTGCCCGTGGGGTGCATGAAGATCAGCACCGTCTTCGAATCCACCCCTTTGGGCTTTAAATGCTGGCCTTCCACCACGATCGTGTCGAGCGCGCCTGCATAAGTTTCCTTGAAGGGCGACTTTTCCTGCCAATGTAGGTGAAAGGGAATGCGCTCGACCTCGTATTTCGCTTTGGTGTTCATGGATTTTCCCTTACCGGAATTTTGCAGGACGCTTTTCAAGGAAGGCGGCCACGGCTTCGGCGTGTTCTTCCGTCTTCCAGCATTCATGCAGCATTTTCGTTTCGCGCTTTTGCACGAGGTCGAGATCGGTTTCGCAGGCGCTGAGCGTCAAAAGCTCTTTCGTCATGCGCAGCTGCAAATCGGGATTGGCAGCAATGCGGCTTGCAAAGTCGAATGCCTTTTCCATCAGCCCCTCGGGCGGGGTCAGATGATCGGCAAGACCCATCGCATGGGCTTCGGCGCCCGAATAAATGCCGCCGGTCAGCATCATCTCGCTCGCCTTGCCCCAGCCGAGCCGGCTCACTAGAAAATGGCTGGAGGCAAGCTCCGGCACGATGCCCATCTTCACGAAGACGAGGCCGAATTTCGCGGCCTCCGAAGCAATGATCATATCGAAAGGCAGGATCATGGTGACGCCGATGCCGACGGCCGGGCCGTTCACCGCCGCGATAAGCGGCTTTGATGAGCGGGTGAGCTTGATCCAGTCGACGGTGGCCGGGGCGCCGCCCGAGCCGCCTGCCGTGTCATTGCCGGGATCCTTGCCATCGAGGCGGGTTTTGAAGGTGCCTTCAATATCCGCGCCCGCGCAAAAGCCGCGCCCCTCGCCCGTCACAATGATCGCGCCGATGGATTTATCGGCATTTGCCGCCTCGATGGCGCCGGCCATTTCTTCCATCATTTGCGGGGTCCAGGCATTCAGCCTTTCAGGCCGGCTGAGCGTGATGAGCGCCGCCTCTCCTTTCACCTCATAGGAAATCTGCTCGAAACCCTCTCTGCGGGCCGCCACCCTCTCAGCCATTGCCTTCCTCCCCGGCAGTTCACATTTTTGTTCAAAAGTGTAGGCTTTTCCAAAAGTGTAAGCGCGCGCTCAAACGCACTCAAGCATGCCGGGTTGACGCCGCGTCCGCGGCCGGAAGGGGAGGCTATCCATGGACCTGAGACTCAAAGACAAAGTGATTTTCATTGCCGGGGCCTCCCGCGGGATCGGGTTCGGCATGACGGAAGGTTTTCTGGCGGAAGGCGCCAAAGTGGTGATGACGGGGCGCGGGGAAGCAAGCCTCGATGCAGCCAAAACCGCGCTCACCGAAAAGGGTTATGACAGCGCCGCCATGCTGACCATTGCCGGGGACATGACGGATACGGGCAATCTGAAAGAAGCGCTGATTGCGGGCGAAAAACATCTCGGCCCCCTTCACAGCGTCATTGCCAATGTCGGCCTTGGCCGCTCCCCGCTCGGCTATGATGTGAGCGATGAAGACTGGGAAGCCGACTTCAAACAGAATTTCACGGGTTCCGTCGCGCTTGCCCGCGAGGCGGTGCGCCTTTTCATGGCGCGCGATGAAGAAGCGCGCGCGGGCACGAATGTGATTTTCATTTCCTCGATTGCCGGGGTGAATGCGCTCGGCACGCCCCTTCCCTATGCCACCTCGAAAGCCGCGATCAATCAGCTTGCCCGCACCATGGCCAAGCAGGTCGGGCGGCACGGTATCCGCATCAACGCGATCGCGCCGGGCAATATCATTTTCAAAGACGGGGAATGGGAAAAGCGGGTCGAAGAGCGCCCCGAAGACTGGACCCGATGGATCAAACGGGAGGTGGCGCTGCGCCGCTTCGGCACGCCGGACGAAATTGCCGATGCCGCCTGCTGGCTTGCCAGCGACAGGGCCCGGTTCGTGACCGGCGAGGTGCTGGTTGTGGATGGCGGGCAAGTGCGCTAGCGCCTGCCCGCCCCACGAAACTCGTATCAGAAACTCGTCTGAAATCAGGTGTCCGGGGGGACGCCTCAGTCGACCAGTTTAAGATTGTCGGCCGCGATCTTACCGCCACGCCCTTCGGTCAGTTCATAGGATACGCGCTGACCTTCGTTGAGCAGGCTCAGGCCTGCACGCTCGACTGCGCTGATATGCACGAAGGCATCTTTGCCGCCTTCATCGGGTTCGATGAAGCCGTAGCCTTTTGTCGGATTGAACCATTTGACGGTCCCAGTAGCCATAGTCTCTTAAACTCCGCAATGAGTTGCACGGGCCTCGCCCCCCGGCCGGGCTCGACTGGCCAGAAGATGTCGTGCTTTTTTGCGTTCGAGAATTCGGCAGCGTCAAAGGGGGCATCTGCTTAAAGCCATATCGGAGAGGTACTCAAGCACGGAAAAAGCAAGCCGACAATCACTTTCTGAAACCGCATTTGCAATGCGCGGCGTGCATGCAAGCGCACTGCGCCGGCGGCCAAACCGTCACAAAACTTAGAAATTTAAGACAAATACAGCTTAGGCGAGCGGCGTGCTGCCCGGCACATCCGGCGCGCCGGGCTCTTCCTCTATCAAGGGATGGCGCGCATCCTGGATAAGCCCCGAAAGACCAAGCCCCGCCATCAAGGCGGCGATGCTTGCCACGAACATGCCCACCAGAATGAGGACACCGTCCGCCCAGTTCATCAGCCGCTGCACGGCCTCACTGTCGGGAATGAAGCGGGGGCCGAAAATGCGCACGGCATAAAGCTCCCAAAGGCCCCAGACGGTAAAGAAAAGACCGGCCAGCCCCAGAACCAGAATGGCGTTGAGCACCCGGCGCGGACGGATCGAGGCCGTGCCTCCGCACGCGGCGCAGCGAAAGCGCAGCGGCGCCAGCAGACCGCCGATTTCCAGTTCTTCCGGACACATTTCCCCGCCGCATGGGCAGCGGCGCTTTTCCTGCAGCTCACTCATGGTCTCATCCCCGTTTGGGCCACTCTAGCCGATTTTACCGGCCTTGGCACCCAAACGGGAACAAGCGTTCAGTTCTTGGCGGATGGATGTAAACCGAGAGAAACGGCCGGTCAGCCCGCCACCTCGCTCACCTCGATCATCAGCTTGCCCTGGTTCGAACCGTCATAAAGCTTGTTGAGGGAAGTGAGTGCGTTTTCGAGCCCCTTGTCGATATCGAGGCGGAATTTGAGTTTGCCCTCGCGCATCCAGCTCGAAAGCTCGCCGATAGCTTTGGGGTAATCCTTGGCATAGTCCGAGGCGATGAAGCCTTGCACCTTGATGCGGTGCATCAGGATCTGCTGAAAATTATAGGGGCCGGGCACGGGCTCCTTCGCGTTATATTGCGAGATAAGACCGCAAAGCGCCATGCGCGAGAAGTTGTTCATCCGTAGAAGGATTTCATCCATGATCCAGCCGCCGACATTCTCAAAGAGAACGTCCACCCCTTCCGGGCAGTAGCGGTCCAGCATGGCGCCTACATCTTCGCTCTTGTAATTGATGGCGGCGTCATAGCCGCATTCATCCTTGATCCATTTGCACTTCTCATCCGACCCGGCAATGCCGACGGCGCGTGCCCCTTTCATCTTGGCGATCTGGCCGACCACGGAGCCGACACCGCCGGCCGCTGCCGTTACCACCACGGTTTCGCCGGGTTTGGGATCGCAAATGTCCAAAAGCCCGAAATAGGCTGTGGGGCCAACGACCGCGCACATGCCGAAAATTTCCGCAAGCGGCACGGCGCCCGGTTTGCCAAGCGAGGAAAGCCCCTTGCCGTCGGTGATCATGTAATCGGCCCAGTGGCCCGCGCCCATCACAAGCTCGCCTTCGGAAAAGCGCGAGGTATTGGACTTGACCACCTGCCCCGCGATGAGCCCGCGCATCGGCGCGCCGATTTGCACCGGCTCCATATATTGGTCCATATCGCTCATCCAGATCCGGTTCGTCGGATCGAGGGAAAGGTAGACGACGCGCAGCAGAAGCTCGCCCTCGCCGGGCTCGGCAAGCGGCTCTTCGATCAGCTTCAGATTGTTTTCATCAGCGGTCCCTTGCGGGCGCGTTTCCAGCCGCCAAACGCGGTTCACGTTCTTGCTCATAAAGCCTCCCTGGATTTTCGGGTTATTTGGATTTGAATTTTGGCTGCCTGCATTCTCCGCGAGAAAGCCCGCAAAAGCAAAGCCCCCGCGCCGTTTCCGGCGCAGGGGCAATTAAGCGCTGCGGCAAACGGCCTTATGCCGTGATGGCAACCGCCTGAATTTCGATGCGCAGCTGCGGCAGGGCGAGCGCGGTGACGCCGACAATCGTGTTGGCCGGATAATTCTCCTTGAAGAATTCATCGCGCACGCTCTGCGCCTTGCCGATCTCCCCCATATCCGTGTGATAGACGGTGGTCGCCACCACATCCGAGAGGCTCGCGCCCGCCTCCTTCAAAACGCGCTCCAGGCTTTGCAGCGCCAGGCGCGTCTGGCCTTCGATGTCGTCCGGAATACCGTCCGGCCCGAAGCCGGTTTGTCCGGAGACATGAATGGTGTTGCCCACTTTCACGGCCTGGGAGAATTTCCAGTTCTTATAGATTTCTTCCGTGCCGGGCGGGTTGATCAGTTCTTTAGCCATTGCCACTCCTCCTTGTTATCCCTCCTTCTTGCCGGGCAAAGGGGACGGCGGCAACGAAAATAGGGCTCACAAGGACGTGACTTTAAGCTCCCGCCTGGCTGCCCCAACGAAAAAGCCCCGGGGAACATCCCGGGGCTTTTGAAATTCCGAAAGGAGAAGGGCTTACTGCGCTTCTTCCTCGGCCGCTTCGTCTTCATCAGCGGCGTCTTCATCCGCGGCCTCCTCGTCAGCTGCGTCATCAGCAGCTTCCTCGTCACCGCTTTCTTCTGCCTCCGCGCCTTCTTCCATCATGTCTTCATGGGCGCCGTCCTGCTCTTCCATATGCGTGCCGGCTTCACCCTCTTCGTGGCCATCGGCATGCACGGTCGGGGCAAAAGCAAAAGGCAGGGCAGCAAGAGAAAGCGCCAGACACAGTTTTTTCATGGCTTCCGTCATCGATCTATCCTTATCAAGTCACTTTGGGGAGATATGCGCGAGGCAGGGCTCTGCCTGCGCGAGAGGAAAATAGGCTCCAGGGCCCTCAGGGGGGGCACGCTCCCTTTCGGGCAGGGCAATAGAGAACCCCGGAGCCTGGCGCAGAATTACTGCGCCGTCTCGTCTGCTTCCTTACCCAGGTCTGCGCCGGCATCCCCTTCAAGGCCGCCTTCCGCGCCGATCGACCCGGTGGAGAGCGCATCGTCATCGCTCATGTCCGTTTCCACTTCAGCCGCAGCGCCTGCTTCCGCATCGGCATCGGCGTCCGCTTCGCCTTCAGCGCCGGCACCGGCTTCAGCTTCCGTATCCGCGCCGATCGAACCGGTGGACAGTGCATCGTCATCGACATCGGTTTCGACACCGGCATCAGCTTCCACCGCCGCGCCTGCGTTCAGCTCGATGGGCTCACCGGTTTCCCTGTCCTGAAGCGGACCGATCTCAGTCGGATCACCCGCCGGCGCTGGCACGACGCTGTCCTGATCGGCACGCAGGCCGCCGGTTGCCCCGGCGCCGAGATTATCCGCATAGGCCGGCATCGCCACGCTCGCGGCAAAGCCGAGGGCCAGAATCGAAGCTGCTGTTTTGCTCATCATCCGCATTGGTCTTCTCCCATTTCCGCTGCTTTCCTTGAGGAAAGCGGGGTTTCGTCGCCCTGCGCCTCTCCTTGGACGCACGAAACGCGACATTTCGCGTCACCGTCTGGACCACAAACGCCGCCGGGAGAATGACGGTTCCCCGAAATCGCAAAAAACAATAAGGCCATTTCTGGGCACCCGCTCCGCCCCCGGATTCCGCCACCCCAAAAAGGAAAACCCCCGCAGTTTCTTGCGGGGGCTGGCTCCTATCGGCGTTTGCCGCCGTTCTTGTCGGGGCGCTCTTGCGCCGCCTCTCCTGCTTATCAGGCAGCCGCTTTTTCCTTCTGCGGGGCAAAGCGGGTGTAGAAGCTTTCGCCCTTGCCCGCCATGTCGCGCAGCAAGGCACCGGGTTTGAAGCGGTCGCCATATTTCTGGGCGAGCGCATCGCACTCCTTCACGAAATTATCCGCGCCGACCATGTCGATCAGCGACAGCGGGCCGCCGGCCCAGGGCGCAAAGCCCCAGCCCAGAATGGCGCCGACATCGGCATCGCGCACATCCGTCACCACTTCTTCCTCGAAGCAGCGGGAGGCTTCCAGCGCCTGAATATAGAGGAAGCGCTTTTTCAGCTCCTCGACATCCACATCTTCCGTGCTCTTGTTGGAGCCGACGAGATCCTCAAGGCCCGGCCAGATACGCTTCTTGCCGTCTTCGGGATAATCGTAAAAGCCCTTGCCGGCCTTTTTGCCGACGCGGCCGAGATCCACCACCATCTTTTCGATGAGGCTGTCGGCGGGCCCTTCGACATATTTGTCGCCAAGGTCCTTTTTCGTCTGCTGGCGCACTTTATAGCCGAGATCGAGCGAGACCTCGTCGTTCAGCGCAAGCGGCGGCATGGGCATGCCCGTCATCTTGCCGACATTCTCGATGATGGCCGGCTTGATGCCTTCGGCCAGCATCTGAATGCCTTCGGAGACATAGGTGCCGAAGCAGCGCGAGGTGTAAAAACCGCGGCTGTCATTGACGACGATGGGCGTCTTGCGGATCTGCGCCACATAATCCATCGCCTTGGCGAGCGTTTCTTCCGAGGTCTTCGCGCCCAGGATGATTTCGACGAGCTGCATTTTGTCGACCGGCGAGAAGAAGTGGATGCCGATGAAGTTTTCCGGCTTGGCGGAAGCTTCGGCAAGGCCGGTGATCGGCAGGGTCGAGGTATTCGAGCCGTAAATGCCGTTCTCAGCCAGTTTCGGTTCGGACTTCTTCGTCACCTCCGCCTTGATCTCACGGTTCTCGAACACCGCTTCGATCACGAGATCGCAGCCGTCAAGATCGTCGAAAGACGTGGTCGGCTTGATCTTGGCAAGGAGGGCGGCTTTCTTTTCTTCCGTCGACTTGCCTCTGGTAATGGCTTTGTCGAGCAGCTTTTCGGAATAAGCCTTGCCCTTTTCCGCATTCGCCTGATCGGTGTCGAGCAGCACGACCTCCATGCCGGCCTGCGCGGAGACATAGGCAATGCCCGCCCCCATCATGCCGGCGCCGAGAATGCCGAGCTTCTTCACTTCGAATTTCGGCACGCCTGCCGGGCGGCGCGCGCCTTTCGACAGTTCCTGCATGGACAGGAAGAGCGAACGGATCATCGCCTTGGAGCGCGGGTCCATCAGCAGCTTCGTGAAGTAGCGCGTCTCGATGCGCAGCGCCGCTTCCATCGGCACCTGAACGCCTTCATAAACGGCCTGCATGATGTAGGTCTGCGCCGGGTAATTGCCGTGCGTGTTTTTCTGCAGCTGAGCGTTACCGATGGTGAAGACCTGCGAGCCGCCTTTGTCCTGCGGGCCGCCGCCGGGAAGGCGGTAACCTTCGCGGTCCCAGGGCTGGATCGCGGCAGGCAGCACTTCCGGGCCGCGCTTGCCGAGCTTCACTTTTTCCTGGGAGAGCGCTTCTTTCAGCCAGGCTTTCGCCTCGGCCACTTCCTCGCCCGGCTTCACGAGCTTGGTGGCGATACCCATTTCAACGGCCTTGGCCGGTTTCAGCGCCGTGCCCTGAAGCAGCAGCGGCAGGGCCGCGGCAGCGCCGATCAGACGCGGCAGGCGCTGCGTGCCGCCGCCGCCCGGCAGAAGGCCGACTTTGGATTCGGGCAGGCCGAGCTGCGTTTTCGGATTGTCGCCGACAATGCGCGCATGGCAGGCAAGCGTTACTTCCAACCCGCCGCCAAGCGCCGTGCCATTGACGGCGGCAGCAACCGGCTTGCCGCAGGTTTCAAGGCGGCGCAGCAGCATATTGAATTTCAGATTGTTTTCGTAAAGCGCCTTGACGCGCTCTTCCTTCGACTGGCTGCCATCGCCGGACCCGGCCTGGCCGCCCATCATGGAAAGGTCGGCGCCCGCGCAGAAAGCGGATTTGCCGGAGGTCAGCACCGCGCCTTTAATGGCGTCGTCACCGACGATTTTTTCGATAATGTCCGCCAGGTCGCCCATCGAGCCCTGACTTAGGACGTTCATGGAGCGGTCCGGCATGTCCCAGGTGATGAGCGCAATACCGTCGCCGTCCACTTCAAAGCCAAAATTTTCGTAAGCCATAAATCTCTCCTTGCCGCGCTGCCCGGAGCACTTGGCTCCGGGCGCGCAGAAAGCCCCTTAAATACGTTCGATGATGGTTGCCGTACCCATGCCCGCGCCGACGCAAAGCGTCACGAGAGCGGTGTTGAGGTCACGCCGTTCCAGTTCATCGAGCACAGTGCCGAGGATCATGCCGCCGGTCGCGCCCAGCGGGTGACCCATGGCGATCGCGCCGCCATTGACGTTCATCTTGTCATGATCGATGTCGAGCGACTGCATCATACGCAGCACTACAGAAGCGAAGGCTTCGTTGAGCTCGTAAAGGTCGATATCGCCGACTTCCATGCCCGCTTTCTTCAGTGCCTTGCGGGAAACGTCCGCCGGGCCCGTCAGCATGATGCAGGGCTCCGAACCGATGGAAGCCATGGCGCGGATGCGGGCGCGCGGCTTGATGCCGAGCCCTTCGCCTGCCTCCTTCGTGCCGAGCAGCACGCCCGAGGCGCCGTCAACGATGCCCGAGGAGTTACCGGCATGGTGCACATGGGTGACGCTTTCAAGTTCCGGATAACGGTCCGTCGCCACGCCGTCGAAAGCAAACTCGCCCAGCGCCGAGAAGGAAGGCTGAAGCGCCGCCAGCGACTGCATGGTCGCGTCGGGCCGCAGGTGTTCGTCCTTGTCGAGAATGGTCAGGCCGTTCACATCCTTCACGGAGATCACGGAATTCTTGAAATAGCCTTTTTCCCAGGCATTGGCGGCGCGCTTCTGGCTTTCCACCGCATAAGCGTCCACATCGTCGCGGGAGAAGCCGTATTTCGTGGCGATCATATCGGCGCCGATGCCCTGTGGCGTGAAATAGGATTTCAGTGCAATTTCAGGATCGGACGACCAGGCACCGCCCGAGGCACCCATGCCGACACGGCTCATGCTTTCAACGCCGCCGCCGATCGCCATATCCGCTTCACCGGACATGACTTTGGCCGCTGCCATGTTCGTGGCTTCAAGGCCCGACGCGCAGAAACGGTTGATCTGCACGCCTGCCGTGGTGTCGGCATAATCGGCATTCAGAACGGCGATACGGGCGATGTTGCCGCCCTGCTCGCCAACTGGGTCCACACAGCCCAGCACCACGTCATCGACCAGCTTCGTGTCGAGATCGTTGCGGTCGCGCAGGTTTTCCAGAACCTGGCTGGCCAGCTGCAGCGCCGTCACTTCATGCAGCGCACCGTCTTTTTTGCCTTTACCGCGCGGCGTGCGCACGTGGTCGTAAATATAACATTCACCCATGGGGCCTCTCCTTTCGAGGTTCGCGGTGTTTATCTTTTGGATCGCCAGACCAGATCGTGATCAGATCGTGCGGCCGATCAGAAGCTTCATGATCTCGTTCGTGCCGCCGTAGATCTTCTGAATGCGGGCATCGCGGTACATGCGCGAAATCGGATATTCGTCCATGTAGCCGTAGCCGCCGAAGAACTGCAGGCATTCATCGATGATTTCGTTCTCTTTCTGCGTGGTCCACCACTTAGCCATAGCAGCGGTCGTCGCATCGAGCTCGCCGCGCAGCAGACGCTCTGCGCAATTATCCGTGAAGACACGGGCAATCGTCGCTTCGGTTTTGCATTCTGCGAGTTTGAACTGGGTGTTCTGGAAATCGAGAATGCGCTGACCGAAAGCCTTGCGCTCTTTCACATATTCCGAGGTCAGCTCCAGCGCCTTTTCCATGGCAACGCAGGCCTGCACGGCGATGATAAGCCGCTCCTGGGGGAGCTGCTGCATAAGCTGGAAGAAACCCTTGCCTTCATCCGTGCCGAGAAGATTGGCGGTCGGCACTTTCACGTCATCGAAAAAGAGCTCGGAGGTGTCCTGCGCCTTCTGGCCCATTTTCTTCAGGTTGCGGCCGCGGCGGAAGCCTTCGACTTCTTCCGTTTCCACCATGATGAGGGAAACGCCCTTGGCGCCCGCTTCCGGATCGGTCTTGGCAACGACGCAGATAAGATCGGCGGTCTGGCCATTGGTGATGAAAGTCTTCTGACCGTTCAGCACATATTGGTTGCCGTCTTTCTTCGCCGTGGTGCGCACGGCCTGAAGGTCGGAGCCGGTGCCCGGTTCCGTCATGGCGATGCCGCCGACAAGCTCGCCGGAGGCCATCTTCGGCAGCCACTTTTTCTTCTGCTCTTCGGTGCCGTAAGACTGAATGTAGTGCGCGACGATGCCCGAATGGACGGAATTGCCGAAGCCGCCAATGCCGGCGCGGCCCTGTTCCTGGGCGATGACCATCTCATGGCCAAAATGGCCGCCGCCGCCGCCATATTCTTCCTTGATGGAGGCGCACAGAATGCCCGCTTCACCGGCTTTCAGCCAAGCATCGCGGTCCACGCAGCCCTGCTCGTTCCACTTTTCGACATGGGGAACGAATTCTTTTTCATAGAACTTCGACACCGCATCCTGAAGGATTTCCAGCTCTTCATCCAGCCAGGGTGATTTATACCCTTCGATCAACGCCATTCCGTCGTCTCCCTACTTTACTTTTTATCGTTTCTCAAAATGCATCGGCGGCAAGCGCCATCATGCTGTCCGCACCGGTTTTGATGCGGGCAAGATGCGCACCCGTTTCGGGCAGCACACGTTCCATGTAATAGCGGGCCGTGATGAGCTTGTTCTTGTAGAATTCCGCTTCCGCGCCGCCCGTCTTCGCTTTGGCGGCGGAGATGCGCGCCATCTTCGCCCACATCAGCGCAATCGCGGTCAGCCCGAAAAGGTGCATGTAATCGCTGGAGCCGGCGCCTGCGTGATCGAAATTCTTCAGCGCGTTTTCCATGAACCAGGTCGTTGCTTCTTCAAGCTGCGCTTTTGCTTCTTTCAAGGGTGCGGCGGCGAAGGCGAGATCACCCTCACCTTCGAGCGCCGTAAGCTCTTCGTCGATCAGTTTGAAGAAAGCGAAGACGGCGCGCCCACCGTTCTGTGCCAGCTTGCGGCCCACCAAGTCGAGCGCCTGAATACCGTTCGCCCCTTCATAGATCATGGCGATGCGCGCATCGCGCACGAACTGGCCCATACCCCATTCATCGATATAACCATGGCCGCCATAGACTTGCTGCGCATCCACCGCATTCGCAAAGCCTTTATCGGTGAAATAGCCTTTCAGCACGGGCGTGAGCAGCGACATCATGTCTTCGCCGAACTCGCGCTGTTTTTCATCGGAAGAAAGATGCGTGAGATCGCCCTGCAGCGCCGTCCAGGCAAGAAGCGCGCGGGCGCCTTCGTTAAAAGCGCGGGCATTCATCAGCATACGGCGCACATCCGGATGGACGATAATGGGATCTGCCGGTTTGGTCTCTTCCTTCGGCCCGGTAAGCGCGCGGCCCTGCAGCCGCTCACGCGCATAGTCGGCGGCATTCTGGTAGGCCGCTTCCGACTGTGAAAGCCCCTGCAGCGCAACGCCGAGCCGGGCTTCGTTCATCATCGTGAACATGGCGCGCAGGCCCTTGTTCTCCGCGCCGACAAGCCAGCCCACCGCATCGTCATAATTGAGCACGCAGGTGGCATTGCCATGAATGCCCATTTTCTTTTCGAGGGAGCCGCAGCGCACGCCGTTGCGGGCCCCGAGCGAGCCATCGTCATTGACGAGGAATTTCGGTACGACGAAAAGCGAGATGCCGCCCACCCCTTCCGGCGCGCCTTCAATGCGGGCGAGAACCAGATGGATGATGTTTTCGGCCAGATCGTGCTCACCGGCCGAGATAAAAATCTTCTGGCCGGAAATCTTGTAGCTGCCATCGCCCTGGGGCACGGCCTTGGAGCGCAAGAGCCCCAGATCCGTGCCGCAATGAGGTTCGGTCAGGTTCATCGTGCCGGTCCACTCCCCGGTCACGAGTTTAGGCAGGTAGCGGTCTTTGAGCTCATCGGCGCCGTGATTGATCAGCGCCGAATAAGCCCCGTGGCTGAGGCCCGGATACATACCGAAGGCCATATTCGCCGAGGAGACCATTTCATTGAACATGACCGCGAGCGTGTTGGGCAGGCCCTGACCGCCATAATTGGGGTCGGCGGTCAGCGCGGGCCAGCCGCCCTCCACCAGCGTCTGGTATGCCTCTTTAAAGCCCTTGGGGGTGCGCACTTCGCCGTTTTCCAGCGTACAGCCTTCCTCATCGCCGATCTGGTTGAGCGGTTGCAGCACTTCTTCGGAAAGCTTGGCCGCTTCCTCCAGAATGGCGTTCACCACGTCTTCCTGTGCATCGGCAAAACCGGGCAGCGCGCTGTACTGCCCAATTTCAAGCAGTTCATGCAGGATGAAGCGATAGTCTTGCAGCGGGGCTTTATAAGTCGGCATGGGTCTTTCTCTCCTTGGAAGAGATCAGCCTTTACCGCAGGGCTTGGCGCTGGCTTTGCCATTGAGCGAAGGCGCCTCATCCCGGAGCAAACCTTCCACACGGCGCAAGCCGTCTTTCAGCTGCGCGATCTGGGCGTCGATCTCGTCCTTTTGCTGGTTGAGGCTTTCAATACGCTCTTCGAACTTGACGAGGGCATGACGGTACTGGGCTTCCGCCCCGTCATGCAGGTCATATAGGTCAAGAATTTCCCGAATCTCGGCCAGCGTAAAGCCTACCTTTTTGCCGCGCACGATAAGCTGAAGACGGGCCCGGTCGCGGGGCCGGTAAATGCGGGTCTGGCCTTGGCGGCGCGGATGAAGAAGGTCTTTATCCTCATAAAAGCGGATCGCGCGGGTCGTCACGCCGAATTCCTCGGCAAGCTGCGTAATGGTGAATGTGGGGGCTTCCGCGCCGTGCCGCTCGCCCAGACCAGCCGGCTCATAGCTCATTTGTACCGTCACCTGTCATCCTCCCTTGTTCGAAAGCTGGCGGACACCTTTTCCAAAGTCGTCTCATAACGCTTTGGCGGGGCCGGCCTTACTTGCCCTTGGAGTGCCGGTTCTTGCGCCCGGTCCCCTCCGATATATTTGACGTTGACGTAAACGTCAACCTGATGGCCAAGCAGTGCCCTGACCACGGAACAATATCTAGACATAAATAGGGCAGATGTCAAGTTATGTCGAAAATCCCGCAAAACGCCTCGATTTCAGCTAGGGTTTTGCAACTCAGCCGGTCACGGTCGGCGGCAAAAAAGCGCTTTGGGGAGATGCCATGATGATTTTTTCGCGCTTAGCGATGGTCCGGACAGGTACGAGCCTGCTCACCGCTCTTTTCCTGACAGCCTGTGCCGCCGGGGGCAATGCGCCGCCCAAACCCGTGGAGGTCGCCCGCGCCCTGCCCGCCGAGGCGAGCCGTGAGGCTTCCCTCGACACGCCGCTCGGCCGGGCGCTTTTGGCCGAAATCAACAGCCGCCGGCCCGACGCCCCCTTCAGCCTCGACCCGGTGCTCAATAAAGCCGCCGCCGTCCATAGCGCGGATATGAAGGCGCGCGGTTTCATGGGCCATCACAACCCGGACGGGCAAGGCCCGCTCGACCGGGTTCTGGCAGTCGATGAGAATTTCAAAGGCCGGGTCGCTGAAAATGTCGGGGAATTCAAGTTTCCACCCGGCGAAAGCGATAGCGAGAAAGCCGCTTATATGGTCGAGCAATGGATGAATTCGCCCCGCCACGCAGCACCCTTGCGCTCGCGCGCTTATCAGCGCACGGGCATCGGCATCGCGGTCTCCGGCGACAGGGTCTATGCGACGCAGCTCTTCACCGGCCCCTGAGCGGGGAGATTGACCTGCTCGGGAAGGTCTCAGCAGAACTCACAAGGTCAAATCCGGCGTGACTCCCGCCGTCCCAGTAAAGGGCAAAAATTGCCGCGTTATTAACGTGGCCTTTACCAAGATCACGTCAGATGTAAGAGCCGGTTAAGGGATTCTTGACCGGTGGACGGCGGGTATGAGGAGCCGCACGGTCTTTTCTTCGAAAAAGGCGGGAAACGGCGGCGCTTTACACCGAATCACCGTCTCGGTACAACGTGGAATCTGAAACGGGCATAGTGATTCGATGAGATCGGGGGTCCCCTGGAGCGTTAAGGGCATCGAACCTGAAGCGCGTGAAGCAGCAAAGCAGGCTGCGCGCCGCGCCGGGATGACCCTTGGCAATTGGCTCAATCAGGTCATTCTCGACAGCGGAACGGATGAAGTGGGCGCGCAAGGCGCGTCTTACGAAGCCTCCTACCGCCCCGATTTTACGGCCCAGCCCGGCCAGGGTTCCTACCGTCCCTCTTATGAACAGGCCCCGCAATTCGACATGGGCCCGGTTGCAGAAGCCGTCAAAAATCTTGTGCAGCGGGTCGAGTCGAGCGAACGGCGCCTCGATAGTGCGATAGAAACCATGGCCACACGCTTCGACGAAGGCAATCGTTTGCCCTCCTTTACCGGGCCCGATCCGCTTGAGCGCAAGATCCAGCAGCTCACCGAACGTCTCGATGCCGCAGAACGCGCTCAGCCTTTCGGCAAACGCGCCGAAGACGCGCAGGCCATCAAGTCGCTTGAAAAAGCGGTGAGCGCCGTGGTCGACCATTTGGAAACGGCAGGCCATCAGACCGACCGCCGCTTCGACGATATCCGCCAGACGCTTTCAACACTCTCGCGCCGCATGGATGAGACGGACGCCGCCGCCGAGCGCGAAAAAGCGCGCAGCGAAACCGAAACGCTTTACAAATCCGTTCACGCACTTGCCGAGCGTCTTGCTTCGATCGAAAAATCCGTTCAGCAATCGGCCAGCCAAAGCGAAGCGGCCCAGCAAAAAGCCGTTGAAGCCGCGCTGCGCGCCGTCAACGACAAGGCTGAATCGGAAAGCCAGAAGAAGGTCATTTTCCAGCTTCAGGACGCGCTTGAAAAAATGCATGCGCGCCTCGAGCAGTCCGAACAGCGCCAGGCTGAGACCCAGCGCGCGCTGCTTGCACAGATGCAAGAAGGGCTCGGCTCGCTGAGCAGCCGCGTCGAGCAGGCCCAGGCCGAAGCCCAGGCGCAAGCCCAGCAGCCCAGCGCGCTCGTTGCCGAGATTATGCAGGAAGTCGACCAGCGCCTGCAAAATGTCAGTGCCCGGATCGAACAATCCGAGGAGCAAAGCCAGGCCGCTGCCAATTCCGTGCAGCAGGCAATCGCCGATTTTCAGGCATCGCTAAAAGAGCTTGAAGCAAAGAACCTCGCCGCCAAAACCGAAGAGGCTGCGGAAGGCGAAGCAAAAGCCCCGGCTGCGCCCGAAAGCGAAGCGGCCTCTCACCAAACCACATTACCGCCTTATGGCGCGCTGGCGCCCGGCGCCATGCCGCCGCCGGTCGGCATGCCCGATCTGGCGCCGCCGCCCATTCCGGCAACGCCGCTCGGCCAGCCCGCGCCGCCGCCGCTTGCAGAGCCGGGACGCGCCGACATGCGCGGGCCCGCCGAACCGCCGCTTCCGGGCACAGGCGGCGACCCTGCCGCTCCGCCGCCCCCGCCCGGCGCTGCCGTGCCGGGCATGGCGGACAGTCATGCCGGTCAGGATTTCATCGCCGCCGCCCGCCGCGCCGCGCAGGCTGCTGCCTCCGGCGAAATGCCGCGCGGGCCGGTTCATGAATCAAGCCCCCGCTACAAAAGCTTCGATGAAGAGGAAGCCGGCGAAAGCAAACGCAAATATTATTACATTGCAGGCGCGGCGCTTCTGGCCGTGCTTGCCGTTTTCGCCCTGCGCGGTTTTACCGGCGGCGACAGCGCGCCTGAAACCCCGGCTGTAACCGAAGCGCCTGCCGAAGAACAGGCCGCGCCGGCGCAAGACGCACCCGCCGCCGGGATGCCTGCCGATGCATCCAAGGCGGCAGCGCCCGAGACCACTATTCCCGAGACCCCCGCGCCCCAAGACAGCGCGGCAGAGACGAGCGAACAACCCGCAACACCGGAGGCCACTCCGGAAGGCGCCGAACCGAAAGCAGATGCGGCAAATGGTTCGGCGCCTTCCGGAGTGGCCTCCGGTGTTGCGGGTTGTTCGCTCGTCT